>Ga0308169_10000019_pt1 | contig 503708 bp, 401 predicted proteins | sample PhyBR1_2_FD_202139 | JGI IMG/M metagenome (GOLD analysis project Ga0308169, IMG submission 202139) | Phyllosphere microbial communities from UC Gill Tract Community Farm, Albany, California, United States - DLSLSB.R1 | ecosystem: Host-associated > Plants > Phyllosphere > Unclassified | place... | reverse complement strand
TACTTCTGCAGCAAAAGACAAAATACCTTAATAAACTTGCTCTTGAATTAAATGTTGAAGTAATGCCAATGAAACAGTAGACATTACATCGTTTTTAATCTGTCATTGGTAGCGGAGTGCAACGAAGCCGAGAAATCTATTAAATGAGATGACGTTTTTTTATAAAAGATCAGTTAATATTAACTCCAGCATAACAAGCCCCCTACTCCTCTTTCTTCTGAAACTTGTAAAACAAGTACCCTAAAAAAGGTAAAATAAGCACGCTCCCCAGTAAAAGCGCTAAACCTAAACTATAAATGGTTTTTTCTGGCCCGGCAGTTTCCAGTAATGAAATTGCATCTCCGCTTTTTAAGCGGATAAAATTCGGAAAGTGGGCATAACTAATCGCCAGGAGGATCATCGTTACCTGGAAGCCCGCTAAAATGCGTAAAACCTTGGTTTTACCCTTAATCAACAGGTACCACAACAATACAAGCGATAAACTGGCCAGAACAATGGCTGATAAACCAACACTGCTTTTAAAAACCCAATCGATTAACGGAATCTTATCTCTTTGCGCAGCAATAAATACTATGGCGCCAAACACTACAGCGGCTATATTCATAAACTCTGCCTTTTTGATAAAGCGTTTTTTATCATGCGCTTCCTTTGTTTCGCCGATGAGGAAGATTGCGGCTAAGAAACCACAAAGTGCAACCGTAAATAAGCCCACAGCAATAGAAAACCAGTTTAGCCAACCCGAAATATAGGCGGTATAAAAATCTGTCGCCTGCGTATCAATATGGCCCGAAATCAGACTTCCGGCTATAATGCCGAGAAATAAAGCAGTAACAAAACTCGAATACCTAAAAATGCGGTTATACAACCATTGCATATCATCTTTAACAGCATCGTAATGGCGAAAAACAAAAGCAGTGCCCCTTGCAATAATCCCAATAAGCATAATGGCCAGCGGAATGTGCAGGTAAACCGACATGGTGGTGTAAATACCAGGAAAGCCTACAAAAAGGATTACAATAGCAATAATGAGCCACATGTGGTTGGCCTCCCACACCGGACCAATGGCCTGGTACATGGTTTTACGGGTTTTACTCCGGTTCTTGGTAGAAGTAAACAGTTCGATAATACCTGCACCAAAATCGGCTCCGCCCAATAAAAAGTAGAGCAGAATGGCCATGCATAAAAAGGTAATTACAACTTGTTCCATAATTTATTTTTTGCCACAGATTTACACAGATCAACACAGATTTTTAAAGCAGTTAAGCACATGCACCAAAATCTTATCTGTGTCTATCCTATTTATCTGTGATTGAATTATTTCTTTGCCACAGATGAATACTGATAAACACGGATTTTAAACCGCCTGATTTTATATTTTTATCTGTATGCATCCTATTTATCTATGGTTTAATTTATTTTGATTCGGTTTTAGCATACAATACAGGTACCATTTTAATCTGCCGGTAAAGTAAAAAGGTTACAATAATGCTCAGCGAGAAATAAATGGCCGAGAAAATGTAGAATGAGTATGCTATTCCCGGCATTGGCGTAACCGCATCTTTGGTGCGCATAATACCATAAATGATCCAGGGCTGGCGTCCAACCTCAGTTACTACCCAACCAGCCTCTAACGCAACGTAACCAAGCGGTATGGCCATCACAAAAAGCTTTAACAGCCAGGGCTGCTCCAATAATGACCTTTTTTTAACCAGATTGAAAAAATACACCAGCGAAATCAGCATCAGCAAAGTTCCAATTCCAACCATAATCTGGAAGGCGTAGTGCGTTACCGCCACCGGTGGGTGTTCATTTTCCGGAATCTGATCTAAGCCTTTCACCTCTGCGCCAAAATCGCCATGCGCCAAAAAACTTAAAGCGCCAGGAATTTTGATGGCGCCTTTAACCGTTTTATCCTGTTCGTTAACAATGCCACCAATTAACAAAGGCGCAGGTTTTTCGGTTTTATAAAGCGCTTCCATCGCAGCGAGTTTGGCGGGTTGCCTTTTGGCAACATCTTTAGCCGAAATATCTCCGCTTAAAGGCTGCAACAAGGCACCTATACAGGCAAAAACTGCTGCAATTTTAAAAGCCTTTAAATGAAACTCGCGGTTTCTGTTGCGCAATATCATTAAAGCATGCACCCCAGCTACTGCAAAACCTGTGGCCGTAAATGCGGCCAAACACATATGCAAGGCTTGTGAAAACCAGGCTTTATTAAACATGGCCTGTATGGGATCGATATTTAAATACTGACCATTGGCAAAATCAAAACCTGCCGGACTGTTCATCCATGCATTTGCAGCCACCACCAGAATCCCCGAAGCCAGTCCGCTCACACCAACCACCATACCGGTAAACCAGTGAAACCACTTATTCAGCTTATTCCAGCCGTATAAGAAAAAGCCTAAAGCAATCGCCTCGATAAAAAACGCAGTGCCCTCTAACGAAAAAGGCATTCCGAATATTGGTCCGGCATGATCCATAAATTTAGGCCAAAGTAACCCCAGCTCAAACGAGAGCATGGTACCCGAAACAGCACCTGTAGCGAAGAAAATGGCTACACCTTTGCTCCAGGCTTTGGTGAGGTTTTTATACACCTCGTTATTTGTTTTTAACCATTTGTAGTGCGATACAGCCATAAAAAATGGCATTACCATACCAATGCACGAAAAAATAATGTGAAAGCCCAGAGACAGGGCCATTTGGGAACGGGCTGCGATAAAATCATCCATATCTGATGTTCGATTTTGTGTAACACAAATATAGCAGATAAGGGTATAGTTAGGTCAGATTAACAAGTCTTGTTTAGAATTATTTTAAATATAGAATGTTTATAAATTGAAAAAAGATTTGGAGTTGTTATATGGTCTAAATTATCATATGCTGATTAATTCAAAATAAAAAATTGTTTTTTATTTTGAGCGAAGTGAATGAAACATCCTTAATTAGATTTAGCTTCGCTGAGCACTCGTGGTTCTCGACTTCGTTTCACTTCGCTCCAAATGACGATCCGGACAAGGAGGCTAAACTCCTTTCAACTCATCATAAGCAGCGGTTAAGCTTCTTTGTATGCCATCGCCTTGCCATTCGGGTGCTCCCGGAATAGTTGTTGCTTTTAAAATATCATCTTTACTTTTACCACTTTTAATTTCGGCACCAACAAAGGTTAATAAACTTTGCAGGTAATTTTGATAGGCTTTTACATCTGCCTTATTACCGGTTACTTTTTCGGGGTCTAAGCTATGTCCCCAGATAAATAATGTATCGTTATCAAACTGACTGGTGATTTTATCCAATGCAGTAATCCAGTTACCAATGTGTGCACCGTTTTCGCGATCGATATACGGGAACCTTCGGTTAAAAACCAAATCGCCAACATGTACAATATTCGAATTTTCAAAATGATAAACCGCATCGCCATTGGTGTGGCCCGAGCCGTAGTAATAAGCACTGATCCGCTCATCGCCGATCTTCGCTTTCCAACCTGTGCCAAAAGTAGTGTCGGGCAGCAATTGTTTATCGAGGTTATTGGCTTTATCGGCTGCCCTTTTTTGGTTAACCAGTGAGTTCTGGTGTGCCACCACTTTTTGAGCCAATCCTTTAAAAGCAATGTTACCGGCGGTATGATCGCCGTGGTGATGGGTATTAATAAGGTATTTAAAAGGTTTTTCGCCCAGTTTTTTCAATTCTTCTATTACATGTGGCGCTGAAGTTGGAAACTGAGCATCAACCACCACAAAGCCATTGCCTGCATTGAGCCAGCCTATGGTACCGCCCTGCTCGGTAAATATGCCCACGTTATTACGCAAAGGCTTAAAGTTATAAGCACGCAATAAATCTTGTTGCGCAAAAACATCTGTTTTGTATAGCGCAAGCATGGCCATAGCCAGGGCCGAGTGTTTGATAAAGTTTCTTCTTTCCATTTTTATATCATTAAAAAGCCACAGCAATTGCCGTGGCTTAAATGTAATCAATTTGCTGTATTTTTTCTGCCTGTCAGCACTATATTCCTGATCCGGGAGTAGGTCCGGGTTCGTGACCAGGGCCCAGTGGGTTATTTTTACGTTTGTTATCATTAGTAAACAGATTGGTAGTTACCTTCGATGATTTATTCTCATCGAGTGTATCATGCTCACGCACATCTTCTGCTTTTTTATCCAGTAAATCGTTCTCAACAACTTTACCTTTTTCCTTATTTGTTTCCATAGCTCTGTAAATTGATGTACTATAGGAACAAGCTAAAAATCAGATTGTTTTTGGCCAGCTGTTTCAGGAATGTGTTTGCTTTAGTGATTGGGAGTTGCCAATCACGGAGACTGGTTGGTGAGTCACCAACCATGGGCGGTCACGAGGTTTTATCAAGAAAAGCAATCCATGTTTGGTGGCCCACCAAACAAATACCAATAATCTACCCTATATTGCTATCTTATTTAAAATGTAAATAATATGAATTCTGATATTTTTAAAGATAGAAGAAACTCATTTCTTGAATACAACGAAACTTACTTTTGGACCTGTACAATTAAAGATTGGAAACATTTACTAGAAACGCCGAATTATAAGCAAATAGTAGTAAATTCTTTAAGAAATCTGGTAAAACAAAGTTTAATAGCAGTTTATGGCTTTGTTATTATGCCTAATCATGTTCACTTAATTTTGAAAATTTTAAAGCCTAATGGTAAAGAGAAACCAAGTTCGAGTTTTTTAAAGGAAACCTCGCATGAATTAAGGAAGGATCTGATCGTTAATAATCCAACTGTTTTAAGGCTTTTTGAGGTAAGCGAATCGGATCGCAAATATAGAATATGGCAAAGAGACCCTCTTGCGATTTATTTGTTTAATATTAATATTTTAGAACAAAAATTGAAGTATATCCATTACAACCCCTTGCAGGAAAGGTGGCGTTTGACAAAAAACACTGAAGATTACTACTGGTCATCGGCCAGGTTTTACAAAACAGGTATTGATGATTTTAATATGCTAACCGATTACAGGGATGAATACTAATGACTTTAATGGTTGGTGGGCCACCAACCATGAAGAGTGAGAGTTAGAGAGTTACAAAATATTGCATAAGAATTTAGTGGTTGGCGCGTCACCAACCACGGGATTTACAATATCAGGATTTACTAAACGGCCGGGTTAAAGCATTGCTCCCGGAAGTTTACCCAAGTCGTGAATACATCCGAAAGAATGAAATCTCCTTTTGTGTATTTTATTGAAATGGTGAGAAGATTCGAATGAAAATGGTGCCAGGATAAACTTGTAAATGTGTTTCCTTTCTTCGTTTAAATTTTCTTCTTCCTTCGCGTTTTTTAGATTTTGGTTGGTTTGGCTCTTTTCCATGACGATATAGATTGTAGAAAACTTGTTAGTTTTCAGGGTTAACGAATTTTAATATGAGTGCCTTTTTTGTTCGCTATGGAGCCTCATCAAAAAAGCTATTTTAAAATTTGCTTAACCTTATACCACGGGAATAATGATAAGGTTTCGTTTAGGAACTACAGATAAATGGCTTGAATTGCCCTTATTATAATTAAATATAAGTTTTATTTTCGGATTTTGCAAGATATTTCTTGTGTTTGTGGATTGTTCAATAACATACCTTCAAATCAGCTATCCTTTTGGAAATCAGGCACAATATTGCTTAGGTTCAAACAGTCCTGCTCTCCACTTTACTTCGTGTTCGTTCCGATCAGGTTTAAGTGGCACAGCCTGCAATAATATCAGGGGCTGCAGGATGCCGGAATTTCTATTTTGCATTACTCCATCGGACCACAAATAGCAGCAATAAAGCAGTACCTAAACCTGATTGAAATGGCATTCCGATCCTTCATCGGAATATAATGAAAAGCAGGAGTAACATTACCATGAAATGCTGTACCTGCTTTCCAAAAAAAAATCGGAATCTTTTTAAACAAAAAAAGTCTCAACTTTCATTGAGACTCTCCTATTTGGTTACGGATATTTTATGCTAAAGCATTTTGCTTCACAACCATTTTTACTTTCTCTATTACATAATCAAGGTCTTCTTTAGTAGTGTATTTACTGAAAGAAAAACGTACCGACGGACGGTTTGGATCGGCTTTAATACCGTTTAACACATGCGAGCCAATGTTAGAGCCCGAAGAACAGGCACTGCCGCCAGAGGCACAAATGCCATTGATATCTAAATTGAATAACAACATATCGGCCATGTCCATTTCGGGGAACGATACATTTAAAACCGTGTACAAGCTCTTATCGGCATCGGTTTCGCCATTAAATGCAATACCCGGAATTTCGGCAATAAGTTGTGCTTTAAGGTAATCTTTTAAGCCCTGAATATAGGTTTGGTGCTCATCCATTTCTGCATAGGCAATTTCGAGTGCTTTAGCCAGGCCAACAATGCCATACACATTTTCGGTACCGCCACGCATGTTACGCTCTTGAGCACCACCATAAATCATCGGTGGGATTTTAATGTTACTGTTTACATACAAAAAGCCAACACCTTTTGGTCCGTGAAGCTTGTGTGCTGCGCAAACAATAAAATGTGCCTTCAACTCGCGTACATTGTGGCGGTAGTGCCCCATGGTTTGTACGGTATCGGCATGGTAAATAGCATTGTATTTTTCGCAAATATCGCCCACTTTAACCATATCGGTAAGGGTACCCAATTCGTTATTGGCGTGCATTAACGAAACAAATGTACGTTCGTTATTCTGAAGCAGTTCCTCCAAATGGTTATAATCGATATTTCCTTTTTCGTCGATATTAACGAAACTTAATTTATCTATTTCGCCATTTTTAAGCATGGTATTTAAGGTATGCTCAACTGCGTGGTGTTCTATTTTAGAAGTAATGGCATGTTTAATACCATAGGCAAAAATACCGCAACGGATGGCTGTATTATCGGCTTCGGTGCCTCCCGATGTAAAAAATACTTCGGATGGAGATGCATTTAATAAACCTGAAACAGTTTTACGGGCCTTTTCTACAAGCGTTCTCACCTCGCGACCTAATGCATGAATGGCAGATGGATTACCGAAGTAATTTTCCATCACGTTTGTCATTTCTGCGATTACCTCTTTATCTAAAGGCGTTGTGGCCGCGTTATCTAAATAGACCCTTTTCATTTCTACGAATAATTAATTAGTTAGTGCATTGTGGAGACTATTGTTGCCAATGGTACCCGTTTTATTAGCCGTGATTTAACTTTTATGCTAAATCACGGCTTTTTACCTTAAGTGCCTGATCAAATTGCGTTGATCAAAAACCAGTTAAAGGTGTAATATTTCTTTTATGTCAGAAATGATTTTGTTTGCCAGGTTCTCGGCAATGGTTTCATTTTCTGCTTCACTGTAGATCCTGATGATCGGTTCAGTGTTAGAACGGCGCAAATGTACCCAAGTTTTATCAAATTCTATCTTTAATCCGTCAATTGTGCTATAAGGCTGACTTTTATATTTCTCTTCTACCTGTTTCAATAAATTATCGATATCCATTTCTGGCGTAAGGGTAATTTTATTTTTAGAAATGTGGTATTGCGGATAGCTGGCCCTAAGTACCGAAATAGACTTACCAAACTTAGCTAAATGCGTTAAGAACAAGGCAATACCTACTAAAGCATCTCTACCGTAATGCGATTCAGGGTAAATGATACCGCCGTTTCCTTCGCCACCGATAATGGCATTGCTGGCTTTCATTTTATTTACCACGTTTACCTCGCCTACTGCCGATGCGTTGTATTCGGCACCTGCTGCTTCCGTAACATCGCGTAGGGCACGGGTTGACGAAAGATTTGAAACGGTGTTTCCTGGTGTATTTTTCAACACGTAATCGGCCACAGCAACCAGGGTATATTCTTCACCAAACATGCTGCCATCTTCGTTTACAAAACATAAACGGTCAACATCCGGGTCAACAACGATACCTAAATCGGCATTTTGTTTTTGAACTTCTTTCGAAATTTCGGTTAGGTTTTCTGGCAGAGGCTCAGGGTTGTGCGGGAAGTGCCCATCTGGCGTGCAATATAATTCTACTACTTTGCTTACCCCTAATGCTTTTAATAAAGCTGGAATAAAAATACCGCCTGTAGAGTTTACACAATCAATTACGACTTTAAAATCGGCTTTTTTAATGGCTTCTACATCAACCAATGGCAAGGCCAATACCTTATCAATGTGTTTTTGAAGATAAGTATCGTTTTTAATTACTTTACCTAATTTATCTACATCAGCAAAATCAAAATCAGCGCTTTCAGCAAGATCTAAAACCTCTTTACCATCGGCATCAGAAATAAATTCGCCTTTTGCGTTGAGTAATTTCAAGGCATTCCATTGTTTTGGGTTGTGGCTGGCTGTTAAAATAATACCACCACCAGCATTTTCATCTGGTACGGCTACTTCTACAGTTGGTGTGGTTGATAAACCTAAATCGATTACTTCGATACCAAGGCCCTGCAAGGTTCCAATAACCAGATTGTTCACCATCTCGCCCGAGATCCGCGCATCACGTCCTAAAACTATTCTTTTATTGCCCGTTTTGTTTACTACCCAGCTACCAAAAGCAGCGGTAAATTTCACAATATCAAATGGAGTTAAGCCGTCGCCAGCACGTCCACCTATGGTTCCTCGTATTCCTGAAATTGATTTTATTAAAGTCACTGTGTATAATTTATTTGAGTCCCAAAAATAGCAAAAAAAACAAAATAGCCAGTATCTTAGAGGCCCGTAAACCTGTTTATTTACATTGATTTTATATCTGTTAAAGAGATATACCGATAGAAATACGGCAGTTATCAAAATCAAACGTGTGTTCAGTTTTGAGCTTTCCTGATTAAAAACACTTGCCGAACCTATTTCTCATTCCCGTTACCCCATACTTAAGTTTCTACATTCCAATCTATAAGCTATTGGCTTATTAATTTTTATGCAATAATGTTGCATAAAAGCCACCGAAAACTTTAGGAGCGGCCGCAAAAGCTTATATTTGCAAATTCCAAAACATAAACGGCTATATATGCAACGCAAATGGTTTCAATATTGGTTTAATTCGCCATATTATCATATTCTCTACCAGCAAAGGAATGATGCCGAAGCCGAATTTTTCATCGATAAACTTACGCAGTACCTGCAGCCAAATGAGGATGCAAAAATGCTGGATATAGCCTGCGGAAAAGGTCGCCACTCCATTTACCTCAATAAAAAGGGATTTGATGTTACCGGCATAGACTTATCAGAGCAGAGTATTAAATACGCCAAACAATTCGAAAATAACAAACTGCACTTTTTGGTGCACGATATGCGTAGATTGTTCTACATCAATTATTTTGACATTGCACTAAACCTGTTTACCAGCTTTGGCTATTTTGATACAGAAAAAGACCATGTAAATGCGCTAAAAACCTTTAGAAAATGTTTAACCGCCAAAGGCATTCTGGTTTTAGATTACTTTAATACCGAAAAAATCATCCGCAATTTAAATTCCTGTGAAACCAAATCGCTTGATGGGATCACTTTCAACATTACCAAAAATGTGGTAGACGGAAAAATTATCAAGAAGATAAATTTCGAAGACAACAAAAAGGTTTACAATTTCGAGGAACGTGTACAGGCCTTTAGTTTTAAAGATTTTGAACGCATGCTTACCAAAGCGGGTATGGTAATCGAAAAAACCTTTGGTAGTTATGCACTCGATGATTTTAACGAATCGGACTCAGACCGCTTAATTTTAATTTGCAAAAAAGCATGATAGAAAGCATACAACAATTTGATGTGGACTTGTTTTTGAAAATCCACCGCGGGCTTTCGAACAGCTTTTTTGATTGGTTAATGCCATTGATGCGTAACCGTTTTTTCTGGTCGCCATTGTACCTTTTCATAGTTGTTTTTTGCATCAAACAATATAAAAAACAGGGTTATTATATTATTGGCATGGTGCTTTTTACTTTTGCCATGGGCGATTTAATTGCTTCGAGAGTGATAAAGCCTTTAGTTTCGAGAGTTCGCCCCTGTAACGACATGAGCCTGGCCAACGAAATTATCCACCGTGTACCTTGTGGCAGTGGCCTAAGTTTTCCTTCGGCACATGCTACCAACCATTTCGCCATTGCAGTATTTTTAATTTGCCTTTTTTATAGCCGCTGGAAGCCCATTTTACCAATCGGGATTTTCTGGGCCTTTATCATCAGTTTTGCGCAGGTATATGTGGGTGTTCACTACCCTGTTGATGTAACAACCGGTGCATTTTTGGGTATAACGATTGGCATTATTTGTTCGAGAATATTTAAAAAATTACAACCTGATTTTTAACCTATGGAAATCTGGAAACTCTGTGTACTCTTCTTTTGCGCCTTTTTAGGCGGAACGGCCATTTTTTTAGTTAAAAGTGATAAATCGAAACTGCTAAAACTAATTCTGTCTTTTAGCGGGGCGTATTTATTTGCCATTACGGTTTTACATTTGATACCCGATGCCTACAGCGGTCCGGATAAAGCGCAGATTGGTATTTTTATACTGGTCGGTTTCCTGTTGCAGGTTTTCTTAGAGCAATTTTCGGAAGGTGTAGAACATGGCCACATCCATAAACACCATGATGGGCACGTTTTCCCATTCGGGATTATGATTAGCCTTTGCCTGCACGCATTTTTAGAGGGTATGCCACTGGCGAAAGAACAGCATAACGAGCTGATTTTTGGTATTTCTTTACACCATATCCCTGCTGCATTTGCTTTAGCCAGTATTTTATTGCAAAATCACTTTAAAAAGGGCAGTATTATGCTCTATTTAATCATATTTGCGGTTATGGCCCCTCTTGGCTTTTATGTAAGCGTAGGTTTGAGTAATGGAAGTATTGGTGGTATTGATGCCTATTTTAATAAAATTATGGGTATTGTAATTGGTATATTCCTGCATATTTCTACCACTATCCTGTTCGAATCGAGCGCCGACCATAAAATTAATACCCGTAAAATGGTTGCAGTTTTACTGGGTATTGGAGTCGCATTAATGGGTTTCTTTTTAGGGCATTAGGTTAATTCTCAGTTGGCAGTTTAGAGTTGGCAGTTAAACGATTCAACTAATTTGCCATTTTCAAGCAATCACCCCGCAGCCGGTTTTAAACGTTTATAACCGTTTAAATTTATGGCATCTGGTCAGAATGAATTAAATTCGTATATGGAAAACATTGTAAATGAGCCGGCTGTCGCTTATAACAAAAGACATTATACGGTTGAAGAATACCTGGCAATGGAGAAACCATCGACGGTAAAGCATGAGTATTATCAGGGAGAGATATTTGCCATGTCGGGAGCTGGGCTTAACCATAATGAGATTTTTAGCAATATTTTTGGACAATTGACCATTAAACTAAAGAGTAAGCCATGCCGGCCTTATGGAAGTGATATGCGAATGAATATTCCAGAGAACACCTTATTCACCTATCCTGATATATCTATTTATTGCAACGGTTTACAGCATAGCGATGTTGATGAAGAGACCTTTATTTTACCAACGGTGATCATTGAAATCTTATCCCCATCAACCAAAAATTACGACAGGGGCAAAAAATTTAACCTGTATAAAGATATTCCATCATTAAAAGAATACGTCATGATCGATTCTGAATCAATTTCGGTAGAGGCTTATTACATTAATGAAGAAAAAAACTGGATGCTAAATACGCATAAAGACATTTCTGATACCTTAACCTTCGTTTCGATGGGATTTGATGTGGCTTTAGCTGATATTTATGAGCGTGTGCGCTTTAACGTAAAGTAACTAAAAAATAAGTCAGGTTTGCGCTCTTTTTGTACACAATTAATATTAAAACTTGACTTCTTTATGCTTAACTTCGAACTGAAAATTGCCAATTGAGAACTGAATTATTTCTTCTCCTTTTTCTTCCCATAGCCCCAGGGACAGTGTTTGCACTTGTTTTTACAGCAATAACCCCGCTTTAAATGATAAGCTTCGGTAAAAACCATTAAACCTGCTTCGTTAAAATAAAAGTCTTCGCCTTCTTTCATCCCGGTAGTTTTGAATTAGAGAATGATTGAATGAATGAGTGATTGAATGCTCGAATTCCACTAACATTCCATCATTCAAAATTCTATCATTCAAACATTTTTTAAATTAAGTATTTTAACTTCCAGTTTACCTGCAAAATAATCTCTTAGCTGCTTGCCATCGCCGTGCAAAGTCCATACTTGTTGTGGTTCTACTTTCTCAATGGTTTCTAAAATGGCATCCCAATCGGCATGGTCAGAAATGTAAAGCGATATGCCGTTTTGTTGTTGCAGATTTTTCCAGCCTGAAGCAAAGGCCCGCACTACATTAATGGCTTTATGGTAACTATGAAAAACCATTGGAGGCACGATATATACCTGATGCTCTAGGTTATTTTTCATCACTTTGCGGTCGTACATTTTGTAACTACCCAGTTTCATGCCGTAATCTTCGTAAATTTTAACAAAAGGCATAATACTGTGGTGAACCATTACATTTTTAGTGGGGCAATGCTTGTTTAACAACCGGATAATACGCTGGCTCTTGCCCAAAGCATAAGCACCCAGCATAATATTGGCATCGGTCAAATTAAGTTTTTTAATCTCTTCTACTGCTGATGGGTGTTTGGTATCGGGATTGGCAAATGTACTTTCGGTGATGAGCACATCAGCCTTAACAAATTCGAAAGGCTCGCAAGTGGCATCGGGTTCTATTTTATAATCGCCGGTATAGAGGTATTTAACGCCTTTATATTCCATTAATACCTGTGCAGAACCTAAAATATGTCCGGCCGAATAAAAAGCAATGGTAACTTCTTTTATTTTAAACGATTGGTGATAAGTTTTAACATAAAAATCAACAGCTGCAAATTTACGGTAACGGTGTTTCATAAAAGCTTCGGTAGCTGCTGTGCAATACACATTTTGGCTACCGCCTATTGCATGATCGCCGTGGGCATGAGAAACTACCGCTTCTTTTACAGGCTGTTGCGGATCGAGGTAAAAATCGCCATAAACACAATATAAACCCGTTGGGGTAATGGTAATAAAATCTGCTAAAATCATATTAGGATGAATAGATTTAAGGATGATATGATTGGAGTAGATAATTAGACTTTAGGGCTTTTAAGGGCTTCAGCAGCCTCCAAAAATTGCTGGTGTAAGGCTAAAACCTGTTCGATGATGGATTGATGCTCATCATTAACAATAAAATGATTGGCCAGTTTGGATTTATCTTCATCGCTGAGTTGCTTATCCATACGGGCTTTAACCTGCTCTGCCGAAACACCATCACGCTGCATTACCCTTTTCAGTTTAATATCGTAAGGGGCAGTTACCAGAATGTTGGTATCGCACATTTTATATGAACCGCTCTCAAACAACAAAGCGGCTTCTTTTAAGGTGTAAGGCGTATTTGCTGGAATCGTAGTTTCCCAGGTATCGAAAGCACGAAAAACCGCGGGATGTACCAGCGCATTGAGCTTTGCAAGTGCCGCTTCATTATTAAAAACTATACCTGCAATGTGTTTATTGTTCAGTTTTCCGTCTTCGAAATAACTTTCGTTGCCAAAGGCAGCTTTAAGCCCTGCTACCAGCACCTCATCTTTACACATGATTTCTTTGGCCACAGTATCAGCATAAAATACAGGAATACCCAACACTTCAAAAACCTTACATGCAGTAGTTTTACCACTGCCAATACCACCTGTTATACCTACTTTATACATTATTTTTCTACAATGAAATCTATTTTAGAGGGCATTACGCTCACCAATTTACAATAATCAGGAAATTCGGTTATTTTAACCGTTAACTGGCGGTGCTTTAAATTCTGCCATTCGTCTGCATCAACAGTTGCGGTAATAAAGCTATCATCTACCTGATCGTAATTGCTTAGGGCCACCCGAAAGGTAACCTTAATCTTTTTAGGGTAAAGTTTAATACTGTTGTAATTCCTGTTATTTATTAGTTTTAACGGCACCTCTATCGTTTTCTCGGTAAACTCATCAACAGGCAGCTTCACCTCTACCGAAGAAGGATAAATACTCACATTTTTATGGATACTATGCTGTAAGCCAACCCTAACCGTTGTGCTACCCTGTACTTTAGTCAATTTTAGTGTGTCTGTTGGCCAGCTCTTAATTTTGGCCAGTTCTTCTACCGGTCCGGCGACCTTTACAAACTTAGGGTTGAGGATGATTTCACTCGAAATACCGTACTGTTTTACAAAATCGAGCTTATCAATCAGCTTTACCGGAACTTTCTTTACAATCCTTTTAGTAAAATCGAAATACAACGTATCGGGCTTAACCGAAATTACCTTTTGCGTACTTTCCAATTGCCTGTTGATGTTAAACAACTGATCGGAAAACACAATAAAATCTTTGGTATTGAGCTGGCTTAAATTAACAGAAACTGAGGGCGGACTAATCCTTAACCGGGCAAACAACAACTGCCAGCCTGTACCCTCTACCTGTAAATCTATGGTATCTGATTGTAATGGATAAAACGCCCTTTTGGTAGGCGTATTTTTGAATACCAGAACGGTTTTAGCAGTATAAATGTACTTATTATTCAATGCCATAAAAAGCCATGCAGCTATAGCCAGCAATAAACAGGCTAGCAAGCTAAATACACGTCTTTTTTCAATTTTAGTTAATCTAATAAAGGGCATAATGAAATAATTGTTAGATGTAAACCGGAAACCGTTGATCTAAAAATGTACGCAACCAAATGTAGTAAAACAAAAACAGTCCCGAAAGTTTTCGGGACTGCTCTTAATTTTTAATTATTTCTGCTTAAGCTTTAGCTGGAGCTGTTGCTGCTTTTGTAGCGTCTAAAGAAACTGCCGATTTATCAAAACGGATTTTAGCACCGCTTTCTACTTCAATTAAGAAAGTAGTTTCGTTTAAATCTACAATTTTGCCATGAATACCTGCAGTGGTAATTACTTTATCGCCTTTACCTAACTCTGCTACTAATTTTTTATGATCTTTTGCCTTTTTAACCTGCGGACGGATCATGAAAAAGTAGAAAACTACCATGATTAGTACCATCGGTACAATTGTACCTAACATACCGCCGCCTGCTGCCTGTAAAATTACTGTTGATGTCATTTCTTGTTTTATTTGTTTTTGTGAGTAGTTGATGGTTATAATTATGCTGAAAGACAGATTACCCAACCATCAACCAATTTATTTTTTGGCCAGCACCTCACCTACCAAATGTACGGTAGTGGTGGTTGGGTTGGCATTTGATGTAACGGTTACCACTTTATCCTGCATCCCCATTTTACCTTCGCTGTTAAACACTACGCTAATAATGCCTTCTTTACCGGGCAAAATAGGCTCCCCAGGTACCTGAGGAACAGTACAACCACATGTTGCAGTTGCATTTGAAACAATAAGCGGACTTTTACCGGTATTTTTCAGCTTAAAATCGTGCTTAACTTTTTCGCCTTGCTCTATTTTTCCGAAATCGTAAATATCGCGTTCGAACACAATAACAGGTGCATCAGCAGGTGCAACTTTAGCTGTTTTTGAGGTATCGTTTCCAACCGAAACTGCCGAAGCGGTTTCTGAGGTTTGGTTATTTGCATTGCGGCAAGCTGTAAATGAAATCGCAGCAATTGCCAGGATAAATATTTTCTTCATTTTTTAGTCTTCAATTAATCCGCGGCCAATCTTTTTAATGGTGTTATTTTTCTTAAGATCGCCTAAAATTTTGTCTAAAATACCGTTAATAAACGAATTACTTTTCGGTGTACTGTAATCTTTTGAAAGTTCAAGATACTCGTTAATGGTAACCTTTACCGGGATAGACGGGAAATTTAAAAGCTCACAAATCGCCATTTTCATTAAAATGGTATCCATTAAAGCAATACGCTCGGATTCCCAGTTTTTGGTCCTGTCGGCAATCATTTCCTGGTATTTGGCATCGTTTTGCAAGGTGTGTACAAAAAGGTCCTGTACAAATTTGCTATCTTCTACCCAATCGGCACTGATTTCGGTCAGTTTGTTCTTAAAAGGATCTTCGAAAGTAAAGTTTTTAAGTGTTTTGGCCACCATACCTTTCATTACCTCGTGATCTACCTGCCAGTTGATAAATTTCTCTTCGAAAACCTGGATAATAGCCTGACTTTTTAAGATAATTTTACGGAAAATGTATTTGATGATATCTTTAGATGATTCTAAACTTTCATTTGAATCGGCCAGATAATCGGCATATTCTTTTGATGCTTTTAAAGAATTGTAAACGGTTTTACGGATTTCAGGATCGAAGCCCCAGTCTACCTTATATTTTTTAACAGCAGCAACATAATCAGGATTTTGCTGCAATAAGACACTAAACTTATTGTGCAGCAATTTCATGTTCGGATTAATGTCCTCAGCTGTTTTAATGTACTTGTTTGCGCGCTCTGCAGCGTCGTTAGCAGTAAATTCGGTAACTTCTACCATTAAAGATAACATCCAGATGTACATTTCGTACACGCTGTCGATGCTTTGCATTAAAGTTTTCAAATCACCTTTAATGTCTTTTTTGTCTGCCATGTGCCATGCAAAAATATTTTGCAAAGCTTTGATTCTTAAGTGCCTTCTGTTTAACATGAATGTAAGAACGAGTGTGGTTTTTTAAACCTGTTTTTAATAATTATTATTTAATATGACGATTTAATTTTTTTAATATCTGCAATCCGTTTTTCGGCAATGCGGTTTGCAGCAATGTTTGTTGAGATATTTTCGGCCTTGCTCAGTTTAATCACACTCCGCGTGGCGTCGTAAATATTCTCGGTAAGCTGTACGGTACGTTTTTTACCAAAACCAGTCAGTTCGGAATAGCATGCAATCAAACCTCCTGCATTAATCAGATAATCTGGTGCAAATAAAATTCCTTTTTTCAACAACAATTCGCTATCTACAACCTCATCTTTTAACTGATTGTTTGCCGAACCTGCAATAATTGCAAATTTCATTTTTTCGATGGTTTTGTTGTTCACCGTTGCGCCCATTGCACATGGTGCATAAACATCGGCTTCGGTGGTAAAAATTTTATCGGCCTCAATAGGTTTTGCCTTGTATTTACGGGCTACGTAGGTTAACTGCTCCTGGTTAATGTCGCTAATCAAAACTTCGGCATTTTCTTTTCTTAAAAGTGCCACCAAATGTTCGCCTACATTACCAATCCCTTGTACTACAATGGTTCTCCCGGCCAGCATATCTGTTCCGAAAACTTCTTTAACGCTTGCTTTAATCCCTAAGTACACACCTTGTGCAGTAAATGGAGCTGGGTTGCCGGCACCACCTATTGATTCGGGCACGCCTGTAACATAATTGGTTTCCATGCGGATATATTCCATATCGCGTGTATTGGTCCCCATTTCCTCAGCCGTAATAAACTCGCCGTTCAGGTTTTTAATAAACCTGCCATAGCTTCGCATTAAAGTTTCGGTTTTGTCTTTTCTCGAATCGCCGATGATTACCCCTTTGCCCCCACCCAGGTTTAAACCTGTAATGGCCGCTTTGTAGGTCATTCCACGCGATAAACGGAGGGCATCTTCTAAGGCTTCGCTTTCAGTAGCATAGCTCCACATGCGTGTACCACCCAAAGCGGGGCCTAATGTGGTATCGTGTATAGCAATAATTGCTTTTAAACCTGTATCGGGATCGTTGCAAAAAACCAACTTTTTATGCCCGTAAGCACTTAATTGATTTAAAATGGAAAAATCTGTCTGCGAATTTGCTGGCATATGAACGTTCGGCTAACCTGCTGCAAAATTAGAATAAAAAACGATTATTACATGTATTTAACGAAACTATAGCAAAATTAATTCTGCCACGCTAAACCTTGTAGTTTTAAAAGCCCCGTGCTTAAGAAAAATATGTCATTAATTTTTAAAGCTTAGCCACTGAAGCATAAATATGCTGTTTGAAATAACAAATTTATCTAAGTTTGTACAACATGAAACATCTGAGCCGATTAAATAAGTACTTTCTAAAATACAAGTGGTGGATTATTCCGGGGAGTATTTTCGTAGTGATCTCGAATATTTTTGGTGTGGTACCGGCCCAGGTAATTGGTTATGCGGTTGATTTGATTACAGAAAACATCCAGATTTTTAACCTGTTTAGCGGTTTCGACCGTCAGGCTATTATTTACGATATTTTTAGCAGTAATCTGTTATACTTTGGCTTGCTGGTTATTGCCTTATATTTAATGCGCGGACTGTTCTTATTCTTTATGCGGCAAACCATTATTTTAATGTCGCGGCATATTGAATTTGACATGAAAAACGACATTTATCAGCATTATCAGGAGCTAAGTTTAGGTTTTTATCGGCGCAACAACACAGGCGATTTAATGAACCGTGCTACTGAGGATGTAAACCGTGTACGGATGTATGTTGGTCCGGCCATTATGTACACCATCAATACTTTTGTACTTTCGGTACTCATTATCTGGTCGATGTTTGATGTAAACTCCAAACTTGCCATTTACTGTTTGCTCCCCCTGCCCTTTCTGGTAATCATTATATATTATGTAAACACGCTCATTTTTAAAAAGAGCGGAAAGATACAGGAGCGTTTATCAGATTTATCGAGTTTTGTACAGGAGCGCTTTTCGGGTATCAGGATTATCAAATCCTATGTGCGCGAAGATTATACGCGCAACATGTTCGAAATACAGAGCAATGAATATAAAAAAGATTCGATGGGTTTGGTGCGGGTTTCAGCTTTGTTTTATCCCACAATGTTGCTGCTAATTGGCCTAAGTACCATTTTAACCATTTACATAGGTGGCATACAGGTAATGAATGGTAGTATTACGGCCGGTAACATTGCCGAATTTATCATTTACATTAACCAGTTAACTTTTCCGGTAACCATGCTGGGCTGGGTTACATCGTTAATTCAAAGGGCAGCGGCATCACAAAAAAGGATTAACGAATTTTTAGATATTCCTTCTGATATCCAGTCAAAAGAAACCCAGGAAAGGGAACTGACTGGCAATATTAAATTTGACCAGGTAAGCTTTACCTACCCCGATACGGGGATTGAGGCCCTTAAAAATGTAAGCTTTGAAATTAAAAGCGGCGAATTTGTCGCCATTATTGGTAAAACAGGCTCCGGCAAATCTACTTTAGCCAACCTGATTATGCGCATGTACGATGTAGAAAACGGGCAGATTGAGGTAGATGGTAAAAATATTAAAGCATTAAACCTAAAAGATTACCGTGGGCAAATTGGCTTTGTACCACAAGAAGTTTTTCTTTTTTCGGATACAATTAAAAACAACATTGCCTTTGGTTTAGATAAAGTTACTGATGAGGAAGTTTATACAGCAGCCAAAAACGCATCAGTTTATAACAACATTATCGATTTTGAAGAGAAGTTCGAAACCATGCTTGGCGAACGGGGTATTACGCTCTCTGGCGGACAAAAACAACGTGTTTCTATTGCCCGGGCACTCATCAAATCGCCCAAAATTTTAATATTTGATGACTGTCTTTCTGCGGTTGACACCAAAACAGAGGAGGAAATTTTACAAAACCTGGGTAAAATTATGCTTGGAAAAACCAGTATTTTAATTGCCCACAGAATTTCTACAATTAAAAATGCAGATAAAATTTTAGTGCTTGATGATGGAAAAATCATCGAACAAGGCACACACAATGAATTACTTAGTAAAAACGGCAGTTATACCGAGCTTTATAACAACCAACTTTTAGAAGAAGAAAGCCGCACTATTTAAAATGTATCAAAATTGTATTTTGAACTTTAAATATTTGCTTTATATTTACCGAAACCAAAAACCAACATCAATACCAACCATGGGAGAATTCGACAACAAGGAAAGAGAAGAAGTTTTTTCAAAGAAAGTAAGAGCAGGTAAGAGAACTTATTTCTTCGACGTGAAGGCTACGAGATCGGGTGATTATTATCTAACAGTTACCGAAAGCAAGAAAAGATTAGAAGACGGTGTGTTTGTAAAACATAAAATCTTTTTATACAAAGAAGATTTCGAAAAATTCGCTGAAGGCCTAAACGAAACTGTTGACTATATCAAAACTCACCAGGATGTGGTTGAAAAACGTTACGAATATTCAGAAAATGGAGAACATAGCAGCAGACCAAGCGATGATTTTTCTTTCTAAGTAATATAATTTCACAAAAAAGCCTTTGCATAATCAAATTTGCAAAGGCTTTTTATTGTTATGCTGTTTTTTAACGTATCGCCATACCTGCGCCAACTATAAATACCAATAAGAAGTAGCCTACAATAATGGCAATGGTCATAATGCCCCAAAACTTAAACAGGGATTTTAAGCTCAATACCGCAGTATCTAAACTTTCCTGATCGCCGAACAACACGCCTTGTTTGCCTTTATTGGCTACTCTGAATAATAAGATGCTCGGATAGAAATAAAACAGGCCCAATAGCAAATAAACCACGGTTACAATGGTTGCACCTCCCTGCCCCAGTGGAGCAAACTGTTTTGCTAAACCCGGGTTGCCTGAAATAATCGATGGTATGCTTAATGCAGCCAAAATAATAAATGCGGCGAAGATGAAACCAACAATCGATAAGAATTTGGCCCATTTTGTAATATCGTAGAGGTAGCTCCGCATTTCTTCGGTAACGATTAATTTTACCTCCTGAGGCACTTCTTTTTCTAAATCTTCCATGTGTGTGATCTGTAATTTTTGTTAAACTTAGATAAAATATCCATCTGCCACAAATTAGCGCCTTTAATTAAAGGTTTTAAAAGCTTATCTTTGCCCGATTTTTAGGCGGAAGTGAAAGATAGAAAGGTAAAATGGAAGATGGTTGATGGAATAATCAACATGCCCTATTAACCATGAGCTATTGACTGCCGACTATTGACTAAAGACTTAAAGACTAAAAAATAATGGCATTACAATGTGGTATTGTGGGTTTACCAAATGTTGGTAAATCGACTCTTTTTAACTGTTTATCGAACGCAAAGGCGCAGGCAGCAAACTTCCCTTTTTGTACTATTGAGCCCAATGTTGGCGTAATTACAGTACCTGATGACAGGTTGACTAAACTTGCTGAACTGGTTAAACCAAACAAAGTGCAGCCCAATACCATCGAGATTGTAGATATTGCCGGTTTAGTAAAAGGCGCATCGAAAGGTGAAGGTTTAGGAAACCAATTTTTAGGAAACATCCGTGCTACAAATGCAATTATCCACGTTTTACGTTGTTTTGATGATGGTAACGTAATCCACGTTGATGGTTCTGTTGATCCGATTCGCGACAGGGAAATTATCGACACCGAATTACAGCTTAAAGATTTGGATACCGTTGATAAACGCATCCAAAAGGTTGAAAAAATGGCTAAAACTGGTGGCGATAAGGATGCAAAACGTACTTATGAAATTTTAACTGTAGTAAAATCTCATTTAGAAAGCGGAAAATCGATCCGTACGGCACCATTAGCACAAGATGATTTTGATTTTATTGAAGATTTAGGCTTACTTACCCAAAAACCGGTAATGTATGTGTGTAATGTAGATGAGGCATCGGTAGTTACCGGCAACAAATATGTTGACCTGGTTAAAGCCAATGTAGCGGATGAAAATGCAGAGGTTTTAGTAATTTCAGCTAAAATCGAATCGGAAATCGCAGAATTGGAAAGCTACGAAGAACGCCAGGAGTTTTTAGCTGATTTAGGTTTAACTGAATCGGGCGTAAACAAACTGATCCGTGCAGCTTATAAATTATTAAACCTTTACACGTATTTTACTGCAGGTGTACAAGAAGTACGCGCTTGGACGATTACTAAAGGTTTTACAGCACCACAGGCAGCTGGCGTAATCCACACCGATTTTGAAAAAGGTTTTATCCGTGCTGAGGTAATTAAATACATCGATTTTGTAACCTTAGGTTCTGAAAATGCTTGTAAAGATGCCGGTAAACTGGGTGTTGAAGGTAAAACTTATGTGGTGGAGGATGGAGACATCATGCACTTCAGGTTTAATGTTTAAGCCCTAAAGCATAAATTATATGAAGCCACTCAAAAAGAGTGGCTTTTTTGTTTCCTTTTTAGCCACAGATTGACAGATTAGTAACTATATCGGGCGGCTTTATAATGCAATTTGGATAGCCCAAGATATGCTACCACTGATGAGCTCTATAGCAAATTCGTTATTGCTTCGTCGTTCCTCCTCAGCAATCTCAAAACTTAGCTACTAGCCATTACGTTGTAAGATTGCTTCGTCGGCTGAAAAAGCCATCTCGCAATGACGATTCCTCTATTAAACTTCCAATCCGTAAGCTGCCAGCTGTGCTTTGGTATCTTCGTAATCGGTATGATGAATGCCTTTTAAGCCCAATTGCTCTGCTACCTGTACAAAAAGCATTCTGTCATCAATGTACAAACTGGTATCTACATCGCTTTGCGAAATATCGATGGCCACTTTAAAGATATCGGCATCAGGTTTACGGAAATGCACAAAGCTCGATGAAACGAAAAAATCTACAAATTCGTTAAGTTTAAAGGTATTGATGCGGTATTGGTTAAGCTCACGACCTTCATTACTGATTACGGCAACTTTAAGGTTGTATTTCTTCTTCAAATCGCAAATCAGCTGAATCATTTCGGGGTAAGCGAGTGATTTTTTGAACATAAACTCTTTAAAATCATCGTAACTGAAACTCCGTTCTTCAAAGAAAACGATTCGTTCCAGGTACTCATCTAAAGTTAGCTTGCCAACCTCATAGGTATCAAAAGTAAGGTGATGGCGTTCTTCGAGATCAACTGAATCTAAATTAAACAGTACCGAAGCTTCGCCCCTTGCATGCCTGTCCCAGCCGTTGGTTAATAAAACACCGCCAATATCGGTAAAGAGGGTAGTAATTTTCTTTTGCATTATTCGGGGATTAAAGTAATACGCCTTTTAAAATTAAAACTGCAACACTAAAATAGATCACAATTCCGGTTACATCTACCATGGTAGCCACAAAAGGTGCCGACGAGGTAGCCGGATCGAGTTTTAGCTTTTTTAGGATAATCGGCATCATCGAGCCAATTAAACTGCCCCACAGTACAATGCCTACGAGGGTAAAAAATATAGTTGTTGCAATTAAAAACCAGTGTGGGCCATAATTGTATAAATGTAGCTCTTGCCAGGTTACAATACGGATAAACCCAATTGTACCCAAAATGACGCCTAGTAAAGCCCCGGAAACCAGCTCGCGACGCATTACACGCCACCACTCGGCAATGGTAACTTCGCCCAGAGCCATGGCCTGTATAATTAAGGTAGAAGCCTGAGAACCGCTGTTACCGCCACTACTCATAATTAAAGGGATAAAAAGCGATAGCACAACTGCCTTTTCGAGCTCGATTTCGAAATGCTGCATGGCCGTTGCGGTTAACATTTCGCCCAAAAAGAGTACGATTAACCAGCCTGCGCGTTTTTTTACCAGTTTTAAAATCGGTATATCGAGGTAAGGTTCATCCAAAGCCTCGGTACCCCCTATTTTGTGCATGTCTTCGGTATATTCTTCGTTGGCAATCCACAAAATATCATCAACGGTTACAATGCCTAACAGAATGTTATTTTCATCGACTACCGGTAGTGCGACACGGTTATTCATCCTGAAGATATTGATAGCATCTTCCTGCGGATCGTTGGCTTTTAAGGCAATAAAACGTTTATCGGTGAGCTCACCAATAATGGCTTCGGGATCGGCCAGTAAAACCTCCCTGATCCTGATATCATCGAGTAAAACACCCTCTTTATCAATCACATATACCACATCAATGGTTTCGGAGTTTTTACCATAACGCCTGATGTGCGCCAAAACGCGGGTAATTGACCATTCGGGCTTTACGGCAATGTAATCGGGGGTCATTAAACGGCCGATACTATCTTCTTTATAACCCAAAAGGGCAAGCGATTCTTTGCGTTCTTCGGCAGGCAACAGGGTGATCATTTTTTTAACCACATCGCCTTTCAACTCGCTAAAAAGTGCCGTACGATCATCAGGTGGCAGATCTTTAATGATCTGGTTTAGCTTATTGCCCGAAAGTTTTTTAATGATACGTTCCTGGGTTGGGAAATCGAGAATCCTGAAAACATTTACCGCCCTGTTTATAGATAGGGTTTCGATAAATCTGGCAGCATATTGCGGCAGTTCGTCAATGAGTTGTTCAACATCGGAAATATTAAGTTGATCGAGATATTGCTTTAAAGCCTTATCGTTTTCCTTTTCAAGCAGTTTCTGAATCTCTTCTACAACCATTTCTTCCATAAACAACTATTTTTTTGTTACATGCCTAAACCTCTATTAACGGTTCGCAAAGGTGCATTTTTATTTCTAAAAAAGCCAATGCCATTGCGCTAAAAATCGCCAAAGAAGTAGCTTAACCGGAAAATAAACGGGCATAAGCACCAACAATTGAAAACATGGAGGATGATTTAATTATTTTTTAACACAAAAAATATCGTTATGTCCAAAAGCTCAGCTGCTTTTGTATTTAATGACTAAAAATAGCGGATATATTTTTACTAAATGATTATGATTTTTCTATATTTGCAGCCTTGCTCCCGTAGTTCAATGGATAGAATTATGGTTTCCGGTACCATCGATATGAGTTCGAATCTCGTCGGGAGCACCTCACGAGACAAATCAGTTTTTAAGCTGTTTGTCTCGTTTTTTATTTTACGCAATTTGTTGTTAATCAGACATATTAACTCAACCCCTTCGTTCAATCTAGGTGTTCGATAACCTTTCTCATCATATATCAGTTTTTCGGGGAAAATTGCAGCAATAATTTCACGTTTTAAGCCTATTTCAGCCTCAAAATAGGCTTTCTCGATACCAATAAGGGTGTTCGATAACTTTTCGATTAGGTTGTTAATATTATCCTCCTTTTTATCGAAGGAATTCAGTTTTTTCCTAAGGGTATATATCTTCTCTTCAAGTTGCTTCTTTATTGCGGCATAATCTTCTGGGCTTATTTGATCGTTGATAAGTAGCTCTCTCACCTTATCAATTTTATTATTTAGCACATCTATATCTTGTTTAGTTACCCGTTTTTGATCTGAACTACCCTTTACCATCAATTCAAAGTTATAAGTGATACTCTCCCTATAAAGGTCTAGCATGCCGTCGATCGGTCTGATAAGGGAAAGGCCATCTTCGAACAGCCGATTGGCCTTCTCGGCGTTTACCCTGAATCGACATGGATGGACACAGTGATAATAGAAATAGCTTTTATATTTTCCTTTTGAAGGACTCCAAGTGAGATTTTTCCCACATGTTGGGCAAATTAAAAACCCGCGGAGCGGAAGTTGGTCTGGACTCATAATGTGCCACCGGAACAAACATTTTAAAGACTTCTAAAAAAACTGTCCAAAAAACCAAAGTTACAGGCAAAATGTTCTAGATCAAAACAAAGCTGAAAAATGAAAAAAAAGAAAATATTCATCGTCGAGGATGACCTCATGCTTCTGGAGACCCTCCAGGATATTCTGCGTGAGCATGGCTATGACTGTCAGGCCTGTTACCACCCGCAGAATGCTATTCAAATGATCGAAGCTTACCGGCCCGACCTAGTACTTTTAGACTATATGCTCCCAGAATGGAATGGAGGAGAACTCTGCAGCGCAATACGGGCCATCGATGATTTCGAATACATTCCCATCATTATTACATCCGCGTATGCAAAAATCCTGCTCTCACTCTCCGAATACGGCTGCGATGCAGTACTGGAAAAGCCTTTCGGGATATCAGAGCTTACAGGACTCATCAAATCGCTGCTGTACTCAAGGCGGAGCGATAGTGGTCTATTGCCCAAAATTAAAACGGTGATCAGGAGTGCAATACCGGGAGTATAGCGCGCCGCCCAAATCTGACTTCATAGCTATCAGCAGCTAAAAAGCATATAAATCCCTGTTAAACTTATATACATCTCGAACGTCCACCACCAAATCGAGGTTGACCGGCAGCGAGCCATTAGCGCAAACAAGATCAGCAAAAGATAAAAGCCTTTAGAAGAGACCTCGTTTACCGCAGACTACAAAGCAATACTGGACCGGTTAGCAAAAATAGATCCATCGAACTTATGCCAGAACGAAAAATTTCATCTCGGGTGCATTCAGCTGCCTTTCCCCCTATATTTCTCGTGGCCTCATAAGTCTGCACAAGCCTTAAAAGCCCATCCAAATGGATGAATTACCATTTGCTAGGCGGAGATATACTTCTGCCTAGGGATCATCACAAAGGCTTTTTCAATCAATACGAATTTATCCGGGAATAAATACCAAAACTAAGCCTTCTTCCCCCATTTGCAAAAAATTCAGTAAATTAGTATACCTAAAACAGAAAAACATGCCCAGGATACTTGTAATTGAAGACGATCCCAGCAATGCTGATGTTATCCAGCAGATACTCGAATCAGAGGACTTTGAGGTTGAGAGCATTGATGGTGCGGAGATTATAGATGAGTCAATTGATAGCTTTTCCCCGGATCTCATTCTAATGGATATTTTACTCCCTACAGGCGACGGAAGGCTTATATGCAATTCCATTAAAGAAAACGCGGACACGAAAGAGATTCCGGTGATGCTCATCACCGCAATGCTTGAATCCGAAATTCCACGGATCCCCTGTATTCCGGATGCCATCATGCTCAAGCCATTTGATTACCAAAAACTTACCAGCACGGTCAAAAAACTGATTCATAAAAGGGGACGATATTCTTGAATAAAAGCCTAAAAAAGTAAATACTGTTCAAACAATCCATTAACTGTTCAATGGCTGAAAAGATCCAAAATCAAGAAAAAAAATCATTCATTTTCCAGAAACTTAACTGGCATAATACCGATAGTTCGAAGCAACATTTGTTCCCCCGTCTCAAACCCGGATTACAGGTCTGGATTCCATAGAACCTCACCAGCGTCTGACATCCCACGTACATATTAATTTGCAGAAAAATAAAAACCTACATTTTTTCCGCAATCCCCAGCTTTCCGGAACAGACTCTTTTCTTGCAGACTGCGATTATTTAATACACTTTACTTAAATAAATTATCCATCAGGATTGATTTACATCCGTCTCCCGAATTATCTCTTGATTGCAGCATGTTCCGCACAAGCGTAATAAGTCATCAAAGGAACTAATTGAAATTTTGCCAAACCTTTTTATTTGGCTGATGTCTTTATTATAAGAAGTTCAAAATTATGGATAACAACAAAAATGATAAAGCAGATCAGGAAATAGTCAACGATCTCAAAGCAGTCCATAAAAGTGCTGAAAAAGATCTAGGTAAAAAATATCACGCCGATGATCTAAAACCAGCGATAGATGGACTTTCAGAGCAGCTAAAGGGCAGCGATGCCGACAGTGATAAATCCTTAGGAGAAAATTCGGATGAAACTACCAAGCAGAAGCAGGCCGAGGATAGCGACGCTGCAAGTGCTTAAACGATAAAATTTACAAACCCTAAAATGTAAGACTCATGACCAAATCGAAACAGGTTCAGACACCAATCAATAAAGCCAATGGTACTGATAAGAGCAAATCAAAAGGAGATTCTTCAGACAGCAAAAACAAAACTAAGGCTGCAACCTCGGGTAAGAAAGCTGATTTCGAAAACCCAAAAGATGATCCTGCTTAAAAATTTTCTGATTCGTTCTAATCGAGATCATGCCGCACTGTATGTATTAAATAGGTTATTTACGCTTTATTGAGTAGATTGAACCTAACTGTAAATAAAATATAAAAACTGAACACAGCTTTAGCTGGGGCATTTAAATCTCCATGTTCAGCAGTTCGCTGGTCCCCTAGGCGAGGTGGGGCAAAACCCTTTGAACATCATGTTTAAATCTGCCGTATTCCTGCAGGTCAGCTGCAAATCTCCAACAGCAATATTGAAATTGAAGTTGCTGAGTATGAATTTTAACAGTTATTTCTTGTAAATCAAGTTTAATCCTGAATTCTTTGGCCAAAATACAAGCCTCTGAGATTTTTTGTCATAAATTACATACTTTGAATTGAATGTTTTCGGTTTTTCAAACCACTATAGATAACAACTGCAAGGATAATAAAACTCACAGCATAGCAGGCATAAACAATACCCTTTCCGGTAGGATTAGTATTGTTCGAAACAGATATAGCCAGTAATGCCCAGATCCCAACCGCTGCAAATTCGCGCAGGTTTCTGGTATAAACCATGACAACATTAACCAGGCCAGCTATGCAGATCATCGCAATCGCCCAGTTCACATCAGAGATGCCCCAGCCCTGCCATCCTATCTTAGTCAGATAAGCAGAAATATTCGCTATAAAAGCTACAGTAATCCACCCCGAATACACAGCAAACGGCCAGTATATGAAAATATAATCTTTCAGGGGATGAGCGTCAAGTTCCATACGGGTATTGACCACAATTTTTAGCAAGCAAAAAAGAAGAATGCCCATGATCAAAACCGACATACCCGTATAATCATATAACCAGGCAACCACCCAAAAGCAATTTGACAAACAGGACAAAACAAACCACCAGCTGATCCTGGAGACAACATCAGATCTGACCAGATCCTTTCTACCATTGACCCCGGGATAAAAAACAAAACCCAATAGCCCGAGATAAATAATGGCCCATATAGAAAATGCATATCCGGCCGGCGTAAAATAATTGAAATACCTATCAGAGACCGTTTTCATGGTATTTCCGTTCAAAAGCCCTGCATTGGAAAGGTAGTTAACCAATATCGTAAAGATCAGAGCCAGTCCATTGGCAAAAGGAAGAATTTTTTTAGCACTAAACATTTTAATATAAAAATATAACTAACCCGCTCAAGATAAAGATATTTGCTGCCAAGAATGATTATATATGGTAACACCAGTACAAAAAGATTGTTTGCAAACACATGATCTCGCAGAAGATTAAAGATAAACCAAAATCAAGAACTTACCCATTTCACATATAAAAAGATCATAAAGAGAGGTTAAAGATTATCAGTAAACCTATCCCTACCACAGTTTGCGAGTATAAACCAAAAACAAGGATGCGACACCATTAAAATCGAAGAAAGGTTACCTCGAGTTACACTAAAACGTTTTTTTTTGAACCGCTTTAATTTACATCTAAATGAGGTTAAAAAAATTTTCCAATCCTATTAAAAAATTTTTTCCTTATTCAAACTTGCACCGCAGTATGTAATAAAGAGTTAGCTCTTTTTTGCCCCCACAGGTTCACTAAGCTGCAAGTCCGTGGCATCACAGATAGCAAATAATAAGTCTTACCGGAACTGTCAATAAAAGCTCACTTATACCGAAGAAGTTATACTGAGAATATATGCATTGTCAAGGGATAATTATTTAAATTACTCAAGCAACTCCATCTGCCTAAGAACTAATTAGCCATCAGCATCACCGCCTTCTGGTATATCTGAGAACCCTTCTTTCCTTTCCTCAGTCCGCTTCCCGAAATCGCCATTCTGATTATATGCCTTGTCGGTATCTCTACCTACTAATTGAGAATCTGGAATCGGAAGAACTTTATCATTATCCAAATTGCATTTGTCTTTCTTTATATCCATATAACTAAAAAAGCGTGTTTAAAAAATCTTACAGAATGTTAGATCCAATATAAGGAAACACTTTTTTGTTATTATTTATTGAAACCAGCTCTATTCGGAAAGTCAGTATTTTTTTGATCTGCGGTTTATACGCTACCCTATTGGTTGACAAAAATGGCAATGCTGAATGGTATATGCTTTGTTGAAAGTTAATACATCCTAAAACATTACCTATGACACAATACGAATTTACGAACAGCATTAACTTACATGCAGGTGCCCTACGTTCACATGCATTAAAGTTTACAAACGACATTGACGATGCAAATGATCTTTTGCAGGATACGCTGGTAAAAGCCACTCGGTTTGCCGCAAAATTTGACCAGGGAACCAATATTAAAGGCTGGCTCTTTGTAATCATGCGCAATACCTTTATCAACAGATACAGAAAACAACAACGTGAGCGCGAACGTGTTTTACAGGTTGAAGAAATCTCATCAGAGCAGCTCTGCGGAACTGCGATTACGAACCGCGCCGAAAATAAATTTGCTATGGAAGACATTAAAAATGCACTAAAAAAACTTCCTGTGATGTATTCGGTTCCATTTATCAGATATTTTGAAGGTTATAAATATCAGGAGATAGCGCTTGAACTTGATATACCTGTTGGTACAGTAAAAACGCATATTCATCAGGCAAGGCTACTATTAAAAAAATCCTTAAAACAGTACCGTTTGCAATGAACCACTGCCCGCGCGAAGGTCAGGCTGTTCAAAAAACTGTACCGGGGTATTAATAACAATCCTGCGTTAACTACTCAATTTTAGAGGGAAAATACCTGAAATATAGCGCTGAATGGAGCATTAAAAAATGCTAGGTATATTTTTGCAAAAAAAATACAGAATACGGCATAAATGTCCTGTTTTTGCCGTATTCCATAATACAAAACCAAATTTTTATATCTGTCAACAAGAATTTTAGTATCAAAAGAATAAGCCTGATAAAAAGAAACTCCAATCAGCTATCGTTTTCTTTTTCAACATAATCGTTAATTTTTCAAGTTTATATAAGTGTCGAGTCTGCACCTTAGTTCGTATTGCCTGACTTTGAGAGCGTAAAAATTTCACTTATATTTATCCTTTTATCATACGACTAAGTACGACTGGTGCTTGTCCAGGATGATATTCCACAGGTTCTGCTCGGATAACTGATGCGGCTCACTGATAATATTAATAGCACCGGCATCCACACCATTTCCAGATGGTACCGGTATGCAGAAGAACAGAAAAAAATGCAAAAAAACCAAGATGATGCTCAGGCAAATCATTTAGAAAAACAGAACAGGGAAACACCTCAACAGGAAGCATCGTTTCCAATTATAGGGATGGGTGGGGCAAGTGGGTCTTTAGCAGCGTATCAAAAGTTTTTCACCCACATGCCAACACATTCGGGTATGGCCTTTGTAGTGATTGCTCATCAGGATAAGAATGAGGCATCAGATTATAGTAAATTAATTAGAAAATCAACCAGTATGCCAGTTTTAATCGCTGATGACGGTATGAAGGTACACGAAAACCAAGTATACATTATTCCGCCTGGCACTGATATGGGCATCCACAACGGACATTTGTTACTTTTTAGCCCTTCAAGGCACAAAGGCGCACACATGTCCATTGACTATTTTCTCCAGAGCCTTGCTGAAGACCAATGGAGCAAGGCAGTTGCCATCATATTTTCAGGTTTGGGAGCTGATGGAGAAACCGGCCTGAGGATGGTCAAAGAAAAGCTGGGAATGGCTATGGTGCAGGAGCCTGAAACGGCAGAGTTTCAAAGCATGCCTTCTGCGGCAATCAAAACACATATGGCAGATTACATTCTTCCCCCGGAGGAAATGCCATTAAAACTGATGCAATACCTAAGCCATCCGGTCCTTGCAGCAGAAGAAAATACGGAACTGGGCTCGCCATTAGCCAATAGGGTACATATCCAAAAAATATTAATGTTACTGCGTTCTCAAACCGGGCATGACTTTAGTTTATATAAAAAAAACACAATTTCCAGACGCATAGAACGTAGAATTGCTTTTCACCAACTAGCTGATTATGAAAATTATGTAAATTACCTAAGGGAAAATCCGGCAGAAATTGAAATCCTTTTCAACGAACTTCTGATTGGGGTAACCAAATTTTTCAGGGATCGTCATGCCTTTGATAGCTTAAAAGACCATATTCACCGTTTGCTGAGTCAGAAGGGAACTGAAGAACCGATCAGGATCTGGATTGCAGGATGTTCAACCGGAGAGGAAGCCTATTCGGTGGCTATTATCGTGACCGAGTTTTTAGACAACCTTCAATCAAAGCGAAAGCCCAAGGCACAGATTTTTGCAACGGATTTAGACCCCAATGCGATAGACCATGCTCGCCGGGGCTTTTACTTTTCAAATATCACAGCAGAGCTTTCTTCGCAGCAGCTTGAACGCTTTTTTATCAAAAAACCAAACGGCTATACCGTAAAAAAGGAAATTCGTGAAATGATAGTTTTTGCGCAACATAATCTGATCAAAGATGCTCCTTTTACCAGACTGGACCTTCTATGCTGCAGAAATGTAATGATTTACCTGACCACAGATCTTCAGAAAAAGATTATTCCCGTTTTTCATTATTCCTTACAGCCAAACGGCCTTCTATTTCTGGGGCCAGCTGAATCGGTGGGGGTTTTTAACGATATTTTTAACAGCCTTGATTCGAAATGGAAAATTTTTGAAAGGAAGGAAGGCGTGAGCGCGCTGGGTAAGATCATTGATTTCCCTTTTCATATTGCCAATCAGGATAAGCTGGGTAAGGCCGATGGTTCGACGAAAACAATCGCGAAAAACCCGCTTGCCGAAAATTTCAATAAAGTACTACTTGAAAATTATACCCCTGCTTCCTTACTAATAAATGAAAAGGGCGAAATCCTGTATATTAACGGTAAAACAAACCGGTTTATCCAGCTAAATCCAGGTGAGGCGATAATGAATATTCATAGAATGGTGCGAGAAGAACTGAAATATGTACTTGGAAACGCAATTCACCTTTGCCTGATGAACCAAACCAAGGTTGAAATTTCAGATATCAGGATCCGTGAAAATAACCGCACTTATCTGATGGGCTTTTCTGTAGACTATCTGAGTGAGCCTGCCTTGCAGGGACTTTTATTGGTCAGCTTCTACGATAAGGGGCCGGTTAGAAAATCTGTTTCCAGAAAATCCAAATCGTCAGGGAATGTTAGCGAGGGAGCCGTTGAAGAATTGGAAAAGGAGCTTACCTATACCAAACAGCAGTTGCATACTACTATAGAGCAGATGGAAACTTCGCTGGAAGAACTTAAATCGACCAACGAAGAACTGCAGAGCACCAACGAAGAATTACAGAGCACCAACGAAGAGGCTTTGACTACAAAAGAAGAAATGCAGTCGCTCAATGAAGAGCTGATGACCATTAACCTTCAATATCAGAATAAGGCAGAGGAGCTCTCGCAGCTCAACAATGACATGAAAAACCTGCTGGATAATACCGAGATCGGTACGATATTTCTAGACAACCAGCTGAATATCCTGCGTTTTACCCCTCAGGTTACCAGGCTGTTTAACGTGATTGCAAGCGATATTGGCCGCTCGATTACCCATATCGTCTCCAATTTCGAATATCCATCAATAGAGGCGACGATAAAAGAAGTAATAGAGAGTCTTGCTGGGAAAGAACTGGAGATCAAAACTAAAAACGGAGATTGGTATAACCTGCGTATCATGCCCTACCGTACCATGGACAATTTCATCAACGGTGCGGTCCTCACTTTCACTAAGATTACGCCAATAAAATCAATGAACGCAAGGATAACAGGATTGTTACAGTACGGGCAATTAACAGCAAATCTTCATTCAGATGCCACAGTAGTACTGGATGCTGACCGCAAGGTACTGGTATGCAATGAAAAATTCCAGCACATGTTTAAGATGAAGGAAAGTGAAATCAGAGAACTTTCTTTCACTGAAATTGTTATTAATAAATGGCAGATGGATCTTCTCTCAGACAGGCTCTCCGATCCTTCTCCTCCAAGTGAAGAAATTTATGTGCAACATCATTTTAATGGACTGGGTACAAAACACTTGGGAATTAAAATTGAAAGGATCATGGAAAGGGGAACAGAGAGTACCCTGATCATGGTGCTAAGTTTTAGGGAAAAATAAAAAATGTGAACAGGACATCAAAAGAAGTTATCCTTTCGGCACTGCGGATAAAAGCTGAAGAACTGCTCTCTGAGAGGGTATTTAACGGTACAAGGTTACCCGCAGATACTGAAATGGCAGTGCTGCTAAATGAACTTGAGATTCATGAGATAGAGGTAGACATGCAGAACGATGAGCTACATGAATCTTATCGTGCTGTAGACCTGGAACGAGAGCGGTTTACAGGCTTTTTTGATGCCGCCCCGGTTGGTTACTTTATTCTTGATAATAAAGGTACAATACTTGAGGTAAACCGCAGAGGGATGGATATGCTCTGCTTAAAAAACAATGCCATTCTAGGCAAACAATTTTCATTTTGTTTAACGCCAGATGTACGTGAGCATTTTTATGCCTTTATGATTAGCCTTGAAAACCAGGGGGCCAACAACATGTACGAAACCCTGATGTACAATGCTCAGGAACAGGTAGTATATGTACAAATCGGAGGAGCAGCTATAAAAAACCCTTTAACAGACGTAACCGAATACTATATCACCGTAACTGATATTACAGATTCAAAAAATGCGGTGCAGTTACTTAAAGAAACAACAGAGCGCCTTAACCAAACCCTTGAAGCGTCTTTTACGGGTACCTGGGGCATTTGGCCCGAGCACAGAAAAGTTTATCTCGATGAGTTCAGTAAAAACATCCTTGCCATTGGGTTTAAGGATTTTGATGGCACTTTAGATGGCCTGCTAGAGATTATCATCAGCGAAGACAGGCAAAAAATTAAATCGCTCTGCGAAACAGGCAGTTCCTTGTGTGAAATCGATATGGAATTTCGCATCAAATCAGACCATGGAATTATCAAAACAATTATGGCCAAAGGAAGAGAGGTTTCAAAACCTAATGAAAACAGTTATTTTACAGGTATATTATTCGATGTTACCGAGCGTAAACGCGCACTCGAAGCAGAGGAGGTGAATAAACGCCTGCAACAAAAGATGTTGAGCCAGGCCGTACTGGAAGCACAGGAAAAAGAGCGCGCAAAAATTAGTTCTGCCTTGCATGATAGTATTTGTCAGTTATTATACGGCATTAGGTTTAATATCAGCCACCTTAAGAAAGCAGATGCTACCCGGCTCAAAACAGAAATGGAGAACGTGACAAAGCTGATTGACCAGGCTATCCGCGAGATCAGGGATCTTTCTTACGAACTTACGCCTTCTGTACTTAGAGATTTCGGTTTCACTGCTGGCATCAAAGAAATGTCTCAGCGCCTTAGCAGTAGTGCCTTCAAAATTAATAACAAGATTCACATCAAAGCCGATAATCTGCCTGAAGAGGTACAGTTATACACTTTCCGCATTATTCAGGAACTGATCAACAATAGCATCAAATATTCCGGTGCCACAGAAGCCTCCATATCGGTGTGTTCTGAAGGTGGAAAAGTAAATATTACAGTGTGCGATAATGGTAGAGGCATTGATCTTAAAAGCGAAAAATACCTGCTTAACGGATCTGGACTAAGGGGTATTAAAAATAGGGTTTCCATGTTAAACGGCACATTCAAGGTATATAATAACAAAGGGGCCTGTTTCAGTATTTCCTTTGATCCCTCAGAATTTAAAGACTAATGACTATGCCGCAAAAAAACACGAATATCATTACCATAGGTGCCTCTGCCGGAGGATTATCAGCTGTTTCTAAATTACTATCAACACTTCCTGCAGAACTCGATGCAGCAATATTCGTTGTTATCCACCTGGGAAAAGCGGCTATTTTAGATGTGATACTGAAAATGCTGGGCAAAAATTCGCAACTTCCCATTACTGTCCCAGAGGATCTAACGCCAATAAAAACCCGCCAGATTTACCTGGCACCAGCCGATGCACACATGATGCTGCAAAAAGACCAAATACTGATTAAACGTGGCGCAAGAGAAAACCACTGGAGGCCATCCATTGATGTACTTTTCCGCACCGCCGCGGCCGCATATGATTCGTGTGTAACAGGCATTATACTCACTGGCCTGTTAGATGACGGCACATCTGGAATGGCAGCAATAAAAAAATGTGGTGGCCGCTGCATTGTGCAGGAACCCGAAGGCGCAGAATTTCCGGATATGCCCAATAACGTGATCAGTCATATAGATGTTGATTACAGGGTGCAGATTGAAGATATGGGCTATATCCTCAGCGATCTATATTCGAGAAATGAATGTGAGATTGCTCCTGTTCCTGATGAAGTGAAACTAGAAGCAGAAATCACCATGAGAATGTCTACAAGCCTTCCTGTAAATGCCCAGCTTGGAAAACTAACCCCCTTTACCTGTCCCGATTGCGGTGGCATACTTACCCAGGTAGCAGATTCAAATGGAGAAAAGCATTACCGCTGTTTTACCGGTCATTCGTTTGGAGAGCAGTTCCTGGATGACGAATATGCAGATAAAACAGAAGAAACACTCTGGGTGGCTATCCGGATGATGGAAGAGCGGAGAAACTTTAAAAATACAATGCATACTGGCACAAACGGCCCTGAGTGGGAGAAACGTGACAGACAATTCCTTGAGCATATTGAGAGGCTAAAAGAAATTATGCAAAAACTGGCAAAAGACCGCCCAAAATTCACCAATTAAATCCAAAAACCTTGAAAATAATACTTGCAGAAGATCACCAAATCGTTCGGAACGGCATAAAAATGCTTTTGGAATCACAGGGAGAAATAACAGTTGTAGCCGAAGCTGACAACGGAATTGAAGTGCTTAAATATTTTCAAGATGGCGGGCAGGCAGACGTGGTGATTACCGATATCAATATGCCGGAAATGGACGGCATAACGTTGATCACAGAACTCAAAATAATCAGTCCCAATACCCGGATCATTATGCTTTCGATGCTGGATAATGAAAAATATATCGCACAGGCATTTATCGAAGGCGCACGTGGTTATCTACTTAAAAATATCAGCGAGGAAGAACTCAACTTTGCGTTACGTTATGTAAGCGGTGGCGGCAGGTATCTATGTGCTGAACTATCCGAAAAATTACTCGATAAGCTTATCTCAAATCCCCTGCAACAGGCTAATGCAGCTGGCCAAAATATTGATTTCTCGTTAAGGGAAATGGAAGTGCTCCACCTCATAGCAGAAGGGTACACAAATACAGAAATGGCTGACAAGCTTTTCTTGAGCAAACGAACAATAGAAGGCCACCGACAGGCACTTATCGACAAAACTGGCGCAAAAAATACCGCTGCACTTATTCGCTTTGCTGTTATAAACGGTTTTATAAATTAATTATATAACACGTAATCCACAAAGGACTCTTTTACGTATCTTCTATTTCAATATTGCAACACATGACGATAGAGGAAAAGAGAGATAGATTGGAAATCCTCCTTCAAAGGCGTTTAATTTACCTAAGAGGTTTTGGAGGATTGCTTAAGGATGGGTCAATTGTTGACCGCAGGAAAGTTCCGAATGCGGCACCAATAATTGAATATGCTTTGTTTGGAATACCCAAAGCAAAATAAATTAAAAATTAAGCCTCAAGGAGGTACTGATTATATTGCAGAAGATATCCCATTCATAATCAGAATTCAAACTAACACTTTAGTCCTGTACTTTGCTGGAATTCAATAAACGTTTTACCACCATCAAAATTTCTTCCATATTGAAAGGTTTTTCAATAAACGAATCGAATAAGCCGCCTTCCAGACTGAGAATCATTTTACTGTATGCAGAAATCAATATCACAGGCACTTTACATAAATTTAGGTTTTGCTTAACTGCTTCGCAGATTTCCCCTCCGTTGACCCAGGGCAGATGATAGTCAATTACGATAAGATCGGGCATAAATTCCTCAATAACGTTAATATCAGGTGCATCTGTTTCAAAACCGCAATAAAAACCCATGTCATTAAAAATGTTTGCCAATACCTCAGAGAGTGCGGCATCATCTTCAATGATCATTAATCGTTTCGACCTGGTTTTTTGATTTTCTGCCTCAGCTTTATTTCCTCCTTTTCTCATAGTATGCATATTATGCTTTTATTTTCTTGCAACGGCCAGCCTGTTATTGGTAGCGTATCAGTGATGGTTACACTGGTAGTATCCAAATTATCAACTGCAGCATTACCAATGCCAATAGATGCGTTGTTTGATGTAGAATTGCCTGCTGAAGGGCAATTACGCGAACTGAAAGCGAGTAGCATGCCAATCCGAACCTCTGATGAAAATAAAATTTGTCTTTTCATATCTAATGATCTATATGAACTTCAATGCAATTTAACCTTAAAAAGGTTCAGAGACATGGCCTGTAACAAAAAAAGGTATAAACCGAAGTACCATTAAGTATTTCGCTTTAATTTTCAAAAAGGGAGTTATTATAAAAAGATTTAGGAAACAACCATGCTTTGCTTGATAGAGATGCATGCAATGTTGTTTTTTATTGAACACCAAACTTTCAGCCATTTTATGTTGTTGTTTTTCTAAAATATGCATATGTCTAATACAGAAAACGCGGAAAAAGAAGAGTATCAAAGAAAAGATTCCGGAAAGTTAAACCAGATTGCCCTTGGCAATACTGATATAGAAATTACCCCGGAGCGCAACAACAATGATTTTTTAAGTTTGCCCAAAACCTCGGGTACAGGTTCTAATCCTGCGGCAGCTACTTCTGAATCACTGATTGTACATGAGGATAGAAAAGAAAAAAGATATGAAGATGGGGCAAAAGACAATACAACTTCCGGAGATGAATAATGTTGGAATTGTTCCTCGACGCTACTAGTGTACATCAGTTTATCAACAGAATTTGGACACCATGAACAAACTGATCGGAATACTTGAAGATGACCAAGGCATTAGGGATATACTCCAGTTTCTTCTTTCAGAAGAAGGTTATGAGGTAGAATGCTACACTACCGTGAATAATTTTTTAACCAAAAAGGATTCTAGTCCGGATCTTTTTATACTGGATGTAATGTTACCTGATGGCAATGGCCTTGAGGTATGCAAAATGTTAAAGTCGTCACCAAAAACTTCAGCCATACCAGTAATTATGATGAGTGCGCATGCCGATCTGCAACAAATGAACAGTGGTTGCCGGGCAGAAGAGTTTGTAAAAAAGCCCTTCGATATATTCGCAATGCTGGAAAAAATTGTACACCTATTAAATAAAGATAATCCATCTGCCCATTAATTAAAGTTCTGGCTGTTAAGAAGGGATGACATAATTCACCCCTCCCCTTTGGTATTTTAAAAATTATTTTGCCAAATCCTGAATTTCTTTAAGATCTTCCGTCCAGTAATACAGTTTTTTTTCAGCCCAGTTTCTCAGATCCCCATTTACCAGTCCGGTAGAACCCGAAGCCCTGACGTGAAAGCCTATCATTCTTTGGTCGGAATCGACCAGAAGTGATTGCAGCTCAGCCAATACGACTGGATCCTGCCTGCGCAAAAGCGTAAGATTTTTGATATGTTCCTCTTTAAGAATGAGTGGTACACTTACACCTGTATTTGTTGTTAACTCCTTAATATAGCTTTGGTTATTTTCGCTCCTTTTGTGACCCAGATTATTAATATCTGTGCGGCCCGGAATCTTTTGCAGCTCGAGGTTCAACTGCTGCTGATATTGCATTTCAGGATAAACCGAATCAAGAAACTGATAATCGCCCATTGCAAACTCTGCCCCATCGTGTTTGCAACTATAAAGTAGCAGCCAAACCATCAACAATAAATAAAAGTGCTTTTTTTTTGTGGTATTCATCTTGGATCAATAGTAAAACAGATTCGACAGGTATAAAGATATTTATACCCGCCATTTAGCTTACCCCTATAAAACAAAGTGAAAACAACGAAGGTTTTAAAAAACGAGACCTGATCCTGTTAAAGGTACAGTAAAATCAAGGCAATTAAATAAGCAGGAAGTTTTTTTGATGGCGAAATTTAACAAGATTGGAAATTTTGAAAAATCACTAAACTTTCGCAGAAAGCGAATTGTTTTACAATTAGTATTTTAACAAAAACCATATTCTTATGAAAAAACTAATGATGATGATGCTTGCCTGTACAATCAGTGTGGCATCAATTGCACAGACCCGTCAGGACACAACCAAAAAGAAAACAGAAAAAACTAAACCTGCCAAGAGCAAACAATGGCCAGCGAAAAAAGACACTAGTAAGCGCGACACCCTTAAAAGAGATACTTTGCGTAAAACAACCCCACCTTTTTAAAGGAAGCACATTATATTGGGCTTTCTTTTAAAAACCTTCAGGCCCAAAATTTCACAATTCATGTACTGCTTTGAAAGCTTAATAGTTCATGAATTGTGAAATTTTGAATGGGTTTGAACATCAGTTAACAGTTGGGCTTTAATCAGACTACCTTAATCATTCAAACAGTATACATACTGATCAGGGTGATTATATCCAAATGAACAAAAAACAGAAAACCACGCTATCTCAAAGGCTGTTAAACTCAGAAACAATAATCAACCTTAACAGATTAAAACATGGAAAAAAATCAAAATTTATTCGACAATCCAATGGAAAAGCATCCCAATCCACCTTTTCCCAAACAGGATCAGCCTGCACCGGGCAGAGAGCGTGAACTTGAACCAAAGGCCGATCATGGCGAAGAATCTTACAAAGGTAGTAGAAAACTTGAAGGTAAAAAAGCAGTGATCACAGGCGGAGACTCGGGCATAGGTCGGGCGGTAGCGATTGCTTTTGCGCGTGAAGGTGCCGATGTTCTAATTAGTTATCTAGACACGATGGAAGATGAGGATGCAAGGGTAACCGCCGAATTTGTAAGGAAAGCTGGTCAGAAAGCCGTTTTAGTCAAAGGGGATATCCAGCAGGAAGCGCATTGCATACATATTATTGATACTGCGGTAAGCGAATTAGGCGGTATAGATATTCTCGTTAACAACGCGGCCTTTCAAATGGCGAGAGAGCAGATTAGCGATATTACCGCTGAAGAATGGGACAAAACCTTCCGGACTAACATTACTGCAATGTTTTATATGTGCAAGGCTGCCGAACCACATTTAAAGCCGGGCAGCAGCATTATCAATACCACATCTGTAAATGCTTATTCGCCAAGCGATCAGTTATTACCTTACGCAGCAACAAAGGGAGCAATTCAGAACTTTACGGCCAACTTGAGCCAGATACTGTTAATGCATGACAAAGGGATCAGGGTAAATGCAGTAGCTCCGGGACCGATCTGGACGCCACTAATCCCATCAACTATCCCCAATCATGAAGAGTTTGGTAAAGACACGCCAATGGGCAGGGCTGGTCAACCCGTTGAAGTGGCACCAGCTTACGTATTTCTTGCCTCAGAGGATGCCAGTTATATTGCAGGGGCAACAATACCGGTAACAGGTGGAAGAATAACAATATAATTAAGTTTTAAAGCTAAATCTTATGGCAAAGTATTCAAAAAAAGCAGGTGAAAAAGTAGAAAAAGCCATGCATGAGAAAAAAGAGGGGAAACTGAAAACTGGAAGTGGTAAAAAGGTTACTTCGAAAAAACAAGCTGTTGCTATCGGTCTCTCGGAAGCAAAAAAAGAAGGGGCAAAAGTACCCAAGAAGAAATAAGCTATGAACTAACATCCCCCCAGTGATAACACTACCCTGCTAATCTTTAACTATGCGCTCTTCTTAGGCGCAAGATTTTTACTTGCATCTTTACTTATATACGATGGTTAGTATCAGTACTCATTATTTAAACTTTCAAATTGACGAGTATTTATCAGATCTAGCTCTACCATTAATGCCTAATACCATTGGCTAACGTTCTTAGCTTGGGTGTTTGATTTGTCTGGAATTACGGGTTAAGATCAACAAAAGACGTTTTGGTACTATGGATTTCTATTGTTTGTCATTTAGCGGAAACTCCGGCAATGGGGCCAAGCAGGTAGAATATCACAATAAACGTATAACAGATTACATTTCCCAGTTCCCCTACCCAGTAAGTCTGTATAAACAAATTGAAAATCTTTCCGATAGTTAAACCGCCGCAGCAAAAGGAGCAAATCCATTTCATTAGTGTTAATTTGCAGGTTAATGCGGCTGCGGCAGCTACTATCGGGATAAACCGATGTATGGTAGAGCCGGAGGGAGTGAGATGGCATGGTCCGGCGATAAACATCCTCTCAGCAGTAGTTCTTTCAATTAGCCGATTGCATGTATATTAAAATTTGCGCCAAGAGATATACCCAGAATCCAAAACCTTGGTTTTGTTTTAGCATTTTAATGTTTTTTCATTAAGGAGTTCCCCGAGTCCAGCTTTTGTAATTTAGAAACTTGTCAGCACTCAAATACTTTCGGAACAGTGGAATTTCCTATCCATTTGTTTTCCATTGGTTATATATGAGGTAAATCATTATTATTACTATTGCAGCCAATATCCTCTTTCTCTCCATTTTTTACCAAGAATTGCCTTTCAATAAACCCATGGTTTTGAAAGAAGTCCCTTTACCAGGCTTTTCCATTGAGGATAGGAAAAACCTATCTTCGCACCTGCACCCACAACAGCGTTACGGATATTATCGAGCAGGTGGTTTGTTCCCAGATTTGCCACTTCATTGCGTCCATGTTCTTCAGCCGAAATGCAATTACCTACACGCTTAACCTGAAAAGTTGAAGTTGCGCAGGCTTTTAAAAAATGGGCAATGCATTCGTCTTCGCCAAGAGGATGTGCAGTTGGCCTCACACGCATACTAATCACTTCAGCTTTGGCAGTAGTTTCTTCGACAAGAGATTCGATAATTACCCAGTCATAACCATGCCCCGTTTTGGTGCCTGGTCCTGGAATGTCGATGCGGATAAAGTCGCCCTCGCTGGCATTTCTGTTAGCAGCACGGCCGGCATAATCAAATAACTTAAAAGCAGAAAATGGCAGGCCGGCAATTGCCGACCAATGGTTAACATCCGTCATGCGGGCTTTGACAGTCTTGTAGATTTCTTTCGCTTCATCAACAGACGGAAAGCATATTTTTTCAACAGCATTCACTGCCGAGCCTACTGTTTGATCGGGGACCTGAGAGGCACCGATTTTGATTTTTCCAGTTGTAGGTGTCATATAATAATAACTCCTCAATATCCTTGATGGTTTTTAAGATAAATACCCGTTTTAATGTTTTTTTTACGTTTTAATTAAAGACTAAAACAGGTATTCTCCGCTAAGAACCGCATTATTGCTTACCATTTACGCACAGTACCAATATGTACTATTAAAATAGTATATCCATTAGATTAGTTTCAGAACAAATAGAACTAAGCTTTTCTAAATACTTTTTAGTAGAATAATGGTTTGAAAATCTTGGTTTCTGTGGATTTTCAGTAAACAGTAGATAAAACTAAAGCGTAGGCTAACTATCGCATATAGTCTTTGCCATTCCGTTAACGGGAACAAGAGATAACATCCCACTGAACCCCAAGGCAACTCCGCTATGCTAAATTTTTAAAATTATGCTTTTGGAAGTTCAATATAAAATTTTGTTCCTTTATCTTCTTCACTTTCAAACCAGATTTTTCCCTTATGCCATTCCACAATAGTTTTAATAATGGACATGCCAAGACCTGTTGATTGCTCACCGTTTAGGCCGTTCCTGCGGGCCTCAGTAAACTTTTCAAAAAGTGTTGCATGATATTTTTGGGGAATCCCAATTCCGTTATCGCTCACGGTAATCAGCACGTTTTTTTTACGATCTTGGATATATATGTTGATAGTGCCTTTTTTCGGAGTAAACTTTAAAGAATTAGAAATCAAATTATTAATCACCTGCATAAATTTATCTTCATCAATTTCGACAAAAATGCGTTCTTTATTAGCATGGCATGAAAAAGATACCTGCAATCCATCTTGCATGTCAAAATATTCCTGAGTGGCCTGAGAGATCTTATTAACCAGGTCTACTCTTTTTTTAACCAGTTGTACACCTGCGCTCTCTAGAAATTCTTGGTTCAGAAAGTCGCGGATCAGTTTAAGGCTCTTTTTTGAGATCCTGTCAATCAGTGCGATATATCGGTTAAGGGCAGGGTCCTCAAATCTTGTTGCACCTTTAGCAAGTATATCAGAAATATTTCGAATGGTGCCTATGGGTCCGGCAAGATCGTGTGCCAATATATTCAATATCGCGTTTTTTTTGCTGTTATGGTTATTAAGCTTCTCCGCATTTGCTTTATAGCCGGTGATGTCTTCAGCGGTACCTATCAACAGATGTTGGCCGTCTTCATTGATTAAATGAGGAGTTATATTTATCCAATGCTCCTCTTTAGCACGCTGTATCCTGCACTCCACATCTCTAACAACATTTCCCTCGTTACATTCTTTCAACTTGAAGAGTACATAGTGCCGGTCTTCCGGGTGTACCATGTGCAATAAATATTTGGACCTTATCTCTATTGATTTCAAGCCAAAGAAATTTAAGCAGGACGGATTCATATAAATAAACCGATCCTGTTTCATATCGAATATAAAGAATAATCTTGATGACCGCTCGGCTAGATAGGTTAAAAGTTTTGAGATCTCCATTAAATTTGGGGAACGCTTTAATGCCAGGGCCGCTCCAGTTGTAATTTAACCTATTTATCGTTTAATTTTATCTTCTGCACAGGATCCTAAATCGAAGAGAAAACAACAAATGTCATTTTTTGCTATTCCAAGGCCCATATTAAGGTTGTTGACATCAATATTTTAGGTATTTCGCCCTAAAATTCAAGATAAAATACGGTTTGCACTTAAAATTTACAATTTTGCACAATTATGCCATTATATCAATATTTCCTGACAGTATCCTCTGGATCCAAACGCGGCTGTGCCGCAGCGGAATCAGCCGGCTTTTTTTTGACCGTATCACTATAATCTTTTTGATAAGGGCCTTTAGCCCTTTCTGATGGATTCTTACAAGCGGTTAGTATTGATGTTAAAAATGCCGCTGCAATAATAAATGTTTGTATTGTTCTCATTATCTTAAATTTGATTGAGATGATAGTGAACCAAATTGCCAGATAGGTTCGCTCCCATTCTTGAAAAATCACTCTTCCGGATTTCCAGCTGCATTTCCAGCCAGGTCCCCCGATACATCTTCCTCCTCTTCACCCTCACCGGTAAGGCTGCCTTGAAGATCATTATCTTCCAGGTCTCTACTCTCGTCATTAGAATAATCTACATGCTCCTGATGATCTTCATGTACAAGGTTATCTTTTTTTTCATTCTCTTTTTGCTGATTTCGTCCCATAATATTTCTTTTTACTAAAAAAACAATGTGTTTTCAGGATTGGTTTTGAAAAAATCGTAATAGTTTTTTAGGTTGCTAAAGAACTATTAAATTTCATCCGGCATCAACCCGTTAGATGGGGATTTATACTAGCTGCCATTGCGTTAAATCCCGCTACTTCCCTACCCCCAAGAGTGTTTCCAGGCAGCGCAGATGGGTATTTTTCACGTTAAAACAGGTATTTACACAATGAACAAAACGCCTGGAAGCGCAGTTGTTTAAGCAGTTACCCAGGCGGCTTTCCAATTTTGGCTCAAAATAGTCCGCCCATAATTCTATCATTATGCACGATTTTAACAGGATAAAAATTTTTACATGGCACATTCATGGCAGCTATCTTTTCTACCTTTCGCAGGGCAACTACGATATTTATATACCAGTAAATGAAACTAATACTGAAGGTTATGTTGGCCGGGGCGAAACGTTCCCATTTGGCGATAATGTAAAAGAAATTCCAGTAGCGCAGGTGCGTAACCTGGATTTCGATGTGATCTTATTTCAGACCGACGAAAACTACCTTTTCGATCAGTATGAAGTGCTCTCTGAGGCGCAACGCAGCCTGCCAAAAATTTATCTGGAACATGATCCTCCATGGGATCATCCAACCAATGCCATACATCCCCTAACCGATCCATCGGTTTTACTGGTACATGTGACGCATTTTAATAAGTTGATGTGGCACAGTCCGGGGGTGCAAACGATTGTAATCGAACACGGGGTAACTTCAAGTGAATATCCATATAATGGCACCTTAGAACGTGGAATTGTAGTTATTAACAACCTGCCAATACGCGGACGACTTTTGGGTTTTGATATTTTTCAAGAGTTAAGTAAAACCATACCGCTCGATCTGGTGGGTATGGGCGCTGCAAAATATGGCATCGGCGAAGTACTGCATCCAGAGCTTCCGGCTTTCATTTCCAGATACCGTTTCTTTTTCAATCCCATCCGCTATACCAGCCTTGGTTTGGCAGTTTGCGAGGCCATGATGCAGGGTATGCCTATTATCGGACTTGCCACCACTGAAATGTCGGTTACAATAAAAAATGGCTATTCCGGATTTGTCCGTACCGATATCGAAATGTTAAAAAAAGACATGGAATTGCTGCTCGAAAATCCGGTGCTTGCCCAGCAAATGGGCAACAATGCCCGCAAAACGGCTGAAGAGCGCTTTGGTATTGAAAGGTTTACCCGCGAATGGCATCAGCTATTTGAAGAAGTTAGGGGAAAGAAGCTTACACAAAAAACTAATCACATCTAAAATTATACCTATGACTAACAGAATTGCATTTATTAGTGAACATGCTTCACCACTTGCCCTACTCGGAGGAAAAGACAACGGCGGCCAAAATGTTTATGTAGCCGAAATCGCAAGACAACTGGGTGAGCAGGGGTACCGGGTGGACATTTTTACACGCAGGGAAAATATTATTTCAAAAGAGGTGAATACTTTCTGCGAGAATGTGCGCGTGATCTTAGTAGATGCAGGTCCTAAGGAACAAATTGACAAGGAAGACCTGCTGCCCTACATGAGAGATTTCAGAAAGGAAATGGAATATTTTATCAAGCGCAATAAGGTTTCTTACCGGCTGATCCATGCCAACTTCTGGATGTCTGGCCTGGTAGCGATGGAGCTTAAAGAGCGGCTGGATATCCCCTTTGTAATTACTTTTCATGCTCTTGGCCACATCAGAAAGATGCACCAAAAAGAAATGGACCGTTTCCCGCCCGAGCGTGTTGATATTGAACGTGCCATAGTCCAGCGCGCTGATAAGATAATTGCCGAATGCCCTCAGGATGAAGAAGACCTGCGAACATATTATCGTGCTGACCCTGAAAAGATGGTGATGATCCCCTGCGGTTTCAGTCCCGATGATTTTTACCCTATTGCTAAACACACGGCAAAAACACTGCTCGAAATAGCCGGCGAAGAAAAAATAGTGCTACAGCTGGGCAGGATGGTAAAACGTAAGGGCATAGACAATGTTATAGAAGCGTTTGCCAAGGTTAAAACCGACCATAAACTGCGGCTGATTATTGTTGGCGGCGAACAGGGTTTATCCGGAACTGATCCGGAGCTGGAGCGACTTAAGCAACTTGCAAAACAGCACGCCGTTGAAGATTCTGTAAATTTTGTTGGCCAGAAAAACCGCGAGCTATTAAGGTATTATTACAGTGCAGCAGACATTTTTATCACAACGCCCTGGTATGAGCCTTTCGGCATTACCCCAATTGAGGCCATGGCTTGTGGCACCCCGGTTATAGGTTCGGCTGTGGGTGGCATTAAATTTACGGTTAAAGACGGATATACGGGATATCTCGTTCCACCAAAACAGCCGCAGTTACTGGCAGAGAAAATAGAACAGTTATTATCAGATCCATCTCTGCTCAATCAAATGTCGGATAACGCAATACGGCATGTGCAGGAAAATTTCACCTGGAAAAAAGTTGCCGCACAATTACATCACTGCTACCAGGGTATCCAGGACAATCAGCAAAAGATGCAACAGCAGGAGTTCGAAATGATTCAGCATGCCTTTGAAGAAGGTGCAAGAACTTTCGAGCTTACCTCCAGGTTATTAAGTACAAAAATTGCTTTGGCAGGTGAAATGATGAGCAGGGCATTAAAAGCAGGCCACAAAATACTCGTTTGCGGAAACGGTGGAAGTGCGGCCGAAAGCCAGCATTTTGTAGCCGAACTGGTGGGACGTTTCGAGGTACCCCACCGCAAAGGGCTTCCGGCAATTTCGCTTAATGCCGATACGGCCATAATAACTGCCTGGGCAAACGACTTTGGATATGATGATGTTTTTGCCAGGCAGGTACAGGCCTATGGCGATCAGGGTGATATATTGCTTTGTTTGAGCACCAGCGGTAATTCGGATAATATCATCAAAGCCATGCAGATGGCTAAAAAGAAAGGGATGTGCTGCATTAATATGCTGGGCAACGATGGAGGACGTGCCGCAAGTTATGGAGAAATGAATCTTGTGGTTCCCTCTAGCAGTACCCAACGCATACAGGAAATGCATCTCCACCTGGTGCACCTGCTTTGTACCATCATTGAAAACCGCATGTTTAATGTTGCCTTTACGAATAAAACAGCGGCTAAAGAACAGCTTTTGCCAGCCCTATCTAAGCCAGAAACAATATTTAACAGTTATGGCAGCTAAATGTGCAATATTTTTAGATAAAGACGGAACACTCATTCCCGATATCCCCTATAATGCAGATCCGGACCTGATCAGCCTGGAAAAAAATGTGGGCCAAACCCTTGCAAAACTTGCACCGCACTTTGAGTTGATTGTAATATCCAATCAGAGCGGGCTGGCATTTGGTTATTTCGATGAAAATGACCTGCAAAAGGTAGAAAAACGTATGGCCGGGCTTCTCGATGAATACGGGGTGAGTTTAAGCGGTTTTTATTTTTGCCCGCATCACCCCGATGGCAGTATAACGCCTTATGCCAAATTATGCGACTGCAGGAAACCCAATCCGGAATTGATCATCAAGGCTGCAAAAGAACACCATATTTCGTTAAACGGCTCATGGATGATCGGAGATATACTGAATGATGTGCAGGCAGGAAAGGCTGCCGGCTGCAGGTCAATATTAATTGATAACGGAAACGAAACCGAATGGGATATGGCCGGTGGGCCTCAACGTATTCCTGACTTTATCGCTCCCGATTTCACTGCTGCCGGCGAATATATTCTTAAAAACTTAAAACATGAAAATCACTTCAACCCCATATCAACAAATTTTAAAGAACTTCAGAAATAAAAAAGTACTGGTTATCGGAGACCTGATACTAGATCGCTATCTGCAAGGTAACTGTAGCCGTGTTGCCCCTGAGGCAAGTGTTCCGGTAATCGATCTGAATTTGAACAGAGACTGTCCTGGCGGTGCAGCCAACGTTGCCGCCAACCTGCGCGCATTAGGTGCTGAGGTAAGCTTATGTTCGGTGACAGGAAACGACGAACATGGCAACTCTCTACTGAAACTACTTAAAAACCTGAACATTAACACTGATTTAATCCTCAACGAAAAAGAACGGACTACACTTTGTAAAACCAGGGTTAGTTCTTCCACACAGCTGATTGTGCGCTATGATGAGGGGAGTTGCAATCCAATTGCCACTGCCACATGCGAACAAATGATGGCGCGTATAGCAGCAGTTTTTGATCAGGTGGATGCTATTTTTATTTCAGATTATGAAAAAGGTGTGGTTACGGATGAGCTGATCGATGGATTGAAATTAATTAACGAAAGCAATAAAAAAATCTTTGCGGTAGATGCACGGAATTTCACCCGTTATGCTACGCTTGAACCTACATTAATTAAACCAAATTACCTGGAAGCTTTAACGTTATGCCAATTAAAAGCGGTTAACCTTAACCGGCCTGAACAGGTAAAAAGCTGGGGCGAATGCATGTATAAGCACAGTAAGGCAAAAAATATACTGCTCAGCATGGACGAGGATGGAGTATGCTGCTTCGAAAAAGGCGGTTTCAGTTTTCACCTCCCAGTGCCTAAAGTGGCAAACCCGCAGGTAAGCGGTGCTGGTGATACCTTTTTGGCCACGGCCCTGATGGCGCTGCTCAGCGGTGCAGACCTCCCCTGCTCCACTACCCTCGCTGTAAGTGCAGCTGCTGTAGTGATTGGTAAACCTCATACCGCAGTATGTACCATTAAACAGCTGGAAGACCATTTTAGCGAAAAGCCTAAATTATTAACCCATAAAACTAAAATTAAAGCGCTGATCGACAGCTACAAGGCCGAGGGGAAACGCATTGTATTTACCAATGGTTGTTTTGATATTCTGCACAGTGGCCACGTGAGCTACTTAAAAGGATCGAAAGCGGAAGGTGATATCCTGATTGTAGGATTGAACAATGATGAAAGCATAAAAAGGTTAAAAGGACTTCAACGCCCGATCAATTCTTTAGAGGACCGTATTGAAGTGCTTTCAGAGCTGTCCTGCATTGATCATATCATTCCTTTTGGAAAAATGGGTGATGATACCCCTGTTCCGCTCCTCAAACAGATCCGCCCGCATGTTTTTGTAAAGGGTGGAGATTACCGCCATAAATTTTTGCCGGAGGAGAAAATTCTGCACGAGATAGGCTGCAAAATTGTTTTTCTGCCAACGGTAGCAAACAGGTCGACTACGAATTTAATCAGCAAAATTAAGCAGAACCTTACGCTGTTTAACACCAATACTGTAAATTAATGGATTGGAAATCGTGTAAGAAAATATTGGTGATACGACCAGATAACATGGGCGATTTGCTAATGTCGGCCCCTGCGATCAGGGCCTTGAGCGAAAGCTTTAAGTGCGAAATCACCCTGCTTACCTCCTCCATGGCATTGGAAGCGTCATCCCTTTTACCCTGGATAAAAGAGGTTATTTGTTATGATTTACCCTGGATAAAAACAGCAAATGCCTTAGCCCCAGATGCTTTTGCAGATGTCATTGCAGCTATCCGGTCGCGGGCTTTTGATGGCTGTATCCTGTTCAATGTTTCCAGCCAGAACCCTGCCCCATCAATAATGATTGCTTTTATGGCAGGGATTCCCTTGCGTGCAGCCTATTGCAGGGAAAACCTTTACGGTCTGCTTACCCATTGGTTGCCAGATGCTGAACCTTATTTTGAAATCAAACATCAGGTAGCGCGAGATTTGAAGCTCTGCTCATTTATTGGTGCAGATACATCAGATCAACGCATCAGGATCGCCGTACAGGAAGATGCCGCAACTCCTAAATTAAAAGCATTAGGATTGAAAAAGAATCGCTTTTTCATCTTTCATGTAGGCGTTTCAGAAGAAAAGCGTAAGTTTCCGGAAAAAGAATGGATAAAACTGGCAAAACTGGTGGCCGGTAAATACGGCCTCCCCATTTTATTAAGTGGGAATAATAAAGAGCACAAAACAATAGAAAATATTGCTGCAGAAATTGGTAGGGATGCCATACCTGTGGCCGGCCTGTTTAATTTGAAAGAGCTAACAGCCTGTATTGAGATGGCAAGGGCAATGGTTAGCGTAAACACCGGACCCATGCACCTCGCTGCAGCAGTGGGCACACCTGTACTTGCCTTATATGCAAGAACCAATCCACAGCACAGCCCGTGGATGGTTCCCTGTAGAATTGTTGAATTCGATGTTCCGAAATCCTTAAAGAGCAGCAACCAGGTTTTACGCTTTCAATCTGAAAAGGCTTATCCTTTTCCAGCGACATTTCCGGATGCTAAAAAAATACTTAATGTGTTTGAAGATCTGCTCAATGAAACAGCATCTGGTTAACAGCCTCCTGAACCAACGCCTCATCTGGTGTTTTTGTCCAATCGATGGTTTTATGCCTGGTTACATCAAGTGGTCCCCATCGCTCCGGCTCTCCATCCATACTAATTACTACACTTTTTACTTTAAGGGCCGCAGCCAGATGTGATATACCGGTACAGTTTGCTATTAGTCCCTGTGAGCGTTTGAGTAAAGCGCCCGCCATGCCCAGATCGGTTTTACCAGCCAAAATTACCGGTTTTTCTTCCATTAATCCGGCTACCTGATTTATAATTTCCAATTCTTCAGATGTTCCGGTGAGCACAATCTGAAAGGACTGCCTGGCACAATAATCAGCAAGATGGGCAAAACTGGCGGGTGGCCATTGTCGCCATGCACCACGTGAACCACAATGCATACAGATATAGCTTTCTCCTAAGTTCAATTTATCCAGTCGCTCAAAATCAACCTGATGTAAGGGAAAAAACATTTCCGTGGTGACGAGTGGTATCCCCAGGTGCTGCATTAAAGCAAGGTGCCTTAAACTTTCGTGCCCCGAATTGGGGTAAGGCATCAGTAAAGGATTAGCGGCAAGTTCTGCTGCATCAATAGCGAAACCGGCAATAAGGCTTCCACCAGCGCAGTTTTTAAGCATTGCATTAACAATGGTTCCGTTTCCCTGCATTTGCAAAATGAGATCAAATGCCTCGAGCGCAATATTTTTACGGAATTGGTTAAACTTTATCTCATCAAATGGAATTTCAGGTAATCCCGGGTAACCGGGAAAATCGATAAAACGGTCGAAAAGCTCCTCATAACGTTCAATCAAATGCCTGGTGGCCGGTAGCCCGATTAAAACAATTTCGGCATCGGGGTATGCTGGTCTTAGGTTTTGAATTGCCGGCATGGCACATAACAAATCTCCAAGTTGTAAGGCCCTGAAAATGCCAATTTTTTTTAACTGCAATATATTCTGCTCCATATTAAAAAAGGAGTTTCCTGTAACGGATCACGCCGCAAAAGCGGTAATAAACAGAAAGAAAAGGAATCAGGGCAGAGGTAAAAAGCATCTCTGCCACATGCTTGCCAGAACGGCTGGTTTTTTGAAGCCTTTTAAGGGCAAAACCAAACATTAGTAACAGCATCCCGGAAATGATCCATTTTGAAGCTGCTGTGTAACCCGATAATGCGGCAGCCAAACCAAGTAAACCCAGCAGTACAATCAGGTAATAGTTCCATATCGGAAAGCGTTGTATCTTTTGCCGGTAAAGCCCGGGATATTTTTTAAACAGCAACACATCATAAATGCCTTTACGCTGTTCTTTCAAACTTACTCCCCAAGCCGCCTCACGCACAGGGTGCACCACTACTGCATCATCATTCCTGAAGATGGGAATACTTGCCAGCATCAATTTAAATTCAAGGTCAGAATCTTCCCGCCAGGCCATGGCAAACCGCTCATCAAAGCCACCCGTTTTAAAAAGCGCAGATTTGGTGCAGGCGCAGTTGGCCGTGATAAAGTCTGCTTCGGAGAGCCTTGAAGTGTTCAGTGCAAAATCGGTTGGGTTTGGATACAGAGGAACAACAGTTTTACCACTGTAAGCCGCCACTTCACGATTTTGATGATGATCAAGAAAACTTTTCAGCCAGTCTGTGTGGGGCAGGCAGTCATCATCTGTAAAAGCAACAAGCTGCGCGCTGGCCATCAGCCAACCCAGGTTCCGGGCTGCAGCAGGACCTTTTTTTTCAGTCGTGCAGCGCAGAAATAGTTGAAAATTGTAATTACCCTTCTCCCTTTCAAGCGATTTTACGATGTGCTCATCAGGTCCGTCATTTACCACAATCACTTCAAAATCACTACCAGCCAGGCTTTGTTTATTTAAAGCAGCCAGGCAATTAGATAAGAGGTTCAACCTGTTGTAGGTTGGAATAACTACTGATATTTTTTTTTGCATCTGTTTTGGTAATTAAATATGATCCTATAATAAGCGCGTCGAAGGGTGATGTCCAGAAACATTCAATGGCATCCCTTGGGGAGCATACGATTGGTTTACCCAATGTATTAAATGAGGTATTAATCAGAACAGGAACGCCTGTAATCTCTTTAAAAGCTTGTAATAACTGATAATATTGCAGGTGTTGCTGTTCATTAATGGTCTGTACTCTTGCCGTTCCGTCAGTGTGCCTTACTGCAGGGATCTGGTCTTCTTTTTCTTCGAGCACATCATAAATAAACAACATAAAAGGTGAAAATTCTGCATCCTTGAACCAAAGATGTGCATCCTCTTCTAGCACCACGGGGGCCACCGGACGAAAATCTTCACGGTCTTTCACTTCGTTAAGCATCGCCTGCATCCGTGGATCTATTGGCGAAGCGAGGATAGACCTGCTCCCCAGTGCCCTGGGTCCAAATTCCATCCTGCCCTGGTACCAGCCGATGATCTGGTTATCGGCAAGTAAAGCCGCAGTTTCGGCTGCAATATCTTCCATTTTGGTAAAAGGCACCTTCGCCCAGGTTAAAAACCGTTCAATCTCTGTGTCGCTATATTCCGGCCCCCAATAAACGTGGTCCATTACAAATTCCCTCTTTTGCGTTTTGCGTTCGTTAAGGTCCACATACATGGCAGCTCCAAGTGCTGTTCCCGAATCTCCAGCCGCCGGTTGAACCCAGACATTTTCAAACGGTCCCAAATCCCTTATCCTTGCATTTAACACGCAGTTTAATGCTACACCGCCAGCCATCACCAGATTAGGTACCTTTGTAATCTGGTGAAGATATTTTACAAGTTCCAGTACTGTTTCTTCCAAAACCAGCTGCAGGGAGCGTGCAAGATCAAAATGGAATGCCGTAAAAGGCTCATCCCTTAATCTTGGGGCGCCAAACCGCTCATTTAAGTTTTCATTGCTTACCGTATACTGGCCGTTACTGCCCACTTTGATGATCTCTCTGAACTCATCAGCAAATCGTGGTTGTCCGTAAGAGGCCAGCGCCATCACTTTATATTCATCAGAAGAATGCAGAAAGCCCAAATGCGTGGTCAGACGTTCATAAAGCAAGCCAAGGGAATGTGGCAGGTTTACCTGGTTAATCCTTGTCATTTCTGTTCCCCTGCCAATACCGTGAGTTGTAGCGGCCACTTCTCCCCTTCCATCAAGGGTAAGTATGGCTGCCTCATGGTATGGTGAAGGAAAAAATGCACTGGCTGCGTGTGCCGCATGATGATCTACATAATGCCATTGCCAGTCGCTCGTTTTCGAGCCATAAAACCGTTTTTGAAGGTGATGCGGGTAACCATCAACCAACTGGTGGGGTGCATGCAAAATGGAAGAAAGGAACAGGTTATCCCAGGGGTTACCTGTTGTACTATTGGAAGCATTACCAGGATAAAAAGGGATTTCGCAAACAGGTTGTTTTTTTATGTTCGGATCTATGAGTAGACCAGGATCAAATGAGTAGGCAATGTGGTCAACATCCCTTAAATGGATACCCGCAACCTTTAAGCAATAATCTATTGCATGGAAAGGTAGTTCGTAGGTATTAAAGGGAATGGGACGTTTGCCATGTTTAATGTGTGTAAAGCGCTCATCTTCTGCAGCGGCCAGCAGTATTCCATCTTTAAGGATACAGGCCGCAGAATCGTGAAAAACTGCATTGATACCGAGTGTAATCATACTATAAATGGTTTAAGTGAAGGAAGTATTCGCTTTAGTAACCATTTCTATTAAGCAAGTGATTTTGTTTTTTCACAAACAGGTACAATTCACTTAGGCCATCGTACAAATACTTAGGGCAGATGCGTTTTAACCGCTATATTACCCGTTTTTATCAAAATGTATTTCGTGCTGCATGACAATTGAGTTTGTTGATCGGTACTTTTAGGTAATTTAATGTTGTTCGCCTCACCCTTACAGCGGTCTTTGACTTTCCTTGCATGGCAATAATATCGCTGATAAGAAAGTAATCACGCAGATTACGGAAAAGCTGCCAAAAAGCTAATCTACATACTGACTCCCCTGACAGCAGAGCCATCGGAACCAAAAAATCCCACTTGAGAAAACATTCATTGCCACGGCCGCCATACTATAGTACGATTTTAAGGACTCATTTTAGATCTTGCCCGCCAAGCGATTCTTTAGCAGACAGAACATAAAATGCAGTTTAATTAATTGCCTGTTCTCCATGGCAACAGATTAATTACCTGATAAAAAATCCGAACATTTTTTTATATATTATTATAACCTGCTGCACCTAGGTCCTTCCTCCACAGTTATTCTTGTAAGTTTATACTGAATGTTTTATCAAACCTGCAATGTTTACCCTTCGTTTTGACTTATATCCAAAACCACCCGCCCCCCCTTATTAGAGGGCAAAAAGCGCTACCAGCTTCTTTAACTTTAAGGAATGAGTACTTTACCACACGTTTCCACATTAAATACCTCAAATCATGGATAAATACCCATTTTTAGCTCTGGGTAACTTTATTTCCTCCATTATATTTAAATTTATGCCTGTCCACGAAGACTTAGCGAGAATCCAGGCAAAGCCAGATAAACAACGTTTGTAAAAAGGGCAGCATGTACCTGATTTAATTTAAATGAAAATTTTATGCCAAAAATTCTTGTACTCGATGATGATCAGAGCAATGCCGAAGCTATCCAAGCGGTACTGGAAGACCAGTATTTTGAGGTTTTAAGCATTGTTCACAGCGACGATCTGAAATATTCAATCCGGAGCTTTAAACCAGACCTGATTGTAATGGATATCCTACTCGATAAAGGTGATGGAAGGATATTGTGTGATGCCATTAAACATGATCGTGAAACGATGAATATCCCTGTTTTGCTAATCACAGCAATGCTTGAAGCACAGGCTGAAAAACTCCCAAGCCTGGCCGATGGGATCATTTTTAAGCCATTTGATTATGCTAAACTTCATAATAAAGTTCGCCGCCTGATTGCCTGATGATCAAGTTAGAAAACAGTTTCCTACAGTCGGTAACAATTTTTAAAAATAAAAACAAGTTCCTGCATATAATAAAAAAGCTGGCGTTGGCCTTAGTAATGACACCAAGGATGAACGGATAAGCTTTGTACTGAAGGAACAGATCAAATTCCCACAAGGTGCAGTGAGGTTTTCTTTAAAATTGGCGTTCGAAAAGGCCATCTTGCTGAGGCTTCCTTAATAAACTCACAAATAGAACTTAAACACATCGCTATTCATTCTCAAAACACCTCGGTCAGACTCCAAAACAATTGTAACCATTTAAAAATGGGAACTCTTTTATTTCAAACCTTTTCAAGTTTAAGTGCCTTATTACAGCTAGACGAAAGCATATTTTTACGCATAGCAACAAATGCTTGATTTTCTTCGGATCATTTCTGCTGAAAAAGTGGTTTAGTGACTGGCTGATCATGATCTTGGGTCTGACCGTTAGGCCGGACAATAAGCCTAAGCGTCGGATCATTGGTTAAAAAACTCCAAAGCCAGTTGAAGGCAAGTTTTGCTTTGTTCCTAAATCCGGCGATAGGGATGATATGGATAAACAGCCACACCAGCCAGGCGAAAAACCCTTTAAAAAATCCCTTAGGGAGGTCTACCACAGCACGAAACTTAGAAATAATAGCCATAGAGCCTTTGTCATTATACTTAAAGGCCTCCCATGCTACCGCATCTGCCCGTTTATTAAGATTTTTCCCTAGGAGGTTCCCTTGCTGAATGGCCACCTGCGCAAGTTGGGGATGGCCGTTAGGAAAGGCCGAATCAGTGGTTTGAAAGCACTGATCACCTATTGCAAATACATCCTGAAGGTGATGAACCCTGTTAAACTCATCAACAAGGATTCTTCTACCCTTGCCCAGGGAAGTTTCCGGGATCCCCATGGCTTTCCTGGCGACAACGCCAGATGCCCAGATCAGCGTTGAAGAAAAAATCACCGTTCCATCAGAAAGCGATACCTTTTCGCCGTCATAGTCCTGAACGAGTGTTCCGAGCAGAATCTCAACACCGAGCTTTTTAAGTACGCTGATCGCTTCTTCCTGGCTTTTTTTACTCATTGGCGCCAAAAGAGTGTGCAGTCCGTCAACAAGAAAAATCTTCCCCGGCCATACATCCGTCTCAGGGTAATCTTTACTTATAATGTTCCTGCCCATTTCGGCAAGCATCCCCGCCAGTTCCACCCCTGTTGGCCCTCCTCCGGCAATCACAATATTTGAATACCTTACCCGATCCGCCTGTGAAGTTGCCCGCACAGATTTTTCGAGCTGCAGCAAAACGTGGTTTCTCAGTTCCAGTGCATCATCAATAGTTTTCATGGGAAGTGCATATTTTTTAACCTGCTGGTTTCCGAAAAAATTTGTTTCCGTTCCCATCGCCAGTACCAAAATATCATAATCCAAAGTGCCATTATCGGTGAATACCTTTTTCCCAACCGGATCGATCTGCTGTAATTCTCCCATAAAAAACCGGATATTCCTTCCATGGAACATCTTTCTGAAAGGATAACTGATATTGGAGGACTCGATAAAAGCGGTACCGACCTGGTACAAGAGCGGGGGAAAAAAATGATAGTTGTTGCGATCAACCAGTATAACCTGATGTTCAGCTGTTTTTGATAAACGCTTAGCAAGGTTCAGCCCTGCAAAGCCGCCTCCTATAATTACAATTCTTTTCATATTCATTTCAACTTAATAAACAGGCTCGATTCCGGAAGGAATACGCGCCAAACAAAATTATTTCACTATCCTTTAAGCCACAGTCTTCCATAAGGAGCAATTTTCAATTTCCTCTTCTTTGTGTTTTCTTTCGTACCAATAAGCACCTTTCCCGCTCCGGTTAGCCGAATTTCAACTTCGGCAGCTTTAGCTCCAAAATTATGGACAATCAAAATCTTGCCTGATTCGGTTTTATATTCAATGGCCAGAACAGTGTCGTTTTTCAGGTTGAGTATTTCCCAATCCGAAGTACCCAATTCAGGCAGGGATTTTCGTAGAGAGATTAACTTTCTGATAAAATTGAGCAAAGATTGTTTATCTTTTAATTCAGCGGAAACATTGATTCTCTGATAGGCATAATCTCCCATGGAAATTACAGGCCTGAAGGTTTTTTTAGCAGCGCTGAATCCGGCATTTTTTGTGTTGTCCCATTGCATCGGCGTGCGCACAGACAATCTTTCAGCTAAGGTGAGGTCATCACCCATCCCAATTTCCTCTCCCGAGCGGATTACCGGCATACCGGGTAATGAATACAGTAGACTATAGGCCATTTTAAGCTGTTCCGGATTATTGAGCATCGGTGCCAAACGCCGCCTGATGCCACGGTTATACAGCTGCATATTACTTTCAGGACCGAATTTCTGGTAAACTTTGTTCCGCTGCGTTTTACTAAGCCTGCCGAGATCAATTTCATCATGATTACGCAAAAAATAGGCCCATTGCGAAGGTGTCGGCTTTTGCCTGGTTTCATTTAAGGCCTTAATCAGGGTTGCTGTTTTTCCTTCTGCCATGGAATAAAAGAGGTATTGATTGACGTAAAAGTTGAACATCATCTGTAACCGGCTGCCTTTTTCTCCAAAATAGTCGATGTTTTCCTTTGGGGCGACATTCGCCTCTCCTAAGAGCAGCGTCTGCTGATCAATGGATTTGGCACCCCTTACAATCGAATCCAATACACCGAACATCTTGGCAGGCTTTTCTGCTCCTGATTCGGGTACATCGATTATAAATGGCACGGCATCAAGCCTGAAGCCTTTGATCCCTTTTGCAGACCAGAAGCGAAGAATTCTGATGGCTTCGCGCTGCACCTCCCGGTTCTGGTAGTTCAGGTCAGGCTGAAAATCGTAAAAGCGATGAAAGTAATAGCGGTGCGCAATCTCGTCATAAGACCATGTTTCAGTCTGAAAACCTTCAAACACCATTCCTTTATCAAAATCATCCGGCTTTTTTTTGACCAAACATATCTCGAGCGGAATTTACCGCTACTATCTGAGCGTGCCATTTGATACCAGGGATGTTCGATAGAAGTATGGTTGAGTACCATATCCATAATTATTTTAATCTTGTGTTTTTTTGCCTCGGAAACGAAAGTCTCAAAATCATCCATCGTTCCCAATCGTGGATCAATACCATAATAATCGGTTACATCATATCCGTCATCTTTATCAGGGGTGGGTTGAAATGGAGAAAGCCAGATTACCTCCACACCTAAGGTATCCAGGTAAGGCAGTTTTTGTATTAAGCCCTTAAAATCGCCAATCCCATCACCATCACTGTCTTTAAAAACATCAACATCCAGATTATACACAATGCTGTTCCGGTACCATGTTTTGGGGACAGCTGCAGAGGATTTTTTGCTTTCCTGCCTGCATGCGGACATTCCGAAAAGACAAAGTAAAAGAAGTATGATATGATTTAACATCATCCTCTGATGATTTGTATTTGCCATAAGCGATATGTTAATTTTACTGCTTAGCCTTATTTTTTTTGTGGAATGCGACTTCCGGTATTTTCTGTTATTAAAAAACCGATCGTCAGCAGCAATAGTTTTATGCATTTATCATTAATGAACACAGCAGTTAACAATCAATTCATTACATCATGTAGCTTAAGTGCAATAATAAGCTACTACCTACGTGATATAACAGCACATGGGCCAACGTAGTTTGGATGCCGAATACCGTTTTATACTACGTTAAATACTGGAACGGTATTTAACAGGCCAGCATGAAATACCTGAAATTCAAAATAACAAAACCTAGGTCCCCTTCTGCAAGTTCTTTATTAAAAAAGATCATGGAACAACAGAGAAGAAGTGCACAAAGGGATAAAATCTCCATAACAGAAAACATTGATGACAAACACCAACGGTTACAGCCAGCGATGGCTCAGCCTGCTTTGGAAAACCGGAGCCAATCCGGAATAATCGCGGGAAAAATTGTTAACCTAAAATGGAAAGTGCCATCAAATGGAATAGCGGGTCTATTGTAGTCCCAATTTGTGGTTGTATTATGATAAAGAGTATCGTCCTGAATTCATCTGATAACCTGCCGTAATTACCATAAAAAGCATTCAGCAGGCGCCGTGTGACATACTTTGAGAGCTGAGAGAAATTCTTTTTATGATACAGCCACTTTTAAATAATCAGAAAGCCGAAAACTGCAGTTGAGATTATCACCCGGACGGATCAGCGCAGTAGAAATACATACTTTTTTCCAATGAACAGCAAAAATCTAAAACTCCGCATCACATTTCAGTTTATTATCTGCGCCTTTTCAATGGTTTCTTGCAACAGATATGAAATGGATCGGCAAATCAAAGCAGATCTTACGATAAAAGCAAAGGAAGACGTAAATTTCGCTGGTGTAAACTTTACCGTCCGGAACCGAAATGTAAAAATCTGGGGTTATTGTCCAACAGATAAATCCAGAAAGGCCATCATTCAAAAACTGGGCACCATCCATGTCATCAAGAATATTGAGGATCAGATGGTAATCAGACCAGTACTTATTAAACAGAATTTTTCCCTGAAGCAACTGGCAGACAGCTTGTTGGCTAAATTTCCGGAATCATGGGCGGAGATAACTGATCGAAACGTAATACTAAGGGGAAATATTAAAGCGAAACAGCCTTCAAAACTGCTGCAGGCCATCCAGCAGCGAATACCGGAGCGGGTATGGTCAATCAGACAACTCTAAACTGAGCATATTCAATGTGAATAGGAAGAGGCAATTATCACAAATAAAAGGATGTTTCAACTTATTCCAATACCTCTTTACCTTCCATACCATTTGTGCGATCAATATTCTCAGGCATGGCACGATAAGCAATTGTTGCAAAAATTGCAAATACAATGTGGGCAGGGATACGCTGTAGATAGAACCGTCTATAATTCATCATTGGACTTAAAGGATGGGCAACAAAAGTTGCTTTCCATATTGCAATCCCTATCAGGCCGCTTACAGCCCCCAGAAATAGCCCACAGGTTCCAGTAGGTTTCAAAGTCTTTGAATCCCATAACCTAACATAAATAGCAGAAAATGCTGCTCCCATAGCATAATGCGCAGCCCATGCGGAAAAAGATTTAACATGTTTTGGAAGAAAAGGCAATGCCCTGCTGATTAAACCATTTAGACGTTCAGGCTCTCTGAAGTCTTGACCTATTAATGACATTAATGCACTTGATGCTGTCATCATTGTTGTTCCGGCAATACTACAGCCGGCAGTTTTAACAAGAGGATTTATCATATCTGCTATGGGTTATATTTTAATATTCAAGTTTGTTGATGACATTTTAAAGAGAAAAGATAAATATATGAAGGTTTTATTCCATATCCTGTTCGGCCAAACCTTCAAGAAACCATCCTGATTTATATTCAAAATCAGCGCGCTCACCTGAGCCGTTAATTACATAGCTGGTAAAATCATGGGCTATAATACGTTCAAATTCAAGGGATTTTTTTGCCAAAGAGGCATATTCTTTGACATCGAGGCCATCCCTGATCATGTAATGAGGTTCTCCTGTTTCACTCCATACTGTTTCTATCACGCCAGATTCGAACCTGCTAGCTTCTTCTGTGGTTAAAGGACTATTTATCCCGTTAATTTTTGTCATTTTTCTATTGTTTACAAGTTATTTTTGGAAGTGATTTAATAAGGTGGTTCTATTAAAGATCGCAGGACCGTCAAAAGTGAACTACCATTGTCCTGTTTTATCATGTAGTTTTTTAGAAAAAGTTAAATGCCCCGGATCAATGGATTAATATCCATTTCTTCGTTATTGTCTTTTTCTTCGGGTGCCTCGCTATATCCAGGTGACTTCGGATCACTGCTGAAACTCCCTTTTCCGGCGATTCCACGGTAATCTGTATTTTCTGGAAGCTCGGTTTCTCTGGGCAAGTTGGTCTGGGGAATTGTTCCCGGTAGGTTATTTTCCATAACATGCGATGATTAATTTATTACTTATTACAGATGGCTGCTAAAATAACCTTTGCACAAAAAAAAGGTTTTAAAATTTTTACGTTTTTCCCGCAGAATTTCTTCGGTCATTTTTGCGGAAAATACCAATAAGAAGCTACGTCCATAAGTTTTATCGGTTCCTAAAAACCGCAGCAGAAAAAAGAATGTTTATGTAATGGACTTAACCGAGAAAACATCAATAAAATATGATCAGCGAAACACTTAAACAGGTTGGCAGAATGCTCATAGCCAAAAAGCTTTCTCTTGCCTTTGCAGAAAGCGCCACCGCAGGCCGTTTAACGGCCGATTTTTCATTAATAGATGATGCAGGAGATTTTCTTAAAGGTGGCATAGCCTGTTATGATGCCAGTTTAAAAGAAGCGTTATTAAAGGTAGACCATACCCTGATTGAAAAATTTACGCCGGAATCTATGGAGGTGACCAAGGCAATTGCTGAAGGTCTTAAAGTGCTTATTCCGGCAGACATACACATTGGCATTACAGGGCTCACCTGCCCTGGCGGAAGTGAAACTGCAGAAAAACCGGTGGGTACCATGTTTGTTTATGCCCTCAGCGGTGACAAACAGATTTTTTCCGAACGAATGAACTTTGATGGAGACAGCAAAGAAATTGTTGCTGGTACAATACAAAGAACGGCACAATTGCTGCAAAACTACCTAAACACAATATAAATCAATAGAAATGAACAATAACAAAAAGTTCCCTAAAAAAACCTGGCTTTATAGAAACGGGCTATCTGTATTTTTCATTACCATTTTCCTCATCACACTAGCGGCACAGGCATTTACTGGTTGGAAAGAACATAATAATGAACTAAATGACCAGGGAGGCGCGTCCATTTCCCTTACCACTTACCTTGGCAGCGGGCACTTTATTTCAGCAACTTTCGAAAATTTCGAAAGTGAGTTTTTGCAGATGGCTTTATATGTTGCGCTTACGATTTCACTTCGGCAAATTGGCTCGGCAGAATCTAAAAAACTGGATGAACCCGAAGAAGTAGATCGGGAACCAAAAGCTTCTCCCAAGGCACCGTGGGCAGTAAGAAAAGGTGGGTGGATACTAAAAGTTTATTCGCACTCGCTCTCCATTGTTTTTGGTTTGCTGTTTCTGATCAGCTGGGCAATGCACTTTTATGGTAGCTGGCAGGATAATAACATCACGCTAAAGCTTAAAGGAAAACCACTTATAGGCATGATCGAATACCTGGGTGAACCAAATTTCTGGTTCGAAACCTTCCAGAATTGGCAAAGCGAATTTTTATCGGTCGCTTCTATTGTAATCCTGACAATATTCCTCAGACAAAAAGGATCTCCGGAATCAAAGCCTGTAGACGCACCAGATTTAGAAACGGGAAAATAAGCGAAACTAAAGCAGCAATAGCGATCCGGGGGCATATTCCTGCGAAGCCAAAACAAAAAAAAATTGAAACCAAACGTTTGACTTCACAGTTCTAATATTACCTAAAGTTATAAACGAGGCGACTACCAAAGCAGTCGCAAAGATAGTGTGACAGCAATAATGTTGCACGCCTAAATACTTAAGCCATATGAAAAACAACAACAAAACAAGACGGGATGGGAGTAATATTAGCCTTTGGCAAACAGACGAAAAGATCAACAGTACCCAACAGGAAAACATCTCGGAAATTTATGACGCATTGATTATTGGTGGAGGCATTACCGGACTAACTACAGCCTACAACCTTCAGCGACAAGGAAAAAAATGCCTGCTTGTTGATTCACATAACCTGGGGTTTGGTACCACAGGGGGAACAAGCGCCCATCTGAATACATTTTTCGATACCACCTATCCTGAAATTGACAGCGATTTTGGAAAAGAAGCATCTAAGCTGCTAGCAGCCTCGGCCAAAAGAATAATAACCTCAATCAAAAGTAATATCGAAGAACTTCATATTGATGCCGACTTTGAATATAGAGATGGATACCTGTTTTCTCAGAATAAAGAGGAAACGGAACAACTCCAACAAATCTTAGGCTCGTCTCAAGAGGCTGGCGTGGACGTGGAGAAATCTGAAAAGAACGGAGTTTCGGTCGAATTTCAGCATTCTATCCGCTTTAAAGAGCAGGCACAGTTCCACCCTTTAAAATACATTTATGGCCTGGCTAAAGGATTTCAGCAGCTCGGCGGAAAAATATTGGAGGGAATTAAAATTACAGAAACAACATTTAAAGACGCTATCCATACTGCAGTTTTTGCAGGAGGAGAAATTAAAGCAAAAAACCTGGTTTGGGCAACCCATATTCCGCCTGGAATCAATCTTCTATCCCTTCGCAATGCACCATACCGCAGCTATGTGCTTGCGGCAATATTAAATGATAATGCTTACCCCGAATGCCTGTCGTACGATATGAAGGAGCCTTATCATTATTTTAGGAGCCATGAAGTAAATGGCCAGAAATATTTAGTTATTGGTGGTGCAGACCACAAAACCGGTCATGATGATCCGGAGAAAGCTTTCGCAGACCTTGAAAAATATGCCCGTGAATACTTTGAAATATCCGATATAAGCTTCCGTTGGTCATCACAATATTATGTTCCCGTTGATGGACTTCCCTATATCGGCCAGATGCCGGGAGGAGATGAAGGAATATACCTTGCAACCGGATTTAATGGAAACGGCATGATATTCGGAAGCCTCTCAGGCGAGATTATTACCGATCTGATTCTGGGCAAAGAAAATGAGCTTGCCAAACTTCTTTCGCCATCAAGACTGAAACCAATTTCCGGATTCAGTGAATTCGTTAAAGAAAACGCAGATGTTGCCTACCATTTTGTGGCCGACCGTTTTGGCAACCAGGTATTAGATTCCTTAAATAGCCTGGCAAAGGGCGAAGGGAAAATTGCATCGTTTGACGGTGAGAAACTAGCAATTTACAAAAATGAAGATGGAAAAGTTACCGCACTTGATCCGGTATGTACCCATGCGGGATGTATAGTGAGCTGGAATGCGAGCGAAAAAAGCTGGGATTGCCCCTGCCACGGTGGAAGATTTGATACTGATGGATGTGTGCTTACAGGTCCGCCCCGCGATTCGTTAAAAAAGGTTGAAGTTTCAGGGGATAAAATTCGTTGAAGAAGCAGAATAATTTCATCCAGGGCAAAAAATAAAAACTACTGATGTAATATACTAGCAGTTTTTTTACATCAGTATTTACAATTCCATTATTTACCCCCGAGTTTTTGCTTTCGTCTATGGAAGGATGGTGACTGGTTAAATCTGGGTAGTTGTTCTTGTTTCCTTATTTACTTCCTGTTTTGTTCCGATATGGCTTCCTGTATTTCTTATAGTTTAACAGGAAGTCCTACAAAAAAGCTTTTCCTAGCATAATGCTGAAGGCAATAAAAATGTGCTCCCTTGGTTCAGGAGGTTAAGTTCAACTGGTCTGGCGGCAAATTAGATTTAAGAAAAAACACCATCCAGTTCCTGTATGGTGTTTTTATTGTGCTTTACGCGCTAACGCCCGTATTGGCTTCAGTTAGCGCAATTTCCGTCAATAGGCTGTCGGTATCTTTTTCCTCTGCAAGCGTGGCAGCAAGTAACTCTTCAGCTTCTGAATGCTCCATCAATTTTGCAAAGGTTACAAGGGTACCATAACTCGCAATCTCGTAATGTTCAACTTTTTGGGCGGCTGTTATTAACGCCGCATCAAGTACCTGCGGATCATCACTGAAGCTTTCGATGATTTCGTCCGCTTCCTCAAGAAGCCCCTGCATAGCCTTGCATTTTTTAGCACGTGCATTGATCCCTAGTGAATCAAAAACCCCTTTTAGCCGTTCAATCTGGCCTTCTGTCTGTGTATAATGGGTCCGAAAGGCATCCTTTAACTTTTCACTCCCAGCAGCTTCTGAGAGTTTTTTGAGGCCTTTTAGCAACTGCTTCTCCGCTCCAAGTATATCCTTCAATTCATCTACGAATAGTTCATGTAGATGCGCATTTGGCATCTGTAGATCATTTTTTTTATTTGCCATATTTTTATAGATTAATGTTCACAGTAAAAACATTGCCCGGCAAAAAAAAGTTTAGAAAAATTAAAGAATAACACCTGATTTTAGCCATTGTTACTGGTTATACCAACAGCCATGTTTCAACGACAATCAAGGGTGCTGGCTTTGTGGACACAGTTTATCGGTGCGGCATTAATTACAATTTGCTGGTTATTTCGTAAAAAGACTTTAAAAAGTCAAGTGCAACATTATCTCCAGGAGAATCTTCTTTTAAAAGAAAATCATCCGCCAGCGGAAAAAAGCCAGATAGTTTTTGATATTCTTCGGGATTTACAGCTTTAAAGCCCATTGACCAATCCGGAAAACTGCGGTCCTTTTGAAATGATTCCCTTAGTACAAGAATCCCCTTATGCCTCTCATCTGTCTTGATCTTTTCGAAAAGGTTTTTCACGTCATGCTCACTACCTTCCAGCACCTGCATAAAACGCCCCTCATAATCCGAAAAATACCGTCCTTCCATATACAAAAGCATACCCGTAATCCCATTTTCCAGATTATTTACCCTGGATGTATTGAGTAAACCGGTAAGACTATCCACATCCATTAAAGTCTGGGCTTTGCTGAAATAAATTAAATAGAATAACAAGACAAATAAATTAAGTAAAAACCTAATCAAAATTATGAATTTATTCTCATCAGACAATTAGAAGTGATAGATTGAATTGTATGAAAGGTTCCTGATTTTTAAAACCTTCTATTTAAACAAATTGTTTTTTTAGTGTTGCATCAAATGACTGGACATCGTCCACCGTTAAATAACAAAATAGATGAGAAAATATAAAATAGGAATAATTGGATACGGAGGCTTTGGTAAATTCCTTCATTATTGGTGGGAAAAACTCCCGAATGTAGAAATAGTTGCCATTGCAGATCCGCATAAAAATTTTCCTTCTCAGGAAAATTATGTGATATATCGCGATTGGAAAGAGTTAATTCAGGATGAAAATATAGACATTATTAGTATTGTTACCCCACCCGGCTTACATACCGAAATGGCCTGTGAAGCAATGAAAGCCGGTAAACATGTGCTGTTAGAAAAGCCCGTAGCAATAAGTGAGGAAGGTGCGCTTGAGATTATTGAAACGCAAAAGCAAACCGGTAAGATTATAACAGTAGATCATATGATCCGCTATAATCCCATTATTCAAAATCTCATCAAATTAGGACAAACAGGTACTTTTGGCAAACTAAGGCATGTTGTTGTAAACAACTATGCCCAGGATGAAGCGCTCCCCCAAGAGCACTGGTTCTGGAAAAAAGAAATGTCTGGTGGGATATTCATCGAACACGGCGTACATTTTTTCGATATTGTAAATGCTTTAGGCAACCAACGTTATACTGAGGTGTACGGTTGTTCTGAGAGTAGAAATGAAAATCAGCGCGACCGTGTGGCAGCGATGGTATTGTATAATGAAGGTTTAATTGCCAATTATTACCATGCCTTCTCTGGCCCAGGCTTATTTGAGCAAACAAGTATCCACCTTGCTTACGATCTTGCCCGCATAGAAATTGAAGGATGGATGCCCATGAAAGGCACTGTAAAAGCATTGGTAAACAGCCAAAATAAAGAACAGCTGGGAACTTTGCCGGGCTGGACTGTTACCGAAGTAGGCGGATTAAACACTTTGAGAGACGTATCCCGACCTGAGGGTTGGGGCGGTGAGGATCTGCAGACTGAAAATCAAGCCGTAGTTTGTAGTGGAATAACTTACCAGGTAGATGAAATGCTCTCGGGCAGTTTTGAAATCCGGCAAACCAAGGGAGAGGTTTACGGAAAATGCATTCAGTCAATTCTATCAGACATTATTCAGAAAATTGAAAATAGAGACCATCAATTAACCATAACTATAGAAGATGCATTTGAAAGTCTGAAAACAGCTATTCTGGCTTCTAAATAAATGCTAAATAGCCGTAACCATCAAAGATCTGTTAAAACCTATTAATATAAATCATGACTAAACTGGGCAACACTTTTATTGGTACTTCGGGCTGGAAATACCGCCATTGGGAAAGTAACTTTTATCCAGAAGAGCTTAAAAAGAAAGACCAGTTTAACTACTTCACTGAATATTTCTCTACTGTAGAATTGAATAATTCGTTTTACAGGCAGCCAAGTGCTGATAATTTTAAACAATGGCGTTTGCTAAGCCCCAAAAACTTTATTTATGCGGTTAAGGCCAACAGGTATTTTACCCACTTAAAGAAACTTAATGTTGAAAAAAATGAAATTTTAGACTTTTTAGAAGCCTGTGTGGCATTAGAAAATAAACTTGGCCCTATCCTATTTCAACTGCCCCCAAAATGGAAATTAAATCTCGAAAGATTAGAACATTTTCTTCAAATGCTTCCGCAAAACTACCGTTATACTTTCGAATTCAGAAACCACAGCTGGTATGATGATGATGTATTTGCACTGCTAAAGAGGTACAATTGTGCCTTTTGTATCTATGAACTGGAAGGGCACCAATCCCCGTTAATCACTACTACAGACTTTGTTTATATCCGGCTGCATGGCCCTAAAGGAAAATACCAGGGAAGTTATAACGAAAAGAGTTTAATAAAATGGAGTGAACTGATCATCTCCTGGACTAAAGAAAACAAAGATGTTTACCTCTATTTCGATAATGACCAGGCTGCTTACGCGGCATTTAATGCAATCGAAATTAAAAAAACACTCGAAGAAATGAACCACAGAAAGTAAACTGAGTTATTTTCGGAAAAGCTTTGCTAAAGAATGCAAATATTGCTTCAAAGCCTTTCTGCCTGCGCACAGCGACACAACCTATCATTCAAACTCCCTTTACACGCTCCGGCCCATTACTCATTTACAGCAATTAATTTCTTTTTACTTATGTTAAGCTACTTCTAATGGTGTCGGTTAAACTGAACAGGCGGCATCTCCTTCATTTCGTGCATGTATATGCCGTTTCTTTTTCTACGCTTTGGTGCAGTTATTTCAAATGAACTTGAACTTGCAACCATAGTAGCCAATTGCATTGCACTACTGTTTTCGATTCTTTTTCTTTTGCTTTTCATGTTGTAAAGTTTAAATGATAACTAAATTGAGCGTAACAGCTAAACGCAATGTGGCTTTCCTGGTGGATGCTTAATTGCCTTTCCGAGCCAAGCGGTTTAAAATCTCAATTTCTTTATTCACCAAAGGAAGGTTACGTGAAACAAAATCCTTAACCTTTTGCTGTCGGGCGTCACTGGCATTTTTATAGTATTCAACATTGCTTTTGAACGCCACAGATAATTTCTTAATAAATAACTTTTCGAAGGATTCAGCAGGAAGTTTGGATAACATCCGAACCGAATCAATCTGTTCGGCAGTCAGCTTCCGATCTAATAAAACCTTATTTTCGTTACAAAATTTTTCGAGCGTCTTTTTTTGAAAACGAATGCGTTCTCTTGTTCCCTTGGCATAGGTTTTAATCTCCTGGTTACCGTTCGAGCGGAGCGCAAGGGTAAGTAAACTATCCTGAAGAGTCAGGCTTTTTCCTGCAGCCTTGAGGTAATCTGCTGCATCCTCCTCCATATTGGTTTCAAAAGTTTCCACTTCGCCCACCCTGTTAGCCATGGGGGTATCGATGCTGATGCTATCTTTTTCAAGTGATGAACGTTTGTCTGCTACGTTGCATCCGTAAAGCCCGAACAGGGCAATCAAAATTATGCTACTTTCCTTAAATGCGCTCTTAATCATATCGATGTATTTTATGGTAAAACAAAAGCTAATCGGGTATTGTTGGCAGCTCCATACAGCCAATCGAAAAACACGTACATCACCCAGGTCAGCAGGTACTTATCACCAGCTCCCAGGGAAAATAACATCCAAAAATGCCCCGTCATACAATCTAATATGCATGCATTTCTGATTGCGCATTTAGATATTTAAAAAACCGAATCATCAACACACATGTTTTATCAATAAGAATAAAAGCATGATTGACTTAAATATAGAAATACGCGATATAATTGCCATGTTGGTTTCGGTAATCTGCGGTGGCATCATCGGTTTCGAAAGAGAATACAGAAACAAGTCTGCCGGATTCCGTACGATTATACTCATCAGCCTGGGATCTACGATTTTTACGATTGTATCCTGGCATGGCAGCGGCACTGACGACCGTATTTCGGCAAACATTATAACAGGTATCGGTTTTATCGGTGCAGGGGTAATTTTTAAAGATCGTATATCGGTAAGAGGACTAACTACAGCAGCCGTAATCTGGACATCGGCAGCAATAGGCATGACCGCTGGAGTGGGCTATCACGCTCTTGCTTTTGTGTTGACCATCAGCACACTTTGCGTTTTGGTTATGGTAAGTTATGTAGAGAAAATCATCGCAGACCTTCAAAAGGAACGGATGGTAACGATAACTTTCACCAACAATTCGTTTTCAAGCGTATTGTTGCTCGAAGAACGGTTAAGCAATACCGGAGCGCAGCTCGAGCGTATGGAAGTTTCGAAAGAAGAGGGGCGAATAAATGTTGTGTATCTGATCAGGGGTAAAAAGACGGAAGTAAATGAACTCACCATGATGCTGGCAATGGCGGAGGAGGTAGCGAGTTTTTCTTAAATATCACCTTTAATGGTAAACCTTAAATAAATATCGAATGGAACAAAGTAAAGACAATAGAATCATTCCAATGACATCTTTTTCCAGTGGAAAGGGGGAAACGGTAGCTGATGATGTATATTATTTTACCAACCAGATCGTTAATGTTATCATGCTCGGCGATCCGGGCGCGGATTGGATTTTAATAGACGCTGGCATGCCAAAGTGCGGCGACGAAATTATAGCTGCTGCTGAAAACCGATTTGGCAAGGATAAGCCACCAAAGGCAATTTTCTTAAGTCATGGCCATTTTGATCATGTTGGTGGCATTGTTACGCTCATCGAGAAATGGAAAGTGCCCGTATATGCACATCCCATGGAAATGCCATTTATTACCGGCAAACAGGAATACCCTGAACCGGACAGTTCTGTTGAGGGAGGACTTTTAGCGAAACTATCTTCCATTTACCCACACGAGCCAATAGATATTTCGGGACATGTACATCCTTATCCTGAAGACGGAAGTTTGCCTGGAGCCGCAGATTGGCGTTGGATTCATGCACCAGGCCATTCTCCGGGGCAGGTCGTTTTTTTCCGCGAGCCTGATAGAATTTTAATCGCCGCCGATGCCTTCATCACGGTAAAACAGGATTCATTTTACAAAGTACTTATTCAGAAACGCGAGGTACAGGGTCCACCAAGATACTTAACTACGGATTGGCAGGCTGCTTGGGATACCGTGAAAAAATTGAGAGATTTACGGCCATCTATAGTCGTTTCAGGGCATGGCCAATATATGAAAGGCGCAGAACTCAGGTTAGGGCTTAAAAACCTCGTTGAAAATTTCGACGCAGTAGCGATACCCAGCCATGGCCGTTTTGTATAAATTCTTAAAAGGGTATATTTCTTTTTAACCCGCCAAATGCTAAACCATTGCAAATTTGCATTACTATATTGCCTAAAAGGATACCCATGCTGAGGTTAAGAAATAACAGATTAATAGATAAGGGTTAACCGCTTCCTTTCCTAAAAAGTGAAGTACGTAATGAGATAGCGAATAAATACGCTTTATAACGTTCTATAAAACCAACTACCAGTAAGAAAGGTTTCTTAAAAGACGAACGTAGTGAAGTGGATCAGCCCAGGAGGTGAAAAGCTTGGTACACCAATAGCAATCCCAGAGCTAAACCAAACCACGGTTAAGTCCAACTAAAAACAAAATAAAAACAGCCGTAAAGCATGAAAGAGATATCAAGAAAAACACATGGAATAATTGATTATCTGTGGGCTATAATGATGATTTTAGCCCCTTTTATTTTAGGTTTCATCACCGTCATCCCAGCTGCAATATGTTTTTTTATTGCAGCCCTCAGTGTCATTTCCCAATCTCTTTTTACAAACTATGAACTCGGTATATGGAAAAAATTGCCAATGGCATTTCATCTTGACATGGATATGGTTTTAGGGCTTACTCTGGCCATTTCGCCATGGCTTTTTGGATTTTATCAACAGGTTTTTTGGCCACATGCAATCATGGGCATAGTTTCTATTGTGGCCGGATTAATAACAAACAGAAATTCGCTGATTACAGAAAGCTAAGCGCAAAAAAAAGACATTGGCCTTCAACAGAAATTTACGATTATCTTTTTTGCAGTGAATATAAAAACTAGTTTTTATTATATATTGATATGAAACCTATTTCAATCTGGGCAGCAAATGCCCAATCAGAGCTTCGAATGCTAAAGCCTGTTGCCGGGATTTCCAAATCGCTTCAGCTTGATGCTTATCTGTCAAGTGATACACTTTGGCTGGTAAAAGAAAGGCCTGATGGGAGTCGTATTGCTTTTCGCACGGCATTTTCACCATCCGGAAAATTAGAAATCAAGAAAATCCACCATGAAGAAGGAGAAACGACGGTGAGCCTGGCCTGTTCAACAATAGTTTTCCAGGTAACCATACAGCATGGAGCAGGAAATGATTTTTTCCGCTATACTGTTATGGCAACCCCTAAGGCGCCGCTGTTTATTCCTTATTGTCCAAGAGATATCGTCTGTTTCGATAATAAAGGCAAGATAAAACAACAGGGAATAATCCATACCCAGCAGAGGGGAACCCGGTCCGGAGTCCTTTTTTTTAATGATGGCGATTCCGGATCCGTATTTTATTTTCAAAACCTCACAGCTATTAACGATTATTGCCAAGCTGCCAAATGCAGTGCAGGCGATTCTGTTGGGGGAGAATGGCCTGAGATCGGTTTCGCTTTACCAGCAACTACTGCTCCTTTAGAAAAAGGTAAAAGCTACTGCTTTAGTGACGGTTTTGTGAGCCTTTCGGATCAACAACCTACTTCGCCTGCCGAAACGGCAATATTGTATCTGGATCACTTAGCCGAAACATATATTAAACTTCCACGGCCGGAGCGCTTTTACCACGACTGGCTTGACACCGTTGAAAAAGGTCTCGAGGATTTGACCTACCATAAAGGCTGTTGGACATTTGCCGGAGGCCACAGCTACCTCAACGCTTACGTGGCTGATTATAAGACACCTCCCGAGGTAATGGTGCAGCTCGCTGTATTGCTCCCAATGCTTGATTACCTGGACTGGAAAGGAGAAAGCACTCATCAACTGGTCACTGAGTTAAGGGAGGGGCTTGAGGCGTTCTATGAAAAAGATATGGGAACCATTGTGAGATGGCTCCCATCGGCCGAAAAAAACCTGGACCAATCAGAAGAGCAGAAAAAACCGCGGGTGATGGATGCCTGGTATTTACATCATCCGTTAATGAACCTTGCCCGCCTGAGCGCACGTGGTGATGAAAACGCAAAAAAAATGCTGCTTGATTCCATTGATTATGCGGTTAAAGTGGCCCATAAATTCAATTACCAGTGGCCTGTATTTTATCAGATGGATACCCTTGATATTATAAAAGCAGAAATCGCAGAAGGAGAAGGCGGTGAAAAGGATGTACCTGGTACCTATGCAGACCTGATGCTGAGAATGTGGAAAATAACCGGAGAGAAAAGATTTTTTGAAGAGGCCAAAAAAGCAGCTTCAAAATTAAAAGGCCTGGGCTTTGAACTGTTTTACCAGGCCAATAATACCACATTTTCTGCAGGAGCCATGCTCCGCTTATATAAAGAAACTCAGGATAAGACATTTCTGGAACTGAGTTATGTATGCCTGGCGGCGCTTTTCGACAATGTACAGCTATGGGAATGTGATTACGGAAACGCAAAGAATTTTCCAACGTTTTTTGGCGTTTTCCCCTTGAGGGATGCTCCTTATACTGCAGCTTACGAAGAGCAGGAGGTATATTCCGCCCTTCATGATTACCTTTCAGAAGCAGAAGGCGTGGAAATCCTTCCTTCTATAAGGTTATTGATTGCAGAGTTCGTCAGGCATATGGTGGGCCGTGTGGCCCATTATTATCCCCCAATGCTAAAAGAAGAGGCCATGGCTGAAAAAAGCAAAACAGGTGAAATTGACCGAAAACTCTGGATTGCACTGGAAGATCTGCACGACGGGTGGGAGCAGTCTGGAGAAGTTGGACAAGAAGTTTATGGGGCAGGGATAGCATTTGGAGTAATCCCAAACCAGTATTTTAAAGTCAAAAATGAATCTTTTATCATTTTTTGCGATTATCCAATATTCAACTTCAGATGCCGGTCAAATGCAGCCTCTTTAACTACAGGTGGAGACGAACGGCTGAACTGCAGGATGATTATTTTATTCCAGCGCGGAGAAAAGCCTAAAAATTTAGAAGTAAGATCCGGCCAGAAAAAAGAAAAGTACAATCCAGTGAAAAACAACCCTGATTTGCTGGAATATAGCATTACGGGGAATCAACGAGTGAGTATTGCCTGGTAGGCTTCTCAAATGTTGCAGCACGCTGATGATAATATCAAGGCGTGCTGCAAACTAAACTCATCATAAAATCACTACAGCATCATACTTTAAGCGCGACAAAGACCGCTCCGGTTTCTTTTTTATCCTGAGCGGTTTCGAAAGCTTCATTAATCTGATCCAACGAAAAAGAGTGTGTAATCATTTTTTTAGCATTGATTTTACCTTTTGCCAAAAGATCAAGGCATAGTGCCATTTCCGGGTAGATATCCCAAAAGCCATAACTTGCACTTGGAATAATGGTAATTCCTGATTTTTGCAACTGCTGCCAGTCCATTTCTATACTGGTACTGCCAGATTCAAAACCACCGACAATAATTACCTTACCCCCTATGCGGGTGAAAGAAACTGCCTGAGGAAGTGTAACTCCCATTGAAGGCCCTCCAGCGCATTCGAAAGTGATATCTGCCCCCCTACCGTTTGTAAAAGCTTTAAGCCGCTCAAGCCCGTCTTCATTTTCGGTATTTACAACTTCATCTGCGCCAAGTTCCTTAGCAAGTTGCAGTGCACTGGGCACAATGTCAAACAGTATCACATCTGCACCCGATGCTTTTGCAAGCTGCAATTGTGCCAGTCCTATTGGCCCACCACCAATTACGGCTACTTTATCGTTAAGATGCAGTCCGCTTAACTGTTGTGCGTGTAAACTGACCGAGAAGGTATCAAGAAGCGTTGCTTCCTCATCGCTTACATGATCGGGAAGGAGGTGAAACTTTGTAGCAGGACCTATAAGGTATTCGGCAAAGGCTCTGGAAATGGTTTCCATCCTCACTTTATATAAGTTCGGACACAGGTTATATTGTTGAATCCGGCACCAATCGCAGTCGCCATCACCTAAAAGGGTTTCGACTACTACCCTATCCCCTGGCTTTACATTTTTTACGGCAGGTCCTACCTCTACTACTTCAGCGGCAAGTTCATGGCCCATAATTTTACATTCCAGGTCGGGTTCATGTTTTTTCCAATGCCGGAGATCCGTTCCGCAAATACCAGAAACTTTAATCCGTGCCAGCACCCAGTCTGGCGCAGGTATTTCTACCCGCTCTACTTCCTGAACCTCAAAGGTTCCATCCGGCTTTTTTAACGCCGCCTTCATTTTATTGCTCATCCTGTCAAATTATATTTAATATTTATGAACTAATTGTCATCTGTCGATATCTCTACAAACTGCAGGCAGGTAGGTGCATTAACCTGAGTAGCTATACCCCGGTAGGATAATTCTCCGTTTTGCTGGGAAATCTCAAAAGAGGTAATTAAATTTCCCTTCTCATTGGCAGCTAAGAGATACCTTCCGGAAGGATCGATTATGAGGTAGCGTGGTCCTTTGGCACCCGATGGTATTCTCTGGATTTCCTTTAGTGCACCAGTCTGCCCGTTAATCGTGAAGACGATAATCTCATCCGCATCGCCCCGATTGCTGGCATAAAGATACCTGCCGTCACGATCGATTTTCAGATCAGCAGCTTCCCGTCCGTTTGGAACCAGATCATTTGCTACCGTATACCTGTAAACCCATTTATCCGGCTCATCTGTTTTAAACACAAAAATAGCTGCGCTGAGCTCGCAAATTACGTAGAACCACAACCCTGTTGGATGTAGGAACATAAACCTCGGCCCTGAACCTGCGGGTAGCGAAATAAAAGGAGGATTTGCAAATGTGAGCGGCTGTCCGGCTAAGGGATTGTAGTGGCAGGTATAAATCCGATCGGCACCCAGATCAGCTATTAAAAAAATTCCATGATCTGGTAGCAAAAGCGAGCTGTGGATATGCGAAGCATCCTGCCGCTCTTGAACCGGCCCTGAACCGCTAAATTCAAGGATTTGTATAGGATCATACAGGTTTCCCCCTTCCTCAAAAGGCAGTGTAGCTAAACTTCCACCTATATAATTAGCCGAAATAGCAAATTTGTGCTCCCAATCGACTGTTATATGGCAGGATCCGGATCCTTTATAGGTTACTTCGCTGATCAGGGTCGGTTTCGTGCCGGGTATCATCCGGAAAGTGGCCATCGCCGAATAATCGCTATTTTTTTTCTCACTGAGGGCAAACAAAAGCTGCCCATTCTCACTAGAAGAGATGAAGGAAGGATTCTCTATCCCCCCAAGCGAGTTTAACAAGCTCAATTGACCATCAGTGGGGTTAAAAACATACTGAAAAATGGATTCCTGATCTGCTGGGGCATAACTACCGATCAGAAGATGAGTTTCTACTTTACCTGACATACCTGGTTGATTAAATATTTTAAATAATCTGCAGGCTAGGGCGGATTTTCAAATTAACCACATCTGATGCCGGCGGCTGGGCAATACAGAAAGCTATAGCCCAGGCAATGTCTTCTGCACGGAGCATTTCTTGATTTTTTATTTGTTCTTGTTTATCCTCCATACTGGCCTCCTGCATATCGGTATCCACCGCGCCTGGTTCAATGAGGGAAATTTTAATGCCCAGCGGGTTCACTTCTTTACGCAGCGACTCTGAAAACCCCTGGATTGCGGCCTTAGTGGCAACATAAACGGAGCTACTCTCTTCCCGTACATCAGCACTCATTGACCCGATATTAATAATCTGGCCACAGCCCCGTTCTGTAAACCTTAAAATCGCCTCTTTGCTACAGGCCATGTAAGCCAGTAAATTCGTATCGAGTATATATTTCCAGTCTTCGTAGGCCCCTTCAAGTACACTTCCATAACCCAGGGCGGCGTTGTTGATCAATATATCCAATCCGCCAAGCTGTTGATCGGCTTCTTTAAAAAGCTGTGCTACGCCTTCTTCAGTGGAAAGATCGACAGCTATGCCGAAACTGTTTAATTTGTTTCTCGCCGAAATTGCCTGAAGCGTTTCATCGATCTGCTCCTGATGACGACCACAGATAATACAGTTAGCACCCAATGAGCTGAGTAAAATTGCTGCTGCCCTGCCAATGCCTGTGCTGCCACCGGTAATCATAATTTTTTTGCCTAAAAAGGCACTGCTGAAATAAGAATTAAAATCTTCCATAGCTTTTATTTAATTGTTTACAATAATTTTATTGAAAATATGCCGGAAATATTCCCCCTGGGTTATTTCTTAGAGTCCGCATCCATGCAATCAGAAAGCAAACATGTTTTCAAGCGTTATTAACTGTTTTGGCCCTCTCTGGCATTCAGCCTGGATGTCTACCACACCTGTAAAGCCCGTTTGAATCCATATGCATTCCAGCTAAATGACTCTCTATACTAATAACCTGTCCCCAGGCTAGTTTGTTGAAGCAGAAACTACCTGTTTTGCCTGTAGTCAACTACCGTAATTAGTGTAAGCATCTTGACTAATTATCCTTTTAACGCATCCATTTATTGCAGAACATTTATTGTTACCCGTTGAAATACGGGGCACTTTCTGCTGTAAGTACGCATTTTATTCTCCAATAAAACTGAACTTCCTGAAGCTATGTTGAGCATTAAATCAGTTTAACAAAAGCTTAAGAAAGCATACCTGATCAATAAAAACATGAAAAAAGAAGAAATACATTGGGGTGATTGGCACCGAATCCTCATGGGTACGACACCCACAGAATTTTTACTGGAAGTTTTGATCAGGACAATTATTATTTATTTGTTTCTGCTCATCACCCTTAGGCTAATGGGCAAGAGAATGGGCGGTCAACTTACAATTTCGGAGCTGGCAGTGATGCTTACCCTGGGTGCGATCGTATCTGTGCCCATGCAGATACCTGACAAAGGACTACTACAGGGTCTTCTGGTGCTTTTTTGTGCATTTGCCTTTCAACGTGGCATTACCTACCTGGCCGCCAAAAACCACAAATTTGAACTCTTTACAGAGGGAAGCGAATCGTTATTGATTAAGGATGGAGTAATGCTTGTTACCAAACTTGATAGCATGAAAATCTCTCGTGAGCAATTGCGCGCTGTGCTGAGAAATCAGAACATCTACAACTTGGGCGAAGTACAGAGGGTTTACCTGGAAGCTTGCGGTATTTTTTCTGTTTTTAAATACGACCAGGCGAAGCCCGGCTTAAGCCTGCTCCCCCCTGCTGATAACAACGCGGAGCAAGAATTTAATCTAATTAGAGAATCCATCATCTGCCTGGAGTGTGGAAATCCCGCCACCGAATTAACAGGAAAAGAAAAAGAATGTAAAAACTGCAACTCAGAAAACTGGGGCCAGGCTGTTATCGCAAAATAGTTATGAAAGAATACGAAATTAAACTATCCGACATTCAACGCATCCTCCTGGGTGAGGTTCCACTTCATTTTTTTATTGAGGTGACCCTCCGTACTGCGGTTATTTATCTGATTCTGATGGTATCAATGAGACTGATGGGCAAACGCATGTCTTCTCAACTAAGCCGTAACGAGATGGCCGCAGTAGCATCACTTGCAGCCGCTATTGGAGTTCCTTTGATGAATCCTGACAGAGGCTTGCTTCCTGCAGTAGCGATAGCAATGGTCATCATCACCTTCCAGGTATTAATTGCCAAAATTGCTACAAAGAATAGAAAATTTGAATCTTTAACACAGGATAAATACAATATGTTAGTTAAAGACGGGGTGCTCAACTTTAAAGCAATGGTACTCACCCGGATAACCAGAGATAGGGTGCTCGCACAACTAAGGTCGCAAGGAATTAGTCACCTTGGGATGGTTAAGCGGCTATACTTTGAAGCTGGGGGAACTTTTAGCTTTCTTCAAAAAACGGAGCCTGTACCGGGGCTATCCTCAATTCCTGAATGGGACAGGGAGATGTCTGATAAGGTTCATCAGCAAAGCACACAGCAAGTCTGTAAATTCTGCGGCAATTACCATACCTGGCAAAAAGGCAATCAATGCGAAAACTGCGGAAAAAACACCTGGGTTTATGCAGTAAGTAACCTTAACAATCCCAAAAAACATTAGCCCTTTAAACAGTATAAAACTAGCCAGATCATTTTTTACATCAATTTAATTCGACCTTGCTAATGAGAGATTGTAAAAAACGATTCCACCCTAACTGGGAGAAACCAAAGTCTGCCAGACGCCCCCCTATCATATGGATAAATATTTGGTTTGGGTACGCATGTTACCAACCGAGGTGAATAAAATAAATACTTCACCGAAGAACAGCGCCAATACCAAAAGCAGAAATATCAAATAAAGTGCTGCAGGATGACACCAACCCACAATCTAACCTCAATGGGGGTGGTTTCTAAATACGTACTTGTTCATAATGCGCTTGTTTCCAATCACTGCTTAAATAGCTTTACCGTTTTATCGATTTTTAATGATGAGTTTCAATGCTCATTAAATGGTACTTGCTCTGATTTACAACCAGGCCATTCATCGCTTTGATATGCTATGGTTTTAAACAAACGGTGTTGCGCTATCCCTCTAACACGGATAAATACGGAGCCAAATTCAGGGATTTATCAGCCCCATTTGGGTATTTCACCACTAAACCAGCAACATAAAAAAATGGTTTTCAATAGAAATAAAAGATAAGAATTATGAAAACATTAAAAACACTGATGATAGTAGCTTTTACCATAGTTGGCCTACAGGCTTGTAAAAAGGACAGCGATGAAAATTACACGATGGACAACCAATCTTTTGTGACTCAGGCCTCGAGCAGTAACAGTTTCGAGATACAGGCAGGTGCGATAGCCACACAAAAAGCACAAAACGCTGAAGTAAAACATTATGGAGAGCACATGACAACAGATCATACCGCCGTAGGAAACGAGATGAAATCACTCGCAGCGGCCAAAGGATGGACTATACCCAACGCATTACTGGCCAAGGAACAAGCGAATCTTGATAAACTGAACAACACAGAGCCATCATCATTCGACAGCGAATTTATGAAAATAATGGTTGCTTCCCATCAAGACGCGATCACACTGTTCTCTAACGCAGCTGGTAACATGGGTGTTTACGATGCAGACCTGAGGGCATTTGCCGGATCAAAGCTTCCTTCACTTAAGACCCATCTGGAAGGGGCATTGGATCTACAGGCACAAATAAAATAACCTGTCCAATACTATCTAATCAATCCAATACTTCATAAAAATAGCAAATCTAAAAATGGAAGACAGCAAAAAAACAAAACATGGCCTCGAAGATGAGCCTCTCGGAAATGAAGATCAGAAAGCCGAAGACGGAGCAAAATCTTTTGAAGATAAGCGGCCCGCCGATCTGGACATCCCAAAAGGAGACCATACAGATACAGATACCAGCCGTAACCCATCCGATTGGAAAAAAGAGCAGGACAAATAAGAAATGAGCTGGGCTGCGGCCAATTAGCCTATCAGCAACAGATCCACAAACATTAAACAACTAACAAAATCAATTATGTTCCATCATTCAAAAGACCTACAATTTAATGCAAGGGTATCCAAACCGGATCCTGCATTTGCAAACATCCTGTTAGAACAGTTCGGTGGCGAAAATGGAGAACTCGCAGCTGCTATGCAGTATTTTACGCAGGCATTCAGTGCCAAACAGCCATATCCGGATAAATACGACATGCTTATGGATATTGCAACAGAGGAGTTTTCGCACCTTGAGATCGTAGGTGCAACCATTCAGATGCTACTCAAGGGCGTTAACGGAGAATTGAAAAGAGCTGCAGACTCTTCTGAAATCATGCAGGTACTGGAGGGCAAAGCAGCAATGGAAGATATCATCCATAATGCCCTTACAGCAAATCCGCAGTTCCCGATCATAACCGGAGGCGGGCCAACCCTTCGCAACAGCCAGGGTATTCCATGGTGCGCATCTTACATCCATTCCAATGGTGATTTAACTGTAGACCTTAGAAGCAATCTGGCATCAGAATCGAGGGCCAAGCTGGTGTACGAACACCTCATGAAATTTACGACAGACCCTTATGTAAAAGATACACTTTCATTTTTGATGACAAGGGAGATCGCACATTACAAAATGTTCGAAGCCGCTTTGGAAACGATACAACCAAACTTCCCGCCAGGGGTATTACAATCAGATCCAAGGTTTACCCAGCAATACTTTAACCTTTCTACTCCGGAGAGCTCCCGGGGGCCATGGAACCAGGGAAATATGCCCAAGATGGACAAAGAATGGGAATACATATCCGATCCGGCAAGCTATGTTAAAACAACAACAGGCCTCAGCTCTGAAGATGTCAATCTTGATACAGAAATTGAAGAGGCGAATGCATTGAATATTCAGCTTGGCGAAATCCGGAGCCTGGAAGTTAAATCTTCAGAACCTGAAGGAACCGCAACTTGGAGCGATTATAAAACTGGATTAACATCCATTTGACATGGCAAATACCAACCGATAAAAACCTGGTGAAGTAGACCAGGTTTGATCGGTAAGGTATCTACAATTAGTTATAACATCCTTATGAAAGATAAAAGCAAAACTAAAGACCACAGAAAACAGGTAGTGGAGAGCAGCGACTTTTCACTTGAAGAGGAAATCATTAAAGTACTTGAGAAAAAAAATGAGCAAATTAAAAGCGGAAAAGAGCAACCAGACCAGGGAGGCAACAAAGGCAAAAGAACAGGCGGATTTGATGAGTGGTCGGTTTCCTGGCCTTAAGAACCCGCAATATTTGCAATTCAACTCAATTTCCATGGTCTGTGTTCATTTCAGACCATCAACAAGTGAAATCATATAGCATGTGCACCTAGAGAGACAATACGAGCAAAAGGATTCAAAGATGTAAATGATGAAAAAACAAAACTGTCCCCTTCCTAATGGTAAACTTATGCTCATTGGTGGAGCTGAAAATAAATCGCCAACCAAATTGACCGACAAATCTGTTCTGTCAGCCTTTACGGAACTTTGCGGTACATCCCCCTTTATTGAAATTATCACTACGGCCGGATCGGAAGAAGTAGATGATACCTATAATGCCTATGCTGCGTGCTTCAATGAACTTGGCGCGCATTTGACCGGCCATATCCACCATGATAACCGTCCGTTAGATGCTGGCCTGTCCGAACGCCTTGAGCAGGCAAACGGTATTTTCTTTACCGGGGGAGACCAGCTTAAACTCACCGCAATATACGGAGGAACTGAAATTATGAGCAAGATCAAAAACAGGTATATACATGAAGGACTAATCGTCGCAGGAACAAGCGCAGGCGCAATGGCAATGTCGACGCCTATGATTTTTGACGGCTCAGGCGAGAACGAAATGGTGGCTGCCGGGATAAAAGTCACCACTGGATTTGAGTTTTTAAGAGACGTTTGTGTGGATACACATTTTATTCACCGCGGCCGTTTTGTTCGCATGGCCCAGGTAATCGCTACAAACCCTGCCTCAATTGGTATAGGTATTGAAGAGAACACCGCAGTTATTGTTACAGAGGCTTTTAATTGCGAAGTGATTGGTAACGGAGTGGTTATATTATTGGATGGCGAGGTAAGTAACAGCTCGAATATCACTTCGTTCGATAATGACAGGAAAATTACCATCCGTGACCTGAAAGTATCGATTTTATCAATGGGTGAAAAGTTCGTTATCCCTTGTAGAAATACGCCTCACCTTTGAGCGAACCAGTTAGATACACAATACTCATTTCTCACCATATTTAGATCAACAGTCATCAAAAGTCCAGTTCCGCAGTCAATAAAAACAATTTAATCCTGTTACCGAAAATCAGTACGTTATCTATATAAAACAGAATATCATTTGCTCAAACGCCCCTCAAAAATGGAATATTAAAACAACATAAATTATCATTTACTTATATATTAAACTTTAAAATTATGTTAGCAATGAACTATCGCGGACCTTACAGGGTGCGTACAGTTGAGCGGCCAATGCCTGAAATCCTACATCCCGAAGACGCGATTGTAAGGGTTACAAGAACTTGTATCTGTGGCTCAGATCTTCATCTCTACCATGGAATGGTACCTGATACACGCATTGGGTCTACATTCGGACACGAATTTACCGGAATAATAGAAGAGGTTGGCCCTTTAGTAACCAAAGTGAAAGTCGGAGACCAGGTACTGGTACCCTTCAATATCGCCTGTGGCAGGTGTAATTTCTGCAAGCAGGGACTTTACGGAAACTGCCATGAATCGAATACGATGGCCACCGCTGTGGGCGGAATTTTCGGGTATTCGCACACCGCTGGCGGCTTTGACGGCGGGCAGGCAGAATATGTGAGGGTGCCTTATGCAAACATTGGCCCAACGGTTATCCCTGCGGATATGGATCCCGATGATGCGGTGCTGTTGACAGATGTGGTTCCAACAGGTTACCAGGCTGCCGAAATGGGTGGCATAAAAGAGGGTGATACCGTAGTTGTTTTTGGAGCAGGCCCAATAGGGATAATGGCTGCAAGGTGCGCCTGGTTTTTTGGTCCTTCAAGGGTAATCATTATCGATCATATTGACTACCGCCTGGAGTTCGCTAAAAATTATGCAAAATGCGAGGCCTACAATTTTAAGTCCATGGATGATCCTGTAGTTTTCCTTAAAAAAACAACCGACTGGTATGGAGCAGATGTGTGTATTGATTGCGTAGGCTGTGAGGCAGAAGGAAATGCACTGCAAACTTTTACCGGCAAACTAACCCTCATGCAAGCAGGAACAGCAACGGCGCTTCAATGGGCAATAAACTCAGTTAAAAAAGGCGGGATCGTTTCTGTAGTCGGCGTTTATGGCCCACCATTCAATTATGTTCCAATCGGTAACATCCTAAATAAAGGTATTACATTGAGGGCAAACCAGGCATCGGTTAAAAGGCTCTTGCCACGCTTAATCGATCATGTTCAGTCCGGAAGGCTTAATCCTAAAGGCCTGATCACCCATAAGGTTCCGCTCGAAGAAATTTCGGAAGCTTACCGGATATTTTCATCCAAACTCGATGAATGCATTAAAACTGTACTTATTCCATCAACTAAACCTTAATGTAATGAAAAACCAAAATCAAGACTATAAAAATATTCCCGGATGGGGCATGGATATCGATCCGGACAACGAGCCCACTTATCCCATTAAAAACTATACCGGAGACGACCACAACCGAAGCAATTATGAAAAAGCGGAACAACAGCCTATCAATATTGAGCTTTTAAAATCCAATGAGCGGCCAAGGCCCAGCGTGGTGTTCGGAACCGCTGTCCCACCATCAGGGCTTAGCGGAGCAATACGCAGATATGCTTTTAAGCACAGTGAGGACAGATACCGCCATTGGATACCGCTAATATTGGCAGACCGGATAAATGTATGGGAGGGCATCATTGATGACCTTAAGAAAGGTACAATCCCGGATATCGTTAAAGAAAGGGGCTGGAGATCAGAACTCAGGCATAATCCTTTACAGATGATGGGCAAGGCGGCAGTTGCTCTCGCAGTAGGTGGTCTGTTGATCAGGCATCTTTGCAAAAGAAAACAATGAAAAGAAGAACCTGCCTCGGGACTAAAGGTGCCCAAGGCAGGTTCGATTTATTCACAGTAACATTCCTTAGCTTAGCATGGTTTGATCGATCGGGATAAAGGTATTCAAAATGCTACTTACCGTTTCGCGGGCCTGGATAAGCTTGAGGGCCAACACCATGCTGCTCTTCCCTATCTACATCTTCATCCGAACGGTTATTCCTTAATTCAGTAATTGCATCATCTTCTCCCGCCCCCTTTATGATGTCTTCTGAAGGTGGTCTTACATGCGTAAGCGATTCGTTTTCTGATGCCTGTTTTAAATTATATACTTTATTTTTTCCCATAATTATTCGTTTCTAACAGGGCCACAGGTCTGGAGTTGATCAGTTGCAGCCAAAATTAATTTTACTCTTAAGGGCTCCATTATCGTGCTATCCTTTGTTATATTTTTCCTGCTTTTTGCAGCACCATCCCTTTAGTAAGAATCAAGGTTGCTGCTAGTGCCGGGACTGTAGAATCAGCACCTGCTCACTTACTGTTGTTTTGTGATTGATCAGAGCGGCAGCCTGTACCGGCCCATTACTACAGCTTTGGTTATAGCAAAAGCAAAAATATATTTTCTTATAAATTTAATTAAGACGAGCCTTCTGATGCGATGATGATTCTTTTTTAAATAGAAGTACTTCACAACAATAATGTCAGCAAGGTATAACTCTACTTTGCTGACATTATTTTACTTAACTGAAATCGATTGGTTTGGGTTTTAATGCTTACCCATTAACCCAGGCCAGGATTTCCTGTGCTTTCATCGATGTCCATCTCACTGATATCAGATTGCTCATCTTCCGATGATCCATCTTTTTGTGATGATTCACCTGTACCCTCTATATTTTCTGTGTCATCGGATGACTGGCCTGGAGCCTGTTCATGATCTGAATCTCCTTCAGGGATGCTGTTTTCCCGGGTCCCTTCTTTGCCAATATCCTGTCCGGAATTCTGTTCGGTAGCACCATCCTGTCCGATTTCCTTCTCTTCCGGTGTTGATTGATTTTCCTGTACCATTTTCTTATAAATTAAGTTTAAAACTTACCAATGTTTTTAAAAAGGACAAAGCGAAATATCCGCCTTATATCCAGCTGGCAATCAAGGCCTACTATTGTCGTGCCTGTTGAGTGCCCGTATCTCCATTCCGAGTTGTAGTATCAGTGCTTGTGGTATCACGTTTTGTGCTATCCTGCATAGGGTCTGTAGCACTCATTGAGCTCATTGAAGTATCACTGGAGGTTGAATCGCTGCTTGATGAGCGATTTTCTGAATTGCAGGCAATTAATACTGAAATTAATAATGCCGCGAATAATAATGTTTGCTTTTTCATATCTGATAAATTGTTATACTAAAAATCCTTTATCTCATCAAAAAGTTTTGTTTTCACGTGCAAATGCGATAAAATGGGGGTTAACCGCAAGCATAGCGGGGTATTTATCCCATTAATTCAAGTAAAAACTTTCTGCTCCCTCACATGCCCGTTTCCTTGCATAACGCCACAAAAGTTATTAGAAAATGAGATATCGAGCCTGCTTTCGATTTCGGATCGAAAAAATTGAAAACAATCGTTTATTTGTGGTTACTAAAGTTCTAAGCTGCCCCTGGAACCATTTGCTAAGAATTAATGATAGTTAACAAACTATCAGCAAAGCGCTGTGAAAAGCACAAATATTTACGCAAAGAGAGATCCTTCGCTATCATCTCGAAGTTGCCGACACGACTTAATCCGCAAGCTAAAGTTAAATGTTATGCAGAAATTACTTACAAATCCACTTGTTGTCTCAATTGTGATCATTCCATTTATTCTGCCCTGAATACTAATATACTTTTTTCTTCAACAGTTACGGTTTCTTTGGCAGCATATCTATGTTTTAATGTTCTTGTATCACCGCTTGAGATAACTGGCTCCCAAATTTGGCTAAAACGGCTTTCAGGAAGCTCAAATTGGACGATAGTAGAATCTGCATTAAAAATCAGCAGAAAATGATGATCCCTAACCTCATTTCCTTGTTCATCCGTTCCCTGTATACCTTCGCCATGAAGGAAAATACCCAGGCATTTCTGCTGGTTATCGTTCCACGTCTGCTCATCCATAAATTTGCCATCGCCAGAAAACCATGCTATATCAAGAAGGCCGTCAGAATCAATCCGGTCACCTACAATCCACTCCCTCCTTCTCAGGCTAGGATGCTTGACCCTTAATGAGATTAACTTGCGGGTAAATTCGACCAGATCTTTATCCAAACTGGCCCAGTGTATCCACGAAATTTCATTATCCTGGCAATAGGCATTGTTATTTCCATTCTGGGTCCTGCCCATTTCATCTCCCGAGCTAATCATTGGAACGCCCTGAGAGAGTAAAAGTGTAGCCAAAAAATTCCGTTTCTGTTTATCCCGAAGGTAATTGATGTGCACATCATCCGTAACACCTTCTACCCCACAATTCCACGAATGGTTATGCTGTTCACCATCCAAATTATCTTCCCCGTTTGCCTGGTTATGCTTTTGGTTATAACTTACCAGGTCATTTAGTGTAAAACCATCGTGTGCGGTAATAAAGTTTATGCTTGCCGTAGGCCTTCTGTACTCCTGCATGTATAAATCCGGACTGCCCATAAAGCGGTCGGCAAACTGACCCACCATCCCATCATCTCCTTTCCAAAACCTGCGCATGGTGTCCCTGAATTTCCCATTCCATTCGGCCCAGCCCGGTGGAAACTTACCTACCTGATACCCTCCTTCCCCAACATCCCAGGGCTCAGCAATTAGCTTCACCTGCGAGATAACAGGGTCCTGGTGAATGATATCGAAAAAGGCACCAAGCCTATCAACCTCATGCAGCCCCCTTGCCAGTGTTGATGCCAAATCGAATCTGAAACCGTCTACATGCATCTCACTTACCCAAAAACGGAGGCTATCCATAATAAACCTCAACACCGAAGGCATTACTGTATTAAGCGTATTGCCAGTGCCGGTATAATCGGTATAGTAGCGTTTATTATCCTGGTCCAGCCGGTAATAGCTCTCATTATCTATGCCCTTAAAAGAGAGCGTAGGACCAAGTTCGTTTCCTTCAGCAGTATGGTTATAAACCACATCCAATATAACTTCCAGTCCATTTCTATGCAGTTCTTTTACCATATCCCTGAATTCTTTTACCTGCCCGCCACAGCCATCTGTTGAACTGTATTTTTGGTGCGGCGCAAAAAAGCCGATAGTATTGTATCCCCAATAGTTAGCAAGGCCCCGGTCCTGCAGGTGCCCGTCAGAAATAAATTCATGTACAGGCATAAGCTCAACTGCTGTAATGCCAAGTGATTTTAAATATTTTATACTTTCCCAGTGGGCAATACCTGCAAATGTGCCCCGCAATTCTTCAGGGATAAGAGGGTTTAGTTGAGTGAAACCCTTAACATGCAGCTCATAAATTACCGTCTGATGATAAGATATACCAGGAGATGTATCGCCCTGCCAGTCGTAAGATAAGTCTACTACCACAGATCGGGGCACATATGCTGTACTATCAAGGTCAGAAAAACCAAGATCCTTATCTTTTCCTGTTATATCATATCCAAACACCGCTTTGTCCCAGGTTAACTCTCCGCAGATAGCCTTAGCGTATGGGTCGATCAGCAGCTTATTCGGGTTGAAGCGTTTTCCTTCATCAGGGAGGTAAGGTCCATATACCCGGTAGCCATAAAGCTGGCCTGGCAAAACCTCCTTAACAAAGCAATGGAAAACGTGATGGTCCCGATCTATGATTTCTACCCTTGCGGATTCTTTTCCGTCAATATCGTATAAACAAAGCTCAACCCGATCTGCGTTTTCTGCACAAAGTGAAAAATTTGTACCCTTACCAGTCCAGGTAGCGCCCAGGGGGAAGGGCTTTCCTGGGGTAATTGAATATTTTTTTTCCATAAGCGAGTTTTTAGCTTAAAACAACTTACTTTTCAGCCCGGTTTTATCCCACTTGTGTTTTTGTTAAAAACCGAAACTGTTTAGGGTATTAATACGATAACTCCACAATACCAAAACGTCTGTTATTCTCAGGAATTTTTCCACTCCACCACGCCTTACGAATGCTATCAAGCGATCACTATGAGTTGTGATCAGGCATGCAGACCAATGGAGTCAGAAATTATTTGACATTACGCTGGAAGGAAACCGGTAAAGAGAAAAAGTAAACCATTTAAATCCTGGAAATGTTGTTGAGATATAACACATAGCTTAAGCACACCGCCATTTAAGCCTAAGCTAAATATTGAATATAAATAAAGCTAATATGAAAATTTGGGAGAGTGTAATTATAGAGTCTGTCAGGGGCGGCGAGCGCGTGTTGGTGCTGCTTTGCCAGAGTTTATCAGAGCAAGAATGTCTTCATCAGTATCTTATGATTGACGCTTTTGAGTTTAAAAAATACATTGCGGAAAGCAAACCTGAAATCGATTTCCTTTCGACAGGACAAATGGATGATAAGGGCCATATCTACTGGAGAGAGGATGTAATAGATCTGCCCAAGTGGTACCATCTGAACTGAATAAAATTGGATAGGCAGTAATAAGTAATAACTGTCCAAGTTTATAATCACATGTTAGTAATCATCTGTCAACGATTTTGATAAATGTAAACCACTTAATATCCAATTATCATTTTAAGATGCTAACTTGAGGAAAAAAGCGTACGGAGCTGGAGCTTATTTTATTTCCAGTTCCCAAATAAGCTTGCCTGTTTAATCTTAGGGCAAGCTATCTTGTTCGTCCCTATTTCCTTTACTTACAGAATTGGGCATATTTCCTGCACTGCCATCATTTCCTTTTTCCCAATCTGCCCTTGCTTCCTCCGAGCCGAAATCTCCTTCACCCACTTCCCTGCTTAAAAATCCGGCTTCACTTTTCACACGGTTTTTTTCATGGTTTTCGTTACTTCTAAACCTTGGAACCTGGTTATCGGGCATATTAGTGCGCTCCACACTGTTTTCAGCATGTCTGTCCCCTAAATTGTTATTTTTGTCTTTAGTTTCCATTTCTCACGATCTTTAAAATTTAAAATTTCAACATTATAGGTCATATTCCAATAAAGAAAGAGCAGTTAATCCCAGCTAAGTATTTCCACCTGCATTAACTTCAGAGTCTTGCCAATCATCCGTCCCGACGCTCGGGCCTGGTTATGTCATTACCATCAACTTCCTTTTCCTCATTCAGGCTTATTTCCAATTCGCCATTGCTATCCCAGTATCCATCTCTCTTGGCTCGCGGCTCCCGTTTATTACATCTGTTTATTAGAACATGCAAAAAAGCGATAAGGTTTAATCTATTTAAGATTGGAGCTCAATGCCCGTGCGTATTGGCAAAAGACAAACCATTTCTAGTAAGCATATCTTTTCAGCTTTATCGAACTATTGATCGCTTAAACTTGTTATAGGTTTATACTAAAATCCTAAAAACATGAAAGATCCAAAAGAAAAAGAGCAGGAAAACGTAGAACAGCAGGCTGAAAAGGCACAAGATTCGAATTGGGATGAACACCAGCGCGTAGATGAGGAAGGTAATGAACTCGGTCCCGAAGACATCAAATAACATGCTATGAAAAAAATATTAATGGTGATGACTTCTCATCGCGACATGCAAAATACTGAAGATAAAACCGGGGTGTGGCTTGGCGAATTTACCGACCCTTATTATGAATTTATCGATTGCGGCTATCAGGTAGATCTGGTGAGCCCTAAAGGAGGACGACCTCCGGTTGACCCGATGAGTGAACTGACCGAAAATATAACCGCATCTAACCGTAGATTTCAGGATGATGATAACGCAAAAAAAGCCTTTTCGCATACCAAGACTTTGGAGGGGGTTAAAGCCAGTGAATATGAAGCATTGTTTTATCCCGGCGGGCATGGCCCTTTGTGGGACCTGGCTGTTGACAATAACAGCGGACTATTGATCCATGATTTTTTAGATTCTGGCAAACCAGTCGCCGCAGCATGCCACGGTCCGGCCGCGCTAATTAGCGCTGAAAACTTAAAACCTGGTTTTTTAAAAGGAAAAAGAGTCTCAGCCTTTAGCAATACAGAGGAAACGATAGTTGGCCGAGGTAACCATGTTCCTTATCTGCTACAAACAAAAATGGAAGAACTGGGAGCTGAAATCAAAAATGGATTGGTGCCCTTCCTTTCCCATGTAGAAATTGATGGATTGTTAATTACCGGGCAGAATCCATTATCAGCAGGACCAGTTGCCAAAGCACTTATTGAACGGATTGCTGATAATACACAACAGCAATCGGAACGATCGCAAGAAACGGTGCTACCAGAAAACGAAGCAAAGCATTAATTTGTAATTATAAAACATTGGCAATGGAAAACAGGAACGGCAATGCCGGCGAGGAAGAAAACAAGGAAGATATGGGCTTCCCTGAAAACCAGGATGAAAAGCGTAAAGAAGGAGAAAAACCAGACAAATCACTACCCTCCGATGGCCCGGTGAGCAAAAGCCGGGCTTTAGATTCGGAAAATCTTGCAGACAATCAAATTGAGGTCACTGGGGTAGCTGAAGATAAAAAATTAAGCGTTCAAAGTCAGTTCAGATAGTCCGGCCGATTCAAGCAATATGAAAACTGCAGGACAGCACCTGGAAAACAATGATTTAAAAGCCACATAACCTAATTCAATGAACTGCTTGCGGAATATGACAAGCAGATAGATTCTGATCAAGAAAACGGAAAATCAAGGATGGCTTTTGCGTTAAAAGCTTGCGTTCATTATGTTTATGCTGTGCTAGGGCAACGCGAATCCCTGCTTATCGTAATCCAATTTTAAATCCATCTAACCACTTTTTTACAAAATATTTTTTTCTTTTTTTTCTCATCTTATTAACTTTAGGTTAAAGATAATAACCTAGAAATTATGAAAACTACATTTTTAGCCATTATTTTTAGCTTTGGCATGATATTCAGCCATAACAACCTCACTCCCTACCTAGGAAAATGGCGTAATATATCCAGTACTTCCCCTATCAAAGAAGTTTTGTTTTTTCCAGATCACAATGTGAAGTTCTCTGGCCAGACATCTTCAATGCTTCAAAGATATTCACTATCATCTTCTGCAGGAGCAGACAAAAGGTTTACCGGTTTTTTTGAAGTGATCAATGTCGGGAAGATAGCCAGAAAAAGTGCGGTAGAATTGTTTTTTTTTTAGAGGATGATATTATTGAGCTTCATATAGACGGCAAAAAGCTCATCCTAAAAAAACACTAGTATCTAAAGATAAAATTTGCCTGTGCTATTATCATATGAATGCCTGCTAGATAATCCCCCGGTCTTTAAAATGGCTGATTAACTGCGCCAAAGTCGAGACTTCAAATACCGTTTTTAAACGGCTGATTGCTTTTTCAATACTACTTAGACTATATGGGACGATATTATTTTCCCTCAAATAGTCCGCTACCCACTTCTGGGACCGGCCTTTCGCAATCAAATCAATGATGATCATTTCCGTCGAGGTCAGCTCATAGACAACCCCATCACCCTTTGTCCGCTTTAGATTGGGAGGATAATACCTCCTGCCCTGATAAATAGCATGAATTGCTGAGCTGAAATGAAACGCAGCGCCACGGTCTTTAGTTACATAACCGTTGATGCCTAAATCTAAAAAAAGAGAATCAGCCGTTGTTTTAAGGTTAGTAACTGAAAACACAAGTACCTTAATTGCATATTTCACTAATAGTGACCCCTCCATTTCAGTGCAAAGTGGCCGCCAAATGGATTGCCGAGTAAATACAATATTGTTCCTTTCCCTCTGAACAAATACCAACAACTCCCCCCAACTGCTTGTTGGATTCAGTTTTATCTAAAATAATTCATCCTTGACTCAAATTAGCCCAAAACCAGACGTTCTGGGTAATCCAAGTTACGAAATCTCAGAAAATGCGATATAAGCAACTCAGAAGGGCTGATGGACTAACACCACGCCTTAAATCGTGAGAGCTTCCTACAGGCTCTAATTTCGCTTAAATTCGAAGAAATATTTCTTGAAACTATGATCTAAAAAAGCAGCTAAGACAACCAAAACGGCCACTTTGCTCCGTAATCGAGCGTCAGTTTGAAGCGAAATGCGGCGTCACTTTGAAAACGGAACGACCGGCCATTTTCCCTGAAATACCCACTTTATTGACTTTATTATGGGACTTGGAAAACTCCAGAATGGCAAAATAGTTTTCTGCAAAATCCGAAAAGCAAACCTTCTAACGCCTTATGATTTTTTTCTCTCTTTTTGCAATTTGTATGCCTGTTCCCGAAGCTTATCCAATTCATTAATGTTAAATGGAGTCCATGACTTTAATTCTTTATCAGACATTACCTCAATGGACCTCATAAGTTTAGAAATGTCTTTTTGAAAAAGATTGACATAAGCTTTTGCTACCTGATAGTCACTAGCCGTAATAGTAGAGGGATCTACAATTGAATTAATAAAATCAACATAGAATGCCCTCTGTTTCAAACTATCGGCATTGCTCCACCAAAAGTAATTAGCTGCAGCCATGGCAGTATTCATTAATGCTGCCCCAAGAAAGGAGAATATTCCTGTTGGTCGTAAGTTTGTAGACGAAGAAAAGCGAAACAAAAGATACATCGAAAAAAAATCCTTTACCAGATCATGCCTTACCTTGTGATGAAGGAAAATCTTCTTAAACCATGATTGTTGCCTCAAAGGTACTTTTCTACACATTAGTAAACAGGCAAAGGCTTTTATGAGTTCTTCTGTACCCAAAATCAAATGAGCGATTGCATTCTGTGGTTCGTCAGATTTCCCAAGTATTTCAGCGCAGCGGAAATGCCTATTTGCATTTTCCTCTATGACAGGGTATATTGATTTAAATTCTTGTAGGGTCAGGTCGTTCCACCCACGGGGTTTTGAAGGCGTTTCCAAGGTATGCATATATTTGAGCGTAGCTTCTAAAATAAGCTAAGTATAAGCTTTGTACAAATGTTTTTTTTGCACATATTCTCTCAAACTCTGAAATAAACTTCAACATCATCAACTATAAAATAAAAAAGCCATCAGTTCTACCGGCGGTTAATTTTTAATTTGCTAAGCGCAATGCATCCGCAAATTCTTTGGGCAGAAGACTGTTTTCAATAGCTTTGGCGGATGCTTCCACATCGTATTCGACACGTCTGAATTCGATTTCAATGCTACTTTTATTAGCTGTAGCGCTTTCTGTATTTAAGTGAAGTATTACGTAACAGCCCTTCGGATTGCCATCTTTTGGTTTTCCGACTGACCCCAGGTTGATCACATGCTTGAACCTTCCATCTGTCGTTTCCAGTATTCTATGGTAGGGTTTGTGTGAGTGCCCGATGAAAAGGATATCCGCAACAGTTTCTTTAAGCATTTCCAAAACATAGTCTGCATCTGTGTCTATTAGGATATATTCATCGATGCTCCTGGTACTGCCATGTGCGAAAACAAGGTTTAACCTTTCACTGTTGAGCTTATATTCTAACCTGATATGTGCCGGAAGCATTTTCAGGTATTTCCTGTTATCCTCACGAATCAAATGATAAGCATATTTTTTGCCCTGTTCACTTAAACTTTCTGGAGTGGTAATGATATTTTCAACTTTTTCGTCATGATTCCCTTTTAAGGTTGCAATCCCTCGTCTGCGGATTTCATCGATGACTTCATTGGGATAGATGTGGTAACCTACAAGATCCCCCAGGCAATAAACAGCGTCGGGCTTTTGGCTGTCCATATCCTTGAGCATAGCTTCAAAAGCAAAGATATTGGCATGTATGTCTGAGAATAATGCGACTTTCATTTCCTTTATTTCTATATTATTTTAAATCCGGTTTCTTAAAATTTTCTTTTGCCAGATCTGGCGCTTTTGACGGGCAGCCTCGCTCTTTAATTAAGCTGGTAAAATGCCAGCTGTAAAACCTGAGCTTAACCTCTGTTAGATCGGTCCCGAATATCTCTGCCAGTTTATCCAGCTTTTTGTAGTTAAAAGGAATTGCGTTGATTTCTACTCTGGCAATAACTGTCCTGGCGAGTCCCAACACCTTACCCAACTCATTTTGAGTCATCCTTTTTAGAGAACGCTGTTCCTTGATAAAGAGCCCGAAACTGTTTCGCTCCTGAGCCGAATTATATTTGTCGGAATAACTCATATCTGATCACTAGACGTTACGTAACATATCAGCATATCCATTGGGAAGCGGGCTGTCCTCGACTGCTTTTGCAGCTTTCTCGATATCGTAGTCAAAGCGGATAAATTCAACCTGAATGCTGTCTTTATCCGTTACTGTGCTTTCCGGGTTAATGGTCAGGATCACATAACTGCCCCTAGGGTCTTTGTCCTTTGGCTTACCGACCGATCCGATATTGATGGCATGCCTGAAATGATCGGTGCCATCAGTTCCGGAATTTAAAATGCGGTGGTAAGGCTGATGGGTATGACCAAAACACATGATGTCTGCATCGGCCTGCTCCATGATCCTGATCATGCTTTTCTCCTCACGGTCTTCAAAAAGGTATTCGTTTACCTTTCTAGGACTGCCGTGTACGAACAGGATATTCAGTTTGTCGTGGTTTAATTGGTATTCCAGTCTGATGTGTGCCGGAAGCGTTCTTAGGTAGGCGCGCTGTTCATCTTTTACAATTTCATTTGTATAAGATATAGATATCTTGCCCATTTCCTTCTCTTCGTCTGTTTTATAGGCACAACCGCAATCATCACTGGATCGCCCAATGCCCCAATCATAATTCCCCGCAATGGTCGGAATGCCACGCCTGCGGATCTCATCGATCACCTCGTTAGGCCAGATGTTGTAACCCACAAGGTCGCCCAGGCAATAAATGGCATCGGTATTTCTGGTTTCAACGTCTTTAAAGAATGCTTCCAGTGCAGGAAGATTCGCATGGATGTCAGAGAATAAAGCAATTTTCATAGTTATTTTGAGGTTTATTCAGTTTGATTAATTCGGCACCTGTACAGGAGCGTAATATTTTTTCCTGAACCAGAAGGCCAGATTCACCAGAGCAATCAATGCAGGAACTTCCACCAAAGGCCCGATTACTCCTGCAAAGGCCTGTCCGGAGTTAATGCCGAATACACCGATGGCCACAGCAATTGCCAGTTCAAAATTGTTCCCAGTAGCTGTAAAAGCAATGGAAGTACTTCTAGAATAATCTGCTCCGAAATACCTGCCTGCAAAAAAGCTGACGATGAACATTATAGAGAAATAGATCACCAGTGGTATGGCAATACGAATCACGTCCATTGGTATCTGTACGATCAGATTACCTTTCAGGCTGAACATAATGACAATGGTAAACAACAAAGCGATAAGGGTTATAGGAGATATAAATGGTACAAACTTGTTCTGAAACCAGTCTTCTCCTTTCAGTTTGATGAGTGTGTACCTGGAGATGATACCCATTGCAAATGGCAATCCCAGATAAATACCGACGCTTTTTGCGATCTCACCGATGGTTATATTTACTTCAAGGCTTTTTAGGCCAAAGAAAGGCGGCAATACGGTAATGAATATATAGGCAAACACGCTGTATAACAATACCTGAAAAATACTGTTCAATGCGATCAGGCCAGCGGCATATTCACGGTTACCTTCTGCCAGTTCGTTCCATACCACCACCATGGCGATACACCGTGCAAGCCCGATCAGGATCAGCCCAACCATATATTCAGGGTAGTCCCTTAAAAAAGTAATGGACAGAAAGAACATCAAAAAAGGGCCGATCACCCAGTTCAGTACCAGGGAAACGCTCAACACTTTGGTATCCTTAAATACTTCGCCCATCTTTTCATATTTTACCTTGGCAAGTGGCGGGTACATCATCAGGATCAGGCCGATGGCCAGTGGGATGTTGGTTGTACCGCTGGAAAAGGAATTGATAAAACCGGAAGATGATGGGATAAAATAGCCGATGCCAACCCCTATCGCCATCGCGATAAAGATCCATAGGGTCAGGTAACGGTCAAGGAATCCCAGTTTTTTTCGTTCTGCAACGGGGGCACAATTGTTTGCACTCATGGTTTATCTGTTTATATACTGGTTTACAAAATCTGCTGAATAGGCTTTGATCAGCTCACGTACCCTTCTGAATTCGTCCATCACTTCCTCTGGCGTTCCTGTAGCTTTTGCAGGGTCAGGGAAATTCTTGTGGAAACGGTCTACTTTTCCCGGAAAGAAAGGACAGGCTTCATTGGCATTATCGCAAACAGTGATTACTGCATCAAAATTAATTCCGCCATATTCATCTACATGGTTCGAGGTATGTCCCGAAATATCGATATGATCTTCTGCCATGACTGCGATAGCTTTTGGATTTACGCCATGTGTTTCAATCCCTGCGCTGTAGATCTCTGCATTGTCTCCGGCAAAATGCCTCAGATAACCTTCTGCCAACTGGCTTCTACAGCTGTTTCCTGTGCAGAGTACTAATATTTTTTTCATGTTTTTATTCTTGTCCTATTATTTTACTTCTTCTTTCCATCAGCACTGTGTCCCTCCATATCCCGTCCATCTTGCCGATCTTTTCGCGATACCCAATTTTTCTAAAACCGAGCTTTTCGTGCAGGGCGATACTTGCCGTATTTTCCGGAAAGATGCCTGATTGCAGCGTCCAGATGTTACTGGCCTCACTTTCGGTGACCAGCTTTTGCAATAGCGCCTTACCTACCCCCTTGCCCCGAAAAGCTTCATGTATATATACGCTCACTTCTGTTACCCCTGCATAGACACATCTGCCTGAAACAGCGGTCAAAGCTGCCCAGCCTGCCACGTTGCCATCAATGATAGCGACATAGCGGAGACCAGCAAGGTGGCTTTTGTCCCATTCTTCCCATGCCGGGGCATCAATCTGAAAGGTAGCTTGCTTAGTGGCGATACCCTGCAGGTAAATAATTCTAACCTCTTCCCAGTGCAAGGGAATTAATTCTATAATTTCCATACGCTGATTAGCAGCAGCTCGAACCGGGTTCACAGGTCTGTCCCGCCCCAGCAAGGTTTACCATCTGTAATTTTGGTTTTTCTTCTTTCACCGCTGGTGCACAGCATTCTTCACCAGTTTCTGTTGTTCCACAACTTCCCCCACGTCCGATTGCTTTACACTGCGTAAAATCAGGGATCAGGTTAACGATCAGGTTATCGCCGTCGATCAAAAATTCGCCGGGATACATCTGTCTGGTATCGAACTGTGAGTTTCCAAACTCGATCTTAACAGTTCCCAACGGGTTAAGAGGTAAAGATTTTTCTACCAGATTTACAATTGACAACGCTTTGCTGACCTGCATGGCCCTTTCGCTGTCCTGTACGGATGGCTCCCAAAGCTGTACAATGATCTCGGTCCAGGTATTCATTTTTCCTCCGCAATCCACAGATACGATTGGTGCCTGTTTGATTTCGGTAATATGGTATGAAGCGTCTACCCATTTACCTTCCGCATACTGAAACTGTAAGATTAAATCTGGATGTTGTTCTAATGTGGCTTTAAATGTTTGCCAGTTGGTCAATTCTGCATTGTTCATAATATTGCAATTTAACGATTAATATAAATAAAAAAGGTTAGCAGCAGGTAGTTTCACCTTTGTACGAGCCAAAGAATATACCCAACTGTTTTTCCAATAATTTCCAGGTTTTAGGGTTGATACAATAGCAAACACTCACGCCTTCGATCGTTCCCTGAATGATCCCGGCTGTTTTAAGTTCTTTAAGGTGTTGCGAAATAGTTGCCTGTGCTAAGCCCAATTCCTCTACCAGATCCCCGCAGATACAGGTATTGGATATAAGGATCCTTTGAAGGATGGCGATGCGGGCAGGATGCGCAATTGCTTTCAACAATATGGAAAGCTGGTTCTGCTCGTCGGTGAATATTTCTGATCTTGTAAGTCCCATAATTTTATATCGTAATATTACGATATAAAATCAATAACCCAAAATAATTTTGAATTTTATTTTGGGGTGACCACAAAATAAAAGCTGCATTTTACGTTTTCAATCGCTTGAAAAAACCAAAGCGTACAATCTATTTAGATACTTCTAACTTTCATTGACTATAAATGAAAATAACAGATCCCAGATTACAATAAAAAATGCCTAAAATCTAAAAATCGAAATATTACATATATATAGGTCAGCTATCTCTTCGAAAAATTTTTAAAAGCTTTCTATCAACGAACTTTTAGGAATCTCATCAATAAAATATTAATACTACAGCAACTGGCAGAATTGTTCGGCTTTATTGTTTGATCAAAAATACTGGAAGCTGGTAAATCCATTCAGTTAGCACTTAATGGATTTTTACACGACATCCTAATTATGTTCTTGTTCAATTAATCCTCCTTTTTATTATCAGACTTCCTTTTGCGATATTGACCTTCAACTTTGTTTTTCACCACTTTTTCAAAATTTACCTCTGCCTCAATGTTCACAAAAGTTCGATTTTTCACGGTTGACTCCGCAATAATGACAGAAATAATTTGATAAAAAAATAAAAGCCGCTGAATTTATTCCAGCGGCTAATTTCCCAAAACAACAATGTTTTTATTTATCGCTATTTTTCTTTTCAGTAACCTCAGCTCTGATTTCCTGAGCCAAAATTTTTAGGTCTTGCATTGCCTTGCGAACACGAGTTCCCGCAGCTGCATTACCGCCATCATAAAATTTCGCAACATCTGCCTCTATCGAAGAGATTACATCCTGTACTTTTTTGAATTTATCCATTATTTTTTCTTTAGTTGGCTGTGGGCCTTATTAAAATTGTTTCGCGCTAACCATAAGCAGAGGCCAAAACTAATAATTTTTCCAGAAAACAGGACTTTTCCACTCAGGGTATGCTTACACCATACTTTGCTTAATTTGCTAACTTTTCTTAAATTCACCTATGAGTGTTTCCGAATCAAGCGAGTACGTAAAGGCCAGGACCAAACTACTTGCAGAATATTTTTCAAGCCGGGGATGGGTTTTATCTACAGGTAGCGGCAATACAGTCCTGATTTACATCTCTTCAAAAACTCCGTTTACATATACCCAAGATCAACTGGCGACAATTATTGCAGAGACGGATTTCCATATTGAACCAACTGGATTAAAAATGACTGACATCACCTATCTTTTTTATCATCAAGGGACTCTAGTGGAGGAGATTTCAGTCATGCCAGGAAGCGAATTTGACCGCTTCACAGGTTAGCCTAGATTAGACAGCATATACTTTTTATTAAAAAACAAAACATACCGAAAAAACTTTGAGAAAAGATTTGGTAATGCTACTTTAGCTCCCAGAGAGCGTTAATTTAGATAGCGGGGATATGGGCATCGTCCATACCCCGTTTCTTTTATATTATATCTCTATATCTGCGGACATCAACGCCCCCAAGCATGGAAACCGTTATAGAAAGACAAAAAGGTAAAGGCCTTTGTCAATAAGACCATCAAAAAATGGCCTGCCTGTGTCGATAATTGTATTTCTAAAAAGGAGAAACTTATTTTTTCACCTCAAACCAGACATAGATCCTGCAGCCTTTATAAGTTCAAAAATGCCAAAAGTCCGGATGTTAATTTTAGTAAAATGAGCACAAAAAAAGCGGCATTTAGCCGCTCTGATTATGTTATTCTCAATTCTGATTTAGCTAAATTTTATTTAAGCCCGCTCAATAGCATCTATCGCTGAATCTTTCGCATCTTCCTTTATAGATACAGCTTTATCTCTAAGCTCATCTTTAGCCGATGAGTAAGTATCTTGAGCTTTATCGGCATAATCTTTTCCAGTTTCCACGAGGCGTTCAAGCCCCTCTTTCGCGCGGTCTAGTACCCTGTCTTTAAGATCAGCTAGTGAACGAGAGAGCTTATCAACTGTTTCCTCGCCCTTGTCCGGTGCAAGTAATATACCCAGGGCGGCGCCTGCAGCAAGGCCGGCAAGTAATGCAACTACTGTTTTTGAGTTATCGTTCATGATACTTAAGGATTTTAATTTTTTTTAATAAACCCCAGTCCGTGAGATTTGTTTGAAATTTATATAAAATATGCTTTTTGACCAGGTAAAAAACTTCTGCAATTATTTCGGCAAATCCCGGCATCTAGGTGCCAAAACAAAAAGGCCACTGGTCTAACCAGCGGCCCAATATCCCCAAAACAGTACTTATTCTTATTTACTGCTGTTTTTTTTCTCTATCACCTCAGCCCTGATTTCCTGGGCCAAAACTTTAAGATCTTGCATAGCCTTACGCAGACGGTTACCTGCAGCTGCATTGCCCCATCATAAAATTTTGCCGCATCCACTTCTACCGAAGCAATTACTTCCTGTATGTTTTTGAATTTATCCATTTTTTCTCTTTTTAAATGGCCATTGCCACATTAAAACCCTGCTAACCGCTAAAAGGCAGAAGCTATGTGGGCATCGCGTTCGTCCACCAGGCAAACGATAAAATGGATCAGGCCATCATGAAACGGCTTTTTAGTCTGTATGGTAAGGAGATAGTACCCGAAGGGCTGGTACCAATGACTATATCCTGGGCTCAGCAACAGCTCTGTAGCAACAGTACCCACGCTGCTCGACCTTGTCCGTGGAGGTAAAGCCAAAGGCTACGGCATAAAGCAGGGAAATCTGGGCCTGTTTGTTTCGGTAGGTGCGGGTATGCACATCAATGCATTTCTTTACCGGTTCTAACGCAGGGGAACTGTAATGTAAAATCTTTCGCTACTAAAAAAAAATAAAGTTCAATACATCAGGCAGTCAATACTTGGGGCACAAGTGCCTTAAAATATAACGTTTTGATTTTCAATAAATTTGATTATATTTGTGAATAATTAAAATAAAGTATAATGCAACAAGGAACAGTAAAATTTTTCAATGAGACAAAAGGTTTTGGATTTATCGTACCAGCTAATGGTGACGCAGAGCTTTTTGTACACGTATCTGGTTTACTAGATAACATTCGCGAGAATGACATAGTAAACTATGATGTAGAAGAGGGCAGAAAAGGCCTGAACGCAATCAACGTTAAGATAGGATAAGATAATAACCTTCATACATTGTTAAGAACATCCGTCCAAAAGACGGATGTTTTTTTTTTGCGCGGCAACCATTACACTTTCGACAATCTATCAGCTTTCCTACGCTTGCTATAACCGATTCTAAATTTTAGGCAAAAAAATATAGAAATATTTCAGGGGGAACCCCTGACAAAACGCCCGAACACTGTAAGATGATAGAAAATAATATAATTAGCCCGGCTTACAATCGCTATCCCCATCCGGCTCGGGAAGGCCTGCGAGAACAAGTTCAATTTCCCACGATTAATGGCAGGATGAAATCAGGCTGATAAATCGTGGAAGAAAGTAAGGGGACATTTTTTGTACGCACCATTGAAACTCCCTTTTGAACCCATTTGCCACTATCCGGTGCGATAGCACCTACAATCTTGTCATTTACAATAATAGCATAACACGATTTTTACGGCAAAATAGTGTATAGCTTGCAGGCGCCACCTTCACCTGTCAGGATAAGATGGCTGCATAGCGGTTCTATTTATGAAATTTGATAACTTCTGTTAAATACTGAATCTGCAGAGAGAGTTTTTTTATTTTCAAGGCTACTCATTGTCTCAGGACAGAAAAAAAATTTCATGGAATAATTTAAGCAAAAAAATATTCCAATTAAATTTGTACCAAAAAATTTTAAATCTGCAGATTTATGGTCATTGTAAATAATTTCGAAGAATATCAGGCGTATTTAGGCAAAGAGATCGGTAAATCGAACTGGCACAGAATAGATCAGGAGCAGATTTTAAGATTTGCCGAAGCAACGCTGGATTTTCAGTGGATACATACCGATCTGGAAAGGGCAAAAACAGAAAGCACTTTCGGATCTACCATTGCCCACGGATACTTGACCCTTTCGCTGATCCCGTTTTTATGGAAACAGATTGCCGATATCCGGAACGTAAAAATGGAAGTTAATTATGGTATCGAAAAGTTCAGGTTTAACCGCCCGGTACTGATCAATGATGAGGTACAGCTTCGGGCCAAACTCATCACGATATCAGATCTGAGGGGGATTACCAAAGTTTTGATTGAGGCAAATCTCGATATCAAAGGTGAAAAAAAACCGGCCTATACAGGAAATGTTGTTTTCTTATATCACTTCAAATAAACTTGCCAGGAACTGCCGCTAGGCCTATAGTTGTAAGGAGGGATTTAGCCAGGCTACGGATGATTCAAAAAAGGTGAGGCTTTTTGGTAATAATTATGCATCATCTAAATGCTCTACATCAATGATTCATTATGATGATAGGTTAACCTTCAGTGCACCCTTGAAAGTCAGCAGGCAATCAGGATTTGCCTGTGGTCAAACTCCACAGGCAAATCTTTAGAGATAAAGATGAGTCCAAATTACTCCGACCGAAGCTAACTTCTGATTTCCCTGCGCATGAAAATATAGTAAGCCAGGGCAAAACAGGCAATGCTGCCGGCTAAAAGTCCGCTAAGTTGTGGCCAGACAATCACCAGGCTCTCTCTGAACGGAAGCGGCGAGGGAATGGCGCCGGAAAGCTGCTCCATACTCATCGGCCCAAGGCTTCTGATGGAAGGCATGAGCATAGTGGTTGCCGCATCGCTGTACAGCTGCCCCGGAGCTATTCGCATAATATCCATGATCAGTTCATTATAGCCCATTATCTGACTTTGGGTCAGATAAGCCGGATCTGGTAAAAAGGCCCTAATAATAAGGTTAACCAGAATCGGATAGAATACCGTAAAAAACAGCCAGATACCAAGCGCAGTCAAAGCAGAAGTAGCCGCCTGCCGAAAAGCAATCGAAAACAGGATAGAAAGGCTTAAATAAAAGCCGACATAGACCATTGTGAGCAAGGCAAAGCCAAGGATTCTCAGGAGCTCCTGGGGCTCAATCCTTACCCCGGTATATAGCAGTCCCCCGCCAATCATCAGTAGCGTCAGGGAAATAAATAGCGTGGAGATGATCAGCAGTGCGCTATAAAATTTAGCGAGCAGGATGTTATCACGGTATATCGGCTGGGCCAAAAGTCTTGTAAGCGAACCGCTGTTCTGCTCGGAATTGATGGCATCAAAGCCCATAGTGATGCCAAGCAGTGGTGCCAAAAAACTCATCAGCACATGAAAAGGCGGCATCGAGCCATCGGTAGCACTGAGCAGCTTAAGGTATAAAAAGGCATGATCGGGGTCGTTAGAATTAGTAAAAGAAGCCCGGATGTTGGACATAGAGATGTACATTGAGGCAAAAAACGTCAGCACCACAAGAGCAAGCAGCAAGATAAAACGCCAGCTGCGCACATAGTCCGACACTTCTTTCCTTACCATTACCTTAAAAGGACTGAGCTGGCGCCCTTCCTTAGATTTATTTTTGTCTGTTGCCAAATAATGGCTTGCGCTTAATGCTTTCATTATCCAGGGTGAAATTTGTGTTGTTTTCGAAATATTTCTCATAAATCTCATCCAGTCCATATTGTTTTCGGCTTACAGCCTGGATGTCCTCTCCCAGTTCAATAATCCTGCGGATGAGTTTTGGGGTGATGTCCCCGGTGGTAGTAAATTGCAACTTGTCTCCGCTTATAGTCAGGCTATTGACTTCCGGCCAGCTGCTGAAGTTAGCTTTAAGTGCATCAGCATTCTTTGGTAATCGGGTTAGCTGGATAGCGGTTTCTATTCCTGTGCTTCCGAAGAGCTCGGCGGAGAGAGAAGGCAGGTCGCCGGTTGCCAGCAACTTTCCATCCACGAATATCCCTACCCGGTCGCACACCTGCTGAACGTGGTGAAGGTGATGCGAGGAAAGCAGCACAGTTAAACCCTGTTCACGTTGGAGAGACTTGATAAGTTCCAGGAACTCCTTTACCCCGGCCGGGTCGATGCCCAGAGTGGGCTCATCCAGGATGATCAGTTCAGGCTCTTTGATGAGTACTTCTGCCAGTCCAAGCCTTTGTTTCATGCCCCGTGAATAAGTGGAGGCAGGCTTATCTGAAGCGGCCTTTAGTCCTACAAGTTCCATTACACGCCGGGCATGTTCAGCTATACCCTTTTCAGCCATTCCGTTCAGCCTTGCGATATAAACCAGGTTTTCCAGGCCCGTCAGCTGAGGATAAAAGCCCAGGTTATCCGGCATATAGCCTACCTTCCGTTTTACTTCAATAGGATCGCGCGTAGCATCATGGCCGCAAACGATGGCCGAGCCGCTATCGGGTTCAGTGAGGCCGAGCATCATGAGTATGCTCGTAGTCTTACCTGCGCCATTTGGGCCCAGCAATCCGAATATTTCGCCACGGTAAATCTTCATGTTGAGCTTATCAACGGCGGTGTGCGAACCATAGCTTTTGCACAGGTTCTTTAGATCAATAATAGGTTCCATCTTTCTGGTTTAAGATTTTTAAGTTCCCTAAAAAAGATGGCCTACCTCCGACCGTATTTACGGATGAGTAAATAAACTGCTAAAACTGCCAGGGCAATGGTAAGGATACCGATCCAGCCGGAAAGCACAGAGGTTTTAATAAAGATCCTAAAGGCAGCCTGAGCATTGGCGTTGTTTCCTCCTAGGATAAAAGTGGCACTGTAATCTCCCGCAATTGTTTTATCCGGTACTTTTAGCGTTGCTTTAACGCTCACTTTCTTCCCTGCATCCAGTCTTTCAATCTGGCTTGGCGAAAAACTCGCTTCCCATCCGCTGGGCAGTTGCGAAGAAATACTCAGTGAGGACAGCGGCAAAGTGCCGGTATTTGTCACCTCAAGTTCAATATCTTTATGAGATCCGGAGGTAAGTTCTTCACTCAGCCTTCCGCTGGGCGTGCCAAGGGTGGCGCCATAAGATCCCTTAACCACAGCCTCAAGCTGAAGCTCTAGCGTTTGGTTAGGTGATATGGCCTTAAAAGGAATAATGTATTTCCTGGCCGCAGCGTTACTGGATGCAGTGATTTCGATCGCAATTTCCCGGGTTTGGCCGGCAGCTAGATTGACTGAGGTAACCTGGCTTCCATCTACCCGGTAGCTGATCTGCCATCCTGCAGGAAGTTCCGCCTTGAGTTCATAAAGTTGCTGGCCGACTGCTGCGTTATACAGCGAGGCTGAAAAGCGGAAAGGTTCGTTGGTCGCCGATTCGATGTTGATCAGCTTTGCAGACAGTCCGGGCGTCCCATTCATGCCTTTTTGTTTTTGTGCATGAAGTGGCCCAGGGGCGATGAAAAAAATTAATAATAAAAGTGCGCGAAATAGCCCTTTTCGCAAAGCTTCGGGTAGTAATTGTGTTGACATGATCTAAACCAAAAATGTTAATGATTGCTCTAAAAAATGCTTTCTGATCTCCTTATCTGATTAAGCTCCAAAACAAAAAAAAGTTGTATTTTTTTCAAAACGATTTAACATTTTTTAACAATTCAGCTCAAAGGACAATGCGCCATTGTTATCTAAAATTATCTATCTAAAACCTCACAAAGGAAAAGAACATCAGAGCTTCAGGCAATCATTTCACATACAAGATCAATCGAAGTGCTCGCTCAATGTGCTGAAATTATTCATATAGTTTTTATTGATCTTCCACAATCCTGTTAATTGATGCAAACATTGATATCTGTCTCGAATTTCCCTTGCATCAAAAGAATCAGCAGCCTGTTGCGTTGAAAAGAGCTGTAGCAAGCTATTTCCGATCGTTTTTATTTGCTGTTAAATGACCCCATTGTGCGCAGAATTCCGCTCTTATGAATGCTACCCTATCGCGTTGCAATTTATTCAGGTCCTATTTCTATGCAAATATTTTCAGTTGAGATATATTATGAATTTTTAAGCACAATTCAAGTTGTTACCTATGGCATCATCTTTATTGTCTTTATTATTTTCAAATTGAACATAGTCAATGATGAAGTTTATGTTCTTCAAGTCGGAAAATGGCTTATCGAAGATCGTGTTGCACATTGTCTGATTATTGAATCGGGAACAGTTTCTAAATCATTTCACTATTTAAAATTGGCGTACATTTCGAAAAAAAGAAAATATGCCAATCGTTTTCTGTCTTACCCAAGACGGGGATTTGTAACACATTCTATCTTCAATTTAAAAACTGTTCTCTATATTCAGTAGGTGTAACTCCTACTTCTTTTTTAAAAAGCCTTGAAAAGTACGGTGGATTTTCAAATCCTAATTGATAGGCTGTTTCGGCAACAGTTTTGTCGGTACTCATCAACAAGTTTTTTGCTTCCATTACCAATGCAATGTGTATATGATCTAATGCCGTTTTGCCTGTTTCTTGTTTCAATAAATCGCTCAAGTACCTTGCCGACAAAGATAGTTCAGATGCCATATATTTTACTGTTGGCAATCCGTTTTCTTTAAGTTTGCCACTATCAAAATACGCTTTTAAATGATTGGTAAATTTCGAAACTGTTGTACCCGAAAGTACTGTCCGATTTAAAAACTGACGCTTGTAATAACGTTGTGAATATTTTAAAATAGAGTCGATATGGGTTAGCATAATGTCTCTGCTATACTCATCTTGGTTATTATAATATTCGGCTCTTATTTTATTGAACAAATCCCAAAGCGTATCTTCTTCTCTGGGTGAAATATGCAATGCCTCATTGGCTTCATAATCAAAATAACCGTATTTCTGAACGCTTGAATGTAATGGATGATTGACTAAAAAATCTTCGTGAAAATAAATCATAAAACCTTTCTCGGTGAGTTCAATGTCATTCATCTGCACCATTTGATTGGGTTTTAGGAAAAACATAGAACCGTTTTCATGGTCGTACTTTGTTTTGCCATACATCACATTGCCCGACTTTACCTTCTTCAAAGCTATTTTATAGAAGCCCAGGGTAAACTCGGTTTCTACAAACTGGCACCCCTTTATATCTTCAAACGTTACTAAGCCCAACATCGGATTTTCTGGCGGCAGAAAACCATTTGTAGTATAAAGTTCGGTGATTGTTTTATAATGCTTCATTATTTATGATGAATTAAATTTACTAAAATTTTGATACAGGAAAGTAGACTTTTAATAAACTGATTATTGATTACCTGTATTAAATCTCCTTCAGATAAGTCACCACTGGTGCCGTTTTCAGTTTTCCATCCAAAAAACCAAAAAAATTTTTGACATAATCCTGCTCCAGATGCCATTCATAGGTTTGTTGCGAGGTGTACACTGCAAAAATAATCAATGTGTTCTCACAATCTTTTTTGGTTGTTAAAATAAATGTCTCGCAACCTTCTTCCAACAATATTTTTTCCTTTGTGGCCTTAGCTTGTAGCAAAACTTCCTGCATCACCTCAGGTATTACGGCAATTTCTGCGTGGGAAATTATTTTTTCGGTTTTCATTATAAGTAATTTGAGATTTTTATTGGTTGTTCATCATTATTTTACACTTTTCAAGATAGAGCCCTCAAAAATTTTCGGGGCAAAGGCTTGTAAGAAGACAATCATTCCACTCATTTTGCCGACGGGATTACTGAATTTCGGCTCTTTAGCTTCAATTAATTTGGCGATTTTTGAAACCACGGTTGCAGGAGATTCTGCCTCGTCTATGCCTTTTTGCGTTACAGCATTTACTTTTTTTCTGTATACATCATAGTCGGCAATATTGCCTATTGATGAAATCGCATTGTGTCCCAAATTAGTTTTGAACCAAACAGGCTCTACCACACTAACTTTAATATTGAATGGGTTTAACTCAAATCTCAATGATTTAAAGTAACCTTCTACAGCGTGTTTCGAAGCAGCATAAAAGGATAAATTTGGTGGACCAATCAAACCAACTATCGAACTAACGGTAATAATTTGTCCGAATTTTTGTTTTCTGAAAAGTAGCAATAAAGCATTGGTAACCTTTACTGTTCCCCAAAAATTAGTTTCAAATTGTTGTCTTGCAACATCCATAGGCGTTTCTTCCGCAATACCGGTAACCATAAAGCCTGCATTGTTCACTAAAACATCTAACTGTTTGGTTTCATTCGCAATTTGTTCTGCAAGAGATTGAATTGAGCTGTCGTCATCAATATCAAGCTTTAATAATTTAAAAGGAAATTTCCCCCGGTACTTTTCTGGTTCGCGGCTTGTGCCAATAACATTAAAACCTTTCTGATGAAAGTCTTTTGCAAGCATTAATCCAAATCCTGACGATGCTCCTGTAATTAGAATAGTCTTACTCATTATTATAATTTTTATTTCGTTAAACGATAAAGCAAAGATGAGACAAGAGCACTTTAGATTAGTTATACAGAAGTGGGAAGATGCGATACATTTTTACGGAAGATTGCTTTTTACTGCCGTTAGAGCTTTGAGTTGGGCTCTGCGCTATTAGCGTTAAAGCATTACACATAGCATCTTCAGAAGCTAACATGATACATCCCCAAATGCTAGTTTGAATTTCTTAACTTTACCAAATGAAAGATAAGGTAATAAGAGAAGTTTCCAAGTTTAACAATGAACTGAAACTGCAAGGTTTAAGGCATTTCAAATAGAAGAAGATACTACTGATACCCGTACCTACAGCCGAAAGGAGTTTTATAAAATCTGCCTAACGACTGGAAAAAGCAAGATTCACTATTCAGATAAAACATACGAGCAGGAAGGAACGATTCTCTTTTTTGGAAATCCGCATATTCCTTACTCCTGGGAAACCATTTCCGCAACCTATGTAGGCTATACCATTCTTTTCTCCGAAGAGTTTTTTAAGAATTCTGACCGTTCAGAAAGCCTGCAGCAATCATCTTTTTTTTAAAATTGGTGAGACGCCCGTTTTGAAAATAACTGAAGAACAAAGGACTTTTCTCAATACTATTTTCGATAAAATGATTACCGAACAAAAAAGTGATTATGTATTTAAAGATGAGTTGATTCGCAATTACATCAGCCTGATTATCCACGAATCACTGAAGATGGACCTTCGGAAAATTACGAACAGAACAAAAATGCATCGTCCAGATTGACCTCCGTTTTTCTTGAGTTGCTGGAAAGACAGTTCCCTATTGAAACTACTGCGGATCCGCTTCAATTAAGAACAGCTCAACATTATGCCCAACATTTGAATGTGCATATCAATTACCTGAACCGTGCCGTAAAAGAGGTTACGGGAAAATCTACCACTACCAACATTACCGAACGAATTATCACTGAAGCGAAAGCACTTTTACAACATACCGACTGGGGTATTTCTGAAATCGCCTATGCTCTAGGATTCGACTACCCCACCTACTTCAATATTATATCTCTATATCTACGTACATCGCTGTCCTCAAGCATGAAAACCATTATGGAAAGACAAAAGGTAAAGGCCTTTGTCAACGAGATCATCATTTAATGGCATAGAGATATGGATTATTGTACATCGATAAACGAGCAATTGGTACTTCCATTATTACTCGGCCCCCGTTAACAATTATAAATTCTGCAGACTTTGAAATAGCAGATAAGAAAATAATATAGATACGACTTGAACTTTCCTTTAGGTTCATTCATCATTAAAGGACGCTCAAAATTACTTCCTAAGCTAGCATAATTACTATGCTGATGATACAAATACCAATTATTACTTATCCTGTTAGAAGATAAAAAATTGCACTTCTGCTTGCCAGTATTCTTTTAGATAATTACACCTTCACAGACGGAAAAGTTAACTGGTAAAATCCTTTAATCATGCTGATTTTCAATTCTCATTTTGACATCAGTTCCTCAGTTAGTTGTTTTATAAATTTCTCTTTGTCTTTTTCGCTCCGTTAATTACCTCTTTTAGTTCCACCGGCATTTCATGATATTTTTCCGACCAAATGTAAACTTCCATTAAGATTCTAATAAGTCTATTCTTTTTTATTTAATTCTATATAAAAACTTGGCTTTGCTATCCGGATTGGCTAACGTTTACCTTGAAGATTTGAAAAAAGCGAAAGAAACTGCTGCTTTCAGACGATAAAAAACAGAATGATTGAAGAGATCTTTCAAAAGTTGTGAATTACTAAAATCCCTGGCTTTTGATTTGATCATCCTGATGATTACCTTTTGATTTAGGTAGGGTGAACCAAAATGCGGTACGCTTTTCAGGTACACTGTCAACACCGATATCCCCTCCATGTTTACGAACGATATTCGCGCAGATAAACAGTCCAAGCCCAAGTCCTGAGGACTGCTGTTGCTCATCGGCCTGATAGTACCGATCGAAAAGCAATGGCATTTTTTCGGCGACGATTCCAGGCCCTTTATCAATAACTGATACTTTTATCACGCTTTCATGATCAACAAGTTCAACGATTATCTCTTGGGTGGTAGGTGCGTATTTGACTGCATTACTGATTAGATTGGTAATCACGCGCCCTATACGTTCTGAGTCTGCATGCACCATAATTTCTTCTTCTCCTCTTATCTTTATACCCGGGATGCCCTCGGAAATAAAAAGTTCCGATATTTCCCTGATCAGTTCCATAAGATTGAAGGTCGTCTTACGAAGCTCTATCTGATCCCGATAGTTTTTACCGGCATTGAGTAGGTCGTCTATTATCAGAGAGATCCTATTGATGCCCCTGCTTGCTTGTGCTACCAAAAGCCTTGTTCGCTCCGATTGCCCGTCTGTATCCCGTTGCAACATCTGAACCGATCCCTTCAAGCTGGTTACAGGCGTCTTTAGTTCATGACTGGCGATACTGATGAAATCGTCTTTATGCGTTTCAATGATTTTGTCTTTGGTAATGTCGTTGATCACGCCAACTAGTCGTACGGCTTCACCATCCTTATCAGTTTCAGCTTTACCTTTAATATTCAACCACTTAAGTACTCCATCTGGTCTGTTCAATCTCACTTGTACATCTATGCCACCTTTGGTTCGGATATCTGAAAGGGCCCGCTTAAATTGAGGAAGATCATCTGCAGATATGTGCGGAAAATAATCTTCCAATGTCCAGTGTATTTGTCTTTGTTTATAACCAAAGATCTGGTCATGATCAGGAGAACGAAAAACCTCCTTCGTCTTAAGATCCAGCTCCCAAATCGCTGTACCGGTATACTTGAGGGCGACATTGAGGCGCTTCTGACTCTCTTCAAGCTGTTTGAGACCTGAAATGTCATCGAGTACAGTAAAGCCAAAAGTTTCACCTTGATCAGTGTAAAGTATTGTAGTGACATCAACCCAGACGCGGCTGCGGTCTCTTCGGTATAGACAGGCCTGTAGTTTAAAGAATGGCACCTGTTTGGACCAGACCTCCTCCTGAAGACGGTGCCAATGTGCAATGTATTCCTCGCAGGCATGGTCGAGAATTTTCGTTCCTTCAATCTCCTGGGGTGAGTAATCCAGTAGTTCGCAAAGGGCTTTATTGACCTTAAAAATAGTAAGATCTGACCTGATAATCTTTGAGGCAACACTGGTAAGTTCAAATATAGTGTTGAATTTGTCATCACATTCTTTGAACCTCTCAAAATTATTTTGCTCTTTGTTCTCCTGCATAATAACTTCCGGCTAATAAACTTATAACACTTTTACGCCCCATTATGTTTAAGAATCTTTTAAAATGTCATTACCGTTTTATCTGGGTTAATTCTGCCAACATATGCTCGCGGACTGGAATTGCCTTTACTTTGCCGAGCTCAAATTAAGGCATCAATAAGGTGGTTAAAAGTATCTTGAGCTGAGCAGCCTGAGGCATTTCGTTATCAGGCTCTGGTTTTAAGTATGGATAAGGTCTGGAAATTTAACCGCATCCTAAATAAAAAATACTGTTATAGTATTGCCGCCAAGATCAAAACTGCCCTTCTGGTATAAATTTTACAGCAAACCCCTTACCTCACGCACCAGATCTGTCGATCCCCTGAAGCCTGCTACAGTTGAAAACCTTAAACACCAGAGCTTCTGCCTCATGATCACATAAATGTAGCCCTGGTTAACTTAGAAATGTCTTGGTATACCTTATAACATCATGTGCAGCAAAACCTCTGACATGCACTATCAATTCGGGTATATATTCATGATCGAAATGTGTAATTTTCTCTCTTAGGATAATCCTCTAAAAGTGTCGCTGCTTTTTCTCCGACTTTGAGCGAATTCAGATCATCGTTAATACCGACACCATGGTCCTGATCCAAAGATAGCGACTACTTCTCCTCCTTTTAACTGCGCCTAAATAATGGCCGACCAACCAGTTGGAAAAATATCGTTAACGAACACTGCCTGTTCATCGCTTAAATGATCGGGAACAATACGCGGACTGATGTCAGCATAGGGCACCCTAATATTTTGTGCCTTGCGGTCTTTACTTTCCAGGCATCCTGGGCGCATTGGTTGTACTATCAGCCAGGCTTTTTGAATCAGCACTATCTCTTGCCGTCGTATCCTGATGAATCGTATCAACTGTTTCAGTACTGTCCTCTCTGGAAGTAGCACTACCCGAGTTATTTCCGGAGCATGAGGTGAGGTAAAAAGAAACAATAGCGAGAAAAATGAAGACCTGCTTTTTCATAAGATATTTTTTATGGCACCGGATATATTTTCGGCAGCATATAGAAAACCTCCAAAAACAATAAATGGTTTTAACAATTTGCCCTAGCATCTTCCGTATCAACTCGTTGTACTCAAATCCGGATAAAGAATAACAAAAAACATTTTTCGGGCAGAATGGGTTGTACAATAATGATGAAGAAAAAAAGAACGGTTGTGATTACAGGCGCTTCGAGCGGTGCCGGCAGAGCAATGGTTACAGTATTTGCTCAGAATGGATACAAATTGGTGATCTCTTCCCGCAATATGGACGAACTTACCTCACTGTCCAAAGAATGTGAGTTATTAGGTGCAGAAGTGCTAACGGTTGAAGCAGATGTATCGGATTATAAGCAGGTAATTAACCTGGCAGCGGCCGCCGATGACTTTGGACCTGGAATAGATATCTGGATAAATAATGCGGGTGTGCTTGCTATCGGTGAATTTGATGTTACACCAATGGACGTCTCGGAGCAGGTATTGCGCACCAATCTGCTTGGCTACATGAATGGAGCCCATGCTGTACTCCCATATTTTAAAAAACAGGAATCAGGTATAATCATCAACAATATCTCTATCGGCGGCTTTCTTCCTGTACCTTACGGTGTGGCTTATTCTGCAAGCAAATTTGGTTTGAAGGGTTTTAGTGCAGCCCTTAAAACAGAATTATCCAGGTATCCCAATATTTATATCTGTGATGCTTTTCCACCATTCTTAGATACACCAGGGATCCAGCATGCGGCAAATTATACCGGAAAAAGTTTAAAACCTGCACCGCCTGTATACGATCCGATGCGTTTGGCACTAAGCATACTCGAACTTTCTAAGCAACCGAAACCACAAACAATGATTGGAAGTACTTCGATACTGCTCCGACTCTCTTATGCCATTTTTCCGGCAATTACAAGGGGGATAGCCGGAGCGGTGATCCGTAATTACTTAAAGAATGCCCCTGAAATCGAAAAAACAAATGGTAACATTTTCTCTCCGCTTTCCTTTGGCAATGCCATACACGGTGGTTGGGGAATGCCTGGAAGGCCTAAGGCGCACCGTAAATACCTGGCTGGCGTGTTACTTGTCTTTTTGGGTACAGTACTTTTAATGACCAAAACTTTATCACAACAGCCTAAGGCATAATCAGATATTTTACAATTTAGCGTCCATAAAGTTCGGTTTCTGATTTCAACCAGTTTATCGTTTTTTCGGTAATAAATCCTTCATCCACTCTCCATGCCCAATTACCGGATGCTTTACCCGGCGTATTCATCTTAGCGGCATCACCCAACTGCATAATATCCTGCATGGGAATTATTGCAATTTCCGCAATTGAAGAATAGCAAAGCCTGATCATGGTTATATTAATATTCGTTTCATCAATCTTGGCCCCCACATAGCTAGATAGCCGGTTTCGAAGCGCCTGGCCCGCTTCATTTTTAAACCATCCCAAAGTTGTATTGTTGTCGTGGGTTCCGGTATAGACAATAAAATTCACCGAATCAAAATTATGCGGAATATGGGGCGAAGCTGCCAAGTCTTCGCCAAAGGCAAACTGTATTACTTTCATGCCCCGCAAGCCGAACTGTTTCCTTAACTGGAGCACATCTTCAGTAATTTCGCCAAGATCTTCAGCAATGAATGGAAGTTCACCCAATTTTCCTTTCATAGATTTAAAAAATTGAGCACCCGGTCCAGGTTTCCAGGTACCATTTACCGCATCATTAAGATCAGCTGCAACTTGCCAATAGCTCGCAAAAGCCCTGAAGTGATCCAGGCGCACAAGGTCGTATATTTTCCTGCTTTTTTTGAGCCGGTTCTTCCACCATTTAAATCCCTCATGCTCCATCCTCTCCCAATTGTATATCGGCATTCCCCACAACTGCCCTTTTTCATTAAAATAATCTGGTGGCACCGCCGCAACAACAGTTCTGTTTCCATTTTTATCAAGCAGAAAATTTTGAGGTTCTGCCCATACTTCAACCGCATCATAGTCCAAATAAAATGGGAGATCGCCGATTAATTTTATTCCCTTTTTATTTGCATAGCCTTTTAATTTGTACCATTGACGGTAAAAAATAGACTGGTTCCATTTTATTTCCTCAAGCTCAGCCAGGTAGTTTTTTTCATATTCGGCAATAGCCTTTTTATTTTTAGACTTAAACTTTTCAGGCCAGTTAAACCACTCACTATTTTTATAATGCTGTTTTAAATGGGTATAAATAGAAAAATCAGTGAGCCAGCGCGCTTCGGCTTTACAAAACGAGTTGTAGCTAGCAATCAGTTTCTTGTTATCTATACCTTTAAAATGCTGATAGGCCCTAGCTAAAACACGCTGTTTCATTTCTGCTGTTTTTTCAAAATCAACTTGTGCTGTTGCAGGTAATAGGAAAGCATCAAGATCGCTTTTACTTAAAAGTCCATCCTCGAATAAAACTTCCGGACTAATGAGCATGGTATTTCCGGCCATAGCGGAACTGCTGGAGTAAGGCGAATATCCATTCTCCTTTTTTACCGGATTTAGGGGCAGAATCTGCCAATAGCTTTGCCGGGAAGCATAAAGAAAATCTACAAATTTATATGCGCTGGGGCCAAGATCGCCGATACCAAAACTGGATGGTAAGGAACTGATGTGCATCAGTACCCCGGCAGAACGTTCATGTTTTTTAGGGATTAACCTGATCACCGCCAATTGAACCTCACTGAACAATTGGCTGATGCGTATACCCCTCTGTAATGGATTCTTAGCCCCTTTTTTTCCGGTAAGTAGATTTTCCCATGTTAAGGGTGCCTCATTCGGAAAAATAACAGCAGTATCTTCCCAATCAAAATCGCTAATTGGTACATTCTGGATTTTACAGCACTTGGCAAAACCCAGGGGAACAACCGTTATTATCCAGCGCTGTTTATACCTCCTTGCAAAAGCACAGATATGAACACTATACTTACCTTCAACCGTCAAAGGAATATAGGTGCCCAGTTCAAAAACATCAGCTTCAGATTTTCTGATCCGAAGCAAAGTTTTGGTTAACCACATTTTCAACTTTCCAGAAAACCTGTCTTCCCAAAGTTTTTTATAGTTAGCAGGTGTTTCTAGCGCTTCCATCATTATGGATCTGCTACTATAATCAACAGGTCTTCTATTATCAGGATCAACCAGGCTTAAATCCCATAATTCGGTTCCCTGATAGATATCCGGGACACCAGGGCAGGTAAATTTTAAAGTAAGCTGCGCTAAGCTATTGATTATTGCAAAATCTGAAATTCGATTCAGAAAGTCTTTGATCAATTTTCCGCTTTCCAGCCTTTCGTTTAAAATAACCTGCGAAAACTTATTCAGTTTATGCTCGTAACCCTCATTCGGACTTGTCCAGTCTGACCGTTTTTTGGATTCCCGCAACGCTTTTACAATAAACTGTGCTAAACGGTTATCAATATCATGCTCATCATATTTCAGAAAAGGCAAGGCTCCGATAATGGTCTGCAGGAGCAGATAAACATCATTGTCGTGAAGCTGTTTGTAGGCTGGTACCTTATGCTGTAAACTGATAAAAATATGCTTAAGCTGTTCAACCAGCAGGCTCCACTCCTCAGGAAGATCGCTAAGCACATTCAATCTGGCCCTTACGTCCTCTCCTTTTTTGGTATCGTGGGTAGAACTTGCATTTATACTCAACGGCCAGTTCTGCTGGCGATTCAGCATCTCATTATGAAACCCATCGAGTGGAATCCCGAATGCATCAGGGGCATCTCCAACTTCACTGTGGCCTACAAAACGGTTGTAGGTAAACATCAGTGTATCCTCAACCCCTTTGGCCATTAACGGGCCGGTAAACTGCATACAGCGCTGAAAAAACTGACTGATTTGTTGTCTATATGCGGGATCTGCATTTCGCGGTTTTTCTAAAAATATGGCAGCTAGCAATTCTCCTGCTTTTCCCAGTTTTTTATCTGCGATGAGGGGCATCAGCAGGTTTTTGATTTTCTTTTCATCGATTTCTGAAAGTGGGAAACTATAATTGTAATACCGATATACAGGCATGCGGATGAGGAGCCAACCAAGAGCCTTTTTTAGTTCTGCGTTTTCTATAGAAGAAAAACCAGGCGGCTTAAGTCGCAAAAGCATTTCAAACAGATTATCCAATTCACCCTGCATATGTTTAAACAATATATTATGTTTTTTTTCATAGATCAGCTGAGATGGATTCAGTTTTTTTCCTGTTACCCGCTTATAAAGTCTGGTAAAAGTTTTCTCGGCCTGCCGATTGGTAAAAAGATTGTTTACCATTGCCATAAAATCATAACCGGTGTTTCCCTGAACCTTCCAGTCCAAGGGCATCTGCTCTCCCTGTTCCAGAATTTTTTCCACTACAATATAAACTTCCTTTCCAACTGACTTCCGGAGTCTTTGTAAATAGCCTTTAGGATCATACAGCCCATCTACATGGTCGATTCTCAGTCCCTGAAAGACCCCTTTATCAATCAGTTCGAAAATATAGCGGTGATAAAGATCGAATGTTTCCTGATGCTGCATGTTCAGGCAGATCAGACTATTGACTGTGAAAAACCTCCGGTAATTGATTTTATGATTGGTTTCCTGCCAATTACACAAGCGGTAATGCTGATCGTTGACAATCTGTTTTAATACAGCTGTATTGCTGTTAACTTTCCTAAAATCGAGTAAAGCCAACATTTTATGCGTATCAGTATTAACAGGCCAATTGGTTTCACCATAACTCAGATAATATTCGCCTCCAACTTTCTTTAGCTGTAATTTTTCCAGCTTTATAGCTTCGTTAAGCTCCTCACCTAAAAAAGGAACCATTAAGCGTCCATCGTCCTTTTCCAGATTGATATCAAAAAACCGGGCAAAATCTGAGGTATTGCCTTTTTGAAGCACATCCATTAACCAGGTATTACCAGGATGAAAGGCCATGTGGTTGGGAACAATATCCTGAAGCCATCCAATCCCTGCTGCTTTTAGTTTTTTAGACACATTTAACAATTCTGCCTCGGTACCAATCTCAGGATTTATCTTTAATGGATTTACTACGTCATAACCGTGCATACTGCCTGGAACGGCTTCAAAAATGGGCGACGCATACAATGTGCTTATACCCAGTTCGGTTAGGTATGGGATAATGAGATCAAGAGATTTCAGGTTAAAACCTTTGTGGAACTGAATGCGGTAAGTGGCCTTAGGTTTATACATCTTTTTTAGAAAGAATAAGAGTTGATTCTGGAAATAGGGTAATTTGTTCACCAGGAGGTAAGCTGTTTATTTCTTCATTTGGTCCATTCCAAACCAATGAAGAAGAGTTAAGCAACAAGGTCCACTCTTGAACTGTTTCGCCCGTTGAAAGGTTTTGCTTTTGATCTGAAAAATTAAATAGCACCATTATTTTTTGTGTACCCTTCCACCGGTTTAGCATTAAACACTTTTTTTCTGGGTAAGCCACTGCCTTAACGTTTTTTCGATCTAAATCTGCAAGCACCTCATTTTGCTTTCGGAGTGCTATCAATGTTTTATAATAAGACAACATTTTAAGGTTTAACGGCGCCGCCAGTTTTCGCCAATCCAGTTTTGAATGCTGAAAAGTTGATTCGCTTTGTGGATCGGGCACGGCTTCATCCTTATGGAAAGCCGAAAACTCTGCTTTTCTGCCTTTTCTGACGGCTTCTACAAGGTGGTGATCACTGTGACTTACAAAAAACTGGAAGGGATTGGTTTCTGCCCATTCCTCACCCATAAATATCAAAGGTAAAAAGGGGCTGCAAAAAACGGCAGCAGCTATCACTTTCAACATTTCGAAGCTCACTAATGTGGCAATCCGTTCGCCCAGCATGCGATTACCGATCTGATCATGGTTTTGCGCAAAAACAACAAATTTATTACCTGGAACTTCTCCTATGGGCTCGCCGAACTTTTTCTGCCGATGGGGCGAATATTGTCCATCGTACACATAAGCGCTGTTAAAAGATTTAGCCAGATCATCCACGCCGTTAAAATCTGAATAATAACCTTTTTGTTCCTGACCTGCGCAAACCCTCAACGCATGGTGAAATTCATCTATCCATTGGGCATCCATACCATAGCCAAACTCCTTTTGCGGCCTGATAAAACGGCCGTCGTTCAGGTCAAGCTCAACAATCAGTTCATAAGTTCTTCCAGTTACCTGAGTAAGTTTTTCGGTATACGATTTAATCTCTGCCAGAATATGAACAGGGCTAAAATCTTTAATTGCGTGTACCGCATCTAGCCTAAGCGCATCGATGTGAAAATCCCTTAACCACATCAGCGCATTTTCGATAAAGAAATCCCTTACCGCATCGCAGCCTGCATCATCAAAGTTAATGGCCTCTCCCCAGGGCGTATGGTATTTATCCGTAAAATATGGACCGAAATCTGAAAAATAATTTCCTTCTGGTCCTACGTGGTTATAAACCACATCTAAGATTACGGCCAGGCCCTTCTCGTGGCAGGTGTTAACGAATTGTTGTAATGCCAGAGGACCACCATAGGTATTCTGTACGGCAAAAGGAAATACGCCATCATAACCCCAATTCCTGCCGCCCGAAAATTGTGCAACGGGCATAATCTCGATGGCGGTAATGCCGAGTTCAACAAGGTAATCGAGTTTTTTTTCGATATTGGCAAAATCTCCTTCAGGTGTAAAAGTTCCGGTATGGAGTTCGTAAATGATGAAATCTTTCAGTGCAATTCCTTGCCAATTGTTATCTGTCCAAGGGAAAATTTTCAGATCAAAAGCTGTTGATGCCCCCTGTGGTCCTTCAGGCTGGAGTAATGAGGCTGGATCTGAACGCACAAGTTCCTTTCCATCCTTACGGCTGCTGATTTTAAAGCTATAAGTTTCCAGTGGTTTTATCTGTTCGGTTCGTAAAAACCAATATCCATAACCCCCATTAAGTAGATCAATAACCGCAGCACTTTCTATTATTAAAACAGAAACCTGTTCTGCAAGCGGTGCCCAAACGCATATTTCTGCCTGCCCGCTTTCGTTAAAATTTAAACCAATACTTCTTTTTTGTATATCTATTCCCATTAAAGCTCTTTTTTATGAGAACAAAAAAAAACAGGCCAAAGTTTTGACAGATATTGATGAAGAATATGCCGCAATTCGCATAGGCCTTAAAGCAAACTATTATGGCGTACTGCGAGGCTTATCATCTACCGGCTCCTGCATTTTACCTGTTTGTTCAGCTAATTTGCTATCAGGGGTAATATTTCCCATGGCTACCTGCAGTTTGTTCCTAAATCCTGATACGACCATGTCTTTTCCATCCATCATAGCCTGGTAGCCATCTTTAGCTACTTCAGCAGGATCAGCTAATCTGCCTTCCTGTACTATTTTTGAATCCATCATATCAGCTTTTCTGAAAAAATCGGTATCTGTGGGGCCGGGTAATAAAGAGGTTATGGTAACAGGCGAATCTTTTATTTCCGCACGCACCGCTTCGTTAAAAGAGTGTACAAATGCTTTTGTACCATGGTAAACAGCCTGGTAAGGCCCAGGCAATTTTCCTGCAATTGATGCAACATTCAAGATCTTCCCAGCTCCCCGTTTTACCATCTCTTTTAAATATAATTTAGTTAAGCTCACTAAAGAAGCGATGTTCAGCTGGATAATTTTTAGTTCTTTACTTAGATCGATATCTATAAATTTACCATAAATCCCTTGTCCAGCGTCGTTTACCAATACATCTATCTGAACATTTTTTGTACGTATCTTTTCATACAGATCAAAAGCCGCATCCCGTTCAGACAGGTCAGCGGTAATGGTGATTACCTCAATCCCTTCCGCTTCAAAAATGGCTGCAGCCCGTTTCAATCTTACCTCTTCCCGGCCAACAATAATGAGGTTAAAGCCATCCTTTGCAAAAAGTTTGGCCAGTTCATAGCCAATTCCGCTACTTGCACCCGTGATCAATGCAAAATGTTTTTTATTTTCCATGCTCTTGTATTTACTGTTTTAAAAAATTTAATCCTGATGAGGAGTTCTGTTATTTTCTGCGCCGTCTGCATCCGAATCCGATTTTGCCGCCTGTTTTGATAATTCCCTGGCAGAAGCCTCGTCCTGATAAGCACTATCTGCATCACTTGCCTCAATTTGTGAATGCGGTACAATACCGGCCTTATTTTCACTATCCTGTTGATCTGTTTTTTTGTTTTCCATAGTTTTAAGTTTAAACCTTCGAGTTATTTTCTGCAAGAAGCGCAACCTTTGTTTTAAAGCTTGTGCTTCATTAAATAAACAAGGTAAACTGTTACAGGTTTGATTTATTTAACAGTTAAGGTATGTGGTTACAACACCGCTTAACATTCGATTAAATGTTTCTCTGCAGGCACAGTATTATCATATTTTAGCAGCTTTAAAAAGGGTCCGCCTGCTTATTTATACCCCCAAGCCAGCAAGAAAACAAAAATTGAAAACCATCTGAAATTTTCGCCTGTTTATATAAACAAAAAAACCTTGGACCTAATACTAAAGAATATGACAAACAAGCAAAACTTTTTTGAGCGTATATCTGACAGGATTACCTATTGGACGGGAAGTGCAGGTGCCTTTACCATAGCTGTTGGCATTATCCTAGTTTGGGGCATTAGTGGCCCTATTTTCAACTATTCGGATACCTGGCAACTGGTCATTAATACCGGAACAACAATTATTACTTTTTTAATGGTATTTCTGATCCAAAAAACCCAGAATAAAGATTCAAAGGCCATACAATTAAAACTTAACGAGTTATTGGCAGCCAGCAGACATGCAAGTAACCGCATGGTTGATATTGAAGACCTTTCAGAGGCAGAACTGGATATATTGCATAAATACTATGCAAAACTTTCTTATGTGGCCGAAAAAGAAGAAGATATCCACGATTCCCACTCAATTGATTCTGCAAAAAAACGTTCAGAAGAAAAATTAACAGGTATGCCCAGGCTAGCTAAAAATAAAAAAAACGGTTAAACCTCAGCAGTTTGTCCATATGTAATTATCTGTATTAACAATCCGAATTGGATTAAAAGCGCAGTTTTCTCCATAATTGGTAAATCCTCAGCTTAACTGATCCGGAAACCTCTTTACTGTATCCATGAGTTCATTGAAGTCAATGGTTTGGAAATAAACGCAGTCGCCCCGAAAGCAGCGGCGATTTCTTTTAAAAAGAACCAGGTGATTTATTATGCGGATGATCATGGAAAGGGGCTTTATCTGGTAACTCATGGCAGGGTTAAAACCATAAAATTGGCAAAAGCTGGCAGAGAGCTGATGACCGGGATTTATGGCAAAGGGGACTATTTAGGGATTAATGCCATATTAAATGATAGCGCTTATGCAGATACCGCTACAGCCCTCGAGGATAGTAGTGTTTGCTTAATTCCCTCAGAACAAATGGAAACTATTTTTAATTTATACCCTGAGGTAGCAAGAAAATTCATCCATTTGCTTTCCAGAGACAATAGGGCAAAGGAAGAACAGCTGTTGGAATTAGCTTACCATTCTGTGAGAAAAAAGATAGCCAGTACACTGCTCCGACTTTATAAACAGAAAAACTCAGATGATGATTTAACCAATATAACCCGGGAAGACCTTGCCGCTATGGCCTGTATGGCCACGGAAACGGTGAGCCGCACCTTATCGGATTTCAAGGATGAGCTGCTTATTGATAGAAACGGCAGCAATATTACGGTCCTTAATCATGAGGGACTTTCTAAAATGAAAAATTAAAATCTTTTAAGGCTAGCTTCATAAATACTCTAGCAAAGTATTTTACGGTGCTACTGCTGGCTAATTGTAATCTGCTACTAAAAAAGCATTCCTTTATAACCTTCTGGGATGACCATCAAGGGAATATTGGTATGTATTGCCATTTTTTGGGAGTGACTGTTATGTAAAACATCCGATGTCAAATTATGCTTTCTATGGATAACAGCCAGGATATTTGAACCGCCATGACTGCTCAACCAGTTTAACCCGTCTTCTATTTTAGATTGGTATACATTTTCGTAATAGATTTTGTTATAAGTAACCTTAGATTTAAGTTCCTTCATAAAAGTTTCCATTCGATGGGGCAACAACCTGTCTTCACAATTGGTAATCACAGGGACAATCAGCAATTCCGCATCTAGTTTACCAGCAAGCAGAGCCAATAGCTGGATAGTTTCCAGATCGCTGATATTCAAATCTGTTGCAAAGGCTATCTTTTTAACTGGCTTAAAATCCGTACCCTTTGAATAAGCATTAGGGGGTATTCGAAAAAATCAATGCTGTCTCTACTACGGCTACCATCAATTAAGCGTTTCATGTCGCCATTACCGGAAAGGCCAAGGATAACCATACCGATATCATTCATCTGAACAGTTTCCCTGAGGAGATCATTGTTAGGCCCCTGTGAGGAGCTAAAATTAATTTTAGGGATATGCCCCTCACCGTTGCATGAAACAACAAATTCATTATGTAGCTTTTCGGAAAGCTTTCTAATAACTCACTATTTCGATTGATCCTTGTCTGGTGGTCTTCTATTGGCCAGATTACCTGTAAGGAAGAGTCAGCATTTAAAGATGCCGCATGAATTAGCTTCACGTTGGAGCGCAGCTGCCTGGCAAATTTGTCTGCATAATCTGCCGCCTGGTTTGCATTTTCACAGAAGTCGGTTGCGATAAGGATTGTTTTCATCTTTCCATTTATTTAGGGCAAAGTTTGTTAAACCCCTAAAGAGATACCATGATGACCGTCAATAAAAAACATGATGTAAGATTTTAAACGTCCATTCAATTTATTACTAATAAATCCAGAACAAACGACGAAAATGTTATTTAGAAAGACTACACCTGAATGCACCACTGATATTAAAAAACAAAGGCCTTAAAATTGTCTTATGGAACATGTAGCATAATCGAACTATCACTTACAGCAATACCTGTTAACCGGAATTCAAGTAAAGATACAAATCAGCAGAGGGGAATGCAGATTACCCTGATCACTTCGCCAAAAATGGCCGACAGTTCTACATTTAAATGGTTCTTGCAATTTTTAGTGGAAGCCTAACGCTTGAAATCATTTTTCGTGCCCATTTCCGTAATTAATTTATGTGTAAACAATCGCATCCAGCCGTTCGGCTCTACGAGAATTGTTGTAAAAACCTATCTAATAGTCAGTCCCCTTGTGGTGAGGACTTTCCAGCCTGTAACATCTATAAAAGCAAGCTAATTCGTCTTGAATTCACTTTACGAAAAAACGGAGAACGAAAGCCTCATCTCGAAATTTTAAGATCAGCAATACGCTTCAAATCCTCAATAAAAAAGTTCGTTAAAGATCTCGTTACGAGCACAAACGAGACAAATCAGTCTTCAAGCTGTTTGTCTCGTTTTTTGTTTTTAAAGGTTTTTTTGATCTCCCAATTAAAGAAATCTTTCATTAGCTTCCACTTTTCTCAAGTGTACATTTATTTTTCAAATGTTATTTTAAATCCCGTTACTTGCCATGCCGGGTAATTTGCTGGCTTTTTAATTACCAATGAGCCATCGCGTTGTTCCCAGCTTAGCTTTTGTTTACTGCCCAACAGGTTAACCGCGCTAATGGGTTTAGTGAGGTATTTCGAATTTTTGCCCAATAACTTCATTTCAATATCACCCTGTGGAACATTCAAACAAAATGCAAAAAGCTCATTTCCTTTTGTAGTGTAGCGAATATCAGCAGCCTGGTATTCACGCGTATCTGTTAAGCCACCAAAATGGCCTTTTGTCTGATTTGCCTTAATGGTAGAAGGCCCCTCACCATACACTTTCCATGGCCTGGTTGCATAAATACCTTCGCCATTTAATTTGGTCCATTCACCAATTTCGGTTACAATTTTAACCACATCGGGTTCCAGGTCACCTTCCGGAGTTTGCACTACATTGATTAGTAGATTACCATTTTTACTCACGACATCTACTAAAAGCTGGGCGATTTCATTTGCACTTTTATATTTCTGCCCGGTTCTGTAATACCAGTCGCCTATTGAGGTATCGGTTTGCCATGGAAAAGGGCTGATCGAATCCAGTACCCCACGCTCAACATCCTGCGCCCATTTACCTGCCGATGGCTCCTTAGGTGTATAAACTGCTTCGAGCTTACCTTTATTTTTAACTATATCCTGGTTATAATAATGCGCCACCATGGTACGACCAATATCTTCAAAAGGAAGCTTACTATCCGAATAAAGTAAATCGGGGTGATAGTTATCAATGAGTTCGGTTACGTTTTCCAGCCATTTTTTCTGCCATCCTGGATTCTTGGTAATCCATTCTTTCATATCGCCCGAATCGGCAGGTAAATGATATAGGTCTGAGTATTTAGGATCGCGGCCATCGTAAGGTACACCAGCAAATTCGCCGGTTTTATCTGCCCCATGACTTGGCTGAAACCAGTTAAAACTGGCGGCAAGGTGCTCAGAAACCCCAAAACGCAGCCCTTCTTTTTTAGCGGCATTTTGCCACAGGCCTACCACATCTTTATGGGGGCCCATGTTTACCGAATTCCATCTGTGGATTTTAGAATTCCACAAAAAGAACATATCATGATGTGAGCCCATACTTACAAAATACTTTGCACCGGCTCTCTTATAAAGCGCCATCAATTGCTCAGGATTCCATTTTTCTGCCTTCCATAAAGGAATAATATCTTTATACCCGAACTTAGAGGGAGTACCATAATGCGCAATATGATACTTGTTCTGGCCACTGCCCTGCACATACATATTTTTGGCGTACCAATCGCCTTGCCTGGGCACGGCCTGTGGCCCCCAGTGAGACCAGATTCCGAATTTCGCATCCCTAAACCAATCGGGGTATTGATACTGTTTTAAAGATTCGTCGGTTGGTTTAAACTTACCGGGCCCAACCCTTGTGTTATTTTGCTGCGCCTGTACGTTTGCCAACATTGAAAATGCCGTAATCATTATCACTAATGTTTTTTTCATTTTGTAGCTTATTTAAGTCATGAATACCAAAATTTATCTTTGGTATTATCGCATTAACCAGAAATATGAACAGCAGGATGTCTGACAATTGCAGTTTTGGATGATCATATATTTGGTTATTACTTTCAAAAATAAGTATCTTATCCGATCTAAATTTGATTAAAAGAGACCATTTATTGTAAAAATCCGACATTTCAGAAAATGATAAAACGAGTGCTTCAACATACTTTTTCCTTGCTCAATGTAGATTATGTAAAGCTTTCTACCAAATGGGATTACGGGAATGTAATCAGTCCGTATTACCGGATTTATTATATCGACGGTGGATCGGGAGAAATATCAGACCAACTGCAACGTTTGCAACTCGAAGCGGGTTACTTATATATCATTCCCAGTTTCACCCTGTGTAACCTACATTGTAATGACTTTTTGAGTCAGTTTTTTGTTCAGTTTTTTGAAGAATCGGTAGATGGGATATCGCTCTTTGCGCAAAGGCGAACAGTATCCAGAATTAAAGCAAGTGCCATGGATATTGATCTTTTTAAACGTTTAGTCGAAATTAATCCTGGTCGGGGCATCAATCGGTCTGACAACCCAAAAGTATATGAAAAGAACATTTTCTATAAAGAATACCAGGAATTAAATAACCGCCAGAGCTTAGCCAGTTATCTGGAAACACAGGGAATATTGCTTCAACTAATGGGCCGTTTTTTGCAATCGCAATTCTACTTAAAACAGGAGTCGCACCAAAAACCCCCAATTAAAATAGCCGAAACGGTAAGTTATATTTTAATTAACCTGAACCAGGAACTATCGGTAACTGCGCTTGCTTCGCGATTAAATCAACACCCCGATTACTTTTCGCGGCTGTTTAAAACCTTTACCGGCGAGCGTCCTGTCACTTATATACTCGGCAAACGCATAGAACGTGCACAATACCTGTTAGCTACCAGTCAGTTAACTTATTCAGAAATTGCCAACCAAATAGGATTTGATAACCTTTCGTATTTTTCCAAATCTTTCAAAAAACTCACAGGCTTGTCGCCAGGAGCTTATAAAAAACAGGTTTACAAAGTGGGCTTTACTTTATGAGTTTAACCTGACAGCTTATAGCTTAACAGCGCCTGTCAGTTTACGATCCAAAAAGTTCTTTCTACAGGAGTTGCAGATTGGATTTTTTTATCAGAAGTATTGTATCCATATTGCCAGGCCACTACAGTCACCTTTACCGGGAATTTGCTTCTGGGGGGCACCGTGGTAAAACAAAGCACACCATTTACAATTTCTGCCGGTCCTTCTTTTACGAAATAAGAAACGGATAACCTGGCATCAGTGCTGGCATTTAGATGAACCGATTTAGCAGACTTTTTCTGATTGGGGATTTCGGGGAAAGTAATTTTTTGTGGCAAACCCTGTAGGTTGAACAAAGGAATTTTAAAGCCTGCCTGCTGTACTGCAGACCGGTATTTTTGGTCTCCTTTCTGACTGGCCATAAGCCAAATATCGTTGCTCCGCCTGGTATTATTAAATCCCATTCTGTAAAACGCAATCCTGAAAGTCGAATCATTTATTTTTTCAACCGGCCCGCAGATTCTTGAAATAACTATTTTTTCAGCAGGACCATAAAGACTGTCTGTAGTAGGTGTTGAGGTATTGGTATTAACTGCTGAAAGATGAAAAGATATGCCATCGGCTAATGGCTCAAAAACTGGTTTAAAGCCAACAAAGTCGGCCTGTGGCAGTAATTTTCCTTTTTGGGTGAAAGCTATCGCGCTAGGCACTTTTCCGCGCGACAGGGCATACAGTTTTTCAGTAGCTTTTGCCATTTCGCCATCAAATGCCCAGCCAGCTTCTGCGTTATTACCTGTATAATATTTATAGGGAGCTGAAAGCGCCTGTGGCATCTGGTTATTTCTCCATCTATCTACCAGCCAGCCTGTTTTAGGATTTACAGGTTTTAGCAAGGGAAAAGCACTAACAAATTGCTTTTTAGGTAGCCGCGCCCTTACAGCTTTTGAGATAAACAGGTTAAGGTATGCGATAAGTTCGGCTGAAAAATCAAAATGGCCATGGCCGGCATCACAAAGAAATGCTAAAGGGGTATCAGGATTATCACTTCTATATTTCATGGCCGGGCCAATCCTTCCTTCAAGCCACTCATCCTCTCCCATTACAAAAAGCCCCGGAATGCCGGTCAGGTCTCTTTTCCCCCAGTCTGGATTGGGTCGCCCGCTGCCAGTCATATTCGTTAAAGGGGCATCGCCATGTATAGATAAAATGGCAATAGTGCGTTCAGGGTTACCGGCGGCATAATTCCACGGATAACTGGCCGCAGCAGAATGCCCAATGGGGATAACCGGGGCAAAAGCCAGTTCGCTGTAACCCGAAATTTCGGCAAGATCTTTCAGCATACGCTCAAAAATTGCCGAAGTGCTGAACTGAAACACCATATCCACCGAAGGGGTAATCCAAATTTCGGCGATTCCCAGTTTGGCAAGGTTTTTCCGAAAGGCATGATGTTCCAAAATGCCTTCTTCGAGCATGTTGTGCTGACCAATAACAACGCCTTTTACTTGCTTACAATTGGGAGGAATCCATAAAAATGCTGTAGGCTGTTCGCCGGTTTCTGCCGAGACATTTCCTTTTATCCGAACAGACCATTGCCAATCTGCAGCAAATGCAGACATGCACATCAATAAAAATCCCACAAGCACAAGCCCCTTTTTCATATATTTTCTATTTGTGCTACTCTGGTTTTGGCAACGAGAAAAAGAGTGTTCCAAAACCTGCGTTATCGGCGTTAAAGCCGGCACCTTCCGGCCTGAGTTTATCTGCCGCCTGCCTGGTATAGCGGTATTGGTTAGCGGGAATGCCTGTAACGCGAAAAGCATAATGGTTATACACCTGTTCGAAAATAGAACGAAGATTACCCCTGCCACTGGTTGATATTTGATCGGCGGGAAACCTCCCGCTGATATCGGTGTAAGGTTCAAAAACCACTTCTTCGCCGAGGTTGTATTTAGCTATATATTCAAAGCCTTTAAGCAGCCTGTTTTCTGCAAAACTATACATATCCATTCCCTGATTCCAGCCCATTTCGCACATTTCGGCCAGATGGCCATTGCCTAGCATGGTATGTGGCTGATCGCGACCACTTTCCTGGCCCTGGCCAGCTTCATTTACAATATAATGCAACAAACTACCATTACCTGGCCCTTTATAAAAGAAATCAACCGCACGGTCGAACATGGCATGGTCATCGTTAAAAATGGCTATGGCCATCATTCCCTTCATGCAGGCAAGGTCCCAGTTACCATGAGCCCACAGTGCAAAATACTGGATGGGGGGATAAAAAACATCCTTTAACATCCGTTTGCACTGTTCAATATCAGCCGCTTTCCACTTTGGATAGGTAGCCCGCATAATTTCGGCTGCGCTGGCCATCTTGAAAACATTAAGTCCGGCACCAAGCTCTACATCAGTACCATCAAAAACCTTAAATTTTGCAGACCAGGCATTAATTATTTTTACGGATGTAATGGCATGTGCCTCATCTCCGGTAATGCACCACATTATTGCATTCTGATAGGCTGCACATACATCTTTCTCGAGATTTCCGATATTTTTCCCTGCCCCTTTGAGCAAGCTCCGCTCTACATGCTCTACAGCATTAGGCTGCCACGAAGCACTGGAGCATGGGTGGGCTTTGAACTTTTCGAAGCCACTTTTCCATGGTTCACGCCCTAAAGCAACCATTTCTTTCATGCGCCGAAGGTCATTAGCTGAATGTAACAACCCGGGATGTGTAAATGGCTTAGGGTGGTACTGTTTTGGGTTATCCAGCTTAAGTACCTGACCATTGGCTTGTACCGTGAAGAAAAAAAAGACTGTAATAGACATGGCCCACCTGGCGCATAAATTCATTTTGGCATAAACATTTAACCTATACATGTTCAATATTTAAAAGAGTTTAATTTTTTGTTTGGTGCCCAATTTATGATAAAACGGGCCGGCAAACCTGGTTAATGACCCGGCACTGGCGTTAAGAAAATCCTTATTGACGGTGATCTTTTCCCCGCTAGGGTATTCGACATATTGCTTGCTCAGTGCAAAAAAACCCAGAAAATTGGCTGTAAGTACTGGTATTTTAATGGCTTTGGGTTTTTCACTTTCCCACAGCAAGTCGACCCCATGTTGATTATGTTGCAACCGCAGTACTAAGCTCTTACCGGCCTTAAGGCTATTTGGATCGGCCCCGGCCATTGCAAGTGCTCCGTTTCCATAAAAGTTAAAATCCGATTCGCAACCTGCTGCTTTTGGTATTCCCGTTCCTTTACCCACAAATAAATTACCGTACCAGCGGTGATCAATATTCAGTGCGGGTATGGTTTGTTTAATTACAAGAGTATGCGGGAGGAAATTAGCAGTGGACACCGATTTTCCGGGCTGTCGTTCGTTGTTGAAACTGCAGTTGTAAAATAAATTTTGCACAAAAACATTTGCTTCTGATGCCATCATGTTTACACCTGCTACACCACTTGTGGCTGTAGTTGCCATAACTAGTATGTTGTTATCAAAAAGTGCAGGGCCATGGCTTTTAAACAGATAAAATAATCCGGCATCACTATTTGTGATGATGTTTCGTGATACCCGGGCACCCTGAAAAACAGGCCCTAAAAATACTCCAAAGCTACTTTTACCCTTAATTTTACGGATCAGGTTATGTTTGATCGTCACATCAACGGCCATCGCCAGGCGAATACCTGCCGATTCAGCACCTGTATATTCCTGATCCTGATTGATATTTTCGATCAAATTATCTTCGATAATACTTGATGAACCTCCCAACAAGCCAAAAATACCTGCCTGGCCGCAATCAAAAATGTGATTGTTTTTAATTTTGTGATGTCCAACCTGAGCCAGATCCGAATAGTCGCTAAACTCAGGTTTGCCTGGGTTAATTTCATCGTATACATGTCCGGGGTTGCCAATCGAAATCCCCACAGACCTGCAATCGCTGATGGTACAGTTTAATATATCCCAGTATTTTCCATTTTTGGCATAAATTGCTCCCGGCTGTTCTGCATAAATTGTTGCATACCCGTTAGCAACCTGACTTACATTAATGCCTTTAATGGTGATATAATCTACATTCCCGTTTGCGCTGATCGCATATTGCCTTATTGCAATTTCTGTTAATTGTACGTTTGGATTTGTATCACCGAAATTGGCCCATAGCACAGTTTTGCCTTGTTCTTCACCACGCATCCAGCCCATAGCCGTTTTACTATCCTCAATCCCATTAACATTAATCAGTTTTTTACCATTTAAAAACAGCATTAATTGTGGTATCTGAGCATCCAACATACATTTCCAGCGCTTATCTTTTTGTTTTACCCAATTTAGCTTTTGATCTGAGCCTTTTAGCGTAACCTTTCCTGTGTTTAAGGCTTCGAGGGAAATCCTGTTACTTTCCGAACTTCCTCCATGCTCAAACTTAACCGATTCGCGGTAAACACCATCCATAATTAGGATCCTATCTCCCGCTAAAGCTTTTGCAACTGCTTTCGAAATACTTTTTAAGGGTTTTGCCAGCGAGCCATCTGCCAGATCATTGCCCGTGGTTGACACATAAATATTTTTTTGAGGGCTATGGCTGGTGGCGAAATGGCAAGCCTTAGCTGCAAAAGGGATCAGTAAAACTAAAACAAGACTTATTGAAATTTTATTCATTAATGTGTGTGATTTTTTATTGGTATTATTTAAGCTAAATAAATGAATTTATTGGTAGTTAAAGAGGAACTGCCGCCCCTAACTGACTTATTTACTACCCAGATAAAGCAATGCGCCAAATCCCGGCTGGTCACGATCATATCCTTCTGCACCCATTTTATTAATCACTTGCTCAACAAATGGCATGGTAAGCCCTTTACGCTGTTTATAGTGGTTATAAACCATTTGATAGATTGGAATAAACCTTCCGCGTCCTTTATCCGAAATATCTTCCCAATCGCTATATTTCCCTGTAATATCAGTCCATTTTCTGAACGGAACAACATTCCCCAGATTATAGCTGGCTACATATTCAAATCCTTTTAACAAGCGATTATCAAGCCCACCGTATAAGTCATCGCCCTGTTTCCAGGCAATTTCGCAAACGGTAGCCATTGCGCCTATACCCAACTGGCAATGGCTCTGGTCTCTCCCACTTTCCTGTATCTGTCCGGTTTTCCCATCTATATAATTGGCAATTGTGCCATTATCATTGGCATGCAGGTAAAAATTAATCGCCTTATCGTACATTTTCCGGTCATTGAGATAAATTGCGGCAGAAATGTAGAACTTGGTTACAATTGGCCCCCAGTTACCATTGGTATAGGCCGGCGCACTATAAAACGTTTCGGATACCGGCAAAAAAACCGCCTTTAACATTTGAGTTATTTTAGAAAGTCGCTCAGGCTTAGCAAGTTTATAGCTGTATTTCAGGATTTCGAGTGCGTTTACAATTTTAACCCCTTCGAGCCCGACTAATAAGGGGGCATCATTGGTGGCTGGGATTAGCTTTAGCGAATCGGCGTAAGCTTCGAGTATTAACAATGCCCTTTCTGCATGTTCTTTATTGTGATTAGCCGCCCACATGAGACAGTTAAGATAGGCCGCACTAAAATCTGCTTCCATATTACTCTTGGTGTTGGCAAATTCTCCATCGCGTGATATCACTTTAAACGGACCTTTCATTTTATAATCAGCCTGCGCCAAAGGATTATCCTTTAGTAAAAGAAACGATGCGTAACCTGGTGCATCGGTATGCTTTCCTGTTGAATAAATCCGGTTCAGATCAGCTGTATTGAACAAGATCCCCGGATGAATAAAAGGCTTCTGGGCATGTACAGCTGAAATGGTAAAAAGGATTAAAATGGCAAACAACAATCGATACTTTTTATTCATGAATATTGAAATTAAATGGATGCGCTGGTATAAATATATAGCCTGTGACAAAAAAAACGAAGCAATATACTCGGTAAGAGCTGTTATATTTTTAGCACGATGCCCTTAAATTGTTAGGCGGCGTACACGGTTGAAAGTTCTGAAACCTGCCTAAGTGTTTGCACGGCACGGTAAACGTGATTAATAACCGATTGATAGCGTATTTTAAGAATTTCAGCAATTTGCGGGTAGCTAAGCTCGTCGTAAAAGCGCATGATAAGTATTTCACGCTGTTTAACCGGAAGCGAATTCAAAGCAACCACCATTTGCTGTTTAATTAATGAATCCGATTCGTGAGCGACGATAATGTCCTCTGCTGAAAAAACAGATTCGGGTTCGGGCATTAACGTAAGTTTAGCTTCCCGGTGTTTAGTCATGCGAATATGGTTAAGTACGATAGATCTGGCCGACCGGTAAAAGTAGGCTTCTACATATTTGATTGTGCCGATCTTTTGCTTGTTCTCCCAAAATTTAACAAAAAGATCCTGCAGCAGATCGTTTACTACTTCTTCATCGGCCAACATTCTGGAAGCAAATACAAAAAGTTTGGGGTAAAGGTTTGCATGTAGTTCGGCATAATTACGTTCACTTCCACCCAGCGTACCTTCCCATAATGCGATCAATTTCTCAGTCATCATAACATATCAATATTTGGTTGATACGAAGATGGTTCAGGGCAAAAAAAATGATGGGTATAAATTCGTAAAATAGGAGTGCATTTTCGCCAATACGACCTTAAGCGCAAATAGAGACTGTTTTTCTGAAGGCATTTAGCAAAATCAATCGCTAAGTTATTTCATTTTATAGCGCTTGTTAAATGTTTTGCGGTGTTTTAGGATGAACGCTGTGGGGGTAAGTCCGAACAATTTAGAGAACTGTTTGCCAAAATATTTGGCATCGTTAAAACCCGAACGGAAAGCAACCTCAGTTACGTTATGGTCTGAGCCAATCATCAGCTCTGCAGCTTTTCTTAACCGGATAAACCTGATGAAAGCATTGACTGACTGGCCGGAAATACTTTTTACCCGCTTATATAAATTGGAGTGGCTCATTCCCACTTCATCGGCAAGCGCCTTGATGCCAAAATCCGAATCGGTAAGGTGATTTTCAACCACCTGGATGCAGGTATCCAAAAACTTTTTATATTCTTCTGATACCACAACCGAATTGCTTTGGAGCGTAATTTCATTGTAGAAATAGTTTTGCAGGTTATTGCGGTTGCGTAACAGGTTGGCCACCCTGGCAATCAGGTATTCGCGTTCGAAGGGTTTATTAATATAGTCGTCGGCACCACCATGCACGCTTTTAAGTTTAACCTCTTGCGATGAACTGGCGGTTAGGAGGATAACCGGAATGTAAGAAAGTGTTGGATTGGATTTAATTAACTGGCAGAATTCGATCCCATCCATGCCCAGCATTTTGAAATCGGTAATGATCAGATCAGGAAGTTTCTCTGCAGCAATTTGAAGACCCTGCCCGCCATCTTCCGCTTCGTAAACCGTGTAAATATCAGTAAAAAGGCCCGATATGTATTTTCTGATATCTCTTTCGTCATCAACGATCAGGATAGCCTGCTTATCGCTCACCAGATTAACATCCAGGCTAACATTATCTTGTTCAACAGGTTCAATAATGCCTTGCGCAAACATTTCATCAAAAAGGTCATCTTCCTGGCCTTGCGGTTCATCAACAATATAGCCCTCAAGGTGAGCCTTTCCTTTTAACAAGGTAATGCTAAAAACACTTCCTCCTGTAGTCTTGTTTTGGTAAATTATGTGACCTGAATGTGCTTCTACAAACTGTTTGGCCAGGTACAAACCAATCCCAAAACCAGATTTATGGTTACCATCTTTCCTTTCTGCCTGGTAAAAACGTTCAAAAATCTTCGCCCCAGCCGAATCGGGAATACCCGGACCCGAATCCTGAACACTGAGTATTAACTGATCTTCATTTTCAGTAAGCTTAATTAGTATTTCGCCTCCCGCCGGGGTATATTTTAATGCGTTTGAAATCAGGTTAAAAAGTACGATTTCTATTTTTATACTATCGGCATAAACTTCAGGTTCGAAAGCGGCCGACTCGAACCGGTAATCGATGTGGTTTGCTGCCGCCTGCTGGGTAAAACAATAATAAACCTCTCTCGATAACTTTTCCAGATCAAGTTTGCCGGCTTTTATCTGCTCAAACCCTTCCTCTTCTTTCCTAAACAGTAAAAGCTGATCGACCAGTGAAAGCATTCGTTTCGCATTGCGCTGAATCATACTCAGCTCGGCATTTTCCTTACTTTCAGGATTTGCATTTTTAATCAGATCGTTAACCGGATTGATGATGAGGGAAAGTGGAGAACGAAATTCATGCGAGATATTGGTAAAAAAAGACATGCGCTTTTCTGCGAGGGCCTTCTCCTGCTCGCTTATAAGCCTTTCCTTTTCGTGCGCAAGGCGCTCCATATTGTGCTGCGCCACCTGCGAATCATATTCTGCATTTTTTCGCTGCGATTCGAGATTAACAATCTGAACCTCATATTTAAGCCGGGTTTGTGTTGTACGATAACGTAGGTAAACATAAATCAATGCGGCAATAATGGTCAAATAGCCCAAATATGCCCACCATGTACGGTACCAGGGAGGTAATACTTTAATTATTAAACTGATTTCTTTTTTGCCCCACAACCCTTCAGCATTGGTCGATCGCACTTTAAAAGTATAGGTACCCTCTGCAATGTGGGTATAGGTTGCTTTCCTGTCTTTTCCTGAACTGTTCCAGCCACGGTCCCAGCCATCCATAAAATACTGATAAGAAATTTTTTCGGGCGAGGAAAATGCCAATGCAGTAAAACTAAAAGTAAAAACAGCCTGATCATAAGGAACTTCAATTGCCCTAATAGCAATATTATCGGCTTCGGTAATTAAGTTCAGGTTTTGTTCAATCGGTGTATTGTTGATGGTTATGCCGGTTAGAAAAAGATCAGGCATCTCATTACTCGGAGTTATTTTTCCAGGGTTGAAAATACTAAAACCCCTTATTCCCCCAAAAACCATTTCCCCTGAGCTGAGTTTTAACCCGGCATTAATTTGAAACTGATTGCTTTGCAAACCATCGCTTTGGTAAAAGCTCTTAAAAGTACGCCGGTTAAAATTATACGATGATACACCATAATAGGTACTCATCCATAAATTTCCCTGATTGTCAGCCATAAGGGTTAAAACCGAGTTATTGCAGAGGCCATTCGCTGTGGTAAACTTCGATACCACCTTCTTTTTAACGGGATCGAAAACGAAGAGCCCGCCCCCTTCTGTACCCACCCACAGCAGGCCTTGTTTATCCTCATAAATAGCCCTGACGGTATACCCCAGATCATAAAAACGGTGTTTTTTGTTATTTTTATCAATCTGTACTAACTGAGTTAAATTACCAGCCCACATTTGGCTATTGCGTGCCTGCATAATTGTAAACAGATCCCCTAACTGCTGATCGAATAACTCAAACTGATCTGATTTGGGATTAAAAGTGTAAAGCGCTCCCAACAGGCTACCACGTCTGAGCGTTCCGGACCAGATTTTATGATCGTGATCCTCAAACACGGTAAACGCAACCCTGCTTTCTACACCTGTTAACGGATTTACCATTTTGTAGCGTTTAAACGTATTGCTTACCGGGTTAAACCGACTCACCCCATCTGTAAAAGTGCCAATCCATATGTTTCCCTGTTGGTCTGCTACTAAAGAGGAAATAAAATCAGAAGAAATAGATGCAGGATTTGCAGATCGCCTAAAATTTGTAAAGTGGTTGGCTTTACGGTCCCACATACTTAAACCCGTACCATCGGTACCAATAAACAGCTTATCATTTTGTTGTACAAATGCAGATATCGAATTTCCCGGGAGTGAATTACTTCCCGGATCGTGTACCCAGGTATGGAATATTTTTTTAACCGGATCGAGTATGGTTACCCCGCCAGAAGAAGTACCGATCCATTTTCTTTCGTGTTTATCTATAAATACGGCGTAAATATTCTCCCCCACAAGGCCGCTAATACTTTCTACACCTGGTATTTCAACCCGGTTACCGGCTATTGCATAGCGAAATACGCCGTTACCATTTGTCCCAAGGTACAGCCCTTCGTGTTTATCGGTTGCAATAGCAGAAATTGATACACCTTGAAGTTTGTTATCACGATCGATAATTTGCAAATTTTTCTTCGTAAGGGGATCGTAGCAATACAGGCCGCTGTTGGTACCTATATAAACTTTTCCGTTGTTAATCTCCATGGAAAGTGCCAGCAAAACATCGGTATTGCAAAGCACCAGCCCCCCCGCCCTAACATCAAGATAAGCCAATCCGGTATTTTGGATAAAAACCCATATTTTCCCCTGACTATCGATTCTAGCTGACTGAACGCCGTAGAATACAGTTTTTTTACCGTTCAGTAAAAGCGGAACCAAATCGCCTGTACTCATTCCTAACTTAAACCTAATCAAACCAAGGCCTTCTGTACCCACCAGCATGCTATTTTGGGTGCCGGGAACAATCTCTCTGATTACTTTGGTAATACGCAAAGTTTTGCCTGATAGCCGATACGAGGCCGCTGTAAAAATCCCTTTCTGATCATTGTAAATGCTCAGCCCCTGCCTGGTACCAATCCACAGGTTATTATCGGCATCGCTGCTAATGGTGTGGATAATATTATGGATAAGTGATAGTTTGTTGTCGATCTTGTTCCTGAAGATTTTGAAGCCATAGCCATCATAGCGATTAAGGCCATCTTTTGTACCAAACCAGAAAAACCCTTTCTTATCCTGATACACACAGCGTACAAAATTATTAGAAAGTCCATCTTCTATAGCCAGGTGTCGAACGCTAAGCGAATCGCCCTGTGATGCGATGCAAAAACCCGAATATAAAAAAAGGAAAATCAGAAAAATTCGCCGCACTGTTTTGGGATTGTAGTTTACTAAAATAATGAAACATTATTAAAAACAACAGAAATTTTGAGTCGTGATGTTTCTATAGTCATCAGCTTTTCCAGGCCTTAACCAGTTTACTTTGAATCTGTCATGATGTGTTGATTGATCTGCAATATAAAAAACCCGGTTACCTTTTGGTAGCCGGGTTGAGCATAAACAACTAAAATAACTGAGATAAAACTACCATCCCGGATTCTGAATCAGCGCCGGGTTTAAAGTCAGCTGCTGTGTTGGAATGGGGTACAGATAATTTCGCTCAGAAAAGGTACGGGCGGTATTATCCAGAATCAGGTTACCGTTTGCATCTTTAGCATTGGTTGGTGCGGGTGCTAACTGATTTGGGCCCAATTGTGCCTGGGTGCCTGTGAAGCGGATAGAAACCGGCCATGGACTTACAAAACCTGCGGCATTTCCATAAGCAGATCCACCGATATTGGTTATCAGATCGGTGCCTGCACTGTGCCATCTTTTGATATCGTCGAACCTAAAATTTTCATAATAAAGTTCAGTGAAACGTTCTCTTCTAATCTCGGTACGGAAATCGAGCGTATTGGTAGTAACAAATGCATTCGAAAGTTTAGGCATTGTTTTATTGGCCCGCAAACGCACCAGGTTTAAAGATTTATCCAAATCGGCATCGCTGATGGTTCCATTTCTTTCATATATCGCCTCTGCATAGTTTAGTAGCACTTCTGCATAACGGAGCACCGGATAATCTTCTGATTCTTTAGTATCAGGCACATTACGTTCAGAAACCCATTTTTGGTTGGCATAACCACCTATCTGCACTATTTTACCCATTGAGTTGGCATTATCTGCTGCATCATTAAGCCAGGTTATCCTAAAGTTAGCATTTCCGTACCAATAATAGCCATTAAGCACCCTGATGGTGTATCGCAGCCTGTTATCTCTGTTCGCAAACTGCGAACCATAGGTTTGAAAGCCCTGAAAAAGAGGAGATTTTTCGATCGGTAAGCCATCCTGGCATAAAAAGGCATTAACAAATTTCTGTTGTGGGCCAATCTGCGTTCCCTGGCGACTGATATTGGTATTAATCACCTTAATTACATCATCGTAGCGGTAAGAAATGATGTATTCGTGGTTGGCAGCTTTGTTTGCGCCGGCGGGATTTGATTTTGGATTTTCAAGAATAAAAAGGTATTTCTGAGCCGAATCGCCTAAAACGGTACTATTTCCGCCAAGACTATTAGAAGCAGCCGTTCCGAAAAGCGCAAATTGGTTACTTAGAATTACGGCATTGGAGGCAGCAGCAGATTTATCTAAAAAACTATTAAACCTGGTAGCATCGCCGTTTCTAAATTTAAGCCAGGTTCCTTCGTACAAAGCAACACGGCCAAGAAAAGCCTGTGCAGCAGTTCTGCTTATCCTGCCAAAATCAACCGAAGTTGAAGTAATAGTAGCCGGAAGATCGGGAATGGCCGCTTCCAGATCGGCTATTATTAAATCGGCTATTACCTCTCTTGTAGCGCGTGCACCATATAGTTCTGGCGATTCCAGATCCAAAGTTTTAGTAATTAACGGCACACCACCGTAAAGTTGTAACAAATCAAAATAAGCGTAAGCCCTGAAAAACCTGGCTTCCGCCACATATTGGGCAATAATTGCCTTCTCGGTATAGCCAGCAGCCTTTTCAAGCAAATAATTACAGGCCCTGATCCTTGCATAGTTGGTGTTCCAGTTACCATCGGTAGCCGGCACGGTGTTTGTACCTGCCCCAAAAGCACCACCTCCGCCAAAAACATCGGCCCTGCCATCATAGTGGGGATTATCAGCAAAAGAATTATTGAAGTTTCTTAAATAGCTGTAATATTGGTTGGCAAACGTTTTAAAATCGTTGGCATTTTTAAAATACGCCGGTTCCGAAAGCTGATCCTGTGGAAGCAGGTCTAAAGCTTTTTTACAACCTGATGCTCCGATCAGGAAAATTACGGCAAGCAAGAATAAGGTGTTATATGTTATATTTTTCATGACCGTTTGTTAAAAGGTTAGGTTAGCACCAAAAGTTAAATAGCGGTAAAAAGGGTAACGCTCGTTGCCCGAGGTAGTTCTTGTGGTTTCCGGATCCCAGCCATCTTTAACCCCGCTTACTTCCCACAAATCACTTCCCGATACATAAATTCTAAGACCGTTTATGATCTTCGATTTGGCCATTAAATCTTTTGGCAGGGTATAACCAACTACCACATTTTTTAAACGTAAGTAAGCACCATTTTCAACCGACCAGGTTGAGGCCTGATAATTGTAATTATTGAAAGCAGTATTGGTGTGCAGGTTCGGGTAATAAGCTCCGGTGTTTTCTGGCGACCAGGTATTGCCAACCCAGGCGGTAACCTGCGACTGGCCCAATGCCTGATAAGGTGTCCTCCAGTTATTGGCGCTGCCATTTGCCCTGAAAATGGTCCTTTTGCCTACACCCTGAAAAATAGTTGTTAAATCGAAACCTTTCCATTGCACCCCCAGGTTAAGCCCGAAGGTGTAGCGTGGAATATCGCTACCCAGATAAACAAAATCGCCCATATCTGAAGTAGAGGTACCATTAGTTAGCTTTCCATCTCCATTTACATCAGCAAAAGAGTTGTCTCCCGGACGCAAACCTGATAACTGGCCCGGAAGATTGGTTAAGGGGCTGGCTATAGGGATACCGATACCATTTACCACTCCCCCCGGGGCATAATATTTATTGTAGGCATCTACTTCGGCCTGGGTTTGGAGGCGGCCGGCATATTGGAGACCAAAATAAGAGCCAAGTGAGTAACCTTCTACAGCACCGTTATATCCGGCATTAATAAGTGGCGCACCGTTTAAATAAACAATTTTGTTCTGGCTATCGGTAATATTTGCCGAAACTGAATAATTAACACTTCCGATTTTATCTCTCCAGGTTAAAATGCCTTCCCAACCCCATGTTTTCAGCTCGCCATTGTTTGATTGTGGTGCACCAATGCCCAAAGTACCGGGATAAGTAATGCTCACCAGCATATTCTGGTTCCTTTTTTGAAAAAGCTCAAAAGTTCCTGTTAATTTCCCCTTGAACAAGCCAAAATCAAGTCCCAGGTTTTTATTAATAACAGTTTCCCAGGTTCTGTTTAGCGAAACCAGATTACCGGTGGTAGTAGTTGCAGTTGCAATGTTTGAACCCAGTAATACCCCGCTGCTGGCTACATTCAGCGACTGGATATAATCATAAAGGCCTATCCCACCCTGGTTTCCGGCTGTGCCATAAGACGCCCTGATTTTCAGGTCTGAAAAAATATTCAGTTTCCTGATAAAACCTTCTTCCGAAAGGCGGTATCCTACCTGTGCACTATAAAAAGTTTTCCAGCGTTTATCATCAATAAATTTTGAAGAACCATCGTACCTTACACTTCCCTCAAAAAGATATTTACCATCATAATCATAAGTTCCCTTTGCAAAATAAGATCCAAGTGCATAATGATTCCTGTTTTCATCGTTGGTAACAAAGCCTGCTGTACCACTGCTCAGCCCCAGGTTTAACGACGGAATATCGTCGCTGCCCAAATTGTAGGTACGGGTGTTAAATAGATTGTATTCGTCTCTTTCATACGAGCCGCCGGCAAGGATGCTTACGTTATGGTGTTTGGCAAAAGTATTTTCGTAAGCGGCCCTGCCAATCAGGTTATAATATTTATCATTAATGTTCTGCCTGAAATAGTTGGCATTTGCGGTTGCATTACCAGCTGTGCCACGGCTTGGTGTGGTCGAAATCAGGTAACGGTCATCGTACGAATAAAACTGTACTGCTTTTGCCTGTACTTTATTATCCTGAAACCACATGTTATATCCGGCTGTGGCCGATAAGGTAAGGTGTTTTACAGGCTTATAGTTTAATGTCGAGTTTAAAAAGACCCTGGTATTGTTCTCCAGGTTATCTCCGCCATCGCTCAATGATCCGGGAGGGCTGATTACCCCACCCCATTGATATGGCTTACCAGATTGGGTAAAAGCAGGAATGCCAGGTTGAAAACCGTTACCCAGGGCACTGTAGGAGCCGGTGGTATATAGCGTTGGTTGTTGGATATTATTCTGTTCTACAGAAATATTGGTTTCTAACTGCACTTTTTCGTTAAACCTGAAGGCATTGTTAAGCCTTAGGTTATAACGTTGGTTACCGTTGTTTCCAAACTGAAGCTGACTGCCATCGTTAAGGTAGCCCAATGATGCGCGAAAGGTATTTTTATCACCGCCCCCCGCTAAACTCAGGTTGTGCTGTGTTGATGTTGCTGCCCCCCAAAGTACCTCAGACATTCTGGTTTCCGTAAAATTCAACTCCTTCACATCACCAAAAGCGGGCACCGGAAGTCCGTTGTAAAAAAGCCCCGAAGTGATAGAAGATCCATTGTATCCGGGTATCTGCGAGGCCAGTATTACATTGCCATTATTGGCGATGGCAAAATTAGCCATCTGGTACCAAAGATCGGTAGTTGGTGCTACGCCATAATTATCATTCACTTTGGCCTCAATAAGCCCTTTGGCCCATTGATCAATATTGGCCATTTCGGGTTGAAGGCCAATAAGCTTACGCGATACGCTGGGGCTGTATTGAACTACAAGTTGCCCGCTTTTACCTTTCTTGGTGGTAATTAACACCACCCCGTATGCTGCCCGGGCACCATATATTGAAGCTGCAGCATCTTTTAATATGGATATATTGTCAATATCATCAGGATTGATGGAATTGAGTGCATTGTTATTGTTTAGCGCTACCCCATCCAGGATAATAAGCGGATCCTGGTTATTAATAGAGGTTGCCCCCCTGATCTGAAAATTCCAGTTCTCGCGGCCAGGTTGTGCAGAAGACCGTGTTACCACAACTCCCGGAACCTGCCCCTGTATGTTGGCAATGGGATTATTGGTAGGCCCACGATCCTGAAATATTTTGGAGTTAATGGTAGAAATTGCACCCGTAACCGTTGCCTTTTTCTGTGTACCATAGGCCACCACCACCACATCATCCAATCCGGTATTTGATGTCAGTTTAATTAACATGGTTTTTCCGGCTTCGGCTTTTAATACCACATTGCTGTAACCAATGCTGGTAACCTGAATGGAAGCGCCAACTGGTACATTTAAAGAAAAACCACCATTCACATCGGCCGAAACACCGATATTGGAGTTGAGCACTTTAACGGTAGCACCCGGAATGGGGTCGTTTGTTGCTGCATCCACAACTTTTCCGTTAAATACCTGTGTTTGGGCAAAAGCAGTGGTGCAACAAAAAAACAGCAGAAGAAATAAGTGGATTGCACTTAACCGCCATAGTTTTTTGTAAAAAAGATCCATAATTGTTTGATTTTATATTTGGTATAGTTCTCTTCCCTCCTTCTGTTTAACTAAAAACAGCTATGAAGGGCGCGATTATATTAAAGACACGGAGCTCCCCTTTGAATACTCACTATTTTTATTTTTTATCTGGTAAAAAAAAATACACGATAACAGCAGATTTGCCTGGCAAGCCAGGAAAAGAAAAGACATCAATGCTTTGTAATATTTGCTTGAGCTAGCGCGGCACAAAATAGCGCTACGCCTATATCCGACATGCAGAAAGCTTATTTATTTAATTACTTTAAAAAATTTAGCTGCAAATAGAAAGATAACCACATAACAGATAATAGGTAGATAATAGGCTTGCGCCACGTCCACATTGGCTATTTTCCCCATAAAGTACGGCATTACGGCTCCGCCAACCACGCCCATCGAAATGAAAGAAGATGCCTGCTGGGTGTGTGAACCCAGATTTTTAAGTCCAAGGCTGAATATGGTTGGAAACATTATACTGAAGAAAAAATTAATGCTCAGCAGGGCACAATATGAAGTCCAACCCCAGCTTTGCGCCACAATAACACAGGCAATGATACTCCCCATTGCAAATGCTGCGAGGATTTTATTTGGTGCAATAAATTTCATCAGATAAGTACCTGCAAACCTGCCAAGCGCCATCATTACCATAAAAAGCACCATAAAGTTCCCCGCTTTTTCATCAGAAAAGCCCATCTTTTCATGTCCGTAATTAATAAAATAACTCCAGGTACCAGCCTGTGCAGCAACATTAAAAAACTGCGCTACAACTGCCCAAACAAAATGACGGTGCTGAAAAAGCCCTTTCCCTGGTGCAATATCAATATTCTGTCCTGCATCGGGCACATCCGGTGCAACGTGTGGATCAGTTAGATCGGGAATGCGGATGAACAAAAAAGCTATGGCAACAATGAGGATAAAGCCTCCCAAACCCGCATACAACACTTTTACCGAATCGAGCGAATTATCGCCATCCGAAGTTGCTCTGAGTAAAAAGAAAGTTCCAATTGCCGGGCCAATAATCGCCCCGATTGCATTAAAGGATTGAGAAAAATTAACCCTCCTGTCGCTGGTACGCTGATCGCCTAATGAGGCTGCAAAAGGATGGGCAACTGTTTCGAGTGTTGCCATACCGCAACCCAAAATAAAGAGTGCTATGCGGAAAAAACCAAAACTACCTGCATTTGCGGCCGGAACAAATAAGAAGGTGCCCGTGGCAAAAAGTCCTAAACCCAATATTACCCCGGCTTTATAGCCAAAACGTTTCAGAAACATACCTGCAGGAATACTCATGATAAAATAAGCGCCAAAAACCGAAAACTGGATCAGTCCGGATTGTGCTTTTGATACATTGAGTACATTTTGAAAGTGTTTGTTAAGTACATCGCTCATTGAATGTGCTACTCCCCAAAGCATAAACAGGGAAGTAACCAGGATAAAGGTGAAAAAAAATCTTTTTTCGGTAAAAGCAGGTTTATTGTTCATTTTTATATTGTTGTGGTTTTTAAAGGCGCTATTTTTTGTGGAGCCAAATGGCAGCTCCACCCGATGCAAGCAAACCCAGTTTTAAAACAGATGCTGAATTTACTGTAATATTTCTGATTCCAACCTTGGTGGCTGAAGATACTGAATGATCATCATTGTAAATCCTGGCCACAAATTTTTCCCCTTTAGGCAGGAAATCGAGTTTTATTTCCACCTTTCGAGCTCCGTTATTGGTAATTGTACCCACAAACCATTCTTCGCCACTTCGCCTTGCAGTGGTAACATATTCGCCCGGATTCCCCGATAAAATACGGGTTTCATCCCAGGTTACCGGAATTTTATCCCAGAATTCGAGTTCTGGCTCGCCTTTGTAGTAAGCAGGCTTATCGTACCAATACAGTGTTTGGATAGGGCTAAAGTATATTGCTGCCAGGGCAAGCTGGTGGGCATGCGTTGTTTTTATTCTGGGATCGAAATAACAGATAGTATAATCGGCTGCACCGGCCAGGAATCTGGTAAATGGCATTACTGTGTTACTGGTTGCATCGGGCATTTCTTCGTTTCCCCTGATGCCTTCGGCGGTCATTAAATTTGGCCAGGTACGCTGCTCCCCCGTTTGGCGCCAGTCATCGTGTATGTTCACCATGATCTGGTTTTTCGCAGCCTGCTGTATCGCCTTTTCTACCCAGGTGGTCCACCTGTGCGAACCCGATTGCACAAAGCCAAATTTAACTCCAGCTACCCCCCATTTCTTATAAATCGAAAAAAGACTATCGCTCTGCATCAGTAAAGCCTGTTGGTTTACATACAGCCATACCCCAATTCCTTTTGTTTTCCCGTAACTGATAATTTCGGGCAGATCAAAATCTTTAATGGCCACTTTTGAGGCATCGGAGTCGAAGCTAAAAGCGGGCCCATACCACTTCCAGTCAAACAAGATGTATTGCAGGTTTCGTTTAGCTGCAAAATCGATGTTCTCAAGCGCATCTTTAGTGGTCTGCGACATTACCCGCATAATTTTACCTGGTTTTATCCAGCTTTCGTCTTTTATTTGCGATGGTTCGTTCAGGTTTAATATCAGGTCTGTTCCGGCTGCAATTTCGGTTGCATTTTCGGCAACCAGAATCGCTCTCCAGGGCGTAGCCACCGGCGAAATCAGATCAACGGGTGTAAACATGGAAGTGATGAGTGTGTTTTTTTCCTTTAATTTAAACTTCGTTCGCGCATAATCTACCATACCGGCCTCTATAAGTGCTGCAAACAAGCCGTTTTTAAGCTCGAGGGTAAGCGGCCTTTCGGCCTCTCCTTCCCAGTTTTCTAACGCAACTTTGTTGTATGGTGCCTGAGCCCAGTTTGCTTTCCAGGCCAAAGTTCCTGCTGCAAACTTAAATTCGGTATTTTCGGCCATAATGCGGTAATAGGTACCCTTGCTGTTTTCAGGGAAGAAAAACCGCATGGCAATCCCCTCGTTATACGCCCTGAATTCGACATTCATCATGTACATCGAATTATCGTCTTTTACTGCGCTCACCACAAGGCTGTTATAATTATCGCGGATCAGATTTCGTTCTCCATAAACGGGCTTCCAGGTAGTATCTTTTGCAGCACGAACCACACCTGTTATCTGCAGGTTTTCGAACCAGTTTTTATGGGTATCAACCTTTAAGGCCATGGCACTTTCAGAGAGGTGATTATCAAGCTGTAAATCCAGTTTCGATTCCATTATAACTGGTTTGCCCTTGTAAGAAAGCTGATAAAAAAATGCTTTTTCATTATTATCCAGCATCTTCTGATAAAACTTAAGCTCCAGAGAACGATCGGGCGATGTGAGTACCTGTTCTGAGCCTGGAATATTTTTTTGGGCCGATGCACCAAAAATGATAAAGAATGAAAGTATCGTTAAAATAAAGTTTGGGTAAAATTTCATAAAATAATGTGCGGGGGTAACAGGTAGGGGTTGATAAAATTATAATGATGATTTCCTTTAGTGTTTATGCGTGCTATTGTGGTTTGGTTGCTGAGCCGACTGTTTTGCATTGGCAATTATGGAAGCTATGCGCTCCCAATGCTGCTTAATCTCTTCAGCTGAAACCTTCTGCCGCTTAAAACTGAAAGGCAGTTCCTCTTTTTCTATTTCCTCAGGCAGATTTTTGTTTTTCATACTGGTAAGACACCCGTAGCTGCAAACCATACTCTATAAATGAATAGAAATAGCGGAGTTCGTGATAAGTACAAAAAACAAAAGGCAATTCCAGCTGTTGGAACGGCCTAATATAATTAGCGTTGGTAGGTGCCTTAATTACTTAACCTGAAAAAATCAAAATCTGCATAACCGCCGGTACGCACATCTGCTCCGCTGGTGCAGAAAAGACCAATCTTTGCACCAATCCATTTATCGGGCCGGGCGCTAAAAATTTCCCCGATTTTGTTGTACTGTGTACCATCTTCGCTAAAAGAAAAAACAACCGTACCATCCGGTGCCACTGCCGCTCTCAGGTAAACTGTTCCTGATTTTAAAGGCTGTTGCGCAACAATCCGCTCAGTACCTCCATTCGGGGCATCGTTGCAAAGGATTTGAGCTATCTGGAAACCTTTTTCGTTTTTGAAAACCGATAAACAGGCGTAATCATTACCCATAACCAGCAGACCAGTTTTTTTCTCCTGCCAAACATCCCACTCTACGTGGTAACTAAGTTTGGTTGTAGCTGTGAAAACCGGTGCCGGAAATTTCTGCAACAGCAGGTTTGGAACATTCCAAAGGCTTTTGCCCGCATGCGCATTGGGAAAGGCAAAAAGCCTCAGAAAACCAGTTCCGGGCATCATGGCCGCCCATTGAATTTTCTTATTGGCGTGCCACTGCCATTGCAAACCGATATCGCTACCATTAAACTCATCGCTTTCGCCCGGTGTTGTAACAGGAAAGGTTGCTGCCATGGATGGCTTTCGATAAACAGCTACAGGCTCCCCTTTTCCATCGCCATCATCATCTGCACCAATTACAGGCCAATCATTTTTCCAGGCAACCGGCTGAAGGTGTACCACACGACCGTAAAGCCCTTTATCCTGAAAATGCAAAAACCAATATTCGTTTTTTAAGGTATGGATCAGAGCGCCCTGATGTGGTCCGTTAACCGCTGTCTTACCCTGATCCATAACTGTACGCTCCTGGTAGGGGCCATATATATTTTTCGATCGCAGCACCAGTTGCCATCCCGTAGCTACTCCGCCAGCAGGTGCAAAAAGGTAATAATAGCCATTGCGTTTATAAAACTTCGGCCCTTCTACCGTGTGGTTTTTCCCATGGCCATCAAACACGTGCCTGCCTTCATCTACCACGCTCGTTCCGTTGTTATTCATTTTAAAAACAGTAAGCAGGCTATTTACCCCGGCCCTGCTTGCGGCCCATGCCACTGCCAGATAGGTTTTACCATCATCATCAAAAAATACACTGGGATCAATAATCCCTTTGCCTTTAAGAATCAAGATTGGTTTTTCCCAGTCGCCAAGCGGGTTTCTCGTTTTGACCATGTAAATTCCATAATCAGGATCCGGGTAATAGATCCTAAACTCTCCATGATGGTAGTTTATACTGGGTGCCCAAACGCCTTTGCCATGTTGTGGCAGATCATAAACAGCAGTTGGTTCCTGTTGCTTCAGCGCATAGTTTACCAACTGCCAGTTTACAAGGTCTTTAGAGTGCAATATGGGAAGTCCTGGAATACAGTTAAAACTTGATGCAGTCATATAATAGTCTTCACCAACCCTAACCGCATCCGGGTCTGAATAATCGGCATGGAGAATTGGGTTTTTATAGATTCCGTTTCCCAAATCGGCAATCCATACTTTTGATGGATCTTGTTGGGCATGCGCTACCTGGACTAAAATAAACCAGCATGCAATACTTAGAATTTTGACTAGTTTCATTGCTTATTTTATTGAAAGGTTAACAAAAGCGGTTAAGATTTTAATATTACAGGCGGCGACAGTTGAAACAAGTCTCGGTTTTCCGGTTGCTATGGGCATATTGATCTACTAAAACTAAATATGAAAAAACCGGGCAACCAGAAATTAAATCAGCCTGTCTCCGTCCTGCAACATTACCGGCAACAAAATGTAAAGGATTGTTTTATGCTAAAGGTTTGCCGTTAGCTTAATCCCTTTTTGCAGCTTATCCAATCTCAATAATGCCTCAATGTAATAGTAATCGGCATAGATAATCGGCGTATCAATTTCCGAACCATTGGGCTTATGCCCGGTTGAATGTAAGAGGAAAGCGGTATTCTGGTTGTTGCTTTGGTACGCCGGTGAAGAAAGCGTACTTAGCATGAGTTCTGCTGCTTTCCGGTATTTTTGTGATTTGATTTTGTTTTTAACATAGGTAGATAGTTCTAAAAGGCCTGAAGCAACTACGGCTGCAGCTGATGCATCTTTGGGGGCATTGGGAATTGCAGGGTCGTTAAAATCCCAATATGGAATTCCATCAGCCGGCAATTTGGCTAAATATACATCGGTAACTTTTTGGGCAAAACTAAGAAATGTGGTATCGCGGGTTTCTCGGTAACACATGGCATAACCGTAAATGGCCCACGATTGGCCACGTGCCCACATCGAATCGTCTGCATAGCCCTGATGGGTCAGCCCTTTTATTTTTTTGCCGGTCTCCCTGTCGTATATCACAGCATGATAAGCAGAATAATCGGGTTTGAAATGATTTTGCATGGTTACGCGGGCATGAGAGAAAGCAATATCGTACAGGTTTTTACCTCCTCCGTTTTTGGAAGCCCAAAACAACATTTCCAGGTTAATCATGTTATCGATAATGGTGTTATGCTGGGGCCACTGCATGCCTTCAACCGCTCTTGGCCATGATAAGATGGTACCTATTTTTGGATTAAACAGCGTAGCTAACGTATCGGCAGTCTGCAATATAATTGCTTTATATTTTTCGTTTTTGGTAAGCCTGTACCCATTTCCATAGCTATTAAAAACCTGAAAACCGAGATCATGATCTAATGCCGGCTGGGTTGAAAGGGGCTTCAGCTTTGCAGAAAAATCTTCTGCCCCGGAGCGAAAATCCTCCGATTTAGTAGCTTCATAGCCATACCAAAGTATGCCGGGCCAAAACCCACTGCACCAGTCTTTATAACCCACAAATTTCCAATGAGCAGTACCAGGTACAATACTCCGCGGAATATTATTTTGTTGCGGGGGAATTAGTTTTAAGGTTTTTTTAATTTGGGCAGCACAGTAAGCCAATTGCCTGGCCGCATCGATCTGAGCAAAGACAGAACTAAAGGGCAATAATACTAAGGTCAATAAAATAAAAAAAGTATTTTTCATATACAGCATAGACACACAGATATAAAAAGACATACTCATTAAATTAAACTTATAACCTCCCGTTATTACCGAAAATCAAATTCCATTGGTTATTTTGATTGTATATTTATCAATACCACATGCTTAGTAAGAAACGTGCAGACACTGGGTAATGACCAAAACGAGCAACAATCTTTTGCAGAATATGCCATGCTAGAACCGGATTTTGAGCATTTTTTTCAAACTTCTTCGTGCTTTTACAGGTTGAATAACTATGGAAACGAATTTTGTAATTTTAGGCGGAACAGGGCACGTTGGATCGGTCCTTGCTGAACAATTGTTAAAGGATAAGCAATCAGTACTTGTTATTGGGCATAACCAGGAAAAGGAAAAGCTGTGGCTAAACAAAGGTGCTGGGTTTGAAAGTGCAGATATTCTGGATAGCGAAAAATTACATCAACTTTTTAGCGTAGCAGACCATCTTTTCATCCTAAATCCACCTGCCGATCCCGCCAAGGATGCTGAGGCAGAGGAAATAAAACAAATCCAGAGTATCCTTAAAGCGCTTGAGGGACTTAAACCTGAGAAAATTGTAATGGCTTCTACCTATGGTGCGAGGGATGAAAAACAAATATTTGATTTGGGTACCTGTTATGTACTAGAGCAGGGATTGAAAGCATGTGGATCGCCACTGGCTATTATTCGAAGTGCTTATTATATGAGTAATCTGGATATGCCAACGCAAATAGCTGCCGAATCGGGAAAGCTTACTACGCTGTTTCCGGCAAACTTTAAACTGCCCATGGTAGCGCCGCAGGATATCGGAAAATTTGCTGAGCAACTTATTCAAGATGAGCGTACCGGAACTTTCTACATTGAGGCAGGGCAAGCATACTCTGCAAGTGATGCGGTACAAATCTTAAACGATATCCTGCAAAAAGATATTCAACCGAACGAAATCCCAGAAAAAGAATGGGCTACCTATATGCAACAGGCGGGTTTCTCTCCAGAATCGGCCCAATCTTTTATTGGTATGACCAAACTCACCTTAAATGAAAAATTCGAAGCCCCGGCTCCTCATATTGGCCAAACAACCCTTCGAGAATATCTTCAACAATTTATTGAAGCTTTAAAATGACCGAATATTGGTAACCTTCCTCATATTAGGTTAATGACTATGCAGGCATCAGCTCCCCTAACGAATTAATCTTTATGATTATAACATAAAAAAAGCCACAACATCCATCGTGGCTTCTTATCAACTAACCTAAACTTTATAAATACTAACCAAATATTTATGCTGCAAAGCTAATTCCCCTGCATTAAGCAGATATTAAATGATTATTAACTGTAATAAACCACACAAAAACATAACATAACAACAGCAATGAGTTAAAATAGCCACACTTATTTTGCAGCAACATTAAGAAATACAAAAATCAGTATGGAAAAAACGGCAAATACCATCAGTACCGATCTGCAAAAATTCATCGATAAATTCGAACCGGCTAAATTTAAACTCATGACGCAAGGAATTGAGATCAGGGGCATTAACGATTTGCCTAAAAATATTACCCAGGCCAGGGCACTGATCGAAAGCATGAAACTAAACTTAATGGTGGTGCACCACGCCGGGATGCTCGCTTACAGAGCTTTTGAGGTTAATGTAATTCCACCCGCTGCATAAAATAAAAGCCCTACGGGGCTTTTGTTTTATCTAATTCAGCTGTTCTCTGGGCAAACCGTGAATGACCACACTGCCCAAAACTACCTCTGCCCTGAAGAATACAAATTCCAGGTAGGCATAAATATGTACACCTGCGGTAAGCAATACCTGCCTGGCAAACTCCGCCATGGCTACCTGGTCATTAAACGACATATCATCGGGAATTAAAAGTGCAATTACATTGGGTTCGCTTACCTTTACCTCAATATCGAACTGAACCACCAAATCCATTATTTTCTTCGCCACTGCAGCCAGTTCATTTGTGGTAATTTTAGCCATATTCTTTTATTAATTTATTTAAACTGTGTGCATCTGTATCACCTGCACCTTGCTTACAAATATAAAAAATCGGCAATAGCATACAACAGACAGCTAAATACAAAGCCAGACCTTTATTTGCTAATTCTGATCTGGCTTAAGCTTATTTTATTCATTTGGCGGCACCACATCTGTAATGCTAAAAACTTTCAGTCCGCCCGGCACTTTCCACTGCACGGTATCGCCTTTCCTAAACCCAATCAAAGCTGCTGCTATAGGTGTGGTAACCGAGATTTTCTTTTCTTTAATATTGGCATGTTGCGGCAGCACAATAGTCAGAGCAGTGGTTTCACCGGTTGCCTCATCGGTAATCCACACACGCGAATTTAACCTGATACCGTGTGCAGGAAACGCTTCCTTTTTAATAATAATTGCCCTGCTTAGCTCAGCTGAGAGCGACATTTCATCGCTGCCAACGCTTTGTTTACTAAAATAAGGCTTAAGGAGGTTATAGTCCTCCTGGGTGATAATCACCGGATTGCTCTCGTTTGGATTCATATTTATTGTTTTAAATGGATTCGAAATTGGAAACAGACACATGCGCGGCAATACATCGCCAATGGCGACTTCTGATTTTTAAATAAATTGCTCTTGTGTGGTGTTTAACCCCAAACCAGGGATGGTATGTTACAGGCTTGGGGCAAAATGATCAAAATCTTTAAAGCTAGGGATGTAGAAAAGCCTGTCTGAAAAATTTTTGCTGCCTGTTTTTCGAAGCATACGCAAACCCGACCTTTTGCAGTTTAAGGCAAAAGGTTTATGATTAGCGGTTATATGGTTGCTACAATGCTTCAATTTATCCAAATATAACTTTTATCGCACTAGCATGCAAACTGATTAAACTACAATAGGCACATTTGAAACAGGAATGACAGATTGTGGGTATTAAAGTTTACTAACCGAATTGATAAAATACGGAGAATCGTTCCACCTTATTTTTTTATAGCTAAAGTCTTTCTTCAGTGTTTCAGGTAGGCAATCCCATACGGCCTGACTCATCTTTTCGAGCAGCAGTTTTTTAGAAAAAGTATCGGACACCACAAAACTGATTTCCCTTACAGGTTTAGGATCTTTGAAAGTTTTAAAAAGCATGGTTTCTTTTTCGTTAATGATTGAAAGTGCCGGAATAATGGCAAAACCAAGCTTGGCACGCACCAGGTTTTTCAAGGTTTCGATCGAAGAAATATCGTAACTGAACTGCTCTTTTATTTTACCAGGCTCTTTGATTCCGCAAATATCCAATAGCTGGGCATTGTAACAGTATTCATTTTGCAATAACAACAGCTCAGGCTTATCATCAGGTTGCAGTTCGTAAAAATCGTCGTTAGCCATCGGGTGGTTTTCATTTAAATAAGCCACAAAAGGTTCTTTAAAAATGGCATGTTCAACCAAATTTGGATGACCTGTGGGCGTAGCCATAATGGCCACATCAATGGCACCTGTCTCCACATCCTGCATCAATTGGCCCGTATTGGCCTCTTTAATTACAAAATGTACTTTGGGTGCAATGGTTTTCATTGCGCTGATAAATAAAGGAATCAGGTAAGGCGATAAGGTTGAAATTATTCCCAGCTTTAGTTCACCTTCGAGCAAATTCTTCTGGTTAATTACGAAATCGCGGATTTCTTCTGTCTCCCGCAAAATTTTCCTGGCGCGGTTAATAATCTCCTTCCCCAACACTGTTGGTGTTAATGGCACCTTGTTACGGTCGAAAATTTTAATCCCAATTTCCTCTTCCAGGTTTTTGAGTTGTATGGTAAGTCCGGGTTGTGTTACCATGCAAACTTCTGCTGCCCGTGCAAAATGACGTTCCTCATCCAGGGCCACTACATATTTCAATTGCTGAATAGTCATGATTATAAATTCTATTTATAAAGATACAAAATTATCAATTTGATTTATGATCGTAACCGCAATAAATTTGTTCCAACAAAAAAGATCAAATCATTATAAACATTTAAAAAATTAAGATCATGAAATTTACAAGAACAGCAAATGCCAATTGGAAAGGTACAGGAATGGACGGAAAAGGAACCATCAGTACCCAAAGTACTACTTTAGATCAGGCACAATTATCATTTAAGACCCGTTTTGCCGAAGGTGTTGGTACAAATCCTGAAGAACTGATTGCCGCAGCACATTCTGGTTGTTTTACCATGCAACTGAGCTTCCTGTTAAGCGAAGCAGGCCTGGTACCCGAAAACCTGGATACCAAAGCCAACGTAACTTTTGAAAACGGTACTATTACCTTAATCTACCTTGAATTAACCGGTAATGTTGCGGGAATTGATGAAGAAGAATTTAAAGCTTTCGCACAAAAAGCAAAAGAAATCTGTCCGGTATCAAAATTATTAAATACTGAAATCACTTTAATAGCCTCACTGCTAGCCTAAGCCCTATTAAAAAAACTCAATAAGTAAAACCTTATAATTTTAAACAAAATGAAAACAACAATAAAAGGACAATTGAATGCATTTTTCATGTTCGCCATCTTATTTTTCGCTACTTTATTTTCAGTTAGTAATGTAGCCGCACAAGCCAAAGCCCCTGTTAAAAACGTTGTACTGGTACATGGTGCCTTTGCCGACGGTTCGGGATGGAGATCGTTATACGAAGTATTAACCCAAAAAGGTTATCAAGTAACCGTGGTACAAAACCCATTAACATCGCTTGAAGATGATGTGGCTGCAACCAATGCTGTACTCGATAAACAAGACGGCCCAACCATTCTTGTTGGCCATTCGTGGGGCGGAACAGTGATTACCCAGGCTGGTAACCATCCTAAAGTAGCGGGTTTGGTATATGTAGCCGCTCTACAGCCTGATAATGGAGAAACCTCGTTACAATGGTTGCAAACTGCGCCGCCTGCACCAGAAAATGGCGTTTTAAACGCTGATGATAAAGGCATTATTTATTACGATAAAGCTAAATTCCACGCAGGTTTCTGTGCCGATATCAGCAAAGCACAAGCCGATTTTATGTATGCTTCGCAAGGTGCCTTTCATGCAAAAGGTTTCTTAGCGCCAATTACCAAAGCGGCCTGGAGAGATAAACCCGCTTACGCAGTGATTGCAACTGAAGATAAAAGCATAAATCCTGATATCCAACGTGCTATGTACAAACGCTCAAATACCAAAGCCACCGAAATTAAAGGCAGCCACGTGGTGTTTATTTCTCAACCCAAAGCAGTTGCTGAAGTAATTATTACCGCATCGAAAGAAATTGCCAATAAAAACTAGGTAAAAAATTCACAGGTCTATCAGGTGGTTGGGGAGCCCCATCTGTACCGAGTGCTATTGGGCGGTGTCTCCACCGCCCATTTGATATTTTATAGAAATTAAAACAGTTTCTAAGTAAACAAGTTTTTTGAATTCCTGAAGCATTTAGTTCCGGGGTTTTGTTTTTTAATTGATAGTAAAATGACATCACCGATCTTGCAGAATTGTCACGTTAAGCCTCCCAATGAACATCGGGACAAGTAGTAGAAACGCTTCATAAAGTGTTTATGCAACTCCTTCGACAAGCTCAGGATGACAAATCTATATTTATTTGCTTTATAAGCGGGAAACCACTATAATTCTCCCGCAGATTTAAGAAGATATCCGCAGATTAAAAATATGGGTAAGGTTATGAAATCATTTTAGCCAGATTACCCAATTGTTTCAGTTTAAACTTCAATTCATCCGACCAGGGCAAGCCTATGCACAACCTGATGCAGTTTTCAAACTGATTTTGCAGCGTAAACATCCGACCGGGGGCAATACTGATTTGTTTTTTAATGGCCAGATCGTACAGTTTTACAGTATCTACCTCTTTATCCAATTCGACCCAAAGCGCCAGCCCGCCTTGTGGCCTGCTGGTTTTTGTGCCTTCGGGAAAATAATCGGCAATAGCCTGAACATAATTTTGATAATTGTGCTGTAAGGTACGTCGGAGTTGGTGCAGGTGTACATCATAGCGACCTGTTTTAAGGAAATTGCCCACAGCTTCCTGTATAATAGAAGGCGACGACAGCGAATGCACCAATTTTAACCTGAGCAATTTGTCTTTGTACTTACCTGGCGCCATCCAGCCTACACGATAGCCCGGAGCCAAAGTTTTAGAAAAAGCACTGCACAAAAGTACATTGCCTTCGGTATCGAAAGCCTTGCAACATTTTGGCCGCTGTGCACCAAAATAAATGTCTCCATAAATATCATCTTCAATTAGCGGAATATTGCTCTCAGCCAATAGCTTTACCACCTGTTTTTTATGTTCGTCGGGCATGCAACTGCCCATTGGGGTATTAAAATTGGGTACCAGCAAACAGAGGTTAATTTTGGGTAACACTTTTTTTAATGCATCAACCTCAATACCCGTAACCGGATGTGTAGGTAATTCGAGCACTTTAAAACCCAAACTAATTACCAGTTGAAAAATACCCGGGTAACAGGGACTTTCTACGGCAACTGTATCCCCGGGTTTGCCCAAAGCCATCAGGCAAAAAGACAAAGCATTCATGCCCCCGTTAGTGGTTATGATATCATCTTCGTTTAAATTACCGCCCCAGGCCAGCGAACGTATAGCAATCATCCGCCTCAGTTTAACATTTCCCTGCAAAGGTTCGTACTCCGTCCCCCCTTCTGTTAAGGTACGTGTGGCATACAAAACTTCTTTTTTTAATTTGGCCAAGGGCAACAGGTTGCCCGATGGTACACCGATTGAAAAAAGCGTAAGATCGGCATGGCCAATGTTAGCATACACTTTAGTAATTAATTCATTCGGTTCGTTAAGGTTGGCTTTTAGCGAGGGATTACTTGCCTCAGGCAATGGCAACCTCAGGTAAGCGAGCTTATTAACGAAAAACCCCGACTGTGGTTTCACCTCAATCAGCGATTGGGCTTCGAGCTCTAAGAAAACCCTTTTAGCCGTATTCATGCCAACGCGGTGCTCCTTACACAACATCCGCACCGATGGCAGCCGGTCGCCGGCCTTTAAAATTCCACTTCTGATCTGTGTGGCAATACCATTCGCAATTTCATTGTACCTAAAAATTTTCTCCATAACAAAAGCAAACTGTATCCATACAAATATACAAAACTGATACTGTATTTATCAGCACCAGCTCTGCACTTTTGTGTATCAATTTTTAGGATATGGAAGACACCAGTACAACACTCAAAGAAAATGTTTCGAAAGGCTGGCTTAACGGCTTTATTGGCGTACTTATTTTTAGTGGTTCAATGCCAGCAACCCGAATGGCTGTTACAGACCTTAACCCGGTATTTGTAACCGTTGCCCGCGCCTCAATAGCTGGTTTACTGGCACTTGCCGTACTTATTATTTTTAAAGAAAAACGCCCTGCAAAGACAGCATATTTTCCATTAGCAATTGTGGCGTTAGGCGCCGTTATTGGCTTTCCTTTACTAAGCGCACTTGCCCTGCGTCACATTACCTCAGCACATTCGCTGGTATTTTTAGGTTTGCTACCCATTGTAACCGCTTCTTTTGCAGTATTACGCGGTGGTGAACGCCCGCGTCCGGTCTTCTGGTTATTTTCGGTAATGGGCAGCTTACTGGTTATCGGCTATGCCATTTACCAGGGCCTTACCGCTTCGCCCATTGGCGATATGTTAATGCTGGCAGGCATTGTACTCTGCGGACTTGGCTACGCCGAAGGTGCCCGACTTTCGAAAACGCTTGGTGGCTGGCAGGTGATCTCCTGGGCATTGGTTATTTCTCTTCCCATCATGTTACCGATTATGTTTATTTACCAGCCCAGCTCATTTTCTACAGTAAGTACCGGTGCCTGGCTTAGTTTGGCTTATATTGCCCTATTTAGTATGTTTATTGGCTTTATATTCTGGTACCGCGGCCTGGCGCAAGGAGGCATTGCCTCAGTTGGCCAGTTGCAGTTGCTCCAACCCTTTTTTGGACTGGGCCTTGCAGCTACACTCCTGCACGAAAACGTAAGTTTAGGGATGCTGGGCGTTACCATAGGTGTAATCCTTTGCGTGGCCGGCTCAAAAAAGTTTGCTAAATAATCATCCTTCATTAAAACAGAAAAACATGTTTGTACCCAGCGGTTATAAATTTGAAAGCGAAGCAGAAAAAATTGCTTTCATGCAGCGCTATAGTTTCGCAACAATCATCACCAACAACGATCGGCAGGTTCCTTTAGCTACGCAATTGCCCTTTGTGATTGAGCAGCGTGCAGATAAACTGGTACTAAGTGGCCATTTTAGTATCGCCAATGAGCAGGCGCGTTTTATTGAGCAAAATACCTCACTGATTATATTTACTGAACCACATGCCTACATCTCCCCAACGCATTATAGTAAACGAGAAAGCGTGCCCACCTGGGATTATATTGCAGTGCATGCTTACGGCAAAGCAAAGCTGATTACTGATGATACTTTGAAGCTAAACGCGCTGGAGCAGATGATCAATTTTTACGAAAAGGATTATATGGCTCAGTGGAATAGCCTTACCGATACCTTTAAAAGCAGAATGATCAAAGGAATAGTGGCTTTTGAACTGGAGGTTACCGACCTGCAAGGACAGAAAAAATTAAGTCAAAACAAAACGGAGGCTGAGCGCGAGCGTATTATTGCTCAACTGGAAAAAAGTAATAACACGGTTGAGCACGACCTTGCCGGCTACATACAGGCAACCTTAAACGATAAAGCAAAATAATATGCAGATAGTAAACAGTACCGCAAACGATATTGACCAAATTTTTCACCTTTACAAAATAGCTACAGCCTTCCAAAAAACGAAGTACATTGTGCAGTGGCCTCAATTCGAACAAACATTAATTGAAACGGAAGTGGCAGAACTGAGACAATGGAAAATGCTGATTGATGGCCAGATTGCCTGCGTATGGGCTACTACTTTCAGCGATCCGCAAATATGGGAAGACAAAAATAACGACCCAGCTGTTTATATCCATCGCATTGCCACCAACCCCGATTTTAGGGGACAAAATTTTGTAACCGCAATTGTAACCTGGGCTAAGGATTATGCCAAAGCGCACCATAAACATTTTGTACGTTTAGATACAATAGGTGAAAACCGCGGATTAATTAATCACTATCAAAAATCGGGTTTCAATTACCTGGGGCTTTTTGATTTGAAAAACACCGATCAGTTACCTGCACATTACCACAATGCTGCTGTAAGCCTGTTCGAGCTGACCATAAATGAGCTTGCATAACAATCATTTAACATTCCACTTAGTTAAGGGTAATAATAAGCAGCTATTATTACCCTATGGTTCGCATCAATTTTTCGAGGCTTAGTTTTGAAGAATTCTTTAACTGCCCGTTTAACCGGCTGGAAGAAGAGATCTCTCGTTATTCGATCCGTATAAAATTGCAGGGTAGCCTGCAAACACCTGAAGAACGCGAAAGCTACCACAATGAAACAGACCGATTGACGGTTCTAAAATACATTAGTCAGTTAAGAAAGGGCAAGATTACAAGGGAGGATTTTAATCTTAAAGTAAGCTTAACCTAAACCTGCAAATTAAATGACTAGTGGCGCTAACTATTCATAATATCGTAATGTAGTACTAACAATTTGATTTTACAGCCGGCCTATCTTTACATTATGATGACGATAAGCCCCACCAGTAAAGTTTTCGAAAACAGGTTATTTTATTTGCTTTGCCTGTCTTTTTTGGCCTTTAGCGGATTGCTGCTAGCCTGTGTAACTAAAGCCGATAGTTTTATAGCACTTAACCAGCTACACAGCCAAACCATGGATTTTTTCTTTGCCCGTTACACTTTTCTGGGTGATGGTACCTGCTCATTAGTGGTATGCGCCATATTGTTATTTACCAGGCACCGTAATCTCGCTTTATGTGTACTGCTGGCTTACCTCTCGTCAGGGCTTTTTGCCCAAATACTAAAACACCTTATTATTGCCCCACGACCAAGACTCTACTTCGAAACGAGTAAGATTCCGTTTTACATCGATTTTTTTAAAACGAGTTGTGCTGGCAATAACAGCTTCCCATCCGGGCATACTACATCCGCATTCGCCTTAGCAACTGTACTGGCCAGCCAATTTAAACAAACCGCACATACTATTTTACTTTTTATTGGCGCTTTACTGGTTGGCTTTTCGCGGGTATATACCGGCGAGCATTTTCCGCTTGATGTATGGACTGCCATGGCAATTGGTACTGCTTTTGGCTTAATTGCTGTTCTGCTGATAAAAGATAAAGTAATTGTCTTTCCATGGATTAAAGGCAGAAAAAATACCAGATCTGCCACTCCCATTTTTGCAGAATAAACCTACGTGACGGTAAAAAAGAAGCTGGTTGCCTTAATCTTGATTGCTACGCTAATCAGATGTATCTCGGCTATGGCGGTCGATTTAGGCAATGATGAGGTATATTATTTATCTTATGCCCATCACCTGCAATGGAACTATTTCGATCACCCGCCATTGGTTGCCCTGTTAATCAGGCTTAGCACCTTTAATTTACATTTTACCCATGCATTTTTTGTAAGGCTTGGCCCCATTCTACTTGCCGCGATAAATACGTTAATGCTCTTTAACCTGGTGCGCAAACTAAAAAGTGAGGCTGCTGGTTTCATCGTTGCGCTTTTGTTTACGGCTTCGGCCTATTGCAGTGTAATATCAGGTTTGTTTATCATGCCCGATGCACCTCAAATATGCTTTTGGATTATCGGGATCAGGCTTTTAACCGATATCGCATCACCAAATATAAGCAGGAGCAAATTAAACCTTAACCTCATACTATTTGGCATTGCGGCCGGGCTTTGCATCATGAGCAAAATACACGGCGTTTTTTTGTGGTTTGGGCTACTTTTATATGCGCTCACTACTTACCAAAAATTGCTGCTCAATCGCTATTTCTATATTTCGGGTTTATTAACGGCAGCAATCATATCCCCAATTTTAATCTGGAATATTCACAACAATTTTATAACCTATAATTTCCACAGCAGCAGGGTAACACTTAATCATGGCATCCATTTGCTGGGTTTTGCACGCGAGCTATTGGGCGGGATATTGTACAACAGCCCAATTAATTACTTGCTAATTGTGATTGCCTTAATCGCGATTAGCAGAAAAAAATTAGCCATTAACCCGCAAGTAATTAAAGTATTACTCTTTACCAGTTTGCCGCTAATTTTCGTATTGTTATTTACTTCCTTATTTAGAGATACACTTCCACATTGGTCTGGGCCGGCTTACATTTCACTCATTATCCTGGCAGCCTGCCATTTTGCACCAATTAGCGGCCCGGCGACTGTAAAAAGTAATTTTCTGTTTAAACTTCCTTACGTTGCAACCTTGCTCCTGTTCCTTATTGTATTTTCAGGTGTAGTGTTGGTCAACTATTTCCCCGGAACGATTGGCAAACAAGAGAAAGAAACATTGGGCAGTGGTGATTTTACACTGGATCTGTACGGCTGGCAAGATCTGGCACATGAGTTTAAGCTGTTGCGCCAGCGAAATATTTCTGCTGGTATTTCAAATACCTCTTTTATCATCAGCAATAAATGGTTCCCCGGCGCACATATCGACAACTACGTGACACAACCGTTGGGCTTAAGCTTTATTGCCATCGGCAATCTCGACAATATCCATACCTACGCCTGGCTTAACCATTACCGTAAACCGCTTAAAAATGGCGATGACGCCTATTTCATTACACTTTCTAACAATTATGCCAATCCAAATCTTCAATATAGCCATTTATTCAGAAAAATTACCAAATCAGTAAGTATTCCACAATTGCGCAATGGTAAACCAGTACGAAACATGCTGATTTACCTGCTAAAGGATTATCGTGGCAAATAAAATATCCGGTTAATCTCAAACTTCCGGATGCTAAAAAAACGAGCGATCATTTTTCATCGTATTAAAAAAATGTTAGGTTTGTAAAAATAACTACTAAATCTATCTTTTTTATATACTAATATTTAAAACAATGTGTTGCTGCTGTAAACCCTAATTATTTTAGCTACGCGCTAAGCAAAAAGAAACCCCTACCGAGGAATAACACACACCAATAAAAAACCACAAATGCAGAAAGCAATAAGACCATATACAAATGCAAACCAAAGAATATTGAAAATTTTAACGATAACCTTTGTATTCATACTGATTTATACCAATACCATTTGGGCGCAAAACAGCAACCCTTCACCACTTAACTTCCCCACGCCCAAAAACGTGGATAATATGTTGTTTTATTTGCAGCGCGATCCCAATACCAATACCCTGATTTATGCCCTCAACCTCGAAAAAGATGGAGAAATTAACCGCTCGCAACCTGTTAATGCCTATTGGATTCGTTACGCCGAAAAAGGAGAAAAGAAAGAGCTGGGCTACATACAGCGTAAATTTGCCTACGGCATATTAGCCAAAGAGTTAAGTAAAGATAAGTTCGAGCTGCGTTTTGTATCGCATAAAAAACTACCCTTTTACTTACTCCGTTCGGGCAGCGACCAAAAGTATTATGTATCGGTAACTTTAAATGATAAAAAAATCAAAATCAACCGCCTTTTCGTCAGGATTGAAGGCGGATCTTTCTGGCTGCCAAATGTAAAATATGCATCGATTGAGGGCACTGAGCTAGCCACAGGCAAACCGATAACCGAAAGGATTTCGGTTAAATAAATATTTAATATCGGAATCCATTAAACCAAAAGCGGCGGTAACGGTCAAAAAAATAATGGTAAACAAATCTGCAATCCGTTTTTTAGGCAAATGTTTTTTAGCTGTTTTAATGCTGGTTTGGCCAGTGCTTTCACACGCGCAAGAGCCGGTTAAAATCATGAAATGGACGGTGAAAGATACCCTTCGCCAGTCGATGGTTTACCTGCCCGCAACAGCAAAAAGCAAAGATAGCCCGGTAATATTTGTTTTTCATGGCCATGGTGGCACAATGGGAAACATGTACAGAAGCCGGAGTTTTGAAAAACTCTGGCCGGAAGCTATCATTGTTTATCCGCAAGGACTTAATACTCCTGGCCAGTTAACCGATCCCAATGGTCGTTTGCCGGGATGGCAAAAAGCGCCGGGCGATATGGGCGACCGCGATTTACAGTTTTTTGATGCGATGTTAAAAACACTCCGGCAAGATTACAAGGTGGATAACAAGCGTATTTACGCCACGGGGCATTCTAATGGCGGCGGTTTTACTTATCTGCTTTGGGCTATGCGCGGAGATACTTTTGCAGCTTTTGCCCCTTCGGCTGCTGTGGCGCCAAAGGTTGCCAACCTGTTAAAACCTAAACCGGCTATGCATATTATGGGCGAGCAGGATAATCTGGTAAAACCTGCCTGGCAAAAAGCCATGTGCAATAAAATATTGCAGGTAAATGGCTGCAGCGATAAAGGTGAGCCTTACGACCAATATGCTACCTTATACCCTTCGGTTACGCAAACGCCGGTAGTTTTATATGTCCACCCGGGAACACATGTTTACCCTGCCGCCGCCGATAAAGTGGTTATAAAATTCTTTAAAAGCATGGTAAAACCATAAACAGGCTATCTGTCTGAATACTAGCTGGCCTGTAAAATTTCTACCTCGCGTAACGAAAAAATAAATGCGGCTATACGATTATAGGCTGCATTAAATTTTTGATTATTTTCTGACAGATACAATTTTTCGTAACTGATGTGGCTTGTTGCAAGCGAGATCGTCATAAACGGACGGTTGTCTTTATGTAACTTATAACGGATTTTTTTATATTCCAACACTGGTACAATGTTCATCTCTCTTAACAACTTGTCGAGTTTTTTTATCGCACCCAGAATATCAATATTAGGGGTTAAAAGTAAGGGCATAAATAAATTTAGATTTTGTTTGGTTTACAATTGACCGTTTAAGTGTAAAATGGTTTAAAACGGAATAGTGATTTGTTTAATGGTTCAGTAGTTCATTGGTAAATGGTTCATAGTCATGACCCTAATTGAAAACGGGTAGCCAAAAACTGTCAACTGAAAATTGATAATTGGTTAATAGCCATAACCCAACTGAAAACTGCTAACTGAAAACTTAAAATTGGTTCTACTATAACTGTCCTTCCCGGTAGCATTCGGCACCAGCTTCCTGCTGAAAAACGGCACCGCTCGAAACTGTTTCGACAGCAGTTAGCACTGTAAGCGATTTGGCATCGTGATCGATAAAATTTACCAGTTCGTTAAATTTTCTCGCTGCAAGGGTAAAAATCATTACCGATCTGCTTTCTCTTTTTTTCATAGCATCCACAATTTTGTGCAGACTTCGTTTGATTTGAAGTATGCAAAGCAAATTTGGCCAAACCATTATTTTTTAGGGCATTTGGCTGCTATAAAAATGTATCGATTTCTTAAACCGTTACATTTTACGAGCTTTTTTCGTCTTTTAAAGTAGCAAGATAAGCCGATGGTGTGGCGTTCATCACTTTCTTAAAGGCATTAAAAAAAGTATTGCGCGAAGAGAAACCTGCATCCAAAGCAATGGCTTCGAGGGTAAATTGTTTCCAGTCGCCCTGATCTAATCTCGCTTTAATATATTCGATACGCAGGTTATTGATGTATGTACTGAAATTAAGTTGGTAATGGTTATTCAAAAGTTCGGAAAGCTTATGGTTTTGAATTTCCAAAGCTGAAGCCAGCTCGCTCAGGTTAAGTCCGGGACGCCTGAAAAGTTCCTGTTCTTTAATAGCTTGTGTAACCTGTTCGGCCAGATTCGTATCTACCATTTTTGGTTTTGTTTTTTCCTCTGTCGAAGGCTGGAGCTCTGCCTGAATATTTTCGTTGTTTGCACCTGCTTTTTTAGTAAGACCATAAATCAGTTCAGGATTAATAAAGAACATAAAACTTAATATTAACAGGCAAAAACACAGGAACATCACCATCCAGCTTTCATTCAAAATAAACCAAATGTTGTTTTTATCTTGTGCAACTGAGACATTAACCACCAGCATGCCTAGAAAAATGACCATACATACGGTACTGAAAAAATAAATCCAGTTGATGGTTTGCTGGTTTTGCCCCTGGTGTTTCGATTGGCGATAAGCCAGCCTGATTTGCAAAACGGTGTAAATACAGGCGGAGGCAGGAAAGGTATACCAATGCCAGGGCTCTACAATATATTTGCTTTTTGAAAATGCGAAGCTAACATCAGCTACAATGCGGTTAATCACCTCGTGTTGGGCTTCGTAACTAAGCAAATTGTAAGGAATAATTGAAATTACAGCCGGGATGGCAATGAGGAAATGGAGCAGGTGCGTGGGCTTAAACCCAGCATGTTCTTTACGTAATGAACCACGGAAATACAGAAAGAGGCAAGGCGCAATAAGGTAGTAAACTGGTAACCCTTTATTAAACAGATAGGGATAGTTTTTAATCTGCCCTGAGTTGGTTAAAAGGTATATGAGGGCATACCAGGCCACACCAATAATGGCAAGCGTGAGTAATAAATTGAGATAGAATTTCTCGCGCCCATATAGCAACAATTTAACAACAACAACCGAAAGAATAAAAATTGCACCGATAACGGTGAGAAAAATAGGATGCAAAAGCTCTAATTTTAATAAAAGCATCAAAATTAAGCATTATTAACCTGCTTTTTGCAGAAAAGGTATTCCAGGAAGGATTTGACCTAAAAGCTACAATAGATACCGGCAACTTTATCGAATATCCGAAAATTTGCCGGTACCAGTAAAGCTAATCCTTTAAATCAATTACCGATAAAATGGGTAAATGATCGGAAGCGTATCGCTCTTTTATCACTTCGTGATAAATTACATTAAACGGATTTCCTTTTTTAAAAGCAATGTGATCGATCGTTGTTTTAGGGTTAATTACCGGAATGGTAAAACCACAACTGCTGCAGCTCCTGGTAAATGCCGCATCGAATAATTTAATGGTTTCCGAGCCCGGTTCAGCATTCAAATCACCGGCGATGAGCAGTGGCAGGGTTTCGGCAGCGCTTAACTTTACAATCTCTTTCACCTGCATCACCCTGTTTTCTTCGGCACGTTCGGCATCTAAATGTGTAGAAGCAAAGCGGATAAATTTCCCACTGGCAATTTCTACGGTAGCAATGGCAAGCACACGCTGCTCGGCCCGTGCACTGTTGTTTTTAGGCAGTTTATAGGTTTTTTGTGCTGAAAGTGGAAACCGGGAAAGGATGGCTACACCATAATCTCCCCCATCATGATCAATGGCTTTAGCGAAATAGAAGTTCATTTTTAGTTTTTGCGCAAGCAAAACGGCCTGATTAATATTGCCCGAACGTTTGGTATTTACATCTACTTCCTGCAGTGCAACCAAATCAGGATGCTGTAGGGAAATGGCTTTGGCAATTGCATTTACATCAATAGTACCCGCTTTTTCTTTTGTAGGTGGATTACAATGATGGATGTTATAACTCATTACCCTTAAACGGTTTGAACTTTTTGTTGCAGAGCCCGCACCAATTTTAGGCGAACAGCCGCTAAAAAGCAGCGCAACAAGTAGAAATGGCAAATACATGTTTTTCATAGCCCCAAAATACAAAGATTCTGCATTAGAAAATAACCAACTTGCAATAATCAATGTTCAATAATTTCAGTTGGCAATTTTCAGTTTTCAGTTTGCAGTAAGATTACGCTATAATGAACTATTGATCAATGAAAGAATCAGTTGGCAGTTTTCAGTTGTGATAGGCTATCAACTAATGAACTATTGACCAATGAACGGATGAACTATAACGGATAAGCCGTTTCGCTCTTAGGCTCTGATAATACAAAGTAACTTTGTACGGTAGTAATATTGGGTAAGGTGGCCAGTTTGTGCCTTAAAAACTCATGGTAAGCATCCATATCTTTTGTGGCAATACGGAGGATAAAATCGTGTGCACCAGTCATTTGCAGGCATTCCATTACTTCTCCAAATTTAGAAACTTCGGTTTCAAACTCGACCAGGGTTTTAGCGGTATGCTCTTTTAGTAAAACGTGCGAAAAGGCAATCAGGTTCCGGTTGATTTTTTTCCGGTCGAGAATAGCCACTACCCTTTTGATATAACCTTGCTCCTTTAACCTTCTAATCCTTTCGTGAATGGTTGCGATCGATTTATGCAGCATCAACGATACCTCTTTATTCGTTAATGAAGCATCGCGTTGCAGTAATTTCAATATTTCTATATCAACCTGGTCTAAATCTCCGTGTATCATAAGCTATTCTGAATCGAAAAAAAATATAATGCAGCTTTGAAAAAGCAATCAAAACTGAAATAAAAATTAAAAATCAATCAAAAAAGCAGAAAATTTACGTAAAAAACAACATGTATTGACAAAAAAGAACATAATACAGAATTTTACCGAAATTCTAACCAACAGTACAGACAATCATTAAATGGTTTAAGATATGCCTACAACAATGCTAAAAACAAACGAAACGACTTCAGCTTTGAATGCGAAATTTGAACATTTATCGCTTTTGGTTGGCAATACGCCTATGTTAGAGCTCACTTATAGTTTTAAAGGTAAGCCGGGTAAAATTTATGTAAAGTGCGAGCATTACAACCTAACGGGGAGCATTAAAGACAGGATGGCGCTTTACACCTTAAAGAAAGCTTATGCTGAGGGTAAAATTAAGCCCGGCGATAAAATTGTTGAAGCAACCAGCGGCAATACCGGAATTGCATTTGCGGCAATTGGTAAGGCCTTGGGTCATCCGGTTACCATTATTATGCCCAACTGGTTGAGCAAAGAGCGTATGGACATTATTAAAAGTCTGGGCGCCGAAATTATTTTGGTTAGCAAAGAAGAAGGTGGCTTTATTGGCAGCATTAAACTGGCTGAAAACATGGCCGCCAATAACGCAGATGTATTTTTGCCTAAGCAATTCGAAAATATAGCCAACCCCGAAGCACACGAATATACCACAGGTAAAGAAATTTGGGAGCAACTGCAGTTGAAAGGATTATGTCCTGATGCCTTTGTAGCTGGTGTAGGTACGGGTGGTACCATTATGGGGGTTGGAAATTTCCTTAAAAAGCAAAAAACAACTGTAAAAATCCATCCATTAGAGCCTGCAGAATCGCCAACATTAACTACAGGCTATAAAGTAGGCAGTCACCGAATTCAGGGCATTTCTGATGAATTTATCCCCGAAATTGTGAAGCTCAACCAACTTGATGAGGTGGTACAGGTTAACGATGGCGATGCCATATTGATGGCGCAAAAACTTGCTCAAAAACTGGGACTTGCCGTAGGCATCTCATCAGGGGCAAATGTAATCGGAGCAATTAAAAAGCAACAGGAAATGGGCGCAGACAGCTGTGTGGTAACCATATTTTCGGATAGTAACAAAAAATATTTAAGTACCGATTTAATGCGCGAAGAACCTGTAAAAGCGGGATATATCACCCCTGAGGTCGATTTTCTCGATTATCAGGCTTTCAGCAGATTAAATGGTCAGTAAGCAGACTGATTAATTTCCGGTCAAATCAACAACCTTAATTCAATATTAAACCAAAAACAACCAAATGAAAAAAATCGCTTTATTATGCTGTTTCGTTTGCTTAATCAGTTTAAGCAGTTACAGCCAGATTTTAAAACCTGTAACCTGGAGTTACGCAGCAAAAAAAACAAGCCCAACTACGGCTACCGTATTTATTAAAGCAACGGTTGATCGTGGCTGGCACCTGTACTCGCAATTTGTTAAAGATGGTGGCCCGGTTAAAACTACTTTTACCTTCCCTGCAGCCAAAGATTTTACCGTGGTTGGCAAAACCATCGAACCAAAACCAGTTACCAAATACGAGGCAACCTTTAAAATGGATGTAAGCTATTTTGAAAACTCGGTAGTTTTTCAACAAAAAGTTAAGCTAAAAGGCAAAAATGCAGTAGTAAAAGGCAGTGTAGAGTTTATGGTTTGCGATGACAAACAATGCCTGCCACCAGAACAAGTAGATTTCAGTGTCCCTGTAAAATAAGTAAAAGCAGATGATATCCTTAAAAAAAATCTCGCTTGGATTATTGTTTTTCTGTGCCATATCCTTAACGGGATATGCACAGGACAGCACTAGTACCGACGATCTGACTTTTACCGAAATTAAGCCCGAAGCTACAGATACGGTAGTTAAAGCCACCGAAACGATCAGCAAAGTTGCAGATAGTAGTGCTGTAGTTACCACAAAAAAAACTGCTCCACAGCCCGAAGCACAGAAAACTCTTTGGGGTATTTTTATAGCAGGCTTTGTAGGTGGTTTAGCGGCCTTGCTAATGCCCTGCATTTTCCCCATGCTACCTTTAACCGTAAGTTTTTTTACCAAAGGATCGGAAAAAGGGAAAGCTTTTGGGCGGGCAGCGCTTTACGGCTTCTTTATCATTTTAATTTATGTAGTACTGGGGCTGTTGGTTACTGTAATTTTTGGTGCCGATGCGCTGAATAACCTTTCTACAAACGGTATTTTTAATTTCTTTTTCTTCCTGCTACTGGTGTTTTTTGCAGCATCGTTTTTAGGTGCTTTCGAAATTACGTTGCCTTCGAGCTGGGTAAATAAAATGGATGCTAACTCGGATAAAGGTGGTATAGCCGGATTGTTTTTTATGGCAGGCACCCTGGCCCTGGTTTCCTTCTCGTGCACAGGCCCCATTATAGGCACGTTATTGGTACAGGCAGCCACTACAGGTGCTTTGTTAGGTCCGGCAATAGGTATGTTTGGTTTCTCTCTGGCACTGGCTATTCCTTTTGCTTTATTTGCTTTATTTCCATCGGCTATGCAAAAGCTGCCCAAAAGCGGCGGTTGGTTAAACAGTGTAAAAGTAGTTTTGGGTTTCTTAGAACTGGCCTTTGCCCTAAAATTTTTAAGCAACGTAGATTTAGCTTACCACTGGGAATGGTTTGACCGCGAAATATTTTTAGCCCTGTGGATCGTTATTTTTGGTATGATGGGCATTTACCTGCTGGGTAAACTTAAATTTTCGCACGATAGCCCTTTAAATTCCATTTCGGTACCCCGGCTTTTCCTGGCCACCATTGTACTGGCGTTTACCGTTTATTTAATTCCGGGGATGTGGGGTGCGCCATTGCGCAGTGTTTCGGCCTTTTTGCCGCCACAGGAGACGCAGGATTTCGATTTATATACCTCAGGTTTACTGGCCGGAAAACCGGCAGCAAATGATGGTCCGCATAAATATGCCGATAAATTCCATGCGCCATTAAAGCTTAACGCCTATTTCGATTATGAAGAAGGCATGGCACAGGCCAAAAAACTGAACAAACCGGTACTAATCGATTTTACAGGACATGCGTGTGTAAACTGCAGAAAAATGGAAGCCAATGTTTGGCCTGATCGCGATATTTTAAAAATGATCAGCGAAGATTACATCCTGATCCAATTGTATGTGGATGATAAATCGGAACTGGCACCTGCCGATGTAGTAACTACACCTGAAGGAAAAAAATTAAATACCATTGGCAAAAAATGGAGTGATTTGCAAGCCAGAAAATTCCAGTCTAACTCGCAGCCATTTTATGTATTGCTCGATCCTAAAACTGAGGCGCTATTAGCACAGCCACAGGGCGCAGATTACGAAGTGGCCAATTATAAAAAATTTCTCGAAAGTGGCTTAAGCGCTTTCAAATAGCAAACCGGTGGTAGAAGTTAGGAGCTACCAGCGTGATTTTAATTTTAGTTAATGATAGTAAGGGCAATGCTGGATAGTTTGCCCTTATTTTTTTGCATTAACCGTTTACTAAATTTATAGTTGTTATTAAGCGCCTAATACTGCACATTTTCACTATCCTGAACCACATATTTGGGTTTAATGCCATTATCGGCAACCATGCCTTTAAATTTCACATCAAGCGCATCATTAACCTTAATTTCGGCTCCACCGGGTAGCTTAATGGCATCAAACACTACATTTTTCAATTTATGTCCTTCTGCTTTAAAGCCATTAATATTGATAACGGGTTCTTTAATTTGTGCTTTAGTAAGATCGATATTGCGGAATACAAAATTTTCAAAAACGGGCGGTTCTGGTGCAGCAGCGCCATCGTTATTGTAGTTTACTGCCGAAAAAATGGTTTTTTTAAGTAACTGGCAATCGGCAACGGTTACATTTTTAACATAGCCCCCACGTTCTTTAGTGCCCTTAATCTGCATACCATGCAGCAAAGCACCAGCTGTACAATCCTGCACCAAAACATCGCTCACCCCGCCCGACATTTCACTACCGATAGAAATCCCGTGCCCCTTGGTAAACTCACAATTGCTAATGTTCACATTCCGGGTAGGTCTACCAATGGTATACCCTTCCGGGTTTTTGCCCGATTTAATGGCGATACAATCATCACCGGTTGAAAAAGTACAATTAAAAATATAACTATCGTCAGAAGAATCGGGATCTAAACCATCGCCATTGTGGGCGGTACTGCTAATATTTAAATCATGGCAGCTTATTCCCTTACTATAAATGTAATGAATAGTCCAGCAGGGCGAATCTTTTATCGTTAAACCTTGTATTTCCACATCCTTGCAATTCATCAGGCAAATTAAACGTCCGCGGCTTCTCATTCCTTTCTGATCAATCATAGCTTTGCCCAACGCCCCTCCGCCTCCGCTAATGGTCCCCTCACCCTTTATGGCCAACTCCTCTACGGCGAAACCACCTTTATTATTCATTATCCCTGCATTGAGTAAACTGGCATAGGTTTTCATTTCCCATCCTTCAAACCGGTTACTAATAAAGGGCAGGTAATCATTGGTATTACCGCTTCCTTTCAGTACGCCATCTTTAGCAATTTCGAGGGTCATGTTGCTTTTCAAAAATAGGGCTCCACTTACAAATACACCTTTTGGTATGCGCACGGTACCACCTTTGGGGCAGGCATCAATCGCCTTTTGAATATTAGCAGTGTTTAAAGTTTTACCATCACCATTTGCGCCAAACGCAGTTACCTCTAAAATTTTGCCATTCACTTTGGTCGTAAATTTCACCACTGCACTATTAGCAGATAGTTTTCCCTCTGTATTTTCGGCCTTAATGATACAAGTATAATTTTTTGATGGAGCAAGATTTTTTATTGTGTAGTTTGTTTTAGCCGAAACGCCAATCTCTTTTCCATTTAAGAGAATGTGATAACGAACCACATCCGAATATACTTCCGGCTTATTCCACACCAGCGTAGCTGAATTAGCTGACACGGTACCCGGCGCTACAAGCGGTTTAAGCGGCGGCCCCACAATAGCAAAAGAGGGCAAGCAAAAAACAACTAAAAATGTACAAACGATGAATGAGCTTCTCATATTTTTTTTACTTCATCAATTGCATAAATTTTATAACCTACGCAATTAAAGATTTGGTTAGGCCATACTAAAACAAGACAATATCATCAAGCTAAACCAGCAATGGCGTCGAACGAAAGTACTCATTCCCTTTAATAAATCATCCTGTAGTGTCCTGCATTAAAACCGGCAACACACCATTAAATCACCAATCAATCACTTTATATCAACAAAATCCGTAACGTTTTTAATACCGCCTTTGCAGGATAGCACAGGATGGATGGTTAAATTATATATGTTAATATCGTATCATCCTTTAACCAAATATTTCAGAGAGATTGTTATTAAAAGTCACTGCTTTACAGAAACAGATGCAGGCAGAATAACTGTGGCGAAAAAGAGTATAGAAATCGAAATATATAATCAATTATCTGAGCCATACCCAATTTAAAAATGAGCCAAAAAAAATTACTCGCCCTTATTGTTTGTACTCTGCTTTACCTGCAAGCCTTTTCACAGCAAAACGCAGCCGTTAAGAGAAGTTATAATTTTAATCCCGGATGGAAACTTTACATTGGCGATGTACCAGCGGCAGAATCGGTTGATTTTAACGATCAGAGCTGGAAAGAAATTACTCTACCCCATGCCTGGAACGAGGACGAGGCCTTTAAAAAATCGATAGAGGAGCTCTCAACCGGCATAGCCTGGTACCGCAAGCATTTTAAATTGCCTAAAAACAGTGAGAACCGCAAGATCTTTCTCGAATTTGAAGGCATCAGGCAGGCTGGCGAGTTTTACCTGAATGGCAAATTTATAGGTCGCCATGAAAATGGAGTAATGGCTTTTGGTTTCGATATCAGCGATTTAATTATCCCCGACAAGGAAAATGTAATTGCCGTAAAAATAGATAACGCCTGGAACTACAGAGAGAAAGCCACCAACTCTGGCTATCAATGGAATGACAAGAATTTTAATGCCAACTACGGCGGCATTTCTAAAAATGTTAAACTACACATCACTGGCAAAATTTACCAAACCCTCCCGCTCTACTCCACCTTACAAACTACCGGAAATTACATTTACGCCAAAGATTTCAATATCGATCAAAAATCGGCCACCATCGTATCGCAATCGGAAGTTAAAAACGAAAGCAATCAGGCCAGTACCATCACTTACGAAGTAGTATTAAAAGATACTGAAGGCAAAACCATTAAAACCTTTGCAGCAGCGCCACAAAGTCTTACTCCTGGCGAAACCAAAATATTGAAAGCCGAATCGCTGGTGAGCGGGCTTCATTTCTGGAGCTGGGGATATGGCTATTTATACACGCTTACCTCACGTCTTAAATTAAACGGAATGGTGATCGACGAGCTGAATACTCAAACCGGTTTTAGAAAAGCTGAGTTTAAAAATGGGATGGTGTATTTAAACGATCGTGTATTAATGATGAAAGGTTATGCACAACGAACCAGTAATGAATGGCCGGCTATTGGTTTATCGGTACCCGCCTGGCTAAGCGATTACAGCAACCAGCTGATGGTAGAAAGCAATGCTAACCTGGTTCGCTGGATGCACATTACGCCATGGAAACAAGATATCGAATCGTGCGACCGTGTAGGTTTAATCCAGGCCATGCCCGCAGGCGATTCGGAAAAAGATGTAACCGGCACGCGCTGGGACCAGAGAAAAGCTGTAATGCGTGATGCGATTATTTATAACCGCAATAACCCCAGCATCTTATTTTATGAGTGTGGTAACGAATCCATCAGTGCAGAACACATGAAAGAAATGAAAGCCATTCGCGATACCTACGATCCTTATGGCAGCCGTGCCATCGGATCGCGGGAAATGCTCGATATACCCGAAGCCGAATATGGTGGCGAAATGCTTTACATCAATAAAAGTGCAACCAAACCACTTTGGTCCATGGAGTATTCGCGCGATGAGGCCCTCCGCAAATACTGGGACGAATTTTCTCCACCCTATCATAAAAACGGTGCCGGCCCGCAATACAAAGGTGCCGATGCCAGCGATTATAATCGCAACATGGATAGCCATGCCATTGAAGACGTCATCCGTTGGAACGAATATTACCAGGAACGACCGGGCACGGGCACGCGCGTAAGCTCGGGCGGGGTAAACATCATCTTTTCTGATTCGAATACCCACCACCGCGGCGAAGAAAATTACAGGCGCAGTGGCGAGGTAGATGCCATGCGTATCCCCAAAGATGGCTTTTTTGCCCACAAAGTGATGTGGGACGGCTGGGTGGATGCTAGAAAAGAAGGTATTTACATCATTGGTCACTGGAATTATGAAAAAGGCGTTAAAAAGAACATCTATGTTGTGGCCGCTGGGGATAAAGTGGAGCTAATCCTTAACAACAAATCGTTAGGTTTTGGAAAAAAGAGCGATGGCTTTTTGTTCACTTTTAATCAGGTAGCATATCAGGCAGGTACATTAAAAGCGGTATCGTACACAGCCGACGGCAAAAAATTGGCCGAAACGCAGTTAAAAACTGCCGTGAAACCAGTGGCACTCAAATTAACTACGCTGAAAAACCCTGCTGGCTTTAAGGCCGATGGAGCCGACGTGGCACTGGTTCAGGTTGAGGTAGTAGATGAAAACGGCAATAGATGCCCAACAGCTTTAAACACTATTAATTTTGAGCTAAGCGGCCCTGCAGAGTGGCGTGGCGGATTGGCACAAGGACCAGACAATTATATTTTATCGAAAGTGTTACCGGTAGAGGGTGGCGTAAACCGGGTGTTAATCCGTTCGTTAACACAAGCTGGTCAAATTATGCTAAATGCCAAAGCTGATGGTTTAAAATCTGCATCAATCAGCTTAACAACAATACCTGTGCAGGTAGAAAACGGCCTCGCAATCGGCTTTCCGGCCGATGGCTTAAAACCAAATTTAAGTAAAGGAGAAACACCAAAAGGCCAATCATTTACCGTACAGCGCAAAACTGTTAAAATTATTTCAGCCGAGGCTGGCGCCAACAATGATAAAGCCCAATTGAGTTACGATGATAATGAACTGAGCGACTGGGTTAATGATGGAAAAATAAGTACGGCCTGGATTAAATATACGCTTGAAAAAGAAAGTACGGTTAGCCAGATAGCTTTAAAATTAAATGGCTTCCGCTCTAAAACCTATCCGCTGCGTATCAGTGTTGATGGTAAAGAGGTATTTAGCGGCGAAAGTAAAACGAGTTTGGGTTATTTTACAGCCACTTGCAAACCCATAAAAGGAAAAACCGTAACCATACAATTGCTGGGTTTGGGCAAAGAAAAAGAAAATGCCGTAGTTGGTGTAGAGATGAACGGTAAAAAACTGGATGACGGAGTTGAGCGTGTAGAAACCAAGTTAAAAGGTGGCTTAAGTATTATTGAGGCCGAAGTTTACGAGCAGCCTTAGGCAGCAGGACTTCCGAAGTTTACAAGGCCCGGTGGCTTGGCAAAACCTCGGAAGTTTGCCCTTTGGTTGGTGGGCCACCAACCAGGGGTTTAAGGGTTTAACTATCCGTAGAGTTAAGCGCAGTGTCTCTACGGATTTAATGATAAGATTGAGTTTCAAACTCAAATGACAAGAACGAGTCGAAGACTCTTTTCCATTGATAGTCCGTAGAGCCCTTCGGAACTCTACGAACAGATTGAGAAGTTTTACTCCATTTGAACTATCCGTAGAGTTAAACGCAGCGCCTCTACGGATTTAATAATAAGATTGAGTTTCAAACTCAAATGACAAGAACGAGTCGGAGACTCTTTTCCATTGATAGTCCGTAGAGCCCTTCGGAATTCTACGGACAGATTTAGATTGATATTTTTGAAAAACCATAAAAAATAGCAAACCAACTATGAGCACACTCAAAACATCTATTTTATTGCTACTTCATACCTTAATGGTTTCGGTGGTTTATGCACAACCAAAAGCCAGTATCGAAGTAAATTTCGACCAGCCTATTGCCCCAATGAAACCTGTTTGGGCCTGGTTTGGTTACGATGAGCCGAATTATACCTACATGAAAGACGGCCAGAAACTGCTTACCGAGATTTCGAAACTCAGTCCGGTGCCGGTTTATGTGAGGGCGCATAATTTACTCACCTCTGGTGATGGCACACCCGCACTGAAATGGGGCTCGACCAATGCCTATACCGAAGATGCGAAGGGCAACCCGGTGTACAACTGGAAAATTGTTGATCAGATTTTCGATACTTATGTTAAACGAGGCATGAAACCATTGGCGCAGATTGGCTTTATGCCTGAGGCATTATCCACCCATCCTATACCATATCAACACCAGTGGAAACCCGGAGCGAAATATAGTGTAATTGAAACCGGATGGGCCTACCCGCCCAAAGATTACCAAAAATGGGGCAACCTGGTTTACGAATGGGTAAAACACAGCGTTGCCCGTTATGGCAAGGCCGAAGTAGAAAGCTGGTACTGGGAAGTTTGGAACGAACCCGATGGCGCCTACTGGAAAGGTACGCAGGCCGAGTTTTTTAAACTTTATGATTATGCCGCCGATGGTTTGAAACGTGCCCTGCCAACTGCCAGAATTGGTGGCGCAAATGTTACCGGTGGTGCTGCTAAATATCTGGATGCTTTTATTAAACACTGCTTAAGCGATACCAATTACGTAACCGGAAAAATCGGATCGCCTTTGGATGCGGTTCTCTTTCATGCCAAAGGATCGCCACGGGTGGTAAATGGTACGGTGGTGATGGATATCAGGGCACAACTGCGAAATATGGAATCGAACTTTAAGGTAATTACCAAATATCCGCAACTTAAAAATACCCCGGTTATTATCGGCGAATCAGACCCTGAGGGCTGTGCAGCCTGCGGCATGGCTACCAATCCCGAAAATGCTTACCGCAATGGTACCATGTATTCGAGTTATACCGCAGCTTCATTTGCCCGCCTGTATGCACTTACCGATCTGTATAAAATTAACCTGTTGGGTGCCGTAACCTGGTCGTTCGAGTTCGAAAACCAGCCCTGGTTTGCAGGTTTTAGAGATTTAGCTACCAACGGTGTGGATAAACCTGTGCTCAATGTTTTCAGAATGTTTGGGATGATGAAAGGCAACCGTGTAGCCACCACCAGTAACCGCATGTATGAGCTGAGATCGGTACTCGATTCGAGTATCAGGAAACCTCAAAGTGATATTGGCGCACTGGCAGCCAAAGCAGAGAAATCGGCTTCGGTAATGGTGTGGAATTACCACGATGAAGATAAAACAGGCACACAGGATTCGGTTAAGGTTATACTCAACAATTTACCTGCTAAAACAGTTACCCTGACCGAATATCGCATAGATGCTGACAACAGCAATGCTTATGAAGTTTGGAAAAAAATGGGTTCTCCACAAAACCCAGATGCAAAACAGATTGCTACACTGGAAAAAGCTGGCCAGCTTAAAATGGTTGGAAAACCAGCTAAACAAAGCAATTTAAAGGAGATAGCGATATTATTACCCCGACAAGGAGTTTCGCTTTTGAAACTGGATTGGTAAGTAAAAACCTCGCAGGTTTTTGAAACCTGCGAGGTCTCCTAATCAAGATTAAAAATCCTTAGTTCATCCGGTCGCGATTACAAATCACGACCAACCACAAACCGTCATTTCGACTGAGCATAGCGAACGGAGAAATCTATAAAATTAATTTGGGTACACTAACTCCCTCAATTAGCTTTAGTAAATAAAAAAGGTCAGATGGTAACATCTGACCTCACTGACTCAAGACCTCGCAGATTCTGTAAACCTGCAAGGTCACCTAATCAGGATTAAAAATCCTGAGTTCATCCGGTCGCGATTACAAATCACGACCATCAACTTAAATATTATCGTCATGCTGAACTTGTTCACCTACTGAGAGACCCTGATCCCGATATAAAATCACGACCAACAAGCTAATTCCCCCAATCAAACGGCAAATACCAGTTTGCTGGCGTCATCAGTTTCGATCTGGTTGCGCTTGCATTCGGATCGCCGGCTTTTAATAATTTCTGATAAACGCGCTCGGCCAGGAAAGCCGGATTGTTTTGCCTGCGGGCAACACGTAACAAATCTGGCCAGCGGTTGCCTTCAAAGGCTAGCTCTAATGCACCCTCATCAATTAATTTTCCTTCCAAGCCCAGCATATCGGTTTGAAAACTTACATCCAATGCGGTTACACCAGCCCTGTTGCGGATGCCGGTATTGCGGTACCAGGGGTTTTTATAATCGTTATTGTTTCTGGCATCAAAATAAAAAGGTGCAGCATAAGGCGTTTGCATGGTATTAATTTCATCAAAAGAAACGGGCGATGGACTGCCCGCAGCCGTGCGCGTACCATTGTAAAAAGTATTGGCAATACCAATATTTAAAAGTGCCCAGCCCAACTTACCCTTACCATCGCGGTTTGCCGCTTCCGAAAAGCGTAAGTGCAATAGTGCCGCACGGTAAATGCCCCATTTCCCGCCTCGGTTAAAGTTACTGGTTGGGATAATGTTATCGGTTAATTTGGTGATATATGGCCCTGCTACCGAAGTGCCGTATGACAGTTTTCCACGGGCATCGTAAGGAATCCCGTTATATTGTCTTTGCGCGTTCCAATTATCAATAGCTGTTTGCGATGGCTTGATTAGATATTTGCCATACAGTGATGAGCATACATCGATCATCGGGTTGCCAGGCTTATAACTGGCATTGTACGGAATGCCCCACAAAAACTCCATATTCCACACGTTTGCGGTATTGGGTGCAGAAAATATAGTTCTCCAGCCGGCCTCTGTTAAAAGCGTGCTTTCATCCTGCGATCTGCCATAACGTACCGATTGATCGTTATAATCGGCCGATAGGTAATAAACAATTTTATAGGCGTTGTAAGATATGTTAATGTTGCTGTTGTTATTTTCAACATCCATAATCTTTTCGTAATTCTCTGCCGCTTTTATGTAATTGTTTTTCCATAAATAAAGGTCGCCCAAAACAAATGGTTTGCAAATAAACAGTTTATTGGTGTTGCTGCCATCGATAGTAATTACCAGAGGGTTGCCAGCCGGATAGGCATATACTTCTTTATAAGGCAGTTTTTCGGTAAAATCGATTAGTCGGGTTAACAAATCGTCGAAAGATATGCGCGGAAAGGTACTTAAGTTTTTAACGTCTTCTACATTCTCTACCGGATCGGTGATATAAGGTATGCTACCATACTGAATCCCCAACTGCAGGTAAATCCAGCTGCGCAACGCACCGATATCAGAGTAGTGCTTATTAAAATCATCAACACTCATGCGGTGATCATCGACCATTAATTTAAAGTTTTTAAGCACATCGTTACAGTTCAGAATAACCTTATAATATGGCCTCGGGTCGGCATAGGGATTATCTTTTGTAGTGGTATGGTTAGAAAGCTGCTTTAAATACGGATCGGCATTTGCGGTTACATCTACCAAATCGGCACGGAGTTCGTTTTGTAATATATAGAGTTTTTGCAAGCCAAGAAACTGACCATAAATACCAATTACGGCAGCATCGGCATCGGTAGTATTGCGGTAAGCATTGGTAATATCGAGCTTATCCTGAGGTGCTTCGTCTGTTATTTTTTTGCACGACCATGAACCTGTTGCAAGCAGGGCTACTGCTAAAAGGGCAATAACTTTTTTATTAAAATCCATCTTCATCTTTTTATACGTTATCAATTATAAACCAATTCTAACACCCAGTTGTACCGACCTGAACTGAGGTTCTAAAGTAGTATCTACACCCTGGTTAAAAATACTTCCCGATGCACTAAACTCAGGATCATACCCCAAATAATTGGTTAGGGTAAATAAATTATTGCCTGTTGCATAAATGCGTGCATACTTAATGGCTTTTGTTTTTAGCGGCACATTGTAGGTTAAGTTTACGGTACGCAGGCGTAAGTATGAGCCATCTTCGATCCAGCGGTCAGAGAATTGTGCATTTCCCATTGGGTCGCCATATGCAGCACGTGGTACATTTGTAACCTGCCCCTCGCCTCTCCATCGGTTTTTCATAATCTCGCTTTGGTTGTAGTAGCTACTTCCTGATTCGAGCACTGAACGAGTATAATTGTAAATATCATTTCCGGCAACGAAAGAAACCAATACATCCAGAGTCCAGTTTTTGTAACCAAATGTATTGTTAATGCTTCCAAAAATATCCGGATTTGGATCTCCGATTACCACTCTATCGGCAGCATTAATAATTTTATCGCCATTGGTATCTACAAAGCGCATATCGCCTCCTTTAAACGGAACGGTTACGCCAGCGCTGTTAACCATTGATAAACCTGCAGCAGCAGCCTCGGCATTGGTAGCATACACCCCATTGGCGCGCTGACCATAAAATAAATTGGCGCTTTGCCCAACACGGGTAAGGTAGGTTCCGTTAGCATAATTGGTTAAGATATCGGTACCATTTGGCAGGCTTTTTATTTTATTGTTATAAGTAGCCAGATTAATACCTAAGTCCCATTTAAATGTTTTATTCAGGATCCGGGCATTAACTCCAAAATCGGCACCCGTAGTTTGCATTCCGCCCCGGTTATCGATAAACGAATCGATGCCGCCAATTGCAGTAACAGGCACATAGGTTAACATTTTATTGGTAGTGTGCACGTAATAGTCCAAACTCATGCTTAAACGTTCGTTAAAAAACGAAGCATCAACACCGGTGTTAAATTTTGCAATGCTTTCCCACTGGATATTGGGATTGGCAATATTGCCCCTAACCAGGCCTTGTAAGCCTAGTAAATTCTGCGACACATAATATTGCCTGTTGTTGTAGTTACCAATATCATCGTTACCCACAAGTCCGTAACTCATTCGTAGTTTTAACAAATCAACCCCTTTGTAAGCTTGCATAAAATCTTCTGAAGAAATTAACCAGGCACCACTTAAGGCAGGTAACACAGCGGTTTTTCCACCCAGGATATCCAGCCCGTAGCCGCCAACGTAACGCACTGAAGAAGTGATATCTCTTCTTCCAAAACGCGATGATGCATCGGTAGCCAGGGCAAGGCTCAAATAGTATTTATCTTTATAACTGTAATCAGTTGTGAAATAAGTATTCAAAGAACTCCACTTGCCGATATCGCCACCAAAGTAGCGTAAAGCGGCATTACTGTTCCCTATACTAATAAGCACATCTGTAGCAGAGTTGTAGCCAATGGCAAAATCCTGCTCACTTTCATTTTGCGAGTAACGTGTACCCAGGGTAAGCTGCAAACTGTGATTTTTAGCAAATACCTTGTTATAGGCCAGGCGTAAATCGTTAAAAACATTGGTATACCTGATTACCTGCGAGCCCAGTTTGCTATCGCCAATGGTTGTAGGCAAAACTTCGTTGGTTACACCTTTGCGTGGGATAAATAAAGTTTCCTGCGTTTTATCATAAGTTACACCGGTTAAGTTTGATAGTTTAAAGTTTTTATTAAAAGTGTAATCGAAGTTGATGTTTCCGAAAAAACGGTACGCTTTCTTCTGATTTAAACCTTTCTCGATCAGTGCCCGCGGATTACTTACTCCCAAAGTATCGGCTTCTGCCAGGTTTGGCGATACAGCACCGTTTGCATTGATTTCATTCTTTGCTAAAAACGGGGCTTTTACCAACGAGATAAAAACAGGATTGGTACGTGCAGATAAACCCTGATCTTTGAGTGTTTGCTCGGTATAACTAAACGAAAGGTTGGTATTGGCCGTTAGTTTTTTGGTCAGGTTCAAATCACTATTAAAACGCATGGTGTATTTGGTATTGTTTGTCGAATCAATTACCCCCTTATCTTTTGAATAACCGGCCGATAGTGCGTATTTAGCAATGTTATCGCCACCACTTACTTTTAAAAAATAGCTTTGATCGAAACTTCTTTTAAATACCTCTTTCTGCCAATCGGTATTTTGATGATACATTTGATAGGTTGGATTATTTACCGGATTTGGATCATCGTTCATATAAGGTAAGGCCGCAATTGCACTACTGCTCAATCCACTGCTCTGTAAAACATCTCCCAAATAGGTTCTGAAATCGCTGCTGTTTAATACAGCCAGGTTGCGTGGTTTTAAATTCATACTGCTATACGCCGAAAAATCTATCTGAGTGGCCAAATCATGTGCATGGTTGGTGGTAATTACCATTACGCCATTGGCGGCTTTGGTACCATATACTGCAGCAGCGGCAGCATCTTTAATTAAACTGATGCTTTCTATATCCCTTACATCGATAAACTGCAATGGATTATTTTTATGTCCGGTGGTTAGCGATGTACCATAAGCATTGGCATCGAATATCATCCCATCAACAACATACAAGGGCTGGTTAGAAGCGTACAGGGAAGTAAAACCACGTACAAAAATATCGGCTCCAATACCTGGCGTACCCGAGCGTCTGATGGCATTAACGCCTGCAATCCGGCCCTGTAAGTAACTATCAGGAGTTTCTGAATTTACACCCCAGCCACCCTGCGGGTTTACAAAATTAATTGCCGATGTAGAACGTGCAATGTTTTGTGTACCCGATGGCAACACCACTTCGGTAAATAAAGAGGTGTAATTGGTAGGGTAAATTTTAATGGTTGCCAGTTTGCCCTTATGCACCGGTAATAACTTGGTGTGGTAACCAATGTTGCTGATGAGTATGGTAGCATTAAAATCGGGTACAATAATGGTAAATTTCCCTTTATCATCGGTTAAGGCTCCAGAAAAATCGGTAACGGTAAGCTTAACGCCAACAATGGGTTTATTGGTATAACCATCTACCACCAAACCGGTTACTTTTTGGCCAACTAATTTCTTTTGTTTCACTTTTACCGTTGTGGTATCGGTACTGTACTGGCTGGTATCTGTTTTTTGTGCCAAAGCAGCAACAGAGCACATAAGCCCGAATAGCATGAGTGAAAATCCTTTCTTTATACTGGTAAAATTATGCATAGTCTTTTTTTGAGTCAGATTTACTTGATTACGGAAGAATAGGTTCAAATCTCAAATAATCTAAAATGAGCGTATTTACATTTACAGCAGTGCTGTTTGCAGAAGTAAGCCTTAAATCGAGCACACCAAATTGTTTAGGGCTATAATCGCCCAAATACACTTCGCTATAGTTTAAAGGTGTTACGGTTTGGGTTGCAAACAAATCATATACCGGCAAATCGGTTGTAGAGGTTAACGGGTTATAAATAAAATAACGCTGTGTAAAATTAGCTACCTGCGAATCGCCGGCTGCACCAGAAATTGCCCTGGCATAAACCTTGTATTTTACAAAAGGCACAGCGGTTCGGTAATAACGGATGTAATATTCGGCTATGGCGTGGTTATACACTTCAATATCGCGATAAGCCAGGTTGTTGTTATCTAATTTTAACCTGTAAAAGGTATTATTTGTCCTATCTGCTCTGAACGAGAAAGGATTTTCGCCTTCAATTTTAAAAACAGGTACTTTATCTTTTAACCTGAAAGGAAGCGCATTCATTACATACACCATACCATTGCTGGCTTTGTACGATTTAACAATTGCCGCTTTTGAAACCGGAATTTTAACACCCCTTGTCGAAAGCAGGGTATCAGGCAGCTTATCCAAAGTATACAGGCCTTTCACGGTTAAATCCCTTACCAGCGCAAATTTATCACTAGCAGCAAAATATGGGGTTAGTTTAGCTGTTTCGCTGTTATAAACGGCATCAGGCAACATAAAGAAAGTATACTGCTGGTTTTCGGTCCTCAAATCAGCAACAGTAGTCCAATATGCATTGCGTGATACCATTGGCGGGTTGGGTGCAAAAATGGGTGCTCCCGAATTACTGTAACCAATAATGGTGGCATTGGCCGAATCGATTACCAGGGTAGAAATGTTGCTGATGTAGCTGGTTTGTAAAGGCGCATCGGTACTGCCAAGCATATATTCCCATACATTTTTTTTGGTTTCTACAGCTTTATCGATGATGTACAAGGCGCCGTTTTTAACAAATTTTCCACCACCTACAACACTTGCTTCTTCATATTTATCGCCAATTATGGTAGCATATTTTTTATTCATCAAACTCACCCGTAAGGTATCGCCAATGTTTTTTGGTGCCGTAATGGTGGTGTAGGCCACGTGGTTGGCAACAAAATCTTTTAGTTTAACCGGATCAGCCGAAATTGCGGCATCGAGCGTAGCCAGGGCATCGTTAGTGGGTGCCCATACGGTATAATTTTGCGATGAGGTAAGTATCTTATCATAACCGGTACTTTTAATAAAATCGCTAAACTTACTCAGGTTGGGTTGCGCGGCTATTTTTTCGAAAAGATCTACCGTATTATCGATATTAACTACCTCTACATGCTCATCCATTGCATTTTTGCACGAATTTAGCCCGAGCAAAGTACTCATCAGCAATAAGGTATTTATTAAATATTTTTTCATTCAGGATATTATAAATGGTGTAAAAATTTTAAAAGTGCCGGCTAAGCTGCCGGCGCTTTTTTATGGTCTGTTAAACTGTGCACCAGAAATTGAAAACCTTGGATAATTCTGATCGGCATCTACCGGTATAAAATGGATCATATCAATCCACATGCTGGTAGATGAGCCTGCATTTGTACCTATACTGGTTAACCTGATCCAGTGCCTGTCGGTTGTTTGTATATCGGCAGTTCCGGCCAGGCGACCAACCATGAGCTCCCAGTTAGAAGCGCTGTTGGGTTGTGTTCCTCTCAAACCGGCCGCATTTACATCGGTAGTGGTAGCCATATAGCGTTTAAACCCGTTGGTTAACATTAAGGGATCTGATGATGGCAGTGCGGCTGCGGCAGTACTATTTACCCCCGATGAGGTAAGCGTTTGCCTAAAATCGACCAGGTTGGGCAATACCTGCTCGCCTGCCCTGCCCACATCTACCCCTACCTGGCAAACCGGACCTGTAGTACTTTGTTGTGCATAACAAACCCATATTTTATATTTCCCTTTAACCAGCATCGGACTTCTAAATTCGAGCACCTGTGTTCTTAAAGTATTGGTACCCATAGCCACGGTAACATTATCATTGTTGTTGTACATCCTTTTGGCATCAGGTACGGTTACGTACGAATAGAAAGGAAGCTGGCCGTTGTAGCGGTTTAAAGTCATGCCACTTAGCAAACTTGCACCGTTTGCAACTAAATCAATGGTTGCAGCTCCTGCACCTCTCCATTTTGGGTTTGCACGGAGTTCGGGTTGATCGGCAACATCGAAATAAACGGCAGTTTGCACGCGTACCTTAATGCTGAATGGTTTTTTTACTTCGTGAAGCACACCATTTGCCGCAGTTACATCGCTAAAAGTTCTGTTAATTGGCACGCCAGGTTCTACCACGCCATTAAATTCATCTTCGTTTAACAAAATAGACTGACCCACAAATTTGGTGGTAATAATTTCTTTAGGGGCAAGGGTGTAAATAGCCGGCGATGTAATAATATCGGGCGTATAGGTTGGCCCGGCAGAGATATGGTAAGCCATATACAGCCATAAGCTATCGGTATGATTTTTAGGATCGCCGGTTTTTGAATACCTGTTTTTAAAGCTGGCATATGTTGCAAAACCAGCCGCTTTAAGTGCTGAATCAGATTCGAGGATAATGGTTTGAAACCTGCGCGTGGTATCTTTTGCAGCGGCACCATTTATATTAAGCGAATCGTAAAACCCGGTTTCTTTTAGTGCCTGGGCAAAATAAGTATAACGGGTATTGGCTTCAATGCTTTTTGACAGGGTTAATGTTGCCGGATTTAAAACATGATCCAAAACATGGATAATGCCGTTACCGACCCTAATGTTGGATTTGGTAATTTTTGCTATTTTATTTACGATATAACTGCTTACACCGCCTTCGTTGGTAGCACCGGTTTGCAGGTACTGCCCATAAAGCGTTATTTGCGCCAGTTTTCCATCGGTAAACTTATTGGTTGCCACGGTATCGGGCAGCAAATGGAACTTTACAACATCTTTTGCCTCATCTACGGTTAAATCGGCAACCGAGGCTTTGCCTTTGGTTTTAAGCCATTCGGTTATGGCAGTATTGCTTGGCGTAAATAAGGTGTATTTGCCATATGCGCCTAAAAAACCTGTAGTACCCGAGCGGTCTATAATCTGTTTCATTAAAGAAAACTGATCAGGATAACGATCCAGATAGCCGGTAATATTTACATCATCGGTAGTGGCCAATGTATATTGTTCTCTTTTACAAGCATTAATAAACACCAATGTAAAAGCTACTACTACCATTAAAATGGTAAGGTTACGGAGTTTTAAATTACTTTTCATCGTGCTGTTTTATTTAGTGTAAAAAGGATTTTGAACCAGTTTTGGGTCGGCAAAGAGCTCGGCCTCATAGATGGGGAGGTAATGACTATTGATATCCCTGAATTTTACAATGGCAGATTGTTGCAGTGCCGGCGAAACTGTTTGGGCTACAATGTTAATCAGCACATCCAGTCTGCGGTAATTTTCGCGTTTGGCCATGCGTAAAATATCGTACCACCGCTTGCCCTCAAAAGCAAATTCGCGCGAGCGTTCTGCCAGGATATAGTCACACAAGCCATCTTTATCTTCCACATCAGGCGTTTGAGCGGTTGCAGTAACCGCATTTCTTTTTAGCCTGATTTCGTTAATGATGCTCAAAGCCTCTGTACCACCATTGGTTTGGGCCAGTGCCTCAGCTTTCATTAATAAAACATCGGTAATGCGGTAGGCCTGCCAATTTACAAACGATGGTGTTTCGGTACCCCACTTTATAATGCTAAAATCAGAGTTGCGATAAAAAACATCGCCACGGATATCGTAATTGCGGTCTGGATCTATATCATCGGGCATAAATACATCGCTAGCAACGTAAGCAGAAGCAATAAACCTTTTTCTTGATTGAATTAATAAATTGGTAAAAACATTATTAACTGAACTTGTATTGTTAAACTCAAAAATGGTCTCGGTTGAACTGCCGTTGTAAAATACATTGAAATACCACGATGAGCCTGCCGATTGCATGGCAAAGCGTTGCGAGCTGATAATTTTATTACATTCGGCCAGGCACCCGGTATAATTATCCATCCAAAGGTAAACGTCGGCTAAAATAGCATTTACAGTAAATTTAGTAACCCGACCTTTATCGGTAACGGTGTTGCCATAGCTGGTAACTGCACCGGCTTCTGCTTTCTTAAGGTCGGCTACAATCTGGTTTAAAATGTCGTTTCCGGCAGTTTTTGGCAAATCCTGCAAATCCGTATCTTTCGATGTTGAGGTTAATTTTAAAGGAACATCCCTAAAGGTTTTAACCAGGTAAAAATACATCAGACTTCTGAGCGTTAGTACTTCGCTCAAATAAGCGTTAAGTTGCTCGCTACTAAGTGTAGGGTCAATTTCTTTTACTGCCGGTGCATAATCAAGCACCGTATTGCAAAAGTTAATGGTGCGGTAAAATGCCGACCACCTGCTTACCGAGTTACTTTCTACAATGTTAACATCAAAAATATCTTTCTCCTCGTTGGTTACCCCCGGGCCTGCATCAATCATATCGGCACGTATTTCGCCAAACATAAACAGGTATTCGGTTAAGGCCTTATCGCCTACACCTGGCGGCGGAGCCAGTAATGAAGCATAACAGCCCGAAACTGCCGCCTGTATATCTTCTTTGGTTTTCCAAAAACCCTGTCTGGTAATGCCATCACGGGGTTGTGTATCTAACCATTTCTTACAAGAGCTGCTCATGATCAGCACCATCATTACCCCTACACTATATATAATCTTTTTCATTTTGTTGCCGGTTAAAAGTTTGCAGTTAAACCAAGGGTGATTGTTTTAATTGGAGGTGTGGTAGAGTTATCTACAACTGTAGAAAAAGCACTCAATTTTACCGGCACCTCAGGATCCTGACCAGTGTATTTGGTAAAAGTCAATACATTTTCTACCATTAAATTGGCGCTCAGCCCTTTCATTCCCAGGCGTTTTAAAAACATCTTATTAAAATCGTACTTAAGTGTTACGCTCCTTAACCTTAAATAAGAACCATCTTCTACATAGCGGTCAGAGCCTAAAAAGTTATAACCTGTACCATATGTAGCACGTGGGATATCGGTAACGTCGCCCTCTGTTTTCCAGCGGCGTAAAACAGCTGTACTCTGGTTATTAAAACCATACATACTGGTGGTGTTAATTTTTGTGCCGTTAATAATCTGGTACCCGGTTCTGTAACTAAAATTAGCCCCAAAACGGATATTGCCGTTAATGGTGATCCCGGTTCCGAAACCTCCGGTTAAATTGGGGTTACCATTACCTAAATACACAACATCCTTGTAGTCGATATTTCCGTCGTGGTTAATATCTTCATACATGGCATCGCCAGGCTGAAAAACATAATCAACCGATGGGTAAGCAAAGCGCATGTATACTTTTTGGCCATTCGGACCAACAATCTGGTTTCCATTATCGTCTAAGGCGACAGTTGAGTTTAAGTCTTTATAAACCCCTTTGTATTTAAAGCCATAAAATGAGCCAAATGGATTATTTTCCTGAATATAAACCTTAAACACGTTGTTATTGGTAATTCTACCGTTGTTCTCACGCGGATAAAGCGGATCTATTTCGCGGATAATATTTTCGTTATGGGCAATATTGAAAGAGAAATCGATGCGGAGTTTCTGGGTTCTAACCGGGGTATAGTTCAGGCTAAATTCCCAACCCTGGTTATCCATGGTACCTACGTTCATATCAACACCCGAGTAACCATTATAGGTTGGAATGGCAATGCCCTGATAAAACAAATCGGTGGTACGTTTACGGTAAACATCAACATCGATATTTAATCTGTTTTTAAATAAAGCCAGCGTTAAACCAACGTTTGATTGTGCAACTTTTTCCCAGCGTAAATCAGATAATTCGATATTGGTTGGGTATACACCCGATGAACCTAAATAACTGAAACCGTAATTTTGGTACATATTGAGGTAAGAATAATCGTTACGTGGTGCATTACCTACAATACCATAACTGGCCCTAAAGCTCAAATCATCAATGTATCTTTCGGTGCGTTTCATAAAAGGCTCGCCCGATACCCTCCACCTTACCGATGCTGAAGGGAATAAACCATAGCGGTTATTAGGGCCGAATTTAGAGTTTCCGTCGCCCCTGATACCGGCATTCAGGATATAACGATCTAAAAATTTATACTGTGCATTTAATAATAAACCAACTGATCTGCTTTGTGCAAAAGAAGAATAGGCCGAGCCCGATAAATTTGTTCTTCCATCAATTGATGGATCGGCTAGGTATGAAGATGCGGTATTGGTGGCAAACATGCCTTGCCCTGTTCTACGGCTATCGTTACTATCGAACCTGGCAAAAGCAATTAAATCGTGTTTTTTACCCAATTGAGGGGTATAGGCTAAGGTAATATTGGTAGCCATGGTAAACGAATCGCCGTCAGAATCGCCTGCATAATTAACTACCGGCTCAGAAAAAGGCCTTCCGGTGGCAATCTGAGGCAAGAATTTTTTAACCTTGGTATTGTTTATATCTGCCTGGAAATTTGCATTAAGCCTTAACCTGTCGGGAATAATCTGATACTGTAAACCAAATTTCGGGATCACCCGTTCGCCCAGCTGCTGGTTACTTGCGGCCATGGCCATAGCCAAAGGATTGTAAGTACCCAAAACACGTGAGTTTCCAAAATCGTAAATAAAAGTCCCCTGCGCGGTAGAGGCCGGACTAAAATAATTGGAGGTTAAATTACCATATTCATCATACTCGTAAATAGCCTGGTTTGGCATTTTGGTATAGGCTACATCTCTTACATTGGCATCTCTTGAACCACTTGGATATAAATTTTGATTATCGATATGGGTATAGGCAATATCCGCACTGAAGCGGATTTTATTCGAAACCTGGTAATCTAAATTTACCCTTGCACTTAAACGGCCTAAACTGGTTCCTTTTGTTGTTCCGTTCTGGTTAAAATAGTTTAACGAAGCACGGTATTTTGCCTTTTCGCCCCCACCAGAAATAGACAGGTTATGATCTTGCAGGTAACCAATTCGGGTAATGGATTGCAACCAATCGGTGTTATTGCTAAAATTATAATAGTTGTAAGGATCGTTCTTATCGTATTGAAATTGTTTTGCAAACTCAGTACCCGAAAACTGCCTGCCAGCATTGTAAAACTCTTCTAAAATTAATGAAGAGTATTGGTTACCGTTTAACATCGGGATAGCACTTGGCTGCTTAGAGTAAGAACCTTTAAAATTATAAGAAATAGCCGGCGGTCCCATTGCCCCACGTTTGGTATTGATTACCAATACACCGTTTGCAGCCCTCGAGCCCCATATAGCGGTTGCTGCAGCATCTTTTAATACACTGATATCTTTAATATCTGATGGTGCAATGTTTAACAGCTGACCGTAATTACTTTCATCTGAAGTAGCAAAGTTGAAATCGGATGGTATGGTAATATCATAAGGCATACCATCTACTACAATTAGCGGATCTACCGCTCCGTTGATAGAAGAAGTACCCCTGATCCTGATTTGCATCGGTGCACCCGGATCTCCACTGGTGGCCGCAATATCTAAACCGGCCAGCCTGCCCTGCAAAGCCTGGTCAATCGATGCGGCCTGCATGTCTTCAAGTTCTTTTGCATTGATGGTACCTACTGCAGATGTTTGATCGCGTTTATCGATACTCATTCCGCTGCCGTTATCTGTTTTTGCCCTCGAAACAATTTGTACTTCATCCATCTGGTTATCCGAAGCCTCTAACTGGAAGTTGATAACCGCCTTATCGATAGCAAGCGGAGCAGTTGATTTATATCCGATATAAGAAACGGTTATTCTATATGTTTTATCGGCAACAGGAAGTGAATAATTTCCATCAATATCAGTAGAAACACCCTTAACTACCCGCCTGTCTTTATCAACCAGCACAACCGATGCACCGATAATAGGCTGCTTATCTTTCTTATCAATTACCTTTCCCTTTACATAGTTAATTTGTTGAGCGCTGGCTATTGCCGACATTAACAAACAGCACAGTAAAATAAAAGTACTATATGTATATCTTTTAGTCATTTTAGTTAAAATTGGTATTTTAAGTATGAATTGATTTGGTGGATAACCGCCCGGTTCGACAGTACATTACTCATATCTGTTGGGCCTAACAGCACATTAACTGTAGTTCCGGTAACGTCTCTTAACATCAGCGAGTTAACGGTATTGATGGTAACATTAATTTTAGCAGCATCGCCGGCATCATTTTTAAGCAGCGATTCAAATTCACCTGTTTTCTGGCCATCGCTTACCACCGTGCTTTTATTAATGATATGGTATTGTATAAACTTATTTACCTTGGTAATATCTACCCCATCAGCCGAAGTAAAATTAGGAACACCGGTAGTTAAGTTACCAGGTAACAAACCTGCTTTTACAGCCAAAACAATGGCAGCGTTAGTTGGAATAAAAATGGTATAATTAACACCATCCGTTAAGCCTGTTATGGCACCGGTAGTTTTGTTGTAAAGTACACTGTTAAATAAATACTGATAAAAATTATAATACGGTGCTGTTGCAGTTGCTCCATATTTTTCGATGTGTTTACCAATGTTTAATACGGTATAGGTAAGGGCTTCATTTCCATATACTGCAGCACCGTTAATTGGTGTCGTATTTACCGAATCGATTGGAATGGTTTGCTTAGCTACCAGGGTACTGTCTTGTGTACCTGCAGAAAGTAATTTTCCCTTATCGTATTTTATATATTCTCCGTTAGATGCTTCAATAATGCCAGATCCGGTAGCGAAGTTAGGTACTGCCCTATCGCCTAGTGGAATGATATGTGTTTGGAGAATGCGCCTAAAAGCAACAAGATCGCCACGAATTGGAGCCGATACGAAAAACGGATCGTAAGAAAAGCCCATTTTTTTCAGTGTCTTATCCGGAATTAAGACCACTAAATATTTTAATGACGGGGTTTTAATCGGGATCGTTAAGCCAAAATAATTTAAAGCCTGTTTCATGATACTATAATCAGGATCGAGGTTTACATTGCCATACACGGTAGCAAAAACGCTTGCATTTTCTGCCTTGTCTACACCATATAAAAAGCCATTACTTAAAGCCTGTTTATCTACCACATCGGTAATGGCACGCTTCGTTAAATCGCCTAAAGCATTCGTGGTATTTTTAAACTTAGTTGGAAAAAGCGGTGTAATGTACAGGTGCGAGTTTACAAAATCCCTGATCAGATCGGGTGCTACTACATATAATTCGGTTAGCGTATTTACGCCTTTTTTCTTCCAATATTTTAAGAGTACATTTTTGGCGTAGGTGTTTACCGCATCGTTGGTTGGTGCCAAAATACTATAAGAGCCTTGTTGGGCATCATTCGCATCAACTTTAAGGTAGTTTTCGTTATTTGGCGAAAAGGCCAGTAACGTACTGTAATTTTTTACATAAACATTGCCAGCCTTGCCGGTTAGCACCTCGTATTTATGAGAAATTTCGGTATTGAGGTTATAGGTAACAAATTTATCCAGCAAACTTTTAAAAACACTATAATCTGGCTTCTCATTTACATACTGATCGATACTTAACGGCGGTGTTAATACTTTATCTATAACATGGATTACCCCATTTTCGGCAATAATATTTTGTTGGTCGCTTAAAATGTGCGCCGGACCCACATTTGCGCCATTATATGAAGTGTTAGGATAAAAAAAGTTGTAATCTATTGCCGAAAGGCCGGCCATGGTTACAAATGGCGATAAAAAATAAGTGATGTTCTTATTGTTAAAATCTCCTGATACGTAAGCGCCGTTGCGGTTGGTAGCAATGGCTTTTATCGGATTGCCATTGTTATCCTGTGTATCGTACACGAAATCGTAGTATACCGAACGTCGTCTGTAGGCATTGTTCTTAATAAAACCCTTAGCCGAAAAATAATCACTTAACTTTTCTACCTTTTCACCGTCGTAAATCATCGAATACCGTACAATTTTCGAAGCTAAATCAACCGAAACTTCCGTTAGGTTATTTTCTTTTAAATAGGTTGCAAAAGCTTCGTCGGTTGGTGCAAAAACCGTCCAGGAGCCAGCTGCGCTTAAGGTTTCCTTGTAACCGGCCTTATCTACACAATCTAAAAATTTAGAGAAATTACCTTTGGCCTGTAACTGTTGATAAATCGGATCGCCCAAATTTTCGGGACGGCCATAAAACTCATCAAATTCCTTTTTCCGGCAACTGCTCAGAAAAAAGATAACTGTCAAAAAGACGATTAAAAATCTGGGTAAGATTATACGCATAGCAATTTTATTGGATAACGGCCATTAAAATACTGGGCAATAAAAAGCTAGGTATCTAAATCAATTAGAAGTTGGTAGAAGAGAAAAATTGACTGAAAATGATGCGTAGATTTTTATTGCATAGAGTGGTATTAACGTTCGTTAATTAAATTTTGGTTAAAAGGTTATCTGGTTAGAAAAATTATTTCTTAAATATAAAAACGTGCAGTAAAAATCCCATCCTGTACTATCCTGCCTTTTTATTGTAAAATATTAGCATGAATGTAAAACACTCATTTACGATCAGCTAAATCGATTAATGATCACTAAAATTAATTTGTTAAATATTTTTCGACTGATTACTCATACATGTTTTTAGTGAAAAATGTGAAAACCATAGCATCCTTTGGGACAACCATTATAGGGCGGTTCCCGACTGCTTTCGACTCTTTAGAAATGACGACATTAATGACAGCCTGTGATTACGCGATTAATATTTTGCTAAAAACTGAGCACTATAATTACAGCATCCCATAGAGCGACCGTCATCTCGACTGTAGCGCAGCGGAATGGAGAGATCTTTAATCAGATTTCTCGACTGCGTTACCGATGTAAAATCGGTACAAGTTGCACTCCGCTCGAAAGGACGATTCCATTAGAGCAGCTCTAATTATAAGGCGTAATAGTTACCGGCCCAATTAAACCTGAAGGCATTACTGCCCAGTTTGCTGCGTCGAAATCTTTATAATTGATGTTTACGAAATTGATTTCGTGGTAATTGCGCCAGGGGATTTTTTTAATATCCATATCGCGGATGCGGTTGGCCATTAAATTAACCACTTCTATTTTAATCGTATTATTACCCGGCTTAAGGTATTTGCCAATACGGGCCTCAAAAGGAATGCTCCACAAAATACCCACCTCTTTTCCGTTAATCCATACCCTTGCGCTTTCATCAACCTGGTTGAGGTTTAACAGATATTCCTTGGCCGATTTATCCTTTAAGTTGAAGCTAGAGCTATAAACTCCCGTACCCGAAAAGGCCTGCAGTTTTGGGTCGCTTAATTCCGTCCACGATACCAGTTTACTAAGCTGCTGATCTGCCGGGATTTCTGGTCCGCCGGCTGTAAAATGCAAATTCCAGGGATTGGTTACCGCGATTGGGTTAGCGGCCTTATTGAGGTAAAGCCAGGGTTTATTTGCGGCAAAATTTGCCCTTACCTGTAAAAACAGGGTTTCGCCCGATTTGATCTGTACACGAACTTTGCCATTTTCTACAGCTGCCAAGCCAATAGCAGTACTTTGCGGATCCATAATCAATGCCGAGCCTGTTTGGTTTAACGCTACATAGGTATCGATATCTTTAGCAGTATGGTTAACCAGGTAATAGTATTTTCCGGTATTGGTTTTCCGCCTGATAAACTGCAAACCTGAGTCAGTTAAAGCTTCGCGGTTTACAGCAATTGATTGCAATCCTTTTTGTACATCGCTGGCCAGTATGATTTCGCCTTTACCTGTTTTAAATATTTTAATGCCATCGTTTCCTTCTGTAAAAGTAAGTTTGGCCAAAATAGATTTTAACTGCTCACGCCTTACATTCAGGTTATTTAAACCTGGTACATCTTGTGGTAAAGCCTGAAAAATGACCTTAGCCCCATTATTGGCCAGCTGAATCATGTTGTTTAAAGTTTCAATACTGATCATTTCGCACTGCGGAACAAGCAATACTTTATAGGGGGCTGCTACATTGCTGGTGCTAATCAGGTGGCCATTAGCGGTTGATTGTTTTAGTAACCTGTCTGATGCAAAATCATAAGCAAATCCTGATTTGGAAAGTTGTTTAGCAAGTTTGTAAAAAGGTGTTGGGTATAGCCATTCGTCAACATCATGCACTTTCAAGGCCATATCTAAGCCTTTAGCCTTATTCCAAACATCGTAAACCGGCCAGTAAATTAATATTTCGTTATCGGCCTGCCCGGCCTGGAGAATAGACTGGCAGCGGGCAATGTAATTGTTTAACCCCTGCGCCTGTGGCCACAAACTGTTATTCGGGTTCATTTCTACCGAGGCATAAAATAACCAACCCGGCCAGGGCACATTGGCTGGCGAATTGGTAGTACCATGATAGAAAACATGGTTAATACCCGATAAAAAAAGCTGCTCTACCTCTGGTTTACATTGCGAAAAAGAAGTTTTAAAATGTTCGGTAAGCCAGGTAAAAGTTTCAGAAGAAATGAGTTTTTTGCCTCCGGTATGTCCTGCTGAGGAAGCAAATTTCGACATGATTGGATCGGGATCTACATTTCTGACATCGCCTGCATCACGCCTCAAGCCCGCTATTGGAAAATAGCTCGATCCAAAAGTTTCTGTTTCAGGAATATCAACTGCTCCATACAAATCAAGCAGGTTGCCTGGAGAGCCGTGCGACTGGTTTTTGGTTTTTGATTGTAGTCCGTGTGCCCAGTCAGTCCAGTTTTGGGTAAAATTATGAAGTAAAAGTTCATCCATAGTTTCCCGGTAATCGGATTTTAAACGAGCCAGGTTTTCGCCGGTCGAATCTTTACTGGCTAAATCTTTAAGGTAGCCAGCTAAGTCGTAACCGCGATTTTTTCTAAATTCCTGAAAAAAAGTGGGTGTCCATGTTGCACCATAAACTTCGTAACTATCGTTAAAAAATGACCTGATGCCTTGCGGTTTGTTGTTAAAAGCATCTGTAAACCTTTTCAGGTAAACATTAACTGAGTTTTTATCCAGATGATCTAAGGTGAAGCCTTCGCCACCCGGTGCAGCGCGTTTAACCATTTGCCTGGTTTTGCCTGAAAATGCGGCGTAAATATTCCAGGTACCACTCCCCGGCGACCAGTTTAACTTTCCACCAGCCTGTACTTTAGATAATAGATCAAGTACTTCGCCATTTTCGCTATAAGCAGTTACTGCCTGTAAAACTGCAAAATCTTGCTTAGCTTCTTTAACTTTGAGGATCTCGCTTAGTTTTTCGCCTGCTTTTAATGTATATTGTTGAATAATTAGCCTGGTGGCCGCATTTTCGGGTTTAATCTGCGGACCACCAAAAGGCCAGCCGGTACCGGTATTCATATCAACACCTAAACCCAAGGCATTTGCTTTATTAACGGTAAAATGCAGGCTCTTCATCCATTCAGGCGACAAAAACTGAAGATATTGTTTTTCGTACCCCTTTGCGCCGTAAATCGGAGTAATTTCTACACCGCCTAAACCTGCATCTTTATATTTTTGTAATACGGCACTCAAATTCTGTTCATCAACGGCATTCCCCATCCACCACCAGCGGGTCCAGGGTTTCATTTCTTTTTCGATAACCGGCCAGGTAGTTGCTTTTTTTGCAGGTTTCTGAGCACTGGCAGTACCACAAAACAAAGCACAACCTAACAAAACAGCATAGCGTTTACGTATTTGCATATTTTTAAGCTAAATGGAAAACCATTTCTAAAGGGAATGTTTTTGGTGAATTATCGGCATTTGTTTCCATGATATCAGCCATGTAAGCCCACCATTTCTGCACAATCTGCGTACTGCCCAAATCTTGCGATGAGCTACCACTCTGCTGCTGTACGGCAAACAAACTGTTGGTTTCTTCGTCTAAAAATATAGAATAATCGCTTATTCCATTCTCCTTTAACAAGGTAGCTAACTCCGGCCAGATCTCATCATGGCGTTTCTTATACTCTGCTTCAAAGCCCGGTTTAAGTTTCATTTTGAATGCAATTTTCATGTATCTTTTTATTTACTATCGTTTTGGTTCGTGTTCCCGCGCCATGGTTCGTGTCACCACAAACCATTATTTTAATTCACAGTCCACATCCCCATTCACATTTTCTTTTTTTTGCCACGGAGACACGGAAAGCACGGAGCTATTTCCCTAATCCGCCATGGTTCGTGTCGCCACGAACCATTATTTTAATTCATAGTTACTATTTTTCACCACAAAGGCGCAAAGCACACAAAGCCGTTCTTTTTCTGTTAAGTTAACAACTTCCGTTGTCAGTCTATCGCCATGGTTCGTGTCACCACAAACCACTATCTTAATTCACAGTCCACATCCCCATTCATTTTTTCATTTTTTTGCCACGGAGACACGGAAAGCACGGAGCTATTTCGCTAATCCGCCATGGTTCGTGGCGACACGAACCATTATTTTAATTCATAGTTGCTATTTTTCACCACAAAGGCGCAAAGCACACAAAGCCGTTCTTTTTCTGTTAAGTTAACAACTTCCGTTGTCAGTCTATCGCCGTGGTTCGTGTCACCACGAACCACTATCTTAATTCACAGCGCCCTTTTTTTGCCACGGAGGCACGGAAAGCACGGAGCTATTTCCCTAATACGCCATGGTTCGTGTTGCCACGAACCATTATTTTACTCGAGATGACTTATTTTACTTACAGATCTCTCCATTCCGCTGCGCTCCAGTCGAGATGACGATATGCTTTTAATTCACCACAAAACTCAAATCCCCGCCGTTATCTCCTGCTGATTTAATCCAAAGTAATTTAGCATTTGCATCGTAATACCAACCTGCTGATTGATCTAACTGGCTGGCGTTTTGCAATTGTTTTACCACCGAACTGTTCTCGGTAACAACTTTTGGCTCAGCTTGCCCCTGCCAGTGCACTTTAGCCAGGTATTGATGTTTAGCAGGCTTAAAACTTCCGGTAGGTTTATTCACTTTTAGTGTAAAGCCTGTTGATTTTAATGAAGCAGTAATGCCAGTTAAAGCAAAATCTCCTTTTTTATAAGCTGCACTTAAATTATCGTCTTCGTACAGGTCATATTTCGATTCGCCATAAGGAAAAATATCAAGGGTAATCACATCAACTGGTTTTTCTCCCGCATAAGTCATTTCGGGTTGCATTGGAATAATGCTTCCGGCCTTAACAAAAAGCGGGATGGTATCTAAAGGCGCCACCACATGATGGTAACTTTTCCCCTCATACTTTTCGTTTGTCCAGTAGTTAAACCAGGTACCTTCGGGTAAATATACCGAACGTGTGATCGCTCCTTTTGTGGTTACCGGGGCCACCATTAACTGATCGCCAAACATATACTGATCGCCAATTTCGTATACATTTTCATCATCCTGATGGTTTAAAACCAATGCACGCATCATGGGCACGCCAGTTTGGTACTGCTGATGCATACTGGTGTACAAGTACGGGAATAAACGATAGCGCAGCAAATCGTATTTTTTGAAATTACGCAGGGCATCCTCACCATAATGCCAGGGTTCTTTATAACCTGGATGATCCATACCAAAGACCAGCGCAATTGGACTAAACATGCCAAACTGCACCCAGCGGATGTACAATTCGGGATCGGCAGGATGTTCGAAACCACCCATGCAATGTGCCCAGGAGCCCACACCCGATAAGCCCACATTTAAACCAGCCTTAATTACCGGGGCAAAATACTGCCATTCGCTAGGCCAATCGCCGGCAAAAATATAAGGGTATCGCTGTATACCTGCATAACCTTCGCGGGTTTGGTTCAAGCCTCTGAAACCGTTAAACTTTTCAAATTCCAAAAAAGGTGCTTTGGCATAAGCAATTGGGAAAAGGTTATGTAAACGCTCGGCATCTTTTCCGGTGGGGCCAACTTTTTCACTTTCGTTGGCCAGCGCACCGAATGCACTGCCCTCGTCGGTTTTAAGGAATTTAGCCCCGAGTTTAGCCACCCGCATTACGCCATTATCCCACCACCACCGGGTAGCCTGATCATCAAAAAAGTTAACAAACTCACCGGGTTTTCCATTTTCAGGAAAAGTATAACCTTTGGCCTGTGCCTGATCTAAAAGATTTAGTTTTTTAGCATTATCAAAGCGTGGGCGCAGGTGTAAGCCCACCATTTTATAGTTCATGGCATAAATGCTGTCGAACATTGATTTTGGATCTTTAAAGGTTTCGCGCCATTCGAAAGAGGTTGCTCCCTTCCCTCCTTTTTCACCAAAGAGGCGCCAGGTAGAATCCAGCCAGAGTAAATCGACCGGAATACCCAGCTCCCTGTACTTTTTAGCCAGTTCGACTACGTAATGATCGGATGTTTTTTCTTCATGGCCCCAGGTGCCCCCACTGTAGGTACCCGCATGCAAGCCAAGTGCAAATTGCGGCAACATGGGCGATTTGCCTGTAATGCTGGTATAATGGTTTAAAATGGCCGGAAAGGTTGGTCCGTAAATGAAATAATAATCCAGTTCTCCATCAGCTGCCGTAAAGCTATACTGATCTTTCTGACTGGCACCCATATCCCATTGGGTAGCAAACGAGTTGTGCAGAAAAATGCCATAACCCTTGGTACTCATAAAAAACGGAACCGGACAATAATTGGCTTCGAGAATGTTATAAGCGCCAATAGCATGGGGCAAACCTTTACCACGCCCCACATTTAAAGTTACCTTTTTAAAGCGGCGGTCCATAAAATCCATCCGTTCGCCAAAGCCAAAAAAATGCTCATCGGCCTGCAGTTTTTTGGTTACGCTTACCGCAGTATTTTCTTTGCTCATGGCATTCCCGATCTCACCACTCAGCAATTTGCCTTTAGCATCAAAAACATCTACTTTGAAAGGACTTTTATATAGTTTAACACTCAATTTTAAAGTGCTGAGCAGAAAATAATCTTTTTTATCCTCTACCTTAAAGGCAACATTGGGCCACTGGTAATTAATGACCATCAGGTTTTCGTTTGCTTCAAATTTCCCGTCCCAGCTGGTTCTGATTCTGAAAATTTCGGGACTACAAAATTCAAACCTCACTTCTCCTTTCGTAGTTTGGAAAGAGATGAGGTTATTTGTTTTCTTAAAACCACCTTTATAATCACCAATGCTTTGCGCATTGGCAATTGAAATGCTAAAAATTAAAGTGAAGGCAAAAGCCAAAATTCTTTTCGTCATATTTATTTTATTTCCAACTGGTTAATCACCAAACCCGGATCGAGCAGGTAGATTTTAACCGTCGATTTTCCGGTTTTAGTAATCTGGTGTTTGGTGATGCCCGAAGCATACCCTTGCAACACGTTCTGTTTCCAGATGTTATTTTCTGAAGCAGGCGAAATGTTAACAATTTGTGGTTTATCATTATTTACACTGACGGCATAACGCACTTTTATGCCGTTATTTACGCCCTGTGTAGGCAGGCATTTAACCTCCACCTCGTGTTCGCCAGTAGTATTAAAATCAATCTGATATACTGCGTAAGCAGCATTTCGCAATTCGTCAGCCGTAACCGGTTTAAAGGTAAAGGGGTAACAGGAAATACCTTCACCTCCAATCCCCAGGCCTTTTATAGTTTGTAACCTTATCCCATTTGGAGCGAATTTATTCAGGTATTGGCTTGCCTGAACAATGGTTTTATTTTCGGTTTTCGCAGTTGCTTTGACTGCGCCTGCAGGAGCTACTGAATCGGCCACCTTTGGCATTTTAAACACAGCTAAATCGCGGGGTTTCCAACTCATCATGCCGTTCCATTTGCCGCCCGCAATTTCTTCATTGTATTTTTTGGTAACCAACTGAATCTCTTCAAAAGCTGCTTTAGCTTTCCTGGCATAAGCTAAAGCCGATTGATCTCCAGATGCAGCTAAGGTCAAACTTTTTTGTGCGTACAAAATCTTTTTATTCATGAGCATCGCCCCCTGTACCGGATAAAGGATCAGCTCGAAATAGGCATCTTTTAACCTGGCCGGTATTTTATTGTTTAAGGCCCTTGCTTCATCGTAAATTTTAGCGTAAGCAGCTAAGCGTCCCTCGGCCTGTTCGTTGGTAAAAATAACGCTGCCCATGTGTTCGGGTTTAGCCTCGTGCCCCAGACGATAATAAACGGCTTTTATGTCGGCAATCGGTTTGGCAAATTCAGTTCCGAATGTTTCTGCAGCCCAACTCTCGGCATACTGGCAAGCATTTTCTGGTTTCCATTTATTGATATCCCAGGCCAGATCCATCGCAAACTGGGTTTCCATTTCGGCGGGTTTAATATCACCTACATTAACTACCCATAACCGGTCGGCTTTATATTGGTAAGCCTTGGTGAGTTCGTAAGAAATGAGTGATGGCGAAATAGACGAAAGCCACAAATAATCCTGCGGTGCACCCCAATAAGAAATGTGGTAATACACCCCACTTCCACCAGAGCGTTTTTGCTCTTCGGGGTTGGAGAGCTGACGGATGTAGCCATGATTATCATCAGCCCACACAATGGTCACATCATCAGGTAATTTTAAACCAGCCTGGTATAAGGACAATACCTCTTTGTAGGGGCAAAAAATTTGCGGAATGGAACTTACCGGCTGCGTGGTATTTTTACTTAAAATGGCTCTTTGATCAGCAATTACTTCGCCCAGCAATTTTACCTTTTCATTTTTATCTTTTGGTCCCGGCATGCTGCCATCGTGGATGCCTCGCATACCAACGGTATAAACAGATTCGTAATTTTTAGCCTGCACCACCCGGTCGGTCCAGTATTTTTCAATTTCATTTTTATTTAAATCGTATCGCCATTCGCCAGGCTTTTTGCCATACTCGTGTTCAAAATTTTCGGCCCATTCAAATACGTTGTTCCGCAACATGGGTTCGCAGTGGCTTGAGCCTAAAACAATGGCATACTTATCGGCCATTACCGGATTATTGGCATAATGGTAAAAGGCTTTGGTAGAAGGGTGCATGCCCGGCCAGATGTAATTGGCTTTTAAGCGGAGCAGCAATTCGAATATTTTGGTATAGGTTTTAGGACCGATATCTTTCACATCGGTATCCATCATCTTCGCCGCCCAGGGTTGAATTCCCCAGTCTTCATCGTTGATGAATATGCCACGGTACTTAACCGAAGGCGATTGCACAATGCTTTGGCCAGCCTGCACGTAAAGGTTTTTCTTTTTGGCAGGTTTTACATCAGCCCACCAGCAGAGCGGCGACACACCGAGGCTTCTGGATAGTTCGAAAATACCAAAAGCGGTTCCGCGCCTATCGCTACCGGCAATAACCAGTGCTCTTTTTACGCCTTTGAAAGGATTTTCGATTACGGAAATAGAAAAAGTTTCCCATTTACTACGCAAAACCGAAGCATTTATTTTACCTGCTTTGGCCAGCTGATCGATATAAAAAGATTGTCCCAACGTACCCATAATGATAGAATAACTACTCAATGCCTGGTTGTTCCTTAATACTTCAGGGCTTAATCCAGTGAGCAAATTAATATCTTCTTTGAACGCTTCGGCGGCAATGGCCACCACTTCGGCATCTTTTCCATCAATATAGATTGAAGCAGCCTTACCTGCATCGGCAACAGGGAAAGCTTCCGAACTGTTAATTTCGGCAACAGCAATACTGCTTTTTTGCGCTACAACTTGCATGGGCACAAAAAACAGGGTCAATCCACCTATAAAAAACAGTTTCAGTAACTTCATTTGCTATCTTTTAAGTTTATACACTTCGGTTCCGGCCAGTAAAAAGCAACCTAACCCATAATCTTCAAAATCGGGCATGCTGGTATAACTCACCGGCTGACCATCTTTCGGCTCTTTTCCGGTACCTTGCAAATAGCCGATAAAACCGTTCTTTTGCACGGCATCGTTGGTCATGGCGTTCCAGGCTTTGGCGATAATGGGCAGGTAAGTTGCTTTATCTAAAATGCCATGATTTACGCCCCAGGCCATACCATAAACAAACAGCGCCGTACCTGAAGTTTCTTTACCTCCAAAATGCGTAGCATCGTGCAAACTCACATTCCAAAAACCATCGGCACGCTGAATTGGCACCAGGGCTTTTATCATTTCGTTAAAGGTTTTTAAATATTCATCTCGGTGGGCTTCATTTTCGGGGATGGTTTCCAATACCCTGGCCAATGCAGCTACTACCCAGCCATTGCCCCTGCTCCAGTAACAATCTTCGCCATTGGGCTCTTTGTATGGCGGCACAAAGTCTTTGTCGCGCCACCACAAGCCATCCTTTGCATTATACAGGCCTCCCCCTTCAACGTTTTTGCTATGCATATACATTTTATACATATAACCGTAATAGGTGGTATCGTTATAAAGTTTGCCCAATTTGGCAAAAACCGGCATGCCCATTTGTATGGCATCAATCCAGGTCCAATCGCTAACTTTCCCCGATTGCATCACCAGGTCTATCGAAGCTTTAATATCTTTAATGCGTTCAGGTTGCTTATCTAGCAGGTAAAGATCAATATAGGTCTGTCCACAAGCCTGATCGTCGGCATTTTTGGTGGCAATACCATTTCTTAAACCCCAGTGGTGCTTTTCGCCCCACTGCACAGCATAATCGTAATATTCCTTTTTAGCATCAATCTGGTACAAACTCATCAACCCTTCATAATAAACCGCCCTCGTCCAGATATTACTTGGCCTTTCTTTGTTGGTAATGATTGATTTTCCGGCATCGGGCCACTTGTTCATAAAGTAGGCATTAGTTTGCTGTAAAACCTTCAAAACCTTTCCTTTTGAAGGGATTTTTTGCGCGTACAACAAATTTGTTGTGGCCAGGGCTAATGCTAAAATGGTTATGCTTCTTCTCATGATCTATCGGGTGAAATTCGGTTAATTGGTTTTGGGTTTTACTTTTAACTCGTCGGGACTATCTTTTGTAAAAGTTTCGAACTGAAGTTTAGAAGGACTTTCAAAAATATCCTGCACCACATTAAGTGCAACTTCGAACTTCGGGTTAAACTGGCTGGTACCCATGTATTGCTGTAAACTGTAGTACAACTGCTGTGCGGCAGGCATACCCGTTAAACCAGGTCCCAGGTTTGCACTCGAAACCAACAGTTTTCCTTTGCCTACTTTGGCTTCAAATATCATGGCTAAACGGCGATTTAAAAACCAGGTATCGATGGGTTGTACCAGCGGTTTAAAGCCCGAAGGAAAATCTTCGAGGTTCATTACCTGCGATTTATTCACAATCTCCCACCATTGTATATCGCTATGATAGTCTGTCGGAAAATTGGCAAAAGCAGCTTGTTTAGGATCGCAAAGGATACCCAGGGTATGCGGTGGCCGCATTTTAAACCAGGAAGTGTTCCAGAAAACAGGCAAAAAAGTTTGTACCACTTCTTTTCCTTTTACCACTTTGCCAGCAGCATTTAAGAAAACGCTACCACCTTCAGCTAAAATGGCTTTGGCCTTATCGTCTAAACTGGTGCAATAATATACCTCATTTTTTACTTCCGGAAGTTTAGCCGGGTAAACCCAGATATTCCAGTCGTTGGCAAATTCGGTTCCGTTAATTAGTACTTCCAGGTTTAATTTGGTAGCTGCCACGATGGTATTTAACGGTACTTTAAGCTCGCCAATGGCAATGCAATTGGTAACCGGAAGTGTTTTAGGAGCGAAATCTCCTTTAGCTACCACCGCACCGTTTTCGGTTTTTAATATCCACGAGAGCTTTGCATTTTCAATGGGTACTTTGCCAAAGTGCGCCACTTCTATTGCAGCGGTTAAGGTTTCATCATTGGTAAAAACAAATTTCGAAACTTTTAACAGGGGCACTGTGCTATTAGAAAAACGTTTGAACTCTTTAGCACTGATATACCCTTTTTCGTCCCAGAAGGCATCTAACACGCCTACCAGGGCAGTTCCCTGGCCCGGATAATCGTTAAGCGATAATAACTGATAACCGTTGTAATTGGGAGTTCTTAAAGCTTTTTCGATTTCGTTTTTGTAGCAGAGTGCATGTAATTTACCCGACGCCATTAAGAAAGCATGTGCCTGATCGGCCATATCGTGGTCTTTTAAATCTTCCTGAAACAGCTCGAAGTTTTTTGCACGGTACACACCGGTATATTTTTTAATCTCGTCGAAATTCGGGAATGCGCAGTATTGTCCCATTTCGTGGGCCACAAATGGCACATTAAATTGTTCGATCTGCTTAGCGTAGGTGGATATACTTTCGGGTTTGCGCCCCCAGTCTAAACCCCGGGCGCCTGCGCGTACCATAAATTCGTTGTTGGGAATAACCGGCCAGCTGCCACCAACCGAAGCCCCGGTATACAAACGTCTCGAATCTTTGGCTTTCCAGTAATCGTTAAATTTGGTGAGGTATTCTACCTGACGGCCGCGTGGTTCGTTGCCATATGCCATCATGCAAAAAGAAGCATAATTGCCGTAATTTTTGGCCATGCGGTTGGTTTCATCATAAATAAACTGATCGATTGGTTTACCATCGCCTATGGATGAACCATGATTGGCCCAGCTAGGTCCTTCGGGTTGCAGGTAAAATCCAATTTGATCGGCAGCAATAAAAGCAGCTTCTGGCGGGCAAAACGAATGGAAACGCATGTGGTTTAAGCCATGAGCCTTCGAAATTTTAAAAATACGCGCCCATGCGGCAACATCCATAGATGGATAACCGGTTAGCGGAAACTCGCAATTATTTACCGTTCCGCGTAAAAAAACCGGGCGACCATTGATTTCAAAACTCCGGCCTACCGCTTTAAATTCGCGCATCCCAAACTCCACGTTTTTCACCTCCTTTTTGCCTTCTTTGGAAATTAAAGTAGCAGTTAAACGATACAGGGCAGGATCAAACTCATCCCAGGTGGCAATTTTTTCGCCCATGGGTAGGTTGATTTCCAAACTGCCTTCACCATTTGTAATTTGATACGGAGCTGTTACAGACTTAACCTGCTGAATATTTTTGGTATTGAAACTTACCGCAGAAAGCATAATTTTTCCTTCAGAAGATTGGCTTGCATTTGCTTTAAGCTGGATTTTAACTTTTGCCGATTTATTTTTAAGGTTAGGATAAACCTGTATATCCTCAAAATAAACTGTCGAACCAGCTTTGAGTTCCATTTTACCTACTACCCCGTTCCAGTTGCCCTGGGTATGATCGGTTAAGCTGTGCGAATCTTGTCCAACATTGATGGCTTTAATGCGGTTATCAATCAATAAGGTGATGGTATGTTTACCTGCTTTCAGGTTTGCGGGCAGCTCAAATTCTTGCGCCACCACGAAGGTAAATTGGGTGCCAATTTCTATATCATCAACCCAAACACGGGTTTCGGAATGTGGGTATTCTAAGGATAAAACAATACGCTTGTCTTTCCAGTTGGCTGGAATTTCTACATCTTTCTGGTACCAAGCGGCACCGGTATAATGTTTAGCAGGCGTTAACCAAAAAGGTAGTTTAATATTGCCGGGTTTGCGGTATTTTTCCAAACGCGGATGAAAAAAATAAGAGCTGTCGTAAATACTGCCCGTCCATTTGGTTTTTAAAGTAATATCATCTCCTTTTAAATTTTCGGCCATTGATCCGGGTAAGGAAATCCGCTCAGGAAGCACACTGGCATACCATTTTCCTTTTATGCCTTCGTCTTTAGCATCGATTTTAAAACGCCATTGCCCGGCCAGTGAAATGCTTTGCGCGTGGCTTTGGGCATTACCTAACAGGATAAATGCAAAGGCAATAAGTATTTTAAGTAACTGGCGATGTATCTGCATAACAATTGGCGGTTAAATCCACCTGAATTTTGGTTAGGGTGTTAAAATAAGACAATAACTGCGGCTAAGCGTCCTGTAGTATCCTGCTTTGTTGCTTATTTAAGGTAGCTATTCAGTTTATTCTGCTTTAACTTTTGCAGTCCTTCAACTACCGCCGCGGCGTTTAACTTTGCACCGGCTTCGTTGGTATGTGTATGGTCTTTCTCAGTAAAAAATTTTTTCACCTCAGCCGCGCTTAGTGCAGCATACTTATCTTTGATAATCTGGTTTAAGGGAATAAAATCAATTTTTTCGGTCTTGGCTACTGCTTCTGCCCAGCCGGCATAGCTATCGTTAGCCAAAACCACTTTATCGTTATTTACCGGATTACGCGGAATGGAAGAACAGATAATGGGTGTTGCGCCTTTTGCTTTAACATCGTTGATAAATTTACGCATGTACCAGCCATAAGTATAAACGGTTTCCTGCTTTTTCTTGATGGGATTATAAGTGTCTTTACTTTCCATGCCAATTCCTTTTATGGTGCCACGGGCACGGGCAGTATCATCTAAAGGACTGCTATCGTTATGCCCGAACTGCATCATTACAAAATCGCCTTTTTTAATTTTTACCAAAACGGCATCCCACAAACCATTGGTTTGAAAAGTACGGCTACTGGTACCACCCAGGGCATCGTTTTCGATCGTTATTTTATCTGTATCGAATAAATTGCCAATAAAACTGCCCCAGCCCCATAATGAGCCATCACCTTTTCCCTTTCCGTTTTTCACGGTCGAATCGCCAATGAGAAACAGGGTTGGTTTGCTGGATTGTTTAAGGATGATGCAGGAAGAAAAGATGAGAAATGCGGTTAATAAGATTAGATTAAGGTATTTGGTTAATTTCATTTTCAATTGATTACACAGATTAATGGATTACACAGATAATTCTGGGGTCGTCATTTCGAGCGAAGTGCAACGAGGTCGAGAAATCTATTCAGATAGATCTCTCCGTTCCGCTGCGCTGCAGTCGAGATGACGGATTAGCTAATGATTGCTTTGGTCTTTAGTCTTTTAAATACTTCTTCAAATCACAATCCTTCAGCGCCTTAATTCCCTCCACTACCGATTGGGCATTTACCTTTGCGCCTTCCAGGTTGGTGTGGGTATGATCGCCGGGAAAATATAGTTTAACTTTATCAGGGCCTAATGCATCGTATTTATCGGCAGTAATTTGATTCAGGTCGACAAAAAAGGCATGTTCTTCTTTGGCAACTTCTGCTGCCCATTTGCCGAAATCGTTATTGGCACGCAGTACTTTGCCTTCCTTAAAAATATTTCGTGGGATCATCGAAACCACAATTGGCGTAGCGCCTTTGTCTTTTGTTTCGCGCACAAATTTGCGGATGTACCAGCCATAGGTATGTACGGTTTCTACTTTTCCATCGGGCCAGGTTAACACTTTGGTTTCCTCACCTGTTCCCTTTAAAACGCCTCTGCGCCCTGCTTTTGTAGTATCAGGAGCGCTGCCATCGTTATGACCAAACTGCATGGTTACGAAATCGCCTGGTTTTAAGGTTTCTAAAACTTTATCCCAACGGCCTTCTGAAAGGTAAGTACGAGTACTCCGGCCAGCCATGGCATTGTTTTCGACGTGGATTTTTGTGGTATCGAAAAGTTCGGCAATGGGTGTTCCCCAGCCCCAGGTTTCTTTATTGGCATTGCGAACAGTCGAATCGCCAATGGTATGCAAGGCAGGTTTGCGTGGTGCAACAAAGGCCAAAGCTGTAACTAACAAAATAACTAAGGCCGGTATAGTGCTATATTTTTTCATCATGGTTTAAATTAGAAATGTTGCTTAATTGTGGGGTAGCCCGGTTATTTTTTGGGCTCTACCATTACGATATTGGGTTTAGGCGCTTTTTTCATGCCGTAGCCGAAATAAAACCCGGTATGCGGTGGCTGATTGTAGCCATCGTTTTGCCAGGCAATACTTAAACGGTACTGCGGATCGTGCATTAAAGTATAATTGCGGTGATCAGTTGGAATGGTGGTAGTATAAATGCGCAAACTCTGGTTATCGTAGGCCCTTAAAATCAGTTCCTCGCGCCAGTCGCCAAAAATATCGGCACTTAAAGCCGGGGTAGATTTGGTGCCATTGTTGGATACACAGCCATCGGCAGTAAAAAGTCTGCCACCGTTGTATTTATCAATGTGGTTGGCATCTAAAAGCTCACGCGATAGGTCACCGTCCCAGTAAATTAAGAAATTGGTAGAACGGGGTTGATTACCAATGTGGTTGCCTTTAATGTCGTATAAGCCGTTCGAGCCCGACCACCACATCTGCGCACCCACCCGGGTAGGATCGATATTATCGGCCACTCCCCTGCCTACATCTTCATCTTCAGAACCTTGCCACAATATTTTACCGGTACGGGCATCATAAACAGCGGCTCCGGGTCCTTTGGTACCCTCTTCTATTTCATGCACACCAAAAACTTCTAAACCGGGGTGTTCGGGATCAAGATCAGAAACATGAATAGCATCGCCATGCCTTAAACCGGTGCTGTATAAGCCTTTTCCGTTATCATCTACACACATCGAGCCGTAAATAATTTCGTCTTTGCCGTCATCATCTACATCAGCAACGGTTAAATTATGGTTTCCCTGGCCTGAAAACGGGTTTTGGCCATTTTTAGTATCAAACACCCAACGCGAAGTTAATTTGCCATTGCGCCAGTCCCAGGCGGCCAGTACCGTGCGGCCATAATAGCCCCTGCACATCACCACGCTGGGGTGTACCCCATCCAGATAAGCTACGCAGGCATTAAAACGATCGGCACGGTTACCGGTGTTGTCGTTTTTGCCATTGCCACCGCGGCCGCCCCAGGCACCGATATCACCACGTGCCGGGATATAATCGGTAGTGGCCAGCGCTTCGCCTGTTCTGCCACTAAAAACAGTTAAAAACTCTGGGCCTTCCAAAATCTTTCCGTTACTGTTTCTATAATCTTTAGTGGCATCGCCAATTACTTTCCCTTTGCCATCCACCGTTCCATCGGCGGTTTTGCACACCATTTCGGCTATGCCATCGCCATCCAGATCATACACCATAAACTGGGTATAATGTGCACCTTCGCGAATATTTTTACCGAGGTTAATTTCCCATAAAAATGTGCCATCCAGCTTATAGGCCTGAAAAATGGGTGGGTCGGTTAATCCGTTCGAGGAATTATCGCGGCTGCGACCGGTTTGGTGCACTATAATTTCGTATTCGCCATCGCCATCTAAATCGCCCACCGAGGCATCATTTGGGGTATAACCCGCAGGTGTGCGCAAAGGAATGCTGAGGTATTGCTGAACAGGCTGTTTGGCAGCAATTGTAAAAGCTGTACTGGCTTCTTGTTCGCGATTTTTTAGAAGTGGCTTTACAAAATAGCTGTTCGGCGAGTTAAAATCAGCACCCGCATCTATAAAATTAGTTCCTTTGTTTAAAGGTTCAGTATTAAGTTTTTTGACTGCCCCATTTTCGCTTTTGCGGTACAGGTTAAAAGCAATATCATCAGGATCAGTGCCCAGCATGCGCCAGCTTACGTATACCGAATCTTTATTCTGGCGCACGGCAATTACTCCACGTCCGAGTTTTTCCATCTGGCGTTGGGCATTTACCTGTATGCTGTTAAATAAGCCGGTAAGCAGTAAAATAAAGGTTATGGGTTTAATGCACATGCTTTGGGTTAAAAAAATAGGGTTCGGGACTTTTCATCGCTTCTGTTTATTGTACTTTATAACCGGTTTTAGCGGCAACGGCCACACCTTTATCGGTAATTCCATCAGCTTTGATGCGCACATTGCTCTTGTTATCGCTGTTGTAAAAGGTAATGATCGCCTCGCCGTTTTCGTTTGTTTTTACAGCAGGGTTCCAGAATATAGTGGTCCTTAAATCTTTGCTTTGGGTGGATGGATTAGCGTAATTAGGCGAGTAAAAAGTGCGGGCGTTGTAATAGCCATTTAAATTAACGTTAAGCAGGTTTAAATTTGGCCCACGCATGGCCTCATCTTTTAAATTCAGACTGATGAGGTATACATCGTTACCGGTATTGCCAATTAAATGCTGAATTTTTACCTGGTTAATCTGGTCCATGGTTAAACTGTAGTAATCCAGCCGCTCTGCTACCAGCTCTTCCCTGTTGTTTACTTTAATCCGGGGCCTTACTTTTTTCCCGTTGGCAATAAAAGTTACTCCTTCGTTACCAATGCTATCACTATCCTCTACTGGCATGGCGCCGTTGGCTTTGGTTAACAGAAAATGTTCGAGCCCTTTATACGAATAATCGGCAGCGGTAATGTTAAAAACCTGCTCAGGGTAACCGAAAGTGGTTAAGGTCTCGTCAAAAAGGACCACCCTTTTGCTTTTTTCGGCTTTAATTTCCACATCGCTCAAAGTAATAGAATCGCCAAATTTGTAGGTACGGTTATAATCCATGCGTTGGCCCAATGCCACATTTAAGGGATTTGGAATACCCGTTTGTGGCATTTTCAGCGAAGCAAGATTTAGCGGTTTAATTAAAGTATCAATTTGTAGCCAGCCACCTTTTTTATCTTTATCATCTTTTGATGAAATTTTAATGGCCTGATTACCGTACCACTTTAATCCATCCAGAAAATAGCGGCCGTCCTGGTCGGTTTTGGTCGTAAAAAGTTTATCGCCTGTAAAATTGGAACCAAATAAAGTGATGTTCATATTGGCCAAGGGTTTATCGGCCAGTTTTTCTCTTACCGAGCCTTTAATAGTAATCCCTGGTTCGGGCATGTAGCTGATTTTAATACTCGAATCGGCCAGTTTTTTCCAGAGGTAATCTCTCCAGCCTTGTGTAAGTAAAAGTAAATCGAGCTGTTTTAATCGTGCAGGATTGCTGGCATCAAAATACTGAGCAGCATTTTTTATTTCGCCCTTAATTTCTGATTGTAATAGCAAGTAGGCTAAAATATTTTGTCCATCATCTGGCACCATTTCATCTACGGCAGCTAAAGAAAGCGAAGTTTTTACTGGTTGGCCCAGTGCATTGCTTGTTTTAACTTTTAAAGTCACCTTTTCGCGCGACTTGTACATTGCTTTATCAGCGCTAATAGCTAGCTGTATATTTTCATCTCCCTGGATAAATACCAGCCTTTCGCAGTTGGGCCTACCCTGATCATCGAGTAGTGTAAGGGCAGAAATCCCCCTGGCAAAACCTTTGGTAGGAATGGTAACCGACACTGTTGGCTTACTGAGTTTAATGGCGCCCGAATAAATTACATCACCGGCATGTTTCAACAAAACGGATATGCTCTTGTCTTTTAATTCGGCAAAAATATCTGTGTTGGCACTAATTACCACTTTAATATTGGCCGAGTCCGTTGTAACATGCATCGACAGTCCTTTTCCCAATATGACAGGCAAAGTTGCCGAAAATTTTTCCTGATCGTAATGTCCGGCAACACGGTATTTTTCGCCCGGTTGAGGCGTAAAAGCAAAAATACCCATCCCGGCTTCGGTACTGTTAAAGGTAACTACGGTATCGCCTTTTGAGGAGATTATACTTCCGGTTGCTTTTAAGCCGTTACCCTGCTCATCGTTGGTTTTAAAGGCTACTATACTGGTTAAGCCCTCCACCAACGCACCACCTTCAGGGAAAAAAGCAATAGATTTTGCTTTGGCGGGTACAGCTGCCTCCTCTTTTTTTGCTGCATTTCGGCTAAAAAAAGAAGCATTTTCTACAATATTATTGGTTACATAAATCCTTTTCTGAAATACGAAATCATTACCAAAGTTCCGCATCCAGTTGGTGTAGGCCCTGATGTTGTACCAGCCCGAGGGGATAGAATCTTTTAATTCGAAATCGCCTTTACCCAAACCGCCATCTACCCTAATAATTTTACTATCGAGCACAAGCGATTTGGAAGAAACCAACTCTACATATAAATTATTGCTGGTAGCTGTTAAACTGGTGCTCTTTCCGTTTACCAGGTAAGTACTGAACCAAACCGTTTCGCCGGTGCTGTAATAAGCCCGGTCGGTTTGCAGGTAAGCCTTTTCGAAAAAAAGTTTCAGTGTTTTTGGATTGGTAGCCGGTAAACTTTTTTGCTGCGACCAGCCCAATAAGCCAAATGCATTTAAGAGGATAAGCAAACAATATTTTTTGAGCATCGTATTATTTATAAATCAATTGAAAGAGACAACTATCTGCTTACAGGGTTTAAAAAGCATTTTGCAATTAAATAATCGGCTATAGCAAAAACCTGTGCCAATAAACCAATATTGAAATGGGACCTCATAAATTTAAAATTTGGTTAGCATCACTTAACAAAGCCGTAACTGGGTTAATGGTGCATCCGAATGTAGAAAGTATATTTTTAACCTGCATCCTGTAGTATCCTGCCTTTTTTATGTGATAATATGTTACAGTAATAATTTCAGGCTATTTGCTTTAAATTATTTCCGATTATCAGCTAAAAAGTTACCAAAATCAGTCATTTAGCCCTTTTTAACCATCCCCGCCTCTGCAACAGCATGATGTTAACATTCTAGAATTTCACTAATCAAAAAAAATAATCGTACAAATAACGTTTATTATTTTAAATATTTTACTTTTACGATCAGAATCTTCCAAATATTAAACCGTATGAAATTAAATTCTCCGCTAAAGGGTGCATTATGTGCATGCGTAATGTATGGCTTAACCAGCATTGGCTTAGCCCCTGATGCATTTGCCCAGGCGCCAAAAACCATTAAAGTAAACATCGATCAATCTATTGCCAAAGTGCAACCCAATATGTGGGGCGTATTTTTCGAAGACATTAATTTTGGTGCCGATGGTGGTATTTACGCCGAACTGATTAAAAACCGTTCGTTCGAGTTTGCAAAACCTTTAATGGGCTGGAGTATTCAAGGTAAAAAACCAAAAGAAGGTGATGTACTGGTAGTCAACCGCAAAGAGGTTAATACGGCCAATCCACGTTATTTACAGGTAAAAAAGGAAACCGACGATTTCGAACTCGTTAACGAGGGTTTTAAAGGCATAGGTGTTAAAAAAGGATTGCGTTACGATTTCTCAGTGATGTATCGTCAGGCTGCTAAAGGTGTTAAGCTGGTACTTTTATTAAAAGATGCCAACGATAAAATTATCGGTCAGGGTAGCTTAAACCCCGAGCAAACCGGAATTGGCTGGAACAAGCAGTCGGCCAGTTTTGTCGCTACCGAAACCGATCCGAAAGCAAAATTTTCATTGCTCTTTCAAGGCCAGGGAGATATAGATTTGGATATGATTTCATTATTTCCGGGCGATACCTGGAAAAACCGTCCGCAGGGCTTAAGGGCTGATATGGTGCAATGGCTGGCTGATATGAAACCCGGATTTATCCGCTTTCCCGGTGGATGTATTGTAGAAGGTACAGACCTGGCCAACCGCTACCAGTGGAAAAAAACCATTGGCCCGATTGAAAACAGGCAGTTGATTATGAACCGCTGGAATACCGAATTTGCCCACCGTGCAGCGCCTGATTATTACCAGAGCTTTGGCCTGGGCTTTTTTGAATATTTTCAGCTGGCCGAAGATATTGGTTCGGATGCTTTACCCATTCTCAACTGCGGCATGGCTTGTCAGTATAATACGGCCGAAGTGGCTTCGCTTGATGAGCTCGATCCTTATGTGCAGGATGCTTTAGACCTAATTGAATTTGCCAATGGCGATGTAACGACCAAATGGGGAAAAATGAGGGCCGATTTGGGTCATCCAAAACCGTTTAACCTAAAAATGATGGGTGTAGGAAACGAAAACTGGGGTCCACAATATCTGGAGAGGGTAGCCATTTTCACCAAAGCCATCAAAGCTAAATATCCTGATTTTAAACTCATCAACAGCTCCGGAACAGGCCCGGACGGCGATCGTTTTGACCTGTTAAACACAGCCTTAAGAAGTAATAATGCCGATTTTATAGACGAACATTATTACCGCCCCGCTGATTGGTTTTTAAAAAATGCTGGCCGTTATGATAACTATCCACGCAATGGCTCGAAGGTTTTTGTGGGCGAATATGCCGTACATGCAGCAGGCAATATTACCGGCAGCAATAAAAACAACTGGCAGAGTGCGCTGGCATCAGCCTCGTTAATGACCGGACTCGAGCGCAATGCAGATGTAGTTCAAATGGCCTCTTATGCGCCACTTTTTGCACATATTGATGCCTGGCAGTGGGCACCTGATATGATTTGGGTGGATAACCTGAAATCGTACGGTACGCCAGATTATTATGTACAGAAACTTTTCTCGACCAACAAAGGTACCGATGTGGTAGCGATAACCCTGGGTGATAAAAATATAACCGGTCAGGATGGTCTTTATGCTTCTGCAGTAACCGATAAAGGCAAAAAAGAGCTGATTATTAAAATTGCCAACAACTCCGATCAGCCTCAAAACATTGATTTTAACCTGGATGGAAAACTTAGATTGAAAAGTAAAGGTACCAACGAAGAACTGGCCAATACCAATTTAAACCTGGTTAATTCTTTCGAAAATCCGCTGGCTGTAAGTCCGCAAAGCAAAACTGTAAGCTTAAAAGGCAAAAACCTGAACCTGACTTTAAAGCCTTACTCTTTCAACGTGATAAAAATCCCATTCAATTAAATATACGCACAAATGATGATCAAAAAATTATTCGCCGGTATAGCCTTAATGGGCACTACTCTACTGGCACAGGCACAAAATGAGACACAACTCACCATCAAAGCCGGTGGCGACCAGGTGGTAAGCAAACACATTTACGGACATTTTTCGGAGCACCTTGGCCGATGCATATACGATGGTTTTTGGGTGGATGAAAATTCAACCATCCCGAATAAAGGCCGCATCAGGCTGGATATTGTCGATGCCTTGAAGAAAATAAAAGTACCTAACCTGCGCTGGCCTGGTGGCTGTTTTGCCGACGAATACCACTGGCGCGATGGCATAGGTCCAAGAAACCAGCGCCCTAAAATGGTGAATACCAACTGGGGCGGGGTAACCGAAGACAATAGCTTTGGTACCCACGAGTTTTTAGATCTCTGCCAAATGATTGATTGTGAACCTTACATTGCAGGAAATGTGGGCAGTGGCACTGTTGAAGAAATGGCTAAATGGGTAGAATATTTAAATTTTGACGGGGTAAGTCCAATGACTGCCATCCGCAGCCAGAACGGCAGAGAAAAACCCTGGAAAGTAACTTTCTGGGGTGTGGGTAACGAGAGCTGGGGTTGTGGCGGTAGTATGACTCCTGCCTACTACTCAGATTTATACCGCAGATATGCCACTTATGCACGCAATTATCCTGGTGCACCCTTAAAAAAGATTGCCAGTGGTGCTAACTCTGATGATTACAACTGGACCGAAACCAGTATGAAAAATATCGGGAACCAGATGTGGGGCTTAACCTTACATTATTATACTATCCCTTCGGGTAACTGGGGCAAAAAAGGGTCGGCAACCAAATTTGATGAGGCTCAATATTTCTCGACGATGAAAAATTGCTTAAAAATGGAAGAACTGGTAACCAAACATTCGGCCATTATGGATAAATACGATCCCAAAAAGAAAGTAGCCCTGGTAGTTGATGAATGGGGAATCTGGACAGATGTAGAGCCAGGCACCAATCCCGGCTTTTTATATCAGCAAAACAGCTTACGCGATGCGCTTATTGCTGGTACTACTTTAAATATTTTCAATAACCACTCCGACCGGGTTAAAATGGCTAATCTTGCACAAACGGTAAATGTATTGCAGGCTTTAATTTTAACCGAAAAGGATAAAATGATATTGACCCCAACCTATCATGTTTTCGATTTGTACAAAGTGCACCAGGACGCTAAATACCTGCCAATCACATTTACCAGTCCTGAATATGCTGTTGGCGATCAAAAAATACCGGCACTAAATGTATCTGCTTCGCAGGATGCCAGTGGTGCTATTCACATCTCACTGGTTAATTTAGACCCAAACAAAAAAATTGCCTTAAGCACAGTGTTAGATGGATTGAAATGGAGTTCGGTAAGCGGACAGATATTAACTTCGGCCAAATTAACCGATGTAAATACCTTTAACGATTCGAACAAAGTACACAACGCCAAATTTACTGGCGCTAAAAAATCAGGAAACAGTTTAAAAGTAGAATTGCCAGCACAATCGGTTGTAGTTCTTGAATTAAGATAATCGACATGAAAAATATTTTAAAGGCTGTTGTTTTATTACTTGCCATAACACAAACGGCCGGTGCACAAAGCCAATATCAGGTAAACAGTCCCGATAAATCCCTTTCGGTTTCGGTTTATATAAAAAACAAGGCTTTGTTTTACACCATCAGCAGAAATTCGCAGCAGGTGCTCGATCAGTCGGCCTTGGGATTGATAAGGGCCGATGAGGATTTCAGTGAAAACCTTTCGCTGCTTTCGGTATCTAAAAATGAACAGGTAAAAGACAGCTATATTTTGCAAAACAGCAAGCGGTTAAACCACCAGTATCTGGCTCAAAAAAGGGTTTTTCACTTGCAAAATGCGGCTTCGAAAAAAATAGATGTTATTTTTCAGGTATCGAATGATGGTGTGGCTTTTCGCTATTATTTCCCTGACCGCGATACACACACCAAACAAATTACCGAAGAAAAAACTGCCTTTCATTTTTTCGAAAGTTCGAAAGCCTGGATGCAGCCCATGTCGGTAGCCAAAACCGGTTGGGAAGCTACCAACCCATCTTACGAAGAATATTACCAGAAAGATATTGCTGTGGGTACAGCAGCACCAACGGCAGCAGGCTGGGTTTATCCGGCACTTTTCAACTATAAAAACACCTGGTTACTGGTTTCAGAAACTGGTTTGGATAGTAATTACTGCGCCACGCGCTTACAGCAAAATTCGGCCGGTGGCAATTACCAGGTTGGTTTACCCGATAAAAGGGAAGCCTATACCGGACAAAATGTTAATCCCGAATCTACCCTACCCTGGTACACCCCATGGCGTATTATTGCCATCGGCAGCTTAAAAACAGTTACCGAATCCAATCTGGGTACCGATCTGGCTTATCCGGCCAAAGCCAATATCAATCCGGCTAATTTTAAATTGGGTAAAGCTTCCTGGAGCTGGATAATGCTTAAAGACAATTCCATCACTTATGACATCCAAAAGAAATACATCGATTTTGCGGCCGATATGCATTGGGAATATTGCTTAATTGATGTAAACTGGGACCGCAATATCGGTTACGAAAAAATGAAAGAACTGGCCGGTTATGCCAAGCAAAAAAATGTAGGCTTGCTGCTGTGGTACAACTCAGCCGGCGCATGGAATACGGTAAAATATACACCAAAAAATAAGCTCAACAACCGTGAAGAAAGACTAAAAGAATTTGCCCGCTTACAGGAAATGGGCATTAAAGGTGTTAAAATAGATTTCTTTGGCGGCGATGGTCAATCCATGATCCGTTATTACCTCGAGATATTTGAAGATGCAGCCAAATACAACCTGAGCGTAAACTGCCATGGGGCGACTTTACCAAGGGGCTGGCAAAGAACCTACCCCAACCTGATGACAATGGAATCGATCAAAGGGATGGAATTTATCACTTTCGACCAGAACAATGCCAACGAAGAACCTATGCACGCCACCACCATTCCTTTTACGCGGAATGTTTTTGATCCGATGGATTTTACGCCGATGACATTGTATAAAATTGAAAACATTAACCGTAAAACCAGTGGCGCCTTTGAACTGGCCCTTCCTGTAATTTTCCAATCGGGTGTACAACACCTGGCCGAATCGCCAGAGGGAATGGCGACCGTACCCGCTTACGTAAAATCATTTTTGCAAACTTTTCCGGCAAGCTGGGATGATACCAAACTGATTGATGGTTACCCAGGTAAATTTGTGGTGATGGCCCGTAAAGCAGGTTCGAAATGGTATATCGCCGGTATCAATGGAGAAAATTCGGATAAAATCATCTACATCGATTTCACAAAATTCGGCGCTAAAACGGCTGAAATAATTACTGATGCCGAAGAGGGAACTGGTTTTATTACCGGAAGCATCGATCTTAAATCTCCTCCTCCCATCAAAATGAAACCTTTTGGCGGTTTTGTAATTGTAGTAGACCAAAAATAAATCATGAAAAAATTATTCTCCATCGCATTATTGCTGATTGCTGCTGTTTTAAATGTGCAGGCGCAAGCTAAAAAGGATATTTATCTCTTCGCCTACTTTAAGGATAACGGCCAGGACGGGCTTCACTTGGCCTACAGTACCGATGCCTATAAATGGACGGCCTTAAAAAACGATCAATCTTTCCTCACTCCTACTGTGAGCAACGATAAACTGATGCGCGACCCTTGTATCATCCGTGGCGCTGATGGTTTATTCCACATGGTTTGGACGGTGAGCTGGAAAGATAAAGGGATTGGTTATGCCAGCTCAAAAGATCTGATTAACTGGAGCGAACAGCAGTTTATACCAGTGATGGCGAAAGAAGCAGGCGCCCGTAACACCTGGGCACCAGAAATTACTTATGATGAGCAGACCAAAACCTATATGATTTATTGGGCGACAACCATCACAGGTAAATTCAACGAAACTAATTCGACCGAAGAAAGTGGTTACAACCACCGGATGTATTATGTAACTACTAAAGATTTCAGAACCTTTTCGGAAACCAAACTGCTTTATGATCCAGGTTTTAACGTAATTGATGCCACTATTGTGAAAGATGGCAAAAAGTTTGTCATGTTTTTAAAAGATGAAACCCGCCAGCCTGCGCAAAAAAACATCAAAATCGCTTATGCCGATCAACTGGAAGGACCTTATACTCAAGCCAGTGCCCCCATTACAGGTAATTACTGGGCAGAAGGACCAACAACCTTAAAAACTGGCAGCAACTGGATGGTGTATTTTGATAAATACCGCGATCATAAATATGGAGCCATTGTATCTGCCGATTTAAAAAACTGGACAGATGTTTCGGATAAAATTAGCTTGCCAAAAGGTTTAAGGCACGGTACCATTTTGCCTATCAAAGCAAAAGAATTGAAAGCTTTGTTAAAACAATAATCTCAATCCCCTACTATTCTTAGAGTTCCGAAGGGCTCTAAGGATTATGGATAGAAAAGAGTCTGTGACTCATTTTTATTGAGTTAAAAACTCATTCTTATTCAACAATCCGTAGAGACGCTCCGCTGAACTCTACGGACAGGATGTGAATCACCCCCAACGCGTCATGCTGAACTCCCGCCTGGTCAGTCGGGCAGGTGTTTCAGCATCTCTTCAAACTAGAATAGAACCCCATTATCCTTAGCCATCCGAAGGGCGCTAAGGATTACGAATGAAAAAGAGTCTGTACTCGTTTTTATTGAGTTAAAAACTCATTCTTATTCAAAAATCCGTAGAGACGCTCCGCTGAACTCTACGGACAGGATATGTTCAGGAAGACGATCGAATATGATTATCCATCTCTATTTCACCAACCTCACCTCATACACATTCGCAATTGCAGAACTGGCATCTGCAACAAACTTTACTTCCAACTCTGCTTTTAACAACTCCTTCGGAATAGTGTACTCCTGTATATAAAAACCATTCCCCTTATCTCCCATCAATTTCACTTGCCCAATAACGGTACCGTTAACCCAAATCGAAAAATTTCTGTTCTTTTCCTTGCCATAATAAGTTAAGCTCAGTTTCGCAGCTTGCAGGTTTTTATTCCTAAGCGTATAACTAAACCAGCCCTTACCGTTTCTAAAATGTCGCTCTTTAAAAGTGCCATTGTCGGTTTGTTCGCCTTTAAAATTATGGTCAGATTCTGGCTGTTGCTCGCCGGTGCTTACTAAATCGACAGTTTGTTGTTCAATCTTCATCTTGGCTTCCTCCACCTGTTTAATCGCTTTTGCTCTTTCAGGTAAATCTTTGGTAGTGCTATAGGGGAAATAAATCACATAGCGCTTTTCGGCCAGCGTGTAAAAAGGCACCAGTTTTAAAGTTTTATACCTGGGCTGGTAGATGACATTTTTGGCATTAAAAGTTAAGCTGCCAGGCTTAGTTAAAGTAATTTCGCTAGCCAGCGATTCCTTATTGCCGGTAACCAACGGTGCTTCGTTAATTGGAAATAAAGCACCCGAAGCAATGTGTCCCATCCGGCTTCCGTCAGCAGTTAAGTTGGGTTGGCCCAGGGTATCGATTGCAGCCCCTAAAACAAGCGGGCCGCGCAAAAAAGCAACCCAATCTGAGCCATCAGGCATAAATTCGGTAGTGGTATGCATAGGCAAGACCAGTTTAACCAGATCACCCGTAGCCCAGGTCCTATCGATACTCGCATAACCATTGGTATTACTTTTAACAACTACTTTTTTACCGTTTACCCAAATTTCCATTGTGCCTTTATTTACCCACGATGGATAGCGGAAATGCATTGCAAAGTGTTTCTTGTTTTTTAATTGAAGTTTAAGCGTAGTATTTTCTGCATTTGGAAAAAGTGTTTGCTGCGTAACCTGAATTCCTTTTTCTTTCCAGTTTAAAACCGAAGGAATAAAAAGGTTGACATAAATATCATTTGCCTGGTGGGCATAAATCAGTTCACCATACTTGCCATGGTTCTCCAATCCGGAGCCTACACAGCACCAAAAACTCTCTTGCGGACTGGAGTATGTGCGGTAATGTCCGGGACGCATTGGCGTAAAATACACAAAACCACCCTCAGGCCTTTGCGAAGAAAGAATATGGTTATAAAGCGTACGCTCATAATAATCGAGGTAGGTGTTAGATGGATTGGCCAGAAACAACTGCTTGGTAAGCTTTAACATATTGTACGAATTACAGGTTTCAGGTCCTTCGCGCGATTCGGTCATCGATGAAAAATTGTTTGCCGAGTGAAAATGCTCCCTTACGCTGTTTCCGCCAATGGCCACCGTGCGGTGCTCGGTAACGGTTTTCCAGAAGAAATTAGCAGCATTGGCCCAGGCCGTATCCTTATTCAGCAATGCAATCTGCTCAAAACCGATTACTTTCGGAATCTGCGTATTGGCATGCAAACCATTTAAGGCGTCGGTATTTTTTAAAAGCGGTTGCAGGATCTGCTGATCGGAAAAACGCCGGGCAAGTTTCAGGTATCTGGCATCGCCGGTGATGGCATACACATGGGCAAAGGTTTCATTTAAGCCCCCGTGCTCGCTCTTGAGCAATTCCTGCACCTGCTGATCCGATAAATTAGCAACCAAGTCCACACACCAATCGGTTAATTTAATCAGCATTTGTTTAGCCTGTACATTTCCGGCAGCAGCATACGCATCGTACAATCCAGCATAAATTTTATGGATGTTGTACAAAGGCACCCATTTGCCATTCAATGAGAAACTCGATGATTGGATATTGCCTGCTTTTATCTGCTTCCAGATTTCCTTTCCTCCCGGAATGCCAGCCAGATAACCATCACCGTTTTGGTTCTGGCATTTGGCCAGTTCAGCAATCATGTAATTTATTCTTTCTTTTAAAGGTGTATTGCCGGTTGCGGCATACATAAGCGAAATGGCCGATAAAAAATGACCGCCAATATGGCCATCAAGCCCTGTATTCTCCCAGTTGCCATAAGATTCTGCCTTCGGTGTTAATCCCGCCTCCCTTAAATAAGGAGCAAGCAACCGGTCGACGTTGAGGGACAGCATATACTTTAAATCGGTTTGCTGCGCCTGTTTAAAGGGGCTTTCCAATAATTTAACTTCGTTTAAGGCAAAAGGCTGCAATGCGGTTTGACCAAAAACGGTAGCTACCGAATAAAAAAGCAAAAATGCGAGTATTGTTTTTATGTTTCTCATCTGTTAATTGCCGTCAGGTTTAACCACACTGCTTTTCGGGCTTTCGGGCCAGTGCCATTTGTTTACATCATCTGGTTTAGCCGGATCAAATTTCGGCATATCATTAACCAGCCATTTCGCAATGCCGAGTTTCTGCTCTTTAATGCCTAAAATGATGCACTGTGCAATTTCGTAAGCACCATAAGGATTAAAATGGGTATTGTCGGCCAGCGCTTTATCCTGGCCGGGGTAACTGTTGGCCGGATAATGTACAAAAGCCTTTTTAGAGGGTTCTTCACCAAGCGCATTAAATAGTGCGGTGGTCATGGCATTTAAATCGATTAGCGCTACCTTTTCTTCGGCAGCCACTTTGCGTGCCGCTTCAGGGAAATCGCCCAGAGAGTTTACTATTTTACCATCAGGACCAAAAGAACGGCGGCTGGTAGAGGTAACCACAACCGGAATGCCGCCTTTTTTCTTCGCCTCATTGATAAAGTTCTTTAACCTTTCGGTGTACGATTTGTAGGCACCATCGTTTGGGCCTTTTTCTTTCTGGTCGTTATGGCCAAATTCCACAAACAGGTAATCACCCGGCTTCATAATACTCAACACCTTAGCCAAGCGCCTGCTGCCTGCAAAAGAACCCAATGTTAAACCCGATTCGGCGTGATTAGCTATGGCTACGCCGGGCTTAAAAAACCTCGGAATCATTTGCCCCCACGATGCCCAGGGCTCATCATCCTGATTCACCACAGTCGAATTTCCTGCCAGAAAAACCGTTATTTGATCTTCTACTTTGGTAATTTCAATGGCCTGTAGTGCAGTTTGCTGGTCAAATTCTAAAGTCAGTTTATCATCCCAATCGAGTTTCGTCAATTCGCGCGGCTTTAGGCCCACCACTTGCTCGCCAGTAATATTTTTATCTTTAATATTCACCACAAAGGTTTTGCTTAACGATTGACCGGCAGCGGTTTTGATGTTCTCTAGCATCAGCCTGCGCGATTCGGCCTTTACTGTTGTGATAGCTGCATTTTTAGGATCGCCAAGTGTTACAGTAACCTTATAATTGCCTTCGGGAACAGTTACCGAAAAATAAAAGGGTTTATCGCTTTTAACCAGATCGCTAGTCAGGGAATTTTTACCTGCATTATCCTCAGCGCTAACTTTTGAGCCAAAATCAAATCCCCATCCTTTTTCTTTACTGTAAGTATCTGTAGGTAAAACCTGTGTGGAGCCCTGGGCAACCTTGCCTGGCCCGAAATCGAATTTGTAACTGGTTTTTTCCTGTGCCTGCGAGATGCTGGCCATTAAACCCAGAAAAATAAATGGTTTAATAAAATGTTTAATGCTCATATCATTAGGTTTAACGCACGGTCTCTCTGACGATTAAATCTATCCAACTGGCGCGCTCATAAAATCTGGTTAAAAATAAACGTCTTATAGACATTTATAAAACGAAGATATGAAAACAATTGTCAATTGATACGGTAATGAAGAGATCATTTAAAAATTTGATGTTTTCTACCTCAACACAAATTAAATTGCAAACATAAAAAACCACAAAAAATTAATTTTACATACTAATTAAAACTACAAACACAAAACATTTAAAATACGTAATAAATCTATTCAAATTTTAAATAAAAATCATAAGTCCGATCAAATACCAACCAACAATATCATAAACAACATTTTTGCAGATAAAATCAGGAAAAATAAGTCAAATTCTACCACTAAAATCAACAAAACACAAACTTAAAGCATAATAAATCAGCTTAATACAAAATAAAATTCATAAATTAACCCCGTATTAATATTAACCCAACTTAAGAGATCTTCTTTTGTATTTGAATTTAGAATACCCTATAAAAAGAAGTATAAATGGAATTATTAATAGAAATTTTGTTCATAAAGTTCATTATTAAACGAAATAACGGGCGCTCTTACAAGCGCTCATTCACTTCATTCATTTTTGAATTTCTAAAACAATTTGACTTAATCAAGTCGTACATTAGTCTTATTAATCATACGCACGAACTAAAGCGCTAAAACGCTGTACTGCTGTGCATTAAAGTCGGTATAAAGAACCATTATCCCGCACCCAAAGTCATCCACCAAACAAAGTAGAAGATTCAAATCTAAAGCCATGAATAAACACGCCATCATTGGAGTAACGCCTTTCGAAATCCCCGATAGTAGACTGGTTTCCGATTTACAAAAAGCAGGTAGCTTTCCGGTACTTAGTCTGGGGCATTGCCTTGAAGAAGCCGAACTAGCCCTTCAATCAACCATAGAATCCGGATTATCCGATTTTGGTGTCTGCATCAATTCGCAGGCATTAGCCGATATCTGCCTACCGCAACAGGTAAGCCTGATTATTGCTCCTTTCGGTTTAACGCTACCGGCGCAATCGCAAGCTAAAGTAATTTACCAGGTTTTTGACCTTGAATCGGCCTTAGCAGCAAAACAAAATGGTGCAGCTGGCATTATTGTTAAAGGAAATGAAGGCGCAGGCCGTGTGGCTTACGAATCGTCTTTTATCCTTTTTCAGCGCGTAATCCAGGCCGTTGGTAATCTGCCGGTTTGGGTTCAGGGTGGCGTGGGTATCCACACCGCAGCATCTTTAATGGCTCAGGGCGCTGCCGGCATTATCCTCGATAGTCAACTGGCCATGTTCCCCGAATGTTCGGCACCGACAGCGCTAAAAACCGTCTTCGGAAAATTAAGTGGTACAGAAACCAAATTAATTGATGGCTACCGCGTACTGGCGCGACCAAATTCGCCCGCACTTGCCGATGATGCCGATTACCCAACATTACAACAATACTTTAAAGGTTACGATTTAGAAAAACATTACCTCCCTGTGGGGCAGGATATTGCGCTATCGGTTGATCTGGTAAACAAATACAAAAAACTAAACAAACTGGTTTTTGGGATAAAGGAGGCCATTTATGGGCACCTCAAACAAGCGAAAGCCATTAATATCATTAAAGCACATAACTCGCTTGCTCAGGATTTAAACATTACCTACCCCATTGCGCAAGGACCAATGACGCGGGTGAGCGATGTGGCTCCATTCGCCAATGCCGTTTCAGAAGCAGGCGCGCTATCCTTTATTGCACTTTCGCTGTTAAAAGGCAATTCGGCTAAAAACCTGATCGAAGAAACCAAAAAACTAGCCGGCGATAAAACCTGGGGCGTAGGTATTTTAGGTTTTGCGCCACAAGAACTTCGCGATGAGCAGCAGGAATACATCTTAAATGCCAAACCTCCTGTTTTATTGATTGCAGGCGGCCGCCCTTCGCAAGCCAAACCTTTTGAAAAAGCGGGCATCAAAACCTTTTTACATGTGCCTTCAGCTTCGCTGCTGGATATGTTTTTAAAAGAAGGTGCCAAACGCTTTGTATTTGAAGGTCGCGAATGTGGTGGGCACGTTGGTCCCTTATCAAGCATGGTATTATGGGAAAAACAAATTGAACGTTTATTAAAAGAAGAAAATCCCGAAAGTATCAGCGTTTTCTTTGCCGGCGGCATTCATGATGCTTTTTCTACCGCCTTTATTTCGGTAATGGCTGCACCTTTAGCCGCCAAAGGCATGAAAATAGGTGTATTAATGGGCACAGCCTACCTCTACACCAAAGAAGCAGTAAGTACTGGTGCCATATTAGATCAATTTCAGCAAGAAGCATTAAATGCAGGCGAAACGGTGCTGCTTGAAACTGCCCCTGGACACGAAACCCGGTGTTTAAATTCTGCTTTTGCTGATTTTTTTAATGAAGAAAAGCAAAAAATGCAGGCAGCAGGGCTGGATAAAAAAGAAATCTGGTCGAAACTCGAAACCCTGAATGTGGGTCGTTTGCGTATTGCAGCCAAAGGCATAGAAAGGCGCGGCGATGATCTGGTTAAAATTGATCAGGCCAGCCAAACCGATCTGGGTATGTATATGATTGGACAGGTGGCACCGATGCACAAAAATGTCATGTCGTTGCTTGAGCTTCATCAGAATGTTGCCGATCAAAACTATACGCATATTTTAAATGCAGCTTTGCCTGTTCCTCCAGAAAACAAATCACAAGCATTAGATGTAGCCATAGTGGGCATGGCTTGTATTTTCCCGGGTGCCAAAAACCTCGAAGAATACTGGCGCAACATTATTTTAGGTAAAGATTCGGTAACCGAAGTGCCAGATGAAAGATGGAATAAAGCACTTTATTATAATCCCGATTCAACCGCTGGCGATATGTCGCACTCCAAATGGGGTGGTTTTATTCCAACCATCGATTTTGATCCGCTCGAGTTCGGTATTCCGCCGCAATCGTTAGCGGCTATTGAACCTACACAACTGCTTAGTTTACTCGTGGCCAAACAGGCTCTGCAACATGCAGGCTACGCTGATGGCGGTATGGATAACGAAAACGTTTCGGTTATTATCGGTGCCGAAGGCGGAAACGATCTGGCCAACAGCTATAGTTTCAGGGGCTACTATAAACAGATTTTTGGCGAAATGCCTGCTGAAGTAGATGCAGCCCTACCTAAAACGACCGAAGATTCTTTCCCGGGTATTTTGGCAAACGTAATTTCGGGCAGGATTACCAACCGTTTAAACCTGGGTGGCAGAAATTATACGGTTGATGCGGCCTGTGCTTCTTCGCTTGCTGCAATTGACCTGGCTTGTCAGGAATTGTTTTTAGAAAAATCAGACATGGTTTTGGCTGGTGGCGCAGACCTGCACAATGGCATTAACGATTATCTGATGTTCTCGAGCACGCATGCCCTCTCTAAAAAAGGCCGCTGTGCCACTTTTGATACCGAAGCCGACGGCATTGCGCTGGGTGAAGGTATTGCAATGGTGGTGTTAAAAAGATATGAAGATGCCCTAAAAGATGGCGATACCATTTATTCGATCATTAAAGGTGTAGGTGGCTCGAGCGACGGAAAAAGCCTGGGCTTAACTGCTCCGCGTAAAAACGGGCAGGTAAATGCACTCGAAAGGGCTTACAGTCAGGCCGGAATTACGCCATCCTTACTGGGTTTGGTAGAAGCCCATGGCACCGGCACAGTAGTTGGCGATAAAACCGAAATCAGCGCGCTCACTGATATGCTTAACCAATCGGGCGCAACGGCTGGCCAAACACACCTGGGTTCTGTTAAAACACAAATTGGCCACACCAAATGTGCTGCCGGTATTGCGGGCTTAATTAAAACTTCGCTATCGGTTTACCATGGCATTAAGCCACCAACCATCAACCTCAAAACCCCAAATAGCATTTACAACGCCGCAACCAGTCCTTTTGCTTTCCATACCGAAGCCGGTTTGTGGATGGAAGAAAAACGTTATGCGGGAGTAAGTGCCTTCGGTTTTGGCGGCACCAATTTCCATGCGGTGTTGGAAAGCGGCAAAAATACCACCGGCGAACATTCCATTTTAAAATCATGGCCTTCGGAGCTTTTCGTTTTCAGAGGCGAAACTTATGATGAAGCCAAAAACCGCATCATTCAGGTTAAAAATATATTGGAACTGAATGATCAGATCGAGCTGAAAGATATTGCTTTTAGCCTGGCAACTGCCGATAACAAACCAGTTCAACTGAGTATTGTAGCCAACCATGCCGAAGACCTGGTGATGAAAATCGACCTCGTTTTATCGGGTGTAGAAAGTAAAGACACCTACCTCACCAAAAAACAGGATGGTAAAGTAGCTTTTATGTTTCCGGGACAAGGCAGTCAGCGTGTAAACATGGCCAGAGATCTTTTTGTGGTTTTCCCGCAAATGAGAAAACTACTAAAAGATTATCCTGAATACGAGAAAATTCTCTTCCCGAATACGGTTTTTACAGAGGCTGAAGCAAAAGCACAGAAAGAACGCATTAAACATACCCGCATGGCGCAACCCCTGCTTGGTATTGTCGATCTGGCTATTGCCAACTTCCTCAAATCGCTGGGTATTGTACCCGATATGGTTGCCGGCCACAGTTATGGCGAGCTGCCTGCGCTTTGTTTCGCTGGTGCTTTTGATGAAAAAGAGCTGGTGCATTTAAGTACCGAAAGGGCGCTCGCTATTTTAAATGCGGTAGAAAACGGCGATCCGGGCACTATGCTGGCTGTAAGCGCTAAACCCGAAGATTTGAAGCAACTCATCGGCGATATTAAAGAAATTTATCCGGTAAACTTCAATGCCCCCACCCAATGCGTTATTGCGGGCAGTACCGCTGCTATCGGGCAACTCTCAGCTGCGTTAAAAGAAGCTAAGGTTTCTTTCCGCCCGCTGGAGGTAGCCTGTGCATTTCATAGTCCGCTAGTGGCTAAATCTAAAACACTTTATCAGAATGTGCTCGCAGAGGTAAGTTTCAGCAACCTGCACACGCCGGTATGGTCTAACACCACTTCAAAAGCTTACCCAACAGAAGCTGCAGCCATTAAAGAACGTTTAACCGATCATTTAATCCAGCCTGTTCTTTTTGTAGATGAATTAAGGGATATGTATGCCGAAGGTGCCCGCATTTTTATTGAGGTTGGCCCGGGCAAAGTGTTAAGTGGTTTAACCAAAGCCTGCATTGGCCAGGATGAAGTGATATTACACGCCGAAGATCAGGGACAAAACAAATTAAGCCATCTTTTGGGTACACTGGCTGGCTACATGGCTACAGGTCGCGAAATATTACTTGAAAAACTTTTTGAAGGCCGTGAGGCTAAACTGATAAAAATCGATGAGCCTGCATTATACAAAAAAAGCCCGGCCATTTGGCAGGTAAACGGCCAGCATGCTGTCCCATCAACCGGCAAGCTTCCTGCTTACGGTGCATCTCCTATAACTAAACCGATTATCCTTATGAATAACACTTCTACCCCAACTGAAAATCAACAGGCTTTTGGTTCAGCCAAAGACCTGATGATGCAGGAATACCTGCAAAGCATGAAAGCGCTGATCCAGGCGCAACGTGATGTAATGCTTTCCTTTTTAGGTCAGGCACCAGCCCTGCCACAAACCCAATACCAACAACCATTAAATACTTATCAGGCACCACAACCTATCCGTATTGAAGCGATTCCGGTGGCGGAGCAAATAATACAACCCGCTCAAAACCTTCAGGCAGTTGTCCCGGTAGCGGAGCAAAAAGACCTGAAACTGGTGCTTTTACAGATTGTAAGCGATAAAACCGGTTATCCGCAAGAAATGCTGGGCATGGAAATGGATCTGGAAGCCGATTTGAGCATCGATTCGATTAAACGGGTAGAAATTATTGGTGCCCTGCGTACCGAACTCGGTGGTTTTGCCCAGCTCAACCTACCCGAAGATAAAATTATGGAGCAACTGGCCGGGCTGAAAACCTTAAGCAGTTTAGTGAACTGGATTACAGAAAATTCGCAGGCTAAAACCATTGCGCCCTCAGCTCCACAACCTGTACAGGCAGTTAACTCCACTGAACCGGCTAAGCTTTCCTTAAATCAGTTAACCTCGGTTATTTTAGATATTGTAAGCGAAAAAACCGGTTACCCTAAAGAAATGTTGGGCATGGATTTAGACCTTGAGGCTGATTTAAGTATCGATTCGATTAAAAGGATGGAGATTATTGCTTCGCTAAAAGAAAAAATTGGTTTTGGCAGTGCAGGCGAACAAGCTGATGATTTAACCGAAAAGCTGGCCGCCATAAAAACCTTAAACAGTCTGATAAACTGGATTGCCGATGTAGAAGCTGAAAGTTCGGAGGTACTTGTTGAAGCAAAAAAGCTTATTGAGGAGAGCATCGACGATCAAACCGTTAAAGAAAAATTATCGCGTTTGAGATTTGAGCTAACTCCTGCGGCCTTAACTGTTACCGAAGCTGCCATTTTAAAGGGACAACGTTTTGCCTTAACTGATGATGGTGGCGGACAGGCAATCAAAATCAAAAAGCTTTTAGAAAAACATGGCGCTATTGCTGACCTCGTTAATTTTGAAGCCTCATTAGATGGCTATCAGGGCCTCATCATCATGAACATGTTCGAAGCGCAAAAAAAATCGGGCATCCTGGATCATTTTGAAACCATTAAAAAACTGAATTTTGAGACGGTTAAATGGGTATATCTGATTGCTGATACCAAACGCTATTTTAACGATCAGTCGGATATTTCTTTCTTAAGGAATTATCAGGGCTATTCGGGTTTCTTTAAAAGCCTCGACCGTGAATACGAGCACACCAAATGCCGTTTCATCAGTTTGGAAACCAAAATGTCGGCCGACGAAATTGCGAACGTAGCGTTGAACGAAATTTTGAATCCTGATAAGCCTTCGGAGATTATCTACAACGACCACAAACGTCACATCATGGAGCTGATTCCTACGCAGCTAAGCACCGAAACAGATGCACACATCCATTTGGATAAAAACGCTGTGGTTCTGGTATTGGGTGGTGCCCAAGGTATTACCGCCGAACTGATGATCCATTTTGCTAAAGATTATCCTTGTAAATACATCCTGGTTGGCCGTTCCGCAAGTCCGGTAGGCTTAGCCAACGAAGCTACTGCGGGCTTTAAAACCAAAGATGAAATTAAAAAATACCTGATTACACAGGGCGAGATTAAAAAACCGGCCGAAATTGAACAGGAAACCAATCGTTTATATAAAAACAATCAGATTTTACGCTGCATCGCTATGCTCGAAGAAGGTGGCTCGACAGTAGTTTACGAATCGTTAGACCTGAAAGATGAAGATGCCCTAACCCGCTTAATCAATCAGGTTTACGATGAACATGGCCGCATAGATGGTGTAGTGCATGGTGCAGGTTTACTCGAAGATAAGCTCTTCCACAGTAAAACATCCGAATCATTTGGCCGTGTTTTCGACACCAAGGTAACGCCGTTACGTGTACTGGCCGAACAATTAAGGCCGGAAACGCAGTTTGTAATCCTTTTCTCGAGTATCGCTTCGGTTTACGGAAACCGCGGACAAACCGATTATGCCGCTGCCAATAGTGTGATGGATAAGTACGCCTGGGCCCTGAAACAAAAAATACAAGGCAAGGTGATGGCCATTAACTGGGGACCCTGGAAAGGTGCCGGAATGGTATCGCCAACGCTGGAAAAAGAATATCAGCGCAGAGGCATCGCCCTTATTCCTTTGCAGGATGGTATGGAAACTTTCCTAAACGAGCTGAAATACGGTAAAGAAAGTCAGGTATTAATTATGGCTGGCAATACCTGGACTTAAAAATGGCTCAACTCTACAGCAATATGAAAAAAAGTGATGTAGCCATTATCGGGATGTCGTGCATTTTTCCAGGTGCAAAGGATCTGCAAACCTTTTGGGAAAATATTCTCCATAAGGTAGATTCGACGCAGGAAGTGCCGGCCGACCGCATTGACCCCGTTCATTTTGGAAAATCGGTAACTGGTGTCGATCGTTTTTACTGTAACCGTGGTGGTTTTATTCCCGATTATCAGTTCGATCCCCAGCGCTTTGGCATTTTGCCTTTGGCTGTTGAAGGTACCGAGCCCGATCACCTGCTTACTTTAGACCTGGTTCATCGGGCACTGGAAGATGCGGGCGTATTTGAAAAAAAATATACCCTCGATAAAACCGGAATCATTATCGGCAAGGGCAATTATGTAGGTCCCGGGGCAACCCGCGCTATAGAAATTGTGCGCACCGGTGAGCAGATTTCGAGCATATTGAAAGACCTGATGCCTCAGCTTACCGAAGCCGAGATTGAAAAGGTAAAACACGAATTTCAATTGCGTAAAGGCCGCTTCAGTGCCGATACCGCCATGGGATTAATTCCTAACCTGGTAGCTTCATTAGTGGCCAACCGGCTTAATCTGGGCGGTCTGGCCTTTACTTTAGATGCAGCCTGTGCCAGTTCACTTATCGCAGTTGATCATGCCGTGCAGGAACTAAACAGCGGCCGTTGCAACATGGTCATTGCCGGCGGTGTACATTTGGGCCAAAATGCTGCTTTCTGGAGTATATTTTCACAATTAGGCGCCCTATCCAAACAGGCTAAAATCAAACCTTTTGATCAAAGTGCTGATGGATTAATTATAGGTGAAGGTTGCGGATTTGTGGTACTAAAACGCCTCGAAGATGCCATCCGCGATCAGGATAAAATTTATTCGGTAATTAAAGGGGTAGGCATTAGTAGCGATGGCAGTGGCACCAGTGTGATGAGCCCATCGGTTAAAGGTCAGCTAAAAGCGGTTACCGAGGCCTGGGAAAATGCCGGACTAGAATACCGCAACATTGGCTATCTGGAAGCCCATGGCACAGGCACACCTCTTGGCGATAAAACCGAAGTAGAAACCTTAAAACAGTTTTTTGGTACCGATACTGATCTTCCCAAAGCCGGCATAGGCTCGGTTAAATCAAATATTGGTCATGCTATGCCCGCAGCAGGGATTGCCGGATTAATTAAATCGAGTTTAGCCTTATATCATGGCATTATTCCGCCAACTCTGCACTGCGATGAACCTTTAGCTCAACTGGCAGAAACGCGCTTTTCTGCGGTTCAAAATGCAACCGACTGGGATCAATCGGGCTTACCCAAACTGGCTGCTGTAAATGCTTTTGGCTTTGGTGGCATTAATGCCCATGTTGTTTTAAGTGCTTTCGATACACCAAAAAAAGATGAAGTGTTGGTGCTGGCCAGGCCAAGTCACCAGGCTTTAATTGCTTCGCTCGAAAATCAGGATTTCATTAGCGGTACCGGAAATTTCCGCCTGGTCGTATTTAACCCAAGCCCTGAGCGTTTGGCCAAAGCCTTAAAAATAGTAACTAAAAACTCACCCTGGCGCAACAAACAGGATATCTGGTACACCAATGCGCCTTTGTTGGCCAATAACGGCAAAATTGCCTTCGTTTTCCCCGGTTTAGATGGCCTTGCCGGTGGAGAATTTAAATCGGTAGCACGATATTTTAATATCACAACCGACGAAAATGAAACAAGCGATGGTTTGCTCAGCGAAGCGCTCAAAATACTCAACAAAAGCAGTGTACTCGATCAGGCTTTGAAACAATTGGGGGTTAAACCCGATATGAATGCCGGGCACAGCCTTGGCGAATGGCTGGCTGCACGCTCATCAGAACTGGCCGAAGAAAGCTCGGTAATGAACTTACTGAGCGTACTCAACCCCGAGACTTTCGAGTTGAAAGATTCGCGTTTTATTGCAGTAGGCACTGGTTTAGAGGCTTTGCAACCCATTTTAAATACGATTGATAATTTATACCTTTCTAACGATAACTGCCCGCAACAGGTTATTTTATGCGGGAGTAAAACTGCGCTTGATGAACTGGTTCCGATTTTAAAGGCTAAGCAAATCTTTCACCAGATTCTGCCTTTCCAATCGGGTTTCCATTCCCCTTTTGTGGCTGATAAACTGGAATTGATTTTAGCTGGCATGCAGGATATGCAATTCCGCAAAACCACCACGCCGCTATGGTCGGCAACTACGCTCGAAACCTATCCCGAAGGTTTTCAGGCCATCCGTCAGCTCAGTGCAGAGCACCTGATTAAACCCGTTCGTTTCCGCGAACTTACCGAAAAGCTATACGAAGAAGGTGCGCGTGTATTTATACAAATAGGTTCTGGTGGCTTAGTCGGTTTTATTGATGATACATTAAAAGGAAAGGATTTTAGCGCCGTTAGTGCCAATGTGCCCATCCGCTCAGGCATTACGCAATTGCAACGCGTATTGGCAGCACTTTTTATAGAAGGAAAAACCATTGAATCGGCCTTTTTAGGGCAAATTAAATCTGCTCCGCCACAAAAAAATAAAGGTATTAAGCTCGAACTGGGGTCTCCCATTATCCATAACCTGCAAACACTTAAAGGCTTAACCATTAAACAAGCTCAGCCTGCACAACCTAAAACTGTTGTAGAAGCTAAACATCCGGTTTTACAAGCCTTTAATGAGAATGTTTTGGAAATGATTAATATGCAAAGCGAAATGCTCGAACTTTTCGAAAATACAGCCTTGCAAGTCGATCAACCTGCCCAATGGCTACCACCTGCTCCGATGCAAGCTGAAAGGAAATCTTTTAGTCAAACGCTTGATGTGAGCCTGGATAACTCTCCCTACCTGATCGATCACTCGCTATTGAGGCAACCCAAAGGTTGGCCAACTGTTGAAGATATGGACCCGGTAATTCCGATGACGATGATTTTTGAAGTCTTTGCCGAAATCGCCAATGCGCAATCGCCGGCAGAAAAAGTACAGAAAATCATGAACATGCGCGTTTTTCAGTGGATGAATGTGGTTAAACCTTTCCGCGAAACCGTAACCGGCGAATGGAAAGATGCCGGACGGGTTTACCTGAATCTGGAACGTTTTGCCAACGCTGAAGTTCAACTGGCAAGGCAGCTCAACCAGGCGCCCAACCGTAATTTCGACATCGGCCAAAAACTGGATATCGACCGCACTACTGAACAGATTTACGATGCACACATGTTTCATGGCCCCCTTTATCAGGGTATTAAAAAACTAGTAGCTGTTGGCGAAAAAGGCATAACCGGAATTATCGAAGCTGCAGGCGGCAAAGGTTCATTGCTCGATAATGCCGGACAATTGTTTGGCTTATGGCTGCAACTCACCTTAGCAAAAGACCGGATTGCTTTCCCTGTTAAAATCCAGGAAATAGAATTTTTCGGCGACATGGCCGATCAGCAGGGCACATTCGAATGTACCTGTGTATTAACCGAGCTGAACGACGAATTTGCTACGGCCGATATCGTAATGAAAAGAAATGGCCTTAGCTGGCTCATCATTACCGGCTGGCAAAACCGTCGACTGGAAATAGACGAACCGCTTTGGAATGTTTCCATGTCGCCACTGCACAACCGTTTATCAACAGAGGTAGCGCCCGGGGTTTTCCTCTTTGGCAATGCTTATTCGAGGGTAGTATCCTGGGATTTTATCCTGAAAAGGTACTTTAACCAAACCGAGAAAAAACACCACCACAACCTTTTGCCCAATAAGCGCAGGACCTGGATGATTAGCCGGGTGGCAGCTAAAGATGCCGTTCGGAATTTACTGAACACACAGAAAAATCAGGCGTGTTATCCGATCACTTTCGAAGTTTATGCTGATGAACACCGCAAACCTTATGTTAAAGGCGGTTTAACCAATGGCATTGAAATTTCTATTGCCCATAAAGGAACTGATGCTGTGGGCATTGCCCGGCTAGATAGCCCCGTGGGTATCGATATCGAAAACATTGAAGAACGCAGTCCGGGCTTTTTCGATCTGGTTTTTAACGATCATGAAATGGCTTTACTGGCCGACCGGGATAAAACAGAATGGGCCACCCGTTTCTGGGTAGCCAAAGAAGCTTACGGCAAATACCTGGGCAAAGGCCTGCAGGGCAACCCCAAAGCCTATACCGTTGAAGCGGTAAATGGCGAAGAATTAACCATCAATAACATTACCATTAAAACAATCAAACATAAAAACTATATCATCGGATGGACACTATAACTACAAAAATGAGCCGCGAAGAGATTTTTGATCTCATGAAAAAATTTATCACCGAAGTAATCGGCGAAGAATTTGTTGAAGAAATGGATATCAGTCCCGAAAGTTCCTTTACCAAAGATCTGGAGATGGACAGCATCGAAATTGTATCCTTCTCAGAAAAAATCAAAGCGCATTTTGGCGAACAGATCGATTTTACTGGCTGGTTATCGGCAATGGATTTAGACCAGCTAATTAACTTAAACCTGGGCATGATCATTTCTTACATCGAAGAATGCCAATCCTAACTGTAAACGGCAAATCGGTTCACATTCAGGAGCTCAATAAAGGCGCTGCTGAAACCATCATCCTGGTTCACGGGATGTTCAGTAACCTGTCTGTCTATTACTTTAACATTGCCCCCCTGCTGGCCACTCAATTTCACGTAGTGCTGTACGATTTAAAAAGTCACGGTATGAGCGAAAAAGTTTTGGATGGCTACGACCTGGAAAGTATGACTAGCGACCTGCTGCACTTAATGGAGGCGCTTGAGCTTAAAAAAGTGCATTTGGGCGGCTATAGTTTTGGTGGGTTAATTGCCTTAAAAATGGCTATCCGCTTTCCCGAACACATCCACAAACTGGCAATTATAGAAGCACCCGATCCCAATGATGATAAAACCAGGGGGATTATTGACGAGTATAGCCGCGAATTTCTGGAGCATTACGTGGAAAATTTTACAGATACCACCAAAGTGAAAATGGGTAAAAGGCAGATGGAACGCAACCACCGTATGTATGAGTACCTGTTTTACCAGACTTCGATCAAAGCCGACATGGAACTGGAAAAAGGCTTTTTTGGCAGCGTAGCGATCGAGAAAATCGATCAGCCAACTTTATTGCTTTATGGTACCGATTCTAACTGCCTCAATGCGGGTAAGCAACTGGAAGGCTTAATCAATCAGGCTTCATTAATTGCAGTTCCGGGCGATCACAATATCCCAATTCAGGAACCTTTGGTTATTGCCGAAGCCCTGTTCAATTTTTTCAAGGAAACACCTAATTAAACACCAATGGCAAAATTCGTATTCGTTGTTCCTCCCCTAACTGGTCACATCAACCCAACTTTGAGTATGGGCGCGGCCTTGCTCGAAAGAGGTCACCGTGTAGCCTGGATTACTTTAGACCAATCTTTAGGCGCTAAACTTCCCCCTGGCGGCGAATTGCTCGCTATCCGCTACGACCAAAACGATCAGCAGAAAAAAGATTCTGAAAAGTACCTCGATATCATTACTAAAAAAATCGTGTACGGCATTGATAGCATCAAATTCCTTTACGAAGAAGTGCTCATTCCGCTCAACAGGCACAGTTACGAAGGCATTGCCAGCCTGCTCGATCAGTATCAGCCCGATTTGGTGATTACCGATCACCAAATGTTTGCCGGAGCCATTGCCGCTACCAATAAAAATTACCCTTATGTAACCTCAGTTACGGCGCCGGCAGCCATTAAAGTAATGGATGAGCTGCCTAAAGTGCACGAATGGGAAGTAAACCAGATTGTGGCGCTGCAAAAAGAATTCGGTATAAACGAAGCAGGTTCTATTGCCTGTTCTACTTTGGCAACGCTGGTATTTACTTCGAAAGCATTTTTTGGCGAAATGGAACTGGCTGAACATTTCAAATTCATTGGCCCCGTTTTTAACCGCCGTAAAACTGTTGTTCCGTTCAATTGGGATGCCTTTAACGACATTAAACAACCTAAAATACTGGTAAGTATTGGTACTACTTTCGATCACGAGCACAAGAAAAATTTCTTTACCAAAGTAATCGAAGCCTTTGCAGCTGAAAATCTGCATGTAGTAGTGGTATCCGATCCGGCTTTATTCGAAAGCTGGCCGGCTAACTTCACTGTACAACGCGAAGTGCCCCAGTTGGATCTCCTGCCACATCTCGATGCAGTGGTTTGTCATGGCGGACACAATACCGTTTGCGAAACTTTAATGCACGGCCTGCCCATGGTGGTAATTCCAATCGCTTACGACCAGAGTCATGTTGCCGGACGGGTTTTCAGGGTTGGAGCTGGTGAGCGGCTCAATTTTAACCGTTTTAAAGCCGGTCACCTTAAAGAAGCCGTAAACAAAGTAATGCAAGACGGCAGCTACAAAATGGCTGCCGAAGAGATTAAACAATCTTTTACCGATGCCGGCGGAACAGCAAGTGCTGCCGATTTATTGGAGACATTAACTCATAAAACCTCAACCGTACTCATCAGCTAATATCCTATGTCAAAATTCCTTTTCGTTGTCCCCCCGTTTTTCGGACACATTAGTCCCACCCTTAGTATTGGCGCAAGTTTACTGGCCCGTGGCCACCAAGTAAAATGGCTGGGCATAACCCCGCTGGCACAAACACACCTGCCTGAAGGTGGCGAATTTATTTACCCCGAAGCAGACCTGGCTGAATATCAGCACGAAATACAACGCATTTTAAAACGTCAGGACGATGGCCCGGCCTGTTCAGGCCCCGAGGTGATGAAACTCTCCCTCGAAGAAACCTACGTACCTTTTGCCAAAATGATGATGAAAGGCCTCAACAATTTTGTGGACGAATGGAAACCAGACGTAATCATTAACGACTGTATTACTTTTGCAGGAGCATTGTGTGCACACTTAAAAGGCATTCCATCAGTTACCACTACGCCTGTACCACCTGATGTAATGGGCGATACCGCCAGCAGTGCACCTAAAATATTCGAATGGCAGCAAAACCTGATTAAAGGTCTACAAAGAGAAGTGGGCATTTACAGTGATGACATCCACATCCATTCGCACCAATTGAACATGGTTTTTACCTCTCAAACCTTTGCTGGTTTTGAAGAAAAGCCACCTCACATGCATTTTGTGGGCCCGGTTAAAGGCAGACCTAATTTGGCACCATTTGATTGGGAACGTTTAAAACAGGCTACCACGCCTAAAATATTTGTTTCATTAGGCACTTTGCTGGTGGATATCCGCGCCGCATTTTTCCAGAAACTGATTACCGCTTTCGAAAACCAGCCGGTAACCATTGTAGCGGCAACCAATCCCGATATTTTTGAAAAATGGCCTGATAACTTTATTGTCAGTGGTTTTGTGCCGCAATCAGAACTGATGCCGTATATGGATGCTGTAATCTGCCATGGCGGCTTTAATACCGTAAATGATACATTCACCAATGGTTTGCCTATGCTGATTACGCCCATTGCATACGATCATTTCCACACGGCTAAATTAATAGAACAGGCTGGTTGTGGGGTAAGCATCCGCTATAAACGTTTGCGTACTGATGAACTGCGTAACACCGTTTTCGAGCTCTTAGAAAACCCGAAATACCGCAATGCCGCTCAAAAAATAAGACAAACCTTTATAGATGCCGGAGGTAACGATAAGGCAGTTCAATTGTTAGAAGACTTTGCAAAAACAACAACGTTAGAAACGGTTTAATAAACCCCACCCGGGATCGTCATGCTGAATTCATTTCAGCATCTCTCGTATTATTGAGGCCCTGAAATAAATTCAGGGTGACGATCAACTTTATAACACTATCCAAAATGAAAAGAAAACTCTTATTTGGCGAAAGAATGTTGTACGGGGATGGCACAAGCCCCTTTAACATTGTGATACCTTTCAAAATAAAGGGAAACATAAACGAAGTCGATTTAAAATATGCCTTATTCAGGGTGCAGAAAAAACACCCCTGGTTATCGGCAGCCATACGTTTTGACGAGGATAAAAAACCCTGGTTTGTAACCAACCGTACCGAAAATTTTAAGGTACCGGTAAGGATAGTTGAACGCTTCAACGATCAAACCTGGGAGCAGGAATCGACTCAGGAATGGAAAACGCTTTTCGATGCTACTATAGCGCCGCTTTTCCGTGTGGTTTGGGTTAAAGGCAATCAGGTTTCCGAATTTCTGCTCGTTTTTCACCACTGTTTATGCGATGGTACTGCAGCCCTATCTATTTTAACCGAGCTGCTACAATTGTTAGATGATCCTGATAGTCATATCGGTACCGAAATCCCAATTATGGGGATTGAAGATGTGATCCCTAAAAAGGTGTTAAGCAGTTATCGCACCCGCGCTAAAAACGGATTGATTGGTAAAATGGCTACACTTGCACTTTGGATGATCCCCGTTAAAAAAGTAGCTGTAGCACGGAAAAGGGATTTTATGCTTCGCTGGAAATTTGATGAGGAACTGACCAGCCAGATTGTACAATTCTGCAAGATCAACCAGTTTACTGTAAATACCCTGCTTAGCGCAGCAGTATTAATGGCCTTTAAAAACATACGCAAAGAAAAGGCTTTTAATAAAATATCGCTCCCGGTCGATATCCGGAACTTTAACCCCATTATTAAAAAAGACAACATTTTTGCTTTCGGACTGATGATTGTACTTTCCCTTTTTCCGGGTAAGGATTTTTTAAGCCAGGTAAAGGCCTTACAGGCTGAAGTAAATACAAAATCGGCAAAACTCAATCCTTACAGCTTAATGATGATGATGGAAGCTTGTCATCCAGCCTTGAAAAACTTTACCAACTTGTTAAAGTATGGCAAATCGAGCAACGACTGTATGTTTTCGAACCTCGGCCGTATCGCTATTGAACACCAGTATCAACATTTCGAAGTAGAAAGCATTTTTAGTCCGTCGGTAATGGGGCCTTTGGGCAATACCACCACCATGATTGTGTCTACCTACCGCAATCAGATGGATTTCACTTTTGTGGCCAGCGAAGGTTATGTTCCATTTGCAGAGGCTGAAGCGATCAAAGAGCAGGTGATATCCATCCTTAAGAACCAAATCTTACAACCCATTGAAATTTTAAGTGCAACCGCATGAAAAGGAGATTAATTTTAGGCGAAAGAATTATGCATGTTGATGCAAAGACACCCTTAAACTGTGTTTTTGGAGCTAAAGTAACTGGTAAAATCAGTGAAGGAAATCTGTACCTGGCACTATATAAAATACAGCAGAAACATCCGCTACTCCGTATGAACATTGATAACAGCGGTAAAGCACCATATTTTGTATTAAACGAAAATATAGGCAAAATTCCGGTAAGGGTTTCGGTACGTACATCCGATCAGGATTGGTTGCAGCAATCCAAAGTAGAGTGGTATAAGCTTTTTAACAATAATAACGAGCCGTTGGCCAGGGTCGTTTGGTTGCAAGGCGAAACCGAATCCGATTTACTTCTGGTGCTTCCGCATTGCATCTGCGATGGAACAACCATTTTAAATTTAATGCGCGAGCTGATGGCGCTGATTGATCAGCCCGAGCAAGATTTAATTCCTTATCCCTCTTTCACCTCGGTAAAAGAGCTGCTTCCTGATGATTTTAACACCACTAAAGCCAGCCATTTTAAAGGGAAAATTTTTGCTGCCCTGGGCCGCTTGTTTTTCTTTTTTAAATCTACTTCCTACCACAGCAGCGAGCAACTTAATTATGCCATTAACTGGAAAATGAATGCCGCAGATACCCAAGGCCTTTTGCAAAAGTGCAAAACCGAAAACACCTCTGTACATGCTGCAATTTGTGTAGCTTTTATGGAAGCTTTTAAACAGGTACAGGGCGATAAAGCGCATGGCAAGGTAATCTGCCCCGTCGATATCAGGCGTTTTGTACCGGCAATAAAAGAAGATACCATGTTTGCCTTTGCCCCCATTGCAGAGTTAAAAACCGATCAGCAAGAAAACCTGTTCTGGAGCAAAGCCCGCAAAATAAAAGCCGACTTGGAAGCCAAAATAGCCGAAATGAAAGTTTACGACCTTTTAAACATGAGTGAATATTTCCACTCCTCAGTAAATAAAATGATTGGCTTTTTAAAAACCACCAAAGGCACGCACGATATTACCCTGAGCAACATGGGACTTTTGAACATCCCTAAAACCTATCAGAATTTTAACATTGCGGCCATTTACAGTCCTACGGTTGCTTTTCCCTGGCGCAACGCAAACACTTTAGTGGTGAGCACATTTAACGGTGAAATGGATTTCTCTTTCATGTCTAACGAATCTTTTTTCAGGGAGTTTGATGCCTGGCAGGTAAAAGATAAGGCCATGAAACTGATTAATGAAAATTTAAACGCATTAGTCAATGTCTGATTTGGAATTAACTGAGCAAGTAAAAGTATCAAACTGGCACAAGTTTGTACGCAAAAACCTGTTGATACACCTTATTCCCAATACGGTGCTCAATACGATTGTGCCTTATTTTGCCTTTAAAACCCAAACTTCGGTGCATTTATTTAGTGGTGAGCAAAATTTAGCGCGGTTTTTACTGCCCATGTCTCTGCTGCTTCCCTTTATGATTACGCTCGATATTTTAAAAAAAATAAAAGAATTACAGCACGCAGATGCGATAAATTATAACATCGACGAAAAGATTACCGGCTACCCTTTTATTTTGAAAAAAGCGGGTTTAAATAGCCTGTATACCATAACCGTGGTATTCACTTTCATGCTGGCGCTGCATTTCTCTTTTCCTGCCAATCACGATTTCGGCGTAGCTCCATCTGCAATATGCGCCGGTTTATTGGCAGGGCTGTATTCCCTTACTTTTTTCTACCTCGCAATCAAAAGGTTTAAGGGGGATGCGGTTTGATCTCCTATCTGTCATTCTGAACGCAGTGAAGAATCTCTTCTTTTATTTAAAATTGTTTTGCCAAAATCCTACCATAGTCCTCGTTTGTAACGAGGATTATCGAGAAGTGCATTTGTAATGCACAGCAGGCAAGTAGCTTCAGCGATAAAATCGCTGAACTCATTCATCCCCGTTACAAACGGAGACGATGAAAAAAATAGGCTTAAACAAGGCTTATTCCAGCCAGATCATCTGTGTAAATGCGCCATTAGTGGCAATATCCCAGGCTTCTACCCTTACCCATTTACGGCCTTTTAAATTAACGGGCCATTTAAAATCCTTTTTACCAAAGGCCTGTGTGGTATTTAGGTTAATGCGGTTACGGTAAACTTTTTGTCCATCACCCGATACTATTTCTACAAAACTCATAGGAAATGTCCAGTTCAGCTGCATACTCACATTGGCCTTACCAGTCTGATCTAATTTTAAAGTTTCGCCTGCACCTTTTCCGTTAATGTTAAATGCCGGTATCAGCACTTCGCCCGAAGACACAAAGAACTTCCCGTTGCGCATTACATCTAAAACCGGCTGCCAGCCATCGGCATAATTGGGCACCTTATCCATTTGCAAATAATTCACATTCAAATGAGCATACATTTCATTTTGCTCAGTAATGGTAAAAATATCAGCTTCCGAAATCACGTGTTTTTTCAAGCCCCAGTTTGCCATATCGTCCATCAGGTTTAATACACGTTTACTCAGGGTAGGCAAAGAAAGATCGGCCGGAATGGCTTTCCAGGCAGCACCGAGGAATGTTTCCGATTTAAAAAAATCTTCATCCTTATATTTATCAGGATAACCGGTTGATGCTTTTGTGCGTGCATGAGCCGTCCAGGCCAAACCTTTCTCCTGTTCGAGTAGTTTCAGCATTTCAGTCTTATCGTTAATGCGGTAAACCTTTCCGTATTTCGGGTCGTTGGTTTCGAAAGGTTTATCATTATTTCTCGACATGATCCAGTAAACTGGCTTAGGGAAAAAAGCCAGCCAATGACCACCATAAAAATTATTGGCTTCTTCGCCCGGCAATAACAGGAAATTAGGATCAGATAACCTTTTGGTTTGGGTAAATAAAGCATTCAACTCTTTCAGGCGAATAGAATCAGGGCCTTTTGGGTGACCAGGCCCATGAAATTCGGCCAGTTTAACAATGTTTAAACCCGCTTTTTTAAGTACATCAACAAATTCAGGCTTTTCCGGAATGGCTTTACCACTCAACACCACATCAGAAATAAATTCGTTGTGAAAATGGCTGGCCATGGTTTTATAACCCGGCAATGCTGCATAGCTATCGTTATGGGTAAACTTTTTAACTGCCGTTAAAGCAGCATCGGCCTTGCCTGTGCTCAGTAAGCAGAAAAAATTTAGTCGTTGGGCAGTGTGTGGTGGCGCATTAAACCAGGGTACAAAACGTTTATCGCCCACAGGATCTTGTCTGATACCAATTCCAAAATCAGGGATCAGGTTTAAGTAGTTGCTCCCTTTCCAGGTAAATTTCAGATTAAAGGCTTCATCCAAAGGATAAAAATATTGGTGTGGGGCCGGGAAAAGCGCTAAACTCCCGCCATTATTTTCGCCTATTACGGTGCGGTATTTTACCTCCAGGTTTTTACTGGCATCAGTTTTAACACCTTTATCTCTCAGGATATTTCCTTTCACATCAGACCAGGCTACATTGGCCCAAACTTCCTTTTTATTCACCAAACCGGCATCGTATAAAATCGCAGTCGAATCTTTCGCAGTAGCAACTACCGCAGCAACATTAAACAACGGGCTCCCATTATACAAGGTAATTTCTAAAGCACCTTTAAAAGTTTCGGCACTTATTCCAGCTATTTTAACAATGGTTTGGGCTCCCTGAGTGTGCACACTCGCAGCCCCTTTTTCGAATTTTACGGCGTTGGTGGTGTAAGGCCGAGTGGGTACGCGATCAAAAAACACATCCCAGCCCCCACTCGAAGGGCTTAAAGTACGTTTACCTACTCTCAATACAAATGCCGGATCGAGATTAGCTGCAATTTCTTTTAAAGCACCCTTCTTGCCCAACTGCAAACTACTAAACAAAGGTTTGGCATTATCGAGGTTTAAAACCATTTTCCCAACAGCTCCCCCACCAACCGGCCAGGTTAAAACCAATTCTTTTTTGTTAGATGCAACAGTAGTTCCATTATTTTTAAATGCCTGAACACTTACTTGTCCTTTCGCAAAAAAAACTGAACAGCAGAAAGTAAGTAGCAGCGTAATGTTTTTCTTCATATTTGGTTAAACGTTTTAGTAATGTTAACGCAAGATAATAATTACATCCAAAAAATGGCTTTTTCATGTATTTTCGTTACATATTGTTCATTATTTCTTTTTTTATAAAATACTAACAACATTCCTTATCTTTCTCATAGAATTTACTAAACCAAACTAACTTGCATCCTATACTGATTAAAAACAACGTAAAAATCCTTGGCGAAGGCAGCCAGGTGATCATATTTGCCCATGGCTTTGGTTGCAACCAGAGCTCCTGGAAATTTATAGTTAATGAATTCCTCGAAGATTATAAGGTAGTACTGTTCGACTATGTAGGCTCGGGCGATTCGGATATGAGCCAGTACGATAAGCAGAAATACGCAACTTTAGAAGGATATGCTTGTGATGTAATCGATATTATTGAGGCGCTTGGATTAAAAGATGTAATTTTTATCGGCCACTCGGTAAGCAGCATGATTGGGATGATTGCCGCCCTGCAAAAACCCGCAGCCTTTAAAAAGCTAATATTCATCGGTCCTTCACCACGGTATTTAAACGACATGGATTATATCGGCGGATTTAATGCGGAAGATATCGAAACCATTTTCGAACATATTGCCGCAGATTATGCAGGCTGGAGTAAAGCAATTGCCGCTGTAGTAATGGATAAACCTTCGCAACCCGAACTTGTCGATTTTTTACAGGAATGCTTCGAATCTACCGAACCAAGTGTAGCTTTAGCCTTTGCAATGGCCACTTTTAAAACTGATTGCAGAGATAATTTAAAGAAATTAAAAATCCCTAGCCTGACTTTACAAAGTGCACGCGATATGATGGCTCCGCTAACGGCCGGCGAATATATCCATAAAAATACGCCCGATAATTTTTTGGTGGTAATGAAAGCAACAGGGCATTTTCCGCATATCAGCGAACCCGAAGAAACCATCAGGGAAATAAAAGATTTTATTGGCGACAAAAGATTCAGGTCGAACCCCGATCACCAATATGCATCTTAAACAATAGAAACAAAGCGTAAGCATGGGCTAATTTTAACTGGTTAAAAATGTCTGTGCTTCTTCTTTGGCCTTATTACAAATGGCAGCAACCAATTGAACCTGGTGTAGGAGTTGTGCTTTACTTAAATGATCCAATTCAATAGCATGCAAATGCGTGCTTACCTTAGCGCCGAGGCCCATAACATAAATAGTCGACAACATTTTATGGGCAACACTTTTAAGTTCGTCGTACCTGCCGGCAGCTAAATAGAAATCCAGCGCCTCCAGATCAGCCGAAATGATTTCGATAAATTTAGCCGTCATTTCCTGTTCATAATCCACATCACCCATACTCACCTCTTTCAGGTAAGTTAAATCAATCGCCTCATACCCTACCTCATTCGCCTTTGTTTGTTGCGGTAACGTTTCGTCATGCAAAAATTGAGTGAGTATACCCACTACTTCAATTTTAGAGATGGGTTTGGTAAAGCAGCCGCTTACACCTGCCTCAAAACATTGGCTTTGCAGCGCTTCGGCGTGGTGCGGGATAATGGCCACAACCGGAATATTTAAATCTAACTGCGCATATATTTTATGCACCAGGCTAAACCCACTGTTTTCAAGCAGTGCCAGATCAATCATGATGAGCTTAAAAGCACTTTCTGCCAGATTTTGCAGCGCCTCTGCTGCGTTTGTGCTTACTTTAAAACTAACATCGTATTCTTTAAGGCAATTCAATAAATCCCGTTGATCTGCTGATGCTTCCTGCAGTACTAAAACATCGATAGCGGCATGCTGAACCTGAGTTTTTTTACTACGCATTTTCCTGTTTTATAAAATTTGCATTCTTTTGTTCAACGTAGCGTTATAGGCATCAGATACCGGAACAAAACTTTTATGCATAATCAGGGTACTTCCCTCAATCGTATCTATCCGGCCTATATTGACAATGAACGAACGGTGTACACGGATAAAAGTTTTTGCAGGTAATTTTTCTTCAATTGATTTTAGCGACGAATAGATAGAATAGGCTTTCTCGTTCTGATATATCTTTACGTAATCGCCTTTGGCTTCCACATAATTTATTTCGTCAAGCTTTAAACGCCTGATTACGCCTGCATCCCGAATAAAAACAAAATCATCTTGTTTATTATCCAAAAACAGATTATTGAGGTCATATATCTCCTTTGCTTTATTAATCGCCATTATAAACCGGTCGGGGGTGATGGGTTTGGTAATGAAATCGACCACATTTAAATCGAATGCGACAGCAGCATAATCTTTCTTAGCACTAATGAATATGATTAGTGGCCTTGCATTACCCAACCCCTTAACGAGATCAATCCCCGATATGCCAGGCATCTCAATATCGAGCAATAATAAATCTATTTTATGAACAGCGAGATTACGGTAGGCTTCGGTGGCATTTTCGCAGGCTGCAACCAGCTTTAACGATTGCTCAGTCTGCAGTAAGTGGCTCACTGTGCGCCTGGCAAGTTCATGATCATCAACGATTAAACAGTTCATATTATCAGATTAGCGTCACGAATAAAACTAATCATAACCGATTTGAATAATTTTCACAAATAAATAATGAACAAAATGAATAAAATATATCTTTGCAAAGATCTGTCCCCTCTTTCGTCTCGTATATACGCCCGTTCGTCTAGGTTTTTTGCCTTTCTACCGCCTGGATATTGCCGAATACATCATCTGAATATAGTTTTGTTTAACATTTAACCCAATTCGTAAATCATAAAAAATAAAAAAATAAAATGAACACCATTAAAACAATTGCACTTTCAACGCTATCTCTCCTATCGGTTTACACAGCTAAAGCCCAAACATTTAAAGAACCTGTTGGCTATAAGCTTAAAAACGGAATGAGCATTATTATTTCTGAAAATGACAGATCGCCGAAGGCTTACTCTAGTTTTACTTTAGATGCGAAAGCTTTTGAAGGCAAAAAAGATGGTGTGGTTGAATTGTTAAATGCGGTATTGAACGAAAGCGTTGCCAAAAACGCCAATATTAGCTTTAAAGATAACAGCGGCAAACTGGCTACAAGCAATTCGGACCTTGAGCAAGACCTGTTAAAAATGGCTGCATTGATCCAAAATGCAACATTAGATCAAAAAACTTTCGATACTGCTAAAGCAAAACTAATTACCAGCTTAAAATTACAAGATTACGATTACGACCAAACCGTGAATGAAAAATCAATCAATGCCTTAACATTGGCAGATGTACAAAGCTTTTACAACCAGATTTCTCCTGAAAAAACCTTTTTAACCATTGCCGGCGATGTGCAATTAAGTACAGCCAAAGCTTCGGCAAAAAATGCTTTTGGCAGCTGGAACAAACACGCTGCAAGTGCATTAGCAAAATAAGTCGTCTAAAACAAGTATAAGTATGCCTCCTGGTTTATGCCAGGGGGCTTTTTTATGCAGTGGACAGAAACATTTATGCCAAACTGTTGTTTAAACTGAAAATTATCGCATGAAATTTAAACCCCTTGCTTTTATCATCAATATAGCCATTACCCTTGGCGTGGGTGCCCTAGGCGGTTGGGCCACTGCACAATCGGTTAAAACCTGGTACCCTACTTTAAATAAGCCCGGTTTTAATCCACCCAACTGGCTTTTTGCCCCGGTTTGGACCACGCTTTACATCCTTATTGGTATTGCCGCTTACCTGGTGTGGATAAAACGCGACCAGATTGCGCATTTTCCCCGAACGGTAGCCATTTATCTGATCCAGCTGATATTAAACCTCGCATGGTCGTTCATTTTCTTTTACCTGCACGAAATAGGTTTTGCCCTTGCCGAAATTATTTTATTGCTCATTGTTATTGTGATTAATGCAGTTACATTTTACAAAATAGATAAATGGGCAGGCCTTATTTTTATTCCCTATATCCTTTGGGTAAGTTTTGCATCATTTTTAACCTACAACATACTCATATTGAATTAATTTAAAAGAAAACCCTATTTTTAGGTGTGGTAACTTTTAGAAGATTTTTGCTGATACTTTTCGTACTGTGCTGTAACCAATTACGCGCGCAAAAGGTTGGTCTTGTTTTTAGTGGCGGCGGAGCCAAAGGCCTGGCGCACATTGGCACCTTAAAAGCACTAGAAGAAAACCATATCCCAATCGATTACATTACCGGTACTTCGATGGGTGGCATTGTGGGGGCCATGTATGCTTCGGGCTATAGCCCGGCACAAATAGAAGAAATTGCCCTGAGCAACGATTTTCAAAACTGGGTAAACGGGCGTTATACCAGCGATTACACTTTTTACTTTCAGAAAAGGGCGCAAAATGCATCAATGCTTACAGCCAAAGTAGCCATCGATACCGGTTTTCATTTTAGTTTCCGCTCTAACCTGATTAACGATATTCCTTTAAATTTTGCCTTTCTCGAATTGTTTTCACAAGCTTCGGCAGTTTCGAAAGATAATTTCGACAATCTTTTTGTGCCTTATCGTTGTATGGTTGCCGATGTCCTTTCGCAAAAAAGCATTACTGTGAGCAAAGGCAGTTTGGCCGAAGCGGTAAGGGCCACCATGACCGTGCCTATTATTTACCGCCCCATTAAATTAGATGGCAAATATGTGTTTGATGGTGGTTTATACAACAATTTTCCTGCTGATGTGATGGAAAGGGATTTTAAGCCCGATTTTGTAATCGGCGCCAATGTTTCGTCTAAAATCTACAACGAATACCCTAAAAATATCGACGACCGCTTAATGAACCGCTTTTTGGTGTACATGTTTCTGTCGAAATCAGATTCGACCATGATCGGCAAAAACGGCGTTTACATACAACCCAATTTAGCCGGTTATAGCGTAACCAATTTTGCGCCGGTAGCAGAACTGATAAAAAAAGGGTACGACGCCACCATGGCTGATATGCCGCGGATTAAAGCCTTAATTAGCCGCAGGGTAAATGATGAAGAACTGGCCCGGCGCCGTGAAAAATTCAATGTGCGTAAACCCGATCTAAAATTCAGCAATATTATCGTTTCAGGGGTAAACAGTCAGCAAAAAAAATATGTAGAACGGCTTTTTAAAAGCGATAAAGCTACCTTCGATTTAAAAGACATTAAACGGGGCTACTACAAATTGGTAGCCGATCAGACATTCGAAACCGTTTACCCCAAAATTTCTTACCAGCCGGCTACCGATAGTTATACTTTTGAAGTGGTAGCTCAGCCTAAAAAGAGCTTTAAGCTCGAGTTAGGGGGAAATATCTCTACCCGCCCCATCAGTAATGTTTTTCTGGGTGCCGAATACAACTACCTTAACCGCAAATCGTACACCTTTGGCACCAGTTTTTATTCGGGCCGCTTTTACGAATCGGTACAGGTTATCGGCCGGGTCGATTATCCAACCAAGCTACCCTTGTTTCTAGCCGGAGAGGTTACTTACAACCACTGGAATTTCTATAACACCAGTCAGATTTTTATCGAAAACCCACGGCCAATTTACATCGAACAATCTGACCGGAAAATTGATTTAATGATGGGTATGCCGCTCAATTACAACACCAAAATTGTGCTGCATTCTACTTTTATCAACAATAACGACAGGTATAGTCCTAACAATACTTTTGCAGTTGGCGATTTGTTAGATCAAACCACCTTTAACGGTTTCAGGGGATCGTTAAATTTCGAAAAAAACTCGCTTAACCGGAAACAGTATGCCACCAGCGGGCAAAGTTTCTCGCTCAGTTTTAATTACACCACAGGGCGCGAAAACTATAATCCGGGCAACATTCTCCGCAATACACCGGGTTTTGTTAAAATTCCCGGCAGCAGTCAGCTGCGCCATTGGGGAAGCATTAAACTAACCCAGGAAAATTATTTCCTTCACCTAAAAAAATACACACTCGGTTATATTGTTGAAGGGGTAATTTCAGATCAGCCTTTATTCAGCAACTATTACTCAACATTGCTGGTGGCGCCGGCATTTTATCCCCTGCAAGATAGCCGTTCTTTATTCCTGGATAAGTTCAGGGCCAAAACTTATGCTGCAGGTGGTATTAAAAATATTTACAATGTGAAAAAAAATCTTGATTTTAGGTTAGAAGGATATTTATTTTTACCCCATAAAGAATACGAGCTGAACGGTTTTCAGGATGTAGATTACGCAAAAGCCATTACAAAAGTGCGTTATGCGGGCACTGCGGGTTTGGTTTATCACTCTCCACTGGGGCCGGTAAGTTTAAGTTATAATTTATATAATGATGCAGTTAAAAGAAATGGTGTATTATTGCATATCGGTTATTTAATTTACAATAAACGTTCTATCGAATGAAACGAATCTTACTCTTGCTTACCTTATGTTTAATTGGTTTTTTCGGCCAGGCACAAACCGCTGCCATCAATAATTTTCTGGTTAAAGAAAACCTGCTCAAAAACAACAAGCTGGCCATTATAGCCGCCGATTCGCTCAACAATCCCAACGAAAACATTAATGGCACTTATACCTTTAGCGTAAGTGGTTTTACACAGGTTTTAAAGTTTAACGATGGTATAGCGGTATTGCCCTTACCTATTGATAAATCGACATTTGTATATATCAAACACCAAAACGATTCGGGCACCCACAGCAAACTCGTTTATGTGTTTAAAAAGGATAGCGATTTAAGCCCCTACGCCATTAGCAGCTTGTGGCTCTTCATTATTCCCATAGCGCTAATTATTATCGCCTTTGCGTTCCGCAAACTTATCATTTTTGTGGTTATCGCGTTTTTAGTATTTGTTTATTTTAACCATAGCAACGGCCTGAACATTTCTACCTTTTTCGAAAGTATTTTTGATGGTTTGAAGAACCTCATCTGATAAATTTGTACTGTCAGCTGTTACCAGTTGACAGTTATTTACAATCCCTCAAACATCAACGCTCACGCTTGTTTCTAACGGGCGTGTTAATAACCAGTCGTTTTTATCGTGCTGTTAGCTGTTACCAGCTGACAGTTATTTACAAGCCCTTAAACATCAATGCTCACGCTTGTTTCTAACGAGCGTGTTAATAACCAGTCGTTTTTATCGTACTGTCAGCTGTTGCTAGCTGACAGTTATTTACACCCCCTCAAACATCAACGCTCACGCTTGTTTCTAACGAGCGTGTTAATAACCAGTCGTTTCTAACGACTTTACACCACATTTGCATTTACTAATATTTTTAGTAAATTTACCGCTATGGAAAATCTTTTTTTAGTGTGTCTAGTTCCTCCGGTATCGGTTGTAGAAGATGTAGATGAGATCAGAAATTACATTTCGGATAAATTTAACGTACACGAATCGCTAAAACGGCCGGCACACATTACTTTGTATCCTCCGGTAAAACTATCCTCACAAGAAGCAGAAAGGAAATTTTTTAACGCGCTTGAAGCTGCTTCTTACCTTAAAGCCTTTAGTCAGGTGTTAAAAAACTTCAACGCTTTCCCTGAGCATACTTTTTATATCGATGTAGAACAAAATGAAGGTATCATGAACCTGGAGAAACAAATCAGAAAAGAATTATTGCCCTTAAAGCTGCTGAATAAAAGTACCGGAAACAAATTTAATCCACATTTAACATTAGCCTACAGAGATATTAAACCACCAGTTTATAAGGAGATTTTAACCGACTTTAAAGACCGGAAATTTAAACGCGAATTTCAGGTTTCTTACTTTTCGGTCTATAAACATATGGATAAAAGGTGGCAGCCTTATAAAGAATTCGCCTTTAAAAATGTTGCCGATAAACCTAAAATGCCAAGCCTGTTCGATTAATTAGAATGGCATACCAATCCCGAAATTGTATTGCAGGAAACGGTAAGTATCAGGTGCATGGGTTAAATTATAGGCATTTTTAAAATCCCGGGCACCCGATAAAAATTTACCAATAACCCATTGGTCCGATCCTGTAAATTGCGGGTCTTTGAGCTTTAAGCCAACATCAAACCTGAAAACAAAATACTGCACATCATAACGCAGGCCTACCCCGGTACCAATGGCAATTTGTTTAGCCAGTTTATTTAACCTAAAAATAGTCAATTCGTCCAGTTCCGGAACTCCGGCGCTGATCGACTCATTTTTACGAATACTCCATACGTTACCAGCATCTACAAATGCTGCGCCTTTTAAAGTAGCGCCAAAAAAGTTCCGGGCAACAGTAAAGCGGTATTCAAAATTCGTTTCAATCCGCATGGTACCCAACTGATCCAATCCAAAAAATGCCTTACGCAATTCATCGCTGGCAATTACCTCTCTGTTATAATTACCCGGGCCTAAAGTTCTGGCTTGCCAGGCCCTGATCCCGTTTGATCCTCCTGCGAAAAACTGCTTTTCGAAAGGAATGCCATTCAGCACAGAGTTACCATAAGCATAGGCTACACCGGTATTTAAACGGGCAATAAACTGCCGGTCTCCTCCAAGGTGCTTATACCAGCGGATATCTACCTCGGGACGCATATACTGATTAAATGGCAGCCCTAAAATTTTAGCGGGATTACCACCAGCCGGATCATGTTTAGTGCCTGATAAGCTGGATATTCCCTGCAATAGATTACCCGCAATATCCATTCCTGCTCTTAAATACACGAATGTACGGTACTGGTTTAGCTTATCGGCATTTAGCGTATAGGTATATTTCATTCCCAAGGTTAAATCCTTACGATTCAACAAGGTAGAATAATAAATATTATTAATTACAGTGGCAGAATCTACATTGGGATCAAGGTTACCAAAACGGTACTCAAAATTTAGAGGCGTAAATGAGTGCAGTTTCGATTTGGTTTCAAACCAATCGTAAGTAATCGAATTGATGAAGATCCTACGCACCGAAACATCTTTTTGCAGCGCATAAATATAACTGGTGGCAAAAGTAGTGTGCGGCATACCATTTCCACCCAAAACCGGATTATAGAACGGAATCATCAGCCTGGGTACCGAAATACTGGCACTGATGGAGAAATCGCGCTGATAAATATCGCTAAAAACCTTGGCTCCATTGCCAATCCGTGATTGCAAACCACCCTTTACCTGAAGTTCAAAACGCTCTGCCCCCCTGAAAATATTGTTATTGGTGTAAGTATTACCAATGGTAAAACCAACTGTTCCACCATTAAAAGGCACCTCTCCTTCCACCCTGTTGCTCATTACCTTTTGTGGAATAAGCTGAATCACCGTATTAATTTTATTGGAAGTACTGTCTCTCCTGAAATAATCGATCTTAACGTTTTTAAACACATTCAACTCGTACAAGCGATCGTAAGTGAGGTTTTCATTGCGGATATCGTAGAGTTCGCCCTGTTTAAGGAAATCGTACCGCACAATCGGGTTTCTTCTGTAGCGCTTAGAAAAATCAGTAAAAATAATCCCGTTTAGGGTATCCTTACTCAATTTATACCTTACCGAATCAGGAAAACCATCCGGATTTGGTGCAATAATCAGGTGTGTATAGCCAATATTAAACTGTTTGTGCTCACCTTTTTCAGGATCGGCTACATTTAAGTTTAAATCAATTTTATTGGTTTTAGAACTGGGTTCAGCTCCAAAAACATCGAAACTTACATAAGGTCTTAGGAAATAGAAGTAGCCGTTTTCTTTCATAATCCGGTAAATCTGCTCCCTTTCGTAGGTCAGCGAGTCCTCGTCGTACTGCATACCTTTATGCAAATGGGTCATTTTAGCTTTATTCGATTCGTAAAGGTTTCTGATATTGGCATTGGGTATAGAATCGCTAATGCTCTGGATCATATAAGCCGGACCAGGTTTGGCGCTGAATACAATTTCAGCTTTCTTATTGGCCACGTTAATGGCTGCGTTAACTTCGGCCTGGCGATAACCTTTACTTTTTAAAAATTTTTGAATCTGTGTTCTCGAAATTTCCACCAGCGTACTGTCCAGAATTGCGGGCGGCGAACCGAAAGGCTTAATGTCGTTGGTTTTATAGCGGCCATCTTTCGTATTGAACAAATTGTACAAGGGCACATTTATACTTAGCTTGGATGCTGGCCTGATATCTTTCTGAACATAATTGTAGGCCTGCTCTTCAAATTTGGCGTCAACGCTATCTATCCTTACCTTTTTAACGATGGATTGGTAATCGGGAATGTACTTCGTTGATGAACAGGCTTGAATTAAAAGAATAATAAATAGTAATATTGCAGTACTTTTCAGTTTAAAATTCATTAAGTATTGGTATGCTTTCAAAATCACAGATTAGTTTTATAAAGTCGTTACATCAAAAAAAGTACCGTAAAGAACATGGGTTATTTATTGTTGAAGGCATAAAATCCATTCAGGAATTTTTCCAGTCAAGTTACCACATTCATACTATATTTTATAACAGCGAACAATACAATTTGTTACCCAAATTACCCGCAAATATAAACTTATTTGAAGTAAACAACGCTGAATTAGACAAGATTAGTACGCTACAAACCCCGCAAGGTTTTTTAGCACTGGTTCATATCCCCCAAAACAAGACCTTAAACAGCAATGATTTAAAAAAGCAGTTTACTTTGGTTTTAGATGGCGTACAGGATCCCGGTAACATGGGCACCATTATCCGCACGGCCGATTGGTTTGGCTTTAAGCAAATCATCTGCTCAAAAGACTGTGTTGAAGTGTTTAACCCTAAAACCGTGCAGGCCACTATGGGTTCGCTGGCGAGGGTAAATATTTACGAAGAAGACCTACCTGCATTACTCGCCAATACTCCGGTGCCGGTTTTTGGTGCCTTGTTAGATGGCGAATCGATTTACCATACCCAATGGGGTAACGAAGGGTTAATTATTTTGGGTAATGAAGGCAAAGGAATATCGGCAGAAGTGATTCAAAAAATAACCAAACCGGTAACCATACCGCGTGTTGGCGAAGCAGAATCGTTAAATGTTGCTGTAAGTGCTGCAATCTTTTGTGCTGAATTAGTGCGAGTTCGCAATTAAATTGGATAATTATTGAGATAATATTTGCGGGCTAACTAATAATTGCTATTTTTGCAGCCTTGAATTTAAGGTCGAGTGGCCGAGTGGCTAGGCAGAGGTCTGCAAAACCTTCTACAGCGGTTCGAATCCGCTCTCGACCTCCATTTGTACAAATAAAATAATAAAAAGGTTATTACCATGGCAGTTACCAGATTAAAAAGAAAAGACAGAAGAAATAAAAATACAGCTCACCAAGAGGTAGCATTTTTAAAAAGAGCAACTAACATCGAGTTAGGAAGCCGTTCTGCACAACCTAAAAACGATCAATTAGCTAAAAACAATGCTGTTTTAGCTGCTTTGGCAAAATAGTTTTTAGAAATTAAAAAATTTAGAGCATCCTTCTGATCAAAGGATGCTTTTTTTGTGCCTTATATTTTTTTTGTGATTAGGTTGATTATGGAGGCCAGGCCGTAAAGAAGTTCGTCATTTCGACTGGAGCCGGCCGGTTCTTCAACGGTGGCGGAATGCCGGCCTGCGTCGGGCAGGCCTGCCCGTACAGGCGGGGAGAAATCTATTGAGACAGATTTAGCTTCGCTGAGCCTTCGGGTTCTCGACTACGTTGCACTCCGCTCGAAATGACGACCCCGGAAGGAGGCTGTCACTCATATTGATTTTTTTTACAATAAATTACACCTCGAAAGGACGATCCTCTAGGAGAAGTCCGTCATCAGTGCTCCCATATTCCTACTAAAAAGCTAGCCTAACTCCCCATGCATTCTATTCATAATCAAAAAATCTTAACTTTATAAAATCACCATTTTTATTGCACATGAATACCAACGAGATCTTTAAGCAGCTCCAATCACTCGCCGATGAGAAAGTACGCAAGCAGCACCTTAAAAACGGAGCACGTGAGAATCTTTATGGCGTAAAAATGGGCGATATCAGAACCCTGGCCAAAAAGATTAAAACCAACCATGCCCTGGCACTCGAACTTTGGGAAACGGGAAACATCGATGCACGCATGCTGGCCATTTTAATTCTTAAACCAAAAGAACTTTCTGCTACAGAAATTGAGAAAATGGTGGCATCAGAGCAATTTGCATGGGCAGCCGACTGGTTTTATAATTATGTAGTTAAAGAATACCCTGAAAAGGAACAATTCCGCGAAAAGTGGATGAACTCTGGCGATAAGATGCTGGCCCGTGCGGGATGGAGTTTAACCAGCGGCCGTATTGCCCGGGCACCGGAAGGGTTAGATATCCCTGCCCTACTGAACCGCATTGAAAGCGAAATGGCGAACGAAGCACCTGAAACTCAGTGGACAATGAACACTGCTTTAGCCCAGATTGGAATCAACCATCCAGCTTACCGCGAACGCGCTTTGGCAATAGGCGAAAAATTGGGCATTTACCGCGATTATCCGGTTTCTAAAGGTTGCACTTCTCCATTTGCCCCGATATGGATTAATGAAATGGTGAGCAGACAGAAGTAATAGCTTGCGAAAGGCTTAGCCTAATTCTTTAACGTTTACCAATGCTTTGCAGATGTTTTTAATCAAACCAGGTCCCTCGTAAATAAAACCGGTATACAACTGAACCAGGCTGGCGCCAGCATCCAGTTTCTCTTGTGCATCTTGAGCCGAATGAATACCACCTACCCCTATAATGGGGAAAGCTTTATTCGATTTTTCTGAAAGATAACGAATTACCTCAGTTGAGCGTTCTTTTACAGGCTTACCACTTAAACCGCCGGTTTCTCCTGCCAAAACTTTTTCAGTAGCCAAATTTTCGCGACTGATGGTCGTGTTGGTGGCAATAATACCAGCAATTTTGGTTTCAGCTACAATCTCGATAATATCATCCAATTGCGCATCGGTTAAATCGGGTGCAATTTTCAGTAATATCGGGCGTGAAACATTATTTTTAAGGTTACGCTGCTGTAAGGTATTGAGGATATTTTTTAAAGGTTCTTTTTCCTGCAACTCGCGCAGACCCGGTGTATTGGGCGAACTTACATTTACCACAAAATAATCTACCACATCAAAAAGCCTGTCGAAACACTTGATGTAATCGCTTACGGCATCTTCGTTAGGGGTAGCTTTGTTTTTACCAATGTTACCACCTACAACAATATCGGGATGTTTATCTTTTAGCAAGCGCAAACGCTCGGCCATTACATCTACTCCTTTGTTGTTAAAGCCCATACGGTTAATTAAAGCCTCATCGTTTGGCAAACGGAACATGCGCGGCTTATCGTTTCCGGGTTGTGGCATTGGGGTAACCGTACCTACCTCAATAAAACCGAAGCCCAGATTGCTCAATGCTTCTACGTATTCGCCATTTTTATCAAAACCTGCGGCTAAACCAACCGGATTTCTGAATTTTACACCAAAAACTTCTTTTTCGAGGCCTTTAATGTGTACATCGAAGCTGCTACGGATAATGGTTTTACCCAAAGGAAACTTATCGTTAAACCATTTTAACCGCTTTACTACAAAATAATGTACATTTTCGGGGTCAAACTTGAAGAATATTGGTTTAATTAAGCGATACATGCCACGAAGATAAGTAAAATATAAAAAAACGGAAAATGTAAAACATGTAAGATAGAAAGTGAGAAAATTTTCCTCCATTCCATATCTTACATATTCCACCTTACATTCTACTCAATTTAGTAGGCTGCTGTAAACTGCTCCTGGTGATGGGCATTGTTTTCAAGCTCATCAACAATTACAATGGCCAGATCTTCTACCGAAAGAATAGAGCGGCCAGCTTCGTTAAACACCGGACTGGTTTTACCTAAACGATATTTACCGGTACGGCCAGTGGTGATGCCGTGGTGCATCTCTATAGCCGGGCTAAAAAACAACCAATCCAATTCAGTTTCTTTTTTCAGTGTATTAAAATAATCTCTTACTGCAGTTGCACCCGGCTTATATTCGGCAGGGAAATTTGGTCCATCTACAATTTGGTGCCCATCAATTTGCAAGGTACCTGCCCCACCAATAAAGATGTAACGTTTAACCCCCGAAGCTTTAACCGCAGCCTGAATCGCCTCAGCACCTTTAACGGTATCGTTGTATAGGTTTGGGTTTGTCCAGCCGGCATTAAATGCGCTTACCACTGCATCAGCACCACTTAAAGCAGCCGCTAATTTTTCGGTATCCAGCACATCTACAGCTACCTTCGTTACTTTTTCATCCGAACTTTCAATTTTGTCCGTATCACGCGCAATGGCAATTACTTCATTTCCGCGATTTACCAATTCGTTTAGAATGGCTTTGCCTACAAATCCTGAGGCTCCTATTAATGCTACTTTCATATGATTAAGTGATTACACAGATTGGGGGATTACACTGATTTTGATAACCCAACACCTGCTTATTGTTTATTATTTTTTGTTCATTGGTCAATAGTCCCAAATTAATAGCCAGATCCAACTGAAAACTGTTTCCTTGTAAAATTGTAACATTTTTTATTACAGTTTAAATCAAATTTTTTTAGTCAAATCCCATACTAAAATCTTTTAATGTTTTTAACGAAAGATCTTTAATCAAGGCGTTTTCGGCATCATTGTATAATTGCTTTAACTGCTGGGTAATTTGTTTTCCTACCGGACAATCGGGATTGGGTTCGTTTTTGCTTTCACCCAGCAAACCTTTTTGTTTAACAGCTTTATACACCTCGCCCAGATTAATATCAGCCGGTCTTTTGGCCAAGGTAGAGCCACCACCCTTCCCTTCTTTACTTTGTACAAAACCGTGTTTATGCAAGTTGGCTAGTTCTTTACGCACCAAAACAGGGTTGCAGTTAATACTTCCGGCAATGTATTCAGAATTCAATAGCTGACCATTCACCTTATCTAGGAGCGTTAAAATGTGAAGCGATATGGAAAAATGGCTGCTATTCATACTGTAACTTTTATTATTACAGAACAAATGTATTAAAAAATATGACAAAACAAAAAATGTTAAATCTTTATTCCTAATTCATCTAAAACGTATCTTTGTAACTGAAACTCCCTTTATATTAATATCTTGAAAAAGTTCTTTAAAATCTTTGCCATAACGTTTGCTTCACTATTGGCACTTTTATTTATTATCCCTTATTTAATTCCACAAACTATTAATAAAGAGATTACCCAAATCATTAATAAAAATATAAAAGGTGAAGTAAAGTTTCAAAGTACCAATATTTCTTTTTTCAACCATTTCCCTTCGCTAACGTTAAACTTAAACGAGTTTTTACTGAAAGGGTCTGCTCCTTTTCAACAGGACACCTTGATTTATACCAAAAAACTGGCGCTGGGCATCAACCTGCTTTCTCTATTCTCTAAACAGGTTAAAATTGATGAGTTTTACCTCGATGATGCACGCATAAACATCCTTACCGATGAAAAAGGGCATGCCAACTATAATGTTTACGAGAGCAAAAAAGAAACTACTGCCCCGAAAGAAGAAAGTGCGACTGCCATAAAAATCGAGGGCATTTTCATCAACAACAGTAACCTTACCTATAGCGATAAATCTATCCCGATGGTTATCCGTACGCAAGGGCTTAACTATAGCGGGAAAGGCGATTTAAGCAATGCCATTTTTGATTTGAAGAGTAATCTTGCAATCGACCAAATGGATGTTTACTATGCCAATACGCCTTACTTGTTAAAGAAAAAGATAAACGCCAAACTCATTACCAAGGTAAACACCAACTCGCTGAATTTGATTTTTGACGAGAACAATCTGATGATCAACTCGCTGCCCATCCGTTTTGTGGGTCACTTTTCTTTTTTAAAGGATGGTTACGATATCGATTTCAGAACCAATGCAAAGGAAACCGATTTACAGAATATTTTTACGGCCTTACCTCCTGAAATTGCTGACAGGTTAGAAAAGACCAAAATTAAAGGTTATGCCGAAATTAATGCCTCGCTGATTGGAAAATACCTTGCAGCCACGCACAGCATGCCAACGCTTGCTTTTAACATGAAAGTACGCGATGGTAACATTTCCAACCCGAATGCACCTGAACCTATTAGCAACCTGTTTTTAAACCTTAAAACCAAGCTGCCTGGTCTTAATCCCGATAGTTTGCTGATTGATATGGATAGCCTTTATTTTAACGTAGGCAAGGATTATGTAGCTTCGGTTACCAAACTAAAAGGCTTATCGGCACCCGAAATTTACACCGATACCCGTTCCAATATCGATTTGGCCAAATGGGCCAAAGTGGTAAATATGGACGATCTACAATTGAAAGGTCGTCTGAACATCAACCTCAAAGCCGATGGTAAATACACCAAAAAAGTAGAACGCTCGGGCATGAGACAGGTGGATACTGTTATTGCCACTGTACCTAAATTTTCGTTAAAAGCGAGTCTGACTGGTGGTTATTTCAAATACCCTTCTTTGCCTGCTGCTATTGATAAAATTAACTTCAACATTAACGGTTCTAATACCGATGGCGATTATAAAAACACCAAACTGGCGATCGAAAATATCGATATCCAGGCGCTGAATAACTATATCAGGGGCTTTGCCAAACTGCAAACTGCCGAAAATATGCCGGTAGATATCCAGCTGAAATCGCTGATTAACTTTGCCGATATAAAAAGTATTTACCCGGTTAAGGGCTACGAGCTAAGCGGTATCATGAATATCGACTTGCAAAGTAAAGGGCCGTACAATAAAATCAAGAAGCTTTTTCCGGTTACAACAGCCAGCATAAAGCTCAATAACGGCCGGATTAAAACCCCAAATTTCGACCAGCCTTTAGAGCATATCGAGATCGATGCCGACCTGATTAATACCGACGGAACCTTAAAAAACTCCAAACTGAATATTAAGCCTATTGCTTTTCAAATGGCTGGCCAACCTTTCATGCTAAAGGCTGATGTGCATAACTTCGAAAATATTGCCTACAATGTTTCATCAAAAGGCACGGTTGATATCGGCAAAATGTACAAGCTTTTTGCCGTTAAGGGGTACCAGGTTAATGGAATTATCTTCGCTAATGTTTCCTTTAAAGGTTTACAGGCCGATGCTATGGCAGGCCGATATGCCAAACTGCAAAACAGCGGTTCCATGAGTATTAAAGATCTGAATATCCAGTCTGATTTATTCCCCAAAAGCTTTTTAATCAAAAACGGTGTATTTTCTTTCCGCCAGGATAAGATGAATTTTGATGAATTTAATGCCACTTATGGACAGTCTGATTTTAAACTGAATGGCAGCCTGAACAATGTAATTAACTATGTTTTAAACGACAAAGCAAAACTGGAAGGAAATTTCAAACTCAGCAGCAAGCAAATTTTGGCTGATGAATTTATGGTTTATTCAGATGGCGCTCCCAGCAATTCTACAGCTTCTAATGGTGTAATCTTGATTCCCGACAACCTGAATGTTACTTTTTCGGCCAACGCCAACGAGGTAAAATACAATGGTCTCAACATCAAAAATGCGAAAGGAACCATGCGCATCAACAATGGCGCACTAACCTTACAACAAACCGGTTTTAACATTGCCGGTGCACAGGTGGGTATGAATGCCTCGTACAAAAGCACAAGCCCGAAAAGTGGTTTGTTTGATTTTCATTTAACCGCCAAAGAATTTGATATTGCCCGGGCTTATAAAGAAATTAAGCTGTTCAGGGAAATGGCCAGCTCGGCCTCAAAAGTTAAAGGTATTGTGGGCTTAGATTACCAATTATCCGGTAAGCTTAACGACCAGATGTTTCCGGTCTTTCCATCGCTAAAAGGTGGCGGTGTATTGACTCTTAAAAAAGTAAGTTTAATGGGTTTCAAAATGATGAACGCCGTGAGTACAGCCACTAAAAGAGACAGCTTAACCAATCCCGATTTATCAGATGTACAGGTAAAATCGACCATCAAAAACAACATCATCATCATTGAACAGACCAAAATGAAAGTAGCTGGTTTCAGGCCGCGCTTTGAAGGTCAGGTAAGTTTTGACGGGCGTTTAAACTTAAGCGGACGTTTAGGCCTCCCTCCTTTTGGTTTATTTGGTATCCCACTGAGCATTACCGGCACACAGGAAAAACCAGTTGTTAAGCTGAAAAGGAATAAGGAAGGAAAATTGGAGGAAACTCCTGAAGGAAAATAAACTTATCATTGCTGTTGACTTTAGCCAACAGCAATGATCATTAATCCAACAAGTGGTTAATCTGCGCGTACTGTAAAAGCATAATGGTTTTACCATCCTTTATTTCGCCGGTGGCAATCATATTCAGCGCTTCATTAAAGCTGGTTTCTAATACTTCAATGTTTTCTTGCTCGTCATGATGCCCACCACCGTCGCTCACTTTCATATCCTTAGTGTATTCGGCAACAAAGAAATATAGTATTTCGGTTACCGATCCTGGCGACATATAAGCTTCGAATACCTTTTTAACATCTTTTATCTGATAGCCGGTTTCTTCCTCCGTCTCGCGCTTTATTGCCGTTTCAGGATTATCTTTATCTAACAAACCTGCACAGGTTTCGATCAGCATACCATCACTATTGCCGTTAATGTAGGTGGGTAAACGAAACTGCCGGGTTAAAATAACCGTTTGCTGCGCTTTGTTGTAAAGTAAAATCGTTGCACCGTTTCCCCTGTCATAGGCTTCGCGGTTCTGCGTTTCAATACTGCCATCTTTTTTACGGTACTCGAAAGTAATTTTGTTTAAGGTGTACCAATTATCCGATAGGATTTCTTTACTGATTATTTTAATGTTTTCGTTGTTCATAATTATTGGAGTAGCCCAAAAATACACTATAGTTGCTACGGGGCTTAAGCACTACGGTAATAAATATATCATATTTGTTGCTTGTTCAGAAGGCTCAATTCTACTGTGAACAAGTAAGCTTAAAGTCTCTTCATTTCTATTTGAGTACCAGGCTTAAAAAAGCCTTTTAAAATTCGTACTTTTGCAGCCGAAATGATTTCAATAAATAATTTAACATTCCTGATAGGATCGAGAGCCTTGTACGATGATGCCAACTGGCACATTAAACCGGGCGACAGAGCGGGCTTGATTGGCGCTAACGGAACAGGAAAATCGACACTTTTAAAAATAATTGTAGGCGAGTACGCACCCAGCTCGGGTACCGTTTCCATGTCGAAAGACTTAAAAATCGGCTACCTTAACCAGGATTTACTTTCTTACGATTCGCACCATAGCATTTTGCATGTAGCCATGGAAGCTTTCGAGCGCCAGAACCAGCTGCACGATGAAATTGAAGAATTGCTAAAAAAAATCGAAACCGATTATAGCGAAGAGGTTTTATTTAAATTAAGCGATAAACAGCAAGAGTTTGAGGCTTTAGATGGTTACAACATCGAATACAGGGCCAACGAAATCCTGGCGGGTTTGGGTTTCAGTACTGCAGATCAGCACCGTCCGTTAAATACCTTTTCGGGAGGTTGGCGGATGCGGGTAATGCTGGCCAAAATTCTTTTACAGAATCCGGACATTCTATTACTCGATGAGCCTACCAACCACATGGACTTACCTTCTATTAAATGGCTGGAAACCTATTTAATGGGCTTTGAAGGTGCCATTGTTATTGTATCGCACGATAGGTATTTCTTAGATAAAATTGTAAACCGTACGGTTGAATCGCGCAAAGGTAAATTAACCGTTTATGCGGGTAATTATAGCTTTTATGTAGAAGAAAAAGCTTTGCGTGGAGAGATCCAGAAAGGTGAGTTTAAAAACCAACAGGCAAAAATTAAGCAGGAAGAGCGTTTAATTGAGCGTTTTAAAGCCAAAGCATCTAAAGCAAAAATGGCGCAATCGCGGATGAAAGCTTTAGATAGAATGGAACGTGTGGATGATGTGGACGACGATAACCCAACGGTTAATTTCGCCTTTAAATTCACCAAACCATCGGGCAGACACGTGGTACGCATTGAACACGCTACCAAGCACTATCCAAATGTCCACATTCTCGAAGATGCTGAAGCGGTAATTGAAAAAGGCGATAAAATTGCTTTGATTGGCGCAAACGGTAAAGGTAAATCGACCTTACTACGGATGATTGCCGGAACAGAAAAATTTGAAGGCTTCTGTGAAACCGGTCATAACGTTTCTACCACTTTCTTTGCCCAGCATCAGTTAGAGTCGTTACACTTAGGCAATTCAATTTTAGAAGAACTGCAGGCTTTTGCCCCTAAACATAGCGATACGGAACTGCGCAGCATTTTAGGATGTTTCCTGTTTACTGGCGATGATGTTTTCAAGAAAATCAAGGTACTATCGGGAGGTGAAAAATCGCGTGTGGCCCTGGCCAAATCGCTTACTACCGATTCGAACTTCCTGATTCTGGATGAGCCTACCAACCACCTGGATATCCAGTCGGTAAATATTCTAATCCAGGCATTAGATCAGTTTGAAGGTACTTTTATTGCGGTATCTCACGACAGGTATTTCCTAGATAACGTAGCGAACAAAATCTGGTTTATTGAGAACGAAAAAATTAAACAATACCCTGGTACCTACGAGGAATACGAAGAGTGGAACAGCAAACGTGTAATCCCGGCATCGAAACCTATTCCGGTTAAAATGCCTGATAAACCCAAGGAAGCACCAAAACCAGCCAGCCCGAATACAGCCAATCAGTTAAAAAAGCTGAACGATGAGCTGAAAAAAATCGAAGCACTGATTGCTGAACTGGAAACGACGGTTAAAAACATCGAAACTGAACTGGCCGATGAAAATGTTTACAGCAATACCGATAAACTGGCCGAAGCAAATAAACGTTACCTGGCTGCAAAACAGGATTTAGATAACAGTCAAACCAAATGGGAGACCCTGGCTACCGAAATTATGGAGCTGGAGGGGTAACTACAATTTATAATGAAGCCGCAGATAAAACCTGCGGCTTTTTTGTTTGACTCTCATTAAATCAAGCCACGAAGGCATAGATTTACACGAAATGCTTTTATGCAGCTTGCCACGAATCAATAGCCTTTTTAACCACAGATTAAAAGAATAAACACAGATAAATAACATATTACTCCGTGGCTTTTCCGTGCATCCGTGGCACTTTAAAGTTGTCGTTATGGTAAGTGCGCTTTGGCACCTGTGCATCAGTGGCTAAATTAATCACTTCAAAAATTTCTTTTTATCTCTGCCGAATACTGTGTAGCTTTAACCATGCAAAAACTAATCGCTGTACTGCTTTTCTTTATTCCGACACTCACCTTTGCCCAAAACGATAAAACGTTTACCAGCGAAAACAAAATTTACCTTCCCAACATTAAAACTGTACTTTGTTACAACAGCAATAAAGAGCAAAGCCTGCCGGTTATTATGCTCAACTCATCAGAAACTATAACTTTTTCTTTCGATGATTTACTGGCCGGCACTAAAAACTACTGGTATACCATTGAGCATTGTACTGCTGAGTGGAAACCTTCACCAATCTCTACAATCGATTATCTCGGTAGCTTTAACGACGACCGGATTATCAATTACCGCTATTCTTCTAACACTGCCAGAAAATATACCCATTACGAAATCAGCCTGCCCAACACACAAATACAACCTAAAATTGGTGGTAACTACGTGTTAAAGGTTTATTTGGATGGCGACAAAAATAAGCCCGTAATTTCGCAACGTTTTTATGTGCTGGATAGTCAGGTGGCCATTGCTGCAGAAGTAACCAACTCCCTACAGGTAGAATTCCGCAACAACAAGCAAAAAATTAATTTTACCGTTAACCATGCTTTCCCAATCCCAAACCCCTACCAGGATTTAAAAGCTGTGGTGATGCAAAACTTTAATGCCAATACCATTCAGTTGAATTCGAGACCATCTTTTGTTCGTCCCAACCAACTGGTGTATAATGATTTAAATACCAACGATTTTTGGGGAGATAACGAATTCAGGAAGTTCGATACCCGGAGTTTAAGGTACAAGGCCGATAATGTGAAAGATATTTTCCGCGATAAAGAATCGGTAAACGTAATGCTTTTTCAGGATGCGCCACGTAGCGTTGGTGCCTTTGGCAATCAGTTCGATGAAAACGGCAACTTTTTTATCCGCAATACCGATGGCCGCGATGATAAAACAGAAGCCGAATACATGGGTGTTCTGTTTACGCTAAATGCAGCTGCACCCAGTCCTGATGGCGATGCTTACGTAGTAGGCCGTTTTAATAATTACACCATGAGCAACGAAAACAAGCTCTTGTACGATGCCAGCCGCAAACAGTTTTATGGCAACATTATGCTTAAACAAGGCTTATACGATTACGAATTTGCCTGGTTTAACAAAGATACCAACTTGATGGAAACCAAACCCTTTGAAGGCGCTTTCTTCCAAACAGAAAACAGCTACCAGATTTTTGTGTATTACCGTCGTCCGGGTGCCCGTTGGGATACCCTGGTAGGTTTTACCAACCTCAGCAATAAGGTTGGCGACAGAAGATAAATCAAAACCGTCGTTTACACATTAATTGTCAACTTGACTTTTAATATTACAATACTTACCTTTATTGTTACATTAATTTTCTTTGTTTTATTTGCTGTTCTTTACTTTAGCAAACCAGAAGGAACCAGATAAACACCTAGATAATAAGTGTTTCTAACCAAAAAATATGTTTAAGAAATTAATTGCCGTAGCATTATTAGCCAATCCTTGTGCGCAAATCTTTGCACAAAGCACCAACAGCTCGTACACTCAATCTATTAACGGGACTAAATTAAAATTTGATATGCAGGCTATCCCTGCAGGCAAATTCAAAATGGGAAGTAAAACAGGTAAACCGGACGAACAACCTGTACATGAAGTTAAACTCGATGCCTTCTGGATCGGAAAACATGAGGTAACCTGGGATATTTTCGAACCTTTCTTATACCGCGATTACGAAAAAAAAGCCAGTGAAGGTGCCATTCCGGCCGAAGTTGATGCCGTAACACGCCCAACCAAACCTTATCTGGACATGACTTTCGGCATGGGCAAAGAACACCAGCCAGCCGTAGCCATGACCCAATATAACGCCATTCAGTTTTGTAAATGGCTATACGTACGTACTGGCGTTTTTTATCGCTTACCAACCGAAGCCGAATGGGAATATGCCTGTAAAGCCGGTGCCGAAACCACTTATGGCTTTGGTAACGATGCTGCCAAGCTGAGCGATTATGCCTGGTATAAAGATAACAGCGATAACAAAACGCATCAGGTAGGACTAAAAAAGCCAAATGCCTGGGGCTTATTTGATATGCATGGTAATGTTAGCGAATGGACCTATGACCAGTACATCGCCGATTTTTACGCTAAAAGCGCAGGTAAAACGGCCGAAAACCCCGTAGCAACACCCGAAAAACTTTACCCTAATGCAGTTCGCGGTGGCTCTTACGATGAAACGCCCGAAAACTTAACTTCAACCGCCAGGCTGGCTTCAACCCCAACCTGGAAACAGTTAGATCCGCAAATCCCAAAAAGTAACTGGTGGTTCCCTGAAGCACCGTTTGTGGGTATGCGATTAGTTAGACCTGTTAAAACCCCGTCAAAGGCAGAAATTGATGCTTACTACAACAAGTTACCGATCAAAGACTATTAGTAAATAAAAATATCCTAACCACAATAAAAAACTAAACACATGAAAAAACCAATTAATCAACAAGATCGCCGCGATTTTTTAAAGGCAACAGCCATGCTTGCCGGTGGAGCAATGCTGAGCAGCATCCCATTGGCCGGAGCCTACGCTTCAGGATCGGATACCATTAAAATTGCCTTAATTGGCTGTGGCGACCGCGGTACCGGAGCAGCATTTCAGGCTTTAAGCACTAAATTTAACATTAAACTGGTAGCCATGGCCGATGCTTTTCAGGATCGTTTGGATAGCAGTTACCAATCACTAAGCTCAAAATTCGGCGCAAAAGTAGAAGTTCCAAAAGAACGTCAGTTTGTAGGTTTTGATGCTTATTTAAAGGCTATTCCATTGGCTGATGTAGTATTACTAACTACGCCTCCGGGTTTCCGTCCTATCCATTTCGAAGAAGCGGTAAAACAAAACAAACAGATTTTTATGGAGAAACCGGTTGCTGTTGATGCACCTGGAATCAGGAAAGTACTTGCAGCTGCCGAAGAAGCTAAAAAGAAGAAACTAAACGTGGTGGTGGGTTTACAACGCCGTTACCAAACCAATTATCGCGAATCGATTAAACGCATTAACGATGGCGCCATAGGCGATATTATGGCAGGCCAGGTGTACTGGAACAGCGGTGGCGTTTGGGTACGTCCGCGTACAGCCAACCAAACCGAAATGGAATACCAAATGAGAAACTGGTATTACTTTAACTGGTTATGCGGCGATCATATTGTAGAACAGCACGTACACAACATCGATATTGCCAACTGGGTAAAAAATGCACACCCGATTTCAGTACAGGGCACCGGAAGCCGTGCGTGGCGTACCGGTAAAGATTATGGCGAAATTTACGATAACCACTCTATCGAATTAACCTACGCCGATGGCGCCATTATTCATAGCCAGTGCAGGCACTTTGAGGGGATCAGCAACCGTGTTGATGAATCATTCCAGGGTACTAAAGGTAAAATCTATCTATCGGGCAGCAACCAGGCCATTATGAAAGATTACAGCGGCAAAGAACTGTACAACCACAATACCAAAGGAAATGCCAACCCATATCAAACCGAGCACGATGAACTTTTCGAAGCAGTTTCTAAAGGCGAGTACAAATTCAGCAATGTAGATTATGCTGCAACCAGTACATTTTCATCAATCATTGGCCGTTATGCAACTTATTCGGGCCAAACCATTAAATGGGATGAGGCATTGGCATCGAACATCAGTTTAATGCCCGAGCGTTTTGCCTGGGATGCTAACCCTAAATTAATGCCTGATGAGAAAGGTTTGTATCCGGTAGCTATGCCCGGCCAAGCCAAAGTAATTTAACCAATAGTGTAATGCCTTATAAATTGCTATTCCTGCTCATCCCCTTGTTTTTAGGTTTTTCTGTTCAGCAGGAACTTAAACCATATAAAATAAGCGGTTATGCACAGGGAACTGATTATGCAATTACCTATTACGCCAGCGATAGTTTGGCAACCAAACAGGGCATAGATAGCTTATTAAATGAAATCGATTTATCGATGTCGCTTTATAAAAAGGGATCGTTGATCAATCAGTTTAACGTTTCCAAAAGCGGGGTCAAATTAGACCATTTTATGAGCGCTGTGCTGAAAAGAAGCTTTGAAATTAACCAGGATACCAAAGGTGTTTTCGATATTACGGTAGCACCTTTGGTACAAGCCTGGGGCTTTGGACCTAAAGAAACCAGAACAGAACCCGATCCGGCAACCATCAAATCTATACTGGCCAATGTTGGCATGCAGCAGCTAAAATTAAAAGGTGGCAGGCTCAGTAAGTTAAAACCAGCAGTACAGATTGATTTAAACGGAATTGCGCAGGGCTACAGTGTCGACCTCATTGCCGCTTACCTCAGCCAAAAAGGCATTAAACAATATGTTGCCGAACTGGGTGGCGAAATCCGCATTTCCGGGCCTAAACCCGATGGACAAGCCATGAAAATAGGTATCGAAGGACCTGATAAAGACGGTACACCGATCATCAGGCATATTGCTGCCATTAATACCGGTGCCGTTACCACTTCGGGCAATTATCGCAAATTTCACCAAAGCGGGAAAAAGAAAATCTCGCACCTGATTAATCCCAAAACCGGATATCCGCTGGATAACGAAATGATCAGTGTAACGGTTTATGCCAACGATGCCATTACTGCCGATGGCTACGACAATGCACTGATGGCCATGCACCTCAAAGATGCCATGGCCTTTGTTGAAAGCCGCAAAAACCTCGAAGCTTATTTTGTATACCATAAAAAAGATGGTACGGTTGCCGACACCCTGACTACAGGGTTTAAAAAATTGATTATCCCCTCCCCTCAGTTTAAAAACTAAATGATGAAAAGAAGTGAATTTATCAGAAATAGCCTGCTCACCGCCGGTGCTATAACCACAGGTGCAGGAATTACCAATACTTTTGCAGCCGAAAAGCCTAGTACTGCTCTTGGCGATAAGACCTTTAATCTTGATTACGCTCCGCACCAGGGCATGTTCGAAAACCATGCCGGCAAAAGCTTTTTAGATCAGATCCAGTTTATGTACGATAAAGGTTTCCGCTCAATAGAAGATAACGGTTACCTGAACCGCCCTGTTGAAGAACAGGAAAAAATTGGTAAGCTGCTGTCGAAATTAGGTATGCGCATGGGGGTATTTGTAGTTGATGGCGGTGATAACTGGAAAACATCGCTAACTACCGGTAAAAAAGAGTTTAAAGATAAGTTTGTAGAAACCTGCAAAAAATCAGTAGAAGCCGCTAAACGATGCAATGCCAAATGGCTAACCGTAGTACCTGGCTTTTACGAACGCAATTTACCTTACGGCAACCAGTTTGCCAACGTAATAGATGCCATGCGTGCAGGCGCTGAGGTTTTTGAGCCACATGGCTTAATTATGGTACTCGAAACTTTAAGCGATACCCCGGAGCTTTTTCTGCAAAAAACCAACGAAACATATGCAGTATGTAAGGCTGTTAAAAGTCCGTCGTGCAAAATCCTTTACGATATTTACCACATGCAGCGCACCGAAGGTGATCTGATCAAAACCATCGATCGCTGCTGGGATGAAATTGCCTACATCCAGATCGGTGACAACCCGGGCCGAAAAGAGCCAACCACAGGCGAAATCAACTATAAAAACCTGTTCAAACACCTTCATAAAAAAGGTTATAAAGGTGTTATGGGGATGGAGCACGGTAACTCGAAAGGTGGTAAGGAAGGTGAGCTGGCAGTAATTTCGGCCTACCGTACTGAGGATAACTTTTTGTAATTAAAATCTGTCATTTTCAACCGCGAAGCAGTTTTAATGCTTGCGCTACCAGCGCTCAAAGATTGCTTCGCCGGCTGAAAAGCCTTCTCAGCAATGACGGATTTTCTAAAGCCATGGTCGTCTCTGTACAAAACAACCCCATTTCCACTTAACCAGCCTTCAAAACCCATACCGAAACACTACCAGCATTACAGTAAAACTCTGCCCAGCCGTTTTCATCTATGGTTATCTCCTCTTCCCGGTTGCCCAAAGCATCTACAAAGGTATTCCCTGCAAAATGAGCGCCTAATTCCATTTGTTTAAAGCCATCATCTCCCGTGCTCAAAAGCACTGCCAAACCACTGTTTTCATGTTCCTCATCGCCGGAGCGTGTCCAGCCGATGCAATCGCTGTGATCAAAATAATCGCGCTGCTCACCATAAGCCAGAGCTGTACGGATTTTACTCATCGTTTCTACTTCAGGTATCCCTACAAGCTCCACATGTACATCCTCGCCCGCTTCATTCTTGTCATCATAAATCCCGCCGTATAAATCGGGAAAAAACAAGCAAGGAATGCCCTGCTCTCGCAATAAAATCAACGCATAGGCCAATGGCCTGAACCAAAATTCTACATACGATTCCAGGGCTTGCAAAGGTTGCGAATCGTGATTATCGACAAAAGTAACCGCCAGCTCAGGTTTAACCTGAACCAGTGTACCCTCAAAAATTGCACTCATGTCGAATTCACCGCCGGCTTTGCTGGCCAGGAAAAAATTGTGGTGTAAAAGTGAATCAAAAATCTGCGTGCGGCCTCCTGTAGTTTCGATATAAGCCAGCTGACCTTCAATATCTTCAACATTCCAGTCTTCGGCTACGATAAAGAATTCGCGACTATATTTATGATTCAGGTGGTCAATCCATTCGATAATGAAATCGGGGTTAATGTGCTTAACTGCATCGAGCCTGAAACCGTCTATTCCTGTGGTTTCTACCACCCATTCGCCCCAGTATTTCAACTCTTCAATCACTGCTCGGTTGCGGTAATCAATATCGTTAAACATTAGGTAATCGTAATTACCAAATTCGGTTGAGGGCACCTCTTCGAAGCCTTCCCCGTAGGTATTTTGAATTGAGTAAATAGCTGTTTCCTGCAGGTCTTCCGCCCAATCTACCCCGCTAAAACATTCTTGGGTCCAGATAAATTCCGAGTATTTACCCTGGCGGCCGGGAAAAGTAAACTTTGTCCAGGCTTCAATTTCAAAAACATCGCTGGTAAATTCGTTCCGGTTATCAGGGTTAACCCTGCGCACGGCTATTTTCTCCAGCTCATCGCCCCCAGCTTTATGGTTAAATACCACGTCGGCCAAAGCCGCAATTCCTTCCTTGTGCAGGGCTTCAATGGCTTGTACATATTCGTCTTTCGATCCATATTTCGTCGGCAAGCTGCCTTTCTGGTCAAACTCACCCAAATCAAACAAATCGTAAACGGCGTAGCCTACATCGTAAGCCGCATTGTGCGATTTGTAGGCAGGCGGCAACCACACGGAGGTAACACCAAGCGACTTTAAATGACTGGCTTCTTTGGCCACTTTAGTCCATAATTTTTGTTCTTCGTTATAATACCAATGGAAAAATTGGATCAGGGTCTGGTTCTGCATTATTTGGATTTTAGATTACATAACATGTTTAATATGCAATTGTTTTTTTTAGATCTACAGGAATAACCCTGTACGCTTTTTCTGCTGTTTGCGCAGATCACCGTAGAAAAACAAAACAATCACTCTGCGCGCTAGTCTGTTTCATCTGCGGGAAAAATCTTACCCATAATTTTCCTGCTGATTGCAGAGATTTCCATGGAAATAGCATAGCTACCCGTTTTAAATATAACTTTAACAACAATTTCCTTATTTTTGCGGGCAAATGAGCTTAAAAAAGAAATTTGCCAGAGAGAGTTTTACCATCATGAACGAGTTGGTATTGCCGAACGATACCAATACGCTAAACAACCTGATGGGTGGCCGCCTGCTCCACTGGATGGATATTGCAGCGGCAATTTCAGCGCAAAAGCACTGCAACCGCATTGTGGTAACCGCATCGGTTGATAATGTTTCTTTTAAGCAACCCATTAAACTCGGCGACGTAATTACTATTGAAGCCAAGGTTACCCGCGCTTTCAATACTTCGGTAGAGGTACGTTTGGATGTTTGGGCAGAGAACATTCCCAGTGGTGCACGCCAGAAAAGCAATGAGGCATATTACACCTTTGTAGCCGTAGATCAGAGTGCCCGTACCATTCCCGTACCCGAACTGATGCCGGAAACACCTGAGGAAAAAGACCTGTATGATGGTGCCCTGCGCCGTCGCCAGTTACGCCTGGTTTTAGGTGGCAAAATGGATCCGGATGATGCCAGCGAACTGAAGGCACTCTTCTTTAAAGCCTAATTTTTACACTAAAACTTCTTGGTAGTTAAACGGTTTGTTTTATTTTAGCAGCTTACCCTGCGCTGAAAAATATGACAACCTATACCATACTTATTATTTTAAGCGGATTGGTGATCTTCTCCTATCTGTTTGATCTGGTGGCTAGTAAAACCAAAGTCCCGTCGGTTTTACTGTTACTTTTATTAGGCATAGGCCTGCGGTTTCTGGTTGATTATCTCCAGATCCATACCTTCAATTTTCTGTCTATTTTACCTATGCTGGGTACTGTTGGGCTAATTCTGATTGTTTTCGAGGGTTCGCTCGAGCTGAAATACGACCAGCATAAAAACAAAGTTATCCGTACGGCTTTATTATCGGCGCTAAGCGTTTTACTCGGTTCCATTGCTGTTATTACCGCTATTATTTATCAAATCACGCATCAGGATTTATACACCTGCATGGCCAATGCCATTCCCTTTAGCGTAATTAGTTCTGCCATTGCCATCCCTTCAGCAGCGGTACTGGGCAATAAAGACCGCGAGTTTGTAATTTACGAATCTTCCTTTTCCGATATCCTGGGGGTTATTATCTTTAACTTTGCCATTACCAACCACGGCTTTAGTACTTCGGCAGTGATTGGCCTCGGCTTAAGCACTTTTTTAATTGTACTGCTCTCGGCCATTGCCTGCGTGGTATTGCTTTATATCATGGGCAGGCTTGTACACCACATTAAATTCTTTTTAATTATTGCCATCCTCATACTCGTTTACGCCATAGGCCAGTCATACCATTTATCTTCACTGGTGCTCATATTAAGTACCGGTTTATTCCTTAACAATGCTGATACCATCCGGAATGCCTGGTTCAGGAGCGTGTTCTTGTATAAAAACCTGTCGGCTGATTTATCGCAGCTTTACCAGCTCTCAGCCGAGAGTGCTTTCATTTTACGCACCTTCTTCTTTGTAATATTTGGCTTTACCATGAATCTGAACGAGCTAAACAACCAGAATGTACTGGCTAACGGTTTTTTCATCCTGCTCGCTATTTATCTCATCAGGCTAGTGTTTCTAAAAGTATTTAAAAAAGAAAGCCTGAGTCCCATTTTATACATTGCTCCGCGTGGCTTAATCAGCATATTGTTGCATTTGCACCTGCCTGATAGCCTGAAAATATCCGGAGTAGGTACGCCGTTTCTATTCCTGGTGGTATTGGGCTCCAGTATCATTATGACGCTGGGCATTACCCTCAGCAAAAGAAAAACAGCTGAAATACCTAAGGTTTAAAGCTGCCTGAAATGGCTTTGAGCTGTTGCAGCTCGGCCAAAGTGTTGGGGTTGGCCTGGTAATAAATAGAATAATAACTCAGCTCGTTTACCTGTTTAGGAACTTTATCACTGAACTTAAAACGTGCAACATTAGGGTTAATTGCATGAATAGGCAAAGCAATGGCATTGCCCAATGCAGTAAAAATAACCGAAAATACAGTGGCCGATACATCTTCCTTAAACGTTGGTTCCTCTTTGCCCCATTTATCTACCATTTTACCACTGGCATCCATTTTATATTCTTCAGCACGGTCTTCACCAATTTTAATTAAACTAAATCCTTCATAGCCTTTTTTGACCGTCCTGATTTGCACCGTTTTAATTTCATTAAGTACCACCGGAATAAGCGTTCCTTCATGATTTAAAACCACCTTTACCGAATCTACCCTTTGTAAGATACCTTTGTACTTAGCCTTTTCGGTTTTAACAATGGCGATATAGGGTTTAATACTTTGCCCCATGGCCAGGGTAGCGGTAAGCAAAAGAAAGAAGGTAAAACAAATGGTTTTCATATGAAAGCTTAAGATTGTTCAAGATAGTAAGATCTCATGTAAAAGCATAATGTACGGAGCATGGCCTTAGGCGTTTAGAGTTAAGATTTAGTTCAGTAACTGAGAACTGCCAACTGAAAACTCTAAACTGCCTAACTTCCCATCTCCAGGATCTTATCAAACTCAGCTGCTTTTAAAGGCATAACCGAAAGACGGCCCTGGCGTACCAGCGAAATATCAACCAAACTTGGTTCGGCTTTGATCTGCTCTAAGGAAACGGGATTTTTTAAGCTTTCAACAGGCGACAAATCAACCACTACCCAATTGGTATCATCGGTAGTAGGATCCTGGTAAAACTCTTTTACTACTTTGGCAATACCTACCACGTTTTTACCTTCATTACTATGATAAAAAAGCACCAAATCGCCTTCTTGCATGGCTTTCAGATTATTGCGGGCCTGGTAATTGCGCACGCCATCCCAAAAGGTACGGCCATCCGCATTAAATTTCTCCCAGCTGTATTTAAAAGGTTCTGACTTGACTAACCAATATTGCATATTTATATGTGTTTAAAGTACTTCAAAGGTGGTTTTTCCCTCATTCGTTGACAAAACCGTTGACAAAATATTGCTCCATTTCGTTATATTTGAATAACCAAATATTAAATCTATGAAAAATAGAACTGCTAACAGCTCAGAGAATATTTTCATAAGGAATGGAACGGTACGATTTTCAATCTTTCTATTCCCGCAAAAATAACAAACTCAAACAAACCTTTCATATATTTTTACTGACGCAGTAAATTAAAAAATGGTAATCTCGATAGAGCGCGGAAAGGTGGTACTGGTGGAGTAAATGATAGCCTATTAAAGATAAAGAAAAATGCTCCATTTGCCGTTGATGCCATCACCCAATTGCTGAGTAAAGGTTAGGATCCATTTACGAATGAATTTGTGCAGGCTGGCATTACCGTGGATCTAAACGTGCTATCTCCTATCATAAAATGCTGTGATCACTAGATCGAACATAGAGAGAATCGCTTCGAAAATCAAATGATAGGCAAAAAATGGCCATCAAAACAACAAGATAGTTATCAACCATTTTAAGGACTGGCTTGATAAGCACAATTATTTATCTAGAAAAATCGGCACTTTTACCTCAATCGACAATTTCTTTCGTTATAAAACCAAACAGCGGAAATGGGGAAAAGTAACCTACAATACATATCGTTCAGACTTAAGCACATTTTTCTCCTATCTAAAAAAACATAAAGTAATCACTGAAAATCCAGTTGATGATGCGGTAAAAAAGAATACCCAAAAGGACAGTTCCAGATTTGTAATTTATGAAGAAGATGAATTGCAAAATATAGAATTGCTGTTAAGTGATGCCCCTGCATACTTCGGGTTGTATGTAGCTTCAAAAATGCTGTATTCTTATAATATCCGTCCGATTGAAATGACCAAGATGCGAATCCACGATATCAACTGACAAAAAAGAATGATAACGCTACCTTACAACAAGACAAAAAACGAACAGGAAGCAATTTTTGAGCTCAATTAGGAAATGAGTGAACTTCTTGAGAGACTCGTAACAGATAAGCCCTCAGATTATTTTGTTTTTGGACATAGGCGCAAACCAAGTCTCAAGCCAGTAAATGAGCAATACTTTGACCAAAAATTCAAGGCTTTTTAGAGCGAAATACAAACTCAGCAAACATTTGAAATTCTATGCGTTTAAACATAGCTCCAACTTGTACGACCTAGAAAATGGCGCTTCTTTCTATTCCATAATGGAAAAAACAGACACGCCTCCTTACAGATTACAACTGCTTACATTAAACAGCATTTGCAAAAGAAGATTATTCAGCCCACTAAAAACCGCAGATTCTAATTTAAGCTATAATCATCAGCTTTCACTGAAGGCTTCTTTTCCATATCGATGCACAAAAGCCTCCACGAGACTAGTGAGGTGCGATGAATGGACCGATTGATACATAAACTGAACCATCGAACCAGCATCTTCTAAGTCCCTTTTGTAGTTCTCCCAGATCAAGATATCTTTGGACGCTGTTGCAGGACAGAGCTTGAATTCCAATCCGGACTCAAGGTGCTGACCTGTTAAGTAATCTCCATGAACCTTAACTCTACTTGCAACCATTACAATTGGATTTTCAGATTTGTGTAGCTTGAGATTTGCGACTGTATTTTCCCGCACAATGATCAAGGAACATAACATTATCTCTTCACTTTCAACCACAACCATCGCATCCATCATCATCCCATCAACAAGGTGCTGGTTACCTGCGATTTCCAGTATGTATGCCCCTGAATTAAAAGACGAAAAGCGTTTACTCCAAATCTCATTGGAATATTGCCAATTTTCGGCAGAAAGTGGCGAGACAAATAAAAAGTTAATCATATTGACTACTCCAAGCATAGAAGCCTTTACCATAATCCCGACAAATGAATAATTCTGAGGGTGAGCAGCTATATTCCGCTTATTGCGAATTTCATGCATCCTGGATTCAAATCCCATAAATTGCTTGTCCTTACAGATAGCAGTTATCATTTCATGCAATTTGAGCTGTTTTGTTTTACCATTCCCTGCCACGCCAGGAGCCACCGCAGCCAGCTGTGCATATTTATATTTAATGGCCATCTCATAAATCCCCAGCATTTTTTTATAGGCCTCATCGTACATTTCATAATAAAAGTAAGAATGAGCTATTAGATATTGTACGGTCACAAAGGATTTTTTGATGTCTTCTGGAACAGCCTCAATAAAGCGTTCTTTAATCATCATGTTTTTCAGAAAGGTTTCGCTATCAGGCATTCCGAAAATTTCCCACCTCATATCCGGTTGGAGATATTGATTGATTTCATTCATATTTTGAGCATTAATTTGATCAAATTAACAAAAGTAGGCCATCTTTCCAAAATTGTAGGAGTAATAGTAATACAATTGAATTAGAATTGCTATAAACTTTTGGGACAGTCCAATTGGACACCCTCTTTAATTTATAGGCCTAACACGTATTGGAAGAAAATACTAATCTCAGCTAGTAGTTCTCAAACGGCTTCTATATTATAGGTTTCCCATCCTGCTTTTCTTTTTCCTGTTCTAGCTTAGTTTTGATATGGGTAGTAACAGCAAAAAAGTGAGCTGCTTGACTTATTGCAAAAATACATCCTATTACGCTTCAAGTTGAAATCCAAATAGCTCTAGAAAAAGTATCTTAAAAATAATAAGGTTCTTCAAGGATGCCGGTAAAAATCTTGATGCCCCCATCTGAGGAAATTTTTATTGATAATCCGTTCTCGCAAAGTACAGATGCCGCAGTTTCACCTGTTCCAGATATTCCGCTGACCGGGGATAAATTTATATTGGCAATCACTCCAAAATAAACCAACTCTCCTTCCCGGTTGATTATTGAAATACCATCACTGGTCAAACATCTCATCACATGATTGATGACTTTCTTATCTGAAATATTAAAATTATCTGAAAGGAACTGGTTTTTAGTGTTTACATTGATAAACCTGTTGATATCTTCCAGGTGCTCAGGGAACCATAAGATTGAACTTTTCTGCTGTTTGGCGCAGCTCAGGATATAAAAGAGCAAAGAATTAATGAGATTTTCATCACTGGAAATAAATGAAAATAATATTTTTTTCAAGCTGGAATAGTTACGGTATTTCCATCTGTTTTCGAAAAACATGAATTCAGAACCGTCCGAAGTTATGATCGAAAGCATCTTCTCATTTTCAACTTTAATCAGAAAATCACCTCCTCTTAAAGTAAGTGCCAGGGAGTGGATGTCTAAGAAATTATTATTGGCATATCCGCTATCCAAAATAAACAACTCTCTAAAAAACAGATTCTTATCACCCAATAAAAACGAAGTTTTTCCATCAACAAGATACCAAATCCTTTTATCAACTTTATTAGTTTTGTTAATAGAAAATGGTTGCGACAGGTTTTTCCTTGAACCAAAACGCTTACTATCAAATGTTCCGTCAAATATATCTTGTGACTTACTGAATATTGCGCCCGTCGAAAAATACTCACCTTCAAACGAAGTGGTCCTAAGTTTAAAAAAATAATCAACTAGGTGCCTGATCTGCCGATAATCATAAGTACCCCTGGATACATAATCGGAAATGACCCGTTTAACAAGCTCATCTCCAAATAAAACAGTACAATTTTCGAAATAGAGCGGGAATTCTGTCGATAATATTTTTGTTAAACATCTTTCCAGTATGTTGAACATTTTAGTTGCGTTTTTGACATCCACGTTAACCAAGTGAAACCCCATGGCGGTAAGTAACTGATTATCTCTCATAATCCGCCCTAGAATCAAAACGTTCCTGTCATCTATAGGGTAAACACCCCTATTCACCTTATCCATGATATTTATCCCGAAGCCATCCAGAAAAGTTTTTCTCGGATTGTCGTGAAAATTAACCTTACAACCGAGAAAGGAACCAATGGTCTCTATGAGTAGGCCAATTGAATGCTGACGTAAGATCCCATAGGATGCCATTTTGTGAATTGGGCTGAAGGTTACTGGTTTGGTCATAAACAATAGTTAATTGAAAGGTATAGAGGAATAATTCCATCTCTCCCAATATAGGAAATTCATGCTTTACAATGAGGCGGAATATTATTTTGATGACGGTTCTACCCCATGGAATGGAAATAAATCCACCTTAGTCAATGCCACAACGTGCTGCATAATTGGTTTGTGGCACACAAAACCTCACAGTTGATGGATGCACTAAAGGAAACTATCGAAAAAGGAAATGCCAATAACCTGAAATTCAGAGATCGTTTGAATATCTTTCCTTAACAAATTTATCTGGTAGCGGGCGTAAAGACCCGCTACCAGATTTCAAACCGATTACCTGGGTAACATATGTTCATTTATTACAAAGCAATACGGAGCTTAGCCTTAGGTTTGCTCCCCTCCCCATGAAAGAAACGGTTATAATAACTGGTAGATATTCCCAGTAGGTGTGAAAGTGATTCAATAGTATAGTCGAGCTGTTCAATTAGCGCCCTTTGAACTAAAAACAATATTTTAGGCTTATCCAACTCCACATCATGGCTTTCAACCTTTCTCTCTCCTGCACGACTGATTTCAATCATTAAAGTGGTATAACGGGATTGATTAACAAGGCCCAGGGTATGTGCTCTTTTGATCAGTGCAGCTTTGGATACCCGCCAATAATTTTTCAAGTCGGACAAATCTTTATACTTCAATGCAACAAGATCATGTTTGATTTGCATTTCAGGCATTAAAAATTCCGAAGCAAACCTGTTAGCCTCATTCTCCACATCTGCATAAGGATCCAGTTCAGAAGAAAAAGGAATATGCATGATACAATGTGCAAGTTCATGGGCAATGGTGAAACGCTTGCGGTCATTTGGTATGTTTTCATTAACCACGATAATCTTCTGTCCAGACTTACAAATAATGGTCGTTCCATCGAATTTTTCCGGAACATCGCTTAAAAAATGGATAATCACACCATTTTTTTCCAAAATATTTACTAGATTCACCATTGGTCCTGCAGCGATGTTAGCAGCCAACCTAACCTTTCTTGCTATAACTTCCGGTGTATTGTTACCTTCCACTTTCAGCTCAGGAAAAGCAAAATCTCCCACCTCCACCATATCCAGCAAATCTTCGAACCAAAGCCTTAAAAGATCGAAATTAGCCTCAAGCTTATTTAAATCCTTTTTGGGCGTGGAAACACGTTTTCTATAAAAGTATTCCACACCATTAACAGCAGTCCCTTCCTTATAGAAAAACGTTTCCGGAAAATCCAACAATTCAGCAATCCGGGATAATGTCTCCTGCGGAATTGAGAGAAAGCCTTTTTCCATCCTGGAATAATTACCTTGTGAGAGGTTTGGTATTTTTTCAACTAACTCTTCCTGTGTAAGTCCTTTGGCTTCTCGGGCCAGGGACAACATCCTAAAATTGAGTTCTTTTGACATTAAGTATTTAATAGGTATTTGTTTAATTCTTTTTTTAAGCTGGCTTTTTGGGGTTTTTAATTCTTATAGTAATGTTATCTTCATCTGCCGGTGCTCCTGAATCCGGGCTAAACAAATCAGCAATCCTTCCAACTCCGCCGTTGTAATTTAAGCGAAGATCTATTTTCCAATCAATCGCGAAGTCTTCAATTGTTACCGAGTAAATATCAGAAACCTCTTCCCAGCTATTCTGAACAACATAACCGATGTATACTTTTTTCTTGACCTTGTAACCAGGAAAATTGAATACGCCCTGCGCGAGTTGCTTTTTGAGGGTTGCCGTTAAAATTCCTGAGGGCTTACCCTTTTTGGTCAACTTTTTAAATACAAATGCGTAGCCATCATTGATGTAGGCAAATGTATTTTTATTCACCACATGCATTTTTGATCAATAGTGCCCTTAGATATTGTACCATCCTTTCAGATTCGGCGGGTATAACCATGATCCCGCCCTAGGGCTGTAAAAGCAGCCTCTTATATGTTCAACAGTAGTGTGCGCTCTTATTTCTTTTCTAACATGAAGCCCGCCATTGCAACGCCTATTTAATTGGCTTGTGAGGATATTACTATCTCACCCTACGGTTCTGCAAAAAACCTCTTAATATCTTACTCAACGATCATCTGTATGCCTGCCATTTCGGCCTTATAGCTGATTTTGTCCTTAAGGCTGTAATAGCTCCAGTTCTGCAACAGGTAATGATCTTCTTTCGCTATTTCCTCTTTTTCCTGCTGGTTGATCAGTAATAGTGTTGCCGCCCGGTGTTTCACACAGAAATCGATCAGCATCCGGCTATAGACATGTAGTTTATGCTCCACATACCGTTTTTCCATATTGCGGTAATCTTCAACGCTTTTCATTTTCCGCTTCCTGCCATGGCCGCCACAGTTAAAAGTTACTGCTTTTTTGACCCTATTTACCGCCGACTGTATTGCCAGCCTCCTATACAGGAATTCTTCCCTGTTTCCGATTGCATGCTCGTGGCCTCCGATCTTAACCGTTACGGGATGCTCAATTGAAAGTGAGGCTTCGGCAATGATCGTGGGATCAAGTACATGTTGTTCTTTTTCGATCGCTATAGCTGCCAGCAAAAATACCTTACCCTTATCGAGCTGAATGTTGCTGGCACGGAGTTTCAATTTACCGCCCAAAATCCTTTCCAGCATGATCTTCTTATCCGACCTGTCTTTTCCAAGATAAGTTCTAAAGGGGATCTGGAAAAGCCTGAAGGTAAAATTCCTGTGGTCAGAAGTTTTGGCCAGTTTGGAAATTACCTCTGGCCCAAAAGGCAGTGGGATATTGCGTTTGTAGTTCCTCAATGACTTTTCTCCTTTCCAATAAGCATCCTTCTCTTTGTTGAAAGAAGATATTAAAGTATTGTTAAGGTTGCTTAGGATATTGGTGGGAATCTGCCCCTTGAAATGATTGGAAAGTAGTTTATAGGTAGTATTCTGCCGTGAGGAATTCAGGATACCGTTCGCTTCCTTTTTCTCATCGGCTATTTTCAGCTTGATCTCCTCAGTCAGGTAAAAGAAATCCTTTACCTGTTCCTGCACAAAATGGTGGCTCATGATCATATTAGCCGCACGGAAACAAATGCGTTGCCAATCGTATAGCTGATCCTTCGCAGCTTTGATCACTTCTTTATCGTCCGAGTCAATCAGTAGCTGGATTTTACGGGTAACAATAATCGTATCTTTTTCCATGGCATTATTTTTTTATCCTTTTGACTTTGGTATAGGCTAGCACAAAAGCTCTTTTGATATGCTCCTGACTTAAATTCAATGCTCTGGCAATCTCTTCGAAACTGTACTGGAGTTCATACCGCATGTGAAGGATACTAGATTGTTCCTCGCAGAGATCGCCCTCAAATTTAAATTTTCTGGCTTTTCCGGTAGACTCAAGTTTTTGTGAGCTGGTCAGAATTGATTTTAATGTTTCCAGTGTTTTTTCCACGGTTCGGGCCACCTGATAATCCGAAATGCCACCAATATGCCAGGCGATACGCTCGTAGTCGAAATTATATTTAAGGCACAGCTGAATAAACAGTTGCTGATTTTCACTGAGATTAGGCATGACCGCCTCGACTTGACGCCATTTTAGCTTTAAGCCTTCATCCAGTTCCTCCTGATAGACAACATCTTTGGGGCTCCGTTCTACCTCCGGATCGTAGCCACCCATGAACTCCTGATAGTTTTCGATCTCATCAAGCTTAATCATATTCCGTTGAAAATTATGACGGGAGGTCTTATAGTAAGCTTTGCAGGCTTTTAGGGTGGTGCTATAGAGAAAAGTTTTAAGATGGTTCGGACAGGTTATACTATTTCTGATGAGCCAAAGACGAAGAAAAGCTTCACTAACGATACAGTCCGCGTTGACCTCATCTTTGATGTACCTTCTCCTTTGATAAAATAACGAAGGATAGAGCTGATTATAAAAGTATTCAAGGCCCTTTTCATCACCACTGCTGAATTTGTTGAAATAAAAGCTCTTCTCGTTTATGTTGTACGTGGTTTCTGTTCTCATAAATCAGTGTTTATCTTCTGATTCAAATTAATATTAAGATAAAGGGGGCGAAATAAAGCAAAAGCCAACTCTTCCGCGTTGATAGCAGATATGGTAAACTATATTGGTTATTAGGAAAAAGATACTTACCTTGGGATTGCGAAAAACCATTGTGCTGCACCTTTGCCTAATTAGCAATAAAGAGCTGGTAACAAGATGAATTAACCTGATATGAGTTTATGTAAACCTATACAGCGGGTTCCATTAATATTGTGTTTATTCAGTCTTGGAATTGTAGAAAGCTCTATGAGGGAGAACAAATAATGTTCTTCAAAAATAGTTTGAGGGATTGACTTTGTACCACTTCCTGGAAGCGAAACAGTTTGATGGCGCTTAGTTTTTTCGTTTTCATAAACGGTTAATTTTTATGTAAACGATGTAATCTCAATAAAAGCAGAAGAAACCAATAGGGCGAACTTCACTGCTTTTGAGACTGGTACCGCTAAGAACCTATTAAACCGAAGTTTAAATTCCACAAAAGACTAACATGAAATTCGCCCTATTGAATAAGATATCACGAAGATAGCAAAATTCAATAGATAGGCGAACTCACGATCAGCTCATGTGGAAATTAGCGGTTTCGTCTCATGAGGACATCGTAAAAGTAAGGTTTAACCCAACTCTATTTGTCGCAAATAAATAATAGCAAACCTACGAAAAGTTTACATAAAGCGCAAACTTTTCTTTATTTTTTTTACTTGAACAAGAAAGACAACAAACCATTAAATAGGATTAAGCAGATAGCCAAAGACGTAGGAGCATCTTCACGATTGATATCTCTGTGGGTAGATGTTGATTATACAACAGTTAGCAGATGGAGCTCAAACATGTATCAACCTAATGATGAAAATCTAAATAAGATTGGTGAATTGCTTCAAAAAGATAATCGTGATTTACTAGAGCCTCAAGGGCGCATTGATACTGGCCTCGCTGCAGCGCTAGAAAACGAACTCAAACGCCTAAATAAACAAGAGGGGATTCCCTATGAAATTGAGAAATTTGATAAGAAGAAAGGAGTAAATGTTAAGGTAAATAATCCGGAATTAGTTAAGCGATTAAGGGAATTTGCTTCCAAACAAGAAAATACTAATCGATAAGCTTTTTATTTAACCCCAGTCAATTTAAAAGACGTTAGTTAACCAAGCCGCTCGTATTTAAACGGGCAACTACTCAACGAAGTACTAACTTTACATGACTAAGCCAATAATATTTTGAGAGATAAAAGGTATCCCAGAAGGCTATCAATTTCAAGAAAGAATAATGAAGTATAGTTTTCATGGAAACTGGGACGGAAAAATAGATGCGACAGGAAAATCAGAAGTTGCCGCGATTGTGCTTTAGATGGATAGGCAGACGATTAGATCTTGTTGATACAATCATATAGTATATAGACGGGTATTGGCGGAAACGAAGGGATAGCAAAAGTTGACTACCCCCCCGATACAGAAAGCAGAAAACCCTATAAATCAATAAGTTAAAAAGAAAAGGATACAATTACGCAACAGCTATTTTAAGACTATTCCAACCTATTACAATAGTAAAAAAAATATTTTACAACGCAATATTTTATCATAATAAAAATCATAGTTTTAGCTAATTTGGAGGTCAGGCCTTAGCGCAGTTTTTTGGTCGTATTTTTTATTCACCGGCGATCTCATTTCAAGATCGAGATCCATTTAATTTCCATATTGCCGAAATATTTCTTGGAACTTACGGCAATCTCGATGGTCGCCGCAATTATCATTTAGAAATGGATAATGAATTGATAGGCGCATTGAAAATTACAGCGAAAATGGGAATGGCTAATTTAGCCGTTCCTTTTTTATTTTAAACACTAATGCAACCAGGCGTTGGATTATCCTGGTACAGACGCTAATTTAAAACCTGTTTGGCCAGTTTTCCGCTTCCGTCATTGGATGCTGGTTTTAAACCAAGGATATTCGTTATGAGACTGTAAACCTCCACATTTTCAAAAGGTTCTATGGTAAGTCCTTTTTTAAAGGCTGGCCCCCAAGCCATAAAAGTAGCACCCATTTGTTCATTCAGGACCGGATCAAAGCCATGCATACCAGGTCCGGCTTTAGGATTAAATGTTTTCGGATAGATGGGAACCAATATGATATCGCCTGAATGCTGAAAAACGTCATCCTTTCCTCCATAATGCAAGCGCGAAGGAAATTGTCCGTTTAGATAAACCTGGTAATTGTTTCCTGCCTCCTTTTTCAACTGCTCGTACACCGGGCTAATTAATGCCTTGTTTTTAGCATATAAATTCACAAGCGAGTTTTGATTGTTAATCACAAAATTAGCCGAATCAATTACTGTGGGAATAGCCAGAATATTCTTCTTATCAATCGGGATCATTCCATGATCAGAAACGAAAATAAAATTCACAGGTAAATTCAATTTGGCTACTTCTGAATTGATCAGGCCAACCGCTTCATCAATCTCTGCTACCGCCCTGGCTGTTTCCGGTGAATCTGGACCAAACTCGTGCCCGGCATGATCTGTATTATTAAAGTACAGTGTAATCAGGTGTGGCCGTTTACCTTCTGGCATCGTTAACCAATCCTTAAGAATATTTACTTTTACTCCGGTATTAATATCTGCTATTTTCTGAGGGGCCTGGTATAAAAACTTTACGCCCTTACCGATGGTCCTGCCATTTACCCAGTTGATATTTGCGGTAATCATTTGCTGCCCTGCTGCAGTTTCCCAAACCGATTCAGCCTTAAACCATTTCTTTTCTGATTTATCATAATTTTGACCAGACAACGGATCATAAAAACTGTTTCCAATTATTCCGTGGTGACCAGGATATAAGCCGGTAATGAGCGTATAATGGTTGGGGTGGGTAACAGAAGGATAGGAAGGGATCATATATTTCGCACTTACCCCACTTCCAGCTAACCTCAACAAATTCTTTGCCTGGTATTTCTGCGCATAATCATACCTGAATCCATCACCGCTTATCAATATTACATAAGGTTTGTTTATTTGCGCAGAGCTATTTACAAAATCGAAGGTGTTGCCATCTTTTACCTGCGAGAAGCTTTCGAGACTTATCCCTGATATTAAAACATAGATGATAACTGTTAAACTGCGTAGATTAAGAAAAGATAAGGATTGCATTTTAGGCCAATTAAAATTGAAACCGCAAAAGTATCTATTCTGCAAGGCTGTTTTTAGGGCTTCATATTATCTAATTGTTATTTTTTTCATGCAGACTAATGCTAGAATTATACCCTAAACCACAGATATTGCGCAATTCCCATAACCTGAATGTATTTTGAATATTAACGAATCTAAAGCTATACTGCGCAACCTATTTGCGCATTCATCCGTTTTCAATTTTTTTTCGGAATAATTTTCACTGGCAATTTATTTTTGTATCCCTTGCAAATGAAATAGCCTCAGTCGTTTACCCGTGAATGGCAACGGCTATAATTTAGTTTCTGCGCGTATGTGGTAATTACTCCACCTCCGTGTTAATATTAAGTTAACACCATAAACATCTTTTCTCTATACCTTCGTGGCATGTTGAAGATGATCTATAATTAACGCAAATAATTAGACATTAAAAACAAAGCATGAATTTTAAAAACATCCTTACCTATTCAGGATTGATCGGCGTCCTGATCCTATCCGCCTGTTCAAAAAAAACAAGCATCGAACAAGAAACACCAGAGACCCCGCCAAAAGCGCCAACCCCTTATGCCATAACCGAAACTTTCGAATCCGGTAGTAAAGGAGCTTATGCATTGGACAGCGTTCAGCTCTTAACGGGCAAATGGACATTTAGTGATGCCTTGCTGGGCAACCTTGCAGCAGATGCAAAGAACGGCGCGAAGTCTGTCCGCTTAAGAACAGGCTATCTTTCCATGAACTTTGACGTAGCAGGGGCTAAAATGATTTACGTTTCCCACGCCAAATACGGAACAGATGCCAATTCAACCTGGCAATTGCTGGCCTCTACAGATGGCGGAAAAACCTTCGCCCAGTTAGGATCCGATATTACCGAAACCAGTACTACACTGGTGACCGATTCGTTCAAAATAAGTACAACCGGCAAAATACGTTTTCAGATCAAAAAAGCCGGTACGACCAGGATCAACATCGATGATATTATTTTTAAAGGCACTGGCGATCCGGGCATTACTGTGGGTGCACCAGATACCGATCCGGTGGATAATGGTGGCTCCGGCACAGCAGCCCCGGGAAGAGGGACACCGGACGCAGGCCCGGATGCTCCACCAGCAGGTGGCGACAATTCCAACCTTCTTTTTGGCAACCCATCAGGGGCAACAGCCAACCTGGTTTCAGCAGAAAATTACCTGATCGACCAAAAATATTATACTGAAAGTTACAGCATGACCCGCGGTATACCGAACTGGGTAAGCTGGCACCTGGATCCAAATAATTTCAATGGTGCGGTGAGCAGAAAAGACGATTTCGCCTCATTTACAGGCCTACCAGCAAATTGGTACCAGGTACAGAGTAACAGTTATTCGGGTTCAGGTTTTGACAGGGGCCATAACTGCCCAAGCGGTGACCGTACCAGTTCGGCCGGTGCAAATTCTGCAACTTTCCTGATGACCAACATGATCCCCCAGGCTCCGAACAACAACCAGAAAACCTGGGAATCTTTTGAAAGTTATCTCCGTTCCCAGGCTTTAAACGGATATGAGGTTTATGTGATCATGGGCAGCTACGGTACAGGTGGAATCGGCTCGGCAAGTGCATCGGTGGTGAACACCATCAACAATGGAAAAGTAACCGTTCCGGCAAACGTTTGGAAAGTGGCAGTGTTGCTAAAAACTGGGGATAATGATATCAGCCGCGTAACTGCTTCAACCAGGGTAATTGCCATCAATACACCTAACATCAATAGCACCAGTGCGAGCTGGAAAGATTATATCGTGTCTGTGCGGGATATTGAAACCGCAACCGGTTATAACCTGCTTTCAAATTTACCACAGAACATACAGGATGTGGTGGAGAAAACAAAGGATACCGGCAACTAGATTAGCCTAGGATCCTGCCAATTGATCCTTCAAAGCAAAATGAGCATAGTCCACCCAGAGGCCGTATCAAATCTTTTTGATACGGCCTCTGGATTTTAATACAATGCCATTTTATCGCCGCAGATCCTGCTTCGAAAAGCATCATTTCAGCGCCCTTGTGGCCTTATCGAACGAAAACACCAGATTACGCTGATCAATGTTCTTTAACGGAACTTCATGAACACTACTACCCAGTCCCGCAGTAAAATAAACTTGAGCCTTAACAGTACTGCCTCTTTCAAGCCCATCCTCAAACAGGGCAATCCCAAACAAAGTACTGTCTACTTTAGACTGGACCGTGATACTCACGGTCCCCAGATCATACTTTCCATTGTTCCTTAAGGTTACTACCCTTCTTTATAGGAATAACTGACCCCTCTGAGTGTCTCCAGATAAGTTTTATTCTTGCTGGTGATCGCCTGATAGGTCTGTGCATAACCTGAAAGGCCGGCAATTGACAGTAGTAAAGCTAAAATGATTGTCTTCATGGTCTAAAAAGTAATAACGCAATTAATTCATTTTGCTAAGCGCAGATTTAAGCTCCCCTATGGCGTCATCCGGATCCCCTCCAGAATCAAAGATTCTGGCTACATCCATATCCCTGCCATATACCACTGCATTTGCGGCCTCATCAATCTCCAGCGATGCGCCATTGATAGAAAGCCCGGCAAAAAGCCCTTTACTACGGGAATATGAGTAAACCTCGGCATCGAATTTATAATCCGTATTTACTGCCGAACTCCTTCCAACTGGCCCGGCCGCAACAGAAAGATCGCCACCAAGGGTAAAGCTGCTTTTCTTGATCCCGGTCAGTGTGTTGGCATGGGTAAAAACAAGTACTAGTTCAGTCGACTGTACACCTACCTGAAGACCCACACTCCCACCGGTAATGGTTACAAAAACAGGATTGCTCCATGAGCCATCTGCCCTTTTTACCATCGCAATTCCCCTGCCGCGTTTTCCTCCGATGACAAAACCTGCATTGATCAGCTTCGGGACAATAACTATACCCTGGGTGAGCTCAAGCAGTTTTGAGGGAATAGATTCTTTCATTTTACCGAAACCCGAGAGTACCTGGGTCGACGCCTGGATCCTTTTTTGTTCCTTGTTCTGTGCAAGGGCTGGAGTGGGAAATAATAATGCTACGCAGCAAAGAACAGCGAGATTTACCTTAATCAAATTGAGTATGTTCATATATCGTATAAAGAAAAAATAACCGGTATTAAGGGAGCAGAACTGCTCAAACCTTCCGGAGCGCAATATTATATCTTTTATTTCTTTTCCAAGCCGGTCAGTGGGTAAATTACGTTTCTGTGAGAAATCCTCCACAGCAAATAAAGGTTACTGGATGATACTTTTGGCACGATGGTGGGTTTTGGTAATTGTAGCTCTACTGAAATAGGTCAAGTATTAGCAGGAGGCCGATTACTTCGAACTTAATGGGATTTGTGAAGAGCTGGCAAAGGTATTTGATAGCTGAAAATTAAGCCTATGAAATTCCAGACAAAACCTATATTTTAGCGGGACTAACGCTCTGGATTTTTTTCGTCAAGTTAAATTATTCACCTATGCAGATAGACTGCATAACTAGAGCGTTTATTTGTATGTTCTTTGAAAGCCCGCTTCAAATTTTGATTCGCCAACTGTTGTGCTTCGGTGCAAAAACCGGTTGGAAGCTAAGCCCAATGGGCTTGGCTAAACGTCTGTACAGTCATTCATACGTTTCGCCTTTATGGAAATATGGATGATTTGAAGACGATGATTTTTTAGGCCGATCAGCCGCGATGCAGAAATGCCGCCATGCCGCTTTGCCCGAAATTTTTATTTATTTTTTAGCTGATACGGTTGAATAGCTGATGATTTTTTTTAATTTATTTTTATTGAAATCTTTGGGATATTGTAATAAACTGTATTCATATACAAAGAAAAAGAGAGCGGGCTTTCAAGGATTTTTAACGCATTAAATGAACATTTTACCAGCGCAGCGCGAATATATCCATCAGCATTTCTTCCAGATGAAAGATAAGCAGGACCTGCTATCGTTGCTCAATGTGGTTAAAGGGATTTTATTGGGGGAAAAAGCGGAGGAGATTCAGTTAAGGCAATTGAACTTTTATCTGCTCGGGGATTCCAAGGCCAAAAGTTACCGGCATTTTGAAATCAAAAAAAAGACAGGTGGTATGCGGGTGATTTATGCCCCAAACCAAGGCCTCAAGGTCATCCAGCGCTGCCTGGCCTTGATTTTTGCGGAGGTCTTTCCGGTGAGTGATTCGGCGACTGGTTTTGTGAAGGGGAAATCGGTGGTGGACAATGCGGGCTACCATTTGCAACAGCATTATGTATTCAACCTGGATTTGAAAGATTTCTTTCCGGGTATTGACCAGGCCAGAATCTGGGGAAGGTTGCAGCAAGCACCTTTTTGCTTCGATCGGGCGACAGATCGTTTAATTTTAGCGAACGTGCTGGCTAAGCTTTGCTGCTTCGAACTGGAGGTCGAGCGACGGGATGAATCGGAAAAAATAGTCAGGGTGATGCGGAATGTACTTCCACAAGGGGCGCCGACCTCCCCCATTCTATCGAATTTGATCTGTGAAAGGCTGGACCGCCGCCTGGGTGGCGTTGCCAAACGATTCGGCGCAAGGTATAGCCGATATGCAGATGACTTGACCTTTAGTTCCCTTCACAATCTCTACCAGAGTGGTAGCAAGTTCATGTTGGAAGTGGAACGGGTGATTGCGGATCAAAATTTCGTGATTAACAGCAAGAAGACGCGTGTGCAGGGAAAGGGTTATCGGCAAGAAGTGACGGGTTTGGTGGTGAATGAGAAGGTCAATGTCCTGAAATCTTATGTTAAATCGCTGCGCCAATCGCTTTACCTCTGGGAGCAGTATGGCGCGGAGAAAGCAGGTGGGTTATTTAGATCGCAATATCGCAAGGAGAAGGGCGCTGCTTTGACTGCTGTGCCGGAAATGGCAAGGGTGTTGAAGGGAAAACTGGATTATTTGGCCATGGTGAAGGGAAAGGGAAATGGCACTTATCAAAAGTTGATGTTACGCTTCGAGCGGCTTTTACCAAGGCAGAATGCAGTGACGGCAATTCTGGACATTTGGGAAAAAGAGGGTATTGAACAAGCAATGAAGAAATATTATGAGCAAAGCGCTTAGTTTTAAAAAAACACGGGTAGACTTCATCAGCGATTTGCTGCAGTCCAAGAAATTGGGTGCGGGAGATAAGGAGCGGGTGTTTGGTCTGGTAGCGAAGGAAATTGACCTGATGGAAAGCAAGGGAGATTTTATTTTATCGGAGATAGAGGCGATTAAGGTCAAATTAAATGCGGCGATGCCGGAGGAAGCTATTTCAACAGCTGCCATTAAAATCGAACAACAGGCCCCAGAGTTAGCAATTGAGGACTATAAAAATCCTGAAAATAATGGCAACTTTCTAAAGGAACTTAACCAAGATCCTGTGTTAAAAAGTCTAACACATAATATGGACACCAATCAGCTGCTGAGCATAAATAATGCTTTGGGCTTAACCCAGTATAACTTCGACAGGCATTTGAATGAAATTCGCAGGAGATACCAGATACTGGGAAACAAATATTTCAACAAGTTATCCAGAGGTTTATGGAACAAGATTTTCCAATATATCCATGGACATAAAACCTGGTCTGAAGATAACATCGCAATCAGCTGGAGTAGCCCAGAATTGCTTAAGTGGAGTAACGATCACCCCGGGGAGTGTCCAAATCCAGGTATAGATGTGAGCACAGAAATGTTTAAGTTTCCATTGATCACAACTAAAAATGGAGAAGCTTTCAACACTATGCCAGCACTAGTCCTTTTTTTCAAAGCTCAAGTGACTATCCGTTTTGATAATAATCTTCACGACCTTGTGGACGGATGGAATATCTACTTTGGAGACAAAGTTAAATTCGATCTGCACAAGCTTAAGAGCAAAATCGAATTTTTCACTGATGTGGAAAAACTTCATCAAGCCTACAGGCATTTAATTCAACTTTGTATTGATTGTCACCCGAATGAAACACCAGACATTGCGCTTAATGTAGAAATGGATGCCAGTAAAAAAGTTATTTTTTCCATCTGGCAGAAAAACGCGGTTTGTAAACGTACGAAGGAAGATTTGTTGAATCGATACGGAGCGACATTTACCGGTTTGATCAATAACCAAATCAATGGCCTTTGTGATTGGACCCTGGAGGCGGATTTTGGTGAGGGAGATTACTCGAATTTATCGATATGGCCCAGAAAGGCGGAAAGCAGAGCAATTGAAAAAATGGTTGGATTACGTTACAATTTAATATTTAGTTAGGCTATGATTTACTTAATTGACGACAAGCGCGAGCGCCAGCAAAAACTGGGTTGGACCACTGAGGTATTCACGGGTTTTAGTAACATCCTTACACCGATCTACGACAATACCGAACTGCAATCCCAGATAAACGAACTTTTTAAGGATGGAAACGCTATTCTTTTCCACGAATCTTTTTTTGATAATCCACAGAACAAAAAAAGTGAGCAGACAGATGAAATCGGTCAGAAACTAGCGGAGTTTTCTGAAAAGAGATCTTTTCCGATTGTACGCTTCAGTGGATCGATGGGTTCAAGGCGTATTGACAAGCTGCTAGCGACTATACCCTTTGGTACGCTTTACAAACATTTGACGATTTTTCTGGAATTTTATCGCCAAACGGGAGAAGTATCCCTAAAGAAGCTGGTTTTCGGAAGTAGTGATCAAGCGGAGGAAACCCTGCAACATAAGTCGGAGATTTATAGGTCCATGTACGATAAAAGGGATACCGATATTTTCAGATTAAACCCGAAGATTAATCAAAGTCTCAAACAACTGGAGCTCATAACCGATGTGAAGATTATTGTCACTGGAATCACGAATGCTTGCTTTAAACGACAACTGGAGGAATTATAACATGGGGATCATTTTTATACTGCCAGATTCGCTCATCGCCCAGGATGGCTTTAAAGACTACACACTGGTCGAAATTGGCGAGGTTGATCATGAGCATCTTGATCAGTGGATGGATAAGATTGTAAAACAGGTGAAGCAAGAAGCGGTCAATGTTTTTGTGCCACTAGTTTTCGGAGGTACGGGGACCGATCTACTTGGCTTAAGGCTTGGCATGCATATTCGCTGTACGCAGAGCCCCTCACAATGCGCCAATATATTTATCTATGGAACGGAATCCTTAAATAAAATTCGTCACCATGAGTTTGCCTGCCTTTTCCAAACAAGCGGTACTGCTTTGATTGATTACAACCTGCACACCCTTCAGAAGTTTGCGCGGCAAGCTTTGCCTGTGGTCTCCATGGATGAACTAGCGAAGGAAATGGGAAAAATTCACCTAGAAGTTCCAAAAAACCATTATGATAACCACAGTATCGCCAATATTTGGGGCATGCATAGGATACTCGAAATGGCGGGCGTTGAAATGTCTGATATTGAGTCCTTAAATACAGAAAGAAACCAGTTGTATAATATCTATTTTAAATGGCTGCTGACCAAAAATGCGAGTTCCAATAATACTGCATGACGTGCGATAGCAATCCAGCATACTGATCCCTTAGCAGCTCCATTGATTAGGAGAAATATAAAATAACTATGCCAAAAATATTATTGATTGATGATGAGGCCAGTTATGGCTGGAAAGAAATTTTGGAAAAAGTTTTCTTTGATGGCCATGAAATCACTGCGGCAACAACGAAGGACGAGGCAGTTGAATGCTTGAACCAAGACCTTTATGAACTTATTTTTCTGGACTTACGTTTCGGGGAAGGCGATCATAACTTTTCAGAGCTGACGAACTTTCAGGGTTATCAGCTCCTATCCAGAGAAATTCGAGGAAGTTTTGAATATCCAAATTTTGCAACACCAGTGATTCTATTTACGGCTTCGAATAAAATCTGGAACATACATGGAATGCTTGAGGCTGGTGCTGATGATTTTTACATCAAAGAACATCCCGACCAGGCCGATGATAAAGATTTTTCGATGCAGAATTTTAATCGCTTAAAGTCTCAGATTAGCGAATTGCCAAAATTGGGAAGTAGGAGGAATACTGTCTTAGCGAAAATCAAAGCGATACTTAACCTGATTCCAAAGGAGATTAGCCATTCGAACATCCGGGAAAGAATCACGGAAAAACTTAAAATTGGTTACACGACCCTTTTTCATCGGCATTCCAATTTCGAAAATGAAAAATTTGCTTTTTGCCAGGAACTTATGGCCTATATCTGTTTTTGGTCGATATTGGAGGAAGTTGTGAAAGATGGCTTTCAGGACAAGTGGATAAAAACAGGCGTTCAAGAGGGGGCAATGACGGGAGGTAATTGGACCTTAAAAAATGGCAAGAAATTTATTGAAAGATCTACGACGGTGGTGTCTGGCAAGAGTACAACTATGCTCGAAGTACAAATCATACTTCAAAAAGGTAGTTATAAAAAAGTCAGACGCCAAATGAAACCGACTGATCAGAGTTTTAATTATTATGATAACAAAGTTTTTTTATCGCTCCAAGTGATTGCCCTATTAATGCTGGGCAAAGGATGGTCCGAGCAAGCTGCCAATGATACCTTTAATGAACTCAACAGCTTTCGTAATCGGGTAGATTTTATCCACAGCTCAGTAGAGTCGATTTTTACCAAACCGCTAAGCAGCAAAAAGGATAAAGAAGAAGCGGAGCGCTACTGTATCAAAATGCTCGACTTCATTGAACAGCTCATCTCTTCACCTTGGCTTCCATAACCATATTTTTAACTCAACCTAACCATCCAAATACTAAACACCCTCCGCTATGGCTACCAACAAACACGCACAGATCCGTTACCACGCGCTCAATGACTGCTTTTGTAATACGGGACGCCGGTTTTACATGGAGGATTTGATTGAGGCCTGTAATCAGGCCATTTCAGAACATAGTGGTTTCCCTCTGGAGGTCAGGCGTCGCCAGGTATTTGAAGATATTAAGTTTATGGAGAGTGAGCGTGGCTACAAGGCCGAAATTGTCCGGCATAAGGATGGTAAACGGGTATATTACCGCTACAAGGATCCGAAGTTTAGTTTGATGAACCGCTCGCTCAATGCCCTGGAGCTGGATCAGATCAATGAGGTGTTGATTACGCTGTCCCGTTTTAAGGGCATGCCGCAGTTTGAATGGATTGCGGATATTTCCAGCCGGCTGCATAGCATCAGTGGCCGGGAGGAGATGAAGATCATTGATTTTGCCCAGAACCAGTTTTTGAAGGGACTGGATTTGATCACGCCGATTTTCAATGCCATCTTTTTTAAGCGGGTTTTATCGGTGGAGTACCTACGCTTTAACGAGAAAAAATCTTTCAAGATGGTAGCGCACCCTTATTATCTCAAGCAATATAACTTGCGCTGGTTTTTGTTTGCAAAGGAAGATTCGACTGGTAAACTGGCGAACCTGGCGTTAGACAGGATAATTGGCGTTACGGAGCTCTCTGTTCCCTACCGGGAAAACAGGGAGATTGATTTCGGGGAATATTTTGAGGATGTGGTGGGGGTGACAGTACTGAAAAAACCTGTAGAGAAAATACGGCTGTGGGTGTCGGAGCGCTTATGGCCCTATATTGAAACCAAACCAATCCATGAATCTCAGAAACAGTTGAAGCAGGTGAAGGACCATATCGAAGTAGAGCTGGAACTGATTGTCAATTATGAATTCACTTCGCAGCTGCTCTCCCATGGAGATGGCATTCAAGTACTAGAGCCGCAGTCCTTGGCAGAGGAAATGAAACAGAAGATTGCAACGATGCTGGCGCGTTACCAGTCCATAGCTTAAGGTCTTCTTAGCCTGGCCACAGGCGGCTAAGGATCTGACTGATTTCTTCAGGTTGCAGCAGGGATAATTCGTCAAAGCTATCGCGGTGGCATTTTCTGAATTTCTGTCCGCTGCCGCAGAAGCAGCTTGCGGTCCTGGGTGGTCTATGGCCTCGGGCCAGGAGGGTTAAGCCCTGGACAATCAACTTGTCGTTGGCGGTACGGAACACTTCCTGGAAATATTCCAGCCATCCCCTATTGCTGTGGGCGCGTTCTTGCAAAAAATAGCCGTTGATACGCCTAAAGGTCTGGCTGAAAAAATAGGGCAATACTTCATCCTCAACGAAACTGCGCAAGGTCATGCCTTTCCTGCAGGCAATGATTTCCTCGGGCAGGGTTTTCAGGCAACAGTGTCCATCGGTCTCATAGACATGCCAATCGTAGTTTCTGGGGATTTGACCAGCGGTTTCGAAGACCAGGGGAAAGCTCATGGGAAAATCGCTGGAGGCCTTGATGCTGATCTGGTAGGTGTCGAGGGTATTGCCCTGTTCATCTTGCAATGTTATGGTCCCGCTTAGGGCCGGGACTTCACCGTCTGTTTGAAGGTGAAGTCCCGGGAAAGCGTCCTGGCAAGCAGCTGCTTGCGAGAGGAAATTTTGGTAACCATTTGTACTAAGCATCGGCGTAGGGTTTTGCGCTTCCGATACCTGCGATGAGTGCGGCGTTTGCGGAACTGGATTCGTTTTTGTCCTCGCCTAAGGGGAATCGCTCACCGAGGTGTTTGCGGTAAAGTTTACTGGCCTTAAGCTCGTTGGGTTCTCTTAATGCCGCTTTGGCATCCTGGAGAAAGGCATCCAAATGATCCATGAAGTTTCGCCTTCGCTCGGGGCTGTAGTTTTCAAAGAGGTCGTCGAAAGGAACTGCCGGTACGATGCACCTGAAATCGGCTGTTAAGGTCTTTTGGATTTCGCTGAGGATGTCTACCAGGGTGATGTCCTCCCGGGCATTGAGTACGATCTTATCCAGCGCATTGGTGGCCAGGACGGTCATAGCCAGACCACTGGGCATTTTATTGCGTTTGAAATCGCACCAGGCTTTCAGATCCTTGACGATGCGGATAAGCATGCCGGCATTGTCTTTTCTACTGTTGAACCATTTCACAACAGCTTTTGGGTCACTGTCTTCCCAGCCCTCGTTTTTGACGGCAATCCGGTACTCCTGGCTATCGATTTTGTAATAAACGGGGAAGTCGATTTCGTAGTCACCGGCGAATACTTTCCGAATGCATTTCTTGCGGTGTTCTGGAGCGGTAGCCGTATATCCGTTCACCGCATCCCATACCCAGCCCTGCAGGGTGGTTGCGGCGACATCTGGACTGCGAAAAAAGTAGATGCCATCATCTAAATCGCAGATATCGTCCTTGGTGCGGATGGCCGACCCCATTTTGTAGGAACCCTGTATAAAGAATTTTGGCAGGTATTCCGGGTGTTTTTCCTTGAAGTACTTGCGGATCCGTGCACGCAGGGCATCACGGGAGGTGATCATGCGTGTCTTTTTGCTGGTCGAAAGGGCGATTTCTTCCTGAAATTGCCCGAAAAGGTGATTTAAGTTTGCCATAATATTAATTAATATTTAAAAATTTAAGGATTTGGTACAAGTGGTTTTTGGAAAGTTCGTCGCCGATAGCCTCCATGCGCTGTAGGGATTTTTTATCGGAGGCATTGAGTTCAATGGGATCTCCGGCGAGGTCCTGCTGGATGCGCAGGTAATCAAAGCTGAGATTCTTTTTAGCGAGGGCCCGGTTTAAAAAGGCGATGTACTGTTCGGTAATCTGAGCCTGAGTATCCAGTACAATATCAACAATGCGTGGATTGGGGAATAGCCAATAAAAGATGGATTTTGGCCGCCAGCTGCGCTTGATAATCTGTTTACCCTTACCGGTGCCTAGGGAAAGCAGGCTTACCTCGGACAGGTCATAGCCAAGCTTATCTGTGGCCTCGAAAAGGCCGATCAGGGCCGGGTTATTGGCAAACAGCCCACCATCAATCATGTTAACGTTTTGCCCTGAACCAAATTCATTTTTAAAACTGAAACTGTGCGGAGGGAAATAAATGGGGGCCGAGGCACTGGACATGGCCACATCATGTGCAGGCAGTTTATAATCCCGGGTATAATCCGGATGGTGTTTGGTCTTGAGCACGTTAATAGCACCATCGTTTCCATTAAAGCTGGGAATGCAGACTCTGGTCTTCAGGTCCTTTAGCAAAGGTGTTGTTCCCTCATTGGCCTCGGTGTAGATCTGCTTGAGGGTCTTAAGCAGTTTTTTGTTGCTGTATATAGCGGAGAAAAATGCACGAGACTTGCTCGGCAGGCATTTGAGGATAAACCGAGGGAAGATGGCTTTTGCATTCTTTTTGTAGAAATCGACCAGGTCTACCGATGGGATGCCCAGAGCAATGGCAATGGCCAGGATTGCGCCCGTTGAAGTTCCGCAGATTAAGTCGAAATGTTCATACAGTTTTGTCCCGGGTGCTTTTTCCTGAAGCTCATACTCCAAGTCGGCGAGCACTTTAGCGGGGATGATACCTCGGATGCCACCGCCATCTATAGAGAGTATCCTAAATTTCTTTTTGTTTTCCATGTTTGCTGTTTTCATGGAACAAAGATTAATGCTATCTATGCAGTCTATCTGCACAGGTTGTATTATTAATATTTTTCCTGTGTTGTTGACTGTTGCGATCAGGCCCAATAGTCATTGCCGCAGTTGCTGCAGCGATAGATAGTTGCTGTTGGCGGCTTAGAAGATGGACTTATTAGGCAAACTTAAGGCATGTGGTTTAATTCCTGAGGCTTGTAAAGGCTCGGATAAGTTGAAATGTAATGCTATAGCTTATTTTTGGATGAGGCTCTCCCCCTATCCCTGAATTTTCTCACGGCAGACCCTGGCGAAGGCGAACTGAACACGGAATAAGGTGGAGATGGCGTCTAAGAGGTAGACTTCGTCGATCGTGAGCGGCTCGCCTAATTTATAGTGTGTAGCGGGCACTTCAGCGAGGTAGATTTTGTTGACGATGCCTGCGTTGTGCACGATGAGGTTTCTGGCTGCATGTATTTCGATGAGAGGATCATATTCGATGCTGTTCCAGTTGTTTCGGATGCCTTTGTCGCGGGTATATTTGAATTGGAGCCTGTAGCGTTTTTCGAGGAACTTAATGCGATCTTTGATGCTACCAAAAGAAAATTTCATCAGATCGGTCTCGATAATGTGCCGGCGGAGGGTGTCTATGCTGTCAAAATCCAATATGGATGCATAGCTCATGGTTTTCTCGCTGCTCTTGAGGCTCTGTGGAAAGTAGCTCATAAGGGTTTTGGCCAGTTCGGACAGGAAAACCTCGAACATGGTGATTGAATAGACAATGATCATCGGATAAATGGTAGATGGAATGGTCTTTAGAAAATCGATCTCCTCCTGGTAATGGTCGATGATGAACTGTTCTGGAGGTATTTCCGGGAAGACTTTGGCGAAATCGACAATGATTTTTTTAGAGCTGGCCAGTGCTTCCATGGATTCTGGAATAGCGAACCGTACCTTCAACATCTTGTTCATGTTGTCGGCCATTGTATTACTTGCCTGTTGGATTGCGCGGAGGGCCTGGGCTTTTTTCATCAGTTATGTCGATTAGCCATGCTTAATCTCTTTTTAGGTCGAGGTATAAATTTGCAGATTGCTGTTTGGATTAAGAAACAGCAACCTTTTCATAATTATCAAATACGGTCAGCTACGATGCCTTTAGGCAACAGAGGCCGTCTGGTTGATCTTGTCAATCAGCGAAATTATCCGATTGGCCATCTCGCCATCGAAAACACCGGTGATCCCGCTCATATCGATATCCGTAAATGGGGGACTGAAGAGCATTTCAGCATCTATTACACCTTTCACGGAGAAAAAGTTGAGTAAAGTATCCATAAAGCGGATTTGCTGGGAATTTAGCGTCTGCTGCGAAAGGATCGTTCCAAAAGCTAGTTTTGCTACATTTATATCCAATCCGAGAATACTTCGAATAAATTGTCCCAAGGGTTGTTCACCATAAGCCTTAATAAACTCTTCCTTAGTACCGATATCACCCTGTTCGAAAAGCATTTTTTCAAGTTCAGCTAGCTCTGAATGCGTGATTTGTACATTGCTCACAATTTTATGTATGGTCATGTGATTACGCTTTTCGTTCAAATAAAACTCGACTTTTTTCTTGTAGGCGTCAAGGTCATTAAAATTATAGATGACCTGGTGTTGGGTTGCTTCGCCATTGAATGTATCTTGGAATGAAGTGAAATAAATGGGCGGGCGTTCATCCTCTAAGTATTTGAGCAGGTCGCGGAGCTCCAGACGGATGTGCTCAATCCCAGCTAGGTTCACACCCTGCCAAAAGTTTTGTTGTCTTACGACCTGGATGGTTTCCAACTTAGCAGCCACGTCCGGTACGGCGGCTTTTTTACTCAAAAGCGAGGCCGTGGCTACAACTTTTTCGATTAAGTCTGCCTGGCGCCTGGTCCCCGTGAGCACGCTCAACTGAAGTTCCAGCATCAAAACATCGAAGCGCTTGGATTTCTCATTTTCCTCAATTTCAACCACAAGTTTAGCTATATGATCAAAAATCGTTTTCACTTCGAGGTCACTGAGGGTGTTCCATTGGCTTGCATCCTGATATTTTTCAACCGTTTCCCAATGCTGGCGAACGATAAACTTAGTGGTGTCCAAAGCCTGCGTTTGCGCAATCAGGTAATTAATAATTGACTCACCGTAAACTTTTAACTCTGGGTCTTCTTCGGCTCGCAGGATTAAGGCCAGACGCAAGCGCAGTTCAAACAGCCGCTGGCTCAATGACTTTCCAGTATTCGGTTCCATGCCCTGTGGATTGAGTCCGAAGAATTCAAAATTTTCACAGAAATCAAAGATGATAAACGCATTTTTATGCTGGTCTGGCGCAAAAAGGTCCTTGCATAAACGCGTACCACGCCCAATCATCTGCCAGTATTTGGAGCTGCTACGAATGGGCTTAAAGAAGACCAGGTTGCAAACTTCGGGAACGTCGATCCCTGTATCGAGCATATCTACCGAGACTGCAATTTGGGGCATTTTTTGTTTATCCTTGAATTTGTTAAGCAGGTCATACTTGTATTCTTCCTGGTAATCGATTACTTTAAGAAATTCACCCTTGTATTCGGGGTATTGCAAATTGAAGCGTGTTTCGATAAACTTGGCATGGGCATGGGAACGCGCAAAAATCATCGTTTTAGCTAATTTATCCCCGCCCTCAACGTGAATTCCTTTGTCCATCATGTAAGCAACTACCTTATCCACTGTATCGGTATTAAAGAGCCATTTATTGAGTGCCGTTGGATCAATCTCCTCGGGAAATTCACCGGTAACAGGGTTTGCAAACTGTTCTTCGTAAGCGATTTTATCCTGGAGGCTCAGATCAGCGTATTTCACCCCCTCGCGCTGAAACTTCAATGGTACACCGATGCCTTTTGGAGGTACGAGGAATTTGTCGTTAACAGCTTGTTCCAGCTCATAGGCGTAGGTTGGATTGCCAGGCTCCATATTGAAAAGCGCATAGGTATCCTTGTCTGTTTCCGATCTAGGGGTAGCTGTTAGGCCAATGCGAATCCCGTCAAAATATTTGAAGATATGCTTGTAGCGATTGTATACTGAACGGTGGATTTCGTCGAAAATAATGATGTCAAAGTGTCCGACGCTATAGCGACTGGAACCATCAGATTCGCCATCAATCATATTAATCATGGTCTGATAGGTTGAAAAAACAATTCTGCTGCTTTCATCCTCTTTTTCTTTGGTCAAATCAACGGCCGGTAAATTGGGAAGATAATCATTGAAATTGATTTTGGCCTGATGGATCAGTGCATTACGGTCCGCCAGGAAAAGCACGCGCTTGATCCAATTTGCTTTGCTCAAAAAATCGATTAAGCTGGCCGATACCCTGGTCTTCCCTGTCCCAGTCGCCATAACGAGTAAAGCTTCCCTGTGGTTATGTTCTAGCGCTTCTGCGACTTTTCGGATTGCCTCGTGCTGGTAGTATCGATCAGTAATTGCGTTGTTGATGGTTTCATTGGCGAGGATCTTTTTAGCAGTCCTACGTTGGATAAGCGCCTGAAGCTCATCTTTTGTATAAAACCCGTAGACTTCCCTTGGGGCATAATTTAGGTCGTCCCAAAACCAGCTTTGGTAGCCATTGCTGTAAAAAATTACAGGCCGTTGCCCAAAATCCCTCTCCAGGCCATCTGCATAAAGCTTAGCTTGATGTTGTCCGACCCTCGGATCACGCCTTGTTTTTTTCGCTTCTACAACGGCGAGCGGCTTGCCATCATCCCCCCAAAGTACGTAATCCACAAATCCGTCACTGAGTTTGCCGTCAGGCTGTGGCATACAGGCTTTTAATGGATATTCGATCACGCGCGCCTGGTCAGTTTTCCAACCGGCTTCATGCAGCAACGTGTCGACATATATCTTCCGGGTTAAGGTTTCATTTGGATTGCTGAGTGGCGGAATGAAGGCAGCATTCTGTGCTTTGATTGCTTTAAATCGCTCTAACTCCTGCTGAAGCTGTCTAAGTTCGGTTTGCTGATTATGGAAAGCGCTTTCCAACGCCTGCAGTTCTGCTTTACTTCGATCGTTTCTTTGTTCTATCCTGATAAACGACTCATCAAATTTCGGAATTTTAAGCCGATCCTCTGCATAAGTAGACACGACCCAAATAATAAAGCCATGCAGGAGCTGCAAGCTATGTAAGGCCTCTTCGGATTTGATTTTGGTATTGGTGTGTACCGCTGTATTTCCAAGCCTGCGAATTAAATTGATTTGGTTGAATTGTAACGGAGCAATCAGGTTTTTGAATGCATGTGTATGCATGAGCGAGTTCAAGGTGGAATCGAAGGGTTTAGCCAGGTCACCATCATGAGTATACATCCAACGCACCCATTCCTCCAAGTTTTTCCTGCATAGCATTGCAGCATATGACGGTGCGTGATAGATGTTTTGTTCAGCTTCCTTCGGTGCCTCCGCAAATGGTATCCAAGGAGCTGGAATAAAGTCAAAATTAGTCATTTTGGTATGTTCCTTTCCATTGTTTAAGCTTGAAATGTCTTGATTTCGCATAGGCCATCGAGGGCGTAAGCAAATGCACGATTTGGCTGCCACGAGGAGCGAAATAATTGATGTATTGTGTTTTGAGCTGCGTTAAAGTATTGTTGGCCATGCCTTTCCAGGTAAAGATTACGTGTTTAAACTTGCAGTTTGCAAAAGCCCGCTGAAAGTCAAAGGCAATATACTCATTTGGCTTTAGCTTTTCCAGGTTTTTGTCTGAATGATTGGGCAGCTCAATGTGGATATCCTTAAATAAATCCACGATAATGATTTTGTGGTTAGAGCAGAAACGCCTCCATTCCTGTGTTAGCTTGTGCATATCTTGGTTGTTGTCAACCGGATGGAGGCTTTCCTTATCGAGCATCCGCGGGAATAGACACCAAAATTCGTTATCAGGCCTTCCATAAAACCAGGTGGCCTGATTCCCATCTATTTTACCATTGAAGGTACCCACAATCAGTATATTAAAATCGCCATATGGAGGATGGTTTTCCAATGGTTCTAAGTCCGTGTATTTAAATAAATGAGAAGGCATGAGGGCTTGTTTTGAGAGTCATTTAACCAAACTTTTGTTCAAAAAGGAAATATTCAATATCATCGGCCGGCAATCCATACTCGCTTGCGATGCCATGGAGCAGGTAGTTGTAGCGTTGATAGTCTTTAAATTTTGAAGATGGGTAGACTTCAACAAGTTGATAAATTTCTTTTGGTGCTGTGAGTTGAATCAGGCTTGTGGCTACCCGTATATCGAAGATGAGGCAGTAATCTCCAAGTCCAGCTGCCCGGGATGCGAAATACATAACCTTGGTGAAGTAACTTATACCAAGAAACTTAATTTTTTTTAGGGTCCTGAAAGCTTCATGGTAATTACCTACCGCTGCATAGTCGATCCCTTGTTTAATGCTTTCGAGGTTTTGCTCGCTTGCTAGGTAAAGATTCGTACGATAGTTACCATAGCCGGATTCAGCGAATCCCCATAACATGGTGAGCAAAAATGGTTTTACCACGTCGCATTTATTGTTAAAATAGTCTTGAAAGGCACGAATAATGGTGTGCCTGTCGATAGAATGGTCTTCAAAGAGATGAAGAATTTCGATGTATGGCGATGGTAAGTTTTTCCATTTTTGCGGATTGTACCGAAAACCTTGATCCATGGAATTTAGGGACTGGATGCTGGAAATGTACGGCAGGATAAAAGTGTGATGAAGCATTTGCGAGCGTTAAAAGAGATTTAAATTGTTCAGGAGATTAGTTCTCCTTTAAAAGCCTTTTGTAGGAGTGAATTGAAAAGGTCTTCTGAATGTGCCCGGGAACGTTCGCACGCTGCCTTCTTGGCATTAACTAATCTAAGGATTTCCGAAAACTTTTTTTGCTCTTCCAATGGAGGATAAATGATATTGAAATCCTCAATATGATCTTTATTGAGCTGCCGCTTATCAATTCCACCTACACAGACCTCCCTGATAATATCCCGGAAAGATTCTGAGGTGAGAATGTGTACGACGAATTCGTGAATTTCCTGCTCCCTTAAGCGGATTAGATATACATGCCCATTAACATTTGCACTGTCGTCTTTCCCTTGAAATAATGCTGCCCTGCCCAAGCTACTATTCTCAGTATTGATACGACCAGTTTTTGTCATTAGGATGTCGTTATGCTTTAGACTGCTCTTACTCATTGATTTATGAGTTTTCTCATCTATAAAAGCAATATCTTCGTAGATTAGATTATTTTTCCAAACATTCTGGCTTCTGAAGAATGTTATTCCACTGTCAACATATACATTACTCCCCCCCTTCGGCGTGTTTCCACTATGGACTTTTATTGCGATATCTTTTAGCTTTTTAACGGGCCAACCTTTCTCATTTCTAACCGGATCGCCAAACATATCGTAAAAGATAGATTGGGCCAGTTCATCGTAACTTTTGAGCAAAGCTTGATCTTTTTTTCTCAAATTATCTGCGTCGTCCAAAATTTTTGAAATGTGATTTTGAACCGATAGACTGGGCAAAGGAATCTTGATCCCTAAAATATCTTTTACAGATAAATGTTTGACTGTTACGAAAGAAGCCTTGTCTTCTATATTTTTCAGCTCTTTAGGTAAAAATTTTAGGAGATATCTTGAATCCAATAAATCATTTCTCAAAACCTCCAGCTTACATACTCGTTGGTTTAGTAATGCACTATCCCTACGCCATTCAGCGATATTGAATTCGCCATCCATTCCCACTAAAATATCTCCTTTAGTCACTACAAATCTTTCATCATATTGACCATTGTAAAGGGTTTTTGAATAGCCCCGAACAACATCCCTAATTCTAACAAGCGGCATTCCTGCCTCAGTATTAAAATGACTTGAGTCAAATGCGAAACCAGATAAGACCTTTATTAAATCCCCTAATTCGACTTCCTTAATGCTCATGACAACTGTCCCTTTAACTCCTCTATCAACCGTTTCCTTTCTTTATCCAAGTTCTCTATTTTAGCGATGATTTCGACTGGCTTCAGATAGTCCTTTTGTTCATAAACCACTTCTTTGTAACGATTTATACTCAGGTTGTAATTGTTATCTTGCACATCTTTCAATTGTACTAAAAAACTTTTATCCGTCCGTTCACGCTCTTCTTCTAAACCTAAGTTCCTAAACCGCGTGAGAACATCTGGAATATCATTTTGGGCTATAGGGTTACGTTTATCATCCAAGCTGAAACCATCAGCCTGCATATCATAGAACCAAATCTTATCGGTTCCGCCATTATTCGTTTTGGTGAAAAGCAAAACAGCGGTACTCACTCCTGCATAAGGTTTGAAAACACCGCTTGGCATGGAAATAACGGCTTGGAGTTTTTGATTTTCAACAAGTTCTTTTCGGATCTGTAAGTGAGCCTTGCTGCTACCAAATAATACGCCATCGGGTACTATCACGGCTGCACGCCCCCCAATTTTTAAACCTTTTAGTATTAATGCCAAAAATAATAGTTCGGTTTTTTTACTGTCAACCACTGCCAGGATTTTCCCGTCGACAGCTTCGCGGTCTAAACTACCCTTGAATGGTGGATTAGCAAGTACGAGTGTAGCCTTTGAGGTAAATCCAGTATTGGCTTCGCTAAGGGCGTCAAGATCTTGCAATTGTGGGTTCTCAATGCCGTGGAGTATCATATTCATTGCACCAATGCGGATCATGGTAGCATCAAATTCCATTCCAAGGAACATTTCGTTCTGAAGATGTGCTTGAACCTCAGCGTCATAAAGCTCTTTTTCGTAATGTTCGCGAAGGTACTCCCCTGACACCGTAAGGAATCCACAAGTCCCTGCACTTGGATCGCAGATGATATCTTCCATGGTCGGCTGGGTCATTTCAACCATCATCCTAATGATATGTCTGGGCGTACGGAACTGTCCGTTTTGCCCGGCAGATGCAATTTTACTAAGTAGGTATTCATAAACATCCCCTTTTGTATCGCGATCCACCATGTCGATGTTAGTTAACATTTCCACCACTTGTGCGAGTAGCCTGGGCGTGGGTATCATGAAAGTTGCCCCTTTCATGAATTTAGAAAATGCTGCACTTTTAGCACCAATGTTCTTAAGAAAATCAAAAACACCGTCCTCCTGAGTAAAAAGTCTGTGCATTACTTCAGGGTCTTTATTTTTGAAGTGGCTCCAGCGTAACGCTTCCGTTTCCCAATTATATATAGGCTCTTCAACTGCCTTTTTTAAAAGGTTTGCTTTTTGCTCTTTCTGTGTTTGAATTTCATCAAGTCTTCGAACGAAAAGCAGGTAAGTCATTTGTTCAATGACACTTATCGGATTGCTTAGTCCACCCGATCGAAAAGCATCCCAGACTTTATCTATTTTTGATTTTAATTCTCCGGTAATCATGTGTTGGTTTAAGGTTTAAAAGTAAGAGATTTGTCGCGTTTTACCTAATCAGATATTGGATGATGGGGCAACTCCTAGTTTCAATGAAGGTATTTCTAAAGGATATCGCTGATTCTCAGGATGCATGTTTTTTGTTGTCTGTGAGGATTTTATTTTCGGAACATCATTAAATAATTATTTTTTCGATAAGCATTTTAAGCCCCTTCCACTCTGTTTCTACTGTGATTTCCTGATCGGGCTTTAATTGCTAGGCCTTGACCATTTTTGGAATAATGCTTATGGGGGCCTGCCCGTTATTTGGTATAAAAGTTCCAAAACCATTGTCTGCAATTTTGCTGACTGTTCCATTGAGGATAGCTGGGGAATTGGGAGCTCCGATATCCTGCCATTGTTTGCAGTTTTCAGCCGCATTGGGATTTGCTTTTAAGTAGTGGTCAAACCAGATGATGATATCCAGGAGCTGGAAACAAAGGCGGTATAGGAGGTATGGGGTGTCCATTTGCTCACGGTACGCGTTTAGGTTAATGTCCTTTGTTTGCGGATTCTGAGTATGGCTGGCTGCTCCGGTAATGAAGATGATATCTTTAACGGCATTAGAGATGAGTATTGGAAAATGTGGTTGGCTATTTTTAACACCGGTTTTTTTTGCATCCAAACCTGAAAGGAATAAACTGGATTCTGAAAGGTTGACTTTTCCGCCGTTGATGCATTTATCATGCAAAAGCCCGGCTTTATTGGCCAATCGGAATAGGGATTCTAGGATAATGCGGATTTTGGTGTAGTACAGGGTTTCATCGAATTGGTGATCCTGATGCTGGATATGCTTTAATAGGTCGGTCAGGAAGCGATGGGTATCGGGGTCTAGTAAGGTCTTTACGCTTTGGAAAACCTTGCTGTATTTTTGATGGATGATATATTCGTCTTTTTTCTGTACAGCATCTTTGATGGCAGCCATTAATTGCTCCTCGTCTTTGCCTTTGGTGTAAAAGTCGCCGAACATATCTATAAAATCTTCATTCGTCTGATAGCCAGGTTGTCCGGTGAAGATGAAGTAAGGCAAATACTGGGTGGCATTAAGGGCCATTAGATAGTCCCTCAAGAGGGCGAGCCCTTTCAGGTCTGTGGTTTTATCTTCGGGATTAAGGATACCTTTTGCATCTAAAATCACAGCGTGGTAGCTGCTGTGATTGCGCTCAAGTTCGGCTTTTCCTTCAAGGGCAGACTTTTTATGATGGATATCAATGCCTACTTGTTCTGCAAAACCGACGAAGTCTGTCTTGAATTCATCGTCCACCCATAGTACTTGTATGTTCATATTATTGGCTGATTAAAGGAAACGTGATTTGGTAGACCACTGGGAATTCATCCTGGGGATTGTTATCGAGGGATAGCTGGGCTTGGTATTGTGCTAAAATGGCTTTGAGGTCGTAACCGCCCAGACCTGTTCCTTGGCTATCCAGGGTTTTCTCCCCTCTTGTGGTCAGTTCAGTTAAGCCAAAGCCTTCGGCCATAGGCTCACCATTATTACTAACTTCCAGATGCAGCTCTTTTTCCTCTAGCCACAAGTCAAATAGAATGATATAGTCTTCCGTCCCCTTAAAGCCATGTTCGAGCGCATTGATGACGATGTTGGAAAAGGCTTTTTTGAGCTGCTGGGGATCTATGGAAATGATGGGCCGGACTATTTTTAGATCCTGAGTTCGGAAACTCAACTCGTCGATCGAAAACTCATACCTGAATTTTCGATCGAAGGTAAATTCCTGTTGGAAACTGCTGATAAATTCTTTGAGGTTAACGGACTGGGCTGTTCCGTTTCCACTGCCCTCTTCGAGCAGGCTGGATAGGGAGGCAATCAGGGTATCAACGTTTTGAAGGTGTGAACCTAAGTTTTGGTTCAGCTTATTGCTGTAGACCATATCCATGGAAATGGTTTTGCCATCATGGTTTTCCAGGAATTTTTTAGTGCCCAGAGTATTGGATTTTAAGGCGGATAGGTACTGCCGAAAGGTATGCTTCATGGACAGAAAGTTACGGGTGGCTTCTTCTTTTAAAGAAGTGAGCTGCCGTTGGTAGTTGCGCTCCATTTCTTTTGCCCTTCGGTAAGTAGACTGGGAGCTGCTGACAATAAATTGTTGGTGCAAAAGGCTGTCTTCCTGGCTGGAGAGTTCGGGTATCCGCAAGAGAAGGTTGAGAAAATCTTTTTTTGCGAGCCGCTGAATAGCACTGCCTGAAGAGTAGGAACGCACCTGGTTTTGTACTTCACCGGAAAGTAGTTGCAGGGCAAAATAACCAGGGTCGACGGCCGCAGCGGTCAGCCGAAAGGGAAAAATATCCGGAGCGATGTAAAACGGAATGCCCTCATATTGAAAATAGGCTAACCTAATCGTGCCCCCGGTCGTGGAGATTAAAAAACAGGATTCGGTAATCTGCCTATTTTGGGCGGATAGCATCGAATAGGGCACTATGGTATTGGAAATGAGGATGTCCAAGGGGTCCTGCTGTAGCCATTCCCTGGTGATCAGGTTGCCAACTTTTTCTTGAACAACACCGCTGGCGAAAATTTCGCCCAGTTCACCCACTGCTGTGCTTTCGGGCAAACGTTCGACAAAGTATCGTTGCACGTTAAAGTTATAATCCTGGTCTTTGATTTGCTTATTTGGAACAAGCTTAACCACTGCACTTTCCTGACCGGATTGAATTTGTTTTAATAAAGCTGGTCCATCAAATGCCCAATTTCTTTTCTCCCTGGTGATAAAACTGGCAGCGTCGATGAATTTTACAATGCCTGGCGTTTGCTTCGTTTTATTAATTACCAGGATGGAAAAGGGAATGGAGGTATTATGCAGCAATGATGGTGGAAAGGAAATGACCATTTCCAGCAGATCTTCTGTGATCAGCCGGGTTCTCAGGGCCTGATCTGTTCCCGCGGAGAACAATCGGCCATTACTCACCAGGCAGACGATTTTACCTTTGGCTGAAAGGATGTCGAGTCCTTGTTCAATAACCAGGCTCTCGGCAGTATGCTTTTTATGGAAACGGTATTCCATATCTGGGGACTTATAACCAAAGGGCGGTGCAGAGATCAATAGATCGACATCCTTTTTACGTTCGGCATTTGTGCTCAGCATTTTTTCGAGTGTGGTGGCACGGCCTTGGTAACGGGGATACCATTCTTGGATGGAGCTTTCGTTGAGAAAGGATCCTATAGGCAATACGTCGTGAGCATATAAGCGCAGTAAGCCTATTGCCCAGGCCGCACCGAAGATTTCCTGGCCAAAGTAACGCTGCTGATCTTTTTTTAGGATACCAAAGGAAGCCAGGCCAGCAAACGGATTATAGATATTGGCTTTTTTGGGCACCTCGACTAGGCTGATTGCAAATGCCGCAATCGGCGCTGGTGTGATAAAGAAGGTTCCTTTGTTGCCGGTTTGTAGAATCCGCGTCAATACGTAATCAAATATTTCCGCGAAGGATTCCTCGGGGTCGATTTGCAGGATTAAGTGTGTGAGTTCGCTGAAGTGATCGATGGGGATATTTTGAAGGATGGACTGGTAAAAGCGGTCGTAAAGTTCTTCAAAACTTTCATTGTGGGCAATAAGGTCGCCTTCGATGAGATCATCTAATCTGAATCGGCGTTCAAATGGATTAATATACTCCAGTTCCCTCAACAGGCCTTCCCTGTGTAGGGTTAGTAAAAAAAGAATGACATGATATTCGTCGGTTGCGAGGCTGCCCCTCAGGAGATTGAATATGCGGTGAATGTGCTGCTCAAAGGCTTTTTCCATAATGCTGGTATAAGATAATTGCGATTAAGATAATAAAACAAAAATAATGTGCAGCTATGCAGCAGATATGCATAGGTCTGTCTAGTGGTTTACATCGGTGATTTAGATTGGTTAGGTTGAGCGCAGTATTTTAAGTTAAAATTATCAATGGCGCTTTTTTAACAGCTGTGCAACCGCTGGTATTCTAACGATAACCAGAGTGCAACGCCTTTATTCGATTCAATTTTCATATCAGGTTAAATCAATTCCTTATCTTTATCCACTCTAAAAAAACGAAATCACAAATATGAGAGACTTTAAGTTTCTATCGATCCAGGCGCACGTGGACTGCGCCCAAAGATTCCTGAAAAACCTAACGCCTGGGATTCCTTATGAATTTTACCAACAATATTCAGAACAGGACAATGACGATCAGCACTATGCAGAAGATGATCTTTCGACTCAAGAAGTACCACCACGACTCTACAATGTAAACACGTTGGATAAAAGCGAACTTCAGGTAAACATCTCGGCTATCGTTGGTAAAAACGGGACAGGAAAAAGTTCCATTATCGAATTGTTGTTTGCAGCACTTTATGTCTTTTCTGTCCAGACCCGCACCCATAGAGAAAATATTCAATCTTTGAATAAGTCGAAAGCAAAACTAATCGCAAAAAATGATGTCAGTAGCATTGAAAAAATCGGGGAAATAGACCAGAAGCTTAATAACATTCTCGAAATTATTAATGGTGTGAAATGTCTATTGACCTATTCAGTCAATGGTACTGTATTTAAATTGGATATCAACTCGATCCACCAAAGCGGTTTTGACCTTTCTATACCAGCCCTTACTGCCCCCATTGGTTCTCGAAAAAAAGACATTATTATTGGCGAAGAGCTTGCTTTAGAGCACTTTTTTTATACCATTGCAGTCAACTATTCCCACTATGCCTTAAACTCCAGACACATCGGAAACTGGATCGACAAGCTTTTTCATAAAAACGATGGCTACAAAGTACCAGTGGTGATCACGCCCATGCGGGAAGAAGGCAATTTCAATATCAATACTGAGATGCACCTCGCCAAATCTCGATTGCTCAGCAACATTATGACCCAACGAAGCAATTTAGAGGAGAATAAACCGATTTTTATTAGCGATAACCAGTTTATCGATCGGATTACCTTAAAATTGAATTATCAGAAGCTGGAAAAGTATTTTTATCTCAGAGACAATAAAATTACGGGCAATGAGCGCAAAACCAACATGGCGATCGACTTATACCGGACAATTTTCCCCGACGATGATTACGGAATATTCATCAACCAAACATTTCTCAAGCAGATCACAGCCAATTATATTACCCATAAGATTGACCGGATTTCGGATACTTATGAGGGCTTTGAGAAAGGTTATACACACGGAGAGGACAGAGATGAAACACAAAATACCGCTTTTTTTAAAAGCATCATTGATGAGCCGAGCCATATCTCTTTCAAAATCCGTCGTGCGGTCAATTTCTTAAACAAGCTCCATCAAAACGGCAGCAATGACCTTTTCGAGGCTGCAGATTATAGCGATACTAAGCGGTTGCCTCTTTACCAGCTCACCGTAGAACAGTTATATCAATGGATGGGTAAGCCAAGCCCAGATAATGTTCCGCATACCCTTCCGCCGTCATTTTTTGATATCGACTTTGAATTAAAGAATGATAGCCAGGATATCGCCAGTTCTTTTGACAGTTTGAGTTCAGGTGAAATGCACCTGATCCATACCGTCCAATCTGTTGTTTACCACATCAACAATCTTCAGTCTGCACATGCCAGCGTTTTCCCCCGCCCCCGTTACCGTTTTGTAAATATCGTCCTGGATGAAATTGAACTTTACTTCCATCCTGAGCTACAGCGCAGGTTTATCAACGAAATAAGAGTAGCTTTATCACGCTTGCACCGGTCGGGTGAAAGCAATATCGAGGGGATCAACATTTTGATGCTGACCCATTCTCCCTTTATCTTATCAGATATTCCTGCTCAAAATGTACTGTTACTCGAAACAGATCTGTGGAGCAAAAAGAGCGTGCCCAAGAAAAGCAGTTTTCAGACTTTTGCAGGGAATATTAACGAGATACTCTCAGATAGCTTCTTTTTGGACAATTCACTTATGGGAAAATTTGCAGAGGAAAAAATTAAAAGCCTGGTACAAATAAATATGAGCGATGTTGAAGATAAACAGCTTCTGTCTATTATCGGAGATACTTTTTTAAAATCACACATTGAGGAGTATAGAAATGGTTAAAATATATCTCAAGGACCCCGCCAAAATTGAAAGCCAGTATCTTTCCAGCGTGCAAAAGGAATTGTCCCAAAGACTATTTGCACTGAGGGAGAGCTTAGACCATCTTAGTGGTAGTACCGTTAATACAGCTTCCACCGGATACGAAAAATCCAGAAGACTTACCGAGAAATTGGTCAACGAAATCGAGGGGCATCCCATTTATCCAAAAGATGATTATAAATCCATTGCCTATCAGACAACATTGTCACGATATATATCCGCTTCAACTAAACTATCCGGGATAAACTTTTCAAATCTGTATAAATTACTCAATGACCTTCTATCAAGAAATGAATTGCTTTTAGCAGAACTACTTACCGCCCCGCCTACCGATCTGCAGACCAAAAATTCAAAGCTGGGCTGGGGCACATTTGGTGCGTTTGAAATATTTGTAATCAAATTGCTTTTTAATACCGATGCTCAAAAAGCATATTGGGAGCTGATCCGAGACTTCTTCAAAACCAAAGTCCCGATAACGTTTTGTCCCTATTGCAACTTTGATATGGTAGAGGATGTCCCAAGTACATCTGGGTCTGCTTATACCTCTGCGTTAGACCATTTTTACAGTCAAAGTGAATTTCCGCTACTCTGTTTCAGCTTCTATAACCTGATACCGGCCGATACCAATTGCAACTCTTACAAAAAACATACTAAAACATTCAGTGACGACTTCCATTTACATCCTTATTTGTATGACTATGGCCAAAATGCCAGCTTCAGGGCAGAATTTTTGCCACCATTTGAAAAAGTAACCAAAATTGAGCTCAATGTAAATGAGGTTTTTGGAAAGCCAATGTATAAAAGAATGCTCGGAGATAGAGCAGTCTATACTCCAGGACACAAACTCGGCAATATCAATGTTTTCAAAATCAATGAACTTTACCAAGGAACCCACTTTCTGGAAACGGCAAAGGATACCCTTGATGCGCTACGGAATATGACAAGCCTTGAAGGCAATCTAAAAAAACTTACCGATCTTTTCATTATTGACGGAGAGAAACGAAAAAACGCTTACAAAAGCTGGTATAGAAAAAAATTGCGTTCACCGTTCTCTAAAATCGATTTCTGCAACAAACCATTCTCCAAACTTAACAGGGATTTACATGACCATCATATTTTAAAATCCAGGTTCTTACAGAGCTATATCGGGAAGCTCATCGATGACGATAACAAACTGCCGTAACCTGCTGTAGAAAAGCAAATTCATATTACTTAACTCACTCATATTTAAGCTTTGCGTGCAATTTTAGCTCCAAGATGAAACATCGTTTTCGCACCATAGTTAGCTTTCAGTTTTTTTATTATTTTTTCAATTGCGCTAAGGCTTAAATCCCACTTGTATGGCTTTTAAAAAGGTTTATGGCATTACCCCAAGCCACTACATTAAAAATTAAGGTATAAAAAAAGTAAATCGTCATTGCCCGCCGGCTGAAAAAGCCTTCCCGCAATGACGATTCCCTATAAAAAGCCTAAGCCTGAATATTATTTAATCACTTTAATCTGGCCTTTCATTACCATATAATGGCCTGGATAGGTACAAATAAAAGGATATACACCCGGCGTTTTAGGCACCGTAAAATAAATTGTATCCGACTTTCCTGGCTGCAGCAATACCGTATGCGCTAATACCTTAGGGCTACCGGGAACAAAATCATACTTTTCGCCATCAAGCCCCATTTTCAGAGCCATTTCGCCTACCGCATTACCCGATCCGGGTGTGGTGAGCACAAAATTGTGCAGCATATCGTCGGCATTGGCAAAGGTTAATTTTACTTTAGTTCCGGCCTTTAGGGTAATGTTGGTGATGTCGAATTTCAAACCTGGTTTGGTCCCCAGTAAAATAGTTTTATCAGGTCCTTTGCTCCAGCTTTCGGGCTGCCGGGTAACATGCTTCGTGGCATCAGTATTGCCTTTAACAGTTCCGCTGGCTGCAGGCATATTGCCCATCTGGTGATGGTCCATTCCTGCCATATCGTGCATGCCTTCCATGCTGCCTGTAGGTTTATTTTCGGCAGTCAATGTTATCTTCTCTCCGTCGGGAATCCTGTTTAAGGTATAATACCCGTAATTGTGCAACAAAGGGGTGTTTGCGTTTTCGGCTCGTAATCCTTCCATTCTGATTTCGTGAATGTAACCTTCTTTTAAACTATCCAGCACCAAACGCACACGTTTATGATCAGCAGACACTACCACAGCTTTAATGTTGCGTCCCGATTGATTAATGACCGGACTACCGTAAATGTGGTGGTATTTATAGGTAAAGGTTGACAGTTTATAAGCACCGGCATCGCGGGCTGTTTTTTCATCAACCGGCATGGTAAATTCCAGTTCGAAACCATCGGGCTGTGCCTTTACGGTTTGTACCTCAAATGGCATAATACCCGACCAGGTTAAACGCTGCAGGCCATACTCGGCTTTTCCGGTCGATGACCAGCCTCTTGAGGTCATCCCTACAAACATACTACCATCCGAGCCCCAGTTCATCCGGAGTATACCAGAAGAAAACCCCCGCCGAAATGGAAATACCATGCCCTGGTACACACCTTTAACTTTCTCTAAAAATACCCGGTTAATGTTACTCTGCGACTGATCACCTACAAAAAGTTGTCCTTTAAAAGGGCCCATATTGCCATTATCCGAATAATTTAAGATGCCGGATGTGGAGTTACCCATAATTGAATGCGGAATCCACACCGAAGGGGTTTTTAATCCCGGTACCCTTTTGGCTACTTCAAATTTAGGTTCGCCCGTATCGGGAATATCTTTTTTGTGCAGCTTAACCGGTGAACCAGGCTCATCGGCCCATACCAAACCGGCAGGATTGCCCACAAAATCGCCTTCCTCAACATGGGTAATGCTGCCCGAGCCTACCCAGTCGCCCTGATTTTCGGCGTAAAATATTTCGCCATCACCATTCAGCGCCAGGGCTGCAGGCGAACGGAAACCGGTTGCAAAGGGTTTTAACTTAAAATCGGGGGTAAATTTGAGCATCCAGCCATGCCATTTGGATAAACTTGCGCCATAACCAATCCAGCCTACGTTTAGCGTTACCACCATATTTCCATCCTTATCCAATATAGGGCCATAGGCATACTCATGGTAATTGCCCGATAATGGCCAGGAGTACATGGTGCGGTATTCGTCGGCTTCACCATCACCATCCAAATCTCTCAGACGTGTAATCTCGGCGCGCTGGGTGAGGTAAATGTCTCCTTTAATATAATTTAAACCCAATATTTCGTGCATGCCATGCGCAAACAGGCGGTATTTGGGCTGTTGCCCATCTTTCATGTAGGGGTTGGTAATGATCCATACTTCGCCTTTGCGGGTAGCCACAGCAAGCTCATCGTTAGGCAAAAAAGTCATTCCGCCAACTTCAAGTGCAATTTCTTTTGGAATGGGAACGGTTACAATGGGATAAATCTGGCTTTCTGTTTGTGCTTTTACCGTTACAAGACTTGTACCCAAAAGCAAAAGCGACAATAAGTATTTAGTTGTTTTCATGTTTTGATTACCAGCTTAGCGAATAGGTTAATGAATCGGCAGGATTGGCCAGCAGTGTCAGCAGCTCCTTGCCATTTGGTGTTTTCCTTATGAAAGCCCTCGTACCATCGGCGATTTTTATAGTATAAGCTTTATCGCCAATCGTGTAAGTGTTGTTTTTATGTGCTTCGATGGTTGGTGATGCTGCAATACGGCAATAAAGCGGTTGTTTGCTGTTACTGATACTAATGGTGCGGCTTAGTGTAGCGCCGCCATCTAAAACGGCAATTTTATCAGTTACATCGGCGCTGTTTGCGGCATATAAAAACGCCGGCATTTTGCTTTTATCCAAAACGTAGCCTTTGTTCTCCAGGTCGTCAAAAGCGATCGAATCGGGCCAGGCGGCATCCTTGTCGGCTAACGCTGCAAGAGCGGGCGAGGCAGAAAGTGGTAAAACGGCACCCAAAGGTTTGGCCAGCTGGGGCTCTCCCCTGTCTTTCCACATTTCTTTTACATCCATAAAATCGCCACGCCATACCTGCAGCAAAGCCCCTTGTTTCAAATCGTAAGCATAGTTTACCTTCTCGGGTGTACCTACCGAAATGACATGTGTACGTTTCTTTCCTTCAAACATCAGGAAGCTGCGTAATAAATAAGGTTTGTTTGCTGCATTGATTACGTAAGGGCTCGCATTTTGGCCTCTGGTATAGACTGCGCAGCAGATAAGAAGTGCCAGGCAGCACATCAATCGTTTGTAGATCATAGTTTTATTTGGTTAACGCCACCTAAACAACCGGTTGCATAACAAATATATCATTAGCGAATCAGTTTACCAAAACTTCGGCATTAAAATATCATAACACACTTAAAATAAAGCAATTAAAACAAACTAAACACTATGCAAACGATAGCACAAGTGAAAGAAACACACATCAATCTTTTACATTGATTGTACAATAACCTGGAATAATTAACTGTTTGTTTTTTACCTTTAATGCATGAACAAGTTTTGCCTTTCTGAGATCTATGTATACCCGATTAAATCGCTCGGTGGCTTTAGCCTTCACCAGGCCGAGTTAGAAGAAAAAGGCCTCAAATACGACCGGAGGTGGATGCTTGTTGATGAAAATTGCACATTTATTACCCAGCGCAAACATTTTGAACTGGCACTTTTACAGGTAAGTATTTCAGGTGGAAAACTGACCATAGCACATAAATTGGAGACCGATCAGCATATTTCTTTCGGGCTGGACGAAGATACGGGGAATGCAATTGAGGTAACCATCTGGAACGATACCGCAACGGGTGTAGAGGTAAACCCTGAAGTGAGTAACTGGTTTTCGGCCTACCTGAAATTTGAAGTAAAACTGGTAAAAATGCCTTTAGCAGAAAAGCGTTTCGTTGACCGTGATTATGCCGCTAATGATGAAATTGTAAGCTTTGCCGATGGTTATCCCTGCCTGATGATTGGCCAATCAGCGTTAAACGGGCTGAATGAAAAATTGCAGGAACCGGTATTGATGGATAGGTTTCGGCCCAATTTTGTATTTACAGGTGGCGAGCCACATGAAGAAGATCGTTTCAAAACTTTTTACATCGGCGAGATCCCCTTCTCGGCGGTAAAGCCCTGCGCACGCTGCGTACTGATTACCATCGACCAGCAAACCGGCGAAAAAGGCCAGGAGCCTTTGCGTACTCTGGCCAGCTACCGCACAGTGAACAAAAAAATTATGTTCGGACAGAACCTCCTTCCACAGGCATTAGGTACTATTCGCATTGGAGATGAGATTAAGGTTGTGGATTGGAAATAAGGTTTAGCAGTGGTTCCTGCCCGCAGGAACCACTGCAATAGGAACTATTCATAACCGTTCTCAAATGTTACGCTTTGCTTTGCCTTCAGTTTTATTTCTGCAATACCATCATCCCCCATTTTTACGCTACCCGCGGGTACATCTTTGGCCACATAGGTTTTAAAGGGAAGCTTAACACGCAGCAAACCACCTTTTTCGGCAAAGATTTTTACTTTTGCGGGCACACCATTTTCTTTTGCAGCGCTTACCAAAAAGGCTCCTTCTGTTCTTAAATCTTTAAAAGAAACATTCGCCCAGCTTTGTGGTACAGCCGGAAAAACCTGAATATAACCGTTTCTGCTTTGCACCAAAAGTTCCTGCACGCCTTGCGCAAAAGCAAAGTTGCCTTCGAGCGTAAAGGGACGGTAAGTGAACCCGGAATATTGTCCTCCCTTTTGATCGCCATTTAAATGGAAACTGTTTGCCGAGCAGAAATTGCCGGCAAAAATTTCCAGTTGTTTTACAGCTTTATCAGCCTGGTAAGCCCTGGCGTATAGCGAAGCCATCCAGCTAAAAGAATAACCGCACCAGGCCCTGGTACCCATTTCTTCTATCCGTTTTAAAGAGTTATCGATTACTGCCTTATCTTTTTCTTTGTTAGCATCGAGCAAATCGAGCGGGTAAATGGCCATGTATTGCGACATGTGCCTGTGCGAGCTGGTTAAATTGGCACCCGGTGCAATGGTAAAGCCAGTTTCGTTTACTTCATATTCGGGCAACTGACTCAAAATGGTTAACCAGTGTTTGCGCTCTTCTTGTTTACCATTGGCCTGACTCACTTCGGCTGCTGCCTTAAATAGAAACTTAGCTAGCGATAAATCAAAATTAGTCCAATCTAAAAACCAGGCTTTAATGCTGTTATCGTTATACTCAGGACTTGAACTTAATGGTAACTTGCGCACGCCATCTTTTAAGCGGGTAATATTTTCCAGGAAAGTGGCCACATCATGAATATAAGGATAGGCCCTTGTCTTCAGAAAAGTATCATCCATACTGTATTTCCACTGCCAGTAAAAGTGCTGCGAGGCCCAGGCACCAACAGTTGGCGAAAGCGAATACTGGATCCAGCCTCCCATGGGATCGCCATTTAAGGTTACAACCCCAGGCACATTCATTCCGGCTACGCCAAAATACTGTTTGGTATAACTCAGATTACGGTCTCTGATTTTCCACAGCCAGTCGGTAAAGGTAGCACCTTCTGCCAAACGGTTACCGGTATAGGTTGGCCAATAACTTAGCTGAGTATTCAGATCGTTATGAAAATCGCCTTTCCAGGGTGGTAAACTTCCGTTATCCGCTGTCCAGACGGCTTGTAAAGTAATCGCTGGCGCACCTTTTCTGGCTACACTGCCCAGTTTATACATTTCCAGGTAATATTGTTTCTGAATCACTGCATCCGGAACCGAAATGCTTGATTTGCTCCAGAAATTTTTCCACCAGGCGGTATGTTCAACCCACCCGGTAGGCTCTTTGGCAGTTTTTGAAATTGCAGGTAAACTTGCTGCTTTATCGCTGGTAATGGTCCACGAACCGATAATTTGGTTCTTACCCATTTTCTGCCATTGCACCAGCACTTCGAAATAATGCCCTTCGTAAGTTGGCTGATGGTAACGTACGCTATTGGGGGTATTTACCACGGTACCTTTGCCATAACCCAGTTTTTGTAAACCTACCCCAGCATGGCTGTTATCGCCTTTTTCGGTTTGGTTATTGCTGTAATTGTGCACAATTAAGGATGGCAAAAGATCTGCCACTTTTAAATCGCTGAAACTGAAATAACCACGCTGCTGCGTAGCATGAATGTAGCAGTTAAAAACGGTTCCATTTTCGAATTTAACGGTATTTAAAGCAGTTTCAATATCCAGATCGTTAGCAACCACCTTGCCCAGTTTGGCCATATCAAATTCAAGGGCTGCAGCAGGAAGTTTGGTTGGGAAAGGGCTCCGGTCGTAAGGTTCGTCGCCCAGTTTTTGCACTGCGCCGTAATTATTTTTATGCACCTGCTCTTCAACCCACTTGAAGTTGAATTTCGAAATATCCATGGCTTTACGCTCATCCCATAAATCGGCACGGTCTAAAGAAAGGCGAAGTTTATTGTTTTTTTCCCAGATTAATGCACCCAGCATCCCGTTACCCAATGGCATGGCTTCATCCCACTTATCGGCTAGTTTAGCAAAGGAAAGGTTGTAGGGTTTTAACTTTTGAGAGTAACCTGCAAAACAAAAGCAGAGCAGCAGTAAGAGGATAGTAATTTTGGTCTTCATTTGGTTCTTTTAGAATTGATTAGCATTTGTGTTTAATGTATCAATCCCTAAAATACCGATATTTAATTACAATAAAATCGCCTAAAAATTACGCAAACGTTTGACAGCTAATATAAAATTGCTTTTTGCGAATAAAAGATTAATGTATGATTTTAAAAACAAGCTCTTTCAGCAATTCGCCATCATCAACATTCCCGGTGCTGTCTAATCCTTTGCTTTTTAAATCGTACTCGCGCAGTAAGCTGATTACCTGAAAAACCTTACCCGTGTTGTAATTTCGGGCGGCTACCTCGTAATCTTTAATAAAAAATGGCGGTACGCCCAGAGCTGATGCCGCATCGGCCTTATTGGGCACATAATGGTATTTTAACAGCTTGGTAAAATAGCCCCCTAAATTGGCCAGCACCATTACCGTAGGATTTGCTTTGGGGTTGCTGGCAAAATAATTGATGATTTTATTGCATTTCAACACATCACGCATAGAAAGTGCTTTCTGCAGCTCGAAAACATTATACTCTTTACTGATGCCAATATTTTTTTGTACCAGATCAGTATTGATGGTTTGATCTTTAGGCACATTGAGCATCAGTTTTTCGATCTCGTTGGCGATTTTGGATAAATCGGTGCCCAAATACTCGGCCATTAAGGCTGAGGCCTGCTGATCGATCTTATAACCTTTTTCTTTGATAAACTCTTCAATCCAGGGCACCAGTTTGTAGTCGCGCACCGGATCTGACTGAAAAATTAACCCGCTTTTACTAATGGCTTTGTAAACCTTTTTACGTTTATCGAAATTGGCATATTTATAGGCGAGTACCAAAATGGTACTGGGCAAAGGTTTTTCGAAATAATTGAGTACAAATTCGCCTTCTTTGCTGCCACCATCTTCTTTGCCCCATTTTAAATCCTGAGCTTCCTTTACAATGACCACCTGGTAGTCTGACATCATAGGATACCGTTTTGCAGCCCCCAGGACCGTAGCCATATCGGTATCCTTACCGTACAATACGGTTTGGTTAAACCCCTTTTCAGCATCATTTAGCACCTTATCTTCGATATAATCGGTTACCTGATCGATATAATATGATTCTTCGCCATGCAGTAAATACACAGGTTTGAATTTTCGGGCTTTAATATCTTTGATAATTTCGGCAGCAGTCATGACCGGTAAAATTACGATTTAGGTTGAACGATTAAAGAAATTAACTGATTTGTTTATACACATAATATTAACTTTGGGCTTTATAAATTGATGGGGCACAAAAACAATGGTTTACGACATTAACCTTGCAGCTATTGAAATGGTAGAAATACCCTCTGGAACAATAGTTCTGCGCGATGACAGGATTAAGCAAAGCTGGACGGTTGAAATAAAACCTTTTTATTTAGCGAAATACAGCGTTACACAAGCACTTTACTTTGAAATAACAGGTCAGCGGCCCAGTACATTTACAGGAGATGAGCACCCTGTAGAAACTGTAACGTGGCGTGATGCCGTAGCCTTTTGTAACGCCTTATCCCAAAGAAATGACCTGAACCCCTGTTATCTTTTCGATCAGGAGGCTGATGAGGTAATATTTAATCCGTTTGTCAACGGTTTTAGGTTACCCACAGAAGCCGAGTGGGAATATGCCTGTAAAGCAGGTAGCACAGGCATCAGGTATGGTGAGCTTGACCAGATTGCCTGGTACAAACAAAATGCGGAAAAAACCACCAGGCAGGTAGGCCTCAAAGCGCCAAATGCCTGGGGCTTGTATGATATGCTAGGTAATGTTTGGGAATGGTGTACCGACATTTATGACGAAAGTGTATACGGCTCCTACCGCATCATCCGTGGTGGTGGCTGGAGTGATGAGGAAAGAGGTTGTATGGCCACTAACCGCAGGCGCAGTCACCCTAAATCATTTAAAATAGAGGATTTGGGTTTCAGGCTGGCGAGGAATATTTAAAAATTGTTTAACCGGTTAATTGTTTAACCGGTTAATTGTTTAAACTGATTAACTGAAAACCGCAAACTGAAAACTGATTACTATAAATTGAATACTGCCAACTGAAAACTGTAAATTGAAAACTGAAACATTTACCCCTACCCCACTTAACCTACCGCCTTATCCTTTTAAAATTACAAGAAAGGATAATGTGATTTTTATTTTCGACGAGTTGAGGAAGAAACACCTGGTGCTTACGCCCGAAGAGTGGGTGCGCCAACATTTTATACAGAACCTGATTTCGGAGAAGAAATTTCCCCGTACGCTGATTCAGATTGAAGGTGGTTTGGTATTAAATCAGCTGCAGAAACGGAGCGATATTTTAGTGTACAACACTGCCGGTGAGAAACTCATGTTAATTGAATGCAAAGCCCCAAAAGTAAAAATCACCCAATCTGTTTTTGACCAGGCTTCACGGTATAATTCCATCCACCAGGCCAAATGGATTGTATTAACCAATGGTTTGCAGCACGTTTATGCCAAAATGGATCTGGAGAAAGGGAGTTTTAGCTTCACAGAGGAAATGCCGGAGTATTTGAGCTTGTAGTTTAAACTGAAGCATACACACCCTAATCGTCATGAGAGATGGCTTTTTCAGCCATCGAAGTAATCTTACAACGATTACTACAAATTCTCGCTTTAAGATTGCTTAGTCGATCCTCCCCGGCAATTAGCCTGAAGGTAAAAGAGTGTTTCCCTACACACTATACGTTTGTTTCCAAACCTGCCTTTCGCCCGAGTAAATAGCCTCATTACACATGCCTACACATATGGCAGCCTGTGTACCGGTATTGATATTGGAAGCCGGTTCTTTACCTGTAGTAATCGATTTATAAAACTCCTCAAGCGCATAATTGGTTCCATCAATGGTTGGTTTATCCAGAATCGGAATGCCCCCGTCTTTATTGACCACAATTTTTGTCGCCCCGGTTACCCCATCTACAATACCCAGTTCTTTTTTGGTGGTTTCTTCGGGATAAAACAGGCCTGTATTGGTTAACAGCGATACCGAACCTTTGGTACCTTTTATTTTAAACAGGTAACCATCGTGCGCATTGCCACAAGTGGCACCAAAGTTACCAATCATCCCTTTTTCATTATAGCGGAGAATGGCTTGAATATTATCGTAAGTTTCGCGGCCATCTTTAAACACATCTATTCCTCCTGAACCCATAATTTCATCGGGTTGGGTTTCGAAAGCCCAGTTAATAAAATCAATCTGGTGTGAAAGCAATTCGGCAGCTAAGCCACCCGAATACTCCTTGTACATGCGCCAGTTAATTTTCCTTTCTAAAGATGGTTCAGGTACTGCCCTGCGCCAGTTACCATTACGGTCCCAGCGGCAATCGATTTGCGTAACCTTACCCAAATAACCACTTTGAATCATATCTTTCACCTTAAAATACAAAGGTGAATAGCGGTATTGGTAACCCACCTGGAATACTTGTTTAGGATGTTGCTTAACCAGCTTTTTGAGCGCCAGGGCCTGCTCAATATTGTATGTCATGGTTTTTTCTACATACACATGTTTACCGGCAAGCACAGCATCTTTTGCAATTTTAAAATGCTCACTTAAAGGGGTGGCAATAAAAACAGCATCTATACTTTTATCATCTAAAACCTTGTGGTAATCTTTTATAGCTTTTGCACCGGCCGGCACATACTTTTCGGTTTCTTTAAGCCTAAAATCGAGCAGATCGCAATAAGCTACAATTTTATATTTAGCAGGCATCGATTTAATAACCGATAACACACCTTTACCCCTGTCACCACAACCAATCATGGCCACATTGATAACCTGATCTGAGTACAGGCTTGCAAAAACCTCATTACCTACTAATAAACCAGAGCCCAATAATGCGGTATGCTTAACAAAAGATCGACGATGCATGATATAAATTGTTTTGTGTGTGATTTTAAAATTATGTTTTAAAGGTAGTAAAAAGTGAATGGGCATTGCCCGAGCTCACCAACTTTTTACAAGTGCAACAAATGGTAAACCCAAATGCCCTGATGCAATAAATGCGAAGTACCAGGTAAGGGATACCTTGTACTTCGCAGTATGCTTTTTATTTCAGAGGGATTATTTTAAAGTTTTAATTTTGATGGTTCTGAAATCTACTTTATTGCCATGGTCTTGTAGCAAAATGTGGCCTTTTGGCGCTTCGCCAAAGTTTTTCCAGTCTTTGTATTTACTAATCGCTACCAGTTTTCTAAACTCTTCTGAGCCGCGGGTATATTCTAAAACTTTAACCCCGTTTAAGTAGTGTTCTACTTTATTATTAGGATATACCACCAAACGGCCATTGTTCCAGCTACCTATCGGGCGCAAGTATCTCGACTCTTTTTTAGATGTCATTAAATCGTACAAAGAAGCTAAAGTGCGGTTTCCATCGCGACCTAACTTCGCATCCGGGTGAAGCACATCATCCAGCACCTGGTATTCCAAACCAATGGCCGAACCTGTATTTTTCTCGCTTAAGGTAACAAAGTATTTCACTCCACTGTTGGCGCCAGGGGTAAGCTTAAACTCGAAAGACAAATCAAAAGCTGCGTATTCCTCCTTGGTTACAATATCGCCACCGTTGGTTGATTCGGCACCGCCTGAAGGCTCCACACTGATTGTACCATTAGCGATTTTCCAACCTTTAGTTGGAAATGCTGTTTTATAAGCACCAATCCAGCCAGCATTGGTTTTACCGTCAAAAAGCAACTTATAACCATTAGCTTTTTCGAAAGGTGATAAAGCATTTGGGGTTAAGTTTACTACGTAAAATCCTTTTGGAAAGGCTTTGGCTTTCAGACCTTCGGTTTGGATATTGATGTTTTTGAAATAAACTTTCTTGCCATCGTTTTCTTTATTATTGCCAATACCGTGTACCTGCAAACCAATAAAGCCCGACTGATCTAAAGTATCAATTACATAGGCTACCGGCTGTCCGTTTAACCAGGTTTTGGTTTCGTTACCAATACATTCAATTCTGTAGTGGTTAAATTCGTTCTTTTTATACAAAGATCTTGCCGATGGGTTTAGCTCTAAAGGATATAACCAGCTTCTTCTGGCCTCATCATAAATACCGCCGCTCCAGGCCCTTGCCGATGGATCTATCTCAACCTGACGGCCAAAAACCATCCCTCTGCCGTTATTGGCTTCTTGTTTAATATGGCTACGGGTTTGAATACCGGAGTTGGTGCTTTCGCCTTCAAGTTTTACATCCAGTTCTAAAATGAAATTGCCGTAGTCTTTTTCGGTAATCAGAAATGAGTTAGGTGTGCCTTTGGTCATGGTACCTACAATCATTCCGTCTTCAACTTTGTATGGGGCCACACCGGCTACCGATTTCCAGCCGGTTAGGGTTTTACCATCAAATAAGGATGTTGTTTTTTGGGCTGCCGCCGATAAACTGATTAGTGATAAAGCAAGAATACTATACTTTTTAATTTTTAACATGATTGGTTTTGTGATGATTAATATTTAAATACTTTTCCGTTCGCGATTACTTCTTGTTTGCCTTCATCGAAAGTGGCTTTTGCACCTGTCCTTACCGCAGCGTTGGTCATGATATTGGCAATGGAGTGCGAATAACCGGCCTCTACCGGCGCATTAGGCGTTTTACGGCTGCGTACACATTCCATCCAGTTACGCATGTGGCCCGAGGTTAACGGATCGCCGCCCATACTGGCTCCGGTTGCTGCTTTGATTTCGGTTTTACTCAAATCAAATTCGGGTAAAAGGTTAGCTTTTAAGCCCATGGCTGCTGCTTCTTTTTCCCTCAATCCGCCTTTTGGTGATACTTTATTGGTAATGAGGTTAAGCTCGCCACCGTTCGAATAATATACTTCGCCTACATCGCCAACGCTATTTTGCATGCGTGAGGTAAAGGTTACCTGGAAACCATCGGTAGTATCGGGCTGGCCATAATCGAATACAGCTACCATCGAATCCCAGTTTCTGCGGCCATCTTTCCAGGTGTAAATACCTCCGTTGGCTACCACACTGCGCGGATGCTTTAAATTGGTAAACCAGTGTACAGTATCAATCTGGTGGCTCATCCATTGTCCAGGCATGCCTGATGAATATGGCCAGAACAACCTGTATTCTAAATATTTTCTTGGATCGAAAGCCTCAACCGGACGATTAAGTAAAAAGCGCTTCCAATCAATGTCTTCTTCTTTTAGCTTAGCCACTAAATCGGGCCTGCGCCACCTGCCAGGTTGGTTTACGTTCCAAACCAAATCAACCGCCGTTATTGGGCCGAATTTACCATCCTGAATAAATTTTGCAGCATTGGTATAGTTTTCTCCACTTCTTCGCTGCGAACCAATTTGTACAATCTGCTTGCTTGCTTTAACCGCTTTAAACGCTGCTTTGGCATCATCCATCGTTTCAGCAAAAGGTTTTTCTACATAAGCATCGCAATTGGCTTTAACCGCCTCAACAGTATGTAAAGCATGCTGAAAATCGGCCGTACTGATAATTACGGCATCAAGATCTTTAGTGGCATAAAGTTCATCGTTGTTGCGGCAGGCCTTGATATCGTGACCAAATTTTGCTTTAAGGTGGGCAATTCCTAAATCCCTGCGGTAATTCCATAAATCAGAAAGTCCGACAATATCGAAATTCAGCTCTTTATGATGATTCATAAAACAAGGCAAAAGGGTTTCTCTGAAACGATCAGAAAAACCAACCACACCTACACGTACCCTATCGTTTGCCCCGATGATGCGACCATAACTTTTGGCACTCATGCCCATTGTACCGGCATAGGTGGCCGCAGCAAATATTGCAGATTGCTTAATAAATTTCCTTCTGGAATTTTCCATATTTGGTTATTTTATAAATATGATTGCTCATCAAACCATATTGATTGAGCTAAAATAGTGTTTTAAATAAATTGCACTAAAACTCAGCAGGTATTATTCTTGAAACCATTTTTTGACGCAACAGCACTTAATCGGCCCTAAACTTATCCAACAAGCTATTTTAAAGCTTTTTTTAATTAAATTTAAACAAGCTTGTTATTTAGGAAAACGATTGAAATAATAATTTAGGTTTTTTTTTTGGAGGGGGGGGAGGTAAAAAGGAAAAGTCCCTTAACATGTTGCTAAGGGACCTTCGGTACTATCTGCAAGACTTTAAAAACCTTACAGGTATTGATGATGATATGATTATCCTAAAATTGCTAAACTTTCTTCAATGATTTTGATTTTAGCTTCCGCATCGGCTTTTTTATTGCGTTCGTTGGCAATAATTTCCGGCTTGGCATTCTGCACAAAACGTTCGTTATTCAATTTTGACTCAACAGATTTTAAGAAACCCTGCAGATAAACCAAATCAGCATTTAAACGCTCACGTTCAGCTTCAACATCAACATTTTCAGTTAACGGGATAAAGAATTCGTCTTTACCGGCCATAAATGCGGTAGCACCTACAATTTTATCGTTCACAATCTCCGCTTCCGATACATTGGCCAGCTTGAAAACTACATTTAACCATTTCTCGTAATCGATCTCAGAATTTACCTTCAAACTTAAAGGTAAAGCTTCTTTAGGTGAAATCTGTTTTTGGTTACGCACGTTCCTGATTTCGGCAACAACAGTTTTAATTACCTCGGCATCTTTCAGCAATTGCTCATCAATACTGCCTCCTTTGGGGAATTCGGCAATAATACAGCAGTCCATTTCACCGCGGGCAGCAAACAAATCGTCGTGCCACAATTCCTCAGTAATGAAAGGCATGTTCGGGTGCAACAGTTTAATAATCTGCTCAAAGAAATTAACAGTGGCCTGGTAACTTTCTGCATCAATTGGTTGCTGGTAAGCTGGCTTAACCATCTCTAAATACCAGGCACAGAAATCGTCCCAAACCAGTTTATAGGTTGTCATTAAGGCTTCGGATAAACGGTATTGCTTAAAGTTATCTTCAATTTCTACCAGTGCAGCATTAAAGCGGTTTTCGAACCACGAAATAGCCTGTTTATTTGGGTTTTCCAGGTTTACATCTACCTCCCAGCCTTTAACCAAACGGAAAGCATTCCATATTTTCGATGCAAAATTACGGCCCTGTTCGCAGTAGCTTTCATCAAACATTAGATCGTTACCCGCTGGTGATGACATCAACATCCCCACACGCACTGCATCAGCCCCGTATTTTTCTATCAATCCAATCGGATCAGGAGAGTTACCCAGCGATTTAGACATTTTACGGCCTAATTTATCGCGTACAATACCGGTTAAATACACATTGGTGAATGGCTTTTTACCCATAAACTCATGCCCGGCCATAATCATACGCGCCACCCAGAAGAACAAAATCTCAGGTGCAGTAACCAGATCGTTGGTTGGATAGTAATAGTTAATATCCTTGTTGTTTGGATCTTTAAAACCATCAAAAACAGAAATTGGCCATAACCATGATGAGAACCAGGTATCCATTACGTCTTCATCCTGACGTAAAAATGGCTCTAACTGATGTTTAAAACCTGCTTTTTCAGCATCCGAACAGCTTTGATCCAAATGTTTTTTCTTCCAGAATTCTTCTAAAGCCTCGTCTTTGGTTTTGGCAACCACCCAGTTTCCCTTATCATCATACCATGCCGGGATTCGTTGTCCCCACCACAGTTGACGCGAAATATTCCAGTCGCGCACATTTTCCATCCAATGGCGGTAGGTATTTTCAAATTTATTGGGAATCAGGTTTACCTCTCCGTTCAATACATCATCCAGAGCAGGCTGTGCCATTTCTTTCATCTTCACAAACCACTGCATTGAAAGTTTTGGTTCAATAGCCGCATCGGTACGTTCAGAGAAGCCAACCTGCGATTTATAATCTTCAACTTTCTCTAAATGGCCCGCCTCTTCGAGCATTTTGGCAATCTTTTTACGGGCAACAAAGCGGTCTTCGCCCACCAAAATAACTGCAAGTTCGTTTAAAGTACCGTCATCATTTAAAATGTCGGTAACCGGTAAATTGTGTTTTACGCCCAGTTCATAATCGTTCAAATCGTGTGCCGGGGTAACTTTTAAGCAACCTGTACCAAATTCGATATCTACATATTCATCTTCAATAACCGGAATTTCATGGTTAACCAGTGGTACGAAAACTTTTTTGCCCTTTAGGTGGGTGAAGCGCTGGTCGTTCGGGTTGATACAGATCGCTGCATCTGCCATAATGGTTTCAGGGCGTGTGGTTGCAATCGTTAAAAACTGGTCAGTTGTACCCGAAATCAGGTACTTAATATAATATAACTTTTGGTTAACTTCTTTACGGATCACCTCTTCATCAGAAACGGCAGTTTTGCCTGCAGGATCCCAGTTTACCATCCGGATACCGCGATAAATCCAGCCTTTTTTGTACAGGTGGATAAACGAATCGATCACCGCTTCAGAAAGATCTTCCTCCATGGTAAAACGTGTACGGTCCCAATCGCAGCTGGCTCCAAGTTTCTTTAACTGTTCTAAAATAATACCGCCGTATTTCTCTTTCCATTCCCAGGCATATTTTAAAAACTCTTCCCGCGAAAGGTCCTTTTTATTGATCCCCTGCTCTTTTAACATGGCTACAACCTTAGCCTCAGTTGCAATAGAGGCGTGATCGGTTCCAGGTACCCAGCAGGCATTTTTGCCTTGCATACGAGCCTTACGGATCAAAACATCCTGAATGGTATTGTTAAGCATGTGCCCCATGTGCAGTACCCCTGTGACGTTTGGTGGCGGAATTACAATGGTGTAAGGTTCGCGCTCATCAGGCTCTGAGTGGAAAAACTTTTTAGATAGCCAGTAGCTATACCATTTATCTTCTGTTTCTGCAGGATTGTACTTGGTGGAAATGCTCATGAAAAATTGTTATAAAAGCCCAAAAATAGCTAATTAAGCTGAAAGCCCAAAGTGGAAAACCGAAAGAGTAAAGCAGCTAAACGCCTTAACATTACCTATTGAAGCTTATGTATTTTCAATTTTAAACGGACGGCACCAGCATTCCATTTTTAGGTTGGTGTTGCTTTTTGTATTTTAGCATACACCGAAGGGTATTTGTAAACTTTCACATCAATTAAGATGAACACTAAAAATTTCAGAATTGGGTATGCCATTTTACGTCTCGCAGTAGCCATTATCTTATTATCTCACAGCGTGTTTGGCATGTTTGATGGCGGCATTAATGATTTCGGAAATTTATACCTGAACAAAGTTGGCTTTTCACCTTTTGGTGTAGCCCTTGCCTGGAGCATTAAACTCTCGCATGTGTTTTGCGCAATACTACTGGTGTTTAACAAGTACATCCGTCTGGCCAGTTTTGCCAGCATATTTGTTTTAACAATGGGCATTATTATGGTGCACTATAAAGAAGGCTGGTTTGTTGTAGGGGGCGGAAGAAATGGCGTAGAATATAATTTTGTGTTGATTTGTGTATTAACAGCAATTGTATTTTTGAACAATGCCAGCCACCCTGAGCCAAAACAATAATTAACCTAAATCGTCGAAAACATCGTTTAAAAAGAGCTCAGACTCTGGTAAAACCTAAAAATTTACTACTTCGCTTAATGTAAATATTTTAGACGGCCGGAATTTACCACAATCCTCCGGGGTAATGGAAGTACTTTGATCGCTTTGGCTTACCACCCAGGTAAAAAGCAGCTGAAATTAGAATCTCATTTTCTGAATCCGCACTGCATTTAATATTGCCAGCAAAGCCACGCCAACGTCAGCAAAAACTGCTTCCCACATCGTTGCCAGCCCACCCGCACCTAAGATTAAAACCAAAGCTTTAACAGCAAAGGCGAGCACAATATTCTGGATCACCACATTTTTTGTGGCTTTACCAATTTTAATGGCAGTAGCAATTTTAGAAGGCTGGTCGGTCTGGATCACCACATCAGCAGTTTCAATAGCCGCATCGCTCCCCATGGCTCCCATGGCAATACCAATGTCGCTAATGGCCAGCACCGGGGTATCATTAATACCATCACCAACAAAAGCAACTACCTTGGTTTTATCACTTTTAATTTTTTCGAGATTGGCTACCTTATCTTCAGGCAATAAATCGCCATAATATTGATCGATGCCCAACTGACCGGCCACCTTTTTAACTATTGAAGTTTTGTCGCCACTCAGCATCACCACCTGTTTCACCCCGTTTTCGTGCAATTGTTTAACCGCAGCAGCGGCATCTTCTTTAATCTCATCAGCAATTAAAACGTAACCGGCATATTGCCCATCAAGTGCAACCACTACAATACTTTCTTCTATATCTTGTATACTCAGATCGAAAGGAATATTGAATTTTGTCAAAAGCTTAGTGTTTCCGGCTAAAACCGTTTTGCCATTTACAGTACCCTTCAGGCCCATTCCGGAAATTTCCTCGAGATTGGTGGCCGGATGAAGTTCTGCCCCACCAGTATAATCCACAATGGCTTTGGCAATGGGATGGGTTGATTTGGCTTCTACTGCAGTCAGGTAGGCTAAAAACTCTTTTTCGTTAATGGTACTTTCTATTTTCTGGACATTAAAAACGCCCTTGGTAAGTGTTCCGGTTTTATCCATTACCACCGTATCCAGTTTAGTAATGAGCTCCAGAAAATTTGATCCTTTAAACAAAATACCATTTGCCGACGCTGCGCCAATACCGCCAAAATAACCAAGTGGAATTGAAATAACCAAAGCACAAGGGCAAGAAATCACCAGAAAAACCAGTGCCCGGTACAACCAGGTGTGAAAATGATAGTCGCTAGCTAAAATTAAAATCGGGACAGTAACCAGGGCAAGCGCAAGAAAAAATACAATAGGGGTATAAACTTTAGCAAACTTGCGGATAAAAAGCTCAGTTTTGGCTTTGCGCGCAGTGGCATTTTGCACCATCTCCAATATTCGCGATAAGGCACTGTCGGCAAAAGCTTTGGTAACCCTTATTTCGATCACCTTATCCAGGTTAAGCATTCCAGCCAAAACACTTTCGCCTTTATTGATGGTTTTAGGTTTACTCTCGCCGGTTAAGGCCGCAGTATTAAAGCTACTTTTTTCCGAAAGCATTTCGCCATCTAACGCTATTTTCTCGCCCGCCTTAACCTGTATGGTCTCGCCAATAGTTACCTTTTCAGGATTTACATCTTCATATTTCCCATTCCTGAGTACATGCGCAACATCAGCACGAACATCGAGCAAAGCCGAAATATTTCTTTTTGCCCGGTTTACCGCTGCCATTTGAAAAAGCTCGCCAATGGTATAAAAAAGCATCACTGCAACCCCTTCAGGATACTCGCCAATGGCAAAAGCACCAATGGTGGCGATAGACATTAAGGAAAATTCGGTAAAAAAGGCTTTTGCCTTAAAGGTTTCCCAAACTTCGCGTAAAACAGGCAAGCCAACCGGCAAATAAGCCAGTATGTACCAGTACGGCCTGATGGTTTGAAAAGCAGCAAGGTTAAAAAAATTATCGAATGCAATTCCAATCAGCAACATAACCAGGGTAACTATGGCCGGCAGGTAAGTTTGAAATGCAGATGGATCTCCACCGTGATCATGATCGTGCTCATCGCCCTGGTCATGCGAATGGTCATGATGTTGATCTTTGGGTTGCGGATGTGCTTTGCTGCTACAGCAGCTATCGTGATTATCGTGGGAGTGACTCATTCTCTATTATGCTATTAACTCGTTAATAAGTACTTACTAAGCTATATTATAACGAACTGAAATCAAATTTATGGAAAATAAAAATGGTTTATCCTGAATCATTCTTAATAGCAATAATTTTTACAGCCACACAATAAAATTTGTTAAAAAATGTTAATAGTGTATAAAAGATTTAAAACCATGAATCCTGAAACGATTAGAACAATCGGCAAAGGGTCCATCTGAAGCATAAAATTAAATATATAAAACAGATGAAATCTATTAAAATTCCATTTTCAGCATCCGATTTGATCAGACGGCTTGGTCTGGCAAAAATCTACTATTGGTTTTACAAGTAATATTTCTAATATATTACTACGGTATTAATTAGTATTTCATAAATTTCGCCTTTAAACTAACTTATTTTAAGCGAATGAAATACCAAAATTTGAAAAGATATTTTGCGGCGCTGGGTATAGTCGCTGCTGGCTTTTCTGCAAACGCACAAACCACCAAAAAATTTATCGATCCTGCCAACATGGATTTATCGGTTAAACCCGGCGATGATTTTTACCAATATGCAAGTGGTACCTGGATTAAAAATAACCCCGTTCCAGCTAAAGAAACCCGTTGGGGCTCTTTTAACGAATTGCGCGATTTCAATATCAATGCCGTTAAAACACTTGTTGAAGATGCCGCAGCCGATAAAAGCGCACCAGCCGGATCGGTAAAACGCAGGGTTGGCGATTTTTACACTGCTGCAATGGACAGTTTAACCATCGAAAAATTAGGCTATACCCCAATTAAAGCCGATTTAGCTAAAATTGAGCAGATTAAAGATATCAAAGGCATTTTAGATCAGGTAGCTTACATGCGTGTAAATGGTTTAGCCGGCGCCATGTTTGGTGTTGGTGTTAGTCAGGATCGTAAAAACGTAAACAAATATATGGTTAACATTGGCCAGGGTGGTACCTCTTTGCCTGATCGCGATTATTATTTAAAAGATGATGCGCGTAGTGTTAAAATCCGTGAGGCTTACAATACCTACATGGTTACCCTGTTTACCTTAACTGGCAGCAGTGCTGAAGAGGCAAAGCAAAAAGCTGCAACCGTTTTTAAAATCGAAAAACAGTTTGCAGAAGCGCAAATGAGCCGTTTGGAAATGCGCGATCCTTATGCAACTTACAACAAACTTACCGTTGCCGAACTGAACAGCAAAACGCCTGATATCAATTGGTCAACCTATTTGCCAAAATTTAAAATTAAAGGTCAGGATACCGTTTTGGTATCATCGCCTAAATTTATGGCCAGTTTAGATGGTATGTTAAAATCGGTTTCGGTAGCAGATTGGAAAACTTACCTGGAGTGGAATATTTTAAAAGGATCGGCATCTGGTTTAAGTTCGCCGTTTGTAAAAGCAAGCTTTGCCTTTACCCAGGCACAAACCGGACAAAAAGTACAAACACCTCGCTGGCAACGCATGTCATCGTTAACCGATGGCACCATTGGTGAATTATTGGGCCAGCTTTATGTGGCAAAATATTTTAAACCAGAGGCTAAGGAACGCATGAACCAGATGATTGTGAACCTGCGCAAGGCTTTCGAAATCAGAATTAACGGTTTGGAGTGGATGAGCCCGGAAACCAAACAAAAAGCATTGGCTAAATTACATGCCTTTACACCTAAAGTAGGTTACCCTGAAAAATGGAAAAACTACGATGGTTTAACAATTAATAAAGATACTTATTTCCAAAACCTGCGCAATGCAAGTGTTTGGGGATACAACGAAATGGTTAACCAGCTAGGCAAACCTGTTGATCGTAAACGTTTCGGTATGACCCCGCCAACAGTTAACGCGTATTACAGCCCGACACTGAACGAAATTGTTTTCCCTGCAGGTATTTTACAATTCCCGTTCTTCGATCCGAATGCCGATGATGCCGTGAACTACGGTGGTATTGGTGCAGTAATCGGCCACGAAATGAGCCATGGTTTTGATGATAGCGGAAGCCAGTACGATGCTGCCGGTAACTTAAAAAACTGGTGGACAGCCGAAGACAAAGCTAAATTTGATGCCAAAACCAAAGCCCTTGGCGAACAGTTTGATGCCTATACCGTGTTAGATACCGTGCATGTTATTGGTAAATTAACCATGGGCGAAAACATTGGTGATTTGGGTGGTTTAAATGCTGCTTATACCGCTTTTAAAATGACCAAACAAGGCCAAAGCAACGAAAAAATTGATGGTTTTACGCCAGATCAGCGTTTCTTTCTGGCCTGGGCACAGGTTTGGAGAGGTAACATTTTACCAGAAAGCGCTGCTCAGTTAATTAAAACCGATCCGCACTCTCCGGGTCCATACCGCACTATTGGAGCCCCTGTAAACATGGATCCCTGGTACAATGCCTTCGATGTTAAACCTGGTGATAAATTATATAAAAAACCAGAAGACAGGATTAGAATGTGGTAATTTAAGGTGGAAGGTATAAAGGTGGGAGGTGCTGACCATCCACCACTCACCAAAACACAATATACCATCTTTATATTGCAAACGCTCCAATTAAAACTTGGGGCGTTTGTTTTTACGTGGGGTCAGCTGTTACCTGCTGCCCCTTTTCTTTCAGTCCATTTCATTCTGGTCTATTGATTTCTGGTAAACATTCAAAAATTAATCCCGCTCCCTTCCGCTATTGTTAAATATCATTCTATCTTTGAAAAAACATTCTATTCATTCCATGAAAAGCGCAATTAAAACACTGTCCGTTCTGGCTTTAACTTTTCTTTCTGTAACCGGTTTTGCACAAAACAAACTGTTTACCGCCGAAGAATTAATCAATAAAAAAGATCCGGCATGGCCATTGGTTAAAAAATGGATTGATTCTGCCAAAAACAAGGTTGAGGTTATGCCTATCGATTCGGCAAAAGCAAAAGAAGTATTATACAATACACAAATTTCTACTTACTCTACCCTGGGTTCGGTAATTTACAACACCGGCGGCATCATGGTCGACAATGGCTGGATCAGGATTTTAGGTTCGGGAAGCGAGCGCTTAAACCGTTCTGTTTCAGAGTGGAATAAAGGAAAAACCATCAAAGAATATGGTGACAATATTCCTTACCTGTTAATTGCTGATGATGCTGTGGGTGGTTTCTTCGCCATTAATTATGGCGGTTTGGGTAAAGACATTAAAAACGTGTATTACCTTGAGCCAAACAGCTTAACCTGGCAGCCACTAGGTGCCGGCTATGGTGAATTTCTCATTTTCTGTTTCGATAGCGACCTCTCTAAATTCTACAAAGGCTTACGCTGGAGCAGCTGGAACCAGTTTATAGCCAACTTAGATGGAACTAAAACCTACAGCTTCCGCCCTTACCTGTGGGAAGAAGGCACTGATATTGAAAAATGCACCCGCAAACTTGTTGGAATCGAAGAAATGTACCGTTTTAATATCATGAAGTCGAAAGAACTGAATGCTGATAAAGGCATAAAAAAAGACAACTCGAAAAAAGAGGAAACCAAAACCGGGCAATAATGCTTAGCTGAAAATTGTATCTGCGAAGCTCAGTGATTTTTTAGCTCCGCGAATAAACTACGCGTATTTAGCCTGAGCTTTCTTTGATAGTTTAGCCAATACCATGGTGCGTGATGCTTCTACCCTGCTCTTTAATTCACTATCGTTAAATACCTCTAAATTAGCTACGCGAATCCATTGGCGTTTGGCCATGTGGTGCGCCTGTTGTATACCTTCTCTGGCTGTCAGGGCATCAAATTCTTCAGGATCACATTTGATCGAGAAGCTGTTATCCTCATCAATGGCGATAATAAAAAACATTTTTTCTTCAATCATGAAGCACAAATGCCCCCATTTCATACCTTCGGTTGTACCAGGCAGACTCAAACAATATTCTCTGAATGTTTCGATATCCATTTTTTAAGATTTGAAGCAAAGCTAACAACAAAAGCCGAAAGCCTGATAGAAAATACTAATTTTGCGCACCGATACTAAAATCGTTAAGCCCATGAATATTATTACCCCTACTGCTGATGGATCGAATACCCTTTACAACCAAACCATTGGCGAGCATTACCACAGCAAACATGGCGCTTTACAAGAAAGCAAACACGTATTTATAGGTGCAGGTTTGCAATTTGTAGCGGCCAAGCAATCTGAAATTTCGATTCTGGAGATCGGTTTTGGAACGGGTTTAAACTTTATTTTAACCCTCGAATACTGTGAGGCCAATAACATTCAGCTCTGGTATACCAGCATTGAGGCCTTTCCGCTATCTACCGGATTAATTGAGCAAACCGGTTATTCGGCTTATGTACCAAAGACCATTTGGAATAACTTTATAACCAATTACCAGGCTGCACTTCAAGCCCCACAATCACTTTCGGCATTAAGTACGCTCGAAATTCCGCATACTACCTTAGCTGCTTTTAATACGCCGAAAAAGTTCGATATTATTTATTACGATGCCTTTTCTGTGCAACACCAGCCTGAAATGTGGAGCGATGAAATTATTGCCCATGCCTGCAGTTTTTTAAAGCCCGGTGGCACTTTTGTAACCTATGCCATTACAGGAAAATTAAAAAGAGCCGTAAAAGCCTGTGGTTTCACCATCGAAAAACTACCCGGCGCACCCGGAAAGCGGGAAATGCTGAGGGCGGTGAAGGGAATGTGATAATGTAAAAGGTAAGATGGAAGATAATGGTTTAACTTTAAGCGTGGCCTTAACCAAACGCTGACATTTACCAAACTTTTTCTTAAAACCGCATCTGATTCTGTTTGTTAATTCTAATATAAAATTCAGACCATGGAAAAAAGAATATTAGGAAAATCAGATTTAAATATAGCACCCATTATTTTTGGCGGTAATGTTTTTGGCTGGACGATAGATGAGGCGAAATCATTCGAAATTTTAGACCATTTTATCGGAAATGGCTTTAACTGTATCGATACAGCTGATGTTTACTCGCGTTGGGTGCCCGGCAACAAGGGTGGCGAATCAGAAACCATCATCGGTAACTGGTTAAAAAAGCACAACAAAAGGCACGATGTGGTTATTGCCACCAAGGTAGGATCGGATATGGGCTATGGAAAATCGCTCAAAAAAGATTACATCATCAATCAGGTAGAACATTCGCTCAACCGGCTACAAACTGATTATATCGATCTCTATTTCTCGCACTATGATGACGAAAACACCCCGGTTGAAGAAACCCTGGGTGCTTACGATGAATTGATTAAGGCAGGCAAAGTGAGATGGATCGGGGCTTCGAACTTTTCGGCCAACCGCTTAAAAGAATCATTAATCTTTTCAAACGAACACAATTTGCCCCGCTACGAAGTTTACCAGCCCGGCTACAATCTGTACGACCGCGAAGGATTTGAGGCGGAGCATGAAAAAATTTGTCTGGAGCACAATTTAGGCGTAGTAACCTATTATGCGCTGGCAAGCGGCTTTTTAAGCGGAAAATACCGTAGCGAAGCTGATTTAAGCAAAAGTCAGCGCGGTAGCGGTGCTAAAAAGTACCTGAACGACCGGGGTTTTAAAATTCTGGAGGCATTAGATCAGGTTGCAGAAACACATGATGTTGAACAGGCATCCGTAGCACTAGCCTGGCTGATGTACCACCCTTCGGTTACCGCACCGATTGCCAGCGTTACCGATCTAAGCCAGCTGAAATCTTTTACCGAAGCTGCAAATTTAAAACTAAGTGCAGAGGATATTTCGCTGCTGGATAAAGCCAGTGTATATTAAAATTTTGCCGGAGAGCTGTCTGTTAAAGGCAGTTCTCTTCAAATTTATCAACCCGGGATCAGCTTTTATGAACCTTGCAAATTGTTGAAGCACCATAAAAATACCTTAAGCTTCATTCTACAAGTTAAAATACCCCTTGTGATTACAATCTATGATAGTTTTCAATCCTACAGATCGCAACTCTTTAAGGGATTCTTTACATTTGTGACAAATCTAAATCTATGGCAATCTCTACAATCTTAGCATCCATTCCGGGCATTATAGAAATCCTCGTTATTCTTGTTGGTATTGCTATATTGTTAGCTGTGGCCAGTTATGGTAAAAATACCTCATTAGGGTATTTTGGTTCACTTCTGCTGGCAATCTTTACTACACCTTTAATCGCCTTCTTTATAATTCTGATATTCTTCAAAAAAGACAGATAATATTAATATTTTGTACAGGTATTTACCGAATATTGATTAAAACATTTAGTCAGGCCATTTGTATTAAACAGGACTTATTTTTTTATGAAAGACAAACTATCATTTCTACCTAAGCTTGCGCTGGTACTTTTCTGTTTAATTAGTTTAACCTACATTGCTATTTTAGGGCAATCACTCCTCGCTCCGCTCCTTTTCTCCTTTTTAATGGGAATATTATTGCTACCTGTAGCCAATTTCTTAGAGCAGCGGTTTAAGTTTAAAAGAGGTTTATCAACCTTGGTTTCAGTAATTTTGATGATCGCTGTAATTGGTGGCATCGTCTATTTCTTTGGCAATCAGCTAAGCGATTTATGGGCTGACTGGCCGCTGTTAAAAGAAAAAGCAGATGTTTCTTACCATGAATTGCAGCATTGGATTTCGAAAACCTTTCATGTAAACTCCGAAAAACAACTGGCCTACCTGAACGACAGTACAGAAAAAGCGCTCGCAACCAGTGCTGCTATTGTGGCAACAACACTGGCTACGCTATCATCGACCTTATTATTTTTGGGTTTTACCTTATTGTTTACCTTTTTTATCCTCAACTATCGCAGGGTTTTGTTTACCTTTTTAACCGCTGTTTTTAAAGAAGAACACAAAGAAAAGGTAAGTGAAATTGTCTCGCAAATCCAGTATATCATAAAAAAATACATCATTGGTTTATTTTTACAAATGCTGATTGTAAGCGTATTAATGATTACTGTATTAAGCATTTTAGGTGTGAAATATGCTGTTTTATTGGGTTTGGTAGCCGGAATCTTTAATGTGGTACCTTATCTGGGCATTTTCTTCGCCTTACTTATTAGCTGTTTAATTACTTTCGCTACTGCTGGTGCAGGCAAGGTCTTATTGGTTTTAATTGCTTTTGTTGGCGTACATGCCATTGATGGTAACCTGTTAATGCCATTGGTAGTGGGCTCTAAAGTTAAAATCAATGCGCTTTTTGCCTTTATCGGTATTGTAGTTGGCGAAATGATCTGGGGTATTTCGGGTATGTTTTTGTGTATTCCTTATTTAGCGATGCTAAAAATTATATTCGACCGGATCGATAATCTCAAACCCTGGGGCATTTTAATGGGCGAAGAACATAAACCCGAGAAGAAAAAACGGGTTTACCGCATTACCAAAAAGATTAAATTAGAAGAAAAAGATTAACATGGCCGAGAATCGTTCTCCACATATTTTAAGTACTTCGGCCAATTTACTGGGTATTTGCTTTATCGTGCTTACCTCATTAAAAAAGCTGAACCTCGCCGATAGCTCGATTATTGACGAGTTTGCCGTTGCTGCTGTGATCCTTTTCATGACCAGCTGTATCCTATCTTTTATTTCGATGAGAAAAGGTGATGCAGTAAGTCAGAGGCTGGAAAAAACTGCGGATTTTATTTTCCTTTCGGGATTGGTGGTGCTGTTTATCGCCACCATATTAATCGCTTTTAATTTGATTTCGTAATTTTTACAACTCCATTACACCTGTCTTTTAGCAGATCTGCTTGTTAATTTACACCTTTGAAGTATGAAACCTTTATTCGTATTACTCGTTGTTTACGTTGCCCTGCTCGCCTTTGGTGGACATACCACTTTCGATAAAGGAAATGTTTTTGCCGGTAATATGGCTATGGGAGTAATGCTGCTTTTTACAGCTATTGGTCACTTCAAGTTTAAAACCAGCATGGCTGCTATGATTCCGCTTTTCATTCCTAAAAAGGTAGAAATTATCCTCATTACCGGCGTTCTGGAAATTCTTTTTGCCATCGCGCTCCAGATAGAAAGTATCCGGTACTATACCGGCATAGCATTGATTCTTTTTCTGCTTGCCATTGTACCATCCAATATTTACGCGGCCAAACACCGCATCAATTACGAAGATTTATATAAACCCGGACCAGGTATTAAATATTTATGGTTCAGAATCCCCTTTCAGCTTTTCTTAATCGCATGGGTTTGGTATTTTAGCATCCGTTAACAGCTAATTACAAAACCTGTTGCAAAACAACATAAATATGCCTAACAATCCGATTCCTGCCAGTGCAAATACTCCTGCCGACGCTTTTATGCGTTTGCTTACCGTTTTAGATACCTTACGCACCCAATGCCCATGGGATAAAAAACAGACCATGGAAACCCTGCGCCATTTAACCATTGAGGAAACTTATGAGTTAAGCGATGCGATTTTAGAGGGTGATTTGGATGAAATTAAAAAAGAACTTGGCGACGTAATGATGCACCTTGTCTTTTATGCGCGCATTGCTTCGGAAACCAACGAATTTAACATAACTGATGTTTTAAATGGCGTCTGCGATAAACTGGTTAACCGACACCCACATATTTATGGCGATGTAGAGGTACAAAACGAAGAAGATGTAAAACGCAACTGGGAGCAAATCAAACTCAAGGAAGGCAATAAGTCTGTTCTGGCTGGTGTTCCGGGCTCGCTGCCTGCACTGGTTAAAGCAGCGCGCATTCAGGAGAAAGCCCGCGGGGTAGGTTTTGACTGGGAAAACAAAAACCAGGTTTGGGAAAAAGTAGAGGAGGAGCTACAGGAATTTAAATCAGAATTTAACGTAGCTGATAATACCGCCATTGATGTAGAAAAAGCAGAATCAGAATTTGGCGATGTACTTTTCTCGTTGATCAATTATGCGCGTTTCATTAACATCAACCCCGAAAACGCCTTAGAAAAAACCAATAAAAAATTCATTAAACGCTTCCAATACCTGGAAAGCAAGGCGAAAGAAAACGGAAAAGCACTGGCCGATATGACACTTGCCGAAATGGATGTGTATTGGAATGAGGCCAAAAAGGTATAATTTCTGGCTTTCCTAATTTCTAGCCTTCAGAGGTATTTTTGTTAAATTTGCGATTCTATTCGCAAAATTTATATGAAATTTGCGATTCCATTCGCAAAATTTGTATAAATTTTGCGCTTTTAACTAGCTGTAAAACTCCCCATCTACATAATACCACCTCCCGGCTTCTAACCTGAAGTTCGATTTTTCGTGCAATACCTCGGTTTGGAATTTCTTATTGAGGTAATAAGCTTTAAACTCTACTGTATCGAAAGTTGCGGCCACAATTTCGAGTTTAAGCCATTTGGTATTTTTTGCACTTTTTAAATAGGCATCTTTACTGTTGCCTTTCCTTTTGCTGCTGTGTGTAGTTTCAGCAAGGTAATCGCCATCTTGCACTACAAAAGCCGAATACCGTGAACGCATTAAGGCTTCGGCGGTAGGCGCAGTTTGTTGCTTTAAATGATATGGTTTACAGCAGTTTTGGTAAAGTAAACCACTTCCGCAGGGACAATTGCTAATGTTCATTTCTGTTATTTGAGCGGCAAATTAGGAATATAATGCCCTTGATGCCAAAATTTCCGTAAAATTGCAGTCCAAAATAATGAGATACTTCTTCCACATTGCTTATCAGGGTCAGCATTACAATGGCTGGCAAAAACAACCGGGTGCCCTTAGCGTACAAGGTGTAATTGAGAAAGCACTGGAAAAAATTTTAAAACAGCCTGTTCCCATTATTGGTTGCGGCCGAACGGATGCGCATGTACACGCCAGTCAGTTTTTCTTTCATGCCGATATCGATCAGGCCTTTGATTTTGACTTGCTTTACCGCTTAAACAAAACCTTGCCACAAAACATTGCCGTTTTCGATATTATTGAAATGGAAGGCCTGCCCCATGCCCGTTTCGATGCCGTTCAGCGCAGGTACGATTATTTTATCCATACCTACAAAGATCCGTTTTTAAGCAACCAGAGCTCTTTTTACCTGACACCAGAATTGGATCTTCAAAAAATGAAAGCGGCCGTAAATCTGCTTCCACAATACAAAGATTACCGGGCCTTTTGTACCCAACCCAATAAATACGAGCACACCATCTGCAATGTAATGGAAGCCGATTTGTTTGTTAACGAAAAAGGCGACCGCATTCGCTTTCACATCGCCAGCAACCGTTTTTTAAGTAAAATGATCCGCATTTTGATGGGAAAAATCCTTAAAACCGGATTGGGCGAACTAAGTTTGGATGAATTTGAAAGCCTTTTAATCAACCTGCAAACCCCCAAAACTTTAGACCCGGCCCACCCAACAGGTCTTTACCTTTCCAAGGTTACCTACCCTTATTTAAACCTGCCGCCCAGAACCGATTTTCTGCATAGCACACAAGGAATCGACTGGATTTCAGTTAAGCTGTAGCGTTTTAGCATCGGTCTCCGTTTAAGGAGTATGAAAGCTAAAATCTCCATCATTTTATTTACCCTGGGACTATCTCTGGGCTGTAAAAAGCCTTACAAGGTTGATGTGGTAAACGATGGCGATTATAGCGGCTTACTGGTGGTAACCAACAGTGTAAAATCGGTGCCCAGCACCTATCCTATTTCGGCTTCGTTAAAAAACGGACGGTTTAGCATCACCTACAAAAACACCAGTAAACCTACAGCAGGATCGGGAACTTACAGCTTTAATAAAGGGCTGGCTGTTTTTGTTAATGAAGGGGTTTATACAGCCGATTTTGACTGGAACATGATTTTAAACGGCGAATATGAGGTTTTAAGCAATGCTACCGATCTCACCCTTAAGAAGAAGTTTAAGCCAGCTACCCCTGAAAATTTACCGGCTACATCATATGCATACCTGCAATATGAATACATTTTGAAAAAAGTAAACTAGCGCGAGCTAATAAAAAGTTAGGTTTAGGTTGCCTGGGCGTCGAAAATGATCTGATTTGATGACCCAGGCTTTTTTATGCCCTATTTAAAACGGATGGCCTTTAATGGCGAAACTTTACTGATTAACAACGAAGGCACAATCAAGACCGTTAAACATACCACAACCGTAACCACATTAAGTAGCAATACATCAATAAAATGAAATTCGATTGGTGCATATGCTAAAAAATAGGATGCCTGGTTAAGTTTGAAAATATGTGTAGCCTGCTGAAAAAAACCAAGGCCCAGGCCTAAAATATTGCCGAGCAACAAGCCGATACCAATTAAATAGGCTGCATTATAAAGGAAGATTTTCATAATGCTCCAATTGCTTGCACCGAACGATTTAAGCATCCCAATCATATTGGTACGTTCTAAAATCATAATTAATAAAGCGGTAACCATATTAATTACCCCCACAATCAGCATTAAAATTAACAAAACCTTCGTGTTTACATCCAACAGCCCCAGCCAGGTAAAAATATTGGGAAAGTTTTCTTCAATTGAAAAAGAACGCAGGTTACGTGGCAGCTTTTCATAAATCTCATCGGCAACAGGCTGCAGCTGATTAAAATCCTTAATCCTGATTTCTATTCCACCAATTTCATTAGGTTCCCAATTATTTAAACGCTTAATAATGTTCAGGTTACCCAAAACAAAACCTTTATCAATATCCTCTACACCAATATCGTAAATGCCCACAATTTTAAACTTCCGAGGACGCAACTGGTTCTGTACAAAATACATGATAAAATCATCGCCCGTTTTCAATTTTAAGCGGTTGGCCGTATAATTCGAAATCAATAATTCCTGCATGGCCTTTGTACTATCGGCAAAGTTGATGATAGTACCGCTAATAAGGTGTTTTTTAATGTAATCCCAGTTATAACTCTTATCTACCCCCTTAAAATTAATTCCTTCAATTTCGTTATTGGCCGAAAGAATACCAGGCTTGGTGGCAAAGGGGTAAAAATATTCGATGTTGGGATTATTTTTTAGCTCGTTTTTAGCAGTATCATTTAAAACAAATGGCGAATGCTCAAAAGAATTGTTCAGATCGTAGCGTGTAATTTGTACATCGCCTAAATAACCACGTACCTTATCTTTAATTTCGGTTTTAAAGCCTTTAATAATGGCAATAGACAGGATCATCACAGCCAGACTCAGCATTACGCCCGCTATCGCAATGCGAACAATGAGCTTTGAAAAAGTACGTTCTGATTTAACGGCTATGCGCCCGGCTATAAAATATTCGAAATTCAATTTAAACAGGTTTCTAAGTAACAAAAATGCTCAATTCCTTTTAAAAAATGGCATTTTCGAAAATAAATAAGCAACTTTAAAAATAATGCTGCCTTGCCCAAAGCAATACCAATAACACTGGTAAATTGTTTTGCCGCAGCTATGTAAGATTAGAATATACCCCGATATGAAACAATACCTCAGCTTTGCTTTAACCAGTTTAATTGCCTTATCGGCCTGTGGACAACCCAAACCGCTTGAACAAGAAGTTGCGGGTAGAAAAGGTCTCGAAAACAAAAAACTGATGATCAGGAAAATGAAACTCCCATCAGCACTTAAAACCGGCGCCGAGCAAACCGAATTATACCTGCCGCTTTTAAAAGGTAAACGGGTGGGTATGGTGGTTAACCCTACATCTGTTATCGGCACACAAACTTCGGTTGACAGCCTCCTGAAATTAGGTGTTAAAATCCAGAAAATATTTGGCCCTGAGCATGGCTTCAGGGGAAATGCGAGTGCCGGCGTTACCGTTAATGATGATGTTGATACCAAAACCGGTATCAAAGCCATTTCGCTTTACGGCAAACACAGCACCCCAACGGCAGAAGACCTGGCCGATATTGACATTATGGTTTTCGACATACAGGATGTTGGCGTTCGTTTTTATACCTACATCAATACCCTGCAACATGTGATGGAAGCCTGTGCAGCCAACAAAAAAACATTGCTGATTTTAGATAGGCCGAACCCGAACGGTTATTTAATTGACGGACCAATTTTAGACCCTAAGTTTAAATCGGGAATCGGCATACAACCCATCCCCATTGCGCATGGCTTAACTGTTGGCGAATATGCACAAATGTTAAACGGTGAAGGCTGGTTAAAAGATAAGGTAAAATGTAAGATTACGGTGATTAAAAATGTCAATTACAACCACGATATGGAGTACACCCTACCGGTTAAACCTTCTCCAAACTTAAATACGCAACAAGCTATTTTGCTTTATCCTTCAACCTGTTTATTTGAAGGCACTTATTTAAACCATGGTCGTGGCACGCAGTTTCCGTTTACTGTTGTTGGAGCACCTTACCTGAAAGGAAAATTCGATTTCAGCTTTACACCTACCAGCATAAAAGGCATGTCGGAAACACCTTTGTTTCAAGATCAGGTTTGTTATGGATTGGATTTGAGAACCTACGATACGGCTGAACTACGCAAAAGCAAGCAGGTTAATTTATCATGGTTAATTTCATTATACCAGGCATCACCTAAAAAAGAAGATTTCTTTAACTCTAAACTGAGTAAAGAAATGGGTACTATTGAAAGGCTGGTGGGTTCTGGCGATTTCAGGCAACAAATTATTGATGGAAAAAGTGAAGCCGAAATCAGGGCGAGCTGGGAACCAGGCCTGAGTGCTTATAAAACCATGCGTAAAAAGTACCTGCTCTATCCGTAAATATTAATGAATGAATTATTGGATGATTGAATGATAAGACATTTTTTCAAACTTAACAGCTAAAGTATTGTTATTAAATAAAGGATTTGGTTGGGTGCTGCCAACATTTCGACTTTAAAACTTTACAACATTCAATCATTAAAATATTTATAATTAACAATATGAGCGGCCCAAAAGTTAAAAGTGATAAACCTGGAAGCAATTACCAGCAAGAGGTGCCAAAAGGCCGGGAGCCGGTTGATCATAAAACGGTAAGAAAAGAAAACGACAGCTTACCCAACAAGCCTGTTAAAACGAATAATCCGGCTAAGCAGCGTGAAAACGAAGAACAACCTGTACATCCGATTAAAAAAGCACCGAAATCATAATTAATCGTTCAGATTGCAGCCCTCTGTATTATCTGAATGATTTTATGTTTAGTGCAAAGAAAAAAGTAGCGCCTTCTCCGGCTTTACTTTCCAGCCAAATCCGGCCACCTTCACTTTTAATAATTTCAGCTGAGATGTAAAGCCCCAAGCCCAAACCTGGGTAGGTATGCTGCAAATTGCCGTCAACGCGGTAAAACTGATCGAACACCAGGTGTTGCATATCCTCCGAAATCCCAATGCCGTAATCCTTAACGCTTAATATTACTTCGCCATTCTGACTAAAAGTTGTAACATCTATCTCACTGGCATCAGTAGAGTATTTAATTGCATTGGATAAAAAATTGGTAATCACCTGCCCAATGCGCTCTTTATCTGCATAAACAATAGCCGTACTGGCTAAAGCACAAATGATTTTATGTTTGGAACTGATGTGCTGCATTTCCTCCACAATTTCTTCAACCGCAGCATCAAAATCAAATTCTATGGGATTAAAAGTCATTTTGCCCGACTGAATTTTAGTTACATCCAATAAGTCGCCAATCAGGCCGGTTAAGCGGTTTAACTGGAGATCCATTTTATGCACCATATTCGCCTTTTTCTCATCACCTTCGTTTCTGATCATGCGCTCTAATACCTGTGCATAGGCTTTAATACTGGTAACAGGCGTTTTTAATTCGTGACTGGCAATACCCAAAAATTCGTCTTTTTGCTGCTGTAACTGCACTTGTTTGGTTACATCCACTGCGGCATGGATAATGGCATAAACCTCACCATCTGCATCTTTAAGCGGCTTATAGGTAAAGCTGAACCAGCGTTTCTGTTCTCTGCCATCAACAATTAAACGGGCTTCTTGCTGATCAGCATGATAAATTATTCCGGTTCGGTATACCTCTTGTAGAATATCTACAAATGGCTGCACATTCAATTCAGGGATTGCTTCTACAACAGTTTTACCGATTACACTTTTATCCTTCCCCCAAAACCGGAGCATTTCATCGTTAGCCAGCCTGATGATAAGATTTTCTGTTTCGTAATATGCGGTAGCCATCGGTATATCGTACATGAAATTACGAAATCGCTCCTCACTTTTGGCGGCTTCCATTTTTGAAATAACCTGTGCTGAAACTTCATTGGCCACTACCATAATACCCGAAACCTTTCCATCCTGACCAAAAATCGGATCGTAAACAAAATTGAAATAAAAATCCCCTAAGACCCCGTTTCGCTCCAGGCTGGCCATTGTTTCGTAACCATAATGTGCAACACCGCTATTGTAAACCTCCTGTAAAAGATCTGGAAAAGGTTGGCCAATAAGTTCTGGCAATCCGTCTAAAAGTTTTAAACCAATTACAGCTTTATTTTTTCCCCATATTTTCAGCAAATCATCGTTGGCATCCTCAATAATTAAATCTCTCCCCCTCAAAATGCCAATGGCCACCGGGGCATCATAAATCATTTTCCTAAACAGTGCCTCACTTTGCTCAACTTTAAACTTGGCATTTACCAGCTCGGTAACATCGGTAGCATTATTTAAAATGCCCCAAACATTTCCCTCAGTATCCTTTAAGGGTTTATATATAAAATCGAAATAATAGGTTTGAAGTACGTTATTGTTTAAAAGTAGCACCTTATCTTCTTTGGCTTCGTAAGCTACCCCGGTAGTCCTTACCTGATTCAGGATTTCAAGAAAGGGCTGATCTTTTAACTCTGGTAATGCCAGGGCCAGCTCCTGACCTATTACCGATGCATCTCTGCCCCAGGCTTTAAGTATGGCCCTGTTGGCCACCTGAATAACCATATTTTCGCCAATATAAAGCGCTATTGGCATTGGAGACTCTTCTATAAGCGTATTGAAAATATTGGCTGTATCGTCGAGATTGATTTGCATAACAGGATAAAAAACAAATATAATTGCTTTTTTTACTTGCTAGCTGATTTTAAGAAAGATAATAACACCTTTTCGTTGTGCTCCAAACTTACCTTACCCTTATGCGAATTGTTATTTATCTTTTTCAGGTATTTTTCAAGCTCATTGTTCTCGTAAGCGGTGAGCAAAAGCGGGTAAACGTAAGAACTTTTACATACTGCCCGGGTATTGCCCAGTTTTTTGGCTACACAATCTAAAACGGCAACAATTGTTTTTTTACTGTTTAAACCAGCATTTTCATTAAGCTGGCACTGGGCAAACTGCCGCATCGCTTCGAGCGTACCTCCCCAGGTCCTGAAATCTTTTGCTGTAAAATCATCGCCTGTAATTTCTTTAATGTAGGCATTTATTTTACCCGAATCGATGCTTTTATGTTCGCTGCCATGGGTATAAAACTGAAAAAGTTCCTGTCCCGGAATATCCCTGCATTTTTTAACCAGTTTGGCCAGTGTTCGGTCATTCAGTTCTACTTTTTGCTGTACTCCTTTTTTGCCTACAAAATCCATGGTAATCTTACTTCCGTTTATTTTTACATGTTTATCGCGCAGGGTGGTAAGCCCAAAAGAGCCATATAATTGCTTGTAACTTTCGTTCCCTACTCTAATGAGTGTTTTTTGGAGTACATCAACAGAAATGGCCAATACCTTACGCTCGTCGAAATCTTTTCTGCGGAGATCTTTCTGCAAGTTTTTCCGTGCTTTGGGCAGGGCTTTTCCAAACTCTAACAGACGAAAATATTTATCTTCAGCGCGGCGGCTCGTCCATTTTGCGTGGTATTTGTATTGCTTGCGCCCGGCGGCGTCAATTCCTGTAACCTGTAAATAGGCGTTGGGTTTATTAGCAATCCAAACGTTTTGCCATGCGGGTGGTATTACAAGCGCTTTAATCCGTCCGAGGTGTTTCTCATCGGTAACTTTATTTCCATCCTTATCTATATAATGAAACTTGCCAGGTTTGCCTTTCCGGTATATACCAGGCATACTGTCGGTTACATACACTAATCCATTTGCTTTTACAACATCTTTGCCTTGTACCATTTTTTACCTGTAAGTATGGGTTTATTTTTAGTTATTTTGCAAAACTTTAAGTGGCTAGCCACGTTATTTTAGAACACAACATTTTCTTATGAGAATAGTTTTTATGGGTACGCCCGATTTTGCTGTAGCATCGTTAAATGCACTGGTACAAGCCAATTTTGATGTTGTTGCGGTAGTAACTGCACCAGACCGGCCTGCAGGCCGCGGGCAAAAGCTTAACGAAAGTGCAGTAAAAAAATACGCAGTTGAAAAGCATATTCCGGTGTTACAGCCTGAAAAACTAAAGAACCCTGAATTTCTGGAAACACTGGCCAGCTATAAAGCCGATTTACAGGTGGTAGTGGCCTTTAGAATGTTACCAGAAGTAGTATGGAATATGCCCCCAAAGGGAACCATTAATCTTCATGGCTCACTTTTACCACAATACCGTGGTGCTGCGCCCATAAACCATGCCATTATAAACGGAGAAAAAGAAAGTGGTGTAACTACCTTTTTCCTTACACACGAAATTGATACGGGAAATATTATCCTGAGCGATAGTGTTGCCATTGCTGATGATGAAACCGCCGGCGAGCTGCATGATAAACTGATGCACGTTGGCGCAAACCTACTTGTTAAAACACTTAAAGCAATTGAAGCCGACGAGGTTAGCGAGCAACCGCAACCACAAAGCGGCGAACTACAACATGCCCCTAAAATTTTTAAAGACGATTGCAAAATCGATTGGAACAATCCGGCGCAGCCGATTTATAACTTAATCCGTGGATTGAGCCCATACCCTACGGCTTTTACTTTTTTAAACGATAAAACCTTAAAAATATTTAAGGCTGAATTAGAAGATAAAGAACCGGGTATTGTTGCCGGAGGCTTCTTAACTGATGGTAAAACCTATTTAAAATTTGCTGCTAAAGATGGTTTTATTAAACTCTTAGACATCCAATACGAAGGTAAAAAACGTATGCTGATTGAAGATTTTTTAAGAGGAATGCGCTTGTAACCTGATTTATAGACCATAAAATAACCAGACAGTCCCTTAATCAGGCCTGTCTGGTTAATATTTTAAACATTTAGCGGTTATAGTTATCGATAGCCCTTTCGATACTTTTTTTACCCGATTCGCCAACCAGGTAACCTCCCAAGCTCAAACCGGCACCAAGCCCCAGCAAAACAAAACTGCCGGTATAACTGCGGTCTTCATATTTTGGCATTCCACCAAAGCCAGTACTGGTTTGCTTAAAGCCTGAGTTAGACATCAATGTAATCCCACTGGCAATAATTGCTGCCCCTGCGGCAACATACATTACAATTCCTAAACTCTTACGGCTTTTATACTCCCTGAGTAAGGCTAAACTTTTTGGGTTATCGGCCATCGCCTCGTTTAAATTTCGATAGTTTACCCTTTCAAGATCGGAATAGCCCTTGTTAAAGAACATGCGTGTATTTACAGCCTGCCGCCTGTAATCTCTAAAGCCATAATACTCTCCTTCAATCGGAACATTATCATAAAGCACTTCCTGATAAAGGTTAATTTTACCTTCAATAATCCGCTCAGCAAAAGAGGCTTCTCCCAAAAGGCTAAGTCTGCGCGTGTTGGCAAAAAAGCCATCCTGGTTATTAAAAAACTTAACTTGTGCTACCGGCACCCGCCTTGAATCGGCACGTAGCGACCACCCGCCGCTAAAATCGGGTCGTAATCTGATTTTTTGTGCATAAACTGTAGAATCTGAATAGAAGTACAGAAAATTTCTGGATTCGTTCAACTGTTGTGAACGCGCGTTCAGGCCATAGCAAGCCATTACGAGAATGAGTAATTTTTTCATTTCGGTTAAATTTGTGTGTGTAACCAATTATACTAAAAATATAGTTCAGGTAAACACAAACTGATAGAAATAAAATGTACATCGGCGAGGCAAAAGGAATTTACCCCGCGAGGGTATAAGAAACGGTTACAAAGCGTTCAGCTTATCAATTAAAAGCTTTGAAACCTCGTTAAAATAACGTTTACGACCATAGCCCATTACCCATTGTATGCCTTGGGTGGCATTGGTAATAAAAACTTCTTCAGCGGCTTTTAATATCTCAGGATTAATCTGGGCTTCGATTAAAGGAATATCGTTCATTTTGCAAAGCTGCATAATGGCCGTACGCATTACGCCGCTCACGCAACCTTCGGTTAATGCGGGGGTATAAACCTGTTTGTTGTACACTACAAAAACGTTGGCGCTAATGCTTTCGCACAAAAAACCTTGCTGATTTAAAATCATGGCCTCATCTAAACGGTTCTGGCTTTTAAAAAGTCCGGCCATAACATAAAGCAGGGCATTGGAGGTTTTAAAGTTAGACAGTTTGTTAACCGGTTTGGTCATTTCGTCAAAAACATCGATAATCAGGCCTTTACTGTTTAATTCATATGAAGAAGCAGTTAAAGGAATCCCCTCCAAAACATAACCCGCTTTATTGATTTCGGGTGTATAAACACCTGCCCCTTCGCGGTAAACTGAAAGACGAAAACGCACATTGCCATTCCATTTGTTCCTTTTGGCCAGATCGGCGGTTTTTTGGCGTAAAAAATAATCGTCCATCAGGGCATGTCCGTCCATTTTCAGGGCTTTCATGCCTGCGGTTAACCTGTCGGCATGTAAATCGGCAAACTGAAGTTTGTTGTTTATCATCCGCATGCTTTCAAACAAGCCATCGCCAAATTTGAAAGACCGGTTAGAAGCACTTAAAACAGGAGCATCTGTCGCATGAAATTCATCATTAAATAAAAGGTACTGTTGAAGCATATTTTATGATGTAGCGATATAATTTTCCCATTTAGTTAAACCAGCTTTAAAATCATCCGGCAGCGGAGATTCAAAGTACATATATTCTTTAGTTGTTGGATGTATAAAACCTAAACTCTGTGCGTGCAAAGCCTGGCGGGGCAATAGCTCAAAACAATTTTCTACAAACTGTTTGTATTTGTTAAACGTAGTTCCTTTTAAAATCTTATCACCACCATACATGGCATCGCTAAACAATGGGTGACCAATGTGCTGCATGTGCGCCCTGATCTGGTGCGTACGGCCGGTTTCGAGTTCGCAGCTAATTAAAGTAACATAACCCAAACGTTTTAAAACTTTATAATGAGTTACCGACCATTTGCCTTTTTCTTCATCATCGTAAATATCCATTACCCGGCGGTCTTTTGCACTGCGACCAATGTAGCCCGTAACGGTACCATCGGTTTCAATATCGCCCCAAACCAATGCGATATATTTACGCGTAATGCTGTGATCGAAAAACTGACGCGCCAAATGGGTAATCGATTTCTCGTTTTTACTGATGAGCAATAAGCCCGAAGTATCTTTATCAATGCGGTGCACCAAACCCGGTCGGCCATCGTTACCCGGCAATTGTGGCAGCTGTTCAAAGTGGAAAGCCAGGGCATTAACCAGCGTACCAGTGTAGTTGTTAAAGCCTGGGTGTACCACCATCCCAGCGGGTTTATTCACCACCAGTAAATCGCTGTCTTCGTAAATAATATCCAGCGGGATATCTTCCGGATAAACTTCTGTGTCGCGTGGCGGATGTGGTAAAACAATCGAAATCTCATCAAAAGGTTTAACCTTATAACTCGATTTGATTTGCTTCTGATTAACCAGCACATTACCTGCATCAATGGCATTCTGAATACGGTTTCGCGAAGCGTTTTCTACACGCACCATTAAAAACTTATCGATACGCAGCAAAGACTGCCCTTTATCGACAATAATTTTTAAATGTTCATATAATTCCTGCTCTTCCGATTCCTGCACTTCGACCACATTTTCCATGGTGCAAAAATAAACTTTTAACAGCAAGAATTGTTTAATGATTACAGTTTTGCGAAAAACAGCTTTATCTTTACTATAAATCAAATTATTATATGAGAAAATGCTACGCTTTAAAGGCATTATGTGCCTTGTTTTTACTGGTAACGGCTCAAAAAGCCAGTGCACAGCAGGATGTTGGAAGCCTATTTGTTTCGGGCCCGGCTGATGCGACTAAATTAATTAACGCCTATTTCGATCCCTTGTACAAAGGTTTAGGATTGGGTTTAACCGATGGCTGGACGAATACCGCCAAATCAAAAGGTTTTTTAAAATTTGATGTGCGTGTATCGGCTTCGGCTTCTTTTGTACCGCAATCGGGCAGAAGTTACGATGTAAATACCCTGGGTTTAGGTAACATTAAACCAGCTCCTGGTGCTTCTTCAATTGGCCCAACTGCTTTTGGCGATGACCACGAAGGTGGTAAAATGCAAATTTATACCAGCAACGGCATTCCAACAGGTAAATTTTTTAATCTGCCACAGGGTGTTGGTTTCCATGTGGTACCGGCTGCACAAATACAGGCTACACTGGGCTTGCCAAAAAATATCGATGTTACTTTAAGGGCCATGCCTAAAATTAAGCTGGGCAGCGATTTAGGAAGCTTATCGATGATTGGTTTTGGTGCAAAAGTTGAACTTTTACCTTTGTTTATGGGCTCAACTGCAGAAAAATTGTTTCCGGTTGATGTTGCCATAGCTGGTGGTTTTACCCAATATAAATACGATTTGCCTTTAGATATCAACAATACGGGCAATTCTAACCAACGTATCGATGCCAAATTTAATGGTGTAAATTTCGACGCTATTGTTTCGAAGCAAATCTTGTTTTTCACTCCTTTTGCCAGCGTAGGTTACCAAACCTCAAATACCAATTTAAAAGCTTTAGGTACTTACCAGTTTACCGATGGCGGAACCAATGCCACTTACGTTGACCCTGTATCAGTAAAACAAACTGATATCGATGGTGTAAGGGGAAGTTTAGGTTTCCAGTTAAAATTTGGTTTCTTTAAGTTTTACACCTCTTATACACAGGCGAAATACAGTGTAGTTAATGCTGGTTTTGGATTTGGTATAGGTAAATAAATCTACCAATCTCCGGTATACAAACCGGTTTACACATAAAAAACACCCGAAATACCCGGGTGTTTTTTATTTTTACGTGTGTTTACAGAAATCTATAGTCCGGTACAAAAAATAGCCTTTGCTCCTTTTAATCATTTCTCGGTAAAACGTGATGATCTGATTGATCCATACATTTCGGGCAATAAATGGCGCAAGCTGAAATACATCCTAGCCAAAGCAAGGGCTGAAAACAAAACGCACCTTGTAACTTTTGGCGGGGCTTACTCCAATCATTTGGTGGCTACTGCGGCTGCCGCAGCAAGATCGGGTTTAAAAGCCACAGCCTTTGTACGTGGCGAAGCCGTAAAAAACGAAATGCTTTTGCTCTGTAGCCTTTTCGGCATGGAACTGATTTTTACCGACCGTGAAAGTTATCGTGATAAACACCAGCTTTTTGAAAATCATTTTGCAAACCATCCTGAAGCCTGTTTTGTAGATGAAGGTGGCGCATCAGCTGAAGCGACTTTGGGTTGTGCTGAAATTATTGGTGAGTTAGCCGAAACATACGATCATATTTTTTGTGCAGCAGGCACCGGGACAACTGCTGCGGGTTTACTTAAAGGACTGCAAGCGCATCAGCTCTCTACAAAACTTCACGTTATACCGGTTTTAAAAGGTGGCGGATTTATAGCAGATGAAATCGCCAGGTACACAACAATAGATAAACAATTAGCGCTGCATTTAGATTACCACTTCGGCGGTTACGCCAAAACCACTCCAGAACTGATTCATTTTATTAAAACCTTCGCAGCCGAAACCGGATTGCTTTTAGACCCTGTTTATACCGCAAAAATGTTTTATGCCATTTGCGATTTAGAAAAAAAAGGGCAAATCCATCGTAATGATCGTATTTTGGCCATCCATACTGGGGGTTTGATGGGACTGTTCGGAATGCAGGATAAGTTTTAAGATGAGGATATTTTCACTTCCAGAAAACAACAAAGGCTCCGCATTGCTGTGGAGCCTCAATAAGATTTCTAAATCGTCCCGTTGATTTGATTCTTATTATAAAGGTATTATTCATTGTGATTTAAAGCGACAGAAATAGACCAACACCACAAATTAATAGATGTAGTATGAATATTTATACACATTGCAGCAAAAATGTTAATAAAGTTGTGAATTACATCAACTTAATCGCTGTAACGGCGTGTTAAAATCAGGCTAATTTTAGCCAAATTTGATATTCTCTATTTCATTGCATAACTTGAACCAGAATCTAATTTCCACTGAAATAACTGTTATGAAAACATATTTTTTTATAATTCTTTTGGCTTTATCGTTTACAGCAAAAGGACAGTCGAACACTATTAATTACAAGTATTTAATTGTACCCGAAAAATTCAGTTTTCTTAAACAACCCAATCAATATAATTTAAATGTGCTGGCCAAAGCACTTTTTGAAGATAAAGGCTTTACTGTGTATTACGATAATACGGAAATACCTTCAGAAATTGCAACCGACAGGTGCAGGGCTTTGGTAGTTGAGGTAGACGAACACAACAGCATGTTTGTAACCAACCTGACCATTTTGCTTAAAGACTGCAAAGGCAATGTTGTATTGAAAAGTAAAGAAGGTAAAAGCAGGGAAAAAGAATACAAACAATCTTACAATGCAGCTATGAGAGATGCTTTTAGCTCTTTCGGCGATTTGCATTACGAAGCTGGCAGCACACCTGTAGTTAATGCTACCCCAGTAAGCCCGACTCAAGAAGTAAAAACAGTTCCAACTGCTCCAGTTACCCCACCTGCAACGGCTACAACCAAACAAGCTGAAGCACTTCTATATGCCCAGGCCATTAATAATGGTTACCAATTGATCGATTCGGCACCTAAAATTGTATTAACTTTACTTAAAACTACAGTAGCCGATTACTTTATAGCCACGGGCAGCAGCGCCAACGGCATCGTCCTTAAAAAAGATGGAAGCTGGTTTTTCGAATATTATAAAGATAACGCACTGGTATCTGAAAAACTATCGATTAAGTTTTAAATTATTCCGGGCAAATCGTAAAAAGAAGATGTTATTGGGCAGGATTTTGGGCAAGAAGTTTTCCACTTCTGTGAACGACAAGTATTTTTAGTACCGGACACAGGTTTACAAAGTTTCCTAGGGCCAGCAAAGCCACCGTCGCCGCCGTAGCAGGTAATAACCGGAACAGCATAAGCAAACTGGTAGGAACAAATAGTGCCCAGCTCTGGGTAGCCCACGATATAGACACAGGTTTGGTAATGGTAATCGTAAACAGTTACGTCGCAGTTCCCGCTAATACATCGCTAATATAAACGCAAAGTTCTCTTAATGTTTCGGTAACGTTGAGGGCATAATTTTGCGCCAGCATGAAGGATATATATGTAAGCAAAAGTGATGAAGATTTAATGTCTTTGTTGATGAATGAGGATAGCTTTGCTCTTGAAACTTTGTTTAATAGGTATTATCCGGCCTTATGCAAATTCACTTCCATTTACATCAGAGATTTTAACAAGGCTGAAGAACTTGTTGCAGATTTATTTGTGAAATTGTGGGACAAGCGGAATGATTTACAGATTAAATCGGTTAAAAAATATCTTTTTGCCTCAGCCAAAAATCTTTCTTTTAATGAAATACAACGTGTAAAACTAAACACCTTAAGCTTAAACGATCACCAGGATTATTTGGATTATCCCGATATTTATTTAAATCCACATGATTTGCTGGCCAGCCGCGAATCGTATAACGAAATTATCAGTTTAATTAACCTGCTGCCCGAGCGTCAACGCGAGGTGCTTCTAATGAGCCGGATCGACATGCTGGGAAAAAATATGATATCAGAGATATTGGGCATCTCTGTAAGAACGGTGGAAACATTGCTGTACCAGGCGGTAAAAAGCTTCAGGCAGCTGGCAGCCGATCGGTCAGCCATTTAAATACCGGTTTTAATTCGACGTAACCCATTCGGGTTATTAACATTTTATTAATCATAACTTAACTTGTTTAGCTACGTATCTTCTCTGTTTTTCCTGTCTTACCTGTAGAACAACAGGAATAATGGACCAACATTACTATAAATTAATAGAAGATTACAGCAAGAAAACGATCCGAAGCGAAGACCTTACCGATTTACTGATTTGGGTAGACAGCAGTCAGCAGAACCAGCAGCTTTTCAGGGAAACGCTACAGGCCTTTGAAACAGCAGATCAGTTTTTGAACAAGCCTGTAGATCAGCAGAAAGCCTGGACATCCATTCAGCAGCACCTGGCAAAAAACACTATCGTACAAACCGCAGTAATCAAAAAAATCAGCTACCGGAGGTACATCAGCATTGCGGCAGCAGCGATTCTTATTTTAATTTTGCCGGTTATCTACTTTACCGTAAACCGTGCAAAACCAGTAGCCACCGTTACTTACCACGAGATTTATAATCCCAAAGGCCAAAAAAGACTTGTAGCCATGCCCGATGGATCGAATATCTACCTGAACGGTGATAGTAAAATCCGCTATGCCCAAAACTTTAATACGGGCAAAAGACTGGTTTATCTCCAGGGCGAAGCTTTTTTTGATGTGCAACACCGCGATAAACAGCCGTTTGTGGTTTATACCAGAAAAGTGAGCACAACTGTTTTGGGTACTTCATTCAACATTAACGCTTACCAATCTGCCAAAACAATTAGCATAACCGTTCAAAGCGGTAAGGTGGGGGTCATTGTACAGTATAACGGTAAAGCAGAACCGGTTAAATTTCTTTTGCCAAACGAACAGCTAAACATCACAAAAGGAAATGGGACGGCGACCAAAGCTACTGTAAACGCCACCGACTTTGACAGCTGGCGGGAGTACAAACTGTTTTTTTATAATAAGCCTTTAAGCGAGATTGCTGAAATAGTTGCCAGGGAATATGATGTTAAAGTGGTAATTAAAAGCGAAGCCTTAAAAGCAATGAAACTTACCGCAAAATTTAATAAGAGTACTGTAAATCAGGTTATGGAAGTGATTGCCAGGCTATCTGGTGCAAAATATAAAATCTATGAAAACAAGGTAATTATTTATGAACAATAAATTATGAAAGTAGATATGGAATAAGGTTACAAAAATAAAATGGCCCGAAATGCTGGACACATTCGGACCCGGAAACTGTTTAAACTCATTTGAAAAAGTAAAACTTAGTAAAGATATGAAAATTAATACCAGGTGGATGAAAAGCATCCATCAGTATCACTCAAAACTGATCAGACTGATGACATTCATTTTTGTTGGTATGCTCTCGATCAGCAATAATGCAAATGCACAATCGGATAAGAAAATCTTATTTGAAGCAGACGGAATAACATTAAAAAAAGCTTTTGAAAATGTAGAAAAGCTTAGCGGAAATACAATCGCTTACAATAATACCCAGTTAAACGATCAGAAAAAGGTTTACATTGCTCGTGGTTTACGCCCTGTAAACGAGGTGATGAACCTGCTGTTAAAAGGATTACCTTTTAGTTATAAGATTAATGCGAATGGTAGTATTGTTATTACCGCGAAAAATATAGTTTCAGGGAAATTAACCGGCATAGTGGTTGATGAAAATAACGATCCGGTACCAGCTGCTACGATTAAAGTCGTAGAATTAAACTTGCTGGGCCAAACCAATAATAATGGTGAGTTTAACCTGAACGTGGCTGCCGGTACTTATACTCTCGAAGCGCGGTTTATTTCTTATGAAGTAGCGCATAAACAACAGGTAAAAATAACCAACGGCGCTACAACCAAAGTTAATTTTAAACTAAAGGCGGCTGATAATTCACTAAATGAAGTAGTGGTAACGGCTTTAGGTATCAAAAGGCAGGAAAAAGCACTCGGTTATGCCGTAACCAAAATCGATAGCACACAGTTGACAGATGCGGTATCGACTAACTGGACCGACGCCCTTTCGGGCAAAGTTGCAGGTCTGAACCTGATCAGATCGAACAGCGGTCCTGCGGGGTCAAATAAAATTATCTTGAGGGGCGAGAATAACCTTACCGGTGACAATGAGGCTTTGATTGTATTAGATGGAGTAGTCATCAACAACAGCGGAGGCAGAAGGACTGCAAACGGTTCTGACGGTGTGTACGGTACCGGCAGCGATAATATGCCAGCCGATTATGGGAGTTCGATCAACGATATCAACCCGGAAGACATTGAAAGTGTAACTGTATTAAAAGGCCCCGGAGCTGCAGCTTTGTATGGACAACGTGGTGCAAACGGAGCAATTATCATTACCACCAAATCGGGCAACTCGAAACGTAAAAAAGTGGGCATCAAATTTACTTCTAACGGATCTTTTGAAGAGGTAAACCGCTGGCCGGATTTGCAATATGAATATGGTCAGGGTCTAGACGGGGCTCCCTATTATTCTTACGGCACAACTGCCGATGGTGCAAGTACAAGCGGAACCAGTTCGGCTTATGGACCTCGTTTCGATGGTCAGATGTTTTTTCAATACGATCCGGTTACTCAGACTACAGGTAAAACCAGAACTCCGTGGGTACCTTATAAAAACCAGATCAGAGACTTTTTTAGCACTGGGGAGAATTTAACCAACTCTTTAAGTTTAGATGGCCGTTATAAAAACACCACCGCCCGTTTTTCGATTACCAACCAGAACAATACCTGGATTGTTCCTAAAACGGGTATCGAACGTACAACAATCACTTTATCAACCAATACAGATATAACCTCGAAGTTAAAAATTGCTACCAAAATCAATTATGGGAACCGTTTTAGCGATAACTTGCCCGGTGCAGGTTATGGTAATCAATCTTTAATGTACTGGTTTATTTTCTGGCAGCCAAATGCCAGTATCGATTGGATCAAGAATTATTGGGCAAATGGTAAAGAAAATTTATCGATCAAATATCCGTTCAGCTCATTTCCTGAAAACCCATATGCGGTAGTCAATGAATTTATAAACAGAACCGGCCGTAACAATGTTACTGCAAATATTCAGGCCAGCTATCAATTCAATAAAGAATTGAGCTTGCTACTTAGATCGAGTATCGACTATTCTGAAGAAAGACGTGCTCAGGAGCGTCCGTATGATGCGGGAAGCCGTTTACCACAGGGTTCTGTACGTCAACAGCACATCAAGGCCCAAGAAACCAATATCGATTTCTTATTGAGATATGAAAAAAAGATTAGTAAAGATTTTACGATCAATGCCACTTTGGGCGGTAGCAAGTTGAGAAACAAATACAATAAATCAGATTTGCGTGCCGATGGACTTGTGGTTCCGAATGTATATGAACTCACCAACAATTTATATCCGTTAATCTCTATTCCCGATACGAGCAGATACAGGATAAATAGTTTTTACGGGGTTTTGTCTACCAACTATAAAAATTACTTGTATGTAGAGCTTACCGGCCGTAAAGATTGGAGTAGCGTATTGGCCACAGCTACCAGAACAGACAATGTTGGGTTCTTCTACCCGGCAATCAGTACCAGTTTTGTGCTTTCAGAATTCTTTAAGTTACCGAAGGTAATCAGCTTCGCCAAATTAAGAGCTTCGGTTTCTCAGGTAGGTAGTGGTGGTACCACGCCTTACCGTACGGCCTATACGTATTCCTTAGCCGCTAATGGCACCTATCCGGACAGTTCACTGGTAAACCCGACCATTTTACCAAATGAAAATTTAAAACCTTTGAAAACTACCACCTATGAGGTTGGTACTGAAGTAAGTTTATTTAAAGGCAGATTAGGCTTTGATGTTGCTGTTTATGCAGGAAATACTAAAAACCAGATTTTAACCAGGATTGTAGATCGTTCTTCTGGTTTTAACCAGGCCCTGATCAATGCCGGACAGGTAAATAATACAGGTGTTGAGGTAGCGTTAAACGGAACACCAATTAAGACAAAAGGTGGTTTTAAATGGACCATGAATGCCACTTTTGCTTCCAATTCCAATGTCATTAAAGCATTATCTGATAGTTCGATCATCCTACGTACCGGTCCGGTAGCGGGTGGCCAGATTGTGGCTAAGGTTGGTGGCAGTATGGGCGACCTATACGGTAGAGGTTACCTGCGCGATCCGCAAGGAAATGTGGTTTACGATGCAACAACCGGCTTTGCAAAAATTACCAATGATGTAGTTTACTTGGGTAATACTATGCCTAAATATAAATTCAGTATCGGAAGCACGTTTGCTTATAAAAGTTTGAGCTTAAATGTATTGTTTGATGCTCAGATCGGTGCCGTTGCACACTCTTTGTTAAACTACAAAATGGTCGAGCAAGGTAAGCTTACCAGCACTTTGCCGGGAAGATATAATGGCATTATTGGTAATGGTGTGGTGGAGCTCGCTGATGGCTCCTATGTGCCCAACACTACTGTAGCTTATGATATTGACGAATATTACCGTTCACATATGGGTGCGGACAATGCTGAAGGAAGTACATTCACTACTGATTTTATCAAATTCAGGGAAGCTTCTTTAAATTATAAGTTTAATCCTAAATTTTTAAGAAAATTAGGCCTTTCTTCTGCAACTTTTGGCGTGTACGGACGTAACCTTTTCATCTGGTCGCCATGGCCAATGTTCGATCCGGAATTTGGTACGCTTAGTGGTTCTGATATCGTGACAGGTTTCGAAATCGGTCAGTTTCCTTCAACCAGAACTTATGGTTTCAATTTATCAATAGGCATATAATCTTTTAAAAAAATGAAAAAGAATCTATATAAAGTTATCGCAGTTTTAGGTGTGTCTATGACCACACTTTCAGCTTGTGATAAAAATTTTCAGGAGGTTAATATCGATCCGATCAATATCCTCACTTCTACTCCAGATAAATTATTGGCTCCCGCTTTGGTCAATTCCCTTACCCCTGGCATGATGCGTAACCGTAACTTTAACAACGAGCTTATGCAAGTTACAGTTAGCATTAGCGATGGAGATGGTACTGTTTTCAGGTATGAATACCGGAATACCTATTCAGATTATCTCTGGAATGCCTGGTACGTTCAGTTAACCAATTTTAAAGATATTTATAAACAGGCCGGAAAACCCGGCACGGAAAATAAATCTTACCAGGGTATTTCTTTGGTGTGCCAGTCCTGGATATACTCCATGTTATCTGATACTTATGGCGACATACCTTATTTTCAGTCCAATAACGCTACTGGAGGCGTTTTAGAGCCAGCATTTGATAAGCAGCAGGCTATTTACCTGGATATGTTTAAAAAACTGGAAGAAGCAAATACTTTATTAACTGAAGGAACTGCTATTACACCTTCAAGCGACCCAATCTTTAAAGGCGACATCGCAAAATGGCGTAAATTCTGCAATTCCTTATATTTAAGGTTATTGTTAAGGGTTTCGGGTAAAACAGAAGTAGCTGCGCAGGTGATTGCAAAAATCAAAGAGATCGTAGATACCAATCCTGCAAAATACCCTATTATGGCCAATAATGCAGAATCGGCCACTTTAAAATGGACTGGTTTAACCGGAACCGATCCCTTTGTTAATCCATATGTAAATGGCGTAAGGGTACAGGATTTCAGATCGCCCGCCATTGGAAGCTTTTTCATTGAACGCCTGGCAAATTGGAATGATCCGCGCATAGATATCAACAATGCCAATGGCTATGCAAATAATGGTATCAACCGATTGGGTATCTCCCAGGGACCCGGCGGGTTTGTAGGGGTGCCAAGTGGCTATGCTATTGGTGCCGGCGTGGTTAAGCAGGCCTATTTTTATTCTTATGATCAAACCAGCTCAAATGTTGCAATTGGCGCGAGATCTTTGCAGCAATCGGCACAAACAGGAATATTAATGAATTACGCCGAGGTTCAGTTTATTTTAGCCGAGGCTGCATTAAAAGGTTACATCGATGGATCGGCAGAAAACTATTACTATGGTGGTATGACTGCGGCAATAAACTACTGGGTACCCAATTTCCCTACCTCTATTACCAGCCCCGTATTTACCAAGTATGTGAATGAGGCAGATATTGACTGGTTGAGTACAGGGTCAACTGAAGATAAGCTCGAACAAATCCATGTCCAGAAGTATTATGCTTTATTTCTGGTAGACATGCAACAATGGTTCGAATATCGTCGTACAGGACACCCCGTGCTGCCAAAAGGCCCGGGTTTAAGAAACGGTGGGGTAATGCCGGCAAGAATGACTTACCCGGTATATGTTCAATCTGCAAACCCAACAAATTACCAGGCTGCTGTGGCAGGACAAGGGCCAGATGTAATATCGACCAATGTTTGGTGGCAAAAACCTTAATTCGGAAGTATTAAAATTATTAACATGAAAAAGATATTATTATATAGCATTCTTTTATTTACCGTGGCTTTTATATGGAGCGGTTGTAAAAAATCAAATTATCCCGGAGGCGTTGTCAGTAACTACATTCCGCTTTTCGATTTAAGAAATCTTTACAAAGGTGAGGATGTGACTTTGTCTACCGATAATATGTTTGGCGCTAACGGTATAGCCGCCGTCGTTATTTCAGATCACTCTGGTAAAAACCTGCCTGAAGGCATTCTTATTGTTCAGGACCGTATTCGGTTAAATGAATTGCGTGGTATTCAAATCCCTATAGGAATAGAAGCTGCTAAATACGTACCCGGCGATTCTGTTCAGGTAAACGTAGAAGGCGGTGTGTTAAAACGCGTTAACGGTAATTTACAAATCACAAATATAAGTCCATCAGCTGTAAAAAAGGTAGCATCAAACCGCACCATTGCCAAAAACCGGGTTCCCAGTAGTTTTATTCTTGCAAATCCTGATAAATACGAAAGTACTTTATTGGCAATTGTAAAGGGTGGTTTTGACCCTCTTCCAACACCTAACGATATCTTATCGGGCGATAAGAAATTAAACGATGGTTTTGGCGACATTACTTTACATACAGATGCCAATGCAACTTTTGCAAACAATAGGCTGCAGTTTTCGGCTAACTATTATGGGATCATCATCAATAAAGTGAATAGCATGGGAGGTCTTGTTCCAGAGCATCACATGAGAACAATAAAAGACGTAATTACCTTAAGTTCAACACCAGAAATCCCTGACTTCATTATCTCAGGGTGGATTCCTGATCCCAAAGGAACCAATGCTAACAATAATTACATTCAGTTTATCGCAACAAGAGATATCGATTTTGCAGCTACGCCATTTTCAGTAGTGACCACAAATAATGCCGGCGCCTCAACACCGACAGGTTTTCCTGCAAATGGTTGGGCAACTGGTGGGCTACGCACCTATAAATTTAATTTAACCAGCGGATCAGTGAAAAAAGGAGGTTATTTTTACGTGGGTGGAACAGGCAAAATGATTAACAGTTCGAATTCAACCCCAATTCCTGCTGCGCAATACATCAGGGCAATTAACTATTCCACCACTGCAGGTGATGGCTTCGGTTCGATTACCAGTACCTTACTAGCCAATAGTGGTAATGCATACGGTATTGCCGCATTTAAAGGCACAACCATTACATCAACTACCAGACCAATGGATGTGGTATTTGTACACAACGGAGGAAGTTTATTTACACCAGGTCCGCCTGCCCAGGGTTATTTAATTACCAATACCGATTTTTATGATGTTTATGACCCTTTAGAGGTAGATATTTCCGATTCAACCAAAGGATATCAACCTTATTACTTACAAGGAACAAATACACTCAAGTTTAATTATCATAATAATAGCGTAGCAGATTTAGGCTGGTATTATAAAGCCGGCGGGGTTTATAGCGTAACATTAGGTAAATGGGTTAAAGCCAGAAGCATGAAATATATAATTTTATCGAAAGTTGCTCCCGTTGCTACGATGGCTACCATAGAAGATGATAATATTGTAATCAATTATGGTGCTGCCGGTGAAGAAATAAGCAGAGATACTATTCCACCTACCAGAATCAAATAATATTTTGTTAACTGCGGAAAATACCCAGGCATTCATATGTTTGGGTATTTTTTTACCCCACACATTGCACAGCTGATAATCATATCTCTCAGGTTAGCACGCTGTTGAAGCTAATTCCTGCTATCTCTTCAGCAAGTTTTTCCAAAGTTGTAAGTTCATCGCTCCGGGGTAATGGCAACTGATTTCCCAAGGGAACTGAAGTCTATCTCCTTGCCTACTCATAGGTTTGTGTGGATAAGTAAAGATATAACTACTCATCCTTATAACATCGCATTTTATACCTAAATTATAGTAAGTAGATGATCGCCACATATTGTACAAGCGTTATTTTCTAATAAAAACCCAATTATTATTGATGCATGAACAAAGCCCGAATAGCAGATTCAGATTAAATAAGCAATGTAAACCCAGCCTCCTGCAATATTTTCTGTAATGACAAAAAACTATTGATCCCAATTCCACGGATATTTTTCAACTCACCAAAAGCATATTGCTCTACAAAAAATTCACATGGGACTTCTGCAGGACTTAAAAATGGGATTTTTCTGTTTTTTATTTCAGACTCCAAAAATAAACTCAAAGCATTTACCGTTCTGATATTGGAGTGCTTTTTTAAAACATCTAAAACATATTCTTTGATGTTTTTAATTTGAGGATTCTCCGTAGCTGCTCTTGCAACTAGCTCCTCATTTTTCAACTGAACATGAAAAAGGTTAACTTTTTCGAGAGCGTCCAGGTATTCCTTGTAACCAATCTTTTTCATTTAGTTTAAATTTGTTTTTTCATTTGGTTTTAGTGTTAGGTTTTCTGCCGTAAATGCCATTTTGCTTCAAAAATAGCTGGAATTTTCGCGGGTCCTTCAAGTCTAAAAAGCACTATTAATATTTCTTCATAGGAAAAGCACATTATTTTATTAGTTGTTGTTTCAAATTCTTTTTATGTCCAGAATTGATTTTTCCCTCTGATTACCTGCATACTTTCTTAACCATTGCAAGTGTAGCTACCGGATGTATCGTTCTGATTTAGGAAAAAGCGAATTCATCGCTTAAAAGGCATCCAAAAGCGTATCCGGACAGGTTTCCCTATCCGGATTACAACAAATAAATATTAAATAAACGAACTATTGCAGGGTAATGGTTTCTTCTATTTTACGTGGTGCAGCGGTATTATAAGAGTAAAACAAATGAAAAGATTTGGTTACCGGATCGTAATAATTTGCTCCCCAATGCTGGTCAATATCCGGTGTTACCCCTGCAGGCGTAATGGTTACCGAGAAATCGGCATTTACCTTTAGCCGCATAAGATAGTTTGATGCACCTAGATCCCCAAGATTGCATTGCACAATCTCATCAGTGATCTGGCTAAGCACTTTGGCTTCGTTAATGCTCCGGTCGCCACTGGTTGGATGATGCAGCACCCCTTTGGACTGATACTTACCCGCATAAGCATTAAATGTTTTAACAGCTAAAGGACTATAAAACTTATCTATACCGTTACTGGGTATAAATGTCGATTTAAGTTCAATTTGCTTGCCAGCGTTATCAGGAATGGTATAAATATCCACTGATGATGGTACGCTAACCGTTGCAATTTGACCTGAAGTATTGGTGTAGGTTACTTCTGTTGAGATATTGGTAGTTTCGGCGGTAGAAAAACTTAATTCCAATCCCGCCAGGGTATTACCGATATTTACCCCTCTCGTTAGCAATTCAGATTCGTAAGTAGTGCCATAAGCCTTGCCACTCTTTAATTCTTCTATAGAGGAATTTCCCTTTTTATCAAAAGAAACGATTTCAAAATTGTACGACTGCTCTTTCAATCCGGTAATAGTGGTTTTCAGCAATCCATGGGTGGAAGTGGGCAGTACAATCACCGAATCATTCCTGTCGTTCCAGTAAATTACATATTTAACAATATTGGGATCGAGGTTTTGCTGAAACTGTACCTCAATTCGGTTTCTTCCCGGATGGAGTTCTATTTGGCTTGGTTTTCCGGGGTAAACCCGCTCACCATCTGCAAGGAAAGGCTGGTAGGTATTATCCATTTTTGCACAGGAGGTGAAAACCGCCATGCACAGCACAAGAAAATATATTTTATTTTTCATTTTCTATTTAAATTGAAATTTTGGTTAGCATTATTGAGGATCGCCCCAGAACTTTAAGCAAGAAATTTCCATGGTATTACCCTGCGAGTAGTTTGATACCAGTACAAATCTCCAGTACCTGATTGTCTGTACGGGCAAAGGCAGCACAAATTCAAAGCCCTCTTGTTTGGCCGCATCATCTTCTGCATTTCTTTTTCCATAAGGCAGTCCAGATGGTTTTTTCAATTCGTATAGCCCACCCAGCTGTGTCCAGGTAGCATCTAAACTTCCATCCGGATTAGGATTGTTGCTGCCATAAAGTTTAAAGGTTTTGGGTGTACCGTTAGCATACTCTGCAATGCCATTTACCCTGAACCATAGCTTAAACCTGCTCATTTTGATGGTTTTGCCCAAATCGTAAGTAATGCGCGATGGAAATTTGGTGTCAGGAAGTGTAATTCCGTAAAGCGCCCGGTCGGAAGCGCCTGTGTTGGTAAGCGGCACACTCAATGAGGAGCCGCAACACCCTGTCATATCACCCGGCAGGTACAAACCTGCTATTTTAGTTCTATCCAACTCAACTTCTCTTAAAGGTGCAATTTTAGCAAATACTGTGTCCGATACATTTCCCCACCGGTCCCTGACATAGGCTCCAAAAACCCGTTCTTTTGTGGGAAGCCCGCGCACAGAAAAACTACCGGCAGGATCTTTGGTGTATTTGGTATCGAGATACTCATATCCTTTTAGCGAATCGATTACCATTACTATACCAAGTTCACTTTCTTTAGGATTTAAATAGCTTACGTTTACCCCGCCAAAATCGGCAAGGAGTTTTAGTGAAGCTGCCACAGTAAGGTAACTTGGCGTAAGCGGATTAACGGTAACTTCAACCGGATCTGATTTAACCTCGTTCCTGCTTACCGAATGAAGTACAACCTTATAAGCGCCGGCTTTGGCAAAACCGCTAACAACTAGGGTATCGGCATAGTATGATGATTTGGACTGTCTGCTTACTTTTGCATTTACAGCATAATCTGCCTGCACATATAGTATGGAGGGATCAGCCTCCACATCGTAGGTAATGATCGCCCCGCCTTCAAAATTAGTTACTTTTATATTGGTTACCACGGCCGGTTTTGTTTGGTCGCCAAACAAGGGACTATGGTCTAAACCTTCGTGTTTACAGGAAAAAATAATGCCCACTATAAACAGTAGCATTAAATAAATATTGAGATTTTTCATAATTGTTTGGGGTTAGTGTTTACCATTTAGGATTTTGAACCAGGTTAGGATTCACTGACAAATCATATTCTTTTATCGGAAATAGAAAGTCGCGATAGGAGTAATTAGGCGTGAAAATTGTTTTTAGCCGGTAAAAATTTTCAGGTGTGGTTTGAAACACATCCCAGCCTTTTATGATGCGGTTCATCAGGTCCAAACTTTTCCATCGTCTAATATTCCAATAATTTTCACCCTCAAACATCATCTCTATCATGGTTTCCTGGTGTACAATTGCCCTGAAACCTTCTTTTGTACTTGGTTTTAACGGATTTTTGGCATAATTGGCCCACGATTCTACCACACCTTTTAAGCCGGCCCTTGCCCTAACCAAATCAATCCATTTATAGGCTTCAGCCGATGGTCCCCCGGCTTCATTTAGCGCCTCAGCATACAACAGGTATAAACTGGCCAAACGGATAGCCGGCCATACATAAGTAACAATGTTGTAATTGCCATCACCTGTGTTTTTATAGTTAATTAGTTTTTTAGGCCAGTAACCAGTGCAAGAATAGCGGCTGTTGTTACCCGTAGAAGTACCCTGCCCCCAAATGGTGTTGATGTACAATAAATTGGTTTCGTTGGTACGGCCAAAACCAAATAACGATGATCTATCGAAAACAAGATCGGCGTAAAAACGGTATTCGCGGTCAGTATTAAAACTCGAAGTAACGTAATTCGGGTTTAGCAAACTGCTTTCTGACTGTGGAATGGTTTTTAATTTGGTAAACCGGCCTGCATAATCCCAATTCTTATCTTCTTCAATTGGCACACCGTTGCGGGTATAAAAAGTTTCGGCAGCAGTTAAAGAAGCAGCAATTAGTGCTGCAGATTTATCCTGTAGATCGTTGCGTGGGGTGCACATATTCTGAAGTCCACTGGTAGCAGATTTAGAATTGGAAAGCCCCCAAACCATTTCATTGTTCCAATCTTCGGTTATCGCCGCGCGCACATTCATGCAATAAGTGGTGGCATCGCTAATATTGCCCATATTAAAGGGCTTTTGAAAGTAATAAATAGCATGAGCAGCTTCGTGACACCCATCAATGGCAGCTTTACAGGCATCGGCCGCTTTTTTCCACTTCGATTGATCAAAAGCCGTATTTACCAGCGCTTGCCCATCGCGGTTTTTAAAATTAGCATAATCGGGGTTACCATTAAACAAAGGACTGGCGGCTAATACCAGGGTTTGGGCCTTTACAGCCAGGGCAATTGGTTTGGTAATCCGGCCAAGTTCTTTCGCCTGATTAGAAATCGTACCGGGCAAATCAGGAAGGGCTTCATCAATGGTTTGCACTATGTAGTTTACTACTTCATCTACCGGCTCGCGTTTTACCCTAACTTCTTCTACCGAGGCAGAGATGGGCAGGTTTTGCCTGATTACAGGAATTGGTCCATACATTTTTAACAAACAGGCGTGATAGTAAGCCTTTAAGAACTTTACTTCTGCAATCCATTTGTTCCGTTCAGAACTTTGTATATCGGGCACCTTAACTATGTTTTCGAGAAAAATATTGCAATGGCGAATGCCGATGTAATAAGATTTAGCACCATTCTCGCCATCCCAGGCATTGCCAATAGGGGTAACGGAATTCTGCCCACCATAAGCAAAATCAATTATATTTTGGTTACCATCTAATGGCGATATACCCGGATTTGGGGTAATCAACTCGCCAGAGCCGAGAAAAGCCGGATTGGTAAACTCGCCAAGTTTGGGCAGAAAAGAATAACAGGTGAACAAGTATTTTTCTGCTTGGTTACGCAGCGTAAAGGCATTATCAATGGTGGCAATATTATCCGGAACAACATTCAGGTATTTCTTACACGAAGAGAGCGTTACCGCTAGCAATCCGAGTATTATCACTTTATAAAATTTCATACAATTCATTTTAATTTGAAGGAAAAACAGACTTAATTCACCGAAACCAATACGCCAAGGTTCATTACTTTTTGTACCGGATAGCCCAAACCGTTGCCGCCCATTTCAACATCCCATAATTTAAAATTGCTCCACAGCATTAAATTTGTTCCGTTTACGTAGAAGCGCACATTCGATAAATGGGCCTTTTGGGTTAGTTTATTGGGTAAGGTATAACCAATTTCAAGCGATTTTAAACGGAGAAATGCACCATTCTGCATCAACCAGGTACTGGTTTGGGTATTGTTTACATTAACCGTAGTACTTAATCGTGGCCAAAGCGCATAAATATTTCTGTTTTCTTCGCTCCAGTGGTTATCGGCATAGGCTTTTAACAATGCTCCCTGACCATTTACGAAAGGTGAGGTTGCTGCGCCATCAATCCAAAACGATTCGCGTGCCAGTCCCTGAAAGAAACAGGAAAGATCGAAGCGTTTAAAACCAGCAGAAAAACCAAAACCATATACAATTTCGGGAGAAGTTGGAAAGCCGATTGGCACCTGATCAAGTGAAGTAATTTGCCCATCACGGTTTACATCGCGGTATTTAATATCACCTGCGCCGTAAGGCCCAAAGTTTTGTTTAGGCGAAAAAGCTACATCCTTATCATCAATAAATAAACGCTCGGCAATATAACCCCAGTTTTGTGCCAGCGAATAACCAACATGCGATTTGTTTTTCTCGGCATATTGCGGCTCTTCATAAACTTCGAATTTACTGGTGGCATAAGTAAAGTTAGCCATTCCTTTAAGCCAGATATCGGTGCCAATATTCTGCGAATAATCCATCGAAACATCTACACCGTGAGAAGAGGCTTCACCGACATTGGCCCTGACGACTGCCGATAAGCCCATGGTAGTTGGAATAGAAGCCCTGGTCATTAAGATATTAGTTCTTCTTTCATTATATATGTCAACCTGTATGCCTAATTTGCTAAAAAGGTTGGTTTCTATACCGAAGTTGAATTTCTTAGCCGTCTCCCAGGTAATATCGTTATTGGCATAGCGCGTAATATTTACACCACTTAACGAATTATCTGTTAATGTTCCAAAAACAGCACCATTGGCACTGCTGTTCATATCTACGTTAGATAAATAAAAGAACCTGTCAGTTGGGCTACCAATCTGATCGTTACCAACCAAACCGTAGGTTGCCCTTAATTTTAAGGTCGGCATAATATCTTTAAGTGGTTTCCAGAAGTTTTCGTTAGAAACCGTATAAGCTATACCTGCAGAAGGAAAGAAACCGAAACGATGTGAGGTATGAAAACGCTCTGATCCATTATAACCAAAGTTAAATTCAGTGGCATATTTATCGTTATAAACATAGGTAAACCTACCTGATAAGCCCAGATTACGGAAAGGCAGTGAACTTTGCAAATCCCCGGCTCCACCTGTTAAGCTACTTTTTGCAATACCGATCAACATCCCGCTAATGTTATGTACCTGGTTAAAAGTACGTTTGTAATTGACTGCAGCTTCGCTGTAAAAACTGGTAGAAACATTTTTAGGCCCTTCCTGATAACCTAAATATTCTGTACCGGCAGCAACTCCTGAAACAGTTGAGGTTAGTTCATTTAAGCCTCTGAGCATATAGGTTTTATTTACACGATCATAATTACCCAGTGCGTAATAGTATGGATTATAAAACCGGCTTACATCAAAGTATGCATATCGTTGGGTATTAACCATTGCCCGGGCACTTAATCCCTTAACAAGAAAAGAGAAATCCTGCGACAACTGAAGCTGCGCTGACATGGTCGAACGCGAATAGTCTTTATAACCTTTTTGCAAACTGGCATAAGGATTTTTAAACTCCCCATCGCCGTAATTACCAAACATAATGTGTTTTACAAAGCGGGTATCTTCGGTAGCAGCATACCGAGCCGGAAATAATACCGGATTGGCATTTACAATTTCGTTATATATGGAAGTACCGCTGTTTATAGGCCCTCTGTAGTCATCAAAAACGCCCGATAGGCGAGTTATTAGCTCGGTAGTTTTGGTTAGGTTTATGTTTATATTACTTCTTAACGAATAGGTTTTAAGGTTGGCATTGCTGTTAAAATTATTCATCGGATCAACTTTCATGATCCCGTTATCCTGCGATAAGGCTCCAGCTACAAAATACCTGGTAACCTTTCCACCACCATTAATATTTACATTATACCTTTGGTTCATGGTATAATCTTTCAGCAGCATCTTTTGCCAATCGGTAGTTGGATAAGCCACCGGATCGGTACCCCTGATGGTATTATCGATTTTACTTTGCTGATACAGATAGCCTCCCAAAGGATTGCGGGTATAGCTGGCTTCGTTGGCCAAAGTCATATAAGTAATTGGATCTGCAAACTCTACGTCCCTCGTTGATCGTGATAAGGAATTTTCTACCCTAACTGATAAATTTACTTTGCCCTCCCTACCTTCTTTTGTGGTGATTAAAATAACACCGTTTGCACCTTTAGCACCATACAATGCAGTTGAGGTGGCATCTTTCATAATCGAAAAACTGGCAATATCATCCACCTGAAGCCGAGCTAAATCAGTGGTGGTTGATTCGATATTATCAACCAATATCAACGGAGAAACTTTATAACCAAAAGTGGTAACTCCCCTCACAAAAAAATCGGCATTATCGGCACCAGGTTCTCCGCTGCGCTGGTAAGCAATTACACCAGCTAATTTTCCGGCCATAGCAGTTGTTAAATTGCTCGAAGGAATTTTTAATTCAGAAGGTTTTATTGAGGTAACCGCTCCTACCAGCTCCGTTTTCTTTTGCTTGCCGAAAGCAACAACCACTACTTCATCTAATTTAGCATCAATAGCCTGCAGGGTAACATTAATAACCGAGCGGCCGTTGATTTCCACCTCAAGCGCCTTCATACCCACCGATGAAAAAATAAGGGTTTTAGTGCCATCAGGAACGATAAGGCTATATTTTCCATCTTTATCGGTTACAGCTCCAATGGCTACTCCTTTAACATTTCCTTTCACCACTACACTCACGCCGGGTAAAGTAGTCCCACTGGTATCTTTAACCACACCGGTGATTTTTATATCTGCGATGCTAAGCTTATCCTTCTTTTTTATCACCACAGTTTGCTCGGTAATGGCATAATCTATGGTCTGGTTAATAAAGCAAAGCTGGAGTACCTTTTCTATCGGTACATTATCAACATCGATATCTATCGGCCTCGCTTGCCTGATCAGTTTCGTATCGCCAATAAAAGAATAATTGGTTTGGTTAATTATTTTATTGATGATGATTTCTAAAGATGCATGTCTTTCGTGAAGAGATATTTGTGCCCTTGTTGCGGCACTTATCTGCAAAAATAATGCGGTAATCAAGAGGATGGTTAGTCTCATTATGCGTAGTGATTGCACAGTATTGATAGTCCAGAGCTTAGCACTGAACAGATCGTAAATTTTCATACATTTGTTTGGTTAGGTTTTTAACTGGTTTGGTTGTGTAGTAACAATTTAAAATGGGTTAACCTAAACACCAGCCGGGGATGTTCGCAGCATCTCCGGCTATTTCAGGTCACCGTAAGCCAGGGTAATTTTACGGCATCACGACAATCCTCCTTCCTGAAATTTTAAAGTGAACGTTTCCGCTTAATTCTAAGAGTTTCAATAGTGCTGATATCTTTTTCGATCGTTCAATCTGCCCTAAAAACGATTGTTCTTCCAATTTGCCTTCGTAAACCACCTCTACATCATACCACCGGGCAACTTTGGCCATAATACTTTCCAGTTTCTCATCATTAAATAAAAAATAGCCGTTTTTCCAGGCAATGGCTTCTTTCATATTCGCCTTGCCAATTGCAGTTTGTCCGTTTTTTTTATTGGTTTCAGCCTGCTCCCCTGGATTTAACAGCCAGGATTTGCCTCGATCTGCCGGATTTGAAACTTTAACGGAACCTTCGAGCAAAGTGGTTCTGCTAAAATTTTCGTCGGCATAACTGTTTACATTAAAGTGGGTACCTTTTACCTCAATTTCCTGATTGGACGTAAGCACTTTAAACGGAACATTTTCATTTTTGGCCACTTCAAAATAAGCTTCTCCGCTAAGCTCAACTTTCCGCTCGCTGGTGCCGAATTTGACAGGAAAACGTAATTCAGACATGGCATTTAACCAAACATTGGTACCGTCGGCCAGCTGGATTTTGTAAGTACCAGCGCGCGGTACAACCAGGGTGTTATACAGCACATCAGTCTCAATATTTGCTTCATTATTAGCATAAACCACCTCACCTTGATTGCCCGATAGCCGGGTACCATCTTTTTCTGATAAAGCAATCTCCCCACTATACAGGTTAACTTTTTTTCCGTTCGATAAAACCAATACGGCCACATCGCCACCCGGTGCTACATCTTGCTGGTATTTATTGGCAGCCAGCGGTGCAATTACCTTACCGGATTTTTGATTAAAAACAAAGCACAATATAGCCGTACCGGCTATAATAGCCAGTATAGCAGCATATTTTAAAAAACTGTTATTTTTCTTCGCTACCCTATCGCCGTAGCCGCGCTGAACTTTATCCCAGGCCAAATCAACATTCAGACTGTTCATGTAATCAAGTCTTTCTTGTGCAGGGGCAGTTTGTTTGTAGTACTCGAGGATTTTACGTTTCCGCTCATCCTTCTCAAACATTTGCATCAACCAGGCTTCTTCTTCGGGTTGAAGTTCGTTACGTAAATACCCCGAAATTAGCTTAGCCAGTTCATACTGCTCGTTTTTCATATCTGATTTCATCTCTAATAGCTATAGAGAAACCTGAAACTGAAAAATGGGTGAAATTATTTGAAAAAAAATTATTTATGGATAAAACAGGTCAGAAAAAGCAAGTAAGCAGTATCGCCAAGAATTACCCTTAACAGGCTCAGTGCCTTTTGTTTCTGATACTTAACTGCATCGATCGTTATGTTCAACTCCTCGGCAATTTTTCGGTTTTGCAAGCCTTCCAGATACCCATATTTTAGTACCATGGCGCAATCAGCAGGGAGCATATTAATAGCCTGATGTATTTCGGCCATGATTTCGGCATGTACAATCCCATCCAATAGTTTAGGATCGTTATGTGTTTCGAATGCGTATTTTTTTTGATAAGCGTCTACAACTTTATAATGACGGATTCTGTTTAAGCAAGCATGCTTAACCGACGAATACAAAAATGATTTCACTGCATTGGAGTGTGTCGAAATATTTTCTTTTTGCTCCAGAAACATGATAAACGTATCTTGGACGATATCTTCGGCAGCATCCTGATCTTTTAATATATAGCATGTAAAATCACACAACCTGGGATAGTACTTCTTAAAAAGCACCTCAGGAAATACCGCAATATCTGCTTCATTTTGGTTCATAAACATGATAGTACATTTGGTTGATCAAATAGCGTTTTTTTATTTCTTTGAATATTTAATCATTTCATCAAATCATTGCGCGATCTTGGCAAGATAGAAATCAAATTAAATACTTTTCGAGATAATAAATTTGGTACAAATTGCTCAATACCGATGCTATTTTTGCCTTTGGAAATGATTTTTGCTTTAGGGCGTATTTCGGCAAAAAAGTGGTTCTTCCCCACTTTGGTGATAATTCTTCAAATAAATTTAAAAGTCTTAGCAGACAAAACACTTTTATTTGCCTTCTTTTTGCCTAGACTCCGTAAGAGGTCAATCTTTTCACTTTAGGCTTTAAGCTTTTTTTGTATGTTTGAGTAATTATCATCGGTTTAATGGCTCGTAGGTTAAAATGTTATTTGATTCTAATCATAGCGCTTTCGCTGGGTCAGCTCGCCTATGGGCAATCTGATAAACACATTATAGATAGTTTAACTGCTAAACTAGCGATAACAGATGCCCCGCTCGTAAAAGTAAACATCATGCTTAGCCTTTCGCGGCTAACCGGAAAATCTGATGCCAAATCTGCTTTAAGATATGCACAGCAATCGATGCAACTGGCAAAAGAAATCAAATCTGATACGACCATCATTAGGGCAACCATTACCCTTGCCATTGCCAACTTACAGTTCGGAAACTATCCCAGGGCGCTAGATCTCTACCAGGAAGTTATTAAAAATAAAACTTCAAACTCAAATGACCTGCTTACTGCCTACAACGGATTAGGCATCATCAGCTATTACCAAAGAGATTATAAAAATGCTGTTAAATATTATAATAAGGCGTTGACATTTATCGCATCAACACAAAAAGAAGTTAAGCGTGAAAAACAGCTAAAACAGAGCTTATTAAATAATTTAGGCATTATTCATGAAGAGATGAAAGCATTTGATCAGGCAAACTTCTTTTATAATGAATCGCTAAAACTCTCGAAGGAGCTGAATGACGAAAATAATTTGGTACATGTTTTAACCAATCAAGGTCGGCTATTCCATAAACAAGGCAAAAACGAAATTGCTCTTCAATATTACCTGGAAGCTTTATCTATTCGAAAAAAGAATAATGATGAAGCGGGCATTGCGCTATCTTACGATGGCATTGGTGAGTTTTATTTCGATTTAAAGAATTACCAACTTGCTGAAACTTATTTAAAAGACGCGATTAAGCTTGGGCAACGTACCGCCGATCTATTGACTGTACGCCGTTCAACAGCCAATCTTTATAAGTTGTACCAACGCCTAGGTAATTATAAACTGGCATTCGAAACACTTTCCCTGAACAAAGAGGTGAGCGACACCTTATTTAATGCTGAACGTTCTAACAAAATTGCACAGCTGGAGATGCAATTTGATTTTGACACCAAACGCAAGGAAGAGCAAGCCAAGCAAAGAGAAAAGGAATTAAGCTATTTATTATTAGGGATTGGCCTTACCTTATCGCTGATTATCCTAAGCTTATTATTCTATTTGCAAAGAAATAAAGTGAAGCGTTCTTTATTGGAGCAGGCGCACCTGAAACTAGAAAAAGATAATTTAGAAAAAGGTATCGAGCTGAAGAATAAAGAGCTTACTGTTAACATCCTACACCTTATCCAAAAGAATGAACTGATTGATCATATCTCAGATAAACTCCTTAAAATTAAACAGCAAGTGGATGGAGATACACAACCCGCAATGCAAAGAGTTGTTACCGATCTGCAATCGAACCTGAGACCAGAACTCTTGAAAGAATTTGAGTTCAGGTTTCAACAAATCCATGAAGATTTCTATGATATTCTAAATAAAAAGTTCCCAAATCTTAGTCCGAGTGAACGCAAACTATGCGCCTTCTTAAAACTGAATATGACCAGTAAAGAGATTTCGGCAATTACCCATCAGAATGTCAAATCGATCGAAATTGCCAGAACGCGCTTGCGTAAAAAGCTAAACTTAACTGGCACCGAGTATAACCTAGTTACTTTCCTCTCTCAAATAGACCGGGCATAAACGGTTAACTCCCTTCGAAAATCGCTTCAGTTAGCACATCTTGGTTTGACATCCTAAAACGTAGTTTATAAAGAGATGTAGTGTAATGTTATGGTGCCTGGCGCTAAAATAAGGCCTTTTGTATTGGTTTTGTATTGGTGCTTTTTTTCTGTTCTGTTTTTTCTGTCCTCATCTTTGTTAAACAATTGACCACCAAACCAAACTAAAGGACTATGAATTTATTTTTACATAAGGACATTCACTCAGAGGGCCAGATCAGCATTCCTGAAGAAATACTCAGCAAGGCTAAGAACCTACCTTTTAAAAACCTCCTTTATCTTGCTGAAGTTAGCCAGGCTCAAACCAAAACCGCAAAAAACACGGAAGATTATGTATTGATTTATTGTGTTACGGGTAGTGGGCATTGTGAAACTCAACAGGGAAATTTCCAACTACAGATTAACCAATTTATGTTACTTGCACCAAAAGAATCGTATAATTATAGCGCTGATTCTAATCACCAGTCAGAAATTCACTGCTTGCATTTTAATGGCAAAATGATCAATGAACTGGACGAAACTCTTGATTTCAAAAAATTCGCCAAGCCAGTTGATTTTACTTTAGACAGCCAGCTTACTGATTCATGGAAAGAAATTCTTTTAAGTTTATCGAAAGGATTTACTGATGAAAACATTGCCTATGCCAACCTGTGCTTATATCGTTTAATTTCCTTTTTCTTATTTCCTGGTCAGGACCAAAAATCCAACCAGGAGCTAGAAAAGGAAAAAGGGAAGGAAGATCAGTTAGACCAATCCATTAATTTCATGAAAGCTAATGTTCATAAAAGGTTGTGTGTAGATGAAATTGCAGAAACATTCAGGTATTCGCCATCACATTATTCTGTGCTTTTTAAACAGAAAACAGGTTTATCACCAATAGAGTATTTTATAAGAATAAAAATTCAAAGGGCTACGGAGTTGCTAACCAACAGCAACCTTATTGTAAAAGAAATAGCCTGGGAGCTTGGATATGAAGATCCGTTTTACTTCACCAGAATCTTTAAAAAGGTTACAGGAAAGACGCCAAGAGAATTTAAAGGGGCAACGCTTAGAAGAAACAGCCTTGCCTACCAAATAAGCTCAGGTGTGCATCTTATGACTGATTACCGCCATAGTTTGGCTGCATCTTAATTCGTAATGATTAGTTGGTTAAACTATTTATGAATCTGGGGCCGGATTGGATAGCCAACGTATAAAGACACAAAACCAGATAGGCTTTGTGTCTTTATAGATATCAGTTAAATACCTCGGTTAAGTTCGCGATCAATATATTTTTTAAACTTTTCTTTGTTTTCAGGAAGTGGGCAACGTATCTCTGCCCAATTGCCCTTCTTATCAATTAACAAAAAGCGGGGAATAGCGACCATTTTATATTTCCGACCAAAAGTCTTTCCGAAATCATCTAAGAGCTGAACACCATTAAGTTGTTTCTCCTTGATCATGTCTAACCACTTTTGCTTATCCTTCTGGGCATCTAACGAAATCCCTGCAAAAACAATATTGTCATTTCCCTTATAAGATTCTTCAACTTCCTTAAGGAAAGGCATCTGCGCTTTACACGGACCACACCATGTAGCCCATACATCAACTAATACCACCTTACCTTTAAAGTCTTTCATGTTTACCATTTTATCATTAACATCTGGCAAAGTGAAATCATAGGCAGACTTCCCAATAAATGCCGTATCGGCTACAAACTGCTTTAATAATAAGTCGTATTTCTGTTTTACAGAAGGGAGTTTCACATAATTCTGGTAAGGCATAAAGGTGTCACGAAACTCACTGTAGTTGGCAATATCTAGCTCTAATTCTGCCAACTGAGATTTCAGTACAAATGCCTTCAGCGTATCATTATTTATGGCATTCATCATTAATTTTACGCGCTCCGCATGATCTAGTTTTTTTCTACTGGCTTCATCCAAATTGCTGAGGTTAAACTTGGCATATAAGTTTACATAATCATTCCCTTCACCCAATTGCAATACTTTGGCAGACTTAACACGTTTCTCTTGCAAAAGCTGTTTGTAATAATCTGGAACATTCATAAAATCATTAGCTTGCATTAGAAATGTTCCTCTCTTCTCTACCGATGATTTAAGTAAAGTAGTTAAGGCGATGAGGTTATTATCTAACTGAACAGCAGTTTTAAAAAGCGCATTAAACTTTGGATTAGGGGTGCTCACTTGCTGCGAAAAGGCTTCAATTTTTGACTGTAAAGGTTGATAAATCGCTGTAAATGCATCACGATTTGGGTTAATCAAAGTCTTGGGATTAATAACCATTAATGGACTAATCAATTGTTCCCATTGAGCGAGGACTTCATTTTCTGGAGTTGATTTTGAAGCAGCAACCTGAATACCAGACCGCCAATCGAGTACCAACTCGAGCTGATCATTAGGTTTAAGGTATAAGCGTTTTTTAGTTCTGAGTGTAGTAAGGTAATAGAAACCTTCTTTTTCAATAGGCAAAACAAAATTAAAGGTAGAATCACCTTTAGCAATAAATCTAGTTTGAATAGTTTGCAGATGTCCTTCTACTACCTTTTCAAAAGAAAGATCTGCGCCAAGTTTAGCGTCTTTGATATAACCAGCAACCTTAACAGTAGCAAACTTCGCCGGAAGCTTAACTATGGACATGCCTTTTTGAGCCTGCTTAAATAGCAATGGATTAAGTGCTAGGTTCAAATCCTGATTAGCCACCAATGTTAAAGGAAAGGTTGCAGAATAATCAATCTCTAATCTCCTGTGTCCCATTTTCATGACGTCTACTCGCATTTTGTAAGTAGAATTAGCTAACATTGGCAATGCAATGGAAAACTTATTACTTGCTGTATCCAGGAAGTATTGTGCCGCACGGAATGCTTTCTCCCCAGTTTTACCAATTATGGTGATTTCATAATTTTTTCGCTGCGAAACCACCCCTGTAATCTTTACCTGCCCCACCTGAGCACAAACATTCATTACAGTGGTGAAGCAGAAAACATTTATTAAAAATACTTTGATATATCTCATTTTATTATTTTAAAAATCCGAAAGTTGTTAGTTTATTAACCCTTACCCTTTACGCCCAGTCTTGATACGCACTACTTGTTACCTGATACTCATTCCTTACTTCCCAGCCAGCGCTAATTCAATCATCTTCTTAAACCCAGGATTGGAAGGATACGGTGCATCAACTGTGATGATTTTCCCTTCCTTGTCAAAAATCAGAAAGCGCGGAATTGTTGTTATTTTATAAAACTTAAATAACGATTCATCAAACTGTGTCAGCAATTCAACGTGTTTAAAACCGTGTTTTTTCACAAAACTTTTCCAATTGTTTTTTTGAACATGTCCGTCAACAGACATTCCAATAAATACAATATCTTTGTCTTTAAATTCATCTGCAATTTTGTCCATTACAGGTTTTTCTCTCAGACAAGGTGCACACCACATAGCCCAAACATCAATTACCACAATCTTACCTTTAAACGAGGCCAAGGTGTAGATTTGGTCGTTCACATCTTTAAGTTCAAAATTGTAGCCCGGACTACCTTTTGCAAATGGCCCTAATGTATTATAATACTGCTCATAAGCCATTTTTTGCGCTGTGGTAACAAACACATTTTTGTAAGGCTGTACATGCTTCACAAAGGTTTCAAATTCTTTAATACCTGGCATTTTATACAATAAAAAAGCTGCTTTTATCGTGTTATTGCTAATCTTAGCACCATTTTCAGGAGAAAAGGTATTAGCAACTACTTTTTCAGAATTCTTTACTTCATTATACTTCCAGAAACCAAAAACAAAATCCAACAATTGCATACCATGTTCTGATCGAATTATACGTGGATCGTTGATGATGTTTTTATCTAATAAAGGCTTGTAAAATGCCTGAGCACCAGCCTCCTCATCGTAAATCGAATTTAACCTCCCTAAACCAAAGAAGTTACCCGCTCTTAAATATTTCAAGTCGATTGCAATTTTGTCATTAAGCCAAGTATTGAAATAAGCATTATCAGTTTGATTTGATTTTAGAAAGGAAGCGGCAAACTTCTCGAATTCAGCATACTTGCTACGACCAATTGCTGGCTTATTAGATACTGCATGGATATATTCATTCGAGGCATTTAACCAAGACTGCAAACGTTTAGTTTCTATATTCGGTTTGGTTACTACACAACTATCAAAATCAATCCTATCCTTATCGTAATAAAAATCTAACTGCTTTTGCTCTCCGGGTTTTACATAAAGAGTGATTTTAAACACATGCCCTTTGCCTCCTGCTTTCTTAAAGAAATAAATAGCTTCTTTGGCTTGCACATTAAAATTGCAATTACCATTCTCATCAGGACGTTTAAAGCCTAAACTTTCAACATTCCCATCCTTTAATTGATATAAAAATAAGCCACTGTCATTTTTACCATGAATAGTACAATTGATTGTGGTCTTAACTCCATTGGCAAATGTGCCAACAAAAGCCAAACATAATATCAGTGTAATTAATTTTTTCATTTCTTGATTTTTATAGCAGTGAGTATTGAGTCAAATGGCCTGGTTAGTTTCATAGTTACTACAGCACCCACAACTCAATACTAACTACTTAATACCCAATACTATTTAGTATTAAACCGCTTATCCAACGCTTTTTTAATATAATCAGCTTCATATTGTAAGTGTGCTTTAGAATCTTGATCAGTTGTTGCCGGAATTGCAGCCAAAACCTCCTTACGCAAATCTTCTAAATGAACGGCAATTAAAGCACCAATATCTGTACCGGTGGTTAACGGGGTCAATTCTGCAGCTTGAGCTCCACCAAACAACAGCCCAATGGCATTGCTACCCAGTTCAGCTTCTTTCATACATCTCAACAAAGCATTGACATATGCTTTCTGTACATCTCTACGAAATTGATCAATAGGTTGTTTGGTATTTAACTCGCTCCAAATACCTGATTTCATATCTCCCAATAAGGCATTTATTGAATAAGTATTCGCCTTACCGTAACGATCTTCCATCAGTGATAATGTATTGAATACTCGATCGCTAAACACACTATTGATTTGTCTTTCCTGAATAACCCTAACACTACTGTATCGAATCGGGTTACCAATTTTATTTAAAATGTTTTGATCAAGTAACCAAGTTGGTGTTTCAAAAACTTGTTTATTTAAAAATGCTACTGCATCTCGCTGTTTATCAACTGGAGCAGAGGAATAGCTATCGCCTTCATCTTGAGGATATTTAATGGTTTCATAAACACTGGCAATGTTTTTAGTTACGTGGTTAACATATCTGTTATATTGGTTAACGACTTGTACAAACATCTGACTTAAATTTTTATACAGATCACCTTCCTCTTTTGTCCACTCAGGTAAGTTTTTAACCACATACTTTAAGTTTTTAATCCCATACTCACTGGCCTGCATGCTGTCATCACCTACATCTTCTGTTTGGCAACGTGCATCATTATTCATCCCTTCACCACCAAACCACAATCTCGGATTAGCTTTTAAACTATCGGTAACCCATTTTGAAACAATCTTACGGTCAGCATCTACATCTTTAGCACCTACATAACTGTAGCCCCATTTAATAGCCCATTTATCGTAATCATTAATACGGGGCATGATACCAGCAGCACCAATACTATCTTCTGGTTGCGCCACATAGTTAAAACGTGCATAATCCATAATAGAGTTGCTATGCCCATGTTTTTCTACCCAAGCTTTATCTCTCAATTTTTCAACTGGTGTTAAACTGCTACTTCCCATGTTATGACGAAGGCCTAAGGTATGACCAACCTCATGCGAGGATACAAAACGGATCAATTCGCCCATTAGCTCATCACTAAAGGTCATGGTACGAGCTCTGGGATCATTAGGACCTGCCTGAAGCATGTACCAATCATGCACTAATGACATTACATTGTGATACCAGCCAATATAACTTTGTAAAATCTCACCACTTCTGGGGTCATGGATATTAGGTCCATAAGCATTGGCCGTTTCAGATGGAAGATAACGCAATATTTTATAACGGGCATCTTCCAAACTCATGGTGGTATCGCTTTCAGGCCATTCTTTGCCAATAATTGCATTTTTAAAGCCTGCTGCTTTAAATGCTTCATTCCAATCGTTAATTCCTTGAATCAAATAAGGACGCCATTGTTTAGGTGTTGCCGGATCGATGTAATATACAATAGGGTTTACTGGCTCAACCAATTCGCCTTTTTTGTACTTAGCCATGTCCTCAGTTTTTGGCATGAGGTTATAACGAACAATGAAACTCTTAAAATCAACGTTTTGTTGGCCATCTGAAAGTGGAATATAACCATCGGCAAAATAACCTACACGTAAGTCAAATTCACGGGGAACCATCGGCGTTTTAGGCATCAATAAAATGGAAGTAGATACTTCTAGTGTAATGGCGCTTCCTATTTTCGCTGCATCAATAACCGGTGCTGCTGGAGTAGGTTTTGCCGGTGCTGTAGCCGAATAGGTACGTATCGATTTCATTTCGATATTGATTGGATAAACGCTCACCTTTTCTAAATAACTTCTATCAGCGGCAATACCACCTATATTCAATCTCTTCTGTACTTCATCGTTAAGCTTAGTGAAAGAATTTTCTTTGGTAAGAAACTCCGTTACATCAATAAATGAACTTCTATCATTCTCTCCCCTGGCTTTTACGTCAAATACCATCGCAATGGCATCGATGTTAGCATTCGCTACAGCTTTATAAATCGTACTGGTCGAATCAGCTTTGGTCCCTAAACTTACTATTCGTAAGTTTATTTTTTTACCCATTCCTTTGTCAAATAAAAGCGTTTTTTGTCCCATTTGCTCACCTCCGTATTTCGGGCTGCCACCTGGTACTTTAACCAACCAATTGGTTAATAACATTTCTCTTTTTAAAAGAGAATCTGGAAGCTCGAAATAATACTTATCACCCGTTTGGTAAACATTAAATAAACCTTTTTTAATAATCGTATTTTTGGTTATAATCGCTTTTAGTGGATCAATCTTTTTAGTAGTATCAGCTTTAACAGCTATTGGAGTAGCTGTTTTTTGCTGAGCTAGCAGTGAGCTACTACATAAGCTAAGCCATACTATATAGATGTATTTTAATTTCATGACAATATTTTTTAACGATTAGTTTTTCGGATTTAAAGCATTGTTAATTTTATCCGAAATATATTTAAGGTGAGCCACCATCATTGGATCAGTATAAGACGGGATAGCGGCTTTACATTGCGTCATTAAAGCATTTAACTGTGCGCGTAATACCACTGGAACATCGGTACCTGCAAGTTGAACATCTTTGGTTGGATCAGGTATAACCTCACCTTCTGCTAAGCTCTTTAATAAATAAGCTACTGCTGCTTTCTGTAGGTAGCGTTTGTTCCCATCAACCAATTGGTGTGTTTTAATTTCGGCAAAAAGTCCAGCATTTAAATCAGTCAACATTTCATCAACCGTATAAACTTTTTCTTTCCCAAAACGCATGGAAGCAGTATTCATACGGAACAAGCGACTTGTACCCAATAAGTATAACAATGCGTTATCTTGCATTCGGGTCACTTCTTCTTTTTTAGCCGGTTTTTTAAACTTATTTAAAACATTAGGATCAAAAATCCATTGTGGAGTATTAAATACCTCATTATTTAAGAATGCCATCGCTTCTTTTTGAGCAGCCTTAGTAACTGGTGTATAAACATCGCCAGCTTGCTCAATACTCTTGATATTTTCATTTACCCCACCAATTTGAGTATAGGCAATGCGTATTAAAAATGAATATTGGCTTACCAAGGTTAAATAAAGATCAGAAGTATTGTAATAAGTATTATTGTCAGTAGTTGTCCATTTAACTAAATTGGCCATTACTACTTTCAAATTCTTAATTCCATATGAGGCAGCCTTAATAGGGTTATCACTCAGATCTTCCCATTGTGCAGCCGGATTCGTAATTTCACTTGGATTACCTACTGTTAGTTGAGATGCATATAGCAAGTCTTTACCAGCTTTTGCATTATTAGCAATCCAAGCTAAGCGGATTTTCTTATCTGCTTCAAAATCTTTAGCCCCAGTATAAGTATAGGCCCATTTGATAGCCCATTTATCGTAATCGCTAATTCTAGGAATCAAACCTTTACGACCAACCTGATCAGCAGGTTGAGCCACATAATTGTAGTGGTTGTAATCCATAATAGAATTGTTATATGGATGTGATGCCAACCAGTTTTTATCTTTTAGTTTTGCTAAAGGAATAGTCGTACTACTTCTTAAGTTTTCAGTTAAACCTAGGGTAAAACCTACTGTACGTGTAATTTCTGCCTGAATTAATGCACCCATTAATTCATCACTGAACTGCATTGCTCTTGCACCAGCATCAACTGCACCAGCCTGTACCATATACCAATCGTGCAATGTTTTCGCCTGAGTATGTGACCAACCGATATAAGTTTGTATAATCTCACCAGTACGTGGGTCTGTTACTTGGTTATTGTCAACAAAAGGAGTAAAGGCAGGCATGTAACGGATTACACGAAAGCGTCCGTCTTCTAAATCCATAGATTTATCATTTTCTGGCCATTCCTTACCAATAATGGCATTTTTAAAGCCTGCACCTTTAAAAGCCTCATTCCAGCTATTAATACCGGCAATCATGTATTTACGGTATTGTTTAGGCGTTGCCGGATCTATATAATAAACTAATGGTTCTTTTGGCTCAACCAGTTCACCTGCTTGATAGCGTTTTAAATCTTCTGGTTTAACTTCTAATCTATTTTTAATGATAAAACGACGCTCATCTACTTTTTGCTGCTGATCTGTGAAAATGTTATAAGAATCAGATTTAAAGCCTATACGTGGATCATAAGCCTGAAGTTGCATGGCATTCTTAGCTAGTACCATTACGGAATTGCTAATTTCGAAAGTTACCCCTACGCTTGCCGGTGCAGGTGCGGAAGCATCTGTCGGATTACTATCTCCTTCACCTCCAGCCGGACGTGGAGCGGCTCCCAAAGTATACGTTTTCATTGACTTAATTTCAATGTTATTTGGAAAAGCATTCATCGATAACAATGCTGAGCGATCTGCCGCAGGAGCACCGGTACCCAATTGCTTTTTAGCTGCCGGATGAAAACCTGAAATTAAGTTATCTTTTAAATAAAAATCGGTCATGTCAATTACAGACGATTTATTATCTACACCACGCGCTTTTAAGTCAAGCACCATGATGATTGGATCAATCGTTGAGTTTCTAACCGCTTTAGACAAAACATTGATAGAATCACTCTTTGCCACATTAGTTAATGCACGTACATATAATTTATCACCTGCTGCTTTTTCAAAAGTAACAATCAAAGCGTTCATTAAATCGCCTCCGAAACGCGGACTTCCACTAGCTACCTTACTTAAACGTGTGGTAAACAAAAATTCTCTCGACAATAATGCGTCTGGAATTTCAAAATAATAGCGTTCGTCAACTTGATGCACAGTAAATAATCCTGTCTTCGTAATTGCCTTTGAGGTGATTACTTGATTATAAGGTTTTAATTTAGCAACTACTACCGGTTTTTTAACCGCTGTAGTATCTTGTGCATAACCTGCTTCTGCTGCAAATAATGCAATGGCTAAAACAGGAATAAACTTTAGTTTCATAATTTTAATAATAATTTGATGGTCTTATAGATAGCTGTACCTACCAATTTCATTTATCGGATGTGTATTAATTGTTGTATTGTCAATTGGAAACTATTTCCCCAATGCCTTCTTAAAAGTGATATCTGTAATTTTGTTAAAACCAGTATACACATCTGCAGGAGTGGCGGGTGTACCAACAATACCTCCAGTTGCATTTAAGTTAAAGAAATACACTTTATTCCCCCCTCCGCTTGCCATTTCATCAGTAGCAACAACTAACACCTTACCTTCTGGAACACCCAGCGCGGCAATGTTGGCTGTGGTATAGCCAGAGTTGAAAGTTTTCATCGCTTTGATCACTGTTCCCGTTGGGAAAGTTAAACCAACTACAGCTGTAGAAGTGGCTAAAGTATTTACCGTACAGGTATAGATCTTATTGCTATTTACATAATAAAAAACACCTTTAGGCATTGCCAAAGAGGTATTATTGGCGAACATAGTTGCGGTATTAATACCAGGACAAGTTGCTTCTTTCAATTGGAAGCGCCCGGCAATAAGGTTGTTCAGGTAACCCGTACCACGCGGAAACTGCACCAGATAGGTATTAGTTCCCGCATCATTTCTAAAGAAACAGTTCCAATATACACTTGCGGCGGTATAAGGTGTGGCATTCTCCGCATAGAACATATTATCTACCATATTTCTCAGATCAAATCCGCTACCTGTGGTTGGATTTAAGTTAGCGGCACCTCCAGTCCCAGCATAAGCAGGTATAGTTACCAAGACAGAAGTAGAAGCATTGAATAAAGTAAAAGCTCTATTTGTCTTATCGAAAAGGGTATAAAACTGATCACTTGCCGCGCCATTCATTACAAACGGTGCAATTGTAAGTCCGGCATAAGGTGGTATAAATATTGGCGTATTTGCTAAATGTGCAACACTTTGCAACTGGCGATAAGCAATTTGGTTGTTCACAACCACATATTCCCATCCTGTAGCAGAACCACCGGCTGAGCCGTTTAGCTGAAAATTAGTCGCGGTAAGTGCACCCGGTGTAAACCAATTCTCCGCCTTAGTTGAATCTGCAAAGTCAACACTCCTTAATTCAATTCCGCCATTTGGATAAAATACACTTACTTTTTGGGCGTTCAGTGAAGTAGCATAATTGATGACGTTAACTTTAGAAGTTCCTACAGGAAGTCTGCGCCCATTAGCTGTAAAATAAACATCGTGAAAAATTTTCCCCTTCACCCCACCGTCTCTGGTTGTAATTACCGAAAGGTCTGCTCCGTCAGTCTGTTCTTGCAGCACCAACCATCCTTCACCACCCCATTCAGAACTTGATACATTTAAAATAAACGTTTTATAATAAGATACACCTGTGGTGTTATTCGTTACCCTAACAACCAATTTGTATAGATTCGGTGCAAACGGAATTTTTGCATTAAACTCTGCCGCATTAGCAAACGTTAATTTTGGTGGATTTGCCCCGGATTGTAAATATTGGGTAGTCAACCACTGGTAAGAAAGATTTCCCGGATCGCCTACTGACGCATCGATCTTTAGTTTTATTTTCAAATTATCGTTCTGATGCAACAATATCGAATCTGGCGTCACAAATACAGCCGGATCCGCATTGGTCATATCTGTCGATATTTTTATGGCATCAAGTTCTATATAATCGTAATTCCCTTTGTCCTTAGCACAGCTCAGGATCATCGTAGTAACAATCATAAAGCCTAAGAAAATACCTGATATTTTATTCCCTTTATTCATTTCCTTATGTTTCAAATGAAGATTAATTAATAGTTTGCTGGTCCAACTTGAATGGGTAAATTGTTATTGTCTGGATCCGTTAAAACAGCTCCAGGCAAACCATAATTTCCTGGATAGTTATTCTTGATATAGTTTCTTACAATAGCCAGGTATTGATTATAAATAAGTGGGGCCTGACCAACAAAGCGACTCCCTGGAAATTCTGTTACCGTCTCCCCTGTTGAATTATCATACAAAGCATCTAAAATTACTTTGTATTTGGTAGGCGTCCATGTTCCGAAATTGGTACTATAACCTGCCCAAAATCCTGTGACTGTTCCATTGAATTCACCCCAAGAAGCTGGTTTTTGAATGTAGGCCAGGTTAATGGTCAACTTCTGTTTCGCGGTAATTGCCTCCTCTGGAAAGCTTTGATCCCTTTTCAACCTCATGGTAAACTTTACTGCTTTTCCAGCGTCTAAATCTGCCGTACGATAAACCTCCACAGAAACTTTACCCACAATAGCATTGGCAGGTATAGTTAGGCTACCCAGTATTTTGAAGTGTGTACCTTCTACGGCAAACCCATCACCAACTCCGGAAACGATCTCAATACCGAACGATCTACTGGTGCTTGTCGAATTGCCTAATACATTAACAGGTATTTCGATAATGTCTTTTACCTTCTTTGGATATTTAGCAAAAGAGTAAGAAAGTGCTGTATCTGCTGTTCCAAAATAAAGACCATCAGCTTTCGTAAACAAAGCAGGGTCTTCTTTACACCCGAAAATAGATCCGATGGTTAGAAAAGCGATTACATATTGAATTTTAAGTTTCATCTTTTTATGATTTTGTATCAATTTCTTGTACTTTAATAGCAACTAGCGATTATTCTCGACTTCCTTATCAGGTACTGGGAATACATAAACATTTGCCGGAACGGTTACTGTTGTACCTGTTTCTAGTTTTAAATCCTTATTCAATCTTTTATAGTAGAAATAGGTTTGTCCTTCCTGAATAAATTCTTTCTTATATTCTTTAGTAAGCTCAGCTGAAAGCGTAGTCCCATCAGGCACATTGCTGGCCGTCAATGAATTCAATCCCCTGGCACTCCTTACCTTATTTAAATAGGATAAGCCTGATGCCAGGTCGTTCTGGGCATTCGCACATTCTGCTACAATGTAGTACAGTTCTGAAATACGAATGACTGGTACAATATTCTGCATAGCGTATGGTAAACCTGTATTTTGAAAGAACTTAGATGGAACATTCACCGCCTTTGTATTATTATCGAACCATGACAGTCTCCAATCAAGCGGGGCTGTATTACCGTAAATTGCATTTTTATCAGTCACTGGCAATTGAAGTGGTGTTCCAATATTCAAATTAAACAAGCCTTCATTCATTAAATTCACATTGGTATTATAAACTGCAAAAACCAATTCTTTCGAAAATAATCTATCCCTGGTGGTCGCCGTTGCAACCGCTACATTACTGGTAGACAATGGGAACTTATTACTTCCAATAACTTCTTTCGCACTAGCCATCGCGTTATTATAATCGCCTTTATACAAATAGATACGAGCTAAACAGGCTTTGGTTGCCCAATAATTCATTCGGTTTTGGGTAAAACCCGCCAATAAATCCGTGTTTGCCTGATTTAAAGCTGTCGTATCAGCCTGCGCCAATATTGCTTTGGCATTATTAAGATCGGCGACACAAGAATCTAATGCATCCTTTAAGGATAGGAAAACTGTTGATTTAGCTGTAAAAGTGGTTACGTAAGGAATCGATTTTGCATTCAAACCCGTTACCGGCGATTGACCAAATAGACGCGCCAGATCAAAATGAAATAAAGCACGAAGCGCTAAGGCCTCGCCTTTTACCCTATAATAATGATCGCGGGAAAAAACATCCTTTTTAGCATCAATATGACTCAATACATTGTTTAAATTGGCGATGTTGTTATACATTCCTCCCCAAATAAATTCTATTTCTTGTTTAACCCCCGTCTGTTGATAATCATAACGCGAAAAGTTAGAATAAAGACCATCTGATAAGGCCGAACTTGATGCATTCGTATAATTATTCGCCATTACTGAAAGCATTCCAAAGGATAAATTCTGGGTATATAGCCCCTTCATGCTAGCAAAGTTTGCTGGTTTATCCATCCCCAGATACACACCCGTTAAAGCGTCAATAAAACCTTGTTCATCAGTAAATAAAACTTCCTGAGGTACTTTATCTTTTAAAGGCAACTCCAAAAATTTCTTACATCCGCCTAAAGTAACCAATAGCGCCATACTGAACAGCAAACAGGTTATTCTTAGCCTTGAAAAGGCTATCTTGGTTGGTAGCGTATTTTTTTTGATTGTACACATAGGATTAAAAATTTGTAGATATTCCAAAATTTAAGCTTCTGGCAAAAGGATAACTTGTTCCTCTTTCTGTTTTGATGGTGCCAAAACGAAGTAAGTTATTTTGCGTAATCATGAATCTGGGTGCTGATAAATGAGCAGCTTTTACCCATTTCGCCTTGGCCGGAACATTATAACCGACAGTTAAACTAGCCAACTCCAGAAAATTATCTTTTTGAACAAAACGAGAGGTCGCATTGGTTTGCTGTAAACCTGATGCCCCATTAGCCACTAATGATTTAAATGAAGAATGGTCGCCTGGTTGCTTCCAGCGTTCGGTTAACACCCGAAGGTCGGCATTGCCAGTAATTAAGTTAATATTCTCTACCCGATCAACCAAAGTCTGGTTATACATGTAACCACCATATTGATAAGAGAAAACACAGTTAAGTATAAAGTTCTTGTAGGTTAGGTTGGAACTTGCACTCCCTTTAAATTTAGCCGTTGTCTCTGCTATCGCACGTTTATCCCTTGCATCCCAGGTAAAGGTATGGCTGCCATCTAATTTGACGAATACTTCTTTACCAGATGCTGGATCTATTCCTAATGATGGTACCGCCCAGATTCTGTTCACAGATTCGCCAACTACATATCTTGGAAGTGGTGTAGTTTGAAATCTTGTATTCGAAAGATCATTTGGATCTAAAGTACTGTTGAACCGATCATTAATTGCCGTAATGGCTGGAGACAATTTGGTAATAATGTTATCATAATGACCAGCATTAACAGCAACCGTCCAGAATATATTCTTTGCCGCATTTCTAATAATTGGAGCTGCTAATGAAATTTCGTACCCATCATTTTTAGTCGCGCCCAAATTGTCTTGATAATTCGCATAACCAGTTGAAGGTGCAATATCTAATGGCAATATTAAATTATCGGTGGTTTCACGGTAATATTCAAGGTTTACATTCAATTTCCCTTTAAATAACCCCAAATTTAAACCAAGATTGGTTTTCAAAGTTTGTTGCCATTTCAAATCAGCATTGGCATAACTCAATGTAGAAGTACCAATCATTAGCCGATAGTTATTGGTATAATTATAAGTATAAATCTGTTGCGCCATGTCTGGAGAGAAATTCTGGTTACCAGTAGTACCAATACTGGCGTTAAGCTTAGCCACCTGAATAATATCATTTGGCTTGAACCATTTTTCATTGGTTATATTCCAGGCAAGTCCCCCCGAATAAAAAAGGGCGAATTTACTGTTGTCTCCAAATTGGGAAGCGCCGCTTTGATTTACTGTAAATTCAGCAGTATAACGATTATCGAAATTGTAACTTACACTTAAAAAGTTAGAAAGGTTCTTTGAAACATTATTCGTTGAACGGGGTTTGGTAGATGAAAAGTCGAAACCATTAGCCAAACCTAGTTCCCCAAGGTAATCATTCGGGATACCGTATGAAATTACCGTTGTTGAACTACTAGTGGTCTTTTGTAAGTTAGCACCTATGTTGGCCAAGATGGTATTTCTACCTAGTGCCAAACGATAGCTTGCATTCAAACGTCCGTTTATAGCGTTATTTCTGCCTTTCAATTGCTGATAGGAACCTATATTCTGCATTAGAACCAATGGATTTGAAAGGAATTTCGTATGGTCAGCCGGATAAAATGCCTCTGCAGCCGGAGAGTTTGAGCTCCAACCTAAACTACCTGTTAACTTAAGGTCGTCTGTTAAAGACCATTCTACATTGGTATTGTTAGTTAAGCTTAATATAGTTGAGTAATCTTTAACGTTTAAAGTTGAATTATAAGCTGGATTTGAAAATGTTCCACCTGGTGCACCAATATTGATACCTAATACTGATGAATTTGGTTCTAAAATTTTAATTAGGTTTCCATTGTCGTCTTTAGATCTGAAGTATGGGAACTGGCTTACGTAAGATTCATAACTGCCCCAAGACGAATTGTTTCCTTTGGAATAGCTTACAGACATGGTGTTATTAAATTTAATTCGTTTAACGGAGTAGGTTAAATTATAATTTAAACTATAACGATCCCGTCCTGAGTCTTTCATTACCCCTTCTGCGTTATTATAGTTTAAGCCTACTGAATAACGCATAGGACCAGTACCTCCAGATAAAGAAAGACTTTGGTTTAAACCAAAACCAGTTTGAACAGGCTGGGAAAGCCAATAAGTATCAACCCCGCTCCTCGCTTGCGCCAAGCGGTAATCATACCACTGTTTCTTAGCGAGGTCATTATATTGATTATTTGGGTCGCTGTAGATACCCGTTAATCTTTGTGCTTCCAACAATTGTTCAGCATTCATCAACTTATAAGAAGTAAGATCAACGATATCAGCATTGGCATAGATAGAATAAGTTATCCTCAATTTACCAGCAACCGGCTGTTTGGTTTCAATTACAATTACCCCATTTGCCGCTTTTGAACCATAGGCAACCGTTGCGGCTGCATCCTTTAATACCGTGATATTTGCAATTAAATTCACGTCCATATCAAAAAGCGTTTGTAATGTGGTTTCAAAACCATCTAAAATAATCAGGGGTTGATTAGGGTTGGCTAGATAACTAGAGGTAATGTCGCCATTTGATACCGGATTAGCAGTTGCCGCACCTCCTTGTAAGGAAACCGGAAGGTTGTTTGCTCCCCTGATTTGTAGATTAGGTAAACTGTTTGGATCACTTCCCATGATATTATTCTGGGCAATCCTTACCGAGGGATCCATTACGGCTAAGGCCTGAATGACGTTTCTTGGATTAACCATTTTTAGGTCTTCACCACTATAGGTTTTCGCAGAACCAGTGAAATTACCTACAGGGCGTTTATAAAGCCCAGTATTAACGGTTACTTCTTTAAGTGTAACATTACTAGACTTTAAGATAAACTTTAAGGTAGTTACTCCTGGTTTTAAAACCATCTCTGATAATGCACGACCAACGAAAGTTGCTCTGATTGTTGAGCCCGTTGGGACGTTTTTTAACTCAAAGGCTCCATCTTTATCGGTTCTGGTATTATTTGTTGACCCTACCTGCATCACAAAAGCACCAACCAATGGATCTCCCGTTTCGTCCTTTACGATTCCTTTAAGGGTTACATTTTGTGCAAAAAGTGCTGTTGCAAAGAGATTTACCAGCAGTAATAGGATTACGCTACAATAGATGCTCTTGTTGAATATAATTTTATTGCTCTTCATTTTTTACGTCGCAATTGGTTGTTAATTTAAATATCATCTTACCTTGCTTATTCAGGTCTCACAAAAGTATAACTTGGGTTAGCCGCCACCGGTAAAGTAAATGGCAACGCAGTAAAAGGCGTGTTCATGCGTTTGTAATAAAAGAACATTTGTCCCTCGCCCAAAAATTCTTTACGGTACTCATTCATAATCTCAGTAGTTAATGCAGTTACATTTGGCACATTTACAGTGGTAAGTGGAGTAATCAGGTTGCGGGCCGCCCTTACTTGATTAAGGTAGATTAAACCTGTAGGTACATCTGCTGCACATTCTGCTAAAATGTAATACTGCTCCGTTAAGCGGATCATTGGGAACGCATTAGCCCCAGTTGCTGTAAATTTTTTCGGCAATATTGGTGTACCTGTAGCGTTACCAGTCGTTATATCAATAAAACTTTTACGGTAGTCGAGTGCAGAAGTACCATAAACGGCATCTTTCCCTGCCGCAGATAAACCGATAACAGAAGGAGCCCCAAACATAGCTTTGTAATAAGCTATAAAGCTGTTTGCGAAAATATTGAGCTTGAACAGACTTTCTTTGGTAAAAAACAAATCAGCATTGCTCGCTACTGTTAAAGTGAATTTAGTGCTGTTAATTACAGCTAATGCATTTTCAGCAGCTTTAACTTTGTCGCCTCTATAAAGATATATACGAGCCATCAAACCCTTCACCCCCCACTTTGTTATTTGCGAAGTAGTTAAATCAGTTGGACTTAACAAAACATCGGCCTCAGCTAAATCAGCAATACATTGGTCCAAAGTACTTGCTACCGTCCCTGAAGGAGTTTGCTCTTTACTGATAGTTTTAACGTAGGGAATGCCATTAGCCGTCGCATCAATTGGCGAAAATAGACGAAGCAAATCAAAATGTAGATAAGCCCTTAAAGCCAAAGCCTCTCCTTTAATGGTATTGTAATTATTACCAGTAAATAGTGCTTTATGAATTTCCATGTTATCAAGCAGGTTGTTTAAATTCGCGATTGCCTGGTACATTTTAATCCATACCTGTGTAGTATAGGCTTTCATTTCAGGGGCTGTAAAATTAAAGGTAGCGGCCTGATAATGTATTTTACTTGTAGTTAAAGGTGCACTATTAACTACATCGAAGCTTCTTCCAGCAAGTGAAAGTACGCCCATGGTCAACTCTTTTCCGTATAAGGTTTCTGAGCCCATTTGAAGGTATACACCGTTCAAAGTCTCCCGAAACCCTTGTTCAGTAGAAAAAACTCTAGACTCATCTACCTGCAATGGTTGCGGGCTGTTATCAACCCATTTTTTACAGGCAGTTATGCTAAACATGACAAACAATCCTGTTATCACTAATATTTTATTGCTCACAATTTGCATGGGATAGGTTTTAAAAGTTTGCATTTAAAATGAATGTATAATTACGTTGGAAAGGATAATAAATTCCACGTTGCATATCTGCACCACCAAATTCAAAAGCGTTGTTTACCATTACTTTAATACCAAAATCTTTGGCATTAATCTTCTCTGCTATTGTTTTGGAAAACTTATAGCCGAACATAATCGATGAACATTGAATCTTATTATCGTTTTCTACTAATCTAGTTGTTGCATAAGTTGGCGAATTAAACAACCCTTTATAAGTGGCGTTAACCATGCCTGGGGTCCAACGGCCAGTATTAAATACCCGCCCATCCAAATTGTAATAAACAGAAGCATTTTCCAGATCAGCCATAGTTTGGTTATAAACCTTGGCACCATGCTGATAATTGAAAAATGCAGCAAATGAGAACTGGCGGTAGCTGATATCCGTACCCAATGAACCAATCCATTCAGGGGTCAAATTTCCAGCAAATACCTTATCGCTTGCATCCCAGGTTGTAGTAGATGACCCATTTTTCTTTAAGTAAACCTCTTTTCCTGTTGTTGGATCGATGCCAAGAGAAGGAACTGCCCAAATTGCATATGGCGATTGGCCAACCACATACTGGGGTTGAATGGTTTGTTGGGAAACCATCAGATTGTTAAAACTATTGACCTCATTTAAATACGGACCACCAGCCGTAATTTTATCAGTGGCATGAAGGGCATTTGCAATAAGGTTAATTCTTAAGTTACTTTTTGGAGCTTGATAGACCGTTGCCATTGCAGACACTTCCACTCCATTGTTTTCAATTTCACCATAGTTATCATAATAAGAGAAAGCCTGATACCCAGTGGAAAGAGCCGAAGAAACCGGAAGGATCATCCTATAATTCAATTGCTTGTAAACATTTAGGTTTAATGCTAAACGATGATTAAAGAAAGTAGCGTCGATCCCTATATCTTGTTTAAAGGTTTCTGGAGACTGCAAATTCTTATTTCCGTAACCAGTGAGGTAATTACCTAAACCAACTCCAATGGTCCCAAGGCCAGTGCCGGAAGGGACATATTGTTGGTTGGTATAATAATTATAAGTAGTTCTGTTTAAATAAGATAAGAAAGCCTGATTTCCAGTAATTCCAAGACTACCTTTAACTTTTAAAAGATCGATCCAATTTACGGCCTTCATGAAATTTTCATTGGTCAAATTCCATGAAACCCCTACAGCGCCGAATTTGGCAACCTGGCTTAATCCAGAATAATAATCCATTGAACCAGAAACATCAAGCTGATAACGGCCATCATAACTGTAGCCCGCATGAGCAAAAGCTGAAGTATACCGCGTCACAATTTTACCGCTTATCGGTTTTGAAATGTAGTATGAATTTCCAAAAGAAATATCTGCCACACGGTCGGTTGCAAAACCACTCACCCCTATTGCTTCAGATTCGCTAGAAGTTTGTGAAATATTTTGTCCTACATTAGCAAACACTTGATGTTTACCGAAATTATTTTGGTATTGGAGGCGAAGACCACCTTGCACATCCAATACTGAATTTGAAATATAGTTATATAAACCCCTTGTAAATAAATTTTCTGGGGTTACCGCCTTGAATGCAGTATGGTTAGGAGGTAAAAAATAATCTACTTCGTCTGATTGTTTCGTGATGCTAACCATTCCATTCAGTTGGAATCCAGATCCGATAATTAAGTTCAAATTAGTTAAGTTGCTAAAGCGATTATACTTCGTTTGATCTGTGGTAGCGATGGTTGCATTGAATGCCGGATTGGTAAAGGTTATTTCACCATCGGGAAGGGAAACAGTTTCCGTAACGCGCTGAGGCTTGCCGGTAAAAGGGTCATTCAATTCCCAATATGGATTCATTGCGGCATAATTGTTAAATGTCCCATAGGGTGAATTCATGGCATCGGTACCTAAATAGGTAAATTGATTACTGAAAGAGAAAGCACCAAAATGTCCACCTAAATAAGCACCCAAGTCCATTGTTTTTCTAGAAGAACCTTTCATAGCACCTCGTACGTCATTGTATGAGGCATTAACACCATATACTACGTCTTCATTACCAGCACTTAGGTTTAAGGAGTGTTTAGCACCTACCCCAGTTTGAAGTGGAACAGCTAACCAATCTGTATTTACATTATTGGCATAAGCCTGATTAATTCTATTTTGAAGAACAGGTGCTAAGGCTCCGGTGAATACGCCTGAATTCTTTTCTATCTCAACCTTCTCCTGTGCAGATAGCGGATGGAACGAAGATTTATTTGCGCTAGCAATTTGAACTTGTTCGGTAAACGAGATCTCAAATTTACCACCAGGTTTATTGGTTTGTACCGCAATAACGCCATTACCACCGCGCATACCGTAACTTGCTGTTGCGGCTGCATCTTTTAAAACGGTTACACTTTTTACCCGGTTTAAATCCATATCCAAAATCGTTTGTGCAGAAACCTGGATACCATCCAATAAGATAACCGGACTACTATTTGAAATCACACCTGATGCGATATAATCGCCTAATGATGGCGTGCTTAACACACCACCTGAGGTATTATTATTCGCCATCACATTTGCCGAATAGGGTAAATTACTAACTCCACGCAACCTAAGCTGAGGAGTCGCATTTGGATTGTTCCCTTCGTTGTTATTGCTAACGACAATTAATGAGGGTACAAAGAACTTTAAACCATCAAATAAACTAAGTGCACTTACTTTACGAAGGTCTGTTCCACTAACGGTTACTGATGAACCCGAAAATAAATGATGAGCATCTTGTGCAAGTGCATTACTCACAAAATACCCTCCTGTTGCAGCCGAAGTTTTGATTAAACGGGCAGTGACGGAAGAAGAAGTTAATCTCATACCAATTCTGCCATAACCAGCTTTGGTTAGAACAATCACAGAATCTTCGTTATTTTCGAAAACAGCCACACCTTTAACGGTATATTTAGCTTGTTTCCCTAAGGTAACCTGCACACTGTCCAATAATTTAGAACTACCCAAATCAAGAACTGTAACCTTAACCTTCTGAAACTGACGGGTGGTATCAATTTTGGAAGCGGTTTGTGCCGCAGACTGTAATGCATAAGCAGTTTGAATACCCAGGCATAAAATGCTAGCCAAACCGAATAAGTACAATTTTCGTTTCATTGAAATCAATTAATTAAACAATGGTTCAATTTTGCATAGATTAAACCATCTCATAAACAAAATTAGATTAAGGGCAAATCAAAAAAAATGGATAATCAGACTATTAACAGGACTATACTTTTAAAGGGGCATAAATAACCCGGAATCGTGCTGTAGGCACATCAAGAACAAGATCTAATGACAAAGCGTAAATGAGATATTAAGTTAATTAAATTTCCTGAGTGATTTGCTTAAAAACTGTCTGTATGTTAGGAAAGCCCGAAAAAATCAATATTTTATTCTATACGAAGAGCTTTCATTTTTAACCTTTGGCATTTAATTAATGCTAAATTAGTTGAAGATGATAAATAGTATGGGCTACTGGTATGTTTATTAGGGGGTAGAAATTCGTTTAATTTTTTAATGCTGCAAAAAACAAATTGTAATTGCTTCTGTTTTAGTCTACTTTTAGCAAAAGATCTTGTTCAGAACACCTTAATTAAGGGGATACGATTTTGTGAGAAATTTGATGATGGAACTAATGTGCGCAGATGGCTTTAAGTCATCATGCGAAATACCTTTATCAACAACTACCATAAAGAGCAAAAAAGCAAATCCTGATCAGTATGGATGATGACCTTTCGAGTCATAACATGTTAAAGAGTTCTACCAAAAACACTGCTGAGTCGAAATTCATGATGGATGATATCCGTAAAGCCATGGCCACCATCCCCTCATTACCACATAGCATTTCAACGATATTTTGAAGGTTATAAATATGACGAAATTGCCGAAGCGCTTGGATCCCTTTGGGCACTGTTAAAACGCACATTCATCAGGCCAGGATGATGCTTAAAAAATATCTCCAGCAATACAGGGTTTAAAGGGAGCGGATGTTTTTTATTGAAATATCTGCACCATTTTAATTGTATTACTTTAAAATCAGAATAGTAGGTTTGTTTTCTTCGAGCTTGAAATAATAATGTACACCATTTTTATATGATACCTTTTCAATTTGCATCACGAAGCCCGCATTCCCGTGTTCGTCTTCGATAAGATCGCCACAATTAATGGCATCTAAAATTTCATTCATGGTTTGTTTTGTAATTTTCATGCTTACAGTCAATGATTTTCTTCAGTATCGCTCCAGACTTCTTCCATAGCGATGAACAAAAGTGCGGAGCAGAAAAATAGATTAAAAAAAAAGCACACTTACAAAACCCTTACAAATGCTTTTTTTTCTATTTTCTGTGTTTTTTTATTTAGTTAAAAATTTGCAACGGCAAAACGCTTATCGGTATTTACCTCGTATTTAAAAGCCACGCCTTCACTGTATACCCTGCAGGTGATAGCAATTGAACGATAAGGCATTTGCTATTCTTTAAAGTGGATATGGCTTCTTTATAATTGTCATGGCATATATGCCATTTTTAAGGAACTCATAATCTTATTAAGCATAGTTATTAAGCAAAATAATTGACTTTGAAATTTGATAAACTATAGACTTGAGCTCTTCTTGTTGCTCTTCCATTTTTATAAAAAGCTGGAGTTGTGCTTTGGCTCGCTGTAGGTTATGTCCTTCGAAATTCGTTTTATAATAATGATCCCCATTAATGTAATCTGTTAAAAACCGAACTGCTTGCATGTAAGGAAAAAGGATAACCCCTTCTGCGAGTGAATCAATTTCGTTTTGACTTAGAAAACCGATGGTCTCATTTAAATACCCTGTAGTAAAAGCTTTATAAAAAGATAGATTTACATTAATTTTATCCAGGTCGGCCTCATCTTCAGCGGCTGTATTGGCGATGGTTCGGATAGCATCTCCAAAGTCATAAGCCACGTAGCCAGGCATTACCGTATCAAGATCAATAACACATTGTGCAATATCGTTTTGATCTAGCAAAACATTGCTAAGTTTGGTATCGTTATGGATGACCCTTAAAGGAAGGTTACCTAAGTTTCCCTGTTCCAGGATATAACTCATTCGAGCTGCCTTTGCTTTTATCAATGCTATTTCTGCAGCTATATTTTTTACCCGACTTAAAGGATTTGTTTGGACAGCAAGCCAGAAATCGGCTAAACGTTTGTTCATGTTATGGAAATCCGGAATGGTTTCATTGATTGTTGCGGGATCAAAATTAGAAAGAAATGAATGAAACTCTCCAAATCCTCTTCCCCCTTCAAAGGCTTGTTTAGCCGTAGCAGCGTTATCGTAGCTTTTGGTATTTTCAATGTAGTTAAAAACCCTCCAATAGTCGCCCGATAAGTCTTTGTGCATGTATTCTCCATCAAAAGCTTGTTCTACAATTAAAGTCTTTTGCTCAAAACCAATTGGATATCGGCGTTTAAGTTGTTCCTGGATGTGAGCGGTTACTTTTAGGATATTATCCATTAAGACCTCCACATTCTTAAAAACCTGATGATTTATTCGTTGTAAAATATATTTTTTACCATTTGTTGTATATGATATCAAGTAGGTATCATTAATCAATCCCGACCCAAAAGCTGTGACTTTCACAAACTCCTTAGGGAAAGAAAAAGTTGATAATACTTCATCCAGGTAAGGTAGGTTAGTTTTCATTTTAATGTGATGATTTGAGAATGTGACCATATTTTTGTCGTCTTTTGTCATGCTGAGCCTGCGAAGAATCTTTTGTACGAGCTCATCGCTGTTCTGAATAACAGTTACGGCGTGAAAAGTGTAAACTCGTCTCCTGTTTTATTTAACCAATATTGTAATCTTGGGTATAGCTTTGCAACCATTGGATGATCTTTTCTGTACAGGTTATGCATTTCAAAAGGATCAGCTTTAATATTAAACAGGTAGGCTTCCATTTTATTCCCGTTTTTTTGATAAGCCAGCTTATATTGTGCAGTTCTTACCCCTCTAAAACCACTATTGGCTGCTGCCGACTTAATGGATATCGCTCCCATAACAAATTGTTCGGTAGGTTGAGGCCCTTCTCTTTTTAATAAATAGCTGGCATAACTCTGGCCATCAATTGTTGCAGGAATTTCTTTTTTTAATCCAACCAGCTCCAATAGTGTTGGATAAATATCAGTTAAACTGCCTAAAAAGGTACGATCGATACCTGGTTTAATATGGCCTTTCCAGTAAACAATAAATGGAACTCTTAACGATTCTTCGTAAATATTATTCTTTGATATTTCATCATGTTTGCCTAAGCAGTTACCATGGTCGGCAGTAATTAGCACAATGGTATTATCCAGTAATCCTTTTTCTTTAAGTGCCTCAATAATTCTCCCGATCTGTGCATCTACTCCTGTTATATTAGCATAATAATCTTTAATATTTTTGCGATATTCTTCTCCCATCGGTGTGCCGGCTGGCGGAATATTGGCATCTTTCAGTAAAGCATCCAATGGGATATTTTTATAAGCTTCGTGATATTTTTCCGGTGCTGTATTATAGGGCGAGTGTGGCGGATTCATGGAAACGACCAACGAAAATGGTGTATTCGCATTTCGAATATTCCCTTTATTATTGAAGAAATCTATAGCTTTATCGGCTTCATGTTCCGGGCCCCACTCATCCACAAAATGAAATTCATCCCGAGTTGCCCTGGTATCCCAATACATTGGCCTATTGTGCTGATCGTAAGTATTATAAGCATACCAATAATCAAAACCATGCCGTCTGTTAAAAGGCGTCCATTCATTCCAGGCCAATTTTTCGGTATTATTCGAGGTAGGAATATAAGGCTTATGCGGAGCATCCAGGTGCCATTTACCGACATAACCATTGGAGTAGCCCTGCTGTTTTAAAACATCAGACCAGCAAACAATATCCGTAGGCAACTCTACTCCATATGGTGCCGAATCTGAATTTACATTACAAGGTACTTTGCTCTTGGCAGGATAAGTTCCGCTAAAAATCATGGCCCGTGCCGGTGAACAAACCGGATAATTGGTCACCATTTGCGTAAGTGTCAAGCTTTGTGCTGCTAAAGCATCTATATTTGGTGTCTTCACTTTTTCCTCACCGAGATAACCTAAAGCCTGCCCCCTCCACTGGTCGGTTAAAATCACCAAAATGTTAGGTTGCTTATTCGATTTTGTTTGTGCTAATATGGTTGCAGAATTAAAAAACAGACATGCAAGCATGAGGCAACAAAGAGACTTCGCAAAATTTAATTTCATCGTTTCAAAGCTAGTTTACTAAAAAGATTCCTTCATTGGCTTTTAAGGTCAATGGTGTGCTTGCTAAATTTATGGGTTGATTGTTAAGGGTATTTTTATAGTTATTTCCTGCACCCTGAGGTAGTGGAATTGTAGCACTTACATCGCTCTCTGTTTCATTTACAGCAATAATAATCTCCTTGTTATCAGCAGCTTTGATATACCTCAGCAATAAACCGTTCACCCGAATTTGCACATCGGTTTTATGGTTGGTTCTCACTAAATACTTTTCAAAAATTGTCAGTTCGCCTATAATTTCTTTAATGCTATTCTTGGTCGGCGTATAATCAAAAGTGGTATAATAGCCAAATTGTGGGTTTAAATTAGCGGTTGGATTTTTCCATAGCCACCACCATATTTGTTTTGAACTATAGGCCAAAGCACTTGCAACCTGTCCTTTAATGGTTTCTTTGCTGCTGGGAAAGTTAACTGCCTTTTCAAAGACCTTTCCCTTACTATCGGCCTTACCAAAAGGATCATCACGTACCAGGTTAAGGTCATTTGCACGTTGCATGGCCACCGTATAGCCTGGATCGGAGACGGCATATGTACCACCACCTGGTTTATTAAAGTAATATTTCGGACTTGTATATCGGTTCATGTCTTCGGTTTCTATTCCCCAGCTAGACATATGGGTATTTACAATCGCTAACCATTTTTTGTTTTTGGCTTTTATATTAGTTATATAAGAACCGCTTAAGACTGCCTTCATGCTGGATGCCCTACCCCCATACAATTGTCGCATATCAACATCAGTACTTTCGTAAAAATTAGAAAATTCCCAATTGGAAACATATATTTCATGAGCAGGATCTATTTGCTTAATGGCATCGTAATATCCTTTTAAAACTGCAGGCTGCATTTTCGAGATATAAGGTTCATCATACAAATACCAGCAATAAAGTGCCGGGTGGTTTTTGAACATGGTAATCTGATCCTTCACATTTTGCAAACCAGCGGCAGTTCCAGCATCAATTAATGCATTATCAATATGATACATTACCTTTAAACCATTGGCTTCAGCAGCATCCAGATATTCTTTCTTTTGAACATTCGTCATCGTTTTGAACTGATAACTCTGAATTACGTTAAAACCCATTGCTTTTACCGCCGGAAAATCGGGAATATTCACCCCATAAATCCCCTTCGGAAAAAAGGTTATGCCGTCCTGAGAAGTATCAACATTAGCTAAAGATTTGGTCTCATCCGTCGGAGACGTCGCATCAATGCTTGTTTTTTTACAACTGCTTGAGATGGCTAACATTGACAAAAAGGTTATGATAATTAAAATACTGTTTTTCATTTTCGATATGTTATTATATGTTATGCCTAAATAGTTTATTACCAGAATTATTCATTTTTACTCACCTAAAATATTAATTAGTTTTTTTAACCCTATTAGAATCATTCATCATTTCTGAATAATCCGCATTTTCAACTTTCTTTTTTTCCAGCGCATTTTTTTGTGGTTTACTATTAACAAAAAAGCTTTTTTCTGTACGGATATCATCGTAAGAGGCGCCAATCATTGCTTTAAATTCTCCCGGTTCTACTACTATTTTCTTTGCTAAATTGATCATCTCCAAATCTTCTGGAAGAATTTTAAAAGTAATCAGCTTCGATTCTTTTGGCTGTAAATGAACACGTTCGAAACCCCTGAGGTTTTTTTCATAAGTTGAGGTTGAACTCACTACATCTTTAATATATAGCTGCATCACCTCATCCCCGGCTACATCGCCAGTATTAGTAATTCTACAACTGATGTTTACCTTACCCGTTTTACTATTTACACTATCGATAGTTAAGGCATCATACGCAAACCTGGTGTAAGACAACCCATATCCAAAACAATACAAAAGTCCTTTATTTGCCGGACCATGATCTTTTAAATTTTCCCAATTGGCATTTGATTTTGCAGGGATGTTGTAAGGGATTTGTCCTACGGTTTTTACCCAGGTACCATTCAGTTTACCGCCTGGATTATAATCACCTTTTAATGCTTCAGCAATAGCTTGTCCACCCTGCGCTCCCGGATATGGAGCACCTAAAATTGCATTACAGTACTTTTGGGCATAATTAATAGATGCAGGCCTTGCCCAGATAAGCACTAAAACAATAGGTTTACCGGTTTTTTGCAATGCTTCCAGCAATTGCTGTTGGTGTCCTGGCAAATCTAAACTACTTCGGGTATGGCTTTCACCAGAAGTCGCCATACCATCGCCCAAAGCAAGTACAACAACATCGCTTTTTAAAGCCAAATCAACTGCTTCCTGGATGGATTTCTTTTCCTCATTGGCTAAGGTATCCGGAACGAGTTCATTTTCAGGCCAACCTTTAGAAACTAAGCCAATACCCTTAACATAATTAATCTCGACATTATCGTTTTTATACACCTTTTTAAGGCCGTCATAAATACTGGTAAAAGCAAAATCTGATGGGCCGTAGGCATTGGGCACATAGTTATTTTGGTTAGCATTTGGACCAATCAGCGCAATTTTCTTAAAATTATTCTTTAAGGGAAGGATATTGTTTTCATTTTTCAACAATGTTAGGCACTCTCTTGAAGCCCGTAAAGCAGTATTGAGGTGCTCGGCTGATGCGACTGTTTTTTGTGCTTCGGCAGGATTTCCGGTATAAGGATTATCAAATAAGCCTATCCAAAATTTAACAGCCAATACATCGCCAACCAATTCATCAATGCGTGGCATGGAAATTCTTCCTTCCTTAATTAATGTTCTAACATTTTCGATATGTTCATTGGGTATAGTAGCACTGGTTCTTACATTTAAACCAGCTTTCAATGCCATTAAAACGGCTTCTTTATGGTCGGTCGCTACACGATGTGAATCTGAAAGCCGTTCTATTGACCAACTATCTGAAACCACATAACCTTTAAATCCCATTTCTTTTCTGAGCTTGGTCGTCAGAAAATTATAGCTCCCTGCAATTACATCGCCATCAAAATCATTGTAAGCACTCATCACCCCTAATGAACCAGCCTCTTTAAAAACCTTTCGAAACGGATATTCGTGAATATTATACATTTCAGTAGGCGTAACATGTGGATCGGTTCGCGAGTCTCCCTGACGGGCGGCTTTGCTATCAGAATAGCCAACAAAGTGCTTAGGCGTAGATACCACATGTTCTGACTGGATTGCTGTTGCCATTGCCACGCCCAATCGTGCTACAAGATATGGATCTTCACCCAGCACCCCTTCCCATCTTCCCCAGCGTTGATCTCTTGCCACATCCAAAATAGGTGCATAAACATTGGTATAACCTAAAGTTCTTGCTTCTTTACCTTCAACTTTTCCCATCTCAAAAAGGAGCGCTTTGTCCCAGGTACAGCCCATTGCATTCATCGATGGAAAACTGGTGGCATGCCTTGCGTGCAAACCTCTAATCCCTTCATTGGTAAAATCTACCGGAATACCCAAACGGGTATATTCAACAAAAAAGCGCTGCGTTTCTTTAATTGCCGTGGCATTGTTAAAAGGTGTTTCATTTTCTTTAATGGTTGATTTGGCAATATGTTCGTCGATATTGGCAATACCATCTTTAAAAATCATATTTGTCCAGCTTGCAACCGGTAAACTATCTTTCAAAGACACGCCATAACCATAATAAGTAGCCAATTGGCAAGATTTCTCTTCCAAGGTCATTTGAGAAATCAGATCTTTTACTCTTTTTTGAACAGGCTGAGATGGATCTTCGTAAACATCTTTTTTATTGTTCTTATTAAAATCTATCCAACCACTGCGATAAATCTCGTTCTTTTTCGGAAAAGGACTAACATCATTTTTAGCAGATGCTATTATTTTTTGTGCATATGTTATTAACGGCGTTGTAAATAAAACAACAGCAACAAATAATCCTTTAATCTTTCTTTTAATTTGATACATATGCTATTACTTTGCTTTGGTTAAAGCTTGTTTTCCATTATAATTGACATTCCACAAGTCATATCGTTTGAGTTGTATTTTCAATCTTTCCTGAAAATCAGGCCAGCTCCTTTTTTCTTGTGGTGTCCACATCACTTCGCTAAATGCTGCCGCTCTAGGAAAAATCATGTATTCTATTTTAGAAGGATTAGATATGTACTCCGTCCACACGTTAGCCTGTGCCCCAATAATATATTGTTGTTCTTCAACCGTCAATTCTTTTGGCAGTGGATTATAGCTATACACTTTTTCTAATGGCAAATAGCCTTTAAAAGTTAACGAATCTTCTTGTTGGTTCTGTTTATAATCCAAATAGATATAGGTGGTTGGCGACATGATCACTTTATGTTTTTGTTTGGCAGCCTCAATACCCCCTTTTTCACCTCGCCAACTCATTACAGTCGCATTAGGGGCTAAACCACCTTCCAAAATTTCATCCCAGCCAATAATATCTCTACCCTTTTTGTTAAGGTATTTTTCAATTCTTCCAATGAAATAACTTTGCAAACCATGTTCATCTTTTAATCCTTTTTCTTTAATCAATTGTTGACAGAACGCTGATCTTTTCCAGGCATCCTTAGGACATTCATCACCACCAATGTGGATGTATTTGGAAGGAAATAAGGCAAGGACTTCGTCAAGTACATCTTCTATGAACTTAAAAGTGTATTCAGTTGGACAAAAAACATCATTGTAAACACTCCAGGCTTGTTGTACCTGCTTTCCAGTTTGCGGCCCTGCCCAGGTTACTCCTTTGGCAGGTTTTGTAGCTTCATCAGGGAAGCAGCTTAACTGCGGATAAGCAGCTATTGCAGCTGAAGAATGACCAGGCATTTCTATTTCAGGAATAACGGTAATAAAACGATCCTCAGCATATTTCACTACTTCTCTGATCTCTTGTTGGGTATAAAAACCGCCATGCGGCTTATTGTCGTTACCAGTTCCAGGATGAGGACCTAATACTGTGCCATGACGCATACTTCCAACTTTGGTAAGTAATGGGTATTTTTTGATTTCTATTCTCCATCCTTGATCTTCTGTTAAGTGCCAATGAAAATTATTGAGTTTGTGTAAGGCTAGAAAGTCGATAAACTTCTTGACGAAGGCCACTTTATAAAAGTGCCTTCCCGCATCCAACATCATTCCTCTATAAGCAAATCTTGAGGCATCTGTAATTTTCACTTGTGGGATTGCCAATGATGAAACTTTCGATGCTGTAGGCAACAGTTGGATTAAGGTTTGAATACCATAAAATACACCTTCGGAATCATCTCCGGCAATGCTGATTTGTTTACCATCAACAAGCAACTGATAAGCACCGGTGATTTTATTTTTTTGACGTTTATTATCTAACGTCAATACGCAATCAGTTGGCAATGCTTTTTTAACAATACTTAATTTGAAACCAAAAAAGGTATCGAGATATTCATTTAAAAATGCGGCTTGTTTTAACAAATCTTTTTGAGGAGCTACAATCTTCACCGTAGCATTAAGCTGAAATGTACCGCTACCAATTACCGCAGACACAGGTTTAGGGATGATATTTAACTGTGCAAATAAGGAGGTACCTATTAAAACAAAAATCAAAGAAAGGGCAAGTCTGTTCATAAAATAGTTCTTATTTATATTATTCTGATTTCATTTTAACATTGATGGAAAGGTCATTACCAATCATTACTTCAGTAGTTACAAATCCTTTAGCAGTAAATACCAGTATATCTCCGGTTTTCGCTTTGATGCTGTAAACACCCTGATTATTGGTTAACACGTAATTATTGGTGTTTTTAACAGTAACCATGATACCAGCCAATACACTAGCTTGTACGTCGCGAATCTCTCCCGTAACAGTTACAGCTTTCCCTGGCTTACCTTTTGGTGTTGTAAGGGCAACTCCTTGCACAACATCCTTTGTATCAACATCTTTTATAGATTTATCTACCCCCACATTGATGATTTTTTTCCATAAAATATGATCTGAAGCGTTTCCAATTTGTATTTCAAATGCGCCGGGCTCTACTAAGCGTTCATAGTTTTTATTATATAGAGAAAGTTCCTCTACTGGTATTTTAAGTGTAATCTGTTTGCTTTGAGAAGGATTAAGCCCAACTTTTTGGAATGCTTTTAATGCTTTAACTGGTGTAACGACAGAGCTTACCATATCTCTAACGTAAACTTGCACAACCTCTTTACCAAAAACGTCACCATTATTAACAATGTTTAGTTTTACCTCGATGCTATCGTTCAAGGCGTAATTATTTTTTGAAACAGAAAAGTTATCCATACTAAACTTGGTATAAGACAAGCCGTAACCAAATGACCATAAGGCATCTGGATTAGAAAAAACATAATCTCTTCCAGGTTCATCAATCGCCCCTGGTTTTTTGTAATATCCCTTATCGCTTGGTAAATAATTATAATACACCGGCAGGTGCCCCACGCTTTGTGGAAATGAAACTGGTAATTTACCTGAAGGATTTATTTTACCCATTAAAATGTCGGCGATAGCATTTCCTTGTTGCTCGCCGGCGTACCATTGTGTAATTACAGCATCAGCATTTTGTTTCACCCATGGTAGCGCAAATGGTTTACCGGTTACCAATACCACTACTACAGGTTTGCCAGCTAAGCGAACTGCTTTTATAAGCTCTTCTTGCACTCCAGGCAGTTTAAGATCGCTTAAATCATAACCTTCACCACTGGTAGAATTTTCAGGTTCTCTTCCTAAGCCAGGGCTTTGAGAGCCTACAAAAACTATAGCTACATCACTTTTAGCTGCCGCTGCTACTGCTGCTGCAAACCCTGTCGAATCTTTTGTTACCAGATCACAACCCTTAACATAGTTGATATTAATTTGCGCGCCCAGCTTATCGTTTAAACCTTTTAATGGTGTAACTCCAGCTGCATTACTTCTGGTCCAGGTATAATCTCCAAACTGAACTTGATCGGCGTTTGGACCAATTACTGCTAAGGATTTAATTTTAGAAAGTTGCAAAGGCAAAATTCCATTGTTTTTCAGCAAAACAGCACTTTCATCGGCCATTTCTTTAGCTAATTGGATTGTTTCTGGTGTTCTTAATTGAATGGTCTTTGTTGTATCAATTAATGGATCTTCAAACAGGCCTGCCTTAAACTTTGTATAAAGGATATGGCTAACTGCTGCATCTATGTATTTTACATCCATTTGTTTGCGTTCAACCATCGCTTTTAATTTTTCAAAATCGGTTCCACCAGCTTCCAAGTCTATACCTGCTTCAACAGCTTGTTTAGCTGCGTCACTTGGTCCATTTGCAGTATGGTGGAAATTATAAAGCATAGAAACAATGCCCCAGTCCGAATACACATAACCTTTGAAACCTAAAGTTTTCCTCAATAAATCGGTAAGCATATAGGATGAGCTGGCAACTGGCTCACCATCATAAGAGCTGTAACAATTCATGATGGAAAGTGGGTTTCCTGCTTTAATTACTTTTTCGAAAGGTTGTAGGTAAAGACTTAATAATTCGCGTTTACCGCCTTCTACTGATGCTAAATTTAAACCACCAAGTGGAGATCCATGACCAATAAAGTGTTTAGGCGTACAAACCATATTATGTTTTCTTAAACCAATTACATAAGCTTTCCCCATTTCTGAAACAAGAAAAGGGTCTTCACCATAGGTTTCTTCTACTCTACCCCAACGTAACTCACGAGCCAGGTCAAGATCTGGCGATAAAACTTGTTTGATCCCAATTTGCGACATTCCCTTACCAATTTGATCAACCATTCGACTAACCAACCATGGATTGAAAGTTGCGCCTATTGCAATAGCCTGAGGATAAATTGTGGCTCCCTCATGCGCAATGCCATGCAAAGCTTCTGTTACGGGAAGTATGGGTATACCGAGCCTCGTTTCATCTTTAATATATTTTTGAAGCGTAACAATAGCTTTTGAATATTGAGTAGCGGAATAAGGTACCGCTTCTACACAACCAAAGGCGAATCCACTTGTAAACGATTTCACTTTTTCTAGACTTATTTTCTTATTGGAATCATAATTTTCTGAATGAAGATGACGCATTTGGGCAATCTTTTCCTCCAAAGTCATTCGTTGTAAAAGATCTTTTACACGAGCCTCTGTAGAAAGTTTAGGGTTTTTATAAGGTAATGCAATCGGTTGCTGAGCAAGAACTGCTGAGCCTATACTCCAAATGGAGCACATAAATAATCCAGATAGGGTATATCTTTTTAGGTTCATGTATTTGTAATTGGTTAGTAAAACAAATTTGTTAATAACCAAAGAAAATTAGGGGGTATTATTTCGTTTGAAGGGGGGTATAAATTGGTTGAAAGGTTATAAACCTGCGGCTTGTAGGTTCTGGGATATAAGCAAGACGCTAATCTGTGTGTAAAATTAAGTTAAGCCTTTCGACACCAGCGAAAATTATTTAACCACAGATAAGAAGGATGCACACAGATTTGAAAATCTGTGTTTCTCTGTGCTCATCTGTGGTTAAAAACACTTAACTTAATGACATTGAGTGCATGGGTTTTAGATCACTCAATTAACGTTTTAATTTAAACGGTAAATAAACGTGTATTAATAAGCCAACCTGAACGTAGTCCATGTTTACCATCCAATCTTCATCAGTAATGTAAACATCGCTCTACCGGGTCCATTAGCCATTACTATAAGTTATTCAAATATTTAACCTCGCCCTGTTTAAGACTGAGGCCAACCATCTTGCCTTGATAACGAATTTTACAGGGGATTCCAGCTAAGGAACGTACCACTGCTTGTGTCAATTTTCCGTTTTTCCATGCAAGGTCTACTTCAAAATTTCCACGCGCACGAAGTCCGGTAACTTTACCAGTAACCCAAACAGATGGTAGCGCTGGTAATAACTCAATAACGGGGATACCATCTGACGTCGTCTCCTGACTTTGCATCAACATCTCCGCAATTGCTGCTGTACCTCCAAAATTTCCATCAATTTGGAATGGCGGACACTTATCCAGCAAGTTAGCATAGCCATTGCCAATCAACATAGCAAGTAACTTACGCGAACGATTACCATCGTGTAAACGCGCCCAGAAATTAGCTTTCCAAGCCATACTCCATCCAGTAGAAACATCACCACGACGTTCCAGTGATTTCCTTGCCCCAGCATATAGTTCAGGCGTTGCAAGATTGATCTCAGTACCTGGATACAGGCCCCATAGATGAGAAGAATGACGGTGAGTGGGCTCTACTTCTTCAAAATCCTCTTGCCATTCCATAATCCGGCCATCTTTGTTTAAACGGGTAGCTGCCAACTGAACAAGTGTAGCATCAAGTTCGTACGCAAACTTTTCATCTAAGCCCAGTATTCGTGCGGCAGCTGCCGTATTTTTAAAAAGGTCACGGGTGATTTGCATATCAAAGGTAGAGCCGATACATAGGGCAGTCTTTTGACGCTTACCGTCTTTATCGGTGTAATAGTAACTGTTTTCGGGTGAATTTGATGGAGATGTGACCAGATTACCTGTTTTGGGATCCTTCACCAAAACTGCCTTCATGAACTCAGCTGCACCACGCAGGGCAGGATAATTCGCTCTTAAAAAACGTTTATCCTTCGTAAAATCATAATGCATCCAGATATGCTGACATAACCATGCGCCACAAACCGGGCCAATACAAGCAGGCAAATAACTAGGTGCAGCATCATACCAGGCATTCTGTGTATGATTTGCCATCCAACCTGGTGCATTAAAGTAGGCTTTAGCAGTTTTAGCGCCTTCCTTTGCGGTCTCTTGAATAAATCGCATGAGCGGCAAATGGCAATCGGAAAGATTCGTAACTTCAGCTGGCCAGTAATTCATTTGTAGATTGATATTACTGTGGAAATCGCCATCCCAAGGTGTTTCATATTCTTCTGCCCAAATCCCTTGAAGATTAGTTGGAAACTGGGAGTCGGGACGTGACCCAGACACCATCAAATGTCGGCCAAATTGAAAGTACAATGCATCTAATGCCGGATCAGGCGTTTGCTGGGCTAAAGCTACTCGTTGGGGTGTAGGGAGATTAGCGTTTGGTCCTTCAGGCAAACGGAGTTGACATCGCCCCATTAATCGGGCATGGTCTGCAGCAGAATTAACTGCCAGTGTAGAAAATGATTTCAGTTGTGCTTTTAACAAGCGTTTTGTAACGATGGCTGGAAAATCCGGATTACGCAAATTGGTCCCTGCCGAAACCATCAGTACAACTTCATCCGCTCCTTTTATTTCAAAACCATTGGCTGTGCACTTTACTTTTCCACCCTTCACCTGAGCGCCAAGCCTGGATTGGTACTTTACTCCTTCTCCTCCTCCACCAGGTTTATTAAAAGTTAATTGGCCTTCCATAACCTGTGCCATACCTTCGGCTCTGCAATTCACATTTTCCTTGCGGGAAAGCCCGGCGGTAAAGGTTAAAGCCCCTGGTCTACTTGCCTTCAGGCGTAGCACCATCACTTCATCAGGTTTGGAAACAATCAATTCTCGAGTATAACTTACACCATTTTGAACGTAAACGGTTTTAGAGGTACCATGCATAACATCCAATTTTCTGGCGTAATCAACAACCGCTCCCTTAGTTTCAAAATCCAGTGTCAGATCACCAAGTGTTTGATAACAGCCAAATTCATTTTTATCCCACCAACCTTTCCATCCTTCAGGATATATAAAGTTTTCTTTCAACAATGAATTGGCACCACTAATATCTCCATCAAATAATTTATGTATTACATCAGGAAGGTGCTTATACGAATCTGAACGATTAGACTCATAGGGACCTCCAGACCACATGGAAGATTCATTGAGTACAATCCGTTCATGGTTCACTCCTCCCAAATCCATTGCACCTAAACGACCATTACCTAATAGGGTAGCTTCTGTAAATGATTTCCCGGGTTCGTTGAACCAAAGATACAAGGGTGCAACAGCAAGATCTTTGGATTTCTTTTGTGCAAAACTTGTTATGGTTAATAAAATTAGTACTACTAATAAATGGAACCTCATATAATACTGATAAATTTTACGTTAAAAAAGGTGCATTTAGTTGGTAAGTTACTAAAATTACACTTCCGTTATGACAATGGTAAATATTGAACAATTATCTTGTACATCCCCTTAGAACCCTTAATTACAAAACCTTGGCAACGATACCAGAGGTTTCTTATTTACTGGTTAAGGTGTATTATACAAAGCAAAATTGAAATTATTTATTATTTTTCTCTCCAAATTTTAACCGTAAACTGAACCGTAATGTATTTGCCAATGCGCTCTCCCTTACATTTCCGGCTAAATAGGATAAATCTAAGGTTAACATACTGTAAGAAAACCCTGCCCCAAGTGTAATATAACTGCTGTTTCCTTTATCAGGATGCTGATAATTGTAACCTGCACGCAATGCAAATTTTTGTTCAAAATTGTATTCTGTTCCTAGGGATATGCCTGTTTCTTTGAGTTCTTCAGAGAAACCACCCGGAGCATCAGAAAAGGAACCAAATGTTCCAGCTGCAACAGACCGGTTCGGATCTTCACCCCTTACAATCTTGCCGTTTTCATCATAAGTAGGCTGTGTAGGTACCATTAGTTTATTCAAATCAAGTGCAACCAAAAAATGACTGGCATTACCCGATAATAACGTTATTGCAGTTCCAAGCTTAAAATTTGCCGGAAGAAAGTAAGCCTGATTTCCTGTACTGTAACTTATTTTTGTTCCAATATTGGATAAGCTAATTCCGGTTGACCATATCGCATTATTCCCAAATAATGTAGTCTCCTTCTTATAAATCCCCGATACATCAACCGCCAAAGCTCTACCTGGTTTAGCCTGTAGTCCGCTGCTAAACTGGCCGTTGTATAAGTTACTATAAATGTATCTAAGGTTTCCTCCAAGGGCAAAATCTGGACCTAAATTGCGTGCATAGGCAATATCTAATGCAAATTCATTTGGGCTGAAGATTCCCAGATCCTGCATATTATTATCACGCACCTGCACGTTACCCATTGAGAAGTACCTCAATGAGGCCGCGATGGTATTACGTTCGTTAAGCCTGTAATACCCGCTAATAAAACTGAGGTTAATATCGGGTGCCAGGTTCTTGAGCCACGGACTGTAAGAGAGGGAAATCCCGGAGGTATTACTTGGTAAAAATGCTAAAGCCGCAGTATTCATTGATAACGCATTCGCATCAGCAGACGTTATGGCCACACCGGCATTTCCCATGGCACCTGTTCTGGCGTTTGGAACAATCAACAGAAATGGCACTGCATTAATAATATTGTTGGTTCTACTGCCGTCTGCCCTGCTTCCCGAAATGTTTTGTGCAAACAGGAATTGAGAGGCTAAAATAGAAAGGGCAAGGATAAGCCATTTGATTTGTTTCGCTTTCATTTTGGTTAGGTTTTAGTTTATTAAAGGCTATACGAGCATTGTTTAGACTACCTGAGCAGTTCACGAAGAAATTGTCATTTGCGGATTGATATTGACACTTGTATCTAGTGGCCATTAATGGCATTACATTACCGTAAAACCTCAATAGGAATAAAACAGGGAGGATGACAAACGCATCTTCCTCCCCCCGGTCTCTTTCCTCATAAAGACCGGTTTTATTTCCTATAATTTAATCAACTTCACTATAGTACGCTTATCGCCATCTTTCACTTCCAGTATATAAACTCCTGTTTGCAATTCTTGTCCAAACTGAATGCTATTTCCCGAAATGTTAGTCATTTTCTTAACCACACGGCCTGACATATCCAATACGCGCAATACCGTTTTTTCATTATTTTCATTTGGCAGCAGTACAGTAAAGTATGCTGAACTTGGATTTGGATACACCTTAACATCAATCAGCTTTGCAGCCACCAGGTCAATCGTATTATCTTTATTCGTTTGCATAACTGTTCCCGCGCCGCAAAATCCGAGTTTATCTCCATGAGCCAAATGGTCTGCAACAGCTTCCTGCGCCACGCAGATCACCTTGTTGTTATGACAGATCTGTACCTTGTTATTGTTATTGCCGCATCTCACATCAAGGGTATTGATTGTAATGGATGCCGTAGTCTGGCATCCGCCGGCATAAGTAACCGTAACCGTGTAGGTTCCCGCTGCCGACACCACTATAGATGGTGTATTTGCGCCTGTGTTCCAGCTGTAAGTGTAGTCTTGCGCCCCTTGTGCTAATGCGGTAATCGACAACGATGTGGGGCCGTAACCAATGTAAATGGTGTTTTTTGCATCTATGACATTATTTAGTGCGTATACATCAGCGATGCTAACCTGCACTGGTGGACAAACCACATTCACATTCACAACAGCAGAAGTACTCACAGCGCCGTTATTATCGGTGGCTTTTGCACTCAGCACATATGATCCTGTAGCAACCTCGTTCCAATCGAAGCCATAAGGAGCGCTTAGAGCTTCTCCCAATTTGGTTTCTCCCTGGAAGAATTCAACCTTGCTGATTGTACCATCTGCATCTGTTGCATTCGCTGAAATCGTTACATTTGAATGCGCACTATAATTTGCATTTGTCAAAGGTGAGATAATAGCGATGGCAGGCGAAGCGTTTACTGTAATATTAACCGCGGCCGAAGTGGTGACAGCCTGACTATCATCCGTAACCTTTGCTGTTATAGTATAAGAACCTGCTGCAGCATTACTCCAATTAAAGTTATAAGGAGCTGTTAAAGCCTCACCGATCTTGGTTTCACCCTGGAAGAATTCTACCTTGGTTATGCTGCCATCTACATCGGCAGCAACTGTTGTAATGGTTATTCCCGGGGCTGCATTAACAGTTGCATTGGCTACAGGCGAAGTAATTGATACTGTGGGTAATTTATTCAAATTTTTATTGAAGATCAACGTCGGTCGTTGATCTATTACTAAGGACTCTCTGGACACAATAGCTGCATTTGTATTATCTCCAAATCCAGTAGAAGATACTCTTATCGAAAGTTTTTTATCTGCGTTTAACCTGTTTAATATGGTTGAAGTAATAGGAATGTCGATATAACCACTCATTTTTCCTTGTACTGTTGCTAACAGGTTCGTACTGATAGCGGGTTGATTGTTCCAGGTGATTCCTGTTTCAGTCCAACTGTTATCGGTCACTTCATAAAACTCCCAATTTGTGGTAGAAACCTCTGCTAAAGAAGATGTTGCGGTAACTCTTAAGTAAGCATCATCAAACTTATTTGTTAAGGATGACAGATCGAACTGGATAAATGGCCTTCGATTTAATCCAGATGCTGTTGTACCACTTTTCAGATCAAGTTTTCCTATCGGAAAATTGGTATTAGCATAACTTCCATCTCGCACGAATGCATCTCCAGCAGCTTCAAGTTTTACCGGAGCTACATTTATAACAATATTTATTGGATCCGAAATAGTCACATGACCCAAATTATCGGTAGCTTTTGCTGTTATAGTATAAGTACCTGAAGCAGGGTTAGCCCATTCAAAATTAAAAGGGGACGTTAAAGTTTCTCCCAATTTTGTGTTTCCTTGAAAAAATTCCACTTTACTTACACTAGCGCCTGCAACTGTAGCTTCCGCGTCTGTAGTAATAGTGATATTTGCAGGTGTAGCATAGTTTTCATTTGCTATAGGCGAGGTAATGAATATAGTTGGATGTACCAATTGTTTTGATGTTAACTTTATTTCAACAGGAAGTCCATTGGCAAGGATAAATTGAACGATTGTTGTAGTGTCTGTGACCGTAACAATATTGGCACCAGGGTTAGCTTTTGACAAGTTCCATTGGTTTTTCAACACTAAGGTTATCACCTTGGGTGTGGAAGGCGAAGCTCCTAAATCAGGATTGCTTACTGCAAGTAAAATTTGTGTATAATCGCTATTTAAACCTTTGTACATTGCTAAACACGGTGTATCATTTGCCTTAACCAAACCATCGGCGATTGCGGTATTAGCTGCAGGTAAAGCATAAGCCCAGGTTCTAGAAGCTTTATGTTCGATTATTTGTTGATTAATGTTGTTTTGGTGCACCGCATAAGGTTTTTCTTGTGCCTGCATGAGTTGGCCAAATGCGGTCATCCTGGAAGCATTAGCCGAAGGAATACAAACAAATTCATAAGAATTGTCGGTCGGTGCATTTCCATGGTCAAGATAGGCTAAATGATAGTTATTTGATGTATTAGCTGCAATAGTAGCTGCTGTTGGAAAAACTTGATTTTGATAAGGCGTAGTTTGGGTACTATTTCTAATCTTTAAGGTTCCTGAATTAGGCAAAATATAATACCCTGTGTTATAATTATCAATAATCCAGTTAGGCGAGGTTCCTAAAAACAGTTCAGTACTCTGGCTGGTTTTTATTTCTCCATTTACGATAACGTCATTGGCGTTGTTATTTAATCGTTGGAATAAGGTGGTAACGGTAGGATTAACAGCATCGCTATTTTTTATACCACTACCCAAACAAATGATGTAATCGTCTATAGAAAAATAGGCTTTTGTAAATTCAAAAGTACCATTATGCGTATTTGCACCAAGTGAACCACCCCATCCCTGACCGGTAAGTTCTTTAAATTTCATACCAAACAACCCTGCTTGCCCCATGGTGGTCGACAGCGCACCCTTGTCTACCCTGTTCAATGCCAGAGAACCTGCAAAACCATAAGTATTTTTTTCGTCTACATAGGTTTGTTCGGCTTGTAGTTTATCCCAAGGTAATACGATTGTAGTGGCTCCTGGATTGTAATTCCAGTCCCATCCTTTATCGCTATATCCGTTATCTTTTGTAATGTCTCCGGGGTATATAACCTCTAATGTTCCATAACTTTGATACCTACCGAATCTGTTTTCAATAGCGTAGATTTCAGCACCTTGTAAGATATCTGATTGTCCTTTCATAGAGGCAATCCAATTATTTTTTCTGTATACACCTAAATTTGCATGGTTAAATTGTACATAACCTTGCTCAAATGGAGCGACAGTACTGAAATTAAGCTCGGTTTTCGTCCCAAATTTCCTGTTATAAAGCCCTGCCAATATTGGATCAGCAGTAGGTAGTCCTAAAATTTTTCCTCCAGATATGGCCACACTAGACAAAGTCCCCGATGATAAACTGCTATTTCTCGAATCCGGGTGTCTTCCACTCAGAGATAGAGGTCTTACTCCTCCGTCATTAGAAAACATAACCTGTGCATAAAGGGCATCTCTAAATCTAGCATAAGAAGGCTTGTCAACCTGAAAATTTGTATCCTCTAAAGATTTCAAAATCGATGCATAGCTTGAAAATGCATACATATATCCATCATAAGCAAAAAGATGATGATAACCAGTACCATCTTGTTTTAAACCATCACAATTACCACTTGAATAGATTAAGGCACGATCAAAATATCTTTTCACGGTTTTCAGCCAACGTATTTTTTCATCATTTGTATCGAACCAGTCCGAATAAGCAAATAATAGCTCACCACATAAGTATACATGATCTGTATTAATTGCTCTATTGACTTTTGTAGTCTCAAAATCGTAAGTTGGATCAAAAATAAATTTGAACCCGCCGGTCTCTACAAAAAGCGTATTCCCAAAAAGAGCCTTAACATGAGCCGGAAGATACTTGTTTAAAAAAATTACAGAACGTCCAAAAGCTGGGTAATTATAAAACGATAAAGCATCATTATCTCCACCACATTTTAGACTTGATAAATACCAAACGGACTTAACTGCCATATCAATAACAAGGGAATCGCTGGGATGAAATTTTAGATACTTAGCAAATACATTTAAAAATGTAACCTGAGATGGTGCAGTTATATTGCTTCCAGTTATATCAGTTCCTTGAACCTCAATATTCAAAGCTTTATATTGAGTAATTGCAGTGTTTAATGCCGTTGTGCTTGGATCTGAGGTAACTCCACCTAATATTTGGTCTGACAAACGAGTACGAATCGTATTTAAATCGTTTATTTCTGCAGTTGTGGCTGTAGTAAGTGGCAGATCAAAGTTATAAACGGGTTTACATATTTTATAGACTGCAACAAATTGTCCATTCACTTTTAAATAATCTACAGCGGATGTCCGGGAAGTATCTAAATCATCTGAGCGAATAATTCGTATCAAAATTTGATCGCCAAGATTAGCTAAAGTAGAAGTATAAGACAGTGTTGATGTTGCGACAGTTGTTCCAGAGAAAGTAGACTCTGCAGATTCCGCTAAAACAAGGTTATCGGTAACATTATAAAGTTGCATTTTTAATTTTACGGCTGCCGTAGAAGTTGCATAAAATTTCGCTTCTAAATTAATTTGCTCCCCATTGATCGGGCTTCTTGAAAGTTTACATTGCAAGCCTTGTAATGCAGGTGTATTTGCAACTCCTTTAATCTCTATGGCCCCATCATGAAGCTGATCACCGTTATCTGCATCCCTAAAATCCATCGCAATTGGACTGGTATTTTCGATTTTTGTCCAACTACCATCTTTACCTGTAAGTGGTGCTTTTTGATAGATATCGACAAATTGTCCATTTACCTTCAAATAATCGACAGCTGATACACGAAGTGCTAATAAATCATCTGTCCGAATAAGTCGCACGATAATTTTATCTCCAACACTTTCGTCATTAAAGACATAAGACAATGATGCTGTTCCAATAGTTGTCCCAGAGAAAGTGACATCGGCTGATTCGGCCAAAACACGGTTTTCAGTGACATTATAAAGTTGCATTCTTAACTTTATATAGGAGGTAGACGTTGGATAAAATTTGGCTTCAAGACTAATTGGTTCATCTTCAAGAGGGCTTCCCGAAAGTTCACATTGTACACCTTGTAACGGAACTGTTGGTCCGGGCCCCACAACCGCTACTGCACCATCCTTCAAACCATCGCCATTGTCTGCATCAGTATAGAGTACACTTATGGGACTGGTGCTCTCGACTTTAGTCCAACTACCATCTTTACCTGTAAGTTGCGGGGCCACAACCTTTGGTATTCTTACTATTTTAAGGAAGTTTCCATTCACTTTTAAATAATCTAATGCCGACACGCGAACTGCTGATAGATCATCTGTACGGACAATGCGAATGATAATCTGATCTCCAACACTTGCAGCATCAAAAACATAGGACAATGTTGATGTCGCCACAGTTCCTAAGCCTGTGAAGAAGGCTTCCGGCGATTGTGCCAAAACAATGTTGTCTGTTACATTAAACACCTGCATTTTTAACTTGACATAGGAGGTAGAAGTCGCATAATATTTCGCTTCAAGGTTAATTTGCTCACCTTCAAATGGAGTTCCGGTAAGCTTACATTGAATACCTTGCAATGGAGCTGTTGCTCCAGGCCCAGCAATCGATACCGCACCATCATTTATACCATCACCATTGTCTGCGTCTGTATAGAGTATATTAACCGGGTTGGTATTTTCAATCTTGCTCCAACTCCCATCTTTACCTGCGAGATGTGGCGCTCTGAATACATTAACCAATTGCCCATTCACTTTTAAATAATCGATAGCAGAGGCACGAACTACGTTTAGGTCATCCGTGCGAATAATTCGTACTATAATCTTATCGCCTATACTTGCTTCGGTAAAAGTATAGGACAATGATAATGTTGCAACAGTTGTTCCTGAAAAGGTAACATCTGTTGATTGTGCCAAAACAATGCCTTCTGTCACATTAAAAACTTGCATTTTTAACTTTACATAGGAAGTTGAAGTTGCATAAGATTTTGCTTCAAGAGTAAGCTGTTCTCCATTAAGAGGAGTTCCTGAGAGTGGGTAATACAAACCTAATAATCCACTCGTAGGAGCAGCCCAGTTAATCGCTACGGCACCATCATTCGCACCATCACCGTTATCGGCGTCAGTAAAAACTTGTGTTATTGGGCTAAGATTATCGATTTTGACCCAGCCACCATCATCAATGGCAAGCTGTGCTTTGGTTGTATTCACCATCAAAAACAGGCAAATCAAGAATAAAAAGTAGAGTTTTTTCATAAAAGTTCATTTTTGGTTAGGTATAACCAGAGCTTTAAGATTAAGCTTAACCCTGTGGTCAATCCTAATCTTACATTCTAGCTGGTTTATTTTAATCAAATATTGTGCATCCTGGAATAAAAAAGGGGGTAATAATCGATGTAAATGGGGGGAATAATTAGTTGCTGATAATGATTGTTCAATTGTTGTTAAGTTAAAACTAGTACGAGCGGGATGCCCGTACTAGCAGCAGTAATAGTAAGCGTCTCCATACTGCAAATTATTTAACTGTCACATCATTCGTCATTAATTACAACTTAATTAATTTAACAACACTGCGTTTATCTCCATCTTTTACCTCAAGCAAATAAACTCCTGTTGTAAGCTCCTGCCCAAATTGAACAGTATTGCCTGGGATGTTGGTTATTGCTTTTACCACACGTCCAGATAGGTCTATTAAACGTAATTGTGTTTTTTCGTTGTTTTCATTTGGCAATAGCACACTAAAATATTCCGAACTTGGATTTGGATAAACCTTTACTTCCAAAACATTCTGGGTTTGGAGTGCGATTTTAGTACCCCTATTATCTTGCATTATTGTTGTCGATTGCTGTGAACTTGAAAAAGGTTCACCAGCGTTCGGTATTTTACCGTAAAGAATTAAAGTAGGCCGTTGGTTCACATCAGTATGTTCTTTTGATACAAATCTGGCATCAGTTGTACCACCATAAACTGTAGAGGTAATGCGTACCGAAATTTTCTTATCACCATTTAGTTTATTAAGCACTGTGGCTGTAATTGGCACTAATACCGTACTTCCATCAACTTTTCCTGGTACAGTTGCAATCAAATTACCAATAGCCTTTTGGTTATTCCAAGTAATATTGGTTTCCGTCCAATTGTTATCTGGTACTTCATAGAACTCCCAAGTAGTGCTGGTGATTGTAGCTGAAGCAGACCCGACCGTTAGTTTTAAATAAGCGCTATCTAATTCACTCGCATATCCATTGAGATTAAATTGTATGAATGCCCTTCTATTAAGATTTGCTGCTGCATTTTTTACGGTTAAGTTTCCCGTCGGGAAATTGGTGTTTGCATCACTACCTCCAGCGACATAAGCATCCCCTATCGCTTCAAACTTATCGGTGGTTAACTGCATTACCTTTACGTTTACTTCAGCAGATGTGTTAGCCGCCCCAATCTGGTCAGTAGCTTTTGCAGTTATAGTATAATTTCCGATAGCTACATTATTCCAAACAAAACTATATGGGAAAGTCGAATCCTCTCCTAATTTGGTTGCCCCCTGAAAGAACTCTACTTTGCTAATCCCATCATTATCTGTTGCATTAGCATTAATAGTCACATTTGCCGCAGCACCATATTTTGTATTTGTTAAGGGCGTTGTAATCGCTACCGTAGGCAAAATGTTTTCAGAAATAAGTGTTGTTGTAATAGAACTTCCTGCCATTAATCCCGTTGGTAGCGTAGCCGTATATGAATTGAAAAATCCTATGTCTGTATTCCTCATGGTTATATTAACGGTTGATAGCGCTTGCGAAGGATCAGCTACTGATACAGTTATGCTCGATGTTGATAAATTTTTGATCAACATGGTACAAGCACTTTCAGCCGTAATCGTAAAGCCATTATTAACTAAAGTCCCTGGTTTGTAAAAAACAACTTGTAAAAAATCTATTCCAGCATGATAAACTGCCTGTAAAGTATCGGTATTAGCCCAAATTTGGAGTTGAGCAGCATTATAGGTATCCATCTCTGCCAATGATTTTCCTGGAGCTACGATATAGGCATAGCTGCCGCTTGATGGAGTTAAGCCATGATTAATCCATAGTTTGAATACATCTTTTGTAATAGGATCTGCTGAGTAATTTGTATTGATGCTATATTGTGACCCTGTTTGCGCTTGGTTACTCAGGCTAATGTTGCCACCTTGTGGGAAGAAATAACCTACACTATCTTGATGCGCCCACTGAAGATTGCCAGTATACTGTCTGCTGCCGTTCGCTAAAGTTTGCACACCAGAAGTCGTTTTTACATTTACAGCTCCACGAAGCAGACATTGGTTCACCGTGGTATTAATCGCATCGGTGGCTGTTGAATTAATACCAGCACCTAGGCATACTACCTCTTCGTCGAAAAAGAACCATGATTTTTTTGCCACGGTATTAAATTCGTCCATGGCGTAGGTGCTTACTCCATACACCCCATCTGAGACCCCGCCTACAAAGGATGTTTTACCTAAGGATGTAGCCCATTCCCCGCGTGAAGGAATAATACTAGTTTCTGGAATAGTTGTCCCCGGAATTTTATTCCACTCCCAAACTGGATAAATATTATAATATTCATCACCTTTTACTGCAATGTAGTTAGCACCATCAGTCACGTAATAACCTTTTACATTTTCCCCATTTCCCTTTTCTGACCTGTTGGTCCTGGTAGATACGCTTCGAAGACCAAACATATATTTGGAACGGTGATGTACGGTATAGTCAGTACGCCAAAAATGAATATGCTCTGCTGCAACTTGATAACTTGGGAGCTGAGTACCATTTAACCGATTAATTGCATTATCGTATTCCGTTGCATACTGAGGGAGATCTAGGGCTTTGATTTTGGAAATAGTCGATGAACCAGGTTTTCCTTCATTTGGACGTGAAATTTGCCGATTGAAAGCATTAAAATCATGATACTGACCACGAGTAGCTTTAATCAAACCTTTTCTTGTGAAGTTGGACAACAGGGCTATCTGGTTGGCCGTAAGCGCGTAAGAGCTTCCATTAATATAACTGTTTATTGTGGCCAATCCGGAAACAAGTACCGTACCATATCCATAGATATACAATTGTGGGCCATGCGCAGTAAAACTGTTATCTATCTGCAAGCCACCGCCTACAGTACTCCCGTTATTGCTTGCGATTACAAGCCCACTACTTATTGTAGTAATAACTTCATTCATTAACACAGGGTCTTGAACAAGGCAAGCTCGGATCATGTAATTCTGAGCAATATCTGTCTGATTAGATCCTCCATCCTCTCCCGCAAATTCACTGAGCGGTCTTCCTTTTGTCATCCAACCAAATAAGGCATACTCTCTCGTATTATCCAGTGGTATGGCTCCATAGCGCATAGCAACGATTGACGTACCAATGTCTTTCGGCAATGAGATCGTACCTTGATACCAATTATCGCAATATGGTGCAGGGGAAAGTCCCAACCAATAATCAATCGCGCTAATGATGGCCGTTCTTATCGTTGGATCACCATAATAGACGCTTCCAGACCGACTGTATGCACGGCACATCGCACTAATCCGAATCCAATGGTTACCAGGCTGCCAAGTTAATCCATGATCGGCATAATTAATATCTGGCCATGAACCGTTTGCGTTTTTTGTGCTCAGGTAACCTGCTATGGCATTATCAGCTACACTACCATAACCAGCCCGGATATTGCTCATGATCAGTGATAGGTCACTGGTGTTCTGTGGGGTTAAAGGCGTTGCTAGGCCCAAGGTAAGCTTAACTATATTAGGTGTGGAATAATCTAAAACACCAGTATAAAAAGCATAACCTGTTGGCAGGGTAACGCTGCTAAAAGTACCACTAATTGCTGTACCCGATAGCACGGTAAAGGTTTGACCTAATGTTGGTGTAGAAGTAAAACTACTAATATTTAATGCACCACCGATGGTCGCAGTTCCATTAACCGTTAATGGAGTAAGGCCCACGGCAAGCTTAGTTGTTAAAGAATTCCCAATGGTCAAGGAAGTTGGATAGCTCACCGCTCCGCCAGCTGTGGTATTGTTGATTACCAAATTATTGATGGTGTTATTGGCAAAGAATCCTGAAGCCAGAATCGACTGTTGGGCAGTTCCATCAAAAGAAACGGCATTGTTGCCAGCAACAATATTACCGGCATCAGTTGAACTGGTAAATTTTGTACCAGTTGCCTTGATACTTAAAGGGCCGCCTAAGGTTAGTGTACCAGACGTTAGGGTAAACCGCTCTGCGATGGTGAATGCTCCACTAGTTGAAATCGTACCAGGATTGCCTACAGCGCCAACGTTCATTCTATACAATTGACCTACAATGGAGCTATTCTTAAAGTCTGTATTCACCAATGTTGAGATCCCTGTAAAGGTTGTGAAGCTTCCCACATTGATGGTACCTCCACCTGATTGGATTGTTCCACTCATCGTGAATGAATTCCCACCGTTATTGGTGTTAAAAGTTCCAGACTGAACATATAAAATACCTGTTATAGTATAGCCTCCAGTACCAATCTGTACACCAGCAAGGTTATCGATGGTTAGGTTGGTGAGCTTACTACCTACAAAAGACGCTGATGGAGGTAAAACCTGTGCTGTGTTACCAGCGTAAACTAAGGTCCCTGACATGGTAATCTTACCAGCCGTAAAAGCACCAATGAGGTTACTCTTGTTGGTTAAAGTAACACCAGCAGGTACGGAAGAAGCAGTTGCACCATTTGCCCAAGTATCTGCAGCTTGGATTAATAGGGTACTACCACTTGCTAGTCCCGTAGGGGCAGTTGTAGCGGTTACCCAAGAACCACCGCTGAAGATCTGCCAATTGCTTGCTGAGCTTAGGTCGACTGTTACACCTGTACCCAGGCTTCGGTATTGTGACTGCGCTTTTAAAATGCTAAAGCTTAGCAATAGCATAATAAGGGTTAGGAATGATTTTCTTCTCATAATGCTAAATGATTAAAGCAGGTTGAGAGCTGCGTTGTTGGATGTACGCCAAAGCGCAACACAAATTGCACAATTTGCCTGTGTAATTTTTTTTCATACGATTATATTTGGTTAGGTTGATAAATGAACTGGGTTTACTTTGGGTTATGGATGACCGATATTCCTCATTCAGTTACTATATCAAATATTGAATTTTCGCAGAAAAACAGGGGGTAAATATTGAGGTAATCAGGGTGAATAATTAGTTTCCCGTAAAGAATTTTTAGACGCAAATGAGCAGCTCTAATCTTGAGCAGCATCTTGTCTGATACGCGCTCTTGGTTTTGTTGTTAGACGGATATTGGTCTGATATCATCTGGATGTTATTCGCATATACGACACACGCATCCGACCATTATCCGAATACTATTTGTATTAAACCCATATTGTGATAAAACCGTACGTACACTGTTTATCCATTGTGCAAATAAGGTTACTTCCTGCACTCCAAATTAGGTGAATTACCTTGAGGTAATTTGGTAATCGCATTACCTTAGGCTGTTCCAACAAAGCAAACAGCTTCACTGGTTAAGACTGTATTAACTGATAAAACAAGTAGTTAAGGAACTAATATAGATACTGGTCTCCCGCATTCTTTTCCTTGTAGCATAGGAAAAGAAATAGCTTTTCCATTTAGGGTCAACACGATTTCTTTAAGTTCGCTATTCATTTCGGCATCTGTTACCGTAACTGTATATCCCTTAGTTTCTTTTTCTACCAATACTGCACAAGGAGCAGATGCTTTTAAAGTATGAGCACCAAATTTCATTTCTGCTTTCGTTGAATAAAATACAGCACCTATTACTTTCTCATCTTTTGAGATAACGGCTTGGAGCGTAGTATCGTTGTTCGTCATCAATACTGGAAATTCAGCAGCTGGATTGTTTTTTCCCATATACACCACATAACCATAACTATCATTTATTGGTGTTTGTCCATGATCTAGCCATAACCGTAAAATACTTGAAGTTTCAGGTAAATTAGTCTTTTTCCTATTTTCTTCATTCATTTTTACCCAATCATTTTTTTTGGTTGCTATGTCATAATAAAGTTTTGTTGAATATGCTGGCAATAAACTATAGGCAAACTTATTGCGCTGCTTAATCCAGATCGGCTGCTTTCCTACTATAATAGTGCCTACACCAGAGATAATCTCCTCTCTCCCGTTTTGCAAAAGGACTATTTCATTTTCTTGCGAAGTTTGATCAATTGTAGTACGGATATGCCCCGAAAGATTGGGCTTGTTATTCGTTATCCCAGCACCTAAGGCGATCAAGTAATCACCAATAATAAACCACGATTTATATGCCTTTACGCCATATAAAACTTCATTTTTACCTCCATTATCGCCTTTGTCGTTTACTGCTGGTTCATCCGAAGCATTTTGCTTTTCGAAGATGAAGCCAGCGGCACTGTTTACTCCCCCACTCGTTGCTGCAGCTGCAAAGTTAAATTTACTGTTGTAGCCCCTCCAGTTGGTGACGGGAACTAAATTATCCATGCCCTCTCTGGCGGTTATTCCCGGATTTGCCGTCACATCAAAAGCGCCATAAATGTTCTTGTATTCGTTTCCATTTCGCTGAAATAAAGTTGATCCATCGGCGGTAAAGAAGTTATAATTATCAGCAAAGTTTGCTGCACTTTCTAAACCGTCACAACGTTTAGAAGCCATGTTTACAATGAGGTGATAATCATCATCTTTCTTAATCAAATCATCATTATTATAAAACCATCGGGTTCCATTGTACATTCCAACTGGATAATTGGACATGCGAATATTTTCGTCCTGTGCTTCCTTTTTCAATTCTTTTAATTCTTTCAAATCATTGCTCGAAAGGATTTTGCTCCAATCATTTGTCAGCGAATTAATGATGCCCATATAGGGCACTGTCGCTGAAGCCTTATTATAACTCATAGAACCGCGGTCGAGGCATGGCAAAATATAACCCTTATAATAATAGAAATTTGCGCCCCTTAAATAATTCATCAAAGCCTCCGTATGCACTTTAGCTAATGTTTTCTCAAAAGGTGAATCTTTTAAAATATTTAGTATGCCAAGAGCACCAACAGTACCATGTATGGGGTATCCCCATACCAAACTTTGTTTACCATGACCCCATCCTGCCCCATCGTTAGTAAAGCCTTCACTCCAGAAATCGGTTTTATTCGTGTTTTGTGCAGTATTGCTGATGGCATTCAGACTCACTTCTGCAAGTAAATCAACCATGGGTACCGATCTATACATCACAGCAACAGGTAACAATGGACGATAACTTAAGGCATTACCACCTACCCACCATACATGATGTCTAAAACGCTCAATCTGTACCACATTGTTGTCGGTGGTATCGTTGCGGAAGGGCTGTGTCCACGCTTGCAGAGACACTGTCTTAAGCATATCGCATGCAGCCTTTAACAATGAATCTTTATTTTTTCCGCTTTCAATAGCATCCATTTGCTCTAAAAGGGCAAAATAGATGCCGACTGTTGCCTTGGGAATGGCAAAGCAAGAGGCATGAAACCTATTCCAAATATTTGGCCTGCTAATTTCTAAATTTCCATAATAAATGATAGACTTTAGGTAAGGAACCGTTAACGCTTCATTCTGGTTTAAAGCTCCTTTTTTGAATTCGCTGGCAATTTTCCATAGTCTATGATAAGCTTCATCAGCAATAGTTGGTGTCGTTTTTTCTTTGGCGACTAAGTCTTTAAAAGAACCATCTTCTTGCAGGAATTTCAAGTAGATTTTCCCATCAAATTTTGCCTGGTCATTCCCTTCATTTCTTGCACCGTAATAAGCCCTTAACTTAGCTATTGTTTTTTCCTTCCCGGGTTGGTTTGCTGAAGGATGATCATACTTTTGATAGTTTGCAAAGGCGAGTTTACTCTCGGCGGATTGTGCGAGAACTTGAGTTGATGCAAGTAGCAGCACCATAAAGGATACAATTATCTTTATTTCTTTCATTTATTATATTAATTAAAACAAACCCAGGTAGTGAACTAATTAATACCAGAGACCTTCGACAATTCGACAAGCTCATTGCAGGCTAAGCTCAGGTTGACAATTAAAGCAAAACTTATTGAAGCACTACCTTAAAAACGTAAACCGGTACTACGCTCGACAATTGTGTTGGCATTTTAATTTGAAGTGCATCATTGGTTTGATCCCAGCTAATTTTATCGGTCGATCCCAACAAACTGATCGATTTGATTTGGTATTTGCCTTTAGTCATTGTTTCAACATCGAGCATAGGCTTATTCCAACTGCGCGCAAAAACATAGACCGTTTTACCTTTGGCTGTGAAATAAATATCAGGTAGGATCACTTTAGAAGTGATATCAGAATCGGCATCATCAATAGCGGCTCCGCTCAATGTTCTTGAAGATACTTTTTCAGCAGTAACCTGCCATGGTTTTGTACCATAAATTGCCTCATTGTTAACTTTCATCCATTTACCTACAATAGCTAAACGTTCAGTTGCTTCTACTGGAAATGTACCGTCTGGCTTTGGTCCGATATTTAACAGCAGGTTTCCCCCTTTACTGACGATCTCTATCAATTGCCTAACGACTAATTCTGGAGATTTCCATGCGGTATCATATCGATTATATCCCCAACCCCTGCTCAGTGTAATGCACGATTCCCATGGATTTAAGTTGGCTTTGGTAGAAATTTGTTGTTCAGAAACCTGATAGTCGCCTAATTTGTTTCCTATTCTACTATTTACAATACAGTTAGGCTGTAATTTTTTGATGAGCTTTAGCAGTTCTTCACTTTGTGCTTTGGTGATCAACTCTGGTGTATCAAACCATAAGATACCTATAGGACCATATTGGCTTAGTAACTCTTTAATTTGTGGTTTTACTTTGCGTTCAAAATACTTCGAAAAGTCTTTAGCATCTTCATTTGGGAAATCGACGAGGTTACTACGGCCACCTTTTGTTGGCCAGTTAGTTGGAACATCTGGATCTTCCCAATCTCTGCCCAGAGAATAGTAGAAGCACAATTGCATGCTGTTTTTCTTACAGGCGGCTGCCAATTCTTTCACTGGATCTCGCTTAAACGGTGTTTTTCTTACAATGTTATAATCACTGCTTGGAGAATTGTACATCGCAAATCCATCGTGGTGTTTGGTGGTTAGCACCATGTATTTCATGCCTGCATCTTTTGCGGTTTTAACCCATTGATCGGCATTGAATAAGTTCGGATTAAAATCATTGGCAAGGCTGCCATATTCCTTAATAGAAAGCTTTTCGTAAATCATGAAATGCTCATTGCCTTTATAACGTTTTCCCTTCCAATCGCCAGCAGCTTGAGAGTATAAGCCCCAGTGAAGGAACATGCCAAATTTGGCGTCTTTCCACCAGGTTAAATAATTGAGTGAATTTACTGGTGCTTGGCTATTTGCGGTTTTAGAAATGAGCAGTAAGGATCCGATCATCAAAAGCAAGCTAATTTTGTTATTTTTTTTTAGGGATTTAATATTCATTCTTGCCGTTGATTTCATTTGTATTCTTATTTTTGCTTTGGCAGATAACTTATTTGATTAAGGTAAAATTAGCTTTTAAGCCCTCCAAAGCATTAGTACCTATGAATATCTCGAATTCGCCAGGATCTATTCGAGGTTTTAAATTTTCATCTAAATAAGTCAAAGCTGATGTAGGTAAGGTGAACTTTACTATTTTGGTTTGACCTTTTGCTATACTTATCCGCTGAAATGCTCTTAATTGCTGTTTAGGCTGCGAAACCAGACGACAATGTAAATTTGAAAAATACAATTGCACTATTTCATCACCATCCATTTGTCCAGTGTTAGTTACGTCTACCATTACTTGTATTTTTTCATTTTGGCCTATTTTATCTTTTACAAAACGGATATTGCTATACTTGAATGACGTATATGATAGTCCAAACCCAAAAGGGAACAATGGATAATAACGGTTATTTACACTGAATTTTTCTCTGTTCATTTCAGGATATTCTGCAACACTTCCCTCTCTACCATAAGGACGCGTTATTAACGGCATTGGAAGCTGACCTGTATGACGAGGTATAGTTATAGTGGTTTTACCTGACGGATTTACTTTACCGGCTAATATTTCTGCTAATGCATTTCCACCTTCTTCGCCTGCAGGAAACATGAATAAGACACCATCTACTTTGTCGATCCAATTTAACATGGTTACCGGACGACCATCATTCAATACTACTACTACTGGTTTACCCTGTGCACTAATTTGTTTGATGAGTTCTTCTTGTTGTCCCATCAGGTTCAGGTCAACACGATCTTGCGATTCTCCACCAGTAATGCCATACTCACCCCCCATAACTAATACGCAAATATCCGCTTCCTTAGCTATGGAAATTGCCTCTGCAAAACCAGTTCTATCGGTTCCTGTAAGATTACACCCTTTGGCATAACGGATAGTAGCTTTATCGGCAAATATGTTTTTAATACCTTCCAATGGCGTTACACCTTTAACATTTCTGGCAGAATACCCCCCTAGTTGTAACTTATTTGCATTAGGTCCAATCACCGCAATATTTTTAGCGCTTGAGGCAATGGGTAAAATATCATTTTTGTTTTTCATTAAAATAATGCTTTCCCGTGCTGCTTTAAGGGCCAGTTTGCGAAAGGCAGGTTCGTTAATTAGCGTTGATTCTTGAACATATGGATTTTCAAATAAACCCATTGCAAACTTCACATGCAGAATACGCTTAACATTTTCATCAATCTCAGTCTCTTTTATTTTCCCGAGTTTTACCTGCTCTATTAACTGAATGTAACTTTTAAGTCTTGGCAAATCAACATCCATACCAGCACGGCTAGCTAATACTGCTGCTCCAGCCAAGGTATTTTCAACCTTATGGTTACCCATGATATGATTTACACCGCTCCAATCGGATATCGTAAAACCTTTGAACCCCCATTCTTTGCGAAGCACTGTGGTGAGCAACCAATAATTTGCTGTACAGGGAATACCATCCAAGGCATTATATGCCGCCATTAGTGATTTTACTTGCCCTTCTCTTACTGCCGCCTCATACGGAATAAAATGCAACTCCCTTAAAGTTCTTTCAGTTAAATCAATATTACCTGAATCAAAGCCATTAGGCGCCGCAAAGTTGGCTACAAAATGCTTGGGTGAACAAATACCCCCCTGTGCCTGAACTGCTTTTATATATTCAACTCCAAAACGCGAAGCTAAAAAAGGATCTTCACCATAAGTTTCTTCCATTCTACCATGACGAGGGTCTCTTGCAAGATCAAGTACCGGACTTAATATCTGCCTAATTCCGCGGCTATAGGTCTCTTTACCAATTGCGTCGCTAACTTCTTGCATAAGCGGAAGATTCCAAGTGCAGGACATAGCTATAGATTGAGGATAGAAAGTTGAACCATTTCCTTTATATCCATGTAAAGCTTCATCATTAATAAGTATAGGAATACCTAACCGAGTTTCATCAACTGCAATTTTTTGAATTTCATTGGCTGTTTTTAAAGAAAGAGTAGAATTCATATCTGTTGTTGGACAACTGATGTGGCCAACCCCATGTGTCTTCATTTGTTTACGGATATAGTCTGCATTATAAACTCCACTCGTTTTAAAAACTTCATCTCCATCCCCCAATCTTAAAGCGCACATTTGGTAAACTTTTTCTTCGAGTGTCATCCTACCGAGCAAATCTTTTACCCGGTCGTTAATAGCCAAAGCAGGGTTCTTATAGGGAATAATTTTGTTTGTTGTTTGTTGGGCAACAAGAGTAAGCTGTGTAGACAGTAAAATTAATAGGATATTCGTTATTCTTTTCATATGTGATTGTTATCTTATCTAGCTATTTGCGTTAGCCAGGCTGGCACTTTTTTTAAGCGTAATTGCAGTTGGGCTTCGTACAAGGAAGCAGGAGATATTTTTTGATCTAAACCTTCTAGATGTCCTAAATTGGCTGCTTTAAAGGTGGTTCCTTGGCTAGTGAAACCTGCTATAACTGGTTTAACCATTTTAAACCAAACATATTCCTTGTCTTCGGGCCAGAAATTAAAATCTTTAACTGGGGCATTGGTTTGCGTATAATTCCAAAATACAAGCCCTTGTAAATGATTAGGCAAATTCTCAATTGAACCACCCGCTCTGTTGTATAGTAAACCACCGGTAACATTATCTAACAATGTATTCCTTGGCTGATTAGCATGTGATTCAAATGAGGTGGTGGAGGGATAGGTACACCGCCAGATGACGGTATTTACCGCGCCATGTGAACTTCCAAAGGAGTGAAATTGCGATGCCTCATCCCTCAAGTTGGCCAACAACACATTGGTAGCATGATTTGAAGTAATTGCTTCGTGACCTCCATTACCTGTTACCACACAATTCAAAACCGTTACATTTGCACTTTGCCCGATAATAGCTGCAACATTACAATCAGTAAACCTGCAATTACGAATCCAAGAATTAGTTAACCTGGAGAACATCAATAAGTGGTACCCACTATCATGTTTCCAGGAAGCATGATGTTTAAACTTATCCTTCCAGTTGCCTACAAAAGCAATATCCTCTACGCCCACTTCTTCTGCATTGGCAAATTTAGCAACTGTCCATTTGTACTTAGGATCTATCTTAATGGCAATTGGTGCGTGCAATTGAATAGTACGCCCTTTTATCTTTACCACTTGATAATAAGTGGAAACATTTACGCCCTTATTAATCAAATCTTTCCAATTCGGATTAAGCTCATGTTTTGCTAAAGTTTCATCAATTAATTCAGTTGAATTGTTTAGCATTTTTAGGACTATCCAATCGCCCTCCGCTAAAGTTCCTAGATTATTAAGTGTTAATTCAAAATCACCAATGTTTGCCGCTTGCTGTACCTGACCAACCTCTATATCCTTTCCACCCGCGGTGAAAGTAAACATTGGTCTACCAGTCCACATCTGTTTGGGATTAACCGGTGCTAACATCTCCTTCATGTACAGTTCCGTACCGCCGGGTCCGGCGCCACTGCCTCGAAATATGATTTTGCTTCCCTTTGAAACTATGCCTGTAGTACGAGCTGTATCTTCGTTAATCAAAAACCTGCCTTTCGGAAAGAAAACGATCCCAGAACCGTTAATATTGGCGGCTTGAATAGCCGTTTGTATGGCATCACGGTCTGAAATATCGTCATTTGGCTTTGCACCAAAATCAACCACATTAAACACTTTATAGTTTTTAACCTCAGGAATTGCTTTTTCGCCACTGCGATAACCTGCATAAGAGAAATCCGGTAATATTGCGCTGGCTTTATCCTTTTTAAAAGCTTCAAATAGCTTTGAATTAACAACAGACTGGGCACTTGTTAGCAAGCATGTTGCTAATAAGATCAACAAGCAAATTGTTGATCTTATTAAATTATTTAACATCATATTCTTAATGAAATTAGTTTAACAAAACCATCAACAATAGCAAACAGCAACACCAGTAGACCAATGCAAATGCATAAATTTTCTGCATACAACTATTTTTGGTTAGAAAGTTTTTATAAATCTAAATAGCCTATGCTTAAAAAAGGGGTAAAATCAAATGTATTTAGGGTGACAAATCGACGTAAACGCGCATATTTGCCACAGATTTACAAATCACCCATATAAATCTGTGAAGCTGTGGCTGGCTTATAACCGATCCGCATGGCGTTTACATACAATACATCACCAGGTTGCAAAGTAATTAATTCGCCGGTATACACCTTCCATATTTGGGTCATTGGTTTAAAGTCTCCATTTTTTATCTTGCCATCTACCGCTCCACTGTCCCATGAACTAATGAGGCGTTCGATAATTTGCGGCTCAGTTCCAGCTTTTTGGATTCGATAACCGATTGAAGCACCCTTGGTAGCGCAAGTAATTTTTATTCCATTTCCCGAAGTTATGAATTGAGGTTTTGCTGTAGGAGGAGGTTCACTGCTACCATTCCACATTTGTTTCACCATTTCCGGTTCGGATAACGCACCCTTATCACCTACTTTTTTTGTCCAGTTTATAAATGCGGTTCTCAATTCTGCTAACTTGCTTTTATATTTCGGACTCGTAGCGAGGTTATGTAACTCGTATGGATCATTTTCCACATCATACAACTCTTCTTTTGGCTTTGTGTTAAACCAAGTCATCGTTTCTTTTTTCAATGTTCCTGCCGCTTTCATTTTCAGGATTTCCTGCATCATTGGTGCTTGAAGCCGGTATTCAATATCCTGGTAATAAGGTTTATCGGGCATGTAGTTATAGAGGTAACGGAAACGCTTGTCTCGCACCATCCGAACTCGATCATATTCACTATCCATGCGATCACGGGCTGCAAAAACATATTTACGATCTGCCCTTACCTTTTGATTACCAAGAAACGCTTGACCTTGCATGTAATCAGGCACCTTCACGTTGGCTAGTGACAACACTGTTGGAGCAAAATCTACCGCACTAATCAATTTGTTTTCAACAGTTCCTGCATTTTTAGCTTTTGGTAGGCGAACAATTAATGGGATATGTGTTCCTCTTTCTAAAAGCTCCCTTTTCATCCAGGGCAATGCACCACCATGATCACTATAAAAGAAGATGACGGTATTGTCGTATAACCCATCCGCTTTGAGCATAGTGATTAATTCTCCCACTTGTTGGTCCATTCTGCTGATGTTGCTCAACAAACGGGCAATATCATTGCGAACGGTTTTGGTATCCGGATAAATTGGTGGCACAGTAACAGCAGCTGGATTGACCAGTAAACTATCTTTTTGCTTCCATATATAAGATTCATGTGTAATCACAAAATTAAAAATCGAAAAGAAAGGTGTACCAGCCGGACGATTGCGAAAAGATGCCACCACACTATTTTCGTCCCATGCGGTTACAGGTGCTATAAATTGATAGTCTTGTTTTTCGTTATTGGTACAGTAATAACCCGCTACACGTAAATACTCTGGGAAACATTTTACGAAATCAGGAACTACTGCTGAATAAGTCATTTCTGATGTTCTTCCCGCCGAAGGAGCATTCAGGGTCCGCATGTGCTGTGTACCAATTGATGTCTGATACATTCCGGTAATAATGGTTGATCTACTTGGTGCGCATACTCCAGCCGTGGTGAATGCATTGGTATAACGAATTCCTTCTTTAGCTAGCTGATCAATATTCGGGGTTTTCACCAATTTATTGCCATATGCTCCAATAAATGGAGAGATATCCTCACAGGTGATCCAAATGATATTAGGTTTTGTTTGTTGTGCGTTTATTGAACTGCTCCACAAAAAAACTAATGCAAAAAATGATAATTTGAATAAAGGGATTATTTTCATATTTCTTATTTATTTCCCAAACCTTTATTAATGAAATATTCATTAGTAGTATAGGAAGATTTTTCGGCCCAAGGAACATTAACCTTTGGTAAATGTGATTGTAGTTCTTTAATCAGGGTTTTGTATTTAGATTGGCCAGCGAGGTTATACCATTCATTCACATCCTTTTTAAGATCATATAATTCTTGAGAACCATCTTCATATTGAATAAATCTATAATTGGGAGTCTTAATTGCAGTATTATTCCTACCCCATGTGGTAAGGGCATATTTATTCCATTTGTAGTTCTTTTGGTGCATTAAGGCCATCAAACTATATCCTTCATTCGCATTATTATGTGCTAAGCCAGTTAAATCTGTCAAAGTTGGATAAATATCGAGAAGCTCTACAGGTTCATTGAATACTTTATGCTTTGGTATACCAACACCTGCAAAAATCATTGGCGCTTTCGTAGCCCTATCCCATAAGCAAACCTTCGCAAAAACACCTTTTTCTCCGAGTCTGTATCCATGGTCAGACCATAAAACAATAATGGTATTATCAGTATATTTACTCTTTTTTAATGCATCTAGTACCTTCCCAATATTATGATCGGTATAGGAAATGCAGGCAAAATAAGCCTGCAGCATGTTTCGCCACTCCTTATTTTCTATTGCCCATTCTGTTGTAGGCATACTTGGGTTATTGTCTATCAACTTGGTAATAGCTGGCAAATCATCTTTATCATTGGGTAAATAGGCAGGTAGATGAAGTTTTTGAGGATTGTATAAATCGAACCACTTTTTAGGGGCATACCAAGGAACATGTGGCCTGATAAAACCTACGCTTAAAAAGAATGGTTTATCATATTGTTGAGCTAATTTTTTTACTGCCCAATTCATGACCTTATCATCAGGCATTTCTTCATCCTTTGCTGGATAAGGCGCCCAATCTGTATCGGTCCCTTTTCTATCCCATTTAAATCTTTTGGCTGGAAATGGTCCATACCCGGGGGCACCACCATCTTCATCTAATAATCCATCCGGAAAGTGATTGTGAAAAATCTTGCCTACCCCCATCATGTAATATCCTGCATTTTTAAAGTATTGGTGCATGAAAACGGTAGATTCAGTAAGTAGATTTACTGATTTAATATCATTATCCCTGATCATACCATAAATACCCGTTGATGATGGACGTAAACCTGTAAGGATTGATGCCCTTGAAGGTCCGCACAGAGGTGCCTGACAATGCGCATTTTTAAATATAACACCACTTGCTGCTAGCCGATCTATATTTGGAGTAATCGCATCGGGATGCCCCATAGCGCCTATGAAATCGTTGAGATCATCAACTGCAATCATCAAGATATTGGGTGCTTGCTTTTTCTTTTGTTGGCCAAAGGAAGCGCCGGCTAATAAAAGACAGGAAATAAGAACGCTTATTTTTTTCATGAGGAAATTTCAAGGTGGTTATTTAATATCCGTTCTAAAAGGTGATGCCGGCAATCCTTCTACATTATATAAGTTTACGTCAGGTACATTTGCCCAACCATACCGCACGGCTACAGGTTTTTTGATCGTATCGTTAAACAAGATGATTTTATTGCCTTCTATTTTTAGTGCCGCTTCCTTAAACACTTTATCTTCACCCGCTATAGTGAATCCTTTTATTGTCTCATCGTTCTTAAAACCATTAGTTGCATGATTGAAACGGATGATGATCTGATTGCCTTTGATTTGATACGAATGATAAATAGGCCCCGAATATTCGATATTTTCTTTGTAAGCCAACTTTCTCGCCGCCAGGGCTAACCGCTCACCAACAGGTTGTTTGTAAGCTGGGTGGATATCATTGGCATCGCCACAATCGGTTGTAACCACTAAAGCTGTATTTTTTACCCGCTGCGAGACTAATAATTGAGATTCTCTAATTTCAGGAATCATTGCTTTGTAAGGTGCAATCTGCACAATTAAGAAAGGAAAATCACCTTGTTTAAAGTCCATTCTCCAGCTTTTAATCAAGTTAGGCAGCACCAACTGATAATCTTTTGCACGACCATTATTAGCTTCTCCCTGATACCACGCTGCTCCTTTGATGGCAAATGGAACCAGTGGTGCAATCATGGCATTGTACAAGCCGTTCATAATTAATGGCCTTAACCATGTTTTATTAGCTTTCGACAACGAATCAGCTCTGCGATTATCTGCGGAGAACCTTTGAACAACGGATGTCATTTCAGGATTTGCTAATGCCGTAGCACTTGTCCAGTCTTCAGCTGGCGTACCCCCGTAAGCCGAAAATAAAATTCCAATAGGCACATTTAATTTTTGATATAGCTCTCTCGCAAAGAAATACCCTATTGCAGAAAATTCAACCACTGTTGCAGGAGAGCAGACCTTCCATCCACTATTAGCATCTCTTAATTGTTCTTTTGAATATTTTTGGGGCACATTATAACTTCTTATCAAGGGATAATTAGCGCCGTCTCTTTCTTTCTCCCAATCTTTTATGGGCTGCTGTTTTGGTCGTGGTCCTAATTGCCGTTCCATGTTTGATTGTCCGCTGCATAACCACACTTCTCCAACTAAAACATCATTAATGGTCAAGGTATTTTTTCCAGTGATGATCATCGAAATACCTTTTCTAACATAAGGCATAGCGTTGAGTTTAACCATCCATTTTCCATTAACGGTCTTAGTAGTTCTCTTTTGCCCGTTAAAGGCAACTGTTACCTGTTCACCTTCATCGGCCGTTCCCCAAACAGGAACTGTAGCCCCTTTTTGTAAGATCATATGATCTGTAAAAAGACTATTGGGTTTTACGTTGGCAAAAGCCATTGCGTATGCAAACATTAACACAAAAGGTAAAATATATTTTTTCATATATAAATGAAATTATTCAAACGGTTACTAAAAAGCAGTTAATACTCCTGATTTACAATTTTTGAATTATTGTATATCTGTTCTAAATGGTGAAGCTGGTAATCCTTCTGCATTGTATAAATTTACATCCGGAACATTTGCCCAACCATATCTTGCAGCAATAGGTTTTTTGACCGTATCGTTAAACAAGATGATTTTATTACCCTCTATTTTTACTATCGCTTCCTTAAATATTTGATCTTCACCTGCTATAGTGAATCCTTTTATTGTCTCATCGTTCTTAAAGCCATTAGTTGCATGATTAAAACGGATGATGATTTGGTTATCTTTGATTTGATATGAATGATAAATAGGTCCCGAATATTCGATATTTTCTTTATAGGCCAGTTTTCTTGCCGCCAATGCTAATCGTGCGCCAACCGGTTGTTTGTGAGCAGGGTGAATGTCATTTGGATCACCACAGTCTGTTGTCACGATTAAAGCCGTATTTTTAACCTTTTCAGAAACAAATAGTTGAGATTCCCTGATTTCTAGTTTAGTGTTTTTAAAAGGAGCGACTTGTACCACTAAAAAAGGAAAATCTCCTTGATTAAAATCAGTCCTCCAGTTTTTAATCATGTTGGGTAAAACAATCTGATACTCTTTTGCACGTTTATGATTGGATTCTCCCTGATACCATGCTACTCCTTTTATCGCCATTGGAAGCAATGGTGCAATCATTCCATTATACAACCCATTTTTTATCTGTGCTGCAGGATGGCCATCCGCTTTCATAATTGAATCATAATTCAGAACTAAAAAATCCAATTTAGGATTGGTCTCTAATGCCTCTTTACTGGTCCAATCTTCAGCAGGAGTACCGCCATAAGCCGAAAAAACAATGCCAATGGGTACATTTAATTTTTTATACAAGTCTTTAACAAAAAAATAACCTACCGCCGAAAATTGGACAACGGTTTCTGGTGTGCATACCTTCCAATTAGCATTGGCATCAGAAATTGGTTCTTTTGAATATTTTAAAGGTACATTGTAACTCCTGATCAAGGGATAATTAGCTTCGTCTCTCTCTTTTTCCCAATCCGTTATCAACTTTTGTCCTTGCTTTGGTCCTAATTGTCGCGCCATGTTTGATTGACCGCTGCACAGCCAAACTTCTCCAACTAAAACATCATTAATGGTTAACGTATTTTTTCCAGTGATGATCATCGAAATGCCTTTTCTAACATAGGACATAGCGTTGAGTTTAACCATCCATTTTCCATTAACGGTTTTAGTTGTTTGCTTTTGCCCATTAAAGGTAACCGTTACTTGTTCTCCTTCATCGGCTGTTCCCCAAACAGGCACTGCGGAACCTTTTTGCAAAACCATATGGTCGGTAAATAAACTGTTAGGTCTTACATTGGCTGTGGCATTGGTAAAAACCAGAATTGATAATAAAAAACTTAAAATAGGGATTTTCATATTCTTTGGAGTTTTATTCAAGCTTAAAAAAAGTATTAAAATATAGTAATTGGTATTTTATCGCATTAGCCCAGTACCCCCAGTTATGTGCTCCAGGACGTTCTGTATAATCGTGATTTACTTTTAACGCCAATAGTTTCTGATGAAGATTTCGATTAACCTGCAAGAAAAAATCCTCGGTTCCACAATCAACAATTATTCGCTGTTCGTCATTTTTCAATTGGTCCACTAAGTTGATAACAGTATGCCTATCCCAGTTATCCGGATGTGTGGCATAATCTCCCAGCGTTTTTTTGATATCCCAATTATTTGGGAATGGACGGATATCTACCCCGCCACTCATACTTCCAATGGCACCAAAAAAATCTTTATGACGGATACCGATATAAAAAGCTCCATGTCCTCCCATACTTAATCCTGTTATCGCTCTAGCTTTTCTATCAGCTATCGTGCGATAATGGGTATCAATATAATGCGGTATTTCTACGGCGATATTGGTTTCATACTTTTTAGTACTATCTATCGGACTATCCATGTACCAACTTCCGTAAGCGCCATCCGGGCAAACGATAATCATATTGTACTTATCGACCTCAGTTAATAGACCAGGTACTTTTTTTACCCACCCACTGTAATTATCGCTATAGCCATGCAAAAGATAAATTACAGGAAAACGGCTGGATTTTTTCTTGTACGAAACAGGTGTTATCACAACAGCTTTCACATACTTTTTCATGCTTGCACTATAAATAGAAACGGTGTCTACTGTTGCAGAAAAGGTAATTAAAGAAAAACTAAATACGAAAACCAGTATTAACAGTGCTCGTTTGTTTATTTCCTTTAGGAAGAATTTCATTATATGAATTAGCTTATAAAACTATTTTAATTTTACATCAAATACATCTCCATTAAGGGTTCGAATTTCTGCGGGCAAATGAATAGTAATTATGCCATTATTCAATTCATATTTGATTTTTATATCTTTTCCTAATAGATTAACACTTTGAACTGGAAGTGATGTTTTAAAAGTTACGATTTCATCATTTAGTGGTAATACCGGGATTTTAGTGCTGTTGGGTGTTGCAGGCATTACAAATAAATAACGATGTTTTCCATTAGCCGTTGCTGGCACCGATGCTTGTTCTCCTGTCTCTAATGCATGTGTTCCAGTTGTGGCAACCTTATTTATTTTCATCCAGGTAGCAATTTCATGTAAACTATTTACCATTTCATTAGTAAATACCCCATCTTTAGTTGGGCCATAGTTCAATAGAAAATTGGTATTGTTAGCCGAACAAGCAGCTAATAGGTTTAAAACATAAGGAGTAGATTTCATTGGGTTTTTGGTATAACCCCATCCACTGGTAGTTATGGTAGAGCAAAATTCTGCCCAACTTGTTTGTACTTCTTTTGGCAAAGCTTTATCACTCTCAAAAGTTTTATAATCACCGTAGCCAAAAAATCTTGGGCTAACCACAATACCTGGCTGTAGTTGACGAATCCTTTCCATGGTAATGGTGTGTGCTCTTGCAATATTGTCTTTTGGAATATCTGGTCCACCATCGAACCAAATCATATCTATTTTACCATAATTGGTTAATAGTTCTTCAATCTGCCCTTTAAGGTAAACAGCCACATCTTCATAATGTTGTTGTTTTTCTGCTTCAGTTTTCACCATCGTTCTAACATGCATATCTGCATCTACAGAAGGAATGTTCTTATAGTCTTTGCTCAAACCATAATATAAAAAACTTTGAAAATCTTTATTAAAATGCCAATCTGGTCCTGAATAATACAAGCCAACTTTTAAACCGTATTTCCTACAAGCTGTGACATACTCCTTTACAATATCTCTACCATCCATGTAATTTTTAGTGTTGAAATTGCCAAATTTACTTGGCCACATGGCAAAACCATCGTGATGTTTGGTTGTCAATACGACATAAGTCATCCCTGCCTCTTTAGCTAATTTAACCCAGGTATCGGGGTCGCATTGTTTCGGATTAAAATCTTTTGCCAAGGCCCAGTATTGATTTGGAGTCATATGACTATTGTCTTTTTTTACATTAGGTCTGGCAAAAAAGTCTCCGTTTGCAATAAATCTATTTACTGAATCTTGTGTAGGTTTATTAGCACTCCATCCAATTTGGGTACCGCCCATCATTGGCCATGATAGATCAACTTCTTTTACTGAGGATATACCCCAATGGATAAACATGCCTAAGCCTGCATGAGCAAACCATTGGGCATCCGGATGATCGGTGTGTTTATATTCTTTGACCTGACTATCATCAATACCAATTTGCGCGTGTTCCATTTTCACACGATCAGCTTCAGTTTGCTTTTTGTTTTGCGCCATTAGGTTAAATGATGCGCACTGACATAAAGCTAATGCTAATAAAATTATATTTTTTTTCATCTGATTATATTTTTGTTCTCATATATAATGAAGCTGCAATGTTTTCACTTCTGTTATTTAAAGTATAGTGCTTAATAATTTCCCGTTGAGCACACAGATTATTGCAGAATAAATTACAAATCAGCGCTTTTCTACAAAATTTTCGGGAGATCATATGCGCCCTTTTATGTTAAACATTATACTGGCGTTTTATCCCTTGTTAAGTTCAAGAGCTTGCAAGCTCGGTTTAATCTTTCTAGCTGTGATTTGCCAATCATGGTGGTTCCGTCAAGTACTATTTTGAAGGATTTATTGTTGCTCTATTTTTGAATATTTAACCATTTCAATGCGTTTGTTGGTACAAGCTCTTCTTCGGCCCACTTTTCTCCCGATTTCTTCCACAACATTAATGTGGCATACTGTTTTGGTTTATTGGCTTTTGTGTAAGTGGCCGACACATTAATGACGGCGCTTCTTTTGGCTTCCGGATGAATATTTTCAGCATATTTCACTTCCATTTTATCCCAACCACTAAGCAATACCAAAGCCAATTGGTAAATGCCATTATCAATTATTTTCACATCGAAGCCTTTTGCTGTTCGGCTTTCTTCTTTTATAAAACCTTTTAGATTTGGTAAAGCATAATGTCCAAGTCTGAGCTCACAAATTGTATCAGCGGTTAGCTGGTCTACCCTAAATATACCATTGGGTAATGGCATATCCATTAAATTAAATCGAATATTGGGTTGAGTTTCCAATACAGCATCTCTATAATACCTTCCTCCCTCAAATTTTATAAAATCGAATAAGCGTAATGGCTCCCACTCTTTTTTTGCATTTTTTACCACATAATTCATGGCCACCACTCCGTTTAAACTATCTGCCTGCCAAGGAAACGCACTATTATAAGAAAGCCTGTTGTAATTTTCACTAGACCTATAGGGTTCGCCAGCATTTACAGCTTTTGCTTTACACCAGGCTCTTATCTCACTTGCCCCAATATTTGGGTAATCTGTGATTAAGATATGGGCACCCTCCTGATACTTGTTATGCACAGTCCCTTTTTTCATTTCAGTAGACCAGGCACCTTCATTTTCAGTGGCAGTCCAAAATGGGTTATCAGCAGGGAGCAATAAAGCCATAAATGCTTTTCCCATCCAATATGCGCTTCCTCTACAACTATAGGGTTGCACGGCTGGTTCAAATGCGCCATAAAAGCCTAATGTAGGCACATTATCTTTCATCATATCCGGATGTTGTAAAAACTGCAACATTGTTCCAGAGGCAATACGTCGCATCCAACCATAATTAACCTGAGCATTGTTTTTTTCCAAGCCGGTTAAGGCTAGCGGAATAACAGCACCCATCCTATAGCTCATACTTCTGCCCCACATAATCATTTTGCCATCCCTACTAAACAAGTAAGGATAGTTATCAGGTATTGCGGCAGAATTTTCCATGAACTTTTTCGCTAGTTCCGGATAATGTTCCTGGCCATAGAAATGGCTCCACAAAGGGCCATACATCTGAAAAGCCCACATGCTATAATAATCATAGGCAGAGCCATCCTGATACCAACTATCTCCTCTGTAATGCGTTGTTGCCTTATTTAGATATTCTAATAACAGTTTATCATTAACAGTATATCCCTGGCTTTTGAAAAAACTTAAAATAAAAATATTAAAGAATTTCCAGTTATTATCCCAGGTAGGCCCATCACCATAACTTAGCATGAGGGTAGCCAATTGATCTTTTTGTTTTTGTGGTAAGGGCTTCCATAACACATCAGGCGCTACAAATAATGATAACGATAAACCACCAAATTCTACCAAATTTTGTAATGGACCATCTGTTTTTCGGCGTAGACGAATGTATGATGACTTAGTGGAATCGAGGATGTTGGTAATTTGTTGCCGGTAATAAGCGCCTAATCTGATATTGTTTATCGTAATGGTAGAATCCTCACGAAGTAATGGAGATGCAATAAAAAGTGTCCGGCACATCCCTTCCAGTTTTTCTGTAGGTGCCTGGCTTAACGTTTTCGGATAACTTTTCCCCGGTAATTTCGGAAACTGCATCGGATCGTTTAGCGAATGTACATAGCTAAATGCCCCTTTTAATAAATATAAGCCAGCATCTTTCCAATGCTGTCTGGTCATACCTGTATATGGGCTTAATTTATTGTTTGGCTGGTTAATATGAAAGATATTATCTTTCTTTTGCTGCGCAAAAAGTGTAGAGGTAACGCAAGTTAACCAACACAATGATGAGATATATAATCTGGTCCTTTTCATGATTTGCGCGCTAATTGTTGATACCGTAACATTGCTTCTGCAAAATAATAATCGGCATAGGTTAGTGGTACATCAATTTCGGATTTTGCAGGTGTATGGCCTACACTGTGCTGGAGCAGAAACCCTCCATTAGTACCTGGCGCAGCTTTATAGGTAAGGTTAGATAAATTTTTCAAAATTGTTTCGGCTACTGCCTGATACTTTTTTGCAGTTTTTCGATCAACATATTCATGCAATTCAAGTAATGCAGAAGCTATTATGGCTGCAGCGGAAGCATCTTTTAAAGCATGAGGAATGTTTGGCGCATTAAAATCCCAATATGGAATTTTATCTTTTGGTAAATTTGGATGGTTTAATATAAACGAAGCGATATGATTAGCCTGATCTAAATATTGATGATCTTTAGTTTCCCTAAACATGGTCGTAAATCCATATAAACCCCATGCCTGTCCCCTAGCCCAGGCAGATTCATCGGCGAAACCTTGAGCAGTCATCCTTTTCTTTACTGCACCAGTCTGAGCATTGTAATTTACTACATGATAAGAGCTATAATCGTTGCGGAAATGGTTTTTCAATGTTGTATTTGCATGGGTAACTGCAATTTTATAGAACGACGAATCACCAGTAGCCTTAGTTGCCCAAAATAACAATTCAAGATTCATCATGTTATCTATAATAGTATAATAATCCGATGGGTCTTTCATATCCCAGGATTTAATAGCGCCTACTTTAGCATTAAATCTACTTGACAATGATTTAGCACTGGTAACTAATATTTCTTTGTATTCCGGTTTGGGTGCAATTCGCTCAGCGTTACCGAAACTACAGTACATCATAAATCCAAGATCATGTGTGGTTTTGTTATTTTTCTCCTTTTCCAACAATTTCAAAATGCGCATTGCTTCATCGTAATCGGTTTTATTCTTGGTTTCTTCGTACATGTACAAAAGCGTGCCCGGATAAAAACCACTACACCACCAACCTGAGTTGCTGAATTCGTACTGATCAGTTTTCGGATTATAATTTTTCGGGAATTTATCCAATGGAAGGTGCGACTTTAAAAATTCATATTGCTTGTCTGCATCAATAAAATTTCTATGAATTGTTTTTAATAATGCTTTATTTGGTTTAAAAGCTATTTTCTCTTGTGCATCAACAACATTTACAGCAGCAATGATTAGGATTGAGCCAAAAATGCTTTTGAGATATTGTTTAAAGAATAATAATTTCATAGTTTATAAAATGGGGTATGCTAATTTTGTGTGCCAATCTTTAATTACTTGCTGGCCACATCTTTTAATTTTTGATACCTTAACAAGGCTTCCAAAAAGTAATAATCGGCATAAATTAAAGGTACATCAACTTCCGAATTGTGCGGAAAACTGCCTACGCTGTGTTTTAAAATAAATCCGGAATTGGTGCCGGGTTTAGCTAAATATTCATTACCCGAGAGCGATTTTAACATTTGTTCTGCAGCTTTAAAATAGTGGTTTCCATTTTTAGAGAAATTACTCAATTCTAAAAGTCCTGAACTTACAAGTGCCCCTGCAGAAGCATCTCTAGGGATATAATTTGATTTACGTGAAGCATAATCCCAATCTGGTGTAAAACCTTTTTGACCTACATTAAAATCCCAATAGGGAATTTTATCTGAAGGCAGTGTAGGGTTATTCAGGTAAAAATCTGCTGCTTTCTCCGCAGCATTTAAAAAGCGCTTATCGCCGGTTTCTCTGTACATAAAGGTAAAACCATAAATGGCCCAGCCCTGTCCTCTGGCCCAGGTAGAATTGTCGGCATAGCCCTGATTAGTTTGCTGGTGCAATACTTTACCCGTTGGCGAATAATCTACTACATGGTAAGTACTGTAATCTGCCCTGAAATGATTTTTCATGGTATGTAAGGCATGGCTAATTGCAGCATTTTTATATTTAGGGTTACCTGTAATCTTAGAAACATAACACAACATCTCCAGGTTCATCATGTTATCTATAATAACCGGATATTGCCAGGTGGTTTTGTTATCCCATGATTTTTTGGCATTCCACGATTTGATTAGGCCTACTTTTGGATTGAAGCGTTTCATGGCCGATTCTGCTGACTGAATGAGTATTTTACGATATTTCGCTAACTTAACCGGGTCTTTTTCTAAGCGCATAGCATTGCCATAAGAACAGTACATTACAAAACCTATATCATGATGCTGGGTTAAAAACTGTGCTTTCTCCAATGCGTTTGTCCATTTCGTTGCCGCGGTTTTCCACTCAGGTTTTTTGGTATAATCATAAATCTGCCAAAGTCCGCCGGCAAAAAAGCCTTGTGTCCAGTCCCAAACATCAGTTGTTTTTACTGAACCATCTTTATTTGTTGTGCGTGGAAACTGCGTCAAATCAGTGGAGCTTTTCAGTAATTGCTTATACTGAACTTCTGCAAGTGTAAAGTCTTTCTTAATGAGCTCGTCTTTTGGAGAAAGCCATAAAAATGCGGAGGCAGAAATGGTAACCGCAAGCGCAGTTGCTGCCAGAAAACCGTTTCTTTTATAATTAAATCCAGCTAATTTCATTTGTTTTATAAGTTATGGTGTTGTATTTAAGGATAGATTGAACTTTTATAGTGATTATTATATTAAAGAAGGTTATTTTTAGCAGTGTTCGCCTGGTATTTTATGTTACATACTTATCCCAGCCAGCTAGAAACAAGTAAAGCTGATTTTCATTAACGGCCCCACTATTTTGTGTTATAGTGGAGCTGTTTCCTGTGTTTATTTTGATAATGTGATCTAAGGATTGATGGTGATAGGTAATTCTTTAACAACCACCGAAGAACCACTAACCGTATTGTTCGACGCTACAAAAGTTGCTTTATAGGTTCCTGCAGTTGTATAAACTGGCAAAGAAGTATAGTTCGTCAACTGAGCTGTAATTTCTTTAATCCCAATCCCCGCATCAGGTGTTACTTTCCGCAAATCAACTGGTCCAACAATTGCCCATGATTCTACAGGATCTGTTGCTGTTGCCGCTGTTGCCGCACCAGTAATAACCAATGAACCTGCAGTTCCTACACCCGTGGTATACACCCAGCGCACTTTTTTAGCATTAAGGCTTTCATCATAATGACTCATCCAACCTAATCCAGGACTGTTTACGCCATAGTTGGTGATGCTCTGATTGGAAGCTGCAAAATTAGCTTGTGTATAATTACTTCCATCTGCCAGCAAGTTCTTTAGCGAAAAGTTGGTAATGGTCCATTTATTTTGGATGCTTCCAGCAGCAGCTAAATACTTGAAAGCAATATATATAGGTTTCCCCTGTTGCTTATAGTCTGATAAATCGATAACTCCGGAGGGCGTTGCGGTTGTACTTCCTGTAGACCAGGTTGCACGGTTACTGATATCAGTCCATGTAGCCGCTGCGATATTTACATTGGTCGCCGCGGTATCGCGTGTAATTGTTCCATTGATGATTGTCAATTTGGGTACAGCTCCCTTAAAGTCTGAGGAAATTAACAGTTGAAGCGAATTTGCCTGGCTGCCAGTTGCCCTTACGGTGCTGAATTGAAGTTGTGGGGTCCCATCAGCAGTAGTTCTGTCTCTGAATTCGTATCTGCGGCCTATAGCTCCAGAATAGAATGTAACTACATCTGCATTTCCGCTAAAATTGTAAATAATTGTATCCGTTGTTTTAAAATTAGCTGTTTGCTGTCCATTTGTTTTGGCACTAGAAACATCGAAGGCCACTTGTTTTACCTCGATAGATTTTTTACAAGCCGTAAATAACAGCATTCCGGCAAGTATTATAATATTTGAAAATTTCATAATTTTTTAATTTAATTATTACCAACCTGGATTTTGAGTTGCCTTTTTATTTACGGTAATTTCTGCCGCTGGTATTGGGAATATGACATGCTTAGGAACAACATTTGAGCCAGCTAAACCGCCGTATGAGAAAGTAGCACCACCACCAGTTCTAATTTCCTCGCCTACGGTATTCATTGTACTTACAAATTTTCCCCATCTTACCAAGTCAGGTCTTCTTAACGATTCGAAACATAACTCTCTGGAGCGTTCAGCTTCTATCGCATCCTGGAAGGTAGCAGGACTTAAGCCAACCAAATCAACAATAGATGTTGCAATGGTAGCCGTGGCGGTAGCTTTAACTCCAGCATAGGTAAATACAGCCCCGGTTGTTGCCGCAGCTGAGGCACCTGAAGTTTGTACTGGTGCGGTGGCGGTTGATGTACCGGCAGTGGTAACCGTATAGACATTATTGCCATTGAAAACCTGGGTATTTACAGCATAACTTGTTGCTGCTGTCCAGGCTTTACCAATAGTTACCGTTGGAGCACTTGTATAGCCATTGCCTGGGTTAAGTATTGCAAGTACAGAAACCTTGCCAGTAGATGTGGAAACAGTTGCATCGGCAGTTGCACCTGTGCCGCCACCTCCGGTTAAAGTAACGGGTATATTGTTAAGGGTTAATAAATATCCGGTATTACCTGCAGTAGCTAAAGTTAAACCACTAACTACCGAAATTGAAGTAGTAGGTACACTAGGATCTACTCCAAAAGCTCTTCTTCTTACCTGGTTAATAGCATCATAAGCTAAAGCCGTAGGGCCGTTGATATGGTTTTCTGCTTCTGCAAGCATCAATAATACATCTGAATATCGTAACACCGGAAAATTTATTGGTGTTGGACCATCCTGGCTTTTCCCTTCGGCCACATATGCCTCTCTTCTAAATTTAGCATCATCGCGGTTATAAATCTGGGTGGGACCATAATAATTATAGTAAAACCGATCTGGATAATTGGTAACATAGCTGTAAGGTGCAATATTCCAGTCCTTTCTTAAATCTCCAGGCTGATAAAGATTGAATAGCCTGGCCGTGGTGTGTATAAAACCATAGCAATATCCGATATTACTAAAGCAATAGGCAGGAGAAGTTACCTGCATCTGAATGCCTGTTAAATTTCCTATTTTTCCATTTGAGCCAAAACCTTCATTAACATTACCTTTAAATTCTATTTCCCACATGCTTTCCTTAATGTCGTATGAAGGTTGATGCATCGTAATAAAATGTTGTTTGTAGCTTGGATTTAATGCATGCTCTCCAGATTCCTTAACTTTTAGGGCCCAGGCTTTAGCTTCCGCATATTTAGATTCATCTAACAAAGGGGCACCAGCCATGGTTAAACATACCCTGGCCAACATTCCTTCAACTGCTGTTTTACTTACACGGCCATTAAAACCAAGTGAAGTAATGGTACTGGTTAATCCTTCTGCCTTTTTCATATCAGCAAGGATCTGCGCATAAACTTCTTTTACAGGTGTACGTGGAATTTGTACATCTTCTGCTGAAGGTGAATTAGTGGGGACAATTTTAAGTGGTACATCGCCAAAATTACTAGCCAATAAAAAATAATAGTAGCCACGAAGAAATAAAGCTTCTCCTAAAATTGGAGCACGTTTTGCTTCATCCATTTTCGCCACATTGATATTAGCGATCAAAATATTAGCACGTTCAATACCAAGGTAACATTGTTGCCAAAGTCCGGCAACCTGGGAGTCCCCATAATCAAAATTATAGGCAAGTACTCCAGTGGTATTACCAGCACGCTGATAAAATGCCTCATCTGAAACCAGGTATTGGTTACTTAAAAAACCAGCATAAAGCGAACTTGTCGATAAAGGGTAATATACCCCAGCCAAGGCACTTGTTAGCTTTGATTCTGAATCATAGTACTCTTCTGGCAATAAATTGTCTGTAGGTACAGTATCTAAAAACTTTTTACAGGAAACTAAGCCTGTAGCTAATATCAGTAAGAAAATTATTAATTTTTTCATGTCAATTGAATTGCTGTGAATGTCTTTCGTTTATTTTAATGAGGTTTTAAAAAGTAACACTGGCTCCAAAGGCTACAATTCTTGCTCTTGGATAGGCACTGTAATCGAAACCACCAGTAAGTACTGAATTGTACGTACTCACCTCAGGATCTAAGCCACTATATTTTGTCCAGGTATAAAGATTTTGTCCTGATGCAAAAATGCGAGCTGAGCTGATCTTGACTTTATCTAATAATCTCTTTGGAAGATTGTAACCTAAAGAAACTGTTTTTAAACGAAGGAACGAACCGTCTTCGATGGTTCTAGACGAATATGCTGAGCCAAAGTAGCCGCCAGTACGGAAATTTTTAGAATCGGGGTTCTCTGGCGACCAACGATCTTCATAGCTGGCAAATTGCTGTAAGAATCTTCCGGCAGTACCTCCTTCAAAAATCATTCGGTTTACATTTTGGATATCATTACCGTATGACCATTGGAGAAAAACATTGAGGTCGAAATTTTTATAAGTAAAATTGTTAGAAAAACCACCAATATGCTTAGGTAAACTGTTTCCTATTACGGTATAGTCATTTGTGTTTGCAATTCCATCGCCGTTGATATCTTTATACTTAATGTCTCCAGGCTGGATAGACTGACGAACCTGGCCATTACTAGGTACGTTGTCTTTCAATAAATATTCTCCTGTAGAAGTTTTATTAAAGTCACTCAACTGATAATTTCCATCCCAGATATAGCCATACATTAAGCCCAAGGGTTGGCCCAGTTTAGCAATATAAGAAGGGATGCTGGCATAGGAATAATCATACGGAGTAGTAGAAAGCAGTGTTTGCTGATTTTCGGTCAATGCCAAAACCTTATTTCTATTGAAAGAAATATTAAAGCTACTAGTCCAGGAGAAATTCTTGTTTTTAATATTTGTCGTGCTGAAAGCAATCTCCAAACCGCGGTTAGCTACCTCACCAATATTTTTAAATGCAGATGCGTAACCTGAAGAGGTCGGCAAAGTTGCTTTTAGTAACAGATCTTTGGTATTCTTTTGGTAAACATCTACTGTTAATGAAACCCTATTTTTAAAAAACGTTAAATCTAAACCTGCATCATATTGATCGGTAGTTTCCCATTTCACCAATGGATTACCAAGATTTGTTGGAGCAATACTGCTGGTATAAACATCATGCCAAGGATAAGAGTTTGCTGGTAATACATCATAAGAAGATAGGTAAGCAAAATCATTTACCCTATTGTTACCGGTCCTACCAAAGCTGGCCCTGAGTTTACCATCTGTTAGCACGGGGAAGTTTTTCAAGAAGTCTTCTTTGATGAAACGCCATGAAGCACCTACTGCCGGGAAATAACCCCATTTATTTTGAGGAGCAAATTTCGAAGACCCATCAGCGCGATAAGAGGCTTCGATGTAATATTTCGATTTATAATTGTATTTTACTCTGGCGAAAAGCGAGGTCATTGTCCAGAGCGAACTTCCCGCTGTAGCGATTGGTCTTAATTCTCCCTGATCTAAACCACTTAAACCTAATTTTTCATTTGGCAGTTTAATAGCAGAAAAACCAAATATGTTACTCGTATTACCTTGTGCTGAAAAACCACCTAGTACATTAATGTTATGGTTTTTGTTTAGCGTTTTTGCCCAGGTTAATGTATTCTCACTCGACCAATTGTTACTATTCGCCTGCGAAATAGATCCATTTACGCCATTTGCACTGCCTGGTACTGTTTTCGGATTTCCAAGATAAGTGTTCGAATTATCAAACGACTCATTGATCACCCTGGCACTGTTCATGCCGCCAGTTGCTCTAAACTTTAAACTTGGCGTAATTGCATAATCAAAATAACTATTGATATAGATATTAAAGGTTTTGTTATTACGTACCATGTTCATCTGGTTAAGTATAGGATTATACTTATAATCAACGCCTGTAGATGTAGTTTCGTCGATCCCTTCGTCTTCCGTATACGCACTTAATGGATTATAACCCCATACACTGTACAGAATTTTGTTTGATGTACCACCACCGCTACCCACAACAAGCGAAGCTCCCGAACGTAACAAATAAGCATAATCAACGCTAGCGCCTACTTTGATCTTTTTGTTTAACATTTGATCTAAAGAAAGTTTACCCTGGTATCTTTTATAATTGGTATTGATAACTGTACCTTTTTGATCATTGATATTTCCAGAGATCGAATAAGTCGTTTTATCGGTTCCTCCTCTTACGGCTAATGAATAGTCTTGTCTTATTCCTGTCTGAAAAAAAGGTTTCTGCCAGTCAGTAGCGGGATAATTTCTATAATCTTCCAAAGTTTTATTTGGTCTGGTAAGCAATACATAAATTGGTGATGGCGACAGCGCAGAGCCCATAACGCCCGGAGCACTTTCTAACTGAAATTTAGCATATTCGTAAGGATCCATCAGTTCCATCGTTTTGATGTTCTTATCAAAACTTGCGGTTGAGTTGAAAGAGATTACTGGCGCGCCAATTTTTCCTTTCTTTGTGGTAATCATGATCACGCCATTTGCACCTCTTGCTCCATAAATGGCAGTTGCCGAGGCATCTTTTAACACATCAATAGATTCTACATCATTCGGATTAAAAGTATTGAGGTTAAAGTCTTCTATAGGAAATCCATCAACCACATAAAGTGGATTATTATTCTGCGTAACAGAATTGGGGCCACGTACTGTAATATCTACTGCAGATCCTGGCTGACCATCAGAAGAGCTAACCTGCACACCAGCCACACGCCCCGCCAGTGATTCAGTAATCAAACCTACGGGAGCTTTGGTCACATCTTTCATATTTACCTGTCCAACTGAACTCGAAAGGTCTGCCTTCTTAACTGTTCCATAGCCTACTACTACTACATCGTTTAGTGCCTTGCCATCTTCGGTAAGAACCGTGTTAATTACCCCCTTATCTCCAACATTTATTTCTTTTCGTAGATAACCTACGTAAGTAAAAACCAGCGTATTGTTTACATTTGAGGTAACCTGAATCGCATAATGACCATTATTATCTGTAGTCGCTCCTGTTTTAGTGCCTTTTACTAAAACACTCACCCCAGCCAAGGGATTGCCCGATCCTTCCTCCGTCACCTTCCCCTCCACCTTGCGGGTTTGCGAAAAGGCCGCGAAAGCACAGATCATACACATTAAAAAAAGGTAGATTTTTTTCATGCTCTTTTTCATATTCTTGTTAGTTTAAATTTGGTTATTGCATAATCAGTATTTGTTGAATACCATTAGCAAATTTTCATCATAATTGATCAAAACCAGGGGTAATGATCAATTCAATTAGGGGTAACAATTGGTTAATAATAGAATTAAGGCTGTTTTTTTTTATAATTTACAAAAAACAATCCATAAGATGAGCTCCCCGAAAGTTAAAAACTGAAAGCCTTAGTATGGGATGTTTGCTCCAAAAAAAAGCACTTGCCAATAGCTGAATAGCTATTAACAAGTGCTGAAGATTGCCTGCATTTGAGCGGCAGGCAAAAGATTTATTTAATTATTGATTCCACCATACTTTAGTACTGGATTTATCTGCTCCTCCTAATTTTTGGATTCCTGAGGCTAATCCATTCGGATTAACCGCGGCCTCAATTGGAGGATAGGTTACTCTTCTCATACTTGCAGGATCCGCAGCAGGAGAATCTGCATTATCAGAATTCAAGCGAGGATACAGTTTTGGAAAACCAGTGCGTCTGAATTCAGACCAGGCCTCAGGGCTGTAAGGATATAAAGCTAACCATTTTTGGGTTCCAATTTGCTCCCGTTGTTGAGCTGGTGTTACTGAAAACAGAACTGGGATGTTAGTTAATGCTGGTGTACTATAGAGATCTCCGAGTGCAATAGGAGTTGTAGTACCAGCAATATAGTTAGTTATCGCAATTGCATCTACTATCTTCCATTGATTCATGGAGGCCGTTATACCTGCATTGTAATAGCTTAGTGCAGTTCCCGCGCCCATATTCCAATTATTTAATGCGCCTTCAGCTAATAAAAAATTAGTTTCAGCAGCCGTAAATAAAGTCCATGGCGCAGTAAACCTGCTGCTAAATCCAATTAAGGTGTTGATATTAGAATTGGCGTCGTTACCGTTTGCCGCAACAGACATTTGAGCAATAGTCATACCGTTTCGAATTCCCTTGTAAGCGCCTCCAACTGCTGCCGGATTAAAGAATTTTTGCATGCGGGGGTCGTCGTATCCCTTTAACACACTTTCCATTGCTGCACTCATTCTAAACTCTCCCCAATCTGATATATATCCAAGTGGATTTGGTGTATTATTAGAAACGCTTAAATAAGCATTATCAGCATTATTTGTAATTAAACCACCCGGCGCGGCAACAGCAGCCTCTGCTTCCGTTTTAGCTAAACCAGGTTTTTTGGCAGATAAACGCATTGCTACTCTTAACCGCAGTGAATTACCCAGTTTGAGCCATTTTTTAACATCTCCACCATAAATTAAATCTCCTTTTTGAAAATACTTATTCGTTCCAGAATAAGCGGCTAATACGCCGGTAGATTCTCTCAAGATCTTAAAGAAGTCATTATAGATATCTTCCTGACTATCATATAAAACTTCATCTTTGCCATTCCCTGCTTGCGAATATGGGACAGCTCCCCAATAATCTGTAACTGGCAAGAACATGTAAACTTTCCAAATCGTCGCAATTGCGTTTTTAATTGGATCTTCTAGCTTGCCTCCTGGTTTTGTATTTTCAAGCACTACGCTCAACTGGGCATTTGCCGTTCCATAAAAGTGATTCCATCCTCCATTTAACCAGTTGCCCACCATCTGATTTCTATCAGACCCGAAATTCTTTTGAGTAGTGGCAAAATATTGGCATTGCAAATCAGCATATAATGCTTCAAATAATTGGAAAGGGCCACCCTGGCCGAAAGTACCACCATATTGAGCAGCAGAAAAAACGTATTCTAATGAAGCATTATCTATAGTCGAAATCTTAGTTTTATCGGTATTTAACTTTTCAAAGTCCTTCGTACAGGCTGAAAATAGCATTGCAAAGCAAATGATCAGCAAACCATATATTATTGTCTTTTTCATGATTATTGTCTTTTATGTTTAGAAACTTAAGTTAAGGGTAGCGCCAAAAGTGCGGGTAGTTGGTGGTGCGAAGCCTTCTATACCTACTGATGAGTTTGCCGTTCCTACTACAGACTCAGGATCAAATCCTTTGGCATTGTTTTTAATAAAAAACAAGTTTCTTCCCGAAATAGATAAACGGGCATTTTGGATAAGTGATTTCTTGAATATCTTTTTAGGAAGGTCGTATCCAATTAGTATTTCTCTCAAACGAATGTTTGTGGCACTATACGTAAAGACTTCTCCAGCTGGAGTATTTCTACCCCCTACCCTTGTCCAATATTGTTCGGCTTTAATTATTTTATTGTTTGGTGTACCATCTGCGAAAACACCATCAAAAATGAATCCATCTCTACCTGCTAAAGTTTCATCAGCAACGCCATCTCCATAGGTGTTAGCATTTGTAAATGACGATACAACACCTCCAATACGAGCACTAATTAAAAAACTAAAGTAAAAGTCTTTGTAAGAGAATTTATTCGAAATACTTCCAGTCCAATCTGGCCTGGTATTCCCTAAATAAACACTTTGTGCGCTTGATATTATTGGAACCCCACCTGCATCAACTATAATCTGTCCGTTACCACTACGGGTATAACCACGGCTATACAACTCACCATAAGGTCTTCCTTTTACGGCTTTTATCGTATTCATAAAATCAGTTCCCAATACAATCTCATTCAGGCCTGGCGTAATTTCAATTACCTCATTCGTATTTTTTGCGTAATTTGTTGTGATATCCCATTTAAACGCAGATTTCTTCAGAATTTTTCCATTTAATGTTAACTCTATACCACTGTTTTTAATATTACCGGCATTGATGTATTGGGAGGTAAAACCTGAAGCAGCTGTCATGCTTACGGGTACCAATTGATTTCTGGAGTTGCCGTTAAACCAGGTAAACTCTATTCCAAATCTGTTGTCAAATAAACGCAGGTCAATCCCAGCTTCTTGTGAAGTCGTAATTTCTGGTTTTAGGTTTTCGATTGCTTTACGGGCAGTACGTGTAATTAAAACGCCATTTCCGCCCACCGAGCTGGCATAAGTCTCAGTTAAATTGTAAGGATCGGCATCGTTCCCTGTTTGTGCAATAGATCCTCTAATTTTAGCAAAACTAATGAAAGAAGGAAGTTTGAAAATGTCTGACACGATCAAACTAAGGCCAGCAGAAGAAAAGAAATAGGAATTATTGTCTTTTGGAAGCGTTGAAGACCAGTCATTACGTCCTGTAAGTGTTAAGGATATTTTGTTTTGATAACCAATATCAGTTGTAGCGTATAACGATTGCTTTTGCTTTTCAATTAAAGATCTACCAAAAGTTCCCGCTGCTGCGTTACCTGTTGTAAATAAGTTCTCAATAACTAAACCTCCATTATCAGTAAAAGATGATGCTATTTTATTTTTTTGGATATTCCCCCCAAAATTAGCTGCAACGGTGATATTATTAATTTTCTTATCATAGCTAAAAAGAAAATCATTATTCATTTCCAGGACATCCCTGTTTTCTAATCTGTAATTTCCTTTTTCTGCAGTAACGTAAGTGTTGTTAGCCCATTTTAATTCAGCGTCATCAGTATATTTATCTATGCCTGAGCGAAGCGTAAAGTTTAATTCTGGCAGAATTTTATAGCTTAATGCAGCAAATCCCATGATGCGATTACGTTCATCAATGGAAGTTACATTGTTTTTAATCCAATAAGGATTTTGTCCACCGTTAGAGCCTGGGTTCCAGTAATTTTGACGGGTAAATCCTCCCGCATCGCTAAACTGATAATTCTCGGCATCGCTATCTGAAATATTTCTAGGAAGCCTTGATACATGGCGATTTACATTGGAAAATCCATCACCAGTTCTTCCCCTGTTATCGATAATTTCATTCAAGTAGGTGATTTTGGCATCAAGCGAGAGTTTATCTCCAAACAGACTTCCAATCCTGAGGTTCACGTTATTTCGCTTCAATTTATTATTGTCAATAATACCCTGTGCATCAGTATTGGTATAAGAAAAATAGGCTTGTGTTTTATCATTGCCTCCATTGAGCGCAATATTGTTTACTAAATTGGTTCCATTACCATAGAAATCTTTGATGTTATTGGGCTGCGGAACAAACGCATAACTTTTTCCAGCATCGGCAGGATTTACACTCCACGTATTAACTGGTGTACCATCCATTTTCGGCCCCCAACTCTGCTCAGATGACTGATTGTAGACCCCGTTATTTCCCTGCCCATATTCATTTTGTACTGTTTGCAGAAAGTTTGGCGTTTCCATTTGAAAACTGGCATTGTAATTAACTCCAATGCCCTTTTTGCCTGTTCCTTTTTTTGTGGTAATAATGATCGCTCCATTAGCGGCCCTACTGCCGTATAATGCAGTGGCTGACGCACCTTTTAATACGTTTATAGACTCAATATCGTCGGGATTTATACTAGAGACCCCGTCTCCTAAGTCGCGGCCTGTACCGCCACTTGCGGAAGCTGGGCCACCACCAGAATTATCTATTGGAACCCCATCAACAACGTATAAGGCCTGATTATTCCCTGTAATAGAGCGATCACCTCTCAGCGTAACCCTTGTAGATCCGCCTAAACCAGATGAAGACCGGGAAATGTCTATGCCGGCAACTTTACCCGAAAGGGAGTTGGCCACATTTAGATCTCTCGCTTTGGTGAGATCCTGCACTTCCACTGTTTGTGTGGAATATGTTAATGTTCTTTTGCTTTTGCTAATCCCGAGAGCTGTTACCACAACATCTTTAAGATTGTTGTTTGCATTTTGTAAAACAACCGTTAAAAGTGACATACTTCCTACGGTAACGGTTTTTTGTTCAAAGCCCGTATAAGTAAAGGTGAGTTGGTTTTCAGGCGCGGCCTGAATTTTAAACTTTCCATCCACATCAGACTGCGTGCCAACTTTAGATCCTTTTACCATGATCGTAACTCCGGGAATAGGAGCTTTCTGTTCATCTGTTACCACACCGTTTATCGTCTTATTTTGTGCTTGTAGACCTGTAGCAGATGCAAATACGAGCGCCCAGATTAATAATTGTTTAAACACACAGAAAAGGCGTTTTCGTGGATCTTTTTTCATGCTTTATTTAGGTTAAATTTGGTTATAGTAATCATCACAGTGGATTACTGTCGGCAAATTTGCCAAGTAAAGGCTAAAAGAAGGGGTAATTATTAACTTACATAGGGTGCAAAATCGGTTAAAAGCTTAAAATACAAATTTTAAGCGCCAAACATGTGCATAATGTTAGCTAAACAGCCAAGGCTATTAAATATGGCGTATATGGCGGAAGAAGACTACGAAAACAGAATGTTGCCCAGTGTTTAAAACCGAAAGCAAACCTATTTAAATATCACCTTACATAACCTTAAACACCTTATATGATGCCCATCGACTATAAGTTTAGCCTGAGCTTAATTAAGGGCTCAGGGTTGAAGTGAAATGGTCGATCCAGCCAATTCGTGTTGTGGAAGATTAGCTTGTAAGTTTCTTGTCTGGCCAGTTTTGAGGTCTTTAATACTCAAACGAATCTGATGTTCAATTTGCAACGGATCTGCTACAGACCAGACCTGTTTTCCCTGAACTTTGCTAATTAATAAAGCACAAGGTTTATCGGTTGTTATTTCTAATCCAGCAAAAGAAATAGTACCTGCTTGATAGAAAATTGCTTGTGCCATATCCAATGATTTGTGATACACCGCTTGGACCGCTGCTGTATTGGCGATGATTTGTAAATCTGATTCTTTAAAGCTTTTCAAATCCTTGACTTTAGCTATGCCTGGAAGAACGATGTAGACATACTCGGCATTTGTGGGTTTAATACCGTGATTTAACCATAGTTTAAAGACATCTCCTGAGACATCTTTCTTAGCTTGAGCATTATTGATCTGGTACCAACTCCCATGCTGCATTTGGGTACTCAAGGTCAAATCTGTCTGCTGCGGAAAATAATAAGCAATCCCATCATGCAATACCCATTTAGAACCTTGCTCCTTAAATGCTGTGAGTTTTCCTTTATCTATTTTTTTATCGCCGGGAGTAAACACATCGCCGTTTAGCCAGCATTGATTAATGGTAGTGGTAACTGGTTCTGCGGCATTACTGGTAATACCTGCACCGAGACAAACAATTTCTTTATCAAAAAAGAACCACGATTTTTTTGCCTGTAAGCTGTCGTGATCCAAAGCGTAACCGCTTGCTCCGTATACACCGTCAGATACACCACCTGCAAAATCGTTGGTTCCCTCTTCTCCCCAAAATTGGGTAATGCGACGATCAGACTGATAATCTCTACTGGTTACACCTGGTATCTTATCCCACTCCCAAACCGGCATAATATTATAATACTCTGGCCCACGCAACTGGATATTGGTAGCACCATCAGAAAGATACCTGCCTAACAGGTTCTCTGTATTACCAGATTCGCTGCGCTTTGTGCGTTTGCTCGCCATGCGTACATTAAATGCATAAGCGCTCCGGCTATGTTGTACATAATCTCCAATCCAAAACTGGCGGTGGTATGGCAATATTTGAAAGCATGGGCTTACCTTATTATCTGTCCTGGCAATGGCTGCATTCCAATCGGGTGTATTTTTAAAATCTAAAAGCTGAGCCATTAAAATTCTATTTCGCTCACCTTCTTTGTTCAATATGTTTGCCCTGCTTATTCCTCTGCCTTCCAGGTTAAAGTCCATGTAGCTCCCTCGTATCGATCTTAAGTAGCTATCGCGATAATATTTTGAAAATATAGCCAGTTTTGCATCATTTAAAGCATAAGGAGTTCCCATTACGAAATGGCCATTTTTAAAACTCCTGTTATAAAAACCAGGCCATAACTTGAAATCTGTAACTGAGGGCCATGTTGCAAATAAGCATAATCGTACTGGATACCTTCTTTATAATAGACCAATTTGATGGGTTCGAACAATTGATCTACCGAAAATTTAAGTAAGTCATTATCGTTAGTTAATAAAGCCCGATAAAAAATATGCAAAGCGATATCGGTTTTATTGGCTCCGGTTTGTTTGGCAATATCACCTCGTTTCATTCTTTCAATTAACTGATGCTCTAATTCAGGACTTAATTGTTTTTTTCCATAACGCATTAAAATGAGCATTTCGCCCAGTGCCTGCGGTGTGGCAATTTCGTTATGCCACCAGTTATTGCTTTTCGGATCAATATCATACCAGTATTGAAATGCACCAGATATTTGTCCGAATAGTTTTTCGTCGCCATAATAACGACTTGTTTTTTCTATATATGCTTGTATTAAGGTTTCCAGGTTAATAAGGTGTTTAGCGGGCAGCCACCCTGCAATTGTTTTATCTTTGTAGGCGATTCCTTTCCAGCTCCCATCTGGCTGTATAGTTTTGATATTGGGTTCTCCCGCCTTATCTACGCTATTAGCAGGTTTTTTGAGCTCGTTCATCACCTTATTCATAATCACTGTAGAAGCTTCCTTTTCCTGTGCACTCAATTTACTGGGCAAGCATATAGTCACGGTAAATAAAAAGGTAATCAGTATTTTTTTCATTGTGTGTGGTGGTTTGGGGATGATTAATATAAATTTAGTATTTTAAAGATAAAATTCCAGTTACGGCCTTAATCCAGACACCAAATATTCAATTAACTTAACAGAACAAGGGCAAACAAATTGATTTAAAGAGGGGTAATTATTGTTTCAAACCTTGCTAAGGTGGGCAGGTGATTTAAAGAAAAGCGTCATTGCGAGGTACGAAGCAATCTTACAAATAAGATTTCTCCACTACGCTCGAAATGACGACTTAGAAAAAAACCGGTCGTCATTCCTACGCAGGTGGGAATCTTAAGATTTAGCTAATCTGGCAATTAATCTTTTTTTTGCTGATAGTCTGATGGTGCCATACCAAATTGTTTCCGGAACTCCTTACTAAAATATTTTCTATCGTTAAAGCCAACAGTATAAGCCACTTCAGCAATGTTCATGTTATTATCTGTTAGTAGTTGAGCTGCCCTTTTTAATCTTTGCGATTTAATAAAATCGGTAATAGACAGACCGGTTAATACCTTTATCTTTTTGTAGAGTACCGTTTGGCTCATGCCCATGTAGTCTACCAGACCAGCAACATTAAATTCTGGATCTTCCATGTGATCTTCGATCAACTGCATTAACTTGTTCAGAAATTTCTCCTCAGGTGATGTGGTTTCCAACTTCCGGGGACTGAGCATAATCTGCCTCATGTATTTCTGTTTCAGTTCATCGCGCCCCTGCAATAAGTTCCGGATGCTTAATTCCAGTACCTGGATACTAAAGGGTTTGGTAATGTATACATCTGCTCCAGCTTCCAGGCCATCTACCTGATGCAGTTGAGCTGCCATTGCCGTAAGCATAATTACCGGAATGTGATTGGTTGTTTCGGCCTGTTTTAACTTTTGGCATAGTTCAAAACCATTCATTTGGGGCATGGTTACGTCGCTCACAATAAGATCAGGAACATGTTCGTTAGCGGCCTCCCAACCTTTCAAGCCATTTTCACCTTCCAGAATGTTGTAGGTGTGTTTTAACGATTGTACGATAAAATGTCTCAATTCGACATTGTCTTCTACCACCAAAACCGTTTTCCGCCTTTCATCAACAATTTCAGGTAATGATGGTTCGGAAACCATTTCAACATCTATTGGCACTTCATTTACAACAGGCAACAACGCCGGGTTCGTAGTAATTTGCTCCGCAATAAAATGTGCTTTCCCCAATTGCAGAGTAACCGTAAGTTTGGTCATTCCCGATTTACCTCCGTGGGCAGGCCGGCTGGCTACAACGATCTCTCCCTTGTGCAGGTCAACTACATTTTTAACCAATGCTAAGCCAATACCCCATCCTTCAGCGCTGGCTGTTTCCGATTTTACCTGAAAAAAGTTGGTGAATATTTTATCTTGCATTGCTACCGGGATACCAATGCCAGAGTCTTCGATCACGATTTTAGCAAAACCATTTTCTTCTTCTACGCTGAAGATTATTTCCCCATTGTCGGGCGTAAATTTAAAGGCATTAGAAAGCATGTTAAAGCATACCTTTTCCATTTGGCCCGCGTCGAAATAGACTAAAAGCATTTTCTCCTTACACTTAAACTGGTAATTTATATTTTTAAGTTCAGCCAGGCTCAGGTAGGTACCATATATTTGTTGACAAAAAGCAACCAGGTCATTTTCTGATACTTTTAAGGTAACATTTCCACTTTCTATTTTTCTAAAATCGAGCAATTCGCTAATTAGCCGTAATAAACGGTCGGTATTTTTTTTAATACCCTGCAATTGATGGTTAATGGTTAAGTGTTCTCCTGTGGTTTTAATCAGTTTTTCTAAGGGTGCAAAAATGAGGGTAAGTGGGGTACGGATCTCATGCGAAATTCGTGTAAAAAAATCCAGTTTCATCTGGTACAGCTCCTGCTGCCTTTCACTGTTAATGTGCTCATAATATAATTCAGTTTCCAGTTTCTGTTGTCTCCTGGTGAAACGAAGTACATAATAGATAAGTGCACTCAAAAGGATGAAATAAAATACGTAAGCCCACCAGGTTTTCCATAACGGTGGGTGAATGCGAATTTTTAATATGGTTGGCACTTTATTCCAAACACCATCGTTATTAGAGGCCTTTACCATAAGGGTATAAGTTCCGGCGTCTAAGTTGGTGTAGGTTAATGTATTTGTATTTCCCAAATCATTCCATTTAGGATCGAAGCCCTGCAATTGAGCTGAATATTGATTTTTTTGTGCTTGCGAATAGTTTAATGCGACAAAAGTAAAATTCAACATATTTTCATCGTGCGACAGCTCTATTTCCTGGGTACCATCCCATTGAATTAATTGGTTATTTACCTTGATGGCCGTAATGTAAACAGGCGGAATATAGGTATTAACGGTAATTTGGGCCGGGTTAAAAAAATTAAAACCATTGGTACCGCCAAAATAGAGCAGGCCCATTTGGTTACGCATACTGGCCCCATAATTAAACTCTCTCGATTGCAAACCATCAGACTCATCAAAGCTTCTTATTTTACCGGAATGAACCTGTAATTGCGCAAGGCCATTATTGGTACTGAGCCATAAATTATTTTGTGCATCAGGTAAAATGCCAAAAATCACATCATTGGGCATTCCCTCAGATATACCATAATGTTTACTTTTTTTAGCTCGCAGGTGATAATTATAAAGTCCGTCACCTTCGGTTCCAACCCAAAGTTCATCATCTCCTTTAATATTAACAGACAGCACAGGGCTTCTTGTGTGGTCGACATCAGTATTGAAATTAATCCTTTGGCTTTGGAGTGTGTTGACATCCATTTCAGATAAACCATAATTACTACCTACCAAAAACTTTCCTTTTCTGGCAGAGGCTGACATGGTATAAATGATATTACCGATCCCTTTTGAACTTATTGGTATTTGAGTGATTGCTCCACTACTGGGATCTAGCCTGTTTAAACCGCCACCCGAGGTACCAACCCAAATAAAACCCATTTCATCCTGAAAGAGCGTTACCACCCTATTGTTGCTTAAACTACCGTGATCAGTGCCACTATTTATCTTTTCAAACTGATAAGGTTTATGGTTCGTATTTAGGTAATCCAACCCTCCATCATGCAAACCAATCCATAAGCCCCCGGTTTTATCCAGCAGCATTGCTTTCACATTATCTGCACTGAGGCTATTGGGATCATTTTCCTGATGCCTGTAATAAGTAAAAAGCCCGGTTTTTTTGTTGTAAAAGTTAATTCCACCTCCTTCAGTTCCAATCCAAAGGTTATGTGAACCATCTTCAATAATAGAGCTTACTACCTTATAGTTAAGCATGCGGTTATTATTGCCCACAGGTACATGTTTAAATCTATTGTAACTGTTACTGTAATAATTAATTCCACCAAAATAAGTACCTACCCACATGTCGCCCATCCTATCTTTACAAATGCTGTAAACAGAATTCTGGCTCAGACTACTGCTATTGTTTTCGTCGTGCTGGTACTGCCTGATGCTTTGATTGGCAATATTTAAGATGTACAGCCCGCTATAGGTACCGATCCATAAGTTATGATGGTCATCTTCTCTGATGGCCCTTACCGGATCTTTTACCTTATTGCCACCAATATGGTATTGTTCAAAAACCTTATTTTTTTTGTTAAATAGCGCTAGCCCTCCTTTATAGCCCAACCACAAGTTTTGCTGTTTATCCTGATACAGGGAAGCAATAAAATTGGCATTTGAAAATAAGCCCTCCGGAAATTGGTAATGAACAAAATTATTTAAACCGGGTTGATATTGATCGATACCGTTTGTAGTGCAAATCCACATATCTCCATCAGGAGTTTTTAATAAGGCCTGGACATAATTTGCCGACAGGCCATTTTGCATTTTTTGCTGATATTGATAAAAAACCTTTTTACCACTTTTCACATTTAATTTAAATAAACCCTGTATTGTGCCTATCCAAATACTGCCTTTACCATCCGCCGCGAGACATAAAATCTCATCTTGTTTTTTCTGTCCCAACTCAAACAAGGGATGACGGACAAAACGATCAGCCCGCTCATCATAACGATTAAGGCCGCTCGCAGTGCCTATCCACAAATTCCCATACTCATCCTCGCAAATTGCGCGCACCATGTTATGGCTAAGGCTATTAGAATCGCGCGAACTGTACTTATACTTGGCAAATTTTACACCATCATATTTGTTAAGCCCATCTCTGGTGCCCGACCAAATGTATCCTTTTCTATCCTGTAGAATGCATAAAACCGAACTCTGCGTAAGTCCTTGCTTTAACGATATATTAATGAATTTGATATCCTCATAAGGCTTTAGCCCCTGCGCATGTGCACAGATAGCCATAGCAATACATCCAATTAACAATATGAGTTTTTTGATGAGCATCTTATCTGGCTATTACAACGGGAACCGAAAATACTCAAAAAAATAAGATTAAGTAAATGTTAATAAACTTAAGGCAAATTAAAATTAACCTACTACAAAACCCTTGCATAAAGTGTTCTATCGCGCTGGGCCTGCTAAAGAGAATTTAGCGCCAATCATGGTCGGTTTTGCAACACATTAACGCAAATATATCTACTTTAAAATTAGACAGTTATAACACAAACACTTAAAGTATTTGCTCTATAACGGTTTGTTGGCGGTGTCAATTAGCAATAAATTTATTGCTACAATAATCACATAACAGCCCGTTTCAACCTCCTGGCTAGTTCCACGGCGGCAATAATAGAGGACGATTTCGCAATCCCCATCCCAGCAAAACGGCAAAGCTCTGAAAAATCCAGCGCAGCCAGATTCCCTAAATCGCCCCACGCACTCTCCAATATCCGCCAGGATAAATCAATAGCCGATTCACTGGGCGTGCCCGAACCGATCAGCATCGCCAGCAGTTCACTATCGCTCATACATCGAAAAACGAATGGAAACAGCGCTAATATTCATCTTAAAACACTTTGGACAGAACTGAAGCAGAAAGGATATCCCGGGGCATATAGCACATTGTCTGAATCACTGACCTACTACGATATCAGGGTAGGAAAACAGGCAGGACAAACAAAACTCCCACGGCATGCGGGCTCTTTCTTTAAGCCTTCAGCTGCTGCCATGGCATTTTTAGCTCCTGAAAGCAAAATTAGCAACACAAAAAAAGCTTATATCCAGACTGTGCCAATCATCAACTGAATTAAAACATACTATGTCATTGGTGAAAAAATTCCGAGGATTAATTGAAACTAAAACGGGCAATAAATTGAATGCATGGATTGAAGAAGCTAACCATTCGGTTATTGGAGAGTTGAAAAGTTTCGCCACAGAATTGTTGTCTGATCGTCAGCCTATTGAGAATGCTATTAATCTACATTGGAGTAATGGTCCAGTTGAAGGCAATGTCAACAAACTGAAGACTATTAAACGTCAAATGTATGGAAGGGCAAGCTTCGATTTACTCAGAAAAAGACTGGTATTAGCGCCGGATTGACCACCAAAATTGGGGAAGAACCACTATTGCCGAAATCCCCAGATTAAGTAGATGCGCAATTACCTCGATTTATATTTCATAGCCTTTCGATAATTTAACGGAGAAATACCCGTAATTTTCTTAAAAGCTTTGCTGAAGTTTGAAATATTATTAAATCCGTTTGAATAGCAAATTTGGGCGACATCCATATCTGTCTGAATTAAATGTTGACAAGACTTGGCAATACGAATTTCATTTAAAACAGTAAATAAACTCTTTTTCATTCCTTGTTTAAAAAAACGACAGAACGCGTTTTTATTCATATTTATTTTTTCTGCAACATCATCCAAGGTGATTTCTTTTTGGTAATTCAACATCAGAAAATCAAGTACCTTATTTATACGATCGGTATTTTCTTTTTTTATATTGCGGTAGGTGATGCTAGCTAATAATTCTTTTTCGGATGAAATCGCTATCACATTTAATATGGACAATAATGCTATAAATTTTTCTACATCAGATAGGTGAGGGAGCTTTAGCATCATTTTATGCACTTTGGTTCTTAGACGACCTTTTAATTTTACACCATGTGGTGCATGCTCAAAGAGCAATGTTTTTATAGCCGTCATTTCTGGGCGGTTAAAAAAATCCACCCCTGCGAAGTCAGGCAAAAACTTCATGCCTATTGCCTGTACCTTAAGTTCAGAATCAAGCTGTGAAAACACTTCATCATTTCTCCAAACGTGAGGTAAATTCTCACCAACAAGTACCAAATCTCCCGCATCAAAGTTTTCAATACTATCTCCAATTTGTCGCTGCCCATAACTCTTTAAAATCAATGTTAGTTCAATTTCAGGATGATAATGCAAGGGGTGATAAAAGTATTTATATTCTTTACAATCAAAATCAATCGAGGCGTTAAAAGTTTTTTTTTCGCGTATGAGGATTGGTTTCATGATTTTATTAGGTCTAGAGATAATTGCTAATATTTTACCAAAATTAGCTAATTAAATGAATAAATAACCTGTTTTATCCCTATAGATTTGGTTTAAATTATAACCATAAGAAAGATGTATTGGAATTCAGACAATGAATTGTTCTCCTTAGCAAAAAGTGAATTATTCCCAGCATTGGTTGGCGATGTATTAGATAAATTAGGATTCTTGCACCAGTTCCTGCCTGCACAGGTAAAGCCATTAGGTAATGATATGGTAGTTATTGGTCGAGCCATGCCAGTACTTGAAGCTGACGTTTTCCAAGAGATAGCAGATCAAAGCAAGAATGCGATCATGAAAAAATCTTTTGGTATTATGTTCGAAGCCTTGGACAGTTTAAAAGAGAACGAAGTTTATATCTGTACGGGATCTTCTCCTAGATATGCGCTTTGGGGTGGTTTAATGAGCACCAGGGCAATTAAACTCAAAGCAGCAGGAGTTGTTCTTGATGGCTACGCAAGAGATAGCAAAGAAATATTGAATTTAGGGTTTCCAACATTTTCTATAGGTACTTACGCACAGGATCAGGGACCACGGGGAAAAGTAATCGATTATAGAATTCCGATCGAGTGGCACGGCATACGTATCAATCCTGGCGATATTATATATGGTGATCGCGATGGCGTATTGGTTATTCCTAAAGAAATCGAAGAAAAGGCTTTTATTGGAGCAATAGAAAAAGCAAGAGGCGAAAAATTAGTTATGAAAGCACTTCAGGAAGGAATGAGTACGGTGGATGCATTCAATAATTTTGGAATAATGTAAATATATTATGGCCTTAATAAATTTTAAAATCAAGAATAATTTTCGCTGGACGATTGTTTTGCTATTGTTTTTTGCAACCGCTATAAACTATATCGACAGGCAGATAATCGGGATACTTAAGCCGTTTATAGCAACTGATCTTAATTGGAGCGAAGAAGATTACGGTTACATTATAACTGCTTTTCAAATATCGTATGCAATTGGTCTTTTACTTACGGGTCCGTTCTTAGATAAACTTGGAACAAGAATCGGTTATCTTGGCGCTGTTGCTGTTTGGAGCATAGCTGGAATTGCACATGCAGCAGCTTCTTCTGTTTTAGGTTTTGCTTTTTTCAGATCTATATTGGGTCTTAGTGAAGCTGCAAGTTTTCCTGCTGCAGTTAAAAGTGTAGCAGAATGGTTTCCTAAACGCGAGCGTGCTTTAGCAACAGGTTTATTTAATTCCGGTTCGACTGTAGGGGCAATAATAGCACCGATAATCGTTACCTCTGTTACGCTCTTACTAAACTGGAAATGGGCATTTATTATCACAGGTTTATTAGGCTTTTTATGGATATTACTTTGGCTTCTTGTCTATCGTAGCCCATCAGAACACCCTAAATTAAGTACTGAAGAACTTCAATACATTAATCAGGACGACGAAACCGAAAAAGACCTTGCACCCGAACAACCGTCAATAAAATGGAAGCAATTGTTGCGATTCAGATCAACATATGCGATATGTATTACCAGATTTATATCTGACTGGGTGTGGTGGTTTTTTCTTTTCTGGATACCAGACTATTTAAGTAAATTAATGCACTTGGATATGAAAGAATTAGTTTTGCCTTTAATCATTATCTATGCAGTATCAAGTGTAGGTGGAATAAGCGGCGGTTGGCTTTCTTCTTTTTTTATCAAATCAGGTGTATTTGTGGATAGAGCTAGAAAAATTACAATTCTTATTTGTGCCATTTCAGTCTTACCCATCATGGCCCTTTCAGTTACCACGAATATTTGGATAATAATTTTCTTGTTATCGTTAGCAGCAGCCGGTCATCAGGGTTGGGCAGCAAATATATTTACGGTTATATCAGATATATATCCTAAAACAGCGGTTGCCTCGATGATGGGACTCAGCGGTTTTTTTGGCGCTATTGGCGGTGCATTATCTGCATCTTTCGTAGGTCTTTTATTGGAAACTACACATAGCTATACCGTCATTTTCCTGATAGCCTCACTAATGTATGTTATTAATTGGATAATTATCAAAGTAATGATACCTACTATCGCACCCATCAGTTTAGATTTAAACCAAATAATTGACACATACAGTGAGCATCCCCAACCCAATATGTGACCCTTCGTTTCTTTTAAGAAACAGTTTTAGTCAAAAATTATATCACCAGATCGTTAAAGATCTACCTATATATGATTATCACAACCATCTGTCTGCCAAAGACATTTTTCTCGACAGGAAATTTACAGACATTACCGAATTGTGGCTTGAAGGAGACCATTATAAGTGGCGAGCCATGCGCGCAAACGGCATTGATGAGCAATACATTACAGGGAATGCTTCTTCTAAGGAAAAATTCATCAAATGGTCGTCCACAGTTCCAGCAACGGTCAGAAACCCATTATATCATTGGACACATCTGGAACTTAAAAATACGTTTGGCATTGAAACGATATTAAATGCCGATTCTGCTGATCAGATTTATAATGAAACCAAATCTTTACTACTGCAAGATGCATATAGCGTTCGAAATCTATTAAGAAAGTTTCGCGTTTCTACCTTATGTACTACCGAAGACCCTACGGACGACCTTAAGTGGCACATTCAGTTAAAAGAATCAGGTTTTGAGATCAAGGTTTCAACATCCTTTCGCCCTGATAAAGCGATTGATGCTAGTAACGCAGCAAACTTCCGTAACTACTTAATTAAACTTGAAAAATGCATTAACAAACCTATTGAGAATTATCAGGATTATGTAGCTGCTTTAAAATTGAGACATGATTATTTTCATCTTCATGGCTGTAGATTATCTGATCATGGTCTTGAGTTTCCATTTCCTGTTTTAGAACCTACTACTGCAAAATTAGAAAACATCTTTCAGCAGTTAAAGAAAAGTAACACACCAGGTTATCAAGCGCAAATAGAATTTAAATCTGCATTAATGATCGAGTTTTCGAAATGGAATTTTGAAAAAGGATGGGTACAACAATACCACGTAGGTGCATTACGAGATGCGAATACGTCAGGAGTAAAAAAAATAGGTCAGGCTTGCGGCTTTGATTCAATTGCAGATTTTTTATATGCCGAAACCATGGGGATATTTTTTAATCGACTTGAGGAACATTAGATGCTGGCTAAAACTATTGTCTATAATTTAAATCCTAGAGATAATGAGGTGGTGGCCTCAATGATAGGGAATTTTCAGGACGGTATAACAGCTGGTAAAATGCAGTTTGGCGCCGCATGGTGGTTTTCTGATCAAAAAAAAGGAATTCAGCAGCATTTAGACTGCCTGTCAAACTACGGCTTACTTAGTCAGTTTGTTGGTATGGTAACCGACTCCCGAAGCTTCCTCTCCTTCTCCCGACATGAGTATTTTAGGAGGATTCTCTGTGATGTAATAGGCACTGATATGCAAAATGGAGAAATTCCAAATGATCCAAAAATGCTTAAAGAGTTGATCAGTAATATTTGCTACGGAAATGCTGAAAAATATTTCAATATATAAAAACTTTAAAAATGAATAATATATATAATCTAAGTGGGAAAATTGCTTTAATAACAGGCGGTTCAGAGGGTATTGGGTACGGTATTGCCGAACAGTTTTTAAGCTTAGGTGCAAAAGTGGTAATTACTGGCAGAAATTCTGAAAAATTAAAAGCAGCTAAAGAGAGATTAGGATCTAATTGTTTTAGCTATATCAATGATGTTACCAATTTAGAAGCACTGCCTGCTTTAGTTCAGGATATAGAGAAAAATATCGGTCCGATAGCTATACTGGTTAATAATGCAGGACGTCATTTAAAACAAGATTCGTTAACTGTTTCTGATGAGCAATTTGAACAGGTCATTAGTACGAACCTCAATGCAGTTTTCGCACTAACGCGGGAAGTGCTTAAAATAATGACTGTTCATAAAGCAGGTTCTATAATAAACATAAGTTCTATGTCTGCCCTTTTTGGCTTAACACAAGTTGTTGCTTATAGCAGTTCCAAAACAGCGCTATTAGGTTTAACAAGATCCTTAGCTTCCGAATATTCACATACGGGGGTTCGTATCAATGCAATAGCTCCTGGTTTTATAGAATCTAAAATGTTCCTGAATGTTATGAAAAATGACCCTGAGCGGGGAAAAAAAATTTTAGGAAGAACACCCGCAGGGAGGTTTGGTAAGCCTGCAGATATCGCTAAAGCAGCTGCTTTTTTAGCATCTGATGCATCTGAATTTATAACAGGGATATGCCTGCCCGTAGATGGAGGAAATTCGATTGGTTTTTAACAAAATAAATAGAAAGTCATGAAATTAGGATTTGGGCTTTATCGCCATATGCTAAATGAGCAACATTACAAATTTGCTAAACAATGTGGAGCCACCCATTTGGTGATTCATTTGGTAGATTATTTCGGAAATAAAAATAACAATAAAGACAATGCAAATCAGCCCATTGGGGATGATAGCGGATGGGGAGCTGCCGGTAACGGTGAACTATGGAGTTTGGAGCAAATTTTGACTATTAAAGCGGAGATTGAATCGCATGGCCTAGCATGGGAAGCCATTGAAAATTTTGACCCTGCTATATGGCATGATGTACTTTTGGATGGTCCCCGTAAACTGGAGCAAATCGAGCTACTTAAAGAACAAATTAGGATTGTTGGACAGGCGGGAATACCAGTGTTTGGTTATAATTTTTCTCTAGCAGGTGTTTCGAGCAGAATTGTTGGGCCATTTGCCCGTGGAGGAGGGGAAAGCGTAGGTATGGACGGCATTGATAACAAACCTATAACCAATGGGATGGTTTGGAATATGGTATATGATCATAACGCGCCGAAAGGCTTTTTACCAGCCATAACACATGAGGAGTTATGGGCAAGACTAACTTTCTTCTTGAATGAACTGGTTCCAGTAGCAGAAGAAGCAGGTGTAATATTAGCGGCTCATCCTGATGACCCTCCAATGCCTTATATTAGACAAACGCCCCGGTTGGTTTACCAGCCAGGCCTGTATCAAAAGCTCATTGATATAAAACCTAGTGCTTCCAATTGTCTCGAATTCTGTTTAGGGTCAATATCAGAAATGACAGACGGCGATATTTATGAGGCTACTGATACCTATTCAAAACAAAATAAGGTAGCTTACATCCACTTTAGAAACGTAGTAGGCAAAGTGCCAAATTATAGGGAAGTTTTTGTTGATGAAGGGGATATTGATATGAAAAGGATAATTGCGATCCTTAGAAAAAATAATTTTGAAGGAGTTCTTATTCCTGATCATACGCCACAAATGGATTGTGATGGACCTTGGTATGCGGGAATGGCTTATGCCATGGGATATATGAAAGCCTTATTGAACTAAATAAATATTTTATGAAAAAGTTGATACTGAGTTTGTTTTTAACCACACTTGTTATTCCGTTCTATTCATTCGGGCAAAATAAGTCTGTAGATATTATTCTTTCTAAAAAAGCAGAAAAGGCCAATATGCTCGCTGCAAATGAACTTTCTACAAACCTCCAAAAAATTTATCCAGCTTATAAATTTAGGGTGATCCAAGCTCCCAGTGCCGGGAATTTCCAAATCACTATGGGGCTGTCAAATGACATCGCTATTCCAGATTCCATGAAAAATCAAATCCCAGTACAAAAGGAAGGATTTATAGTTAAAAGAATTAAATCAAATCAATTAATAATCACTTCTCACAGTAGCAAAGGATTGTTTAATGCCGTTTACACATTGCTTGAAAAATTGGGTGATGGATTTTATCTTTCTATGAATACTAAAGCTCCTGCAACAAAATCATTCTCCTTTAAAAATTGGGAAATGACCGATTTCCCGTTACAGCAGCAACGTGTGGTTTTTAATTGGCATAATTTCTTAGCAGGTTGTACGGGTTGGGATTATAAAGAATGGGAAAACTGGATTGATCAAAGTGCTAAGATGCGCTACAACACCATAATGGTACACGCCTATGGTAATAATCCGATGTTTAGCTTTACTTATAATGGTATCAAAAAAGACGTTGGTTATCTCAATACATCAAATTCAGGGAGAGATTGGGGAGTTCAACATGTAAATGATGTACGTTTGCTTACTGGTGGAGAAATATTTAAGGAATCTGTATTTGGATCAACTGCAGCAAAGGTTCCTGATAACCAACGGGAAATAGCCGTGCAGCAATTGATGAAGAGCGTGTTTAAACATGCAGAAGATATGTCGATGAAAATTATATTTTCTTTAGATGTAGACACTTGGTCGTCTAATCCACAGAACATAATTAAAACATTGCCTCTTTCAAGTCGAATTAAATTGGGTGATCAAGAAATTGTTAATCCAGATACTCCTGAAGGTTATGATTACTATAAAGCCCAGCTAAATACTTTATTAAAATTATATCCCCAAATTAATGAGGTTACCTTATGGAAAAGAAACAATCCAACTTTATGGAATGACATCAAAGTAGAGCAATTTCCTGATGCATGGGCAAAAGAGTGGACATCCCTTATAAAAGACCATCCTGAACTTGTTACCGATAATAAATACGGCGCCAGTAATTTTGCATTGTCTAAAATAGTAAAAGCATTTCAAAAGGCGGTAAAGGAACTAAACAAGTCAGATATAAGCATTTCATATGGCTCATGGAACTGGGGTTACATGCCCACTGCAGATATTGTGATGCCGAAAGATATTACATTTATACCTCTAGATTACTCTATAAACTTCGACACAAAAGATGTTGAAGAACAGCTTGCAAAAACAGGTGCAAATCGAAAAATCGTTCCCATTATCTGGGCACATCATGATGATCATCGTTTTATTGGAAGGCCTTATGCTCCATATCCTAATTTAAATAAGCTTTTAACCAAACGTAAGGTAGCTGGTTTTGGAATCATCCATTGGACCACACGTCCACTTGACATTTATTTTAAAAGCTTAGCTAATCAAGTTTGGCACAGCTCTGAGGATGAACAGCTTTCGAAAACGCTAACAACTTTTTGTGAAAAGGTATTCGGTTCTACACAACAACCTCTTGTAGATTACATGACACAATGGAGCTTAAAAGGCCCAATGTTTGGCAGAGAAACTTCCGACCATTTTGTCGATATTGGTACACAAAAAGATGGGGATGCACACGAGAGTCCTGAAGCAATATTAGATAAAACAGCATTACGCTTAATAACTCTTTCAAAAGTTAATCAAAAAATCCTTTCGACCGAAGGGAAGAAAGCTTATAATTATTTCTATCAGATGGAGCAATTCTATCGTAGTTTTTTCAAAAACCAACAACTATTTAATCAGGCATACTCAATGTTAAACCGTAAACATGTCGATTCAGCGAGATTTATTTTGAAAAACGCAACTCCAGAAGAAACCATAAGAATGTACATTAAGGCATCGTCTAACATGGAGATGACCAAAGGAGAAAAAGCCATAGTTTTTTCAATGGGAACACGATGGCTGCCTGATTATTTCGATTTATATCAGCGCGCCAAAACTAGTGCCATTTTAATAAAATTTGGCACAACCAAGCATGATCCACTCGCACAATGGGCTGGCACCAGTACTTTCTTTATAGATTCTTCAAGAAAAATGTGGACATGTTTCGGTAAAAAGGAACTGGAAGGAAGTGACAAAGGAAATAAGATGAGTGATTTATCTTCAAGTAACGAGAGTGAATCCGTTTCCTGGATTAAATTTTCTAATCAGTTAACGGTCCCATTGAGAACCTCTGGCGGAAGCTCATTATCAGCAGGTGAATATAAATTGGATATTAAATTCAAAGCCATTGATAAAGTAGACAAAGTTCCATTTACCCTTTCCTTATCTGAGGGTAAAAATTCGAGCATGTTAAATCCTGAAGTTTCTAACCCCGCTACGGATTATGCAACGGCGAGTGTAAAAATCAAGATAGCAAATGATGGGAAGTATTCGCTGACTATTAAAACAACACAACCAGCGTCATTAAAAATATATGATATGGTTATTACTCCTTTCTGATATAAAAGCTTTGTTAAACTGGGCATTTCGGCACAAAGGGTCTTATCCGTCTATTGTCTCGTCGTATGTTTGAAATTATATAATGATATGATTCGTTAGATAATTCAAACATACGACGGCACAATTCAAACATACGACGGCACAAACGACAAAGTAAATTCAGGACGGCACAATATGAGCGGTGAAATAAAAAAACGCTGGAAGCATTACCCTTATAAGAAAAAGGATATAGAAAAGGATCAAATGGCGACTGTTTAATTCAAATAAAGAAAAAATGAATAGGCTTTTCTTTTAATAATTAATTACGAATTGTACACTTGTAAAGTAATATCAGAATTACCAGAAATGAGATGTAAACTTATTCCAGTATTACCACCTAGAAAATGTAAACTTATTCTAGTATTATAATTCAAAAACGACAAGTAAATCCAGGACAGCACAATCTGAATGGGTATTTCAGCAAAAGTGGTCACTCGATCCGCATTTAAGCTGACAGAAAATTTCGCTTCAAACTGACATTTGATTTCGGTGCAAAGTGGCCGTTTTGACCTTCTAAGCTACTTTTTTCCAGTATAGCGTTCCAAAATAATTCTTCAAAATTTAGCGATATTAGCGGCTCTGGGCGCGCGTTTGGCTTGGGGCTAGGGTAAGCGTCCGCTCGCCATTTCGGATTGATTTAATCGCTTCTTTGGAGGTCTTTAAGTTTTCGGCCTGGGAACGGCCTGGCTGAATTGCGATTGGAGCATGTAAATGAATATTTTAGGCATGCCAGGCGCCAGGGAAAAGGAATTAGCGCTTTGGTCTGTATTGGGTCCAGAGGGAAAGGAACTTTAAATGCGTCATCCGGCAAGCGGTTTAGCGGCCACTTTGCACCGAAACAGATACGCTACTATTGGGTTCTTCCCCACTTTGGTGGTCAACATTTTGTTTGTTAATACAAAAAATATCTTTTAGTAACGCCAAAACTGACAAAAGTAGACTGATGACTATTTAATGAGTAATTTTCTTCTTTGAATTAAAAAGCGAATGGTTATACAGTTTACATATCGAAGAAGAACTGTGTTGAGAGCATCGTAGCAAATACTTTTTATTAAATCCATTTAAGTTGTCAGCAACTAAAAACCACCAAAATTGGGGAAGAACCACTATTGTTGAAATATGCACCCAGACCACAATTTTTGACAAGGCAACAGAGCCTATTGGACCATTAAACATTGGACAAGCTAGAACCCCTGATGAGGTTTTAGCAAAAAAGTTTTCCACATTATTTATGGAACAAGGAAGATACTGCCCAAAAAATAGCTTTAAACTGTTTAAACCTATTTTTTGCTTTACAGGCACAAAAAGTGCTTAAATTTTGATTTCAGGCACATTTAACTAAATTTGGATTATACCAAAACCAAGTTTATGTATCAATTAACAGTACCTGCAAACCGCGTCAGCGAATCGTTAAGTAAACATATTTTAGCTGATGGTTTCGATCTGACTTACGATATGGAAAAGAGTCATGGCGCGTATATTTATGATTCGAAACACAACAGAACTCTACTCGATTTTTTCACCTGTTTTGCATCTGTTCCTTTAGGATACAATCACTCCAAAATGATCAATGATGAGGCCTTTAAACAAAGTCTCTTTCAGGCAGCATTAGCCAATCCATCAAACTCTGATGTTTATACCCAGCAATACGCCCAATTTGTAGAAACCTTTTCCCAAGTGGGCATCCCCGGTTATCTGCATCATGCTTTCTTTATCGCAGGTGGTGGTTTAGCGGTAGAAAATGCACTTAAAGTAGCCATGGACTGGAAAGTGCAAAAGAACTTTGCCAAAGGATATACCAGAGAAAAAGGCTTTAAGGTACTGCATTTCGAAAGAGCTTTCCACGGGCGAACAGGCTATACTTTGAGCTTAACCAATACCCTACCCGATAAAACCAAGTGGTTTGCCAAGTTCGATTGGCCCAGGGTTTCGGTTCCGGAGGTTAAGTTTCCACTATCGGGCAATAATCTTTCGCATGCAATAGAAACTGAAGAAATCGCTATCGCCCAGATTAAAAAGGCATTTGCCGATAATAAAGATGAGATCTGCGCCATTATTGTAGAGCCAATCCAATCGGAAGGTGGCGACAACCATTTGCGCGAAGAATTCCTGATCCAGCTAAAAGCCCTCGCTGATGAAAATGAAGCTTGTTTAATTTACGACGAAGTACAAACCGGTGTTGGCTTAACAGGTAAATTCTGGTGCCACCAGCACTTTAGTGAAAAGGCACGCCCGGACATTCTGGCTTTTGGTAAAAAAATGCAGGTTTGTGGTATTTTGGCAGGTAAAAAAATAGACGAAATCGAAACCAATGTGTTTAAGGTACCCAGCCGCATTAACTCTACCTGGGGCGGTAACCTGGTAGATATGGTACGTTCAACGCAAATCCTCCAAATTATTGAAGAAGATAAGCTCTGCGAGAATGCCACAAAAGTGGGCGCTTATTTAAGCAGTCAACTTGAAAATTTAGCCCGCCGTTTCGATCAGATGACCAATGTGCGCGGCAGAGGCTTACTTTGTTCCTTTGACTTCCCAAATAAAGAAATGCGTAATAATTTTATCAGCAAAGGACTGGAAAACAACGTGATGTTTCTGGGATGTGGCGAAAAAACCATTCGCTTCCGTCCGGCACTTTGCATTGAACAAAAACATATTGACGAAGGCCTGACGGTTATGGAAAAAATATTGCCTTTATTGTAGGCATGAGCAAAAAAACTCTTATTTACACCATTACCGCAATTGTTTTAATTCTGGTTTTTTTTATGGTTAAAGATACTTTTAACCAACCCGGAATTGAGGATATGAAAGCCGGTTTTAAAGAAATTGTCAAATACAGAAATGACAACAATACCGGTCCAGTGCAACGCATTTATGTGGTAACGGTTAAAGATACAGTTTGGAAAGAACTGGAAGATTATGGCAATTTAATGCCACACACTAAATACGGCAATACCAAAGTGTATTTCTTTATGCAAAATGCAAACATTCCGCAAAGCTTGCAGCCCGGAGAAGTAAATTTCGATCCGGTTTTTAACAAAGATTGCATTGCCCTGTACGAAAAAAGCGCCATGAGTCAGGTGGCGTTTAATAAGCATCCTTATTAAATAATATTAAACCTATGAGGTTTTAAAAACCTCATAGGTTTACAGCTATACAAAAGCCGAAAAACCTGTTATTGCCCGCCCAACTATCAGCGTATTGATTTCTTTGGTCCCTTCATAAGAATAAATAGCCTCTGCATCGGCTACAAAACGGGCTACATTATACTCCAGCAAAATACCATTACCGCCCATTACCTCACGTGCCTTGCTTACTACATCGCGCGTACGTAAGGAGCAAAAAACCTTGGCTAATGAAGCATGCTCATCTTTAAGCAAGCCTTGGTCCTGCAACTGTGATAATCGAAAACAAAGGGTCTGCATCGCCGTTAAATTCGATAACATTTCTACCAGGTGGTTTTGAATCAACTGAAAAGACGCAATTGGCTTCCCAAACTGTTTACGTGTGCGGGTATAGTCGAGCGCATTTTCGTAGGCACCACGGGCACAACCAACCGCCTGCCAGGCTACACCCGCCCTTGTCATCTGTAAAACCTTTGCCGTATCTTTAAATGAGTTTGCATTTTGCAAACGATCTGCCTCTTCTACCTCGCAATTGGTTAAAGTAATGAGCCCGTTTTGCACAATGCGGAGTGCCATTTTATTTTGCATTTTTTCTACTGCAAAACCCGGATTATCCTTTTTAACAATAAAGCCTTTTACCTCACCCTCTTCTTCATCTCTCGCCCAAATGATCAGTATATCGGCAAAAGTTGCATTACCAATCCATTTCTTCTGCCCATTTAAAATCCATTTCCCACCTACCCTTTTACAGGTTGTAGTTAAGCCACCAGCTGCAGCCGATCCTACTTCGGGTTCAGTTAAACCAAAAGCCCCAATGATTTTAAACTGTTGCATTAAAGGCAACCACTGCTGCTTTTGTTCTTCTGATCCGCATAAATAAATGGAGCCCATGGCCAAACCACTTTGCACCCCAAAAAAGGTCGAAATAGAGGTATCAATCCTGGCCATTTCCATGGCTAAGATGCCTTCCATCAGGTTCGATTTTCCCGGACAGCCGTACCCCTGATAGGTTAATCCGCAAATGTTCAGTTCAGCAAGTTTGGGAATAATTTCGAACGGGAATTCGGCCCTGTTCCAATACTGGTTTACAATAGGCTTAACTTCCTTTTCTAAAAAGGCGCGCACTTTTAGCTGCAGCTCACGGTCTTCATCTTTTAAAGCTTCGTCGCCCAAATGATAAAAATCGCCTTCAATAGGAGGCAATTCTTTCTTTTTATGTCCCCCGCCCATCATTTTCATCATCCCTTGGATTTGTTTATCGTCCAAGTTAGAAATTGTTTCGACCATTTTAGGCAGATCGACTTTTTTCGACAAGGCATCTAACTTATCGAAATCTACATGTTTAAAAAGCTTGTATGCGTTTTTGAGAGAAGAAAATATATTCGCCATTATTATTCGTTTTTAGCATAACAAATAAGGCGCGGTTTTGTTCAGATGGAGGGGCGCTATGAGACTTGCCGGCCTATTAGAGTTCAATGACATCTTAACCATATAAGTCATAAAAGGACATAAAACTTATGTTGCCTTATATTTCTTACATGGTTAAAATTAGCTTTGCTACCTCAAATCAAACAGGTTATCAACCCCCAACAATTTCCTAGAGGTAAAACCCTCGCCAAATGTTGTACCGATACTTTTACCAAATTCCCTTGCCCGGCCAATTACACTTTCAAAAAACTCGGGCGATGAGATATACGTCTGTTGCCCCTCTACATCCGGATTATAGAACTGCGTTTTAAAGGCCTGGATCGATTTGATTTTGGTATCCATATGATCAGAAATATCGACGATAATATCTGGTCTTAAATAACGGTCCTGAATGTATTGTAAAAGTAACCTCGGGCGGTGTGCTTCTTGTTTAATCCCATTTAAAACCGTTTCTACTTTAGGTAAACCCGATAAAAATACCGAATCGAAAACCAGGTCACCTGCCCTTCCATGGTCTGGGTGACGATCCTCTAAAGCATTACTTAAAATAATTTCAGGTTGATATTTACGGATCACTTTAACTACCTCTAAACGATGAAACTCATCATTCTGGAAAAAGCCATCGCGCATACCCAGATTCTCACGCACATGAAGGCCCAGTATCTTAGCCGATTCTGCGGCTTCCTCATCTCTGGTTTCGGCAGTACCGCGTGTACCCAGCTCACCACGGGTAAGGTCAACAATACCAACCTTTTTACCTAATGCAATATGTTTTAAAATTGTTCCTGAACAGCAAAGCTCAGCATCATCAGGATGAACGGCTATAACTAATATATCTAATTTCATAGGTTTTACTAAGCATTTTGATTCAGCAATTGCTGAATTTTCTTTTTGATTTTTGTACTTAAAGGTTTGGTAAAAGGGAGATAGAAATCAACCAGCTCGCCACTTCGGTTTACTAGGTATTTATGAAAATTCCAGCGGGGTTTCGAATTTAATTTACGGTTTTGCTTTTTATCACTTAAAAACTGATAAAGGGGGTGCATCAGCTGCCCGCGAACCATAATTTTATCAAAGACCGGGAATTTAACGCCGTGGTTTATTTCACAAAAGGAGGCTATATCGTTACCTTCCAAAGGCTCCTGTTTACCAAAATCATTGGTGGGGAAACCTAATATTTCGAAATCGGGATGGTTAATTTCGTCTTTTAGCTGCTGTAATTCTTTCAACTGTGGGGTAAATCCGCACGCTGACGCGGTATTTACAATGAGTACTACTTTATTCCGGTAGGCCGATAGCGGCTGATCTTCGCCATTAATTTTCTTAACCTTAAACGGATAAATGTTCGGAATGCTTTCCTGCATTATTTATTATTGATAAAAACCCGAAGTACGGATAATGGATTCGATATCCCTATCCTCGGTCGGATCGTAAGTGCTTTTTAAATTGTGGCCAACCACACGGGCAACAATCTGATATGAAAACGCGGCAAAGCCACCTTTAGTCTGTTTTACGATATCGTAGGTAGTGCGGCCAACCTCGCGATCGATCAGTTTGGTCAAAATCTGTCCCTGAGTAATCGTTAGTTCCTTTATTTCTCGGTTAAACATGTCTTTAATTTCTTTATCACATTGTTTAACCAGTTGTTTTTGTTCCTTTTTTTCTGCCGTTTTGGATAAATCCTGCTCCAGTTGCTCATACCTGCGTTTGGCAAACAAAGCGTAAGGCATTACCTTAAGTACATTGTACCTTAAACGGTTGTAAGCGGCTTGTTCTGCAGGCGATTTCCATATTCTGGCTGCATAAATGGTAACATCTTCGAGTTGCATCCACGGAATCATGATCCCATTATCGTTAGTAGAGGCTACTCTTATTGTATCGCTTTTGCCTAATTTAGGGAATACGGGGGCAGCTGGTTCCTGCGCCTGCAGTGAAACACCATAAATCATTACAATACAAAGAAAAAAGAGCCCTTTAATTTTCATAAATTTATACTTTTACAAAGTTAGGTGTTATTTCATATATTAGTTGTTCCACAGAACTAATATAAGTTTTATTCATAAATAAGACGCAATTTTTACGCAAAAAATACAAATGAAAACAGAGTTAGTGATTGATTTAGAGGCAGAAAAGCAAGAGATTCTTAAAAGATACAGGGCATTATTACGCGCTAGTAAATCTACTTTACAGAAGGGCGATAAGAAAGAAATCCGCAAAGCTTTTGATATGGCACTCGAAAGCCATAAAGATATGCGCCGTAAATCGGGCGAGCCTTACATTTATCATCCTATTGCTGTAGCACAAATTGCTGCCGAAGAAATTGGCCTGGGCACTACCTCGATTGTGTGTGCTTTGCTGCATGATGTGGTAGAAGATACCGATATCACCTTAGAGGATATAGAGCGTGAATTTGGCAAGAAAACCGCCAAAATTATAGATGGCTTAACCAAAATTTCGGGTGTTTTTGATACCAACAGCTCTTTACAAGCCGAAAACTTCCGCAAAATGCTGCTTACCCTGGCCGATGATGTAAGAGTAATCTTAATCAAACTGGCCGATAGGTTGCACAATATGCGTACCATGGATTTTATGCCGCGCCACAAGCAGCTTAAAATCGCATCCGAAACCATTTATTTATATGCCCCCCTCGCCCATCGTTTGGGTTTATATGCCATAAAATCAGAGTTGGAAGATCTTTCCATGAAATATCTCGACCCTGATACTTATAAATTCATTGCCAAGAAACTTAACGAGAAAAAAGCAGAACGGGCGCTGTTTATCAAAAAGTTTGTAGAGCCTATTGATGAAATAGTACATGAACAAGGGCTGGTTGCCGATGTGTACGGCAGGCCAAAATCGATCCATTCCATTTGGAACAAAATGAAAAAGAAAAACATCCCTTTTGAGGAGGTGTATGATCTTTTTGCCATCCGGATTATCCTCGATTCGGCACCTGAAAATGAAAAGGCAGACTGTTGGAAGGCCTATTCAATTGTTACCGACCTATACCGCCCTAATCCCGACCGTTTGCGTGACTGGGTTTCTTCACCAAAAGGAAATGGTTATGAAAGTTTGCACACTACGGTGATGGGGCCACGTGGACAATGGGTGGAAGTACAAATCCGTACCCAAAGGATGAATGAAATTGCCGAAAAAGGTTTCGCAGCACACTGGAAATACAAAGAATCGAGCAACGACAACGGGCTTGACCAATGGATTCAGAAAGTGCGCGAAATGCTAAATAATCCGGAAGCCAATGCTTTAGATTTCCTTGATGATTTCAAAATGAACCTCTTTTCGGATGAGATTTTTATTTTTACCCCTAAAGGAGCCTTAATCCAGTTACCACTGGGCGCTACCGCTTTAGATTTTGCCTTCGAAATCCATACCGATGTAGGTGCAACCTGTATTGGCGCCAAGGTTAACCACAAACTGGTACCGATTTCTTACAAACTGCAAAACGGCGATCAGGTAGAAATTATTACTTCGAGCAAGCAAACGCCAAAAGAAGACTGGCTCAACACGGTAGTTACCGCAAAGGCCAAATCAAAAATCAAATCTTCACTAAAAGAAGAAAAACGAAAAATTGCCGAAAATGGTAAGGAGATTTTAGAAAGAAAGCTAAAATCTCTGAAAATCACTTACAATACCGACAACATCCAAAAACTAAGCTATTTCTTTAAACTACCATCAACGCAGGAACTTTTCGTTAATGTAGCCTTAGGAAAAATAGAGCTTAAGGATATTAAGGAATACCTGTCGAGCGAAAAAGAAGTAGAAAGCCGTGCACCTGAGCGACCAGAAAACCTAACGGTTGATATGGTTAAAACAAAAATTAAAGGCTCGGAAAACGACATTTTATTAATTGGAGAAGACCAGCAGAAAATAGATTATACCCTTGCCGCTTGTTGTAACCCAATTCCGGGCGATGACGTTTTTGGCTTTGTAACCGTTAGTGAAGGCATCAAAATTCATCGTACCAACTGCCCTAATGCAGCTCAACTCATGTCGAATTATGGTTACCGGGTAGTTAAAGCCAAATGGAACAAAGCACAGGAACTTACTTTCTTAACCGGTTTACGCATTGTTGGTATTGATGATGTGGGTTTAATTAACAACATCACCAGGGTAATTTCTACCGATTTTAAAGTAAACATGCGGTCGATTACCGTTGATACCAACGAAGGAATTTTTGATGGGTCAATTATGATTTTTGTAAACGATACCGAACACCTGGAAAATCTGATTAAAAACTTATTAAAAGTTCGGGGAGTTACAGGCGTTACGAGGTTTGATGCATAAATAGTCGGAAAGTCTGGAGTCGGAAGTCCAGATGGTAAATTATACGCTATTTGCTGATTGAACTTGGGACCTCTGACATTCGGACTACGCACTTATTACAACATTTAAACAATCTAACCCTCGAACAATCAAACTAATTGACTACCTTTGAATGGAGTTTAAAAACTATGTCTGAACAAAAAACAAATGAGCTCGTTCGCAAGATTTTTGAAGCTTATTTAGAGAACAAAAATCTACGTAAAACACCAGAGCGTTTCGCTATATTGGAAGAAATATATTCGAGAAACGACCACTTTGATGTTGAAACCCTATATATCCACATGAAAAACCAAAAGTACCGCGTTAGCCGCGCAACGGTTTACAACACGCTGGAGTTATTGGTTTCGTGCGATTTAGTTACCAAGCACCAGTTTGGTAAAAACATGGCGCAATTCGAAAAATCTTATGGTTACCGCCAGCACGATCACGTAATCTGTATCGAATGCGGTAAAGTAGTAGAATTCTGCGACCCCCGGATTCACCAGATCCAAACCATGGTAGGTGATCTTTTAAAATTTGATGTTAAACACCACTCGTTAAACCTTTATGGCTTCTGTTCTGATTGCAGTATGGCCAATAAAGTAAACGAAAGTGCCGCTACAGCAGCAAATCTGGAAACAAATTAAATTATAATACAAATAAAACCAGCTTAATTTATTAAATAATGACGCAAGTAGATGTACTTCTCGGCCTGCAATGGGGCGATGAAGGAAAGGGAAAAATCGTTGATGTACTAAGTCCAAAATATGATCTTATTGCCCGTTTCCAGGGCGGCCCAAATGCCGGACATACTTTAGAGTTCGATGGCAAAAAATTCGTTTTAAATACCATCCCATCAGGAATTTTCAACGAAAAAACCATGAACCTGATCGGAAATGGTGTAGTAATAGACCCTATTATCTTAAAAAGAGAATTAGATAATTTAAAAAAAGCTGGTCATGATCCGGTTGCAGAAGGCAAATTGGTTATTGCCCGTAAAGCACACTTAATTTTACCTAGTCACCAGTTATTAGATGCGGCCAACGAGGCACGCATGGGTAAAAACAAAATTGGTTCTACCTTAAAGGGTATCGGTCCAACTTATATGGACAAAACCGGCCGTAATGGTTTACGTGTTGGCGATACTACCCTACCTGATTTTAAAGAGCGTTATGCTAAACTGGTAGAAAAACACACAGAAATTCTTTCGCACTACGAAGGTTTTGAATATGAACTGGCCGAAAAAGAAGCTGCTTTCTTCGAAGCTGTTGAATTCTTAAAAACCATTCCACATGTAGATAGCGAACACTTTGTTAACGGTTACCTGAAAGAAGGTAAAGCTGTTTTAGCAGAAGGTGCACAAGGAACTTTATTGGATGTTGATTTCGGATCTTATCCTTTCGTAACATCGAGTAACACCACCACTGCAGGCGCTTGTACTGGTTTAGGTATTGCCCCTAATAAAGTTGGTGCGGTTTATGGCATTTTTAAAGCTTACTGTACCCGTGTTGGTGGTGGTCCTTTTCCTACTGAGTTAGATAACGAAGTTGGCGAGAACTTACGTGCTTTAGGTCATGAGTTTGGTGCTACTACAGGTCGTGCGCGTCGTTGTGGATGGATTGATCTTCCTGCTTTAAAATACGCCATCATGTTAAACGGTGTTACCGAATTAATTATGATGAAAGCCGATGTTTTGGATACTTTCGATACCATTTATGCTTGTACACACTACGAATACAATGGCGAAACGATTGATTACATGCCTTATGATATCATTTCTATCGAGCCGAAACCAGTGTTGAAAGCAATTGATGGTTGGGCTACTGATGTTACTAAAATTACTTCGGTTGACGAAATCCCTGCTAAACTGACTGAATACATTGCTTTCTTAGAAAAAGAATTGCAAGTACCAATCAAATTCCTTTCGGTAGGACCAGATAGAGCACAAACTTTAGAGTTGCACTAGTATAGATTCTAATGATGCTGAAATAAATTCGATAAGCTATCGGATCAGCACGACGAAAATAAAGAAAAGCAATCCAAAACGGATTGCTTTTCTGTTTTACAGATAACCATGGGTATCGTCCTCGTTTGCAACCATAGCCGTTAACCTAAGCCCTAAAAATTTCATTTAGGATTTGGAATGCGGCTTTTTTTCCTTTTTTGGGTTCGAGCAATAATGATTTGATTATTGGGATTATATACCTGTTATACCATTTGAGCACGCTTATTTCTTTTGTTACCATTTTTCTGATGGATTCAGCTATGGTTCTTAGGTATTTGAAAACTTTCCACATCGAAAATGACCGGTCTTTAAACCGCTGTCCATCTATTGAATCGATAAACCGGTATATCTTCCAGTTTACGACTATCCGGAGTAGCTTGGCGAAAAGCTGACATTCCAGACGGGCTTTTTTAACTGCTCTTACCTTGTGTATACCGAAAAGTGATTTCCAACTTTTGAACATCAGTTCAACCTGCCATCTCAAACGGTAAAGCGCTGCGACCATTTCTGTTTGGAGCTTATCGCTATCTACATTAGTTATAAACAGGCTAAACCTTGCCCTGCTTTTATATTCCTCTGTTAGCGTATAGCCCTGTCTTTTTGCCTGGATGTTAGCTTTCCTAATCCTTTCTTCCCACACCTGCGGGGGAACGGGTACAGCAACAAGTCTGCATTCAATAGTTTCATTACCTTTTCCTATGGTTATTAGTGTCTCACTAATATTTTGTTTTCCTGCTATCATTTGCTGATACTTTTGCGTCCAGTTAATACCCTTTCCCGTCCTTACCTCAACTGGCCTACACGAAGTATGCAGCCTGTTGAGGAAGTAAGCTTCTCGCCGGATAACTCCCAAAAGGTAGGTATGGGTAATATAGCCCAGGTCACGGATGTGCAACTCGGCTTTGCCTATTTTATTTAAATGCGTCCCAGAATATCCCTGATCATTTTCCCTTGCCTGTCTGAACTCAAGGGTTCTCCAACTGCCACTTTTGAGATCGAGTGCATACTGCATGTTCATAAGCGAATTCCCGGCTGCAAACCTCCCTATCGGTGGATACGCCTCTGAAAGCCCTTTTGGCAACTGGAATTTACATGAATCAGAAATGATAACCGCAGAGAAACCTGACCAGTCCCTTTGATCAGAAAAATCCATTTTAGCCAGCATCTGCCTGGCAAGGACTTTCCTTACAAAATCAACACTATTATCATTAAAACGCTTATGCAATGCAACCTTGCTAATACGAACCCCGTTGTGGAGCAGGATATCATTGCAAGAGTCTTGCAGGCTGAACTGACCGTGTTCCTCTTCAGCGAACATCACACATTCCAGAAAATGTTCAGGGGAGAGCTTTGAAGCACGTTTCATAAACCCCGCCTCACGAGCATCGGCATGAACCTGGTTAAGGTCAAGCAGGAGGTTTAGCTCTGCTTCAAGAATATCTACTGAACGCTCGAAAATCCTATCCGATGAAAGAAATAAGACACTTTTTCCCTTACAAAATCAGACCGTTTTCAAAAAAAAACACTATTTTTAAGTAGAAAAAGGCGGTATTTCCGCTCAGAACTAACCGCCTTTTAACTAATAAAAAACAAATATGGGAAAAATCTAATTGCTTCGCACAATGGCGAAGCCCTGTTTCATAATCGACTTAAAATCTGGATTTTAAAAATTAAGTTAACGGCTATGGTTTGCAACGAGGATGAACGAAAGCCACATTTGCAATGTGTTTAGACAAATAAGCGATATAATCGCTTTTCTCATTAATCCTCGTTATAAGTCATAACTATAATCATCCAGGTATTTTTTAAAGATATAACAACCTCTTTGTTTGAAACAAAGACGACATCACTTATTTAATCCCTTCTTCGTTCAATTCTTTAACCAAAACAAGTCAGAGAAAACATATTTAGCATTCTCAGGGATTATAAAATCTTCAGGTAAAGAAACAATCACTTCTTTTAAATCTTTGTGCCGAATGTCACCTTTCTTAATATTAACGCCTTTAAAAAATGGAATCATTTTTCCAGAACCACATTCACCAAAAACATATATAGTATCTCCTGTTGATTCTTGTTTACATACAAATAGGTTTACTTGTCTTTTGTCAATCCCACACCTTTTTATACTTGAATAAAACGATAGAATATTAACTATTGCGCAGGAATCTCCTCCATTAATCGTTTCCATTTTCACACTTGCTACCTGAAGTTTGTTCAAATCAATTTTTTTTTGTTTGATCATCGAGCAGCCAAATATTGACGCAATAACAAAAAGGCAAAATAGATGTTTTATATTCATAGCTTAATAATTGTCGAAGGTAAAATTAATTCTTACAATTATCAGCGCTATTTTTACCTTTGCCGCAACTTGACCCCCTTACAAAACATATCAGACTTTAAACAAAAGGCCTTACACTGGGCTAACCAGTTTGAAGTGTGTTGTTTTTTGGATTCGAATCAGTACAAAGATGCTTATTCGGCCTATGATTTTGTAATTGCAGCAGCTGTACAAGCGGAACTAAAATGTACATCGGGCACTGCTTTTGATCAGTTAAAAGCCTTTCAATTGGCAAACCCACAATGGCTTTTCGGCTTTTTCAGTTACGATCTTAAAAACGAGATCGAAAATTTACAGTCTAATCATGCTGATCTTTTAAGCTTTTCCGATTTGTATTTCTTTATACCGAAATACTTAATTGCATTTAAAAACGGAAAAGCAGAGGTATTAATTGGTGATCAGGCTATCTTAGGTGAAATCAATAGCTTTCCAATCGAAACGAAGCACCAGGTTGCAGCATTAAATATCCAACAGAAACTTTCAAAAGCGCAGTACATCAGCAAAATTGAAAGCTTAAAAAATCATATCATCCGTGGCGACATTTATGAGGTTAATTTTTGTCAGGAGTTTTTTGCAGAAAATGCACAAATCAATCCTGCAGAAACTTTTGAAGCACTGAACCAACTTTCCCCTACCCCATTTGCAGGTTACTTTAAAGTGCACAACCAGTATATTTTATCGGCCACCCCCGAAAGGTTTATGTGCAAACGCGGCAATCGCTTAATATCTCAACCCATTAAAGGAACCGCCAAACGCAGTACAAATCATGAAACTGACGAGCAGATTAAAAGAGATTTGAGAAACGATATTAAAGAGCAGGCCGAAAACGTAATGATAGTAGACTTGGTGCGTCACGATCTTACTAAATCGGCTGTTAAAGGCACGGTTAAGGTTGATGAACTCTTTGGCATTTATAGCTTCCCGCAGGTGCACCAAATGATTTCGACTATAAGTTGCGAGTTAGATCCAAATATTCATTTTATCGATGCCATTAAAAATGCCTTTCCTATGGGCTCTATGACGGGTGCCCCTAAAGTTAAGGCAATGCAGCTTATTGAGCAATATGAAGAAACCAAACGGGGTATTTATTCAGGCTCATTTGGCTGTATCAGTCCGGATGGAGATTTCGATTTTAACGTAGTGATCCGTAGCATTTTATTTAATGCAGAATCAAAATACTTGTCCTTTCAGGTTGGCGGTGCCATTACCTATCAATGCAATGCCGAAAAGGAATACGAAGAGTGTTTGCTTAAAGCCAGTGCTATTTTGCAGGTGCTGGGCAATAAATTGGCTCATTAGTTCAATTGTTCATTAGTCATTAGTTCATAGCTAATTCCAAACTAACCCGTTTAATCTGTCGACCGACGCCAAACGAAATAACAAATGCCATTTTTCCACAAATAAAAAAGGTGGAAAGTTTATGCATCATGCTAAACCTTCCACCCTTTACCTTAAACCTTCTACCTTATTTCTTGTAATACTGCTGTGCCTCTGGTAAATATTTTTGAATCTGCGCAATACGGGTAGCATCACTTGGGTGAGTACTTAAAAACTCAGCTGGTTTTTGCGCCCCCGCAGAAGCTGCCGACATTCTATTCCAAAACGCTGTTGCATTTTGAGGATTATAACCGGCCATGGCCATAAAAATTAAACCTAAGCGGTCGGCTTCTAGCTCCTGGTTACGGCTAAATTTAAGCATGGCAACCGGTGTACCTACCCCATAAAGTGTATTGAAGATAGATTGTGTTTTCGGGTTTTTAGATAAGGCTACTCCTGCAGCTGCACCAATTCCCTGTGCCACCATTTCCTGCGACATGCGCTCGGCCGAGTGACCGGCAATGGCGTGCGCAATCTCATGCCCCATTACCGTTGCTAAACCGGCATCATCTTGTGTTACGGGCAAAATTCCGGTATACACTACAATTTTGCCACCTGGCATACACCATGCATTTTTTTCATTGTTTTGCACCACATTTACTTCCCACTGGTAATCGGCAATTAAATTACCATAGTTATTGCTGTTCATGTACGATTTTACAGCTGTAATTAAACGACTGCCTATAGTTTTTACCTTTAAGGCCTGTGCATTCGATGCCGGTAAAACCGTTGTTTTATTTTCAGTTAAAAAGGTACTATATGCTTGAAACGCCATCGGCAAAACCTGATCGTTACTTACCAAATCGAACCGGCTACGACCGGTTAAAGGCACTGTAGAACAAGAGTTGAACAGTAAAACGCCAGCAACGCTTGCTGTTAAAAATAACTTTTTCATTTCTTATAAATTTAGTTTTCCTGGTTATTACACAGTCGTTACCCCCGTTCTAAACCGGGAATAAGGATTGTTTCACAAAATCTGTTGTTAATGATTCGATCCCCTATTTTAATACCCATATTAACAGGAATATTTAAAATAAGTTTTCGATTCTGTATTTGTTAATTAATTAGCTTTTCTTCTTAAACAAATACACTTTGGATTCTTTGCCTTTCAGCAATCTTTCGAGGTTTTTTTGGTGGGTAACTAATATGAGTACGCAAACAACCATTCCGTATAGCACTTCCGATTTTATGGAAACCTGAAACAGAAAAACTACACTGAGTGGAAAGGTAAAACCTGCGCAGATGGAGCTTAATGAAACATATTTCGTGATCAGCAATACAATTACAAAAACAAGAACACAAAGCATAGATGCCTCGAAGTTAACTGCCAAAATCATTCCAAAAAGTGTGGCAACTCCTTTCCCTCCACGAAATCCGGCAAAAACAGGAAATAAATGTCCCATTACTGCGGTTACGCCTAAGGCTAGCTGGTAATTTACAAATGGTGCAGAATTTTGCGGCCCGGTTACAGATAAACCGATTAGATAAGCCAGATTGGTTGCTGTATAGCCTTTTGCAATATCGATAATCATAACTGCAATGCCGGCTTTTTTACCCAATACCCTAAAAGTATTGGTAGCACCTGCATTACCGCTGCCATACTCTCTTACGTCAACGCCATAAAAGGCCTGACCGAGCCATACGGCTGTTGGTATCGATCCAAAAAGGTAAGCTAATAATAAAGCGCTGAGCGAATAAACCGTAACCATAGCCTACAATGATACAAAAAATAAGCTTTTAATTTTAGAGCAAATCACTTTAGTATGCTTTTAAACTCATATCCAGGCTCTTTACCGAATGTGTAAGCGCGCCCATTGAAATAAAATCTACTCCGCATGCCGCATATTCGGCTACATTCTCTTCGGTTATACCCCCTGATGCTTCGGTAGTGAATTTACCATCAATTAATGCTACTGCTGCCCTAAGGTTTTCAAAGCTAAAATTATCGAGCATAATACGGTCTACACCACCAATGGCTAAAACCTGTTTCAACTCCTCTAAGTTTCTTACTTCAATTTCAATCTGAAGGTTTTTATTTTGATCGGCAAGATATTGTTGGGCTGCTTTAATCGCATTCGAGATCCCGCCAGCATAATCAACATGGTTATCTTTAATCAAAATCATATCGTAAAGACCAATACGGTGATTAACACCTCCGCCTATGCGCACTGCCCATTTTTCTAAATAACGCAGGCCAGGTGTAGTTTTACGGGTATCTAAAATTTTGGTTTTGGTAGCTTTCAATAAAGCAACAATGTGGTTGGTTTTAGTGGCTATACCACTCATGCGTTGCATGCAGTTTAAAACCAGGCGTTCGGCTATCAGGATGGCGTGTGTACTCCCGGCAACAGTAAGCGCAATATCACCAACTTTCACCGCATCGCCATCGTGTAATAATACTTCAACTTTCAATTCAGCATCAACTTCCTTAAAAATAGCCACAGCAAGTTCTATTCCTGCTAGTATACCATCTTCTTTAATAATTAGCTTTGCTTTTCCTTGTGTGCCCGAAGGAATGGTTGATAACGAGGTATGATCACCATCGCCAACATCTTCAGTAAGGGCATTTTTTATGAATTGATGTATAAGTTGAGTATCCAAAATGTAGATTTTTATGCCGCAAAAATAAGAAATATTTGTTAGCAGACAATTTACTGATGGATATTAAGATATTCTGAAGGGTGAATGCTTGGTTTTAATCTTTGGCCGGTTCAATTCGCAATTCAGTTATAGAGAAACTCGTATTAAACTTTTTCATGGTAATAGAAACCCTGAAAGTTTCTTTGGCCGTACTTAAAATAACAACGCCAAAACGGTAATTGGGATTGGTATTAATTTTATGAAAAATACTTGTTTTGGTGGGTGGGTGCTTGACAAAAAAGTCTCTTAAAATTTGTTCACCCTGTGCTTTTGAGTATACATCTTCTTCATCAACAATAATTAGTTCGATGGTAGAAGCGAAATTTTTGGCAATTTCTTTGGCATTGCCAGCCTTAAAATACGACGACAAGTCATCAATAATATCAGCCTGAATAGCTGTGGGGCGACATAATGATGATATACTAAAGATTAATAAGAATAAGCTCCGGATCATTTCTGTATTTTATACAGAAGCGTACAGCTAAAATTATGCCATTAGCATATCAAAAAAAGGATTTCTTAATTTGTATAAGCTCCAATAAAGTTATATTTGTCCTATAAATAAAACAGCTTTCACATAAAAATGTTTTATTGCTGGTCAATAATTTTTAAATAAAGATGGTAAACAACAAAAAACTCGCGCTTATAATTCTAGATGGTTGGGGCTACGGAAAACAAGATAACTCTGATGCTGCCTATGCTGCTAACACTCCTTTTTTCGATTCGTTATTACAGAATTATCCAAATTCAAAGCTTGAAGCATCTGGTGAGGCCGTAGGTTTACCAGCCGGACAAATGGGAAATTCGGAAGTGGGCCACATGAATTTAGGCGCCGGCCGCGTGGTTTACCAGGAACTTGGCAGAATAAACAAAGCCATTGCCGACCGCGAGCTACACAATAGCCCTGTATTGGTTAATGCATTCGATTATGCCAAAAAGAACAACAAATCGGTTCATTTCATCGGTTTGGTATCAAACGGTGGTGTACATGCCCATATTGAGCATTTAAAAGCCCTTTGCGATGCCGCAAACGAATCGAATGTAAAAAGTTATGTTCACGCTTTTTTAGATGGCCGCGATACTGACCCGAATTCAGGCTTAGGCTTTATTACTGATTTACAAAACCACATTCAAAATACAGACGCCAAATTAGCCTCTTTAATTGGCCGTTACTATGCCATGGACCGCGATAACCGTTGGGAACGTGTGAAACAGGCTTACGATGTAATGGTTAATGGCGTTGGCGAGAAAACGCAGGATGCTCTAGCTGCCATCAGAAAATCTTACGAAGAAAACATAACCGATGAGTTTTTAAAACCTGTGGTATTAACGCAAGATAATGGGGCTCCGGTAGCTACAATCCAACCTGATGACGTAGTGATTTGCTTTAACTTCCGTACAGATAGAGGACGCGAAATTACTACTGCCTTAACGCAAAAAGATTTCCCTGAGCAACAAATGCACAAACTGCCATTGTATTATGTAACCATGACTACCTACGATGAAAGTTTTGAAAAGGTAAATGTAATTTTTACTAAAGATGACCTGACCAAAACCATTGGTGAAGTTTTGGCCGAAAACAATAAAAACCAGATCCGCATTGCCGAAACTGAAAAGTACCCACATGTTACTTTCTTTTTCTCGGGTGGCAGGGAAGCTGAATTTGCAAACGAAAAACGCATTTTAATCCCTTCGCCAAAAGTGGCTACCTACGATTTACAGCCAGAAATGAGCGCAGCAGGCATTACCGATGCCATTACCAAAGAAATGGAAACAGGTTGGGCTGATTTTATCTGCCTCAATTTTGCTAACCCCGATATGGTTGGTCATACAGGTGTTTTCGAAGCCGTAGTAAAAGCAGTAGAAACTGCCGATAAATGTGCAGAAACTGTAGTAAAAACCGGACTGGCGAATGGCTATTCGTTTATCCTTTTGGCCGATCATGGTAACTCTGAATATATGGTAAATGGTGATGGCTCTGTTAACACTGCACACACCACTAACCTGGTTCCATGTATTTTAATCGATAATGACTACAAAACCATTGCTGATGGTAAATTAGGTGACATTGCCCCTACTGTTTTAAGAATTTTAGGTGTTGATATTCCTGCAGAAATGACTGGAAACGTTTTAGTATAATGACTAAAAAAATCTATATCGCGGTATTTGCCCTGGCATTGCTTTCGTGTAACCAACGGAAAGCTGCTGAAGCAAATACCGGTTTTTTATATTTTGACATTAAGGGCTATTTCGGAAAGGAAATAAGCCACTTGCAAAAACTGAATCCTACGGTACAAAAAACAGTGAGTGTTAATGGCGAAGCCGATAGTAAAGCAACCCACATTGCCGACTGGCAAAAGGAACTGGCAATTTTTGTAAACGCCGACATCAACAAAACATCATGGCGCGGAAGTTTTAAAATCGAGCAGGAAAATGGTGCTGATGTTTACACTTCTGACAATAAAAAGATTCCGGTAAAAAAAATAGTGGTTGAAAAAAGTGATGTAAAGATTAATAAGGTCGAAATTATCATCGATAATAAAAACATCTTATTCCAATCGCAGGATACCCTTACCTACTATCCCGATAGTTTATATCAGATCAAAAAACAGCAAAAAATCAGACTATTAAACCTAAAAAAATACCTGATTGTTGGAAAACTGAAATAAAAAAAGGAGCCTTGATTGAATCGAGGCTCCTTTTTTACGTTATTGAGGCTTATTATTTTAAGGTAGCAATCTGTGCCTTATCATAAGTTACCCAATCAATAATATCTTTTCTAAGTGGCTGTAAAGTCAGCACTTTTTGAAAATCGGCAATAGAATTATTAAAAAGCGCTACGCAAGCTGCTTTTTCGTCTTTTTTCTTTGCTTTAAACGATTTAAAGATCGCATAATCTTTATAGGCTAAGCCCCGGTTCTGAAACATCTGGGTATCTTCTTCGCCGCTAATTTCAATTGCTTTTGTAAAATCTTTAAGCGATGCCTGATAAAAGTTGTCGCGCATGGTGTTTAACGATTCTTTCGGATCGTTCGCAATTTTTAACCTTGCTATGCCGCGGTAATAATAAGCCGAAACTTCGTTTGGTTTTACCACAAGTAAACGACTGTAAGTCTCAATACACTTTTCGTACTCCCGGTTCTGGAAATACGAATAACCAAGCATCTGTAATACATTTGCATTATCAGGAGTCTTGGCACTGGCTTTTTCCAATTGTGCAGCGGCTGTTTTATAATCACCTTTCATCATTGCCTGCATGCTTCTTTCGTAGTTACCTTGTGCAAAACTGCCTGTTGATGAAAAAATAATAAGTGCTAAAAACGCCTGTTTAAAATAGTTCATGTATGATTAATAAGTTTAACAAATCTAACGCCCAATACAATATATAGGAGAAATTTTTCGCAATATAATCCTATTCTGATAATTTAAAAGTTTTAATTTCTTTTCTTCGCGCACAAAGTCCCCAAACATTAGCTTAAACGCAAAAAAATACTTTATATGATATTGGCGGAAATATTTAAATTGCCCTGCCTTTTTAACATAACATTAATATAATTTTTACTTTGGCACAAGAGTTGAAATTGTTAACTTAATATAAAAATTAAACAAAGTGAATACGATCAAACTGCCAGTTTGTCGTTAGCGGAAAATGTGATAATGAGTAAACAAGATATATTTGATTTCCATACAGCTATGCCAATAATCAATGAAGATACAGAGTTTTTTCCCCTAATGTCTCAACAAGACGAGGAGGAAATGAACAATGAGGAAACGCCTGAAACGTTGGCCATATTGCCTTTGCGAAACACCGTTTTATTTCCGGGTGTAGTTATTCCGATTACAGTTGGAAGAGATAAATCGATTAAACTAATTAAAGAAGCTTACAAGGGAAACAAAATTATTGGGGTGGTTTCCCAGAAAGATGTGTCGATAGAAGATCCTACTTTTGAGCAGCTAAACACTGTTGGTACCGTTGCAAACATCATTAAACTGTTGCAAATGCCCGATGGTAACACTACGGTAATTATACAGGGTAAGCAGCGTTTCAGCTTAATTGAAGAGGTTCAGAACGAGCCCTACATTAAAGCTGTTGTTAAAAAATTTGAAGAGCAGAAACATAAAGCCGACAAAGAGTTTAAAACCCTTATTGCATCAATACGCGAAATGTCGGCCCAGATTATCCAGCTTTCGCCAAATATTCCTAGCGAAGCCAGTATTGCGCTTAAAAACATCGAAAGCAATTCATTTTTGATCAATTTCATTTCATCGAACATGAATGCCGAAATGGCCGATAAGCAGAAAATCCTGGAAATGGGCAAACTGCAGGAAAGGGCGCAAAAAGTAATGGAGCTTTTAATGGTCGAACTGCAGATGCTGGAACTGAGAAATCAGATCCAATCGAAAGTACGTACCGATTTAGATAAGCAACAACGCGATTATTTCTTAAATCAACAGTTAAAAACCATCCAGGAAGAATTGGGCGGTAACTCTGCCGATTTGGAATTTGATGCATTACAAGAAAGAGCCAAAAAGAAAAAATGGACTAAAGCTGTTGCTGCACATTTCGATAAAGAATTGGACAAACTGGGCAGAATGAACCCTGCTGCTCCTGATTATTCGGTACAGTTAAATTATTTAGAACTCCTTTTGGATTTACCATGGAGCGAGTTTACCAAAGATAATTTTGATCTGAAAAGAGCACAGCGAATCCTGGATAAAGATCACTTTGGTTTAGAAAAAGTAAAGCAGCGTATTATCGAATACCTGGCGGTACTGAAACTAAAACAAAATATGAAAGCCCCTATTTTATGTTTGGTTGGCCCTCCGGGAGTTGGTAAAACATCATTAGGTAAATCTATTGCAAAAGCCTTAGGCCGTAAATATGTACGTATGGCTTTGGGTGGTATCCGTGATGAGGCAGAAATTCGTGGTCACCGTAAAACATACATCGGTGCTATGCCGGGCCGTATTATTTCTTCTATTAAAAAAGCAGGTGCAGATAACCCGGTTTTCGTATTGGATGAGATTGATAAAGTAGGAACCGACCACCGTGGCGATCCGTCATCAGCTTTGCTGGAGGTTTTAGACCCTGAACAAAACAATGCTTTCTACGATCATTATGTAGAAATGGATTACGATTTATCGAACATTCTGTTCATTGCTACCGCAAACTCATTAAGCACTATACAACCGGCTTTGTTAGATCGTATGGAAATTATTGAAGTAAACGGTTATACCATTGAAGAGAAAATCGAAATCGCCAAAAAATACCTGTTGCCTAAACAGAAAGAAAACCATGGCTTGCAAACCAAGGACATTACCCTGAAACCTGCCCTGATTGAGAAAGTGATTGAAGATTACACCAGAGAATCGGGCGTACGTGGTTTAGAGAAAAAAGTCGGATCACTGGTTCGTGGTGTAGCAACTAAAATTGCCATGGAAGAAACTTATGACCCTAATTTAAGCCCTGAAGATGTAGAACGCATTTTAGGTGCACCGATTTACGATAAGGATTTATACGAAGGCAACGAAGTAGCTGGTGTGGTTA